>RCUH01000009.1_pt1 | contig 478954 bp, 431 predicted proteins | sample 2166191 | NCBI WGS metagenome assembly RCUH01 (sample SAMN09932848, study PRJNA488358) | compost metagenome | feature: garden; material: soil; isolation source: compost soil in an enriched community after 214 h of incubation | place: Germany: Experimental Botanical Garden Goettingen | collected... | reverse complement strand
CTTTCGCACCCGTCTACTGTCATAGTCGCATAATAATTTCCTGTTGCCAAAGCTTCTGTCGGCAATAATGGTGTTGTCGCATCTGCATCAGCATACCATTTGATGCCAGCCGTATTTGGCAATAAGTCAGCCACGGTTGCTTCAGCTAGGCTACAGAAAGTCTGTGCGGCTGTCGTAGGTGCTGGAGTTTGTGTGACCGTAATTGTTGCGATAGCTGAATTTACTTCTGGGCAAGGCATGTTAGATACTACGGCACGATAATAAGTCGTTTCTAAAAGATTTGTATATTCTAGGGTTGCGGAAGTATTGGCAATATCTGAAACCGTACCGCTAAAGTCAGCAGTAGTCGAAGACTGCCATTTGATAATACTTCCTACATGATTTTCTAATGTAAGCGTTCCGTTATTTGCGCCTGAGCATACTGTAGCGCTTCCAGTTAGGTTTCCTCCACTGCTCACGGCAACGATAGTAACAGTAGCGCTTCCGCTTAGGTCAGAAGCTTGAGCCGTACAGTTTGCATCTTCTACGGCAGTTATCGTATAGGTTTTCGTTTCTGGAATCGTAACGGTAAAAATATAAGGCGATGCTGTAATATTGGTTACGGGAAAAGTCGTAGTTCCATCCGTATAGGTTATCGACCAAGGTGCTGTTCCTGTCAAGGCAATGCTTAAGTCGGAAGAAACCGAACCTAAACAGATCGATTGGTCGCCGTTCAATACCGCAGTCGGTCTTGGATTAATCACCAACGATGTACTTATGCCTGTAAGCGTACTGTTGCAATTTGGAAGAACATCAGTGCGAGTTATAGAAGTAATTTCTAATGTCTGGCCGTTATTTGCAGCTGTCAAAGGCAAGTCAAAACTGGCTTCTCCCGAAGCATCCGCAGTAATGCCTGTTAGTGTTACGGCTGTTCCGCCAGCTATAGCATAAACAAGGTCAGAAGTACTGCTCGGTATCAAGCCGGTCAGGGTAATTGTGGCGTTTCCGCTTTCTCCACATACAGAAGTAGCGCTTATAGCAGTAACTGTTGGCGTAGGATGTACTGTCAAGACAACAGAATTAGCCGCTGTCAATGTGTTAGGGCAGGAAGGAATGTCTGTTCTTTCGATGGTGCCAATAACCAAAGACTGGCCATTGTTGCTGGAAGTCAAGGTGATATTGAAACTAGCATTACCATTAGAGTCTGCTATAATTCCAGTGTTGTTTTGAGCAGTACCGCCATTAATAGCAAAGCTGATTGTTGAAGTTGAGCTTGGAATCAAGCCAGTCAGATTAATTGTAGCCGTTCCTCCATCACAAACTACGGCTGATTGCGTAACTCCAGAAAGCGTTGCTGCTGCAGTAACTACAATATTATGTCCGTTATCATTATTACTGAAAGTCAGAGGATCGTCATTATAAACTCGGACTCTATAAAGAGAGCTAGGCGCAATATCAGCAGGAATGGTCACGCTGATAGGGCTAACCGCCGATACACCGACTATATTGGTTGGTGTCGTTGGGAAAGTTCCATCAGGATTAGAAAGCTGTGCATAAAAATTAGCACTGTTGAAGCTTCCTGCCGGCGTAAAATCTAAATCAAAAGTATTGGCAATTCCGTTGCAATAAGGACCATAAGGCTCGTCGTCTACGACAATATAACTTACTGCAGGAATACCATTTCCGGTAACCGAAACGAATTTGTTTGTCGCTCCTGCAGAGGACAAAACGATATCTCCAGAAGCATTTCCGACGGCGGTAGGGCTAAAACGTACCCAGATTTGTTCATCGTTTAGTGTTCCTGCATTCGGAGTGATGTCCGTTCCAGGATACCAGTTGCTATTGTCTGTACTGATTTCAAATCCTGCCGGAGCAGCGATGCTTACATCTTCTGTCATGCCGACGGCGTCAAAAGTAAAACTAGTCGATGTCGAACTGCTGCCTACCATAACATCTCCAAAAGAAGCCAAGGAATTTGTAGAAGGAGTGATCAAAGGATTGACAGCAGCAACAACGCTTCCGTCAATTTTTAATGAATTTGTACCGCCAGTTAGGTAGTAGTTACCTGTCGAGCCTTGCGGGATGATTCTGAATTTCACGACAACTCCAGGACCGATATTCTGCAAAGCGCTGATTCCTGCTAAGGATACTGAGTTAGCAGTACCGGTGGTTCCGCTTGTCGAAGAGGTAGTCCAGCTGGCAACGCTTGCAAAAGGAGCGCCTCCTACAGAATAATACACAATACAGCCTGTCGGACCAGAATTTGATCTTCGGGTTGCTGTCGAAATAGAGCTTAAGCTTACTTTATAGCCAGCCGTAGCTTGAAAAGTAAAATAGAAGCTGTTGGCATCGGATTGGCCAGTTGACCAGCCTCCAGAACCTCCCCAGCAATTTCCTGCCGGAGTTCCGCTTGTGGCAATGCTTGATCCTCTTATAAGTCCAGAGGTCTGTAGGTTAGTGTTTAACGTTGAAGGTGTCCACGGACTGGTACCGAATCCGCCGCCTGTGCTGTTAGCATTCCAGCCAATAATCTGTGCGAAATTGGCGGTTGGGGAGAGTAAAAAAAGTACAAAAAGAAAAAATGAACCGAAAAGTTTTTTGTGTAAAGTTGAATCCATAAGTCTGTAATTTTTGAGCGTATCTGAATTTTATTCGTTCATTTACAGATACATACAAAGATTAGGAATATATTTTCCTTGTAGTTTATGTAGATATTTTATTACTGTAAAATCAAAATTATGATTATGTTACGTACATTAAATAAACAAAAAAACGGCTGTACATCGTACAGCCGTTCTCTATAGCAAATAAAGCGGTTTATGCTTCTCTAGTCTTGCTTCTCATCAATTTATAGCCTAAGAATACTCCAGCCAGAAGCATCGGAACGATATAATCATTGATCGGTGCTGATGGGACATCTTGCGTATCATCGTCGAAATCTTCTTGCGCGCTGGCATTTTGAAAACCGGCTGTCAGCATAAGGATTAAGAATAGTGTTTTGATTTTTATTTTCATCTTGATAGGATTTATTTTACTGCAATTTTTTGTTTTACCGACGTTTTACCATTCGATATTTCTACGATGTAGATTCCTTTGCTTAATTGCAATGAAGGGTTTACGGTTATAATGCTTGAGCTTTCACTGCTGGTTTTGTAGATTTCTTGTCCTACAAGGTTGTACAGTCTGATATCCACTTTCCCGCTTGTACTGCTTGGCAAAGCAATATTGAATTGGTTGTTATGGATCGGATTTGGATAAATTTTTACAGAATTGGTATTCCATTCTTCATTTCCTAAAGCCGCGGCACGGAAAACAATACTGAAACGGTCAGTTCCATAAGAAGCAGCATCAGAAGTAGTTGCGAAATTTACCAAACCAGTTGCTGATAAGCTGATTGCAGTTTCTGTAGTCAAATAATGATCAAGAAGATATGCTTCTACATTTTCAGGAAAATTAGCCGCATTGATTTTAAAAGCATACGATTTGCCTGCTGAAAACTGAAGTGTTTTTACGTGCAATTCATCTTCTGTTGTAACAGGAGCCAATGCTTCGATAGCTAAGATTTTATTGCTTCTTCCTAAACCTAAATGCTCACCTGAACCGTAAAGTTTTTCTACATCGCCAAGTCCGATTGCATTGTCGAAAGCAGTTCCAAAAACAGCAAGAGTTCCGTCAATCGGATAGCCGGCTGCTGCTTGGTTGGCATCGTATACTGAGATATTAAATACTGCTTTTTCTACAGTGTTGTTTCTGAAAACATCTGTAAACTGTGATGCCTTGTTGCTTTCCTCAAAAGTTAGAGTTCCAGCTGTACCCAAGATCGTGTTTTTTACGAAGAATGCCTGTCCTGGCTGAATGTATTGGCTTACTTCTGAACCTGCTAGGTTATTGCTTCCGATAGTCTGGCTATAGGCTACATAACGGCCTCTTTGCGCTTCTGTACCCATATTTGGATCCCAAGCGTAATATACATCTTCGATTCCTGCTTTGGTTACCGAATGCCAGTCTACTGGGCTTACGTATGGATTTCCAATTAAGCTGAACCCGTTTGTTGAAGTATTTTCTGTTGCATTGATTGCAGGAGTACTTGAAGCGTCAAAAACAACCTGTCCGGTTTTTAGTGTTCCTTTTGCAGTCAAGGTTACGGCTGCATTCATGTCCGCTGCAGAAGACTGGTTTAAGTCAACGTTTCTGTCTCCTCTGACCAAGATTCTATATCCGTTTCCGGCTGTTAGGGTAGTAGCATCTGTATTTGTAATAGCGCTCCATCCTGAACCCGAAGCGATGCTGTTGTTATACACATACATCGATGGATTTCCTGTCAATGTCGTGTCAAATCCATTTTCGCCTGCTGAAGAGCCTGTAATATGTGTTCCAGCTTGCCAGTTGTTGCTTATGAAATTTGTAGTCGTAACGGCAGGAGTTAAGAAACGGAAAGCACGTTTTCCTTGCGGAATGTAGCGTTCAACAGTTGCCTCTCCCGAAATAGAACCGGTAACAGCAGCAATTCTAGCAGAACCTGTTGCAGTTGATTTTAATACTAGGTTTCCGTTTGTCGTTAAAGTTCCCGCTGTTATGTCAAGGACTCCTGTTACATTCGTAATACCGTTTAAGGTAAGTCCAGCTGTATTGTTCAAAGTCAGCTTTGAGATTGTATTGTTTGTGAAGAAATTAGCAGGGATTGCCTGTGCGGTAGTTCCTGAAAAAGTAACATCGCCAGCAGAAGCATCGACAGTTCCGCCACTTTTTGCAAGTGTCTGTTTTACGTCTAATCCGCCTATACCAATGATTACGGCTCCTGAAGTAACCGATACACTTTTGGCTGTTATAGGTCCTTGTGGTGCGGCCGCATTTGTATCATAATTTCCGCTGATGATAGCATCTAGCGTTGCTGTCGGATTTCCATTGTTCCAAGCAGAACCATTCCATGTAGTAGAAGTAATGACTCCCGTTCCTGAAACTGCAATATTTTGTGTGGTAGCTCCTGAAGTAGTGATAGCAACATTCCCTGTCTTAAGTCCGGCTGTCTGTGGCGAAAAGCGGATGTATAGCGATCGGCTGGTTACGGTACCTCCTGATTGTGCAAAGCTTACTGAATTAGACCAAGTAGAGTTGTTCGTACTTACCTGAAAATTAGTTGATGGCGCGGTTGCTGTGATATTCCCAGAAAGATTAGTACCTGCAATCGTCACAGAAGTGCTGGTAGAAAAAGCACCTACACTGATGTTTCCGAATCCCGAGATAGAAGTAGGGTTTACAGTGAACTCAGGTACTGCCGGCGCTGCCGTAACAATAACATCGTCCATGTCGCAATTTCCACTAGCTTTTGTATACGTCCATCGGATATAACGTGTCGCAGAAAGCAACGGTATATCAAAATCTGCACATTGTGCATTGGTAATTGGCGTTGCGCCTGTTGCTGTTCCATACTTTCCAATTTCCGTATAGTCAGTTCCGTTTGCAGACTGTTCTACCAACAGAGACGATTGCCCGCTCATCGATTGGTTCTTTAAAGTCATCGACAAAGTTCCAGGTGCTGCATTAAAAAAAAGGATTCTCCTGTCGTTAGTTCCATCAAATGTCGTTGCGCTACTGTTGGTGCAGGCAGAGGATGATGTTCTATGCGCGCATCCAGCATTTGTCCATCCAGTTGGTTCGTTTCCACTAGGATCGGTTCCCCAAGAGGTCCTGTTTACTGGCAATGTAGCCTGCCCCCAAGCAGTACTGAAAAATAACCCAAATACTACTAGTCTTAGTACGTTGGCGTAATTTGTTCGTAAGATTGTTTTCATTAATAAAAGTTAAAAGTTTGAGGTTCAAAGTTATAGGTTTGACCCCCAAGCCTCTTGAGGTTTAGATTACCATTTCGTTAAAGAACTTTTACTTTTAGGAGTGCTATTTTAAGAAAGCATAACCTAAAAGTTATGAAGTTTATTTAATGTTTAAGTTTTAAAATGCATTTGAAATCTTAAGCCCTGTCTTTCCAAGGACTACAATGATATAAGGTATATATTTGTATGAAATGTCTTAAAAAAAAAGCAAAGTTATTTATGAGATTACGGATTTCCGTAAGGCTATTCCCGAATTCAATAGTAGTATTGTACCGAAATCTGCTCTGTCCGTTTTTTTTATGGCGTCCATGGCATTTTTACAATCAAAATTAACCCACAATCCCCTAAACTATGAGAAAAGTAATACCACTTATTTTTTTCCTGATGTGTTTGGCAGCAAATGGCCAGGTTCCTAAAATTCATTTTGAATATGATGTAGCCGGCAACCAAATCGTCAGGGAATTATGTCCCTTTTGTGCTTCAAGGACGAGCAGCCAGCCTCCAAAAGAAATTTCTGATTTAAAAGAAGAAGACTACCAAAAGTTTTTTCCCGAAGACGTGATTTCGTATTATCCGAATCCGGTACGAGAAGAATTGTACCTAAAATGGGAACTGGTCGATGAAGTCAAAGTCTCTTCTATAGAAGTGTATTCTGTGAGTGGACAGTTGATCAAATCCTATAAAAATATGGAAAAGGAGCAAACCTATGCGGTACCATTCCAAAACTGCCCTACAGGCGTTTATTCCGTAAATTTATTCTATAACAATGGCGATCGCAAATCGATAACAATAATCAAAAAATAAGCATGAGAAAAGTAATTTATACCCTAGCGCTTATTTTTTGTTGCCTATTCTCTTCTGCTCAAGAACAAATGGGTACCCCGATTCCTGGGGTAGTCCCTATCAAAAGGACCAGCTCAAGCACTGCTTCTGAAACTAATAGAAGAGTTGAAGACGATGCTTTGGTAAGAACTATGACCTCGGCAACAGGCGCATCGACTGAAGTCGGTATTACCGAAGGACAGCTTTCGGTTTCATTAACAGGAGCAGCAACATATAATGTTCCTATTGCCGTACCGCCGGGAATTAATGGCGTGATTCCGCAATTGAGTCTTGCTTATAATAGCCAGTCTGGGAACGGATTGGCTGGTTATGGATGGAATGTTTCGGGGATCTCGGCAATTACAAGAATCCCTTCTACAAAATACCATGACAATATTATCGACGGTGTCGATCTTGATGTTTACGATCGATTTGCACTTGACGGGCAAAGACTTGTCGTAAAGACCACTAGTGCCAACCAGACGTATGGAGGGCATACAACAGTTTATGAAACGGAAAATTTCTCGAACCTCAAGATAACGGCGTACAATCAGACCGCCAGTCCGGTTAGTACGGCTACTTTCAAGATTGAGTATCCCGATGGCTCTATTGCAGTTTATGGAAATGATAACAATTCACGTTCCATCTCTACTTGGGCTATTTCTTATTGGCAGAATCCACAAGGCGTTAGAATCAATTATGTCTATACCAATACGAACAATTATTTGAGAATTAGCGAAATAAATTATGTAGGCGTAGGCAGTCCTAATCAATTTCCTACCAATTGGATAAGCTTTGCTTATAAAAACAGACAAAGACCAGAACAAGGCTACATAGGCGGCGTAAATATTATTGATGACAAAATATTAAGCACAATCTATGTTCATGGATTCGGTACTGGCTTTAGAAGATATGAACTCGCACATAGCATTTCTACCTTAGGTTATGAAAGATTGACAAGCATAACCGAAAAAACAGGTGACGGTACGAAAAGCTATAATCCTACAGTTTTTAGCTATGATACAACGGCCGAAACAATTTCCTATTCCCCTACAACGGCGAGCTTAAGTGTTGGCAATATTTCCGTGCAAAATGCGGCGACCGTATCGGGAGATTTTGATGGCGACAGCAAGCTGGATTTTTTACTGTATCCTACGTATGGGCCAGACTATAAAAGAAAATTTTGGTTGTTCAACGATATCCAAGGCCAATCCCTTAACTTCGGTTGGGAGGTGCCTATAGGTTTTTTTGAAGAACTTTTACCGACTACGTGGCTAAATCACAATGACAAGTTAATGCCGATGCAAGGAGTCACCGTAGTCCAGCATGTGCTTAATAATCCTAATCCCTATTTGAATACGAATAACTCAGACGTCAATTTTAAAGTCTTGAGCCAGACTTCCTACGGCGTTTTCCTTCAATATCAAAAAAATGTACTGTTTCCTACTAACGGATTGAAGAAATACCTTAGCGGAGACTTCAATGGCGATGGATTAACTGATATCATGGCATTGGAATGGAACAGTGTTGGTGCTACCAATCTTTCGAAAAAGACCTATTTCGTCGATCTTGATAGGAGAAAGACAGAAGGTTTTATGAATTATGCCGGAGATTTGGTCGATCCGATTGCTCTGGGTAATGATTTTGATAACACGATCCGATCCAAGACAGAGACAGCAGATGTTAATGGCGATGGAAAGACTGATATCTTACAGTTTACCAACGGAAAAGTCCATGTATATACTTTGAATAATTCCAATCAGTTGGTTTTGTTATGGACTTATACAGATCCAAATATTATCGTTGATGAAACAAAAACACTTTTGCTCGGTGACTATAATGGTGACGGCAAGACTGATTTTATCATCCCGAAAGGATCCGGATATTTTGATTGGTATAAATATACTTCTACAGGAACTGGATTCGTAAAGCAGATGCAGACTTATAATGGCTTCAATTATTCTGATGGAAGTTTAGGGCTGACAATTTCGCACTGGATACCAACCGATTTTAATAATGATGGTAAGACGGATATTATCCGCGTGGGCTGTAACCGAAACCAAGATAATACTTGGGGATTTGTATCAGTTACTTGTGTCGTCAATAAAAACGGAACCTTTGCGCAAACGTCAGGAAATTATTATTATGCTACTTCAGGAAATCAGGCTGATATTACCAAATATGCTCTCCCGATTTTTTATACTTCGAGTCAGCCTAACAGGAAGATGGAAATGGCTTTTATCAACGGTAACAAGATCCATTATTTCCAGTCGCAGAAAGATTTTAATAAAGATAGGCTCGTAAGGTCGATAACTACAGGAAACGGTGTCAAAGAGACCATAACGTATAAGACGCTCGAAAGAGAAAGCTGTCCTTATAATTGCAATTCAGCTTATACGCCTTCCAGCTATACTGAAAATTACCCAAATCTGGATATCGAGATAGCGCCTACTTTCCAAGTAGTTTCTAAAATCGAAAAACAGAGTGCATCGGTTTATAAAAGACAGCTGTTTTCGTATTATGGTGCAGTCAGCAATATGGAGGGCTTAGGGTTTTTAGGATTCCGGGCTACATTAAAGACCAACTGGCATGATGATACCACTCAAGTCATTTCGACCATCACAAAGAATGATGTCAGCAAGAGAGGCGTAAGCGTAGAAAGTTTTAATGTATTGGGATTGAGTTATCCTAGCTATACGGTACCTGCTTCGGGACCATTCATCAGCAGGAGCCTTAATACGTATAATACTTACGATAATGTGACATTTGAGCCTATAGTGCAGTCGAATAAAGTCTTTAAGCTTAAAAATACGATAAACCAGAATTTTAATGGATTAGAAGGGACGAGTACAGAGACAACCATTCAGTATGATACTTATAACAATCCGACTCAGTCCACTACTGTATTGAAAAATGGTACCGCTATAGAGCAACGATCTGTCAACGTAATGACATATCAAAATCAGCCTACGGCAACGCCTTATATTATAGGAAGGCCGCAGAGCAAGACCCAAACTATCACGATTTATCCGGGACAGCCAAATCAAGATGTTACCACTACCGAAGAATTGTTTGCTTATAATAACAATTTAGTCTCTCAAATCAAGAAGAAAGGCAATGGAACAGTGTATATTACTGAAGATAACATTTATGATACGTACGGAAACATAACTAAAAAAACAATCTCAGCTCCCGGGCTTTCGCCAAGGATTCAGGAATTTGAGTACGATGATTCAAAAAGATTCCTGAAAAAAATTACCAGCCAAGGATTGTCTACCCAGTTTGCGTATGACGATTTCACAGGATTGCTGATTAAAGAAACGAATCCTTTTGGTTTGGTCACTATCAATGCTTATGATGCGTGGGGTAAAAAAATCAAGGTTACAGACTATTTAGGAAAAAATGTTACTTACGCTTATACTCCCGTTTCAGGAAGCACTCAGGTTCTTGTAACTGGAGACGACGGAAGTAGCAACGATGAATTATTTGATGACCTAGGACGAAAAATAAGAACTGGGATCAAAGATCTTACAGGGAATTGGTCATACACTTCGTATGAATACGATATCTATGACCGAAATATAAAAACAAGCGAACCGTATTTTGGAACAAGTCCGCTACAATGGAGCCAGACCAAATATGATAACTACGGAAGGATAAGTCAGAAACTATCTTTTACGGGCAAGACCATTAACACGGGTTACAATGGCCTTACTACGACCGTAAATGATGGCGTAAAAACGAAAACTTCTGTCAAGAATGCAATCGGAAATGTCATTACGCTGACAGATTCGCCAGGCGGGACGATTAATTACCAGTATTATGCCAATGGAAACGTAAAGCAGACAAATTATGGCGGAGTAGTTATTAGTATGGAGCAAGATGGCTGGGGAAGAAAGACAAAGCTGGTCGATCCTTCGGCAGGAACCTACCTCTATGAATACAATCATTTTGGGGAAATGACGAAAGAAACAACCCCAAAAAGCGAGACTCTATTTAATATTGGCGACTATGGTGTGGTTAATTATAAGACAATCACTGGACTAAATGGTGATGCGACCAATTCAAAAACAACATTTACCTATGATCCGACGACAAAATTACTGACCAATACAAGGTTCGATGATTTTACGGCAGGATACTATACGCTATACAATTACCAATACGATGATTTCAAGAGATTGTCTTTCTATGATGAAAGCGGTTTCAAAGCTTATTTCCAAAGAGCGACATTCTATGATGCCTTCGGAAGACCCGAAAAAGAACTCTATACCGCTGTCAATACGGCAACAAACAAGCGTTCTGACAAGTGGATAAGAAACACGTATAAAAACGGATTTCCATACCAAGTAATTGACGATGGCACAAATAAAGTACTGTGGCAGATCAATACGACTAACGCTAGAGGACAGGTTACTGGCGCTCGATTTGGAAACCTTAGGAATGCCGTAAGCGTCAACAAAACCTATGACGAGTACGGATTTATTAGCAGTATCAAGCATACTAAAAGCGAATTGGTCATTATCGGTGAACCCGTTCCTCCGCCAACAGATTATATGACGGTAGGGTATACTTTTAATCCGCAGACAGGCAATCTCGAGAATCGTACCAACAGTACCTTCAACTGGAACGAGACTTTCCAATACGACAGTCTTGACCGTTTGAAAGAATATACAAATGCAAGAGGACAACAAGAAACCCAAGTCTATGACGACAGAGGAAGAATTACTCAAAATAATCTAGGGCAGTACAATTATACTAACACGGCAAAAGCATACCAAAATACGTCGGTACAGTTAACGCCAGAAGGAGAGGCCTACTATAAATTGAGAGAAGGTATTTTCTTTGATACGATGGAAAGCAAAAAAGGTTGGACTATCTACGAACCGTCGATAATTACCTATGATGATACCTTTGCGACAAATAGTGCAGGAACAGTTTCCCTAAAAATAAACAATCCTGACACTACAGAAAAAGTAGTTCATTCTGATGTTTGGATACCGATAAATAATGCCACGGCTACGCAGTATACTTATTCCGCATGGGTGTATAGCAATGGTCCTCAGGCAGAACTCTTCCTCTTTATGAAAGAAGAAGGAGAAACCGAGTACTTTACGGCTGTTGATCAAGTAGTAACAAACGTAACAGGACAATGGGTTTTCGTCCAAAAGACTTTTTCGGTACCGGCAAATATTAAAAGGCTCAATATCCGACTAGATAATAATGGACAAGGCATTGTTTGGTTTGATGATGTGAAAATCAGAAAAACAAGCAACCCGGTTATCACATCAGATACCCAGAGAAAATTAGATATTACCTATAACGCTTTCAAGAGTCCTGTTGAAATTATTGAAATGGGAAGCGACAGGATCAGTTTTGAATACAACATGAACAACAGTCGCTCGACGATGTACTATGGAGGCGTGCAGGTTGATAAAAACCAACGTCCGCTTCGAAAATCCTATTCAGCCGATGGCAGTATGGAAATAAAACACAATATCCAGACAGGAGAAGTAGAGTTTATTACCTATGTTGGCGGAGACGGATATACTGCTCCAGTGGTATTCAGGAGTCAGGTTGATGCAAGTGGCACCCAGACGGAAGGCTTCCTTAATCTGCATAGAGACTATCAAGGAACTATACTAGGCGTTTCTACTTCGGGAGGAACCATACTTGAAAAGCGCCTTTTTGATGCTTGGGGTAATCTCATAAAAGTAGTCGACGGACAAGGAAATGTCCTCAACCAAATGGTGGTTTTAGACAGAGGTTATACAGGGCATGAACATCTACAGAGTGTTGGCCTGATCAATATGAACGGCAGGCTTTATGATGCCAAGCTGCACCGTTTCTTACAGCCCGATAATTTTATACAGTCGCCATTTAGCACCCAGAGTTATAACCGATATGGTTATGTCGCCAATAATCCTTTTAAATATACTGACCCTTCGGGTGAATGGTTTGGGTTAGACGACTTGATCGTAGCCGGGGCAAGTTTTATTATCGGCTATGTATCTAGCGGATTGACAACCGGAGAATGGGGCTGGAAATCAGTACAAGCGGGATTGATATCCGCAGCTATGGGCTGGATCGGCTACAATACCATGGGGGCATCGACCTTTACGGATAGTTGCGTCGCAGGAAATACCGGAATGTGGAATTATATAGCCACCTCCGCCGTCAGCGCTGCTATCAACTTCGCGATACCGCCAATGGGCGTGCAGCTTACCAATAATTTTGGGTTTAGTATTTCACCTAGTATTGCCTTTGGAAATACGATGGCAATAGGAATGAACCTTTCGGTAACCTATACTAATGGAGAGTTTAGTTTCTCTGCAGGTGTCGGCATCATGTCGAATAGCAATTATCAAGGACTGGGAAGAAGTGGAATGGAAACTCGCGTATCTTTTCTAGCAGCTTATGATAATGGAAGCACAGGATTCAGCCTGGGTACCAATTTCTGGGGCGGTTATGATGACATGGCTGAATTCAAGCAGCAGACCGGTGTACTCGGAATAAGGAGCGGCGATTTTAAATTCTCTTATGAAAATGACGGATTGCCATTTTCGGGCTTCGCAGGCGACGGGAACGACAGTTACAGGACTGCCGCAGCATCAGTAGCTATTGGTGAGTTTTCTGCTGGATTCAACCTGTTTACTGGAAGAAGAACCGATTATACAGGAGATGAAGCCAAGGTTGGAACAGGAAAAGGCAATCCAGGAAAATTCGACGAAAGAATGCCTAACAGTTATGTTATAGAGGATACAAATTACCCAAGATATAGATTTGGAGGATTGTCTTTACGATACGGAAATTACAGAATCGGAATCAACTCTGATAGGCATGTAAGGCATCCAATTCAAGATCATTTTGCACACAATACACTGATTAAAATTTTTGGAATCAAGATATTTAGCACACAACAGCCAGGATTTGAAACATTAAGCAATTCAATTCAGCCTTATCTGCAGTATCAGACGACAAATCCTTTTACATCGTGGTAAAAATAACAGTATCCATTTTTTTAATGTTAGGATTGTTTTCCTGTAATGTAAAGACAAGATACTTGGATAATAATAAGACAAGGGTGCCGACAGACAATCAAGTCTTCGGCAACCGAGGTCTTTTTAATTCCGACATATTAAAAGGAATCGATACCGATGTTATTTATGAAGAAATCTATGGTTATCTGTCTCAGAAAGACAATTTCATTCCTTTAAGAAAGCAGAAAAACTACAATACTCAGATGCAAGTAGGCTACTATAGATTTTATGAAAATGGTTGCGTGAATTTTTTTATACTGGAAAAAGATTTCAATGCTGCTCAGCAGGAAAGAAATATCAATCCAGAATACGATGGCAGTAGGGGAATTTTGTATCAAAAAGAAGGTGCGCGTAAAGTAGACTTGTTTGCGATCAAAAGCTATGGACTGAAACCAAATTACGACATCATTACTCGTATTATTGAAATAAAAGGAGATAGTCTGTTTGAAAAATCGATGAAAGATCCTAATTCGGTCAGAGTCTATGCAAAAAGAAAACTATCTCCAATGGCCTCAGCTTATACGGCTGATTGGTAATATTATCTAATTTTTTATAAAAAAAGCCTCTAATCTATTTAGAGGCTTTTTTGCTTTTAAGTATCAGGATCTAAGTTAATCCGCTTTCAAAAATTTTCCTTCCTTCGTAAATTCCAAGTCAATACCATTCGTCAGATCTACATCCAAATCCTTATGGCCGTAATCGATATGCGTAATCTTTTCGTTTGGATAATTTTTAGCTACATAGTCTTTTATCGAATCTGGAATAAATGCAGTCGGAATCGGATTTTTCCCTCCATCGACTTCGCGATACGAACCGTCTTTCCAGAATTCTACTTCTGTACCGTCTTTAAGCTTGACTTCATAGCCCTTTTCACCGTGTTCTGCATCTTTCTTTGCGACTTCAATCGATGTATGGCTGAAATGTTTTTCCAAGAACTCCTGTGCTGCTTTTGGCAGTTCTGTTGTTTCTATTTTCTTTTGGGCATTGGCCGATACTGCTAAACCTAGCAATAATGCGGCAAAAGCAATTTTCGTTTTCATGGTTGTGTGTTTAAAGGTTATGTCCTTACTAATTTAGCACAACAAAAACGACAATCCAATCACTTTAGCAAATCTTTAATCTTTTGTTTTTTAGTTATATAGCTGATGCTTTTTATAAAAATACTGCTACTTTAACGTTGCCATCAGCTCTTTGCATCGTTCTTCAAAATAATGCTGTCCCGAAGGAACTACAATCGATTGGAACAATTCCAGCAGCTTTTCAGAATGTTTCATCGAAGACTGCGTGCGGATATCTACGTGGATAAACTTAGACCAAGACACTGCTTTTAATTTGGTCGCAGATTCATCCCACATGGTCATTTCGACCAAAAGCGATTTCTCCGAAAACTGAATCAGCTGCGATTTGATAGTTACTGTTTCCATCGTAAAAGCAGGCTGTAGATACGCGATCTGGTTGGTCGCCACGACCCAGCCGATCTTTTCGGTCTTGATCATCTCAAATATGTCAAGATTATAGTTTTCCTTGACTTGGTCTTCGCGGGCATTGATAAAATAGTCAAGGTATTTTGAATTGTTCAGGTGGTTGAACGGATCGCAGTCCTGAAAGCGTATTTTTGCCTTTGAGGCTAGTATTTTTTCCATATAATTGAAGGATTGAGATTGAAGGATTTATAATCCCGAAATAAAGAATTGCTGGCTTATGATTTTACTGTTTTCTACTTTGTAGACGCACAATTCTGAGATCGTCTTGTCTTGCCCCGCAACGCTGAAATCCATCGAAAGGGAAATGCTGAAATAATTCCCAGCAAGTATTGGTTCTGACAGATGAATCTTTTTAATTTCGGCTCTTGACAAAAATAACTTTTCTCTTTCGATCAAACCAGAAAGTCCTTTCAGGTCCGGCTGGTACATCGGGTCGATGCTTACGGCATTCTCGTCAAATAATTCTTCATAAGCTTCCACAAAGTGCTGCTGTTGCAGGAGTGCTGTCAATCGTGCCGCTAGGGTTGCAGTTGTTTTTTCCATACTCTATAGCCTGATGTTTTTTATACCAAGCGATTACAAATCTAGCCATCGCAAGAACCAAAAAAAATGACCTATGTCAGTTTCGCAGCTACCTGTTTTCGTATACGGCTCAAGCTTTCGGGATGGATACCCAGATAGGAAGACAAGTGCTTGACCGATATGGCGCTTACGAGCGCAGGATTTTGTTTCAAAAGCAAAGCATAACGCTCTTCGGCGGTCATCGACAGGATCTCGATTTCTCTTTCAAGCCGTTTCATATATTGGATTTCAGCCATCAGTCGGCCGAGCTTTTCTCCGTTCTTATGCTTTTTGTAGAATAAGTATAAGGAACTGTGCGGAATGCAGCAGGCTTCAATATCGGTTATGGCCTCAATGCGAATAGGCGAGGGCTTTCGGGAAAGAAAGGAATAATAAGCGGCGACAAATGTTCCTTCCAATCTAAAATCGACGGTCAGTTCTTTTCCGTCCTTGATAAAAAAGTTGCGTGTTGCGCCGGAGTTGAGAAAATAGATATAATTCTCCACCTGTCCCACGTCGCACAATACGTTGCCTTTTTTGAAATGTTTTATCTCGATCCTATGCGTATAGGCTTCCCATTCTTCAGCTGTAAACCTCAGTACGGAATCTACAGCTTCTTTTAATTTTTCTAGCATGGTATGCTTATTTCTGATAAAAATAGGCAATTTATCAAGAAAAAGAATAGTGATTCACTACACCTTCGAAGGCGATACCCCATACTTTTTCTTAAACGCAAACGAAAAATGCGACAAGTCTTCAAAGCCAACATCAATATAAACTTCCGACGGTGTCTTCGCTTTATTGCTGATCAAGTAATATGCTTCCTGTAACCGTCGCTGCTGCAGCCAATGGCTCGGCGTATCCTGGAATATTTTCTGGAAATCCCTTTTGAATGTGGCCAAGCTGCGCCCCGTGAGGTAAGCAAACCGTTTGAGATGCACGTTAAAGTGAAAGTTCTTGTTCATAAAAGCCTCCAGGTCGATCTTTCCAGGCTCGCTGAAATCAAACAAGATGTCTTTCAGTTCTGGATTGATCTTGATAAGCAGATAAACCGCCTCTTTTATTTTCAGCCTTAAGAGTTCCTGATTGTTTTCCTGCGGCAATTGCAAGTAGGCGAGGAGCGATTCCATAAAACTTACATACAGCGGATTAGAAGCAATAGGAATTGCCGTTATATCTAGGGTCGTCTTTTTTGCCGTATAGTTGATTTCTCGGCTGATTTCCTGTAACGTCTCTTGATCTAGAAACAAGGAAATAACTTTAAATTCTCCATTTTCTGGCGGTTGTTTCGCGAATTTGGCCAATCGGTTGCGTACGCTCAATCGGAAATCACCTTCTTTAGAATGATACGTATTCTTTGCATCCCATGCCGTCATCGTTCCCGATATCTGGTAGCTGAAAACGTGCTCGGGAATAAAATGTTCTCCTTCTCTTGTGCGTTGGTAGTAACAGGAATACAATACCTGCGGAGTTTTATCGTCTTTTGGTGCTGTCATGATGGTAAAGTTAAAAAAATAGCTTCAGAAATACCGCTGTTTTTTAACCGTATTTCCGAAGCTGTTGTTGTGCAGTTTATCCGATCAAAGCTTTTGGTTCCAGATAGGCTTCCAGTCCGTAGATGCCGAATTCTCGTCCGATACCCGATTGTTTAAAACCTCCGAAGGGCGCTTCAGGATCGTGGTTCAAGCCGTTAACCAATACACGTCCGGCATTGATTTTCGAGGCAACGCGTCGCGCTCTTTCTGTATCGACAGAACTCACATACGCCTGCAATCCGTAGATGGTGTCATTAGCAATCTCGACAGCTTCCGCTTCGTCTTTGTAGGTAATGATAGAAAGCACCGGACCGAAGATTTCTTCCTGAGCAATACGCATCTTATTGTCTACATTATAAAAAACCGTTGGCTTTACAAAGTTTCCGTTTTCAAGGCCTTCGGGATGTCCGAGCCCGCCGGTAAGGACAGAAGCACCTTCTTCAATCCCTAATTTGATATAGCCCTGTACTCTCTCGTACTGTTTTTGGCTAACCATCGGCCCTATAGCTGTTGTTTCTTCTTTCGGATCGCCTACAGGAAACAGCGGAAGCATCGTTTGTATCAATTCTTTGGCCTCTTCGAGTCGGCTTTCCGGAACCAAAAGGCGCGTTGCGGCAACACAAGCCTGTCCACTGTTCATAAAGGCCGCTGCGATGGCGGTTGGAATCGCCTTAGAAAAATCAGCATCCTGTAGAAGAATGTTTGGCGACTTGCCTCCGAGTTCCAAAGTATAGCGTTTCAGGGTAGCCGAAGCTTCACGGGCAATAATCTTTCCTACGGTGCTCGATCCGGTAAACGAGATTTTGGCAACGTCAGGATGCGTGCTGATTTCGGCACCTACGGTTTCGCCCAGTCCGTTTACTATATTAAAGACGCCCGCTGGCAATCCGGCTTCGTGCAGGCATTCGGTCATAATCTGTGTCTGCATGGCGCTCATTTCGCTAGGCTTGATGACTGCCGTACAGCCTGCTGCCACAGCAGTAGCCAGCTTTCCGGCAATAAAGCCATTGCTGGCATTCCACGGAATGATGATGCCGACGACGCCTAGTGGTGTCAATTGCACTTCCGAAAAGCCCATCTTCTTTGTAAAGTCGAATTTTTCTAAAGTAGCTATAGCGGCAGTAAATCCGCTGAGCGTAAATTCCATGCTCATCCTGCAGAACTGCAAAGTTCCGCCATATTCTTCTACCATCACGTCAACAAGCTCGTCTTTTCGTCTGGATACCGCTTCGTGCATTCGTTTCAAGTATTCGATACGTTCTGCCTTTGTTGTTTGAGAAAAAGTCTTAAAAGCTTCCTTGGCTGCAGCAATGGCAGTTCGGGCATCCTGCTCGTTTCCTAAAACGACCTGTCCGATCTGTGTATTCGTTGTCGGACTGATAAGGTCAAAGACTTGGTTCCCTTGCGGTTTCACAAACTCGCCGTTGATGTAGATGCTGTCAATTGTTTTCATAGTATTAAAATTATGTATCTGATTATTGATACCGCAAAGTTCAGCTATAGCCATACGCCCTGTTTTGCTGTACGGCTCAATGTCACTTTGCTGTACGGCTCACCGTTAGCTCTAGGACAAAATGTATATGCTTTACCGCTTTTTGTATAAATCCTCCCAGTATTGCTGCCCTAACTTTGTCCTGTTATTAATCTAATACATTTACTGATGTCAAAAGTCATATTTATTACAGGTGCTTCCCGCGGATTTGGGAAGATATGGGCAGAAGCCTTTCTAAAACGCGGCGACAAAGTTGCTGCAACAGCGAGAAACACAGACTCGCTCAACGATTTAAAAGCACAATACGGCGAAGCGATCCTGCCGATACAATTGGACGTAACCAACCGCGAGCAGAGCTTTGCCGCAATCAACCAAGCGAAAGAATATTTCGGAAAGCTGGATGTCATTATCAACAATGCAGGTTACGGGCTGTTCGGAACCATTGAAGAAAACTCTGAAAAAGAAGTCAGAGACCAGATCGAAACGAACGTATTTGGATTGTTATGGATTACCCAAGCGGCGCTTCCAATCTTGAGAGCACAAGGCCACGGGCATATCATCCAGCTGTCTAGCGTATTGGGCGTTGCTACCCTGCCGACTTTAGGCATCTACAATGCTTCCAAATTTGCCGTTGAGGCGATAAGCGAAACGCTTGCTACAGAGGTGAAGGAGTTCGGCATTAAAGTTACTTTAGTAGAGCCAAACGGATTCTCTACCGACTGGGCTGGTCCTTCTGCTATCCAATCAGAATCGATAGCGGCTTATGACAATGTGAGGGCTGCCTTCCATGCTGGATTGGCCGATACGGATTCCTTCGGTAATCCAGAAGCCACTGCCGAAGCCATCCTAAAACTGGTCGATGCTGCCAATCCGCCATTGCGCTTGTTCCTTGGTAAGGTAGCCTTGCCTTGGGTAAAAGAAGTATATGCACAGCGCCTTTCAGAATGGGAAGAATGGAAAGATGTGTCTGCAAAAGCACATGGAAAATAAACTGCTTTTTTAGTATATTTACGTACCTAATTTTAAAAAGAACTGCGCCTTCAAAAGCGCGGTTCTTCTCCTTTTTTATGAAACATTACAAAACCATAAGCGAACTGCACCGCGCCGTTGGCTATCCGCCTCCAGAAAATCCTCTGGTGAGCTTGGTCGTGTGCGAAAAACTAGCGGAATGCTCGATAGGGCAGAGCGAATTTACTACCGATTTTTACATGATCGCTTTTAAGAAGATCAAGTCGGGTTATGTGCTCTATGGCAGGACGAAATACGACCATGACGACGGCTCGATGATGTTCGTAAAGCCGCGACAGGTTATAGAAATCAACAATGTAGAACTCGAAGAAAAAGGCTTTATCATCTGGATCCACGAAGATTACCTGAACGGCTTCCATCTTCATTCCGAAATAAAGAAATACGGCTATTTCGATTACGAGGCCAACGAGGCGTTGCATCTTTCGGCCCGAGAAGAGCAGATTATCTGGGATCTTTACAGCAAGATCGATCAAGAATACTATAACAACCAAGACGAATACAGCCGAGAGATCATCATCGCGCATATCGATTCTATCCTAAAATACTCGCAGCGCTTCTACAAGAGACAGTTCATTAATAGGACAGAGCTGTCTGGCAAGACCGTATCTAAGTTTAACGACTTTCTGTCTTCGTATCTGGAAAATGGAAAGCTTCTCGAAAAAGGACTGCCGACCGTAAAGTCGCTCGCCGCCTTATTTAACCTTTCGCCGCGCTACCTCAGCGATTTGCTGAAACAGGAAACCGGCAAGACAGCCATGGAGCTGATTCATATCTTCCTGATTTCCGAAGCTAAGAACCTGCTGCAAGGCTCTGAAAACTCGGTTTCTGAAACGGCCTATGCGCTTGGTTTTGACAACCCCCCGTATTTTTCGAGGCTTTTCAAGAAAGAAGTCGGCATGAGCCCGAACGAATACCGGAAGAACTTTCTGAATTAAGATATCCAATTCAAAACCATGCTGTTAAAATTAATGAACATGACAATTATCATTCTTTAAAAACAGCAAGGGAAGTAGCTTTGGCATAAAATTACCGATCATGCCAAGCCATTCCCTTGTCCAAAAATACAATGTCCCTGGCCCTAGGTACACGAGCTATCCGACCGTGCCCTATTGGGACAGCAGCAATTTCAGTTATGAATCGTGGATGCAATCCTTCAAGAAATCCTTCCGCGAAAGCAATGCTTCCGAAGGCATCAGCATCTATATCCACTTGCCGTTCTGCGAGAGCCTCTGTACGTTCTGCGGCTGTACCAAACGCATCACCAAGAACCATACTGTCGAACAGCCGTATCTCGAAGCCGTCCTAAAAGAATGGCAGCTCTATTGCCATGAAATGGAGGAGAAGCCTGTGATCAAAGAGATACACCTCGGCGGCGGCACGCCTACCTTTTTTGCCGTAAAGCATCTGGAAGACCTTATCAATGGCATACTCAAGACCGCCACTAAGGCGAAGGATTTCGAATTCAGCTTTGAAGGACATCCCAACAATACCACCAAAGAACACCTCCAGAAGCTCTACGACCTCGGATTCCGCAGGGTAAGCTTTGGCGTTCAGGATTATTCCGAAACCGTGCAGAAAGCCATCCACCGCATCCAGCCATTCCAGAATGTAGCCAAGGTAACGCTGTGGGCGAAAGAAATAGGCTATACCTCTGTAGGACACGACTTGGTCTTCGGATTGCCGTTCCAGACGATTGAAGATGTGGTCGATACCATCGAAAAGACCCGTTCCCTCAAGCCCGACCGATTGGCTTTTTACAGCTATGCCCATACGCCTTGGATCAAAGGCAGCGGACAGCGCGGCTATAAGGACGAAGACATTCCGAAAGACGGCGAAAAACGCAAGCTCTACGAAATCGGCAAGGCGCTCCTGCATTCCAACGGCTACCACGAAATAGGGATGGACCATTTTGCTCTTGCGACCGATTCGCTGTATAAAGCCTCTACAGCAGGAAAGCTCCACCGCAATTTTATGGGCTACAGCCATTCCAAGACGCAGCTCATGATCGGATTGGGCGTATCGTCCATCAGCGACAGCTGGTACGGCTTTGCCCAGAACGTAAAAGACCTAGATGATTATTACCAATTGCTAGAATGGAACCAAGTACCCGTCAACCGCGGGCATATCCTCACCAAAGAAGACTTGATTATCCGACAGCACATACTCAACCTGATGTGCCGTTTTGAAACAACGTGGAGCCGTCCGGAAGAATCTTTTCCAGAACTGCCAGCCGTACTTGAAAAACTATCCGAAATGCAAGACGATGGCCTGCTCCTGATTGAAGAAGACAAACTTACCATAACCGAAGCAGGCAAGCCTTTCCTAAGAAACGCCTGTATGGCATTTGATGTTCGATTGCAGCGCAGCGTACCAGAAACGCAGTTGTTTTCGATGGTTATTTGAGAAAGGGGCTAAGATGCTGAAGCGCTAAGGTGCTGAGGTTTTGGCAGTTGTAGGCGATTAGCATTTGTGAAAATAAGAAATAAACAAAACTAATTATAGTAGCCTCTCATTATTGCAAGAACAAAACAAACCTCAGCGCCTTAGTGCCTTAGCACCTCAGTACCTCTACCCACAATCCGGCATCCCCTTCACAAACAAACTCATATTTCCCGGAGACACATACATAATATCCAAACCCATACCGCGGAGGATAAACAACGTTCCGATAAGGATTGTGGCGATCGGAATGACCTTCTGTAGTTTTGTCCTGAAGCTGGTGCTTAAAAAACGGCCTGCATACGCCGCCGCGCTCAGCATAGGAATGGTTCCCAGACCATACAAAGCCATATAGGCAATGCCCAAAGGAGCATGCTGCATGGCCAGAGCGCCGAACAAGGCCGCATAGACCAGTCCGCAGGGCAGGAACCCATTAAGCAGGCCGATCAAAAACAAGGCGCTGCTGCTTTTTTTCTTGAACTGCCTTCCCAGTCCTGATTTTACTTTAGAAATGACACTATAGACGGGCCGTGAAAAGTTATACCGCATAAAAACCTTTTCTGGAATGACAGCAATCAGTATCATAAAAACACCAACAATTACCGACAGCTGCTGCTGCATCCCAGCCAAGTAAAAGCCTTTTCCCAGTAGCCCAAAAACCAACCCGAGGCTGCTGTAGGCCGTAAGCCTCCCCAAATGATAGAGCAGGAGCTGGGCCGTCTTTTTAGCCTGGCTGCTGCGGTCAAGCGGCAGCATCATGGCAATAGGACCGCACATTCCCACGCAGTGGAGGCTGGAGATAAGCCCGAAGAAAAAAGCAGAGTATATCATTTGAGTCTAGTCTAGCGTAAGCTGTTCTTTGTTGAGGTAGCCGGTGCCCTCATACTTCCAGTCGATGATAATGTCCCAGCGGCCGCCAGCCAAATCACTTTTAGGTATGAGCAAATTAGAAGAAGACAGTGCGATCGGAATGGCAAAGTCTAATTTCTGGCTTGACGGCCTGTAGAGGGACACTTTTCCTGTAATATTCTTATAATCGAAGCCTTGAGGGAAACGTATGGTAATGCCGTTTTCTCCCGCTTCCAAGGCTACCTTGTGCTGTAATCTTGCGGCATTGTCTTCTTTGTCGAGCTGTGCCTGCAGCCCGGTTTCGTATTTGTAGTAGTCTTCGATGACCAGCTCGTTGTCGTATTTGTGGTCTGACTGTACGAGAAAGACAAAGAACAGTATGAACGACATAAACAGTGCAAAAGCAATAAAGATTCCGGTTCCCCAGTTTAGTTTCTTCATGATTCCTATTTTTATGTGCCGGCCTGCTTTAGGACAGGCGGCAGCGGTTGTATTAATTAAAGCTTCTTGGGCCTAGAAAATTAGTTCGTTCGGTCTCTATCAGCTGTTTTCCTTTATACACGCCGATCTCGATAGGCGTCTTGTCGCCTTCCAGAAAAGCCGGACTGATTTCTACAAACAGCGTTCCCTGAGCCATGCCTTCCTTGGCAATCCTAAACCGCGGCTTGCCTACGGTGGTGATGGTTCCTTTCGGATACAGCAGTTCAAAATGGATATCGTCAAAATCGTTTACGGTCTTGTTCACGACCTTGTACGTATAGACATTGCTGATGTTTTCGCCTTTATGCTCGAACAACTGTCCGGGCAGCCGCAATATGGTGGCCTCGACGTCGTTTCTCAAGAACAGCAGTCCGATAAAGATGCCTGTTAAGATGAACAGTACCGCCGTATAGCCTTTCATGCGTGCCGTAAACTCAAACGTTTTGTTTTTGGTAATCTCGTCTTCCGAGGCATAGCGGATGAGTCCTTTCGGTAGGCTGACCTTTTCCATGATGGCATCGCATTCGTCGATACAGGCCGTGCAGTTGATGCATTCCAGCTGCGTTCCGTTGCGGATGTCGATACCCGTAGGGCAGACGTTTACGCACTGCCTGCAATCGATACAGTCGCCCTTGCCGCTAAGCGTTCGGTCTTCTCTTTTGTCCATCTTGGCCCTGCCTTTTTCCTTTTCGCCTCGCACGTGGTCATAGGCCACGATAATCGACTTGTTGTCCAACAGCACGCCCTGCAGCCTCCCATAAGGACAGGCGATAATGCAGACCTGCTCGCGGAACCAGGCATAGACAAAATAAAAGACGCCTGTAAAAATCAATAAGGCAATAAAAGTGCTGAGGTGGTTGGCCAAGGGCTCTTTTACCAGCCTGAACAGCTCGTCGCTGCCGATAAGGTAGGCGAGGAACACGTTGGCGATGCCGAAAGAAATGACGAAAAAGACCGTCCATTTCAAAACCCGCTTGCGGATTTTTTCGCTATCCCAGGGCTGCTTTTCCAATCGCAGCTGCGCCCCGCGGTCGCCGTCAATCCAGAACTCGATCCTGCGAAAGACCATTTCCATAAAGATGGTCTGCGGGCAGATCCAGCCGCAGAATATCCTTCCGAAAGCCACCGTAAACAGCGCCACGAATACGACGCCCACCAGCATCGAAATCACGAACAGGTAGAAATCCTGCGGCCAGAACGGAAACCCGAAGATGTTGAACTTGCGTTCTGTCACATTGAATAGCAGGAACTGGTTGCCGTTTACCTTCACGAAAGGAGCCGCAAACAAGAACAGCAATAGAAAATAGCTGACGATCTTGCGCCTTTCATACAGTTTTCCTGAAGGGATTTTTGGGAATACCCAGATTCTCTTTCCTTTGTCATCTACGGTTCCTATCGCATCGCGAAAGGACTCATCCGGCATTTTTGGCATAACTCTTTATTTTTTCGGTATCCTAGTTTTGGGCTACCGTTTTAGCTTCTTCCGTTTTAGCACCTGCTTCTTTAGGCGCGTTTTCGTCTACCCATACCTCGCCCTCGGCAGGCTTAGGATCTTTGGGATTAGAACCTTGCAACGACAATACATAGCTCGCCACCTGCTGTATTTCAGACGGCTTTAGCGTGCCTTTCCAAGCCACCATTCCTTTGCCGTCGCGGCCTCCTTCGGTAATCGTATGGAAGACGTTCTTGATGCCGCCGCCCAGAATCCAATGGTCGTCTGTCAGGTTAGGGCCTATGGCGCCTCCGGCATCCGGTCGGTGGCAGGCTATGCAGTTGGTTTGGAATACTGTCTTTCCTGCGGCAATATCGCCCGCATCCGTCAGCAGCGTTACCGTTTCGGCATCGATGAGGTCTTTGGCAGTCTTTTTATATTCTTCTACGGCCAGCTTGGCTTCGGCCATTTCGGTCTCGAATTCCTGGGTCTGGTCGTCGTGCCCGAAGATGTGGTACTTGGCCAGATAGATAAACGCAAAGACGATACAGGCATAAAACAATTTCGTCCACCACGGCGGCAGGTCGTTGTCAAGTTCCTTGATGCCGTCATAATCATGGCTGAGCAGCAGCTCGCCCTCTTCTTCAATCGGCCTGTCTTTTACCAGCCATTTTTTTATTTTTTTATACAGCTTGTTGTCCGTAATCTTTACTTCTTTGGCCTCTTCGAGCTGCCTGCGCTGTTCTTCGGTGAGCAGGTGGTAGGTCACGTTGTCTACCGCGGCCACGACCATTTCGATGGCAATCAGCAGGAACAGGAAGACGGCCAGAAATACAGAAATCATGGGATATTTTAAGAAAGCAGGCCGGTCGCCAGAGTCAATAAAATATTCCATCGCCAAGAATACGGCAAAGAAGATGATCGGCACCCTCAGGTATACCGGAAGTATTTTTTTCATGGCGTGTCGTTTTTGAGGTTATCGATTTCGTTCTCGCTCTCGAAAGGAATATGGCTCAATTCTGCAATCTTTTCTTTCTTGTAGGTGTAGGTCCAGGCATATAGGACAACGAAGAACAGGAAAAAGATGAGCAGCGAAATGATCGGATAGATCTCGATGCCCGAGATCGTTTCCATATTGTGCTTGATAAACTTTAGCATGGCGTTAGTTTTTGGTTGTTGCTTCTTTGACTTTGATATCGGTTCCCATGCGCTGCAGGTAGGCAATCATCGGCACGATTTCTCTCTTGTACATCGGGATAAACGGATCGCCTTTGGCAGCAGCGGCCTTGCGGCTTTCTTCGTAGCTCTTCCTGAAATCAGGATCGGTATACAAGTTCTTTTCGATAGCCTGTGCCTGCTTGTTGATGGCGGCCTGCGCGTTGGCAATTTCTTCTTTGGTATACGGAACGCCCAATTGCACCATCACTTCCATCTTTTTCTGGATGTCCGAATAGTCCATCGGCTTGTTGTCGAACAGCCATTTGTACGACGGCATGATCGATCCGGCCGAAGTGCTCCTTGGGTCCCACATATGGTTAAAGTGCCAGTTGTCGGAATATTTACCTCCGATACGCATCAGGTCGGGTCCCGTTCTTTTAGAGCCCCATAGGAACGGATGGTCGTAGACGTATTCGCCCGACTTAGAATACTCGCCATAACGCTCAACTTCGGAACGGAACGGACGAATCATCTGTGAGTGGCAGCCCACGCAGCCTTCGCGTATGTAGAGGTCGCGGCCTTCCAATTCCAAAGGCGTATACGGCTTGACCGCCGCAATGGTTGGGATGTTCGATTTGACCATGAGGGTCGGCACGATCTGTATGATACCGCCTATCAAGATGGCAATGGTCGCCAAGATGGTCAGCTGTATCGGCCTTCTTTCGAGCCAAGGGTGGAACTTTTCGCCTTTCATCCTTTTGCTCGTGATTTTCTGCAAGGCTGGCGCTTCGGCCAATTCGTCTTCGATCGCGTTTCCTTGTTTTACGGTCTTTACGATGTTGTAGATCATCACAAAAAGCCCGATGATAAATAGCGTGCCACCTATGGCCCTCATCCAGTACATCGGCATGATCTGTTTTACGGTTTCCAAGAAGTTGCCGTAGACCAAAGAACCGTCCGGATTGAATTGTTTCCACATCGAAGCCTGTGCAAAACCTGCTACATACATCGGCAGGGTATAGAGGATGATGCCCAGCGTACCGATCCAAAAGTGGACGTTGGCCAGTTTTTTAGAATATAATGAAGTCTTTGCCATACGCGGAATCAGCCAGTAGATCATCCCGAAAGTCAGGAATCCGTTCCAAGCCAAGGCACCAACGTGTACGTGGGCCACGATCCAGTCTGTAAAGTGGGCAATGGCGTTGACATTTTTAAGCGACAGCATCGGTCCTTCAAACGTGGCCATACCATAACCCGTAATCGCTACGACAAAGAATTTTAGTACCGGTTCCGTACGTACCTTGTCCCATACGCCTCTCAAGGTCAGCAGTCCGTTGATCATACCGCCCCATGACGGAGCAATCAGCATGATAGAGAATACGACGCCCAGGTTCTGTGCCCAGTCGGGCAGGGCAGAATAGAGCAGGTGATGCGGACCCGCCCAGATATAGATAAAAATCAATGACCAGAAGTGGATGATAGAGAGCCTATACGAATAGACCGGACGGTTGGCGGCCTTAGGCACAAAATAATACATGAGCCCCAAGAACGGCGTAGTTAGGAAGAAAGCGACGGCATTGTGGCCGTACCACCACTGTACGAGCGCATCCTGTACTCCGGCATAGACCGAGTAGCTTTTTAGCGCGCTTACCGGCAGGGCAAGGCTGTTAAAGATGTGCAGCACGGCTACGGTCACAAAAGTGGCCAGATAGAACCAGATGGCTACATAGAGATGGCGTTCCCTTCTCTTGATAATTGTCCCGATCATGTTGATTCCGAATACCACCCATACTACGGCAATAGCAATATCTATCGGCCATTCCAGTTCGGCATATTCTTTAGAAGAAGTATAGCCTAATGGCAGCGTAAAAGCGGCGGCCACAATGATAAACTGCCAGGCCCAAAAGTTGATGCTGCTCAGCAGGTCGCTGAACATCCTAGCCTTGAGCAGGCGCTGCAGCGAATAGTAGATACCCGCAAACGTGGCGTTCCCTACAAAAGCAAAGATAACGGCATTGGTATGCAGCGGTCGGAGCCTTCCGTAGCTCAGCCACGAAATGCCTTCTGTTAGGTTCGGGAAGAGGTACATGGAGGCAATCAAAAGCCCCACGAGCATCCCTACCGCACCCCAGATGATGGTCGCGTAAAGAAACTTCTTTACGATCTTGTTGTCATAATAAAACTGTTGTACTTCCATGCGTGATTTAAGATGTATTAGAGTATTAGAGAGTTAGTTATTTGTTGTGAAGCTATTTTATATTGTAGTGTATAGACCTGTCGGGGAGGGGATTTTCCGTGTCCTTTTTCTTTTCTTTTTCTTCCTGTTTTTTCTTGACAATCTCATCGTCAAAAAGCATCCGGACGGACGGCGTATAATCGTCGTCATACTGCCCGTTGCGTACCGCTTTTACAAAAGCGATAAAGAAGCACACGGCTACGACGATGCTGATGGAGATTAATAAATAGATGACGCTCATACCTTGAGTTTATAGTGACAAAATTACTTTGGCGGGTGTTCTAAAAACATGATATTTATCATGCCCGTCCTTTTTTAGGGTTTAATTTTCGGGCGTAATAATTGCTCGCCAGCGTGACAAAGCTGATGATGGTCACGGTGCTCAGCGGCATGATGATGGCGGCTACTAGAGGCGACAGCCTGCCGCTCACCGCAAAGCCCAGTCCCACGACATTGTAGAGCAGCGACAGTGCAAAGCTCATCTTGATGGTCGCCAAGGCTTTTTTAGAGAGTTTCAGGAAATAGGCGAGCTGCGTGAACTCGGTCGCATCAAGTATGCCGTCGCAGGCCGGAGAGAACACGTTGACATTTTCGGAAATGGAAATCCCTACGCTGCTCTGCGCCAAGGCGCCTGCATCATTAAGCCCGTCGCCCACCATCATTACGTTATGGCCCTGTTCCTGCCAGTTCTTGATGGCTTCCAGCTTCTGTTCGGGCTTCTGGTTAAAGAGCAATTCGGTGCCCGGGGGCAGCATCTTTTCGAGCTGTGCCCGTTCGCCGTCGTTATCGCCCGATAGGATTTTTAGGTCGTAGCGCTGGCTCAGGCTGTCGAACAGCTGTTCAAGGCCCTTGCGGTATTGGTTGTCGAAAGTATAGCTTCCCTTGTAATCGTTGTTGATGGCAATGTGCACTGCCGTCTGTGCTGTGTTTGCAGTTTCGGTACATCCTACATACGAAGCCGCTCCCAGCTTGATGCAGTTTCCGTCAATAATGCCTTCGATGCCCTTTCCTGTACTTTCCTCAAAACCGTGTACGGTACGCAATGCTGCGGCGGGCAGAAATTCATACAGCCTGCGGCTTAGCGGATGGTTGGAACCTCTGAGAAGGTTTTTTATATACGACAGTTCAGTCGTCGTTGGCAACGCTCCCGTAAAGGCAATATCCGATGCCTTGCTGGTCGTTATCGTTCCCGTCTTGTCAAAGACAATCATGTCGGTCTTGGCGAGCTGCTCGATGACGCCTGCGTTCTTCAAATAAAGCTTCTGCCTTCCCATGATACGCAGGATATTGCCCATCGTAAAGGGAGCGGTCAGCGCCAAGGCACACGGACAGGCAACGATCAGCACCGCAGTGAATACATTAAAAGCCGTGTTGGCATCCCTAAAAATCCAGTAGCCGAATCCGGCAACGGCAATAAACAGCAAGGCAGGCGTGAAGTAGCGGCTGATGGCATCGGTGATGCTCCTGCGGTGCAGGGTGCTTTTCTTTTCAAAGACAGCGTTGCTCCACAGCTGGGTAAGGTAGCTTTGGGAGACAGAGCTGAGCACTTCCATTTCTATAGGCTGCCCGAGCAGTCGGCCTCCGGCGTAGATCTTGTCGCCTGATTCCTTGCGGATCGGGTCGGCCTCTCCGGTCACAAAACTGTAGTCGATCTGGCAGCCGCTGCTGATCAATATGCCGTCTACGGGAATGAGCTCCTGATTGCGGATCAGCAGTCGGTCGCCTTTCTGGATGTCGTAGACAGGAACGGAAACTTCTTGCTGGTGCGTATTTATCTGTGTGACGGCTATCGGGAAATACGACTTAAAATCCCTTTCGAAAGAAAGAAAGCTATACGTCTTCTGCTGGAACAGCCTGCCCACGAGCATAAAGAAGACCAAAGCAGTAAGGCTGTCGAAAAAGCCCTGCCCGTAGCCGAAGACGATGTCTACGGTACTTCTTACGAACATGACGATGATGCCCAGCGCAATCGGAATGTCGATGTTGAACATGCCGTTGCGGATGCTCTTATAGGCTGAGACGTAATAGCCGCTGGCCGAATAGAGAAAGGAGGGCAGCGAGAGCGCGAAGATGAGCCAGCGGAAAAAGCCGCGGTACTGGTCGAGCCAGAATTCTTCGGTTTCAAAATACTCGGGAAACGAAAGCAGCATGATGTTGCCGAAGCAGAAAAAGGCGACGCCCAGCTTGTAGATAAGACTGCGGTCGGTGCCCTGCTTGCCGCTCTCGTAATTTTCGAGCGATATGTAAGGCTCGTAGCCGATGGAGCAGAGCATCAATACGATGTCCTTGAGGCTGGTTTCTTGCGGATTGAAAATAATGCGTACTTTTTTCTCGGAGAAATTGACCTGCGAAGTCCCGATGCCCTTGTGGAGCCGGTGCAGGTTCTCGAGAATCCAGATGCAGGAACTGCAGTGGATGTGGGGAATATAGAGGGAGACGATGCTCGTTCCTTCTTCTTGAAATTCCAGCAGCCTTGCGGCTATCTTTTCATTGTCTAAAAAATCATACCTTCCGTTTACGGCCTGCGGCGTAGCGCCGGGCGTTCTTTCAAAGTCATAGTACGAAGAAAGTCCGTTGTCGGCGAAAATCTCATAGACCGTCTTGCAGCCCCTGCAGCAGAACGACTTGCCGTCAAAAACGATTTCTTCTTTTTGTATGACCTCCAGACCGCAGTGGAAACAACTTTGCGTGTCCATAATTTGCTCATTTACCTGATGCAAAGGTTGCAAATGCCTGAAGCGCAAACTATGATAATTATCATGCTTTTGCCTATCTTTGCAAAACTAATTCCCATTCCGCCATGAGCAAGTGTGAGCAATGCATCGTTCGAGAATTCAGTTCGCTAAAGGCCCTCAACAAGGAGGAGCTGCTAAAGATAGCGGACTGCAAATCGTCGTATACCATCAAAAAAGGGGAGCCTATTTTTGAGGAAGGCGAGAACGTAAACGGCATCTTTTGCGTCAAGGACGGAGTGTGCAAGCTGTCTAAGCTGAGCGCAAACGGCAAGGACCAGATCATCAAGCTGGTGTCTAAAGGAGAGCTGCTCGGGCAGCGTTCTATGATCAGCGACGAGCCGGCCAACTTGAGCGCCGTGGCGCTAGAAGACATGGAAGTCTGCTTTATACCCAAAAGCGATATCATGCCGCTCTTTAACCAGAACAATGCTTTTTCGATGAACGTGATGCGCGCTATCTGTGGCGACCTCAAGGAGGCCGACGATCATGTGGTAGACATGGCACAGAAGACCGTACGCGAACGCCTGGCCGAAACGCTGCTGCACCTGCAAGATACGTTTGGCACGCAGGAAGACGGCAGCCTTAAGACCCAGCTGACGCGCGAAGAAATCGGCAGCCTTATCGGCACCGCTACCGAGAGCTGCATCCGCCTGCTGTCTGACTTTAACAAGAGCGGGCTTATCGAGCTCAAAGGCAAGAAGATCTTTTTAAGAGATATCAAAGGCTTGAAACGAGAAGCAGAATAATACCCGACGATACGCTACACCCAATACGCTACTGTTCCGCAGCGATTGCATTTTTAGTTTGCGCATTTGGCCTTTGTAACAAAAACCAGAAAAGTCCAACTAATAGCCCAATATCGTGCCTCGCCTGAAATGTATCGTATGGAAATTCAAGAAAAAACAAGCCTTATCAAAAGGAGCAGACTCAAGAGCCTGCTGCTGGTTGCTTTTACGTTTGTTGTTTCGTATGTGACTGTCTTTATCATCTTTCCCACTTCGTATTGGAATCGTTTGTTCGCCATGCCCACTTCCAAGCTGGTCGAAGACGTACTGGTCAACCTGCTGTTCTGCGTAGGTATCGTGGAGCTGAGCCTCTTTATAGACCGAAAGCTAAACAAAAGAATGTCGTGGATGGCGCATCCGTTTAGGCGTCTGCTCGTGCAGATGCTGTTCCAGATTCTTGGGGCCCTGTTTGCGATCGTCTGCCTGTCGTTCTTGTATCTGGTATTTGGCAACGTTGCCAATCCGCAGCCTTCGCCCGTCGGCTTGCGCGAAGGACTCTATGTCGTTATCTCTATTATACTGTGGGCACTGATGGTGAGTACCCTCAATACGGGCTACTTTTTATTGTACAATTGGAAGAGCGCTACTCTAAAGGCTGCAGAATTTGAGATCAAGGCGGCACAGCACAAGCAGCTGGCGTCTGAAATCGAACTGCAGGCACTGAAGCTGCAGCTCGATCCGCACTTTGTCTTTAACAACCTGAGCGTACTTTCGGAACTGTTGCTGAAAGACCCGCAATTGGGCTATGAGTATACGGAGAACTTTACGAAAGTCTACCGCTACCTGCTTGTCAACTCCAAAAAGAAGCTGATTTCTTTGGCTGACGAGCTGAAATTTCTGGATGCCTACCTGTTCCTGATCCGCCATAGGATGGGAGGCGGGTGCGTCTTTACGATTGCCATCGATGACTCCAAGCTCGGCATGATGCTGCCCCCTGTGACGCTGCAGCTGTTTATTGAAAATGCCGTGAAATACAACCGTACGGAAGAAGAAAATCCGCTGGCCATCCATATCTATTCTACGGCCGACGATGAGCTGGTCGTGTCGAATACCCTGCTGCCGCTGGTCAAAAAGATGGAGTCTACGGGCATCGGCCTGCAGAACATCATCGACCGTTATGCCTTGCTGAGCGACCGAAAGCTTTCTATAGTGCAGACGGATGACACCTTTACCGTAAAAGTACCTCTTATCTCATGAAGCTAGTACAAAAAATATTGATCCTGGAAGATGAAAAGCTCAATGCGGAGCGCATCAAAAGGCTGCTGCTCGAAATCAGGCCCGATGTCGAGATCGTCGGCGTACTCGGCAGCGTGACCAAGGCGGCGGACTGGCTTTCTGCAAACGAATGCCCTGACCTGATCTTGATGGATGTGCAGTTGGCCGACGGCCTGAGCTTTGAAGTCTTTAACCGGGTGGATGTCCGATGTCCGGTGCTCTTTACGACAGCCTATGACGAATATGCCGTCAAAGCTTTCAAATACAACAGCGTGGACTACCTGCTCAAGCCGATAGACCAAGACGAGCTAGAAGCGGCACTGGTCAAATTTGAAAACTCCCTACAGCCACCATCGTCGTTGTCTCCGTCTATCGAGGACCTGCTGGCCATGATGCAGCCGAAGGAATACCGTACGCGCTTCTTGCTTCCGTACCGTGATGCCTACCGCAAGATCAATGTAGAAGACATTGCCTTTTTTTATTCGCACCTCAATATCAGTTATGCCGTCTTCTTTAATGGCGAAAAATCCGTAGTGCCGCAGACGTTGGAAACGCTGGAACAAGAGCTGGATCCCAAGAACTTCTTTAGGGTAAACCGCCAGTATATCGTGCAGGTCAATGCCGTGGAGCAGGTGCATAACTTTTTTAATGGCAAGCTGAAACTCAAGATCAAGAATGCTGGCGAGGATGTGATCGTGAGCCGCACAAAGGCGCCTTTGTTTAAGCTCTGGATGGATTATTAAGCACTTCTTTTAAAGATAGATAAGCAGGCAATAGCCTGCTTTTTTGTTTTTTAGGCTGTCCTGTCGTTTTGTAAAAAAGGATGCCTATCACTTCACTGCGTCCGATTGACAGTTCACTCGGCAGTTTTGCCGTTTCGCTCAATAAAGCTCTCAAAGGCCCCACTGCTGCCTGTAATTTTGTTCCATCGAAATACTAAACAATAGAAGAATTATGAAAAAAAGAAATGTGATGGCAGGGGGAGCTGCTGCTCAAGGAAAAGCAATAGTAGGAGTACAAGAGAATAGAATGAAGCTACTACTGGTGGTGCTTCTGCTGGCCCTATCTACGGTGACGGCATTCGCCCAAAAATCGGCAGTGCTGGATGCTTTTTCCAGACATGGAATTGATGCTGCACTATTGAATCCCGAGAGCCTCCAGATGCCCAAAGACCATTCGTATGAGCTGACGCAGACGACCATAACGACAGGCAGCGAAAAGGTTACCGTGGCACAGTTTGACCCGTCTAAGCCAAAAGAAGAGCAGTGGACGGTGGTTTCTATAGACGGCAAGTCGCCGTATAAATCGGATATCAATTCGTTCCGAAAAAACCAGAACAAGCAGGCAGGCACGGCCCAGACCGACGATGCTACGTATAAGATTGAAAAGGAAACGCCGGCCCAATTGGTCATCAGCTACAAGCAGAATCCTGCTGCCGGCGACAAAGATGGGGCTTTTATGAAAGACTGCCGCATGTATATGACAATAAACCTCAAGACCAAAAGGCTAGAGCAGGTACAAGTGCTCAATGAAAAGCCGTTGAAGATCAAGATCGTCAATGCCGAAAAGTTTGACATGGTGATACGATACGCTTGGAACGAGCAGGCAAAACGCTACTTCACTGTACGCGAAAACCTGAACATGCTCGTGAAATTCCTAGGACAAGGAACGGAGGTGCAGACCATTTCGGAATACTCGAATTATAGCAGGAGATAACCGCCATTTAGGATCAGATCGTAAGTTTAATAGTTGATTTTTACCGCCCGCCGGGCTCCTGACTGGGAGCCTGGCGGGCCCTTTTTTGTTTGGGAGCGCTGTGATGGCCCTTATCTCCCAGTTTTGTTCGGGTTTCGTTCGGGTTTTGCTTGTTTTTTGAAGTATAGGGGCGTTTAAAAGTGAAGGGTTCCTGCAAGGGGATTGGGAGGAGACTGGGAGATAACTGGGAGAACATACGGTATGGATACGGTATGGGTATGGTATAGGCCCAGTATGGCTTGCTGTAAAAAAGCTTGTTTTTTGGATTTTTCTTCTGCTTTTAGGACAAAAGCAGCGGTGTTGTATATTTGATGCTAATGTACTAATTTTAGGGTACTTATCGTTTATATCGTAACTAAAATTCGATACCATGGCAAAAAATATAGGCCCTATTCAGTTTACGGGAAAATTAGGCGACATCTCTGGCCGCAATACTTCATTTGGCAATATCCTCCAGACGCCCGGAGGCTTTAAGGGCGAACGCATCAAGACCGAAGACCGCTACATCAAGACGCGCCAGCTGAACAGCGAATTCAGCCGCTGCGCGAAGATTTCGTCGGTGCTGTATAAGAGCCTGAGCTGGCATTTAAAGACGATTCCGGATACGTATGTGTATGGGCATATACAAGGACGTATCTGTGCCATCAAGGAATGCGACGAGCAGTCGCCTAAAGGCGAAAAGACGGTAGCCCGAGGGCTGGCGACACAAAAAGGGCAGTCGCTGTTCAATGGTTTTTCGTTTAACCGCAAAAGGGATATGACTTCTGCCTTGATGATTTCTGCTCGATTTTTTCTTGCCGAAGGCAGGCTGTTCCTACCGCAGTTTGACGTGACGCGGGCGGTTTCTCCGAAAGGGGCAAAACATCTTGGATTGCAATTAGTGCTCTTGCGCTTGGATACGGAAACGCCTGCGGTGGCGGTGGCATTGAGTGAGATGGTTTTTATGCCGTTGGATTCGGAACGTAAGGATATCGTATTGCAGTCGGCTTTGCCGGAAGGTGAAGGTATGTTGATTGGGTTATTGTATGCTGGATTTTGTGGTGAAGACTATGGAGAGTTGTTTTGGAGAAGGGATTGGAGGAATAGTTTGGGGGTGATTTCGGTAGTTGTTTGATTTTTTTTGATGAATTGGGGAAATCCGTAAGGAAGTAAGCGATGCTCTTTTTATGTTTGGTATTGCGAAGAAAAAGTGATTAACTCAAAACGTAAAAGGCATGGTAACTACAAATTTAAGATGGTTTTCATTGAATGAAGGTTTTGATGATATTGGAACTGTTTTAAATTTTGCAGAAACCGTATCGGATAACCTACGGGCGATATTTGATGACGAGAATTTTATAGCACTGTTGGAAGGAGACAGGGACCGTGGCATTACAGCAGAATTATTCTTTTCTTCGTTGAGTGAAGCAGAGAAGAGTATTCTTATCACGGTGAGAGATTATAAAAGAATTCTCAATTTACCGAATAATGATACGGAAAAGATAAATTTTATAGCCTACTCGAATCACGTTCTAAGCGAAATTGGTTTTATTGGCGATTCGCTGTTGCTCAAGGCTCGGGTATTGGACAAGCTTTGGGACGGTGTTAAGGATAAAGGGCAACAAGTGATTAATTTTGCGAATAGACCTTTTATGCGAGCGTTACGAAAATGTCTGACCTATCTCAATTCACTATTAGGTAGTCTATCTAAATACATCCCTGGAGCCGATGCTCTGAAAGAAATAAAAGATACAGGAGAAAGCTATCTGCAGGCAGGAGAAGAATTGAATACTTTAGAATAAGTCAAAAATAAATAGCCCACCATGGGCACCTAACCAACCAATCAACCAAAAAAAAGCAGGGAACTCCCTGCTTTTTTTATTTGGAAAAAGCCCTTCTGTAAAGCCCTTCTTATTTTTAATAAAAAGCATCGTACAAAACATGTAACAAAAAATAAGTGTGAATGACAAATGTGTAGTTGCAATAGTCTCGTAAGTAGGCTGTTGCTGATCTAGTAAGCTTAAAACTAAAACCAAATGACAAACAAATTATTTAAAATCATTGCCGCTGTCGGGTTCTATGGGGCGGTCTGCCTGATGGCTTCGGAAAGCGCTACAGCGCAGAACCTAAGCGAGAAGCTGACTACCGATCCGAAAACGACTACAGGCGTATTAAAGAACGGAATGAAGTATTATATCCGTCCGAACAGCAAGCCAGAGAATAAGGTAGAACTCCGCTTGGTCATCAATACCGGGTCGCTTATGGAGGACGATGACCAGCAGGGACTTGCCCACTTTACGGAGCATATGCTGTTTAACGGGACGAAGAATTTCCCGAAGAATAAACTGGTCGACAACCTGCAGTCTATGGGCGTGCAGTTTGGGGCCGACCTGAATGCGCAGACCGGCTTTGACGAGACGGTCTATATGCTGCCTATTCCTACCGATAATCCTAAAAATCTAGAGACTGGTTTCCAGATCTTGCAAGACTGGGCACAAGGCGCTTTGATGACTGATAAGGACATTAACGAGGAACGAAACGTAGTGTTGGAAGAAGCAAGAGCCGATTTGGGTGCTAGCGACAGGCTCCAAAAAAAGTTCCTTCCTCGACTGTTGAATTCGAGATATAGCGAAAGGCTTCCGATAGGGAAAGATGACCTGCTGCGAAGCTTTAAGCCTGATGTGTTACGACGATTCTATAAAGACTGGTACCGTCCGGATCTGATGGCCGTGGTGGTGGTAGGCGATATTACGGCTGAAAAGGGAGAAACCTTGGTGAAAAAATACTTCAGCACGCTTGTTAATCCGAGCCAATCGAGAGCACGTATTGCGTATGGCGCGAATCCATATACGAAACAAGAAGTGATGTTCCTGACGGATCCTGAGCAGCCGTCGACACGTTTGTCGATCAACTTCTCGCCGCGAAAAACAGAAGCGGACAAAACGGTTGGCGATTACAGGAATACCTTGGTAGAGCAGTTAGCCTTTAGTGCTATCAACCGCCGTTATCGCGACCTTGCGTCTGCGGCCGTACCGCCATTTACAGCAGCACAGACCAGCAATTCGAGCTACATCAGGAACTACCAAGCGCTTAGCGTTACGGTACTGCCGGTAAGTGACCTGACTACGGCTTTGAATGCTGCCGTTGGAGAATTGGTCAGCATCCAAGAGTATGGATTTGGCAAAGAAGAACTGGAATTGGTCAAAAAGAACGTCCTTAGCTATATTGAAAAACAGTATAACGAACGTACTACCACCAATTCAGCGGCGTATCTTGAAGATTACGAGCAAAACTTTTTAGTCGGAGAGGCTTTCCCTGGTATCGAGAAAGAAGTAGAATTGTACAGAACATTGTTGCCAGGCATTACGGCAGAAGAAGTAACGGCGGCTTTCAACAAGCTGTTTTCAAAAGAAGACAAGGAGAAATTCTTTGCTTTTGTGCTGAGCCCAGAAACAAAAGACGCTGCCATAAATAATGAGGCTACCTTGCTGGCTGCCATACAAAAATCATTCGCGCAAAAAGTAGAGAAAAAAGCAGAAGTTGTAGTGAGCACGACACTTTTAGATAAGATGCCAGCAAAAGGCACTATTGCTAAAGTAGAAAAGAATGCCAAGCTGCAGACCACTACGTATACGTTGGGCAACGGCATCAAAGTCACCGTAAAGCCAACGACATTCAAGAGCGATGAAATCCTTTTCAAAGGAGTCAAAAAAGGAGGAACCAATAGCTATGGCGTGGCAGACAAAATCACGGCATCGATGCTGGGCAGCCTAATCGAAACGATGGGGTATGGCAAATTTACACCTACCGACCTTAGCAAAGCATTAGCCGGAAAGAATATCGCCCTGCAGCATGCTATGGACGAGACTACGAATGAAGTGGAAGGCCGCTCTGACATCAAAAATATCGAGAGCCTTTTACAGCTGAACTATCTGCAACTGACAGCGCCTCGTCTTGACCAGAACTTATTCAACGGTTTTGTCAGCAAGATGCAGATGCAGCTTAAGTTTATCAAATCGAATCCTCAGGCAGCCTTTGTAGATAGCTTGGTAACCGTAATGTACAACAATAGTCCGCTGCGCCCTGTAGTAATTCCTTCGGAAGCAGAGATGAAATCCTTAAATGTACAGCGTGCTATCGACATTTACAAGAAAGAGTTTGCATCGGCAGACGGCTATCATTTCTTTTTGGTCGGCAATGTAGACGAAGCTACGCTGAAACCGCTATTGGAGCAGTATCTGGCTTCGCTGCCTGCCACTGGCACAGCACCTAAGTTTGTAGACAATGGACTGCGACTAAAATCAGGAAACAACAAATTTGTATTCAAAAAAGGAACAGAGCCTCAAAGTCTTGTCGTAGCCCAATACTTTGGCGAAGTGCCTTATAGCGAAGACATGGCATTAAAAGCCAATATGATAGGCGATATTCTTACGATACGCGTTATTGAAAAACTACGCGAGGAGATGGGATCGATTTACAGCGGCGGCTTTAGCGGCTCGCTAGAAAAAGAACCGTATTCGCATTACAGTATCGAGACACAGCTTCCGACAGGTCCGGAGAACGTGGATCCGATCCTGAAGCAGACCGAGGCTGAAATCGCCAAGCTTAAAAAAGATGGTCCAGAGCAGAAAGACCTTGACAAGGTACGAATTGCCATTATCGAAAAAAGAAAAGAAGAGATAAAGACAAACCAATATTGGCTTTCTAAACTACAGCAATTGGAATTTTCGGGATATAGCACCGACAGGTTTCTGACTTTTGAAAACGAAATTAATAAGATTTCGGTTCAAGACATTAAGAAAGCAGCCAATACATTTTTTGATGGGAAAAATAGCTTTATCGGAGTTCTTAATCCAGAAAAATAAGCCTATCGTTTTGATAGATAGAAAGGCTGCACATTGTGCGGCCTTTTTCTTTTAAGGAGGCTTTATATAAACAAAAAAACGCAGGACTAGGTCCCGCGTTCTTCAAATATAAACAAAAATCTAACTTTCTATTTTTCTAATTTCTTGGATAGGGTGAAGCCGACATAGAGGCTCAATCCGGACATGATAAAGATGATGGCGGGATAGACCGCTTCATTTTCTAATATCGTATACGCAGACAGTATCGATATGATAAGCAAGCTGATACCGATGCCGATGAGCAATAGCGAAAGGTTGAGCAGCAGCAGTTTCCAGACTGGAATGTTGCTTTGGGCCCCTTTATTGAATAGGCTGGCATCGACGCCTTTTTCGATCAGCGCCATGCGCTCGCGGTTGCGGGTAGATAAGAACAGGTAGACGATTCCGAAGATCATTAGGAACAGGCTGAGTGGTATTACGATTTCTTCCATGATTGATGATTTTAATGTTTTACTAAATTGTATCTGCACCGTATGACGACCGCTTTCGGATTTCGGTTACACATTCTTTAAAAAAATATTTTTTATCTTAGCTGTAACCCATCGCCGACTTGTATCGTCTTATGGATATATGGCACAACCCGACGACCGATATTATATAGACCGGATTATTGCAGGCGACACCCAGGCTTTTGCCCCGCTGGTGGACCGCTACAAAAATCTTGTCTATACGCTGGCCCTGCGGATGACCAAAAATACTGAGGAGGCAGAAGAAGCGGCGCAGGATACTTTTATAAAGGCCTTCCGGTCGCTGGAAAAGTTTAAGGGCGAGTCGAAGTTTTCGACCTGGCTGTATAAGGTAGCATATAATACGTGCCTTGATCGGTTGAAAAAGCTTAAGGCAACGCCTTTTGCCGTTGCAATAGACGATTTTGGCACGCGCCAGCTGGCAGCTACGGACAATGTGCTGGATGCCTTGGACGAACAGGAACGGCATCGTGCCGTACAGGACTGCCTGCAGCAGCTGCCGGGCGAAGACGCTTTTTTGCTGACCTTGTATTATTTTGAAGAACTGTCACTGGACGAGATTGCCAAGGTTATAGGCATCAAAGCGAATAACGTAAAGGTAAAGCTCTTCCGCTGCCGAAAAAGGCTGGGAGAGGTATTGCGCGCAAAGCTCGAACCCGAAATTATAAACGAATATGAAAGAGAACGAAAATAAAGAACTGGAAAGGCTGGCAGACTGGGCGATGCAAAACGCACCGCTGGAAACGCCTTCTTTTGATTTTACGGCCCGAGTGATGGCGCAGGCTACGGAAATACCGAAAAAGGAGGTTGCTGCCTATACGCCCTTATTGCCTCGCTATTTTTGGGCCTTGCTTGGAATTGCTGTGGCCGGACTGCTTGGCTATGCCTATTTTTCGGGAAGCGGCGCAGAACCTGCCTCTTATGGAACGGAACTGGAAGGGCTTTACAGCAGGAATTTTCACGATATGGCTTCGTCCTTGAAATTCTCAAAGACGACCATGTATGCGGCTGTAGCACTGCTGCTAGCCATGCTGGCACAGATTCCGATCATCAGGAATCGGTTTGGCGGGCATATTGAGCAGTAATAACGATGTACAAAAATGACAACGGCTGGTAATAAACAATAGTGTTTGTGCCAGCCGAATGTTTTTATGTCCCGTACGAAACTAAGTATCTTATTCCACGATCTTGATTAATAATTTGCCGTTTGGGTCTAGCAAAGCCTGCTTGGCACCGCCGAACTTGGCACCCGACAGCTTGAAGCGGTGCTGCTTGTCTTTGATTGGGAAGGAACCGAGCGTCTTGGTACCGTCACCCAACGTAAATTCTACTTCGAGCAGGAACGGCAACACGTCGCCTTCTTGGCTGATGATCAGTGCACCGTCTTTTAGCGCATATTTTACATGAGGCACCTGCTTGCTCTTGAGCCACGGCTCTAGAAAAGGCTGTACTTTTTTACCAGTCGTCTTGGTCAGCTTGTCCATAAAATGCTGTATGGTCATGGGCTCGTCGGACTGCATGAAAGACTTGAGTCCTTTTTCAAAATCTTCTTTACCAATCAGCTGCTCGAGCATATAGAATACCCAAGTACCCTTGCAATAAGAAACGCCGCTGTTGGCAGTATCTTCCCAAAGCGAGGCCTTGGTGTCATAGTCGCCAGAAAAATACTGGTTTTTATAGCTTGCTAAGTAGGCAGCAAAGATAGCATCTCCGTATTGTTTTTCAAGGAAATAGCGTTCGGCATAGGATGCCCATCCTTCGGAAAGGAAATTAGTGGCAGGGCCTATGGGCGTCGTCCAGGCATGGGCTACTTCATGCGCAAACGGAGCGCGCGGAGAAGGCTTGTCTTTGATAAGGTCGCTGCCTTGCTTGGCGGCCACGATCATGTCGTTGCTTCGGTTGATCCAGCCGTTGGAAGCATTGGAACGGTCTTGTACTATAGACAGGTAGCGGCCTCTCGGACTTCCGAATTTTTCAGACAGCAGGTCGTAGACTTCGAGAAAATTCTTGTGCAGGTTGTCTGGCAGCGGCTTGAAATCGGCATCGCAGAAGATTTCCATCTGGTAGTCGTTCTTTTTGTAGCGATACGCTTTCCATTTCTTGTCGTAATAGAGCGACAAGGCAAATGTAGGGCTGGCCGTCTTGGCCGTGATGATTTTGTAGTCGCCTGTTATGGTTTCCTGCTGCGGCAGGCTAGAAGCAAGCTGATAGGCTGACGGAATCTGCAGGCGTATTGAGAAACTGGCTTGGTCGTTCGGGCTCGAGAAGCTAAAGAAAGGATGCCAGTAGAATTGGTTCCTCACATGGCCATAAGTATCGTCGAAATAGCCAGATTCCTTGTCTTTTTCAAGCTTGTCTACGGTAAGAGAATAAGTGAGCGTAAGCCGTTGTTCGGCACTGCTTTTAGTGTTGATCCATAGGATACCGCCGCCAAAAAGATAGTCGGCGTCTTTGCCGTCAAGCTGTAGTGCCGTTATCTTGGCCTTATGGTTTAGGGCCACCAGAAAGCCGAAAGACTCTTGGGTAAGGATGCGCAGCGTATCGCTCACCGTAAGGCTGCTGGATGCTGGATCGATGGAAGCGCCCAGCACATGAGAATACAACCGATTCTTGCGGTCTATAGGCAGCTTTTCGGCTATGGTCCATTTGCCTTCGCTGTATTTGAAACGGTAGACGCCGGAGTAGAGTCCGGAGTAATAGGTATCGTCTCCAGAATTGCCCATAATCAGGGTACCGGTCATCAATACGAGCGCACTTTTCTTGTCGCTTTCGAGAATCTTTGTGGGGCCGGACTTGCGGATTACCTTCGTCTTGCTCTTGCTTATATCTAAAAGGAGTTCTTGCTGTTCGGACAGCGGGAAACAGGCCTTGATTTCGTCTTCGGTTCTGGCTTCAAAAGCCTTGGTACAGCGGAGTATGGCAAAATCGAGATCGGTTACGGGAACTTGTGCGAGCACGCGGCTGCTGGAAATAACCAATAATAAAAGGGCCAATCGGAATGCTTTCATGGATCGTATCTGTTATGTGTTTTGACGTGCCATCGGCAACGCCTTGGTTTCTATCGGGCAAGGGGGGACAGCGCTTCTGCGCCGCATGCATAAGACAAAAATGCAAATTTTATCTCAAATCTCTTACAGAAAGAGGTTAAAAATTAGCAGTTTTTTTGATGCTCCTAGGATTATTTTTGTTTTGTCGGTAATTTGTATATTCGGCAAATAATAAATTCATTCATGGATGCAGATTCAATCCTAACTCTTTTTTCCCTATTTTTTGGTTTTTCATATGTGTTCTTTATGCTTTATGGGAGAAATCGAAATCCGCTGACATACAGGTATAACGAATTGCTTACGAAAGACAAAAGGAATAAGCATTTTATTATCGCTTTACTATTTTCAGTTTTAGGAGCTTTTCGTTTAGATAGCTTAACTTTGGAAACCTATTATTTTTCGCCGATTCTTTTTATACTATCATTCTATTTTTTCAATACTATTATTTTTAGTCTTTATAAGCGCCCTATTCTGATTGAAGTTGGGGGCACTTCTCCATTAGTAAATAAAAAAGCAAGATTCTTGGATAGGTTTTTCGTTTTTTTGATTTTATGCATTTCCCTTGTCACTCCATTAGCAATGAAATACACTAAATTTGACGAAATAAACAGCCATAGAAAAAGAATAAAAATGACAGCTACAATTCTCGAAAAACAAGAGAAGATGCGTTTTTGTTGAATATTATCAAAAATCATTTGTCCTGATATCTAAAATAAAAAGAGCGGCTATAACCAATAGCCGCTCTTTCCGTCATGAACCTAAACAAAAAGCAAATTTACTTTTTCACGAGTCTTTCGATAGTGATTTCATTGTTAGAGGTCTCGATTTCCACAAAATACAGTCCAGACTGCAATGAGGAAATGTCAAGCATTTCTTTGCGGTTTGCGAAACGTGCCGCTAGTTTTCCGGTAGCATCATAAATCACAACAGACTTGATGTCGTCTTCTGTTCGGATGGAGAACTGGCTTGAGGAAGGATTCGGATAGATCGCTATTTTTTTAGCAGCTTCTACTTCACCGACACCTAAAGCAGGGCTCAACGGCACATCTGTCTGGTAGCCTCTGTTGCCTGCGCCATGGTAGGCCAGCGAAAAGCTAGCAGTTCCCATTTTGGCAAAAGCAAGGTCGATAGACGAATTGGCATATACAAAAGCATAGTCGCTTGAACTTGCCGTGTCGAAAGCTCTTGTAGCTACGATCGTGCGTGTTCCGGTAGCAACCGTGTTAGACGTTACCGTCCAGTTGTTTGTGTCTGCCGATGGAGCAGTACCCACACCGTTATGGACAGCATCAACAAGCGTTGTTCCGTTGTAATACACAACATCCTGTCCGGATTCCATTCCTTGTCCTTCAGCAAAAGAACCAAACTGCAATGCAAACCAGCGATCCGATGGGCCAGTCAGCGTTAGGGTTGCTGTAGAGTTCGTGCTGTTTAGGTCGAGCTTGGCCGTCATTCCCGAAAGCAGGTTGACCGTTCCCGTTGTTTTTGTCTGGGCTTGCGCGGCGAAGGCGAAAAGTCCCAGCGATAATAAGAGTAATCTTTTTTTCATAGTTTCTTAGTTTTTGAAAAGGTTAATAATGTCTTGGTTCCTTGTGTCTACGGCATATTCGAAGGGTGCCTTTCCCTGTTTGTCTTTCTGTGTTTTGTCGGCCTTATGGCGCAGCAGCAGCTCGATGAGTTCCTTGTTTTTAAATTGTATCGCATAGATCAGGGGGGTCATTCCGCCTGCATCGGCAATGTTCGGGTCGGCATTCTTTTTTAACAGCGCTTCGGCCAGCTTGATGTTTCCTTTTACGGCTACTGCCGCTAAGGCCGTGCCGCTGGAGCTGCTGTAATTGATGTTCTTGGCATTTTCGACCAAATATTCGGCTACGGGCAAATTGCCTCTGTAGCAGGCCAATATCAGCGGCGTAAAGCCCATAGTATTGTTTTTGTTGATGGTGTCCGGATTTTTGGATACCAGGGCTTTCATTTCTTCAACGGTGCCGTAACGGGCCGTATCAAAAACGTCTTTCGGGCCTTTGTTCTGTGCGATAGCTGCTGTGGCTACGAATAGTAGGAGTAGGAGTGTCTTTTTCATATCTTATTGCTTGTTGAGTACGAAATTATAGTCTACGGCAATGTCATTTGCCACTTTCTTGCTGACGATTTTGGGTATCTCGATTGCAAAATCTTCGGGTTTTACCATGAAGCTGCCTGTAATCTTATAGCCGGCTCCAGATTTCGAAATCTTGGCCGTGCTCGATACTTTTTTGGTCTTGCCATGTAATGTGAGTTCTCCCGTGATGGTGAAAGCTTTTTCTGCTGTCGTAACCTTGGAAGTGTCAAAGCCTTCTATTTTTCCTTTAAACGAAGCTTTCGGGTATTTATCGGACTCGACATAGTTTTCATTAAAATGCTCTTCCATCAAGGCCAGCTTGAAGCGGAAGCCTTTCATGAGCGTAAGCGCGGCAAAGTCTCCTGTGGCGGTTTCTAAAATGGCCGAGGTGCTTTTGTTTTCTGCGGCTACTTCTTCAAATGACGGAACCGAAGCCTCGAATTTTACGCTTCCGGTCTTGGTAATGTATTTCTGCGCGTTTGCAGACAGGGCTCCCAAAAGGAGCGGTATCCATAACAGCAATCTTGTTTTTTGCAGTTTCATAATTTTCTTTTTTATCGATTAGTTTTCTAATAGTCCGTCGGCTCTCCATTGCAGGAGCAGGTTGATGTTGTCTTGCGGCATCCTTCCGGTCTGCGGCATCTGGCCGGGTTCTCCGTTCTGCCGCTGTATCCTGTCGAGCAGGTTGGTGTTCTGTACGGCATCCTTGACTTCCAAATAGGTCGTAAGCGGTCGGAAAGAAGCCGCTCCTCCAGCGGAATGGCAGCGGATGCAGTTGGCGTCGACGATGGCTTTTGCAGTGTTGGCATAGGTGACAGGCCCGTCGATTACGGTCGGTTCTTCCAGTTCTTCATAGGTGCCGGAGTCACAGCTGCTGCATATCAGGGCAAAAAGGAATAGTGCTAGTATTTTTTTCATGAGTGGCATATTAAAAAACGCGGTATAAGTTAAATCCGAAGAAAAAGTCGCCCTTTCCCCAATCGCCAGCGGCACCTGTTATATAGCCGCTTTCGGTCATCGACTGCGAGTTCGTGAACAGCAGTTGGAAGATATGGCCGCCTGTTTCAACATCGAGTCCTACCGACAGCGGATTGTTGTAAAAGCTCGGCTTGTCGAAATTATAGGCATATTCGAGGTTAACGGAAAGCCTTTTGGTGAGCTTCATCCTGCCGCCGTAGCCCATGGCAAACTGGTTGTCGTTTTCTATGGCAGGATTGTAGAGGTTCTTGTGGATGAAAGAAGGCACAAGTTCCAGCGAAAGTCTTTCGGACAGCTTTCGGGAAACAATCAACTGGGAAACATAGGTCAGCCTGTCTGAAAACTCAATCTTGGGATAGTCGTCTTTTTTGAGCTGGCTGTTGATGTCGAGCGTATTGTAGCCTACGATTTCAAACGGAAACGCATCGCTCTGCCTTGCCAGCCTGTATTTTACCGAAGCTTCGTAAACTTTGGAAAGCGTATGTCTTGAACCGCTGACGGAAAGCCAGTCGGTCAAGCCGTAAATACCGCCAATTTTAGTGGTGGCATCGTCAAATCCGAAAAACTCGGAAATACCGCCTTTTACAGTACCAAATCGGTGCGATACGACAAAGTAGAATTCTTTCTTGGCGGGCATCTTGGTAGATTGCATCGTGATAACCTGCAATCCTTTAAAGGCGGCCGTTGCATAGGTATCTTGCACTTGCGTGGAATCGAGTTGAGACAGCAGGTCTTCTTGCGCGTTTGCAGAAGCGGCAAATAGAAAGAAACAGGCCAACTGCAATAGGAATTTTTTCATGGGTGGTATTATTGTATTAGAGTGCATTGGTCTAGTTTTACTTCTTCCATCAGCTCGTCAAAGCCGATGCATCTTCCTTTAAGGGTCACTTTTGCGCCTACGATATTTTCGCTCAGCATCTTGCCGAAAGTGCAGGTTATGCCGGAGTCAAGGGTGAGGAGCGAGTCAGAAACCTGCGTGACTTTGCCGCTGACCTCGATGGTCTTGTTCAGATAGCTTTGGTCAGAAGCTGTAAGGTCACGTTTGTAGGCATCAAGAAGCTGTGAGGCGGCAAGGCGGTGCGCCGCTTCTTCTTTTTCGATGTTTCGGGCTTCCTTATATAGGACACCGTTGTAGAGATAGGCACCTCCGCAGAAAAGCAATAAGGCTATTGCGGCTGTCCATTGTACTTTTTTTCTGTTCATGATTTTGTGTGCGCTTTTGGGTAATTCCAGAGTTTATCTGGAAGTCCAAAATTTCATACTCAAAATTAGCAGATACGAGCATAAGCCCCGAAAAAAGCAGGTAGACAAAAGGTAGACAAGCAGTGATAATGCAGTAGATAGATGGTAGACAAGGGCCTTGTTTTATACTGAAAGTATAAAGCTGGTCAGGTTTTCGTCGGCCGCAAGCTGTAATTTTTTGCGCAGTCGGTAGCGAGCGGTCTTGACACTGTCGGGTGAAATGTTGAGTATGGAGGCCATCTCTTTGATGGACAGATTGAGCTTGATAAGCGCACATACTTTTAGGTCGTTGGCGCTGATTTCTGGATAGAGCTGCTTGAGCCTCGTATAGAAATTTTTGTTGATGCTTTCGAAATAGAGATTGAAGTCATCCCAGCTATTGTTCTGCTCAAAATGGCGGTTGACCATCTTGACAAGCTGCTGTTCCGACAGGGGCTGCTGTTTTTCTATGGCAGTCTTGATGTCGCTTAGGAGCTCGTTTTTCTGCAGCATCTGCAGGGTGACGGCACTGAGCTGGCTTTCTTTATGGTCGAGGTCGTTCTGAAAGCGTATTTCTTCGAGTTCTCTTTGTTTTTCGAGGGCTTCCAGCAGCGCTTCTTTGGTCTTGAGCAGGTTCCTGTCGCGTTTGTTTCTGTTCTTGAGGTAGAAGTATCCAGTCACCAGTGCGGTCAGGAGCACGATGATGCATACGGCCAGCAGGTAATTGGTGAGTCGGGCGACTTCCTTTTCTTTGGAGACAAGGGCCAGCTTTCTGTTTTTCTCGGCTACTTCAAATTGTACTTCTAGGCTCTTGACAATCTTTTCTCTTTCGAGCGAATGCAATTGGTCTTTGAGGAAAATCAGTCGGGTCTGCAGGCGCGATGTCTCAAAGTAGTTTTTTTCTTTTTCATAATAGCTGATAAGCGTCTCGACGGTCATGATTTCAAACAGCTTGTCCGACAGCGCGGCGGCTATCTGGTTGGCCTTTTGGAACTGCTGCAAGGCTTCGCTTTTGCTCTTATGGGCCAAGTGCCATTTTCCTATAGCGAGCAGGGCAGAAACCTGCGCTTGCTTGTTTTCGGTAGTGTTGGCAATGGCGAGTGCCTTCTGGAAGTAATCGAGTCCGTTTTGGTCGTTGTGTCTTTCGAGCTCGCTTCTGCCGATGTTGATATAGGCGTTGGGCAAATAGGCTTGGTTGCCTGATTTCTCAAAGTCTTTTAGTGCCAGCGCATAAAAATAGGTAGCCGAATCCTGTAGTTGCTGCTGTTCGTATAAAGAGCCGAGGCTGGAATAGGCAAGGCCGAGGGTGCCGCTCTTGTCTTCGTGGCTTTCTAGTATGCTGATTACCTCGCGGCTGATCGGCTTGGCCTGTGCGTATTTTTTCTGTCGGCTGTAGATGGTGCTGATGAGCTGCAGGCATTTACTGCGTCCGATCTGGCCCAAGTCGGGATTGCTTTTTTCTAAGCGGGTATAAATCTTGAGCGACTGAAAGGCATAGTCGAGTCCTTTTTCATAGCTGGAACCAAAAGAGCAGATGCCGAGGTAAAGCAGGGATTCGGCCGTATCGATCTCGTTCTTGTCTTTTTTTGCTTTTTCGTAGGAAAGGAAGAAATACCGAAAGGCTTCGTCGTCATGGTCTTTTACGAGCGCTTCCCAGCCCTTCTGCATCAGAGTATTCTGCGAAGAGGGCTGTGCCCTGCTGCCTATCGAAAGGAGCAGTAAAAGCAGGACCAAGAACTGCCGACTGTACTTCATGGTTGTTTTTTAGGTATTGAAATGGAATCCAAAGATATAAATATTTTGATGCGGTAAAAAGGGCAGGACGAATAAGGGCTTATGCAGCACACTTTAAAGCTAGTTGCTGCTGTTTCTCCTGCGGTATTCTGAAGGCGAAAGTCCGGTATTTTTCTTAAAAGACTTACCGAATGCGGATTGGTCGCTGAACTGCAGTTCTTCGGCAATCTGGGCAATCGTCAGGGCAGGGTCGGCGAGCAGCACACGGGCCTCTATCATGACGGATTCTTCGATAAGCTCGCCTGCGGTCTTGCCGGATACTTCTTTTAGTATCTTGGTCAGGTGGCCGCTGGTTACGCAGAGCGACTCGGCATAAAACTGTACGCTGCGCTGCTGCTTGAAATGGGCATCGAGCAGTTTCAGGAAGTTGAGCGTGAGTTCTTGCTGTCTAGAGATATCGGGATTCAATCCTGTGTTTTCTTTTTTATAGCGCACGGCCACGAGGTACATGAGCAGGCTGAAGGTATGCTGTATGATTTCGCTGCTGAATGGCTCTCGTCCTCTTTCCTTGTTTTTTTGCTGCAGCAGTCGGGACAGAAAGACAAAATTGTCGCGCTCTTCGGCGTCCAGCGAAAGCTTGGGAATGGCTTTGGAAGCAAAAAACTCAAAGGCTTCGATCTCGTTCTTGCTTCGGTTGGACTGGAGTGCGAAGTCTAGTGTAAAGCTTATGGCGATTAGCTCGACGTTGCCGTCGATTTCGAGAGTATGGTTGATGGTTCTGGGCGAGATAATAAGCAGGTCACCAGGAACTGCTACATATGGAATCAGGTCGAGCTGCATTTTCACCGTTCCCGAAAGGATGAGCAGTATCGAATAGTTGTCGGACCGATAAGGATAGGGAAAGGGAATTTCGGTTATCGCGCTGCCCCTATAGACATGCAGTCCTTCGGATTGGGGCACGTCGCCCAATATTTCAAGGATATCGCTGATCGAGAGCTTTCTGATGCCTGCCTTTTCCAACCGGATTGTTTTTAGAATCGTAAAGTTAGCTATTTTCTGCCAATCGACGATAAGGCAGGCAAATCAAAAAGGCGGGTTTCAGACCAATTTTGGACGGAATGGCACGAAGGGCTATCGTTTTTTAAGGCGTACATTTAATACAGCTTAAAACTCAAGTATCATGAAATATATACCCTTAATCGGCAGGTTTCTTTTTAGCATCATCTTTATGTATTCTTCTATTGCCAAATTCTCTGACACCTTTGTCTATGAGGCGGCGGCCAAGGGCATTCCGCTGTCTTATATACTGATTCCGCTGGTCGGCATCTTTGAAATGGCGGCAGGACTCAGCATCTTGTTTGGCTTTATGGCGAAATGGGGCGCTTGGCTTATTATCATCTTCCTGCTTCCGGTCACGTTTATCATGCATGATTTTTGGACTGTGGAAGACCCGATGCTCCACGAGCTGGTACTGCTTACGTTTATGAAAAATATCTCGATTATAGGCGCTGCGCTGATGCTCGCGTATTTTGGGGCAGGCCCTTATAGTGTTGATTCGATGCGGGATGAGAGTAAAAAAGGGGCATGAATACGCTAGCGTAGTACTATTTATCAGGACTTTCTTATATTAGCTTCCTAAAAAAATCATTAGGAATGAAAAAATATGTCCTTATTCTTTTAGTGCTTTCGTATGCTACTATGAACAGCCAAACCATACAACAAGTAGATTCTTTGGCTTCAAAAATGTGCGAGTCATTTAAAGAACTAAAGGAGGTCAAAGATGAAACCAAGATCATGATGGTGTTCGAGAAACATCTGCCCGCTTTTTATGAAAAGGCAAAAGTAACTTCTCAGGCGCAAGCGGATTCTTTAGTAAATCGGGTTTATTTCAGGCTTCAGCGGAATTGCCAAGCTTTCCTTGATATCTTGGCTGGCATGGAGGAGAATAAAAGCGACTGGGGCAAGCTGGCGGAGAAACCGAAGTCTAAACTTTCAAAAAAAGAAAGTGATGCTTTCTTTTCGGGGAAAAGCTTTTACTATAAAGAATACGATGGAAGCATCGTGAACGTAGCACTGTCTTCTAGCCATTGGATCGAAACTTTTGAAGATGGTACGACTTCAAACTTATTGATTCGTCCCAAAGGTAGCGGTGAATTCGAATTGGAATTTCTGGAGAGCAATAATAACAAGCGGAAAAACTTTAGCGTTAAGGGCGATGTATATCGTTATGGCATCTATTCTGTAGCAGAAGGAATTTATAGCGCGTGGGTGGCTACAAAAGACAACGAGTATCATTCTTTCCGTATTTATACTCGAAAATAACTAAACTGTCAGCAACGTAATTAATTCGGATGCCCGTTCGAGGTCTGTCGTGCCGTCTTCCTTAATTTCCAAGAAATAAAGCACTTGCCATTGCTGTGTCTTCTCGGCCTGTCTGCTCGTGGGTTTGTCCCACGGCGGATAGACACGGATGCCGCGTTTTCCTTCTTTAGTGCCGGAAGAGACAATCCCTTTTTCTAAGAGTACTGATTTTGGAAAGATAAACTGTCCGAAATTACCGCCGCTTCTCGCTGATATGATAATGAAATCAAAAGGGTCTGAACTGCTAAAGGGCTCGGTTATTCCTTTTGAGTTTCTTTTCCATAGCGTAACAAACTGCCCGATTTTCTTGGGCGTAATCTTGGAGCTTCTGTACAGGACAGGCTTTCCGCCTAACGTAAAAGTACAGGCTGCATATTCGGCACTTTCAGCATCGGCTTTTAGGGCAGCGAGGACTAATCCCATGTTGTCATACACGAGTTCGCTAGCTATAGCCAGGTCTTTAAAAGTGCTTTCTAAAGAGGATGAAGGGACTTTCGCCATAGCGTTCTGCCTTATTGTTTTTGCACAGCCAATTTTTCGATAAGCTTTTCCGTCGGCGTGTTTATCTGATTGATAATAAAGAGCTGTGTCTTGTCGTCTAATAGGATATTGTAGGTAAACTCTTTGTCTTTTTTATACTTCCAGTTTTTGAGTTCCGGAAATTTGCGCTTTATGAGTTCCAGTTTAGCGGCGTGGTCTTTTGAGACGATGATTATTTTGGTCATCGGCACGGCTTTCATTTTTTCGATGCTGTTTTCTGTCACCTGATCTTCTTCTTCGGTCATAGAGCGGCGCTTGTATTGCTGTCGGATGGTCCTAAAGTCTTCTTTGTTATCGGAAATCATATACCTAAAGCACATGATGTTGTCCATCTCATTGCTCCAGTTCGGGAAATTATCGTCATAGAGTTGGATATAGGCATCTACAAACTCTTTGTCCATTGCCTTTTTCTCGGTTATATACTTTAAGACCAGCGGATAGCTCTTTTTGGCCATCTCGTTGATATATTTCCAGTTGTACCATTTTCCTTCGTCCAGCGTACCGTTTAGTTTTTCCATTACATAGCCATTGCCTAAAGCTGTTGCCAGTACCTCATTCAACAGCATATAAGCATAGGCGCTGTTTTTGGAAGGGTTCTGCTTGAAAGAGGCATACAGCTGTTTTTTAAGCGCTAGCGGCTGCTCGTCATAAACGATATGGTAGATTTCGTGCAGCATCACGCTGAATAGCGACACATGGTCGGTGAGGTCGGTCTGCACGGCACTGACAAAATTGTTATAAAAAGCCTGCGCGGTAAAGCCTTCTGAATTCGGCAGCGGATAAAAAGCCACCTCAAAAGGAATAGAACTGTCCCAGCTCGAACCGTAAAAGGCAAGTCCCGTCTCAAAATAACCGCTGATGTTGTGGGCACGGCTGTATTCTTGTATGTCGGCCAGCTGCTTCTCGAATTCCTTCTTATTGGGTTCGTAGATCAGCTCTCGATAGATGGGCGTAAATTCTGAAATGATGTCTGCCAGCCGAATCAACGGCTTGTTGGTGACGAGTCCGGCAGAGCGATTTTTGAATTCTTTTAGGTTGTCTGTCGCAATCAGGTTCTTTTTTAGGAATTCCGTTGTCATGCCTGGTATTTTTGAACCGTATGGATATTCCGAAAAATGGTAGGTGTAATCGATGGCTAACGTGTCCATCTCAGCAATCAGCTTTTGGTATTTTTCGGTATTGTACTTGGATTTTGAAAACTCGGTCTTAAACGGATTGTCGCGACGGTCGGGATGAATCTCCTGTACAAACACAAAAACAGCCAATTGTTCTGAGAATCGGATGTTGAACACAGGCTTTTGAGCAAATGCTGCGGCTGTAAAAAAACAAAGCCATAAAAAGAGGAATCGATATGCCATATTTTGTAGTTTATTTCTATCATAAAACGATGCCAAGATACGTATTTCGTAATAGAAAATGTAGCGAAAAGAGGTTGTTTTGCGTTTATGGAACTTTTCAAGAATCACTTATTTCAGCAAATTAGGTTTAAAAAGAATTTTATTGCTGAAAGAATCTACTTCTTAATTAAATTTGGAGTAGTTAAAGATAAAGAATGAAAAAAATAGGGTTTATTGTGACGGTTTTATTTTGCCTGTTTATGATTAGCTGCATGGATTATACAGACAAAGAAGGATTAATTGTTTATAATGGTACTGATAGCGAAATTTATAGCATCCTATCTAATTCTGATAAGATATCAGATTCTGATTATTTTGCTAGTCATAGATATGATAAAACAGTTTCGGCTTTTAATATAATGGAAATAGCACCAGATAAAGAGCAAGAAAATAAAGACAGACCTGTGTATTGGAACAGTTTTTTTGCTTCTTCCAAGGATAAAAAGGCAAGGTTATTTATTATTTCAAAAGATAGCGTAGATAAGTATGGGTGGGCAACAATAGTAAAACTAAAGAATAGGGTTTATGATAAAAAATATCTTTTGACTAAACAAGATTTGGAAAAAGCTGAGTGGAAGATTGTATACAAAAAATGATATTCTAAGATGACAATAAAGAAACTACTACGATTTTATCCTGTGATAGTAATATTTGGGATATTTTTTTATTTCTATTTGATTGGTAAAAAGAATAATGAGAAATTTTATAAGTCAAAAGTCAATTCCTTAATAGTAGAACGAAATAATTGGCAAGTGAGGGCTACAGCATTTTATTTGTCAAATGGTTTAAAAATTGATTCTAGCAGTTTAGCAGAATTTGATTTGAAACTAGGCGATTCTATTGTAAAACAAAAAAACACGCATTTATTTAAGGTATATAGAAGAGAAAGCCCTAGAGAAGGATATTATTTTTTATCGGAATATGATAATAATAGATATTGATTCAAAAAAGATTGATTCATAACTTACTATTGTTGCTTAAAGTTTCCTTCAAACACCCACAAATGACGTTCTATCACCCGCCGATGGCGTTCCGAACCCCGCGCGTGACGTTTGCAACGCCATAAACGGGGTTCCGAACGCCAAATTTGCCGTTCCAAACGTGAAAAATGGCGTCTACCAACGTGAAAATTGGCGTTCCGAACGCCAATTTTCACGTCTAGAACGCCATCGGCGGGTGATAGAACGTCACGCGCGCCTGTTGGACACTCGTTAACTGGTGAATCAGCCTCGCCAATAGTGTCTTGATAGGAAATAATGGGGGCTATGCTCGCAATGTCGCAGTCTAATGCGCCGATGTCTTAGAAAAAACATTGATGACCACCACGCCGGCTATGATGAGCAGCAATCCGATTATAGCAGGTAGGTCTGGAACCTGCTTGAACATAACAATGCCCACCAACGTTACGAGAACAATCCCAATGCCCGACCAGATCGCATAAGCAATGCCTACAGGAATCGACCTCAGCGTAAGGCTCAAGAGATAAAATGCGGCAATATAGCCGATAATCGTGATAAGGCTCGGAACCAGCTTCGTGAATTGTTCCGAAGCTTTGAGGGAAGAAGTGGCTATCGTTTCAAAGACAATAGCGAGCAGCAAAAAAAGATAGTTTTTCATGTGATACGATAAGTAATAAGGCTGTTCTGCTAAAATACGACTTCAAATAGCAATTTTGTTTTTTGAGAAGTTAAATCTGGCCAAATAAACAGCAACTTTTTTGGTTCTTCATTTGCTCTTCATTTTCAGATTGTAACTTCGTTCTGTATTTATTAAAAAGCAAAACCATGAAAAAAATAATCCTATCAGCGCTATTGCTTGCCTCAATCAGCTTTTATGGGCAAGCCGATACCAAAAGCCAAAAATATGTTCCTCCAATCGAGGCTAGAATTGCTTTTGAAAAAGAATTTCCTAAAAGCATTCCAGAATGGAGAAACGAATATGGAGACGGAGACGATGATGAAGAGCTTTTTGTGGCCGAGTTTACGATGCAGGGTGCTAAAGTATCGGCCTATTATAACTTAAGAGGAGAAATGCAGGTGCTTAAGCATGGTATAGCTCCCAACCAATTGCCGCTTGCCACTATAAGCTACCTGAAAAAAAACTATCCAGCTTATAAGATTGCTGAAGCCGTTAAAGTGCGAAACGATAAAAACGAATATACTTATGAAGTGGGACTTGAAAACAGTTCCCGATTTTATGATGCTGTTTTTGATGGTGCTGGCGACTTCCTGCAGCTGGTGGAAAAAGATCGTTGATTGGCTATGTTTTTTTTGATTGCAGCTTCTCCTAAACACAAAACACTATAGTTTAGGAGAAGTTTTTCTTTTTTGATAGCCTCAGAAACACTATTTTTAAACTGTCAAACACTTTCCTATGAATATCCTGATTGTTGAAGATACGAAAGAACTAGCCGTTGAACTGATCGATTATCTTTCCAAGAGCGGCTACATCTGCAAATGGGCTGCTACCTGCGAAAGCGCTCTGGAAGAAGCAGAAGTCAACCAATACGATGCCATGCTGCTGGACTTGGGCTTGCCCGACGGAAGCGGATTCGACGTATTGAAAAGCGTGCGGAAAGCAAAATCTAAAATGGCCGTGATTGTGATTACGGCGCGGGGCGAACTCGACGATAAAATCAATGGGCTGGAACTGGGTGCCGACGACTATCTTACCAAGCCTTTTGCGCTGACCGAGCTGGGCGCGCGTTTGTATGCCGTCATCCGTCGTATTCATGGATTTGCTGTGAATGAGTTGGACGTGCACGGATTCAAGATTCAATTGCAGGATTACAAGGTAAGCTTTAAGGAAAATCCGATCGCATTGACCAAAAAAGAATTTGACATCTTTCAATACTTAGTCCTCAACAAAAACAGGGTCATTACGCGCTTGCAGCTCACGGAACATGTCTGGGGCGATGTGCTGGAAGTCAGTTCCGATTCTAATTTTATAGACGTGCATGTGCGCAACCTCCGCAAGAAGCTCGACAAGCATACTTCGATAGAATGGTTTGAAACGGTGCGGAATGTGGGCTATCGAATTATAAGCTAACGCATGAAGCTAAAACATAAAATATCGATCTTTAGCGCTGTCATCCGCCTGCTCTTGCTGGCGATCATGTGGTTCACCTTGTCTTTTGTGATCAAGAAAGTAGCCTACAAGAACATCGAAAGCTCGATGATCGAAAAACGTGACAAGTTTGTCAAGAACCTGAATACTTCCGAAATCAATGCTTTTATAGAACGAAACGACAGTACGGAGCTGTATGTAAGCTTTTCGAACCTCCACAGCGAGTTCCTGCAATTGTACCGTTCTAAAGCTAAAGCCGCAAAACAAAAAGACTATTTTGTAGATGAGCCTCGAGTCGTAGAAAAAGAACAGAACGAGTATCGCGTATTGTACCATCATTTTACGTATAAGAATACCGATTATGTCCTTGAAATAGGGGAGCGACTGAGCGAGGTCAACGAACTGCTAGAAAAGTTCCATCTGGTAATCTTGCTGCTGCTTACAGTAACGCTTATCCTGTCGCATTTTGCCCAGTCGTTCTTTATCGATTACCTGTTGCGTCCTTTTCAGAAGATTATCGACAAGAAGATCAATTTAATCAATGAGCCCGAATTGTTCGACCATTCTAAAGTGCATACCACTACTTCGGATTTTATATTGCTGGATAACGGACTGAATGAAATGATGAACCGTATCCAAGAACAGTTTAAAAAAGAAAAACAGTTTATTGCAAACGTTTCCCACGAACTGCTCACGCCGATCTCGATCCTCCAGAACCGATTGGAAAACCTGCTCAATAACGAATCCATCAATGATGAAGGTATCGACAAGATTGCTGTCTCGCTCCGAAACCTAGATACTTTAAAACGCATCATCAATAACCTATTGCTTATTTCGCGCATAGAAAATAACCAGTATTCTAATTTTGAAGCGATAGATTTCGCTGTCCTCATTACAGACCTGCTTAGAGATTTAGAAGATCGGATTGAAATAAAACAGCTTCAGGTGTCTAGCACTATCCAGCACCATTTTCTGTTTGAAGGCAACAAGACCTTGCTGCACATCTTGTTTTATAACATCCTATTCAATGCTATCAAGTTTACGCCAGACGGCGGAAGCGTATCCATTTCAGATTCTTTCCAGAATGACCGCTATACCATAGCTATTTCGGATACAGGAAAAGGAATGACGGAAGCACAGTTGTCGCAGATATTTAACCGATTCATGAAAATTAATCTGGAAGATGAGGGACAAGGATTGGGCCTTGCCATCGTGTCAAGCATTGCCACCCTCCACAAGATAGAAATCAAGGTAGCTTCCGAGGTTGGTATCGGAACGACCTTTACGCTTTATTTCCCGAAAAGTTAATTAAAAGTTAAACAGAGTAACAGCAACGTATCTTCATTTGTTCTTCATCTAGCGGTCCTAACTTTGACCTATAATTAAGAAACAAACAATCTTGTTTAATTTAAAAAATAGAAATCATGAAAAAATTAATGATGTTAGCCGTTTTTGTTTTAGGAACTAGTGCTATGATGAATGCACAACAAAAAGAATCAAAAGCAGAAGTCAAAAAAGAAGTAAAACATGCTAAAAAAGCAGAAAACAAGGAAATGAAAAAAGCCGAAGCAAAGGCTAAAAAAGAAGAAGCGCCTAAAACAAAAGCTTAATCGAGGACTGTCCGTCCATTCATTGCAACTGATTTCATAAGTAGAAAGCTCCTAAATCTAGGAGCTTTTTTTATGCGTTTTTAGTTTGGGTCTGAAAGTCTCTTAACGATGTAACTATCTGGTTAACACAATCGTAATTTTTATTTGTTCATTTTGAAATCTTAGGGTAATACAAGAGGTATATGTTTGTTGCCGTTTGAAACAAGCGTAGACAAGAATAAACAAACCTTAAAATAACAATGTATTTATGAACAAAAAATTACAAGAAAAAGTAAGGCATCTTGCCGTGCTTTTGGTACTGCTAGTTGCCGCAGACTCAGTATGGGCGCAAGCCGTTCCAGATGCCAATGGTATACTCTATGTTAAAAAAGGAGCGACAGGAAACGGCAGCAGCTGGACCAATGCTTTGGGCGAAGCCGCCGATGCCGTAAAGGCCGCAAGAGAACTGACAGTAGGAACCGTAACCCAGATTTGGGTAGCGGGTGGGACGTATTATCCGCTATACCGTGTTGACAACCTTAGCGGGACCAATCCGACCGATAGAAATAATGCTTTCGTTTTGGTAAATAATGTCAAGATGTATGGTGGCTTTTCGGGCACCGAAACTCAATTGACGCAAAGAGACTTGACCTTGACAGGAAATGCATCTGTCTTGAGCGGAGATTACAGCAATAATGATATCATTACAGGTATAGGAAGCACGCTAGACATTACCAATAATGATGAAAATGCCTACCACGTAGTTATGGGTGTTGGAGTAAGTGCAGCCAACGCAATAACGAATACGACAGTATTAGACGGATTTACAATCCGTGGAGGCAACGCTAATATGGCAGGAACAATAAAAGTTATTGGATCGAATAAATTTGTACCCAATAATGTTGCTGGAGGAATGTATAATTACTTTTCGTCGCCTATCGTTTCTAATATTGTGATTGTTGGAAATGTAGCTGGCATAAGAGGCGGTGGAATGTATAACGACACATCTTCCCCAACGATTACCAATTTTACTATAAGCAAGAATATTTCAGAACAAGGAGCTGGAATGCAAAATGACAAGAGCCAATCCAAGCCCTATCTGTCTAACGGAATAGTCAATGGGAACTCGGCTAGAGGAGGAACATCTGAAGGCGGCGGAGGGATTAATAATTTTGCAGCAACGCCAACGCTTATCGATGTAGAAATCAGCGACAACCATACGACGAAATTAGGAGGCGGGATAAAGAACAATACCGGAACGACCATACTGACTAACGTGGTTATCAAAGGCAATTTTGCTAAAGATGGTGGCGGGTTTTATAGTACCGATACCGATGATGTTGTTACCAATTGCGTTATCAGCGATAATACGGCAGAAGGTCTAGGTGGCGGATTTTATATAGAACGTTATGGCATTGCTAAGTCACCCATCTTGACAAATGTTACTGTCGCAAGAAATAGTGCCGTTGTGAATGGAGGTGCTATATACAACACAAGTTCTTCTCTAAAAATTCGCAATAGTATTATTTATGATAACCTTACGGGAGTTTACTATACCTATGCGCAAGCATTACCACAATATACGCATAGCCTTGTTCAAGGCGCTACCACAAATGATGCCAACGGAAATATAGACGGTACTACTGATCCGTTATTTACTGATGCTGCCAATGGCAATTATAAACTTCAACAAGGAAGTCCTGCCGTAGATGCAGGAAGCAACAACTATTATGCACCAGGAAGTACGCCTAATATAGCTGCTATTGTTACTGATATTCTCGGAAACGATCGATTTTATGATGGTACTCCAGACATGGGAGCGTATGAGCTGAACTGTGCCGTGCCTAATCCTCCAACAGCCTTGCCGCAGACTTTTTGTGCCTCGGCTACCGTTGCAGAACTAACGGCTACTACAATTGCTGAAGCTACTGCCCATTGGTACGCTACTGCCGATGCTACTGAAGCTTTGGCGGATACCGTTGCACTGCAAACACAGACCTATTATGTGTCACAAGCTATTGGCATCTGCGAAAGTACAAGGATACCTGTAGTTGTAACCATTACCGAATTGCCAGCGGCTCCTACAGCGGCAGCACAGACGTTTTGCGGTACTACGACTGCAGCTTCTCTAGTTCCAGCACCGTCGGCATCAATTATCTGGTATGCAAGTGCCACAGCAACAGAAGCATTAGAAAGCACTTCAAGCCTAGCGACCCAGTCTTATTTTGTGTCTCAGAAAAATGGCGACTGCGAAGGACCAAGAACCGAAGTTGCCGTAGTCATCAATACGCCAGATCCAGTAGTTACTCCGCAGACTTTTTGCGAAGGAGCTACGGTAGAAGATTTGCGCGCCACGACAATCCAAGACGCCTTGGTACAATGGTATGCCGGAGGTACTTTTGGAGAAGTTTTAGCCAATACCTATCCGCTGACAACAGGTTCTTATTATGTATCGCAAACCGTTGATGGCTGCGAGAGCAGGAGAGTACAAGTTTTAGTAACGATAACGCCGCAAGCGATTCCAAATTTTGAAACCCTAGCACCAATCTGCAAAGATGCTGCTGCTCCAACTTTAGCACTGGTGGCTCCAAACGGAATCACAGGAACCTGGAGTCCGGCTGAAATTTCGACAGCACAGACAGGTACGTTTGACTATGTATTTACGCCAACAGAAGTAACGGGAGTGCTTTGCTTGGTACCGCAGACACTATCGGTTGTCATAATTCCAAAAGTCACGCCTGATTTTGCACCTGTTGTAGATGTATGCCAAGGAACGGTGGCTCCTGCCTTGACCTTGGTTTCTCCAAACGGCGTTGCAGGAACGTGGTCGCCAGCAATAATCGATACAGCACAGCCGGGTACAGCGGATTATGTGTTTACTCCAGAAGAAGGAGCCTGTGCTATCGCACAGACTTTATCGATAACCGTAAAAAACCAGACTCCGGCTCCAACGGGGCAAGAAACGCAAGATTTTGTTACAGGCGAAACGCTAGCTGATTTCGACGTAACAGGAGAAAATATCCTATGGTATGATGCACCGACAGGAGGAAATCTGCTGTCTCCGTCAGACCTTATTGTTGCTGGAGGGATCTATTATGCGTCGCAGACCGTAGCTTCTAACTGTGGAGAGAGCATCGTGCGATTGAAGGTTATTGCCGGAACGGAACTAGGAACTCCTGCTTTTGAAAGTGATGATTTTAAGTATTATCCAAATCCGGTTCAAGATGTGCTGACTATCGATTATACAGAAACCATCGATGCTGCTACAGTATTTAACATGCTAGGACAACAGGTAATCGCAAAAAAAGCCAACGGAACTAGCTGCCAGTTGAATTTTTCTGACCTGCCTTCCGGAACGTATATCGTGAAGGTTGTTGCTGGAGACTTTTCTAAAGTGTTTAGGACTGTTAAGAAATAAGCACACATTATATCAATTGCTAAAATCGCCTGAAGTAATCTTCAGGCGATTTTTTATGAAGTCTTGACAGAAATATGATTTGGAAGCGAATACCTTACGGTTTCTTAGAATAAGCCTTGACCATTTCTTCCAGCGGTATTTTTTCGTATTCGCCATCTTCGCCAGGATAACGCAGCGTTGCAGCGATAGCCTCTATTCTTTTGGCGCATTGCCAGATAATGCTTTCGCCGCATGGCACAATTTGAGGCGCCTCCTCAAAAACAGAATCTTTGAAAGCAGTTTTGGCATCAATCAATTTCCAGCCGTTTTTCTTTAAGACAATCAGCAGATCGTCGAGGAACAAGGCATTCAATAGAGAATGATGTATCAGCAACGTATGCTTAACGGGCCTGTGGAATACCGAAACAGCCAGCGAATCGTAATAGGAAGCCCGGTCTAAGATATGCTGGATGTAATAGTTTTTATAGGGCGTAAGGTCGGCATTGATATCCTGCTTTAAGGCTTTTGCTATTTCAGCATCAATATACCAGTCGGAAGCGTCTATCGTAACCGCGCCATTTTTATAGCCGTTCTGGGATAAAAATACGCGCATCGAATCTCTTTTTTCGGCGGTGTTGCCTTCTTTCAAATACGGAAATCTAAAATACTTTGTATAATGCTTGTAAGTAGTGATGATACTGTCGCCTTTCAAAAAGTCTTTGCTGAATTTTTTAAAGGTGGTCGATTTGCCATTAAAATACAGATGGGAGTAGGAGTGATTGCAGATTAGATGGCCTTGGTCGTCCCATTGTTTCAACAGTGTCTTTCCGTTTGAATCGGCTACTCTCATGCCACAGACAAACAAAGCCGCTTTGATGCGGTGTTTTTTGAGTGTTTTTAAGAGGGCATCGTTTCTTTCCTGCCATTCGAGTTTTGGAGTCAGAATTGTATTGGGATCGTCAATCGTAATCGAGATTTCTTTTTGGGCATAGGCGATTGCATTTAGAAGCAGCAGGAGTAGAAGGAAGGCGTGTTTTTTAGAACTTGTCATTGTTTAGTTTTGAGGATAGGAGCAGTGCCCATAATTGTTTTAGATTCTTTATAGAGGATGTGAAAATTTATACTTTATTACAAGATTATTCAAATACTGTTTGAAAGAGTCACTCATACCATCTAAGAGATAATAGGCTTCATCACCATTGCCAGTTTTTCCTTGTTTTTGCGCGGGAATAGTAACACTAGACCTTAGTCTGTTGCATTGAAGACAAACCGAAACATGAGCCACTACTTTCCCTTTCAGATAATAGCAAGATGCCGTTCCTGCACCATAAGAGGGCTTGCTTCCTAATTTTAGGCTAAATTGCTTGCTTGTCTTTTCATCAAGGATAACCTGTTGGGTTACAGTTTCGGATAGTTTGCCTTTATCCGTAATAATACTGATGTCAGATTCTTTACCGCCTGAAAAATCATACATCACGATCGTATCATATTTAAGTCCAACAAAAGGATTCTTTTGGCTATATACTGCTGTTGATAGTAGGAATAATAAAATAATAAATGAATTCTTCATCTTGTAAATTTTATAGCTTTTGTCTTTTAAACAATTCAGGCAATCCAAGTTTCTTTAAATTTATCAATTATCCATTTACCATGAGCTTTCTTAATAAATATTCTATATCCTTGACCGCAAAGACCACCGCAGATAACACTGGTAGTTAATACTCCATATTTTTTTTCGTTATCGAACTGAATTCGTGAAAAAGATACAATACCGTTAATTCTGTATCTATTTTCGAGACCTTCAAGTCTGTAATTCTTTTTAGATGTAAACTTTACTTTTAGATATTTTATAGAACCAAATCCCATTGTATCTATTAAATATCTTGTACTATCTGTTCGGTTACCTTTAGATAGAATTGCTTTTTTAAAATGTTTGGAAAGTTCCTTTTTGTCATCTTGATTAATTGAGACGATTATAGGATCAACAGTAACAAATATTCTTGAAGTGTCTTCCTTTATTTTAGCGAGTGTTTGATTGTAATTTTCTCTAAGTTTTATTTTGGATTCAAATGCTTGAAGCTTTCCATTTTTATTGAATGTCGAAAGAGAGGATGAAAAAGATATTTCTTTTGATACCCAAATAGAATCTATAATCGAAGGATAAATCTCAAGCATGACTTTCTTTTCAAAGTCTAATTCAGAAGTTTTATTATCACAACTGGATATCCAAATTATCAAAAATAGGATAGAAATCATTTGAAGCTTTTTCATTCAGGGATAAACTAGTTTACTCTTTATAATTAATCAAATATATAACAAATCTTCCTGTTTCAAGATTGTATCATTTACTGTATTTTACCCTTAATGTTCTTAGTTTGCAAAGATGAATTTACGCTATACGATTCCTATAAAATTTTCAAGCTTACGAATGTCCGTTTCACTCTTCACTTCGTCCGTTTAGGCTATTTCTTGATTGTGTAGCGCTTGCTATCGAAATACTTTTGACCAAGAAATTAAAACAATAATCACATAATTTAATAATCAAAAGCAAAATGAGAGCAATCAAAACAAACAAGCGTAGTCTTGCCGGCAGATTTTTGGCAGGGACTCTTATCCTGATCGGGACAGCTGGTTTCGCACAGAAAAATCCAGCAAAAAGCACAAAAGATTTAGAAGCGGTTCGTCCGTATCACATCAGCGTTTCGCAAGAAGCACTGACCGAGCTCCGCCAACGCATTAATGCGACCAGATGGCCAGACAAAGAAACGGTAGGCGATCAATCACAAGGCGTAAAATTGGAGCAGATCCAAAAACTTGCCGCCTATTGGGGAACTGATTACGACTGGCGCAAAGCAGAAGCAAAACTAAATTCGCTGCCTCAATTTGTTACCAACATCGACGGGTTGGATATCCAATTCATACACATCCGTTCAAAGCATAAAAATGCCATGCCGCTAATTATCACTCATGGCTGGCCGGGATCTGTCTTTGAGCTTTTGAAAGTAGTTGGCCCGCTTACCGATCCAACGGCTTACGGAGGTCGTGCTGAAGATGCTTTCGATCTTGTATTGCCTTCGATGCCGGGTTATGGGTTTTCTGAAAAACCTAAAGGCACAGGCTGGGGACCAGACCGTATCGGAAAGGCTTGGGATGTGCTGATGAAACGTTTGGGCTACAAAAAATATGTATCGCAAGGTGGCGATTGGGGTTCGGTAATTGCAGATGCAATGGCACGCCAAGCACCACAAGGATTGTTGGGTATTCATGTGAATATGCCAGCAACAGTTCCAGCAGAAATTGCACAAGCATTAAAAAATGGAGCACCAGCGCCAGCAGGATTAACAGCCAAAGAAAAAGCGGCGTATGCATCTCTTAATAAATTATATACAAAAGGCGGCGGTTATGCCGGAATGATGGTTACCCGTCCGCAGACTCTAGGGTATGGACTTACCGACTCGCCTGTAGCGCTTGCTTCTTTTTTCTTGGACAAGTTTAATGAATGGACCTATAGCGGCGGCAATGCAGAAAAGTCGCTTACAAAAGACGAGATGCTTGACGATATTTCATTGTACTGGCTGACCAATACGGCGGCTTCATCGGCGCAATTGTACTGGGAGAACAATACAAACAATTTCAATGCAGGAGAACAAAGGACAGCAGAAATCAAGATTCCAGTGGCCGTGACCGTATTTCCTGGAGAAATCTACCAAGCGCCTAAAAGTTGGACAGAACGCAGCTATAAAAACCTGATTTATTTCAACGAAGTGAAAAAAGGAGGGCACTTTGCTTCTTGGGAAGAACCGCAGCTTTTTGCAGAAGAACTTCGCGCAGCATTCACATCGCTTCGCTAATTAGTAAAGGAAACCATAAACCTTAACAACTGAAATCATGTTTGAGATACTAAAATATAAGTTTAGCAATACGATAGCCGTATTTGCCTTGGTCATTTTCAGCAGTATATCCGCCAATGCCCAAACAAAAAAGACAAATGCCCAAAATGTCAATTCTGTCAAAACAGCAAATTCGCTGGGCACTTTAAAACAAATCAATGCGGGCATATTGAATGTCGGTTACACAGAAGCAGGTCCTGCAAACGGCACTCCAGTAATTCTATTGCATGGCTGGCCTTATGACATCCACAGTTTTGAAGAGGTGGTTCCGATGCTGGTTTCTAAAGGCTACAGAGTTATTGCTCCTTATCTAAGAGGCTCTGGGACTACTTATTTTCTTTCAGAAGCAACAGTCAGAAACGGACAGCAATCGGCCATCGCATCAGACATCATTGCTTTTATGGATGCGCTAAAAATAGATAAGGCTATTGTTGGAGGCTTTGACTGGGGCGCAAGAACAGCCGTTATCATGGCGGCGCTTTGGCCGGAACGCGTAAAAGGACTTGTTTCTGTGAGCGGCTACCTAATTGTGAATCTCGAAACAAACAAACAGCCTCTGCCGCCTGCGGCTGAATTGGGATGGTGGTACCAATACTATTTTTCGACAGAACGTGGCGAGCTAGGCTATGCTAAAAATACCTATGATTTCAACAAACAGATTTGGAAGCTGGCTTCTCCAAAATGGGACTTCGACACGGCTACTTTCGACAAGACAGCACAGTCTTTCAACAATCCAGACCATGTTGCGATCGTCATCCACAATTACCGCTGGAGATTGTCTCTTGCCAAAGGCGAATCGAAATATGATGATTTAGAAAAACGCTTAGCAGCACGTCCGTCAATTACAGTACCGGCCATAACTATCGGCAGTGATTTTGACGGGGCAGCGGCAGATGGGAAATCCTATGCGAACAAATTCACAGGAAAGTATTCGCACAAGATGTTAAACGGGATCGGACATAACGTACCGCAGGAAGATCCACGAGCTTTTGCTGATGCTATCATTGAAGTTGATGGTTATACAAAATAATCAGGATCAGCAATGTCCGATTCACAATCTACTTTGTCCACTTGAGCCATTTAGCCATTGGATGAGGTGCTAGACCGGCCTACTTTTGGCCTATAATTCAAACAATATAAAAACAACATTTTAAAAATTTACGACAATGGAAAACAACATCCTTCAACCAGAAAAAGTATTGTATACAGGAAAAACGCACACGACCGGAGGCCGCGAAGGTGCATCACAAAGTTCTGACAACCGTCTTGATATCAAGCTCTCGTCTCCGGGTTCTGCTGGCAGCGGAACGAATCCAGAGCAACTTTTCGCAGCAGGCTGGTCGGCTTGCTTTATCGGAGCCATGGGAATTGCGGCAGCGCAGATGAAAATCAAGCTTCCGGCAGAAACAGCTGTCGATGCAGAAGTAGATTTAGGCATGACCGACGGAGCATATTTTTTACAAGCCCGCCTGAATGTAAGCCTTCCTGGCTTGGATACTGAAACAGCACGAGCTATTACCGATGCCGCACACCAGACTTGTCCGTATTCTAAAGCGACGAGAGGCAATATCGGAGTGACGATTAATGTAATATAAGCAAGCTTCAAATAGAATAGCCCGCAAATAGGGCTTTTCTATTTAAGTCAGAAACCCCAGATCAAAAACCCCAGATCAAAAATCCTAATTACTATCAAACTATGAAAAAAATAAAACTATTGCCTGTTTTGATTCTTGCACTTGTAGCAGGAACGAATGTTTTTGGACAGAACAAGGCCACTAAAAAAGGTTTTGCTGTATTGGAATTGTTTACTTCCGAAGGCTGTTCCAGCTGTCCGCCGGCAGACGAGCTTATGGGCAAAATCCAAAAAGAATATATGGACAGCGAAGTCTATGTACTTTCCTACCATGTGGATTATTGGGACAAACAGGGCTGGAAGGATGTCTTTAGCGATGCAGACTATACCAAAAGGCAGTATGAGTATTCAAAATGGCTTGGCAGTTCGGTTTATACGCCGCAGCTCATCATCAATGGAAAGGTCGGGCTTATAGGTTCTGAGGAAACTGCAGTGAGAAATGCTACTAAGAAAGTCCTTTCGATGGCCGCTACCGCTGACGTGACTTTGAAAACAGTACAGTCTGGCAACAAGATTACGGTAAGTCATTCTGTAAATGGCGCTTCAAAAAACAGCCGACTGCTTTTGGCCATCGTGCAAAAGACGGCGCAGAGCAGCGTAAAGCGAGGCGAGAATGCAAACCGAATCCTGTCGCATTTCCAGATTGTGCATCATTTGCATAGTCTAGCTTTGGCTGGAAACGAAAAAGGAACTACAACCTTGACACTGCCTAAAGGTTTTAATAATAAGGGCTTTGAAATTATAGGCTTTGTACAGGACGCTAACACAGGTGCTATTTCAGGCGCTTCAAAAGTTGTTTTCTAAAGAATGAGAACTGCTTATCTATTCACTCAAGCTGGAAGTTTATTCCGGCTTTTTAAATATTTAAAAATCCTATCTTTGACAGGCAGGGATTCAATTACTACTACAGCATATGGAAAAAGAAAAAAAACGGTTTCAGGTTTCCCGAAAGGTGATATGGGGAAGTTCCATAGCACTGGCCATCCTTGCATCAATCCCTAAATTATTTGACCACGATTCGATGCTGGGCGATATCATTATCAACTCATCGATTACGTTTTTGTTTTCGCTTTTTATCTGGTATTATAATATCTACAGCCTTCCAAAATTTACGTCACGTCGCACTGCCAAGAGCCTGATAAATGGGAAACTGCTGTTGAGTGTTGTTATGGGTATCGTGATGATGGTGGTTTTGGTTATCGCACATCAGGAGCTTTTTCAGGTCACGAAGATGGATGCACCCATCATGTTTGAGCTGCGAGGCGTCTTGATCAACTTGATTGTTTATATGTTCCTGCACTTGCTTTTCCAGAATTACCAGACACAGCAGATAGGACTGGAACTGGAAAAGACGAAATCGGGACATCTTGGAGCCCAATATGAATTGTTAAAGCAGCAGGTGAATCCACACTTTTTGTTCAACAGCTTGAATACACTCAAATCTATGGTGGACATGCAGGATCCGCAAAGTTCTGATTTTATCCTGAAGCTTTCGGATTTCTATCGTTTTACGCTCGAAAGCAGGAAGCTAGACTTGATTCCGCTGCGGGAAGAACTCCAGATCCTAGAGGCGTATACATATTTGTTGAAAGCTCGTTTTGAAGATGGATTTGTCTTGGTAGACGACATCGATGCCAGGCATTATGATTCGTCAATTCCGCCGTTTACCTTGCAGCTGCTGATCGAAAATTGTATCAAGCACAACGTGGTATCGCTAGACAGGCCTCTGCAAATTCGATTATATGTTGAAAATGATTTTCTGGTAATCGAAAATCCGATACAGCTAAAAAAAGGTGCCTTGTCAACAGGTGTAGGACTCGACAATATCAACCAGCGGTTTATGCATCTTATCCACAAAGAGATCGTAATTGACAAAGATGAAACTACGTTTAAAGTAAAAATACCCCTGATTTATGACCATCATAGTAATTGAAGACGAAGTTAAAACAGCCAAAGCTCTAGGACAGCTTATCATGAGCATCAGGCCTGATGTACAGATACTCTCGTATATCCAAAGTGTAGATGGTGCGGTGAGCTACCTTACAGAAAATGACCAGCCGGATCTTATTTTTATGGATATACAGTTGGCAGACGGACTGTGCTTTGAAATTTTTAAGAGCGTTGAAGTAGTGTCTCCCGTGATTTTCTGTACTGCTTTTGACAATTATGCCATTGAGGCTTTTAAGGCAAATGGTATCGATTATGTATTGAAGCCGTTTTCGAGAGAAAGTATTGCTGCCGCTATCAAAAAGGCCGCTGAGCTTAAAAACTTTTTCCAGAGGAATAAAAAGAACCTTCCTGATTTTGAGTATTTGCTGACTAGAAGCGGAGAGAATGCCGGGAAGAGCAGTTTTTTGGTGTTTAAAAATAATAAATACCTGACGGTTCAGACTGAAAACATCGCTTATTTTTTTATAAAGAATGAAACGCCTACGATTATGACGTTTGACAAAGGCGAATATCCGATAACGCAGTCTCTGGATGAGGTGCATAAGTTATTATCGCCGAGCCAGTTCTTTAGGGTCAACAGACAATATCTTGTGAATTTTTCTGCAATCAGAGAAGCAGAGCACTATTTTTCGCGCAAGCTGCTCCTCAAGCTGACGGTTCCTACAGAAGAAAAGCTGCTGGTCGGAAAAGAAAAGGCGACCTCCTTTTTAGGCTGGCTGGAAAACAGATAATAAAAAAGCCTTGCTACTATAGCAAGGCTTTTTTATTACGGCAAGATTTCAAAACTAGGGTCGGCAGGCCAAAAATCTGGCCTAGCTTGAGATCGTACTTTGGAAGTGTCTTGTTTGTTAGCAGTGCTATTAACTTTAAGTCTGGGCCTTGTTTTTTCTAAAGTACAGGTAACGACTATCACCGCTGCCATGAATGTAAGGAGCACGTTTTTCATAAAAAAAGTTTTAGATTAATTAAAAGTTGCTTTTGTGGCCGCATTGATGGCACCAGTGGTATCGTCTTGCAGGAACCCGATGATTTCCCAATCTGTAGTGTTGAAGCTTTCAGGCTTGGGCAGCACCAGTCCGCCTTGTTTTTCTTCAAGAGATAGGGTATGTGCCTGTCTTACGATCTGTACGTGATGCAAGAGACGGCCTTCATTTTCGCCACGTTTCACTTCGGTAGTTGCTTGCTTTTGCACTAAGGCAACAAATAGGCTGGTATTTTTCTCAATCCCATTAGTCTCATAATTCAGTTCGAGCTGTTCCTTATTGGCATGTGCTTCGAGGACTAGGGCTGCCGCGGGTTTGGTTTCTAAAGCATTGGCTACAAGACTGTAGAGTTTTCTGGCATCGTCGCCACCGAATTCGGAAATGCCGTTCACGATAAATTGCGGGGTATAGATGAGAGTTCGGTTCATCCAGCTAGAATACTGCTGCTGTCTGCTGGTTGATTGTTCAGAACTGAAGCTGTCTTTCCAGTTAAGATGATCCCAGTAATCAACATGGAAAGCAAGAAAATAGATTTTCTTTCCATTCGATTCCTTCTGGATTTTTTCCAAAAGTTTGTCAGCAGGAGGACAGCTAGAGCATCCTTCGGAAGTAAAGAGTTCTACTACGGCAAATCCGTCATTTTGTGCGGTTTCCAGATAAGGTTTTCCGAGCCAATTTCTGTTCGGGATAAGGAAGTAATATAAAATTAGGGTAATCAGGAAACTGACTACTACAGCGGCTATTTTATCATTTCTTGTCATAATAGTTGTATTTATCACGGTTAATTTCTTTCAAAAGTAGCGTGACAAACAGCGCATCGGAAGTGAAAAATAGCCAAGCGGACACAATGGCTCCTGAAGGAGGCATTTTAAGTGATTAAAAGAAAAGCTTGCTTATTCTAATAGCGACAGGATTTCTTTAATAGAAAAATGAGCGCCGCAGACAAATTCATCGGCAGCGCCATAATAGATGGTAAGCTGGTCGCCATCAACAACATGTCCGTTCGTAAAAACGACACCGCCAAGGAAGCCGCTGGTTTCATAAGATTCTGTCGGTATCATGATGGGTTTTACGGTACGAGAAATCACTTTAGAAGGTTGGTCTAAGTCCATCAAAAAAGCGCCGAGGCAATAGAAGTTTTCAGCATTCGCACCGTGATAGATTTCGAGCCATCCCAGTTCTGTTTTGATAGGAGCGGCTCCGGCACCGACTCTGGCGCTGTCCCAATGATGCTCTCTGGTCTTGACGATGCATTGGTGATTTCCCCAATGCAGTCCGTCGGGCGATTCGGCAATCCAGATATAATTGCCACCTATCTCTTTGCTGCTGGGACGGTGCAAGGCATAATACTTGCCGTTTATGCGCTCTTCAAAGATGGCACAGTCTTTATTGTGTGGCGGAAAAATCATTCCTTTCTGCTCAAAGGTTTTCCAGTCTGTAGTGGTTCTCAAGCCGACGCCCACGCCGCTGTTGGAAACCGCGGTATAGGTCAGATGATACGTGTTGTCAATTTTGCTGACACGACAGTCTTCAATGCCGAATTGTTCCAGATACCCGATTCCAGTTATGAGCGGATAATCATCCGGTTCATAAAAACGAACACCGTCGTCACTGCACAACAGGCGAAGGTGCGAAAGCGTGGTCAGGTAATCCTGTCCTTTATAAGTAATGACACGGGCATCATCGGCAATAAGGTCAGGGTCGTCCAGAGAGATTTCGATAATCTCTATCTGGCCCAACGCATTGGCGATAGGGAAGAAGATGACGCCTTCTTTCTGAGGAATGTTTTCAGCGACTCTTACCAACAGCCAGGTTTTATCTTCAAATACAAAGACACCTGGATTGAGCAGGCAGATGACTTGTAGTCCTATGCTGCTGGGTAGCAGGTCGCTAGGCTTGAGCAACGGATTTTCGGTAAAACGGCGGGCAATGTCTTTCATGGTCGCTTTTTCATAAGTTAGTTGAATGTACAAAAAAGTTTTTTTGGATACACCTAAGAGAATCTTAAAAGAGGCGAGTGCCTTAAAAATAAAAAAGCCTCCCATTGCAGGAGGCTTTCTAGCTATTAGATATGGTCTACTTAATTTACGACTACCTTGACAGTGTAAACTTTATTAGAGTGGATTTTAAGAATATAAGTGCCGGTTGGCAAGCTTTGGTTGATAATCGAAAAGTTATAATCGTCGATGTTTTTTGAAGAGTAGAATAAGTTTCCAGTCATGTCAAACATATCGATTTGGTCGATAGGGTATTTGGACTTGATATATGTCCTTTCGCCTGCTTTTATCGGGTTCGGATACACTTTTACGCCGTTTTGAGACGAAAACTCGCCCGTTCCTAGAGCTTCTTCTACGACAAAAGAGATTCGGTTCGATACTTCGTTATACGAATCGTTCGTAAACATCACGATAAAATAATCACCTGCTTCGGTCGGAAGCTTGTCGTCTTGGATCACTTTTGTACCTTCCGGAAGTCCGTCAAAATACGTAAAGCTTACCAATTCGTCTACGTTCGGATCGTCGCCAGCATGGTAGATTCCAAGCCAGTCTTTCACGATGCCCGGAGCGTTTGTCCAAGTCGCGATGATGTTTTCGTTCAGGTTATAAATCGTCTTGTTGATATTCAATTGCGTAATCTGGTTTCCGACTTGGAAAAATACTTTATTCCCAATGCTGTTATAGCCGTCTTGAAGAAAATATTCAGCAAAATAGTAGCCGTCGGCGAGGTTATTAAATGTAAAGCTTCCCGAAGCCGTAGTCACGTAGCGCCATTGCGTTGAAGCAGGTCCGCCTGGAGTCTGTCCGACTTTGTAAATTCCAATCCAGTCGTTTGCCAATTGCGGTCCGTTGGCAAAAGTCAAGGTAACAGGGCTTCCCGAAGTATACGTCTGTGCGTTAGCCGCAAGAGTAACCAATGGTCCTACATAAAATTCTTTTCGGTCCGCTAATTCTGTATAGCCGTCGTTTTCCATAAATGTAGCATAATACCTTCCTGGCTGGGTCAATCCGCTAAACGTTGCCGTTCCGCTTCTTTGTCCGTTTACATACGCCCAAGCTTGTGATGGACTGCTGGCACCCGGAGTCTGGCTAATTTTATACAAAGCAATCCAGTCTCTTTGGTTCCCCGGTCCGTCTGTATACGAAACGTTTATCGGCGTGTTTGGTCGGTAAGCAATAGTATCCAATTGAATCTGCGTATTAGCAAAGCCGCTATTCGTCACGTTAAACGATTTCACGGCGCTCCATGGCGACCAGTTTAAGTTTCTATCCCTGTGGCGCACTTTTACAAAGTATTCGCCATTCGGAATTTCGTTGGCTGCAATGGTTACCTTCGTGATATCCACTCCGGCATTTACGTCTCTCGATACATCTACCTGTCCATTTAAGGCTCCGTATAAATCTTCGTAGTCTCTGTAGATGTCTTTTTCAATAATTTCGAAATCAGCCGTTTTTCCGATCAAGAATTCCGTAGAATTCAGCAATTGGTTGGAAGTAGTAGCATAGGCCGAGCTTGAAATAAGAAGAGGAAGCTCAACGTCTCCGTCATTCGCTGTAAAGTCATTAAGAATCGTTGGCTGTGTAGGCGCGTCTAATCCTTTATAATGGTGGAAAGTATCCATCAGTTCGTTGTCTTTCCAAGTATAGGCGCTTCCGATAGAATACGACTCTACTTCAAAAGTATCGTTGTTGACGTCTACATCAATAATCTGGTACATCCAGTTAGAAATGGTCTTTTGCACGTCGTCAAAATCTTGTTCGGCCGCCATTCCCCAATACTGATCCCAAGCTACACCTCCAGAAATAATCTGGTACGTTGGCGTATTTTTTAATTGTCCCCTGTGGTATAAATGGTGGTGGGCACCGATGTGCAAGATGTGTTTTTGGGAAGTCACCAAAATCGGCATGGCAGAGTTGCGAATCCAAGTAGAAATATCGCCTACATATTGCTCTGCTTGATACGGCCTGTGGCCTAAAGAAACAATCCAGTCTACCGTAGGATCAGCATCGGCAGCTTGTACTACCTGTGTCAGCCAGTTCAACTGTGGTATGCCGGTATGTTCTGTATCCATGGCAATAAAAAGCACGTTTCCGACTTGGTTGGCATAATAGTTTTCAGTTCCGGAAGAGATGCCTCTGTACGACATTTCGTCAAGCACATAATGGTCATAATACGCCTGCATGGCTAACGTTCCGTAAGTTTCGTGGTTACCGACCAAGGTCTGTATCGGCAGGTAGCCAGAAAGCGCTTTGTTCTTTTTGAAATGCACGTTTTCGTAATGATCTAGTGTTCCAACATCTACCTGGTCGCCGACCATTACGGTCAGCGCAATGTTGTCTGCCGGATCAGCAGCGATGCCCCATTTTTGAGCAATCTTTCTTTTGGCTTGAGCAACTAAGGTGTCGAAACGCGGCACATTGCGCATCTGGTTGTCTCCTAAAACTAAAAAGCGAAGATGTCCGTCGGCCGTTGCAGCCTGGCCTGGCAATGGAAGCGTCTTGAAAGACATTACCTGCGACGTGTTGGTTCCGGTCTTAACACGGTAGTAGTACTTGGTGTTTGGAGTGAGTCCCGTAAGTTTCACGTTGTGGTAAAAATAGTTGCTAGGATACCCGGTATCGGTAAAAATCCTATTGGTACCCGTAGTCGAGTTGGTCAGCGCATCTGGAGTGCTGCCGTATTCCACGATAGACTCAGGATTGCTTTCTGTTTTCCAGTTGACATAGATAGAACTGGTGGTAGGCGCCTGCAAGTAGGGCGATAGGGTCTGGCTTTTCGCCATCCAGCCCGCGAGCAGGAATAATACGATGTAAAACTTTTTCATAATTGTGTTGGTATTTGTTTTTAGACACCGCAAAATTAGGACGGCCGTGCTTTTAAAGAATTAGATAAAGATTAAGTTAGGGTTAAAGAATGATGGCTTTTTGCCGGCAAAGTTTAAGCTATGTTTAATGAGAAGTGCCGATGTGTTAATGAAGGAAGGCAATAAGTTAAAAAGTAGTGTCAATATGTTAATGAAGGTGCTGATAAGTTAATGAGGAGAGTAAATAAGTTAAAAAGGAGTGCGAATATGTTAACGAGTGATGCCGATAAGTTAAAAAGGACAGCCAATATGTTAATGAGGAGAGCCTATAAGTTAAAAGGGGATGCCTATAAGTTAAAAAGGGATGCCGATATGTTAATGAGGAGTGCCTATAAGTTAAAAAGTACAAATATTTCTGCCTCATTTTGAGACCACAAAAAACAGTTACACCCAATTTCTTACCACTTACGCCCGTATATGATCAGTTATTACTTCTCGCTTTTAATATTGTGATAAAAACCTTACTTTTCAATCAATTTAAAAACTATTCTATTTGAGATAGTTGGCCTAAGAAATTACGAGTATCGGTGGTGATGGAGAATGAGTTTTGGTGTAAACAGCAATGAATGCATCTCAATCTCATAAATAAAGTATCAATTTGATACGCAGTGATTTTTAAACATTTAACTTAATCCATATATTATGAATGCAAAAATCAGGTTAGTAGCGCTGTTGTTATTTTCAGGCGCATTTTGTGCACAAGCACAAAACACAGTAGTAGGAACAGGAGTTTCTGGAACCGGAAATGTGAATCCCCCTTCTACACAGAACACCGTTGTCGGGTCTCTTATTGGAGGGGCAGCAAACACGGGAGGCTCCAATTCTTTTTTTGGCTATCAGGCCGGAATGTCCAATGCAGGAGGTGGAAAGAATACTTTCTTGGGCGCGCTAGGGGGAGCAAGTAACATTTCAGGTGGTGAAAATGTCTTTACGGGCTATTCGTCGGGGAATAAAAATTCTTCAGGAAACTATAATGTATTTACAGGTGCCTATACAGGTTTTAATTCTTCCAAGGCCAGCAATAATGTTTTTACGGGCTGGTCTGCGGGATATTCCAACATTAAGGGAGAACATAATGTATTTAGTGGTTATAGGTCAGGTTATTTTAACTTAGCGGATGGAAATACTTTTTACGGAGCCTATTCCGGGTTGAATAATACGACAGGGATTGGGAATGTTTTTTCTGGAATGAATGCAGGATATAGTAACACTACAGGAGGCGCTAATACCTTTACAGGAGCCAATTCAGGATACTCTAATAGTGGAGGTTGGAACAACAGTTTTTATGGCTATGACTCAGGGCGCTCAAACACAACAGGATTTGCTAATACTTTTACAGGGAATAATTCAGGATATAGCAATACAACAGGTGAATCTAACAGTTTTTATGGCTATGATTCAGGCCGTTTAACCACAACAGGAAATCAAAATAGTTTCCTTGGCTTTAATGCTGGCTATGGTAATACTGCAGGTAATCAAAATGTATCTGTCGGTGCCAGTTCAGGGTATAAAAATGCTATAGGAGTTAACAACGTTTTTGTCGGTTTTGTAGCAGGATTTAATACAACGGCCTCATCCAATGCTTTTGTAGGTTCTGGAACTGGATTTTCGAATTCTACAGGTGAAGGAAATGCTTATTTCGGATCAAATGCAGGATTTAATAACAAGACAGGTTCTCGTAATGTGTTTCTCGGTAATTCTGCAGGATATAATGAATTAGGAAGCAATAAGCTCTATATCGCAAATAACGATGCGACAACCCTTATCTATGGCGACTTTTCAACCGGAAAAGTAGGTATTGGAGGTATCAATACCTATGCGACAGCAGATACATTTCCTGCAACAGCTGGAGCTGTAAGCTTGGCTAATTACAAGCTTTTTGTTAAAGGAGGCATCCTGACAGAAGAAGTACGTGTCAACCTTATGTCGGCTTGGGCAGATTATGTCTTTGCGCCAGACTATCAATTAAAGCCATTGGCTGAGGTGGAAACTTTTATTAAAGAAAACGGCCATTTACCAAATGTTCCTTCTGCAGCAAAAGTAGCAGAAGAGGGTCTTGAATTAGGCGAAATAGCTAAAGTACAACAAGAAAAAATTGAAGAACTGACACTTTATTTGATCGAACAGAACAAAAAAATTGAAGAACTTACGAAACAGGTGAAAATTTTATCGGAGAGAAATTAACTATACGTTTAACATCAAAAATAGACAACATGAAAAACGTATATTTAACTTACTTGTGCTTGCTACTGTTTGCCTTTAAAGGCTATTCGCAAGGAAGCGACGTGATATTCTGGGTAGACAATAGTGGTTCTATCGATCCCGAGGAATACAATCAGATGGCTGGATCCATCCAAGCCATAATGGAAAAAGTAATAGCCTGTAATCCTGACAACAGAATTGCCGTAGTGCAATACGGATCAACCGGAGGAGCTGCAGGTGCCAAAATCTGGATTGAGACTCCTTTTACCAATGTGGCTACTGCTTTTGCAAATAGGGGAGGTACTGGTGGTGTTCTCGGAAATAGTGATTTTGCTCATGAATCGCTTGGATTGATTGGAAATGCGCTTGACGGTATACCGAACGCAGGCATAATAAGCCCTACAACCGTGTTGAACCGAACGCCAGGTAACTCTCTAGTAATTTATTTTTTTACGGATGCTGCTAGAGATGGTGCAGGGTCGTATTTGGTTAATGCTGCTGCTTCAGGTGTTGGAACAAATGCTGCTTTCCAAAATTATACTACTTTTAAGACGACAAGAAATGCCACTTTTATCTTGACGATGGTTTCTACAGGTTTCGGTTCTTTGGACCTAGCAGCAAAATATGCTGGTGCAGCGATAGCGAGCGGAGGGGGCTCTTATACAGGAATAGTAGAATCATATCCTGCTGACCCCGATGGACCAGGCATAACCCCGCGATTCTTGCTTTATAAGACAACTTTTAGCTTGACAGCAACTGAAATTGATAACACAACAGAAGATATCTGCTCTGTTGCAGTTGAAAATTGCGTGCCCAATCTCGTTCTTGTGTCTCCAACTCATGACGTAAATATCGGGATTCAAGATAATCGCCAAGCATCGAATTCAATAACTGCATCAAATAGCATTTTTGGCACCGTTAGTAGTCCGGGTGTCGGGGTCTATCATGCTGGGAATACGATTGTGCTCGAACCAGGATTCCATAGTATGAATGGTTCCCGATTCAGGGCCTATATACAAGAATGCCCGAGTGATTTTGTGGGCAGGGAAGCTAATTCTGTGCTGACTAAAGATATCAATGAAGAAGAGAAAATCAGCCTGTTTCCAAATCCTTCCAGTACTAACGTAACCATTGCATTAACGCAGTCATTGATACAGCGCATTTCTATTGTATCTATGGACGGAAGGACGATGCTTGACAAGGAAGTCAAAGGAGCTGAAAGCTATGAGGTTGCCGTTAACGATTATAAAGAAGGCATCTATCTTGTTACGGTTATAGCTATGGATGGAAAGATTTTTAAATCAAAACTGGTTAAAAAATAATCCATAAAGCAGACAACTAAAACCAAGAATACTACAACATTTTTAAATTGCGACGGCGGGCTATGATACATACCCGCCGTTTTGCATTTTAAGTTTTATTAGTTGCCGGCTTGAAGCTATCTTCATTAAAAATGCATTTGGTATATTTGCGATACCCGTAACCAAAGCTGTTGCCTAATTGAGAGCCTTTCTTTTTATACTTGTGTTTTGTATCGCCCAGCATGCGGCTTTTGGTGCTGCGAAAGACTCCCTGTTTGCACAGCTCAGCCATGCCGTAAAGAACAAGCAAGCCTATACGCAGGAAAAAGACAAACGCATTTCGGTCTATAAGAAATTGCTGGCTGGCGAAAATTCTCCAGAAGAACACTATAAGATAAACGAAAGCCTGTATAAGGAATACCGAAAGTTTAAGATCGATTCGGCTATTTACTATGTCAACCAAAATACAGAACTGGCAGCACAGCTGCAGAATAACGATTTAAGGGTGGTTTCGCAGATCCAATTGGCAAACCTTTATTCGTCGTCGGGAAAATACAGAGAATCCGAAGCGATACTCAAAAGCATCGACAGCAAGAAACTGGCAAAGCCGATTCAGGTGCTGTATTATGAATTCTACAGTCAGTTTTTCGAGCATTATGCGACCAATAATTACAGCAAGTTCTATATCGAACAGATTGAGGTGTATCGTGATTCGCTGTTGCATGTTCTAGACCCTAACTCGATCAAATATAAGATCAACCTAGCCCAGCAGAATATCTATACAAACAGACTGGATGTTGCCAAAAAAGACCTGCTGTACTTGATGCGCACCTCAAAAGCAAAGGACGAGAATTACGCCATGTTTGTCTATTTATTAGGAGATATTTCTGGACTCCAGAAACGTTGGGACGACCAGCGGATGTATTATAGCCGCGCCGCGATAACCGATATCGAAAATGCCATTAAAGACAATGCGGCCATACAGAACTTGGCGGTTATTTATTATGATTTGGGGAATATCGATAGAGCGTATAGCTGTGCCCAATCGGCTATCGAAGATGCCATATTCTGCAATGTGAAATTCCGCACCCTGCGTATGTCCGAGCTGTATTCGATTATCAATACGGCTTATCTGGACAAGGAAGCGAAAAACAAAAGCGAGCTTAAAAACTACCTGATTCTTATAAGCGTGCTGACCGTATTTCTGGTGCTGGCCATTGTGTATGTGTACCGACAGATGAAAAAAGTGTCGCGTGTCAAAGAAGAACTTTCAAAAACCAGCCAGAAACTGGCCGAACTGAACAAAGAAATACTGTCGGCCAACGAAAACCTAAAAGACACCAACGGGCAGCTGTACGAATCCAACCGTATTAAAGAAGAATATATCGCCTATTTTTTCGATATCTGTTCTGCCTATATCAACAAGATGGAGGACTATCGGAAAATGCTGAACCGCAAAGCCCTTAACAAACAGCACGACGAATTGTTCAAGTTGCTGAAATCAACCGATATTGTCGACAACGAGCTGGAAGAACTGTACAAAAGCTTCGATACGATATTTATCAGCCTCTATCCTTCGTTTGTCAAAGAATTCAATGCCCTGCTGCTGCCAGAAGAACAGATCACGCCAAAAGCCAACGAAATCCTGAATACCGAATTAAGGATTTTCGCCCTGATACGCTTGGGCATTACCGACAGTGTCAAGATAGCCGCCTTTTTGCGCTATTCCTTAAGTACCATTTATAATTACCGCACCAAGGCCAGAAACAAAGCCGCCGTTTCCCGTGAAGAATTTGAGGTCATGGTCTCTAAAATAGGCGTGATACAAGCAAAACAATAATCTGCTGCCTCGCAGAAAATTCAATACTGTTGCACAGTAGAAAAGCAATAGTTATACAACTGTATAGCCAATGTAGAGGTGTTTAAATCTATTTTAAACTTTCTATTGGTACTACTTTTTGAAGACCTCTTTTTAGTGTAATCTCCTGTATTTTCAAGGTATTACCTTTTCGAATCACTACTTTTTTACTCGCGTCTTCCCAAACGCAACTATAACGTTATAGTTTTACATTCGAATCTGGATTTTAAGCCAAGATTCAGATGTAAAACCTCCATAAAACCACACTTAGTTTTATTTGTTATGAAAAAAAGTATAATCACATTTTTGACCTGCTGCTTGGGAATCGTATCACAGGCACAGCAATCAAAAGACCCTAAAATGAATGCCTTCATCAATGACCTGATGAAAAAAATGACGGTAGAAGAAAAGCTGGGACAGCTAAACCTTCCGAGCCAAGGCGACATCATTACCGGACTGGGCACAAACGACAACATTGGTGCCAAGATCAGAAAAGGCCAAGTAGGAGGCCTTTTTAATATAAAAGGCGTTGACAAGATTAGAGAAATCCAGCGCATTGCAGTAGAAGAAAGCCGCTTGAAAATCCCGATGCTTTTTGGAATGGATGTAGTGCACGGTTATGAAACTGTATTTCCGATTCCGTTAGGATTGGCGTGTTCTTGGGACATGAATGCTATCGAAGAATCAGCCCGAATTGGCGCAACAGAAGCCAGTGCCGACGGTATCAATTGGACCTTTGCGCCTATGGTGGATATTGCTCGCGACCCGCGTTGGGGACGTGCCTCTGAAGGAAGCGGTGAAGACCCTTTTCTGGGCGGACAGATTGCCAAAGCGATGGTACGAGGATTTCAAGGAAAAGACAACAGCTTTTCGTCGAACACCAACATCATGGCCTGTGTGAAGCATTTCGCCTTGTATGGAGCAGGCGAGGCAGGAAGAGACTACAATACTGTAGACATGAGCCATGTTCGAATGTACAACGACTATTTCTATCCGTATAAAGCAGCAGTAGAACAAGGTGTCGGCAGCGTGATGGCTTCCTTCAATGTTATTGACGCCGTGCCTGCACATGCCAACAAATGGCTATTGACGGATGTATTGCGCAAGCAGTGGAACTTTGACGGCTTTACGGTTGCCGATTATGGCGGCGTGAGCGAAGTTGTTGCTCATGGATTGGGCGATTTGCAGACCGCATCTTCGTTAGCGCTTGCCGCTGGCTTGGATATGGACATGGTAAGCGAAGGCTTTCTTACAACGCTTAAAAAATCATTAGACGAAGGAAAAATTACCGAAGCACAGATTGATGCTGCCTGCCGTCGCATATTGGAAGCCAAGTACAAGTTAGGATTGTTTAAAGACCCGTATAAATTCTGCGATGCCTCTCGTGCCAAAAAACAGATTTTTACTAAAGAACATAGAAGCATAGCCCGCAGGATTGCTTCAGAAAGCTTCGTATTGCTCAAGAACGATAAAAATATCCTTCCGCTGGCGAAAAACAAGACGATAGCAGTAATCGGTCCGCTGGCCGACAGCCGATCGAATATGGTCGGAACCTGGAGCGTTGCCGCCAAGCTAGACAAGCCTTCTTCATTAATCGAAGGATTAAAAGAAGTAGGAGGCAGCCGTACGACCATCCTCTATGCCAAAGGCTCGAACCTGCTTAGCGATCCTAAGATGCAGCAAGATGCCACGATGTTCGGACGCGACATACCCCGCGATAACCGAACAGAAGAAGAACTGACGAAAGAAGCGTTGGCTATTGCCGCAAAAGCCGACGTTATCATTGCGGCTATGGGAGAAGCTTCTGAAATGAGCGGTGAATCCAGCAGCCGTACCGATATTGGTATTCCTGATGTACAGAAAAGATTGCTGGCCAAATTATTAGAAACAGGCAAGCCCGTTGTCTTGGTCCTTTTTGCCGGACGTCCGATGACTTTGGTCTGGGAGCAGGAAAACGTTCCGGCGATCCTAAACGTATGGTTTGGCGGAACCGAAGCAGCACAGGCTATTGGCGATGTCGTATTTGGAAACACCAACCCGAGCGGCAAATTGGTTTCTACTTTCCCAAGAAGCGTGGCGCAGATTCCATTGTACTACAACCATCTGAATACAGGAAGGCCGGCTTCTGACAAAGGGTTTGAGAAATTCCGAAGCAATTATATGGACGAGAAAAATGGGCCGCTGTATCCGTTCGGATTCGGATTAAGCTACACGCAATTTGAATACGGCGACATCAAGCTCAATAAAACAGACCTGGATGCGAGCGGAACGATAACTGCAACCGTTACGGTAAAGAATACAGGAAAGACAGAAGGTGCCGAAGTCGTGCAACTGTATATAAGAGACTTGGTCGGCAGTATTTCAAGACCCCTAAAAGAATTAAAAGGATTTGAAAAAATCAAGCTGAAAGCAGGCGAGTCAAAAACCGTCAGCTTTACTATAAACGCCGAATTATTAAAATTCTACAATTCCAATATCGAATATGTAGCAGAGCCGGGAGAATTTGAAGTCATGATTGGCACCAACAGCAAAGACGTCAAAACGGCCCGATTCAATCTAAAATAACCGTTTTCATTATAGTTATTTTTTTGTGATGGAAATAGCCTGTAAGCAATTACAGGCTATTTTGTTGTATGCTATAAGCACGGCCTAGCTAAAGTGCGTGGGTACTCGGGCAGGCGATACGCCATATTTCTTTTTAAAAGCGAAAGAAAAATGCGATAAGTCTTCAAAACCAACTTCGAGATATACTTCGGTCGGTTTTTTCTTTTTTTCGACCAGCTGATAATAGGCCAGTTCGAGCCTTTTTTCCGTCAGCCACTTTTGAGGCGTTGCCTTGAAATGCTTTTTAAAATCCCTGTTGAAAGTAGACAAGCTCCGTCCGGTCAGGTAGCCTAGTTTCTCCATAGGCATGTTGAACATGAAATGGCGCTGCATAAAATCGACCAAGTCAATTTTGCCAGGCTCGTCAAAATTAGCGAGTACGCTGTCTACGTCGCTATCAATCGCTCTTAGGATACTTATGGCTTCCGTAATTTTTAAGGAGGCGATGTTTTCAGGAAACGCTCCCTCCATATCAAAATAAGGAATCACAGAAGCAAGACAACTTTCCAGCAGCGGATGGTTCTTAAAACTATATATTTTCTGCGAAGGTTTTATCCTGCTGTCGATCTCTACCTTTTCATAAAACTTCTTTAATCGTTCTGTCGAAAGGTGCATGACCACTGTCTTATGCGGCTGTCCGTTTTTTGGATAATTGATGACCGTAGCCAATACGTTTCTCGGAATCAGGAAAATGTCGCCTTCCTTAAAGTGGAAAACCACATCCGCCTGTATAATTTTAGTCTCTCCCGAAATAAACCAGATGAGCATGTGGTCCTCAAAAATCAAGTCCGATTTAAAAAGCTTGTCCTCATAGCTGGAGAGCTTGATATCGCGCGTCAGGTATTTAGATATAGGATCCATAAATAAGCAAGTTCAGGAATTTCGCCAACCCAAAGATACTAAACCCAAAAATTAATCCGATGGATTGGCGATAAGAATACGTTCCTGTATTAGTCAATTTTAAAAGATACTCCCGTCATTTCCTCACTTGCTTCCCACAATCTCGCAGCGTTGCCTTTATCGAGCGAATACAAACGCACGCCGCTTGAAGCTCCTGCAGCGGCACTGTCGTCAAGCAATTCGGCAACTTCCACATCTTCGCAATAAACGCCTCCAATAGACTCAAGTAGCGGACTTGTCGCGCACCATACTGTCGTAGCTGCGCCCTGCGGAATGGTTTTCAGGTTTGCCGCTACTTCCGGAAAAATGTTGCCATCGGCATCACAGAAGCCCATCTTTTGAAATAACTCTAAAGGGGCTTCCCTTCCTAATTCCGTTCCACCTATAGAACCGGGGTGTAATGAATACGCTCGTATGCCGAATTTTTGCGCTCTGCTGTCTAATTCAAGAGAAAACAAGTTGGTTGCTGTTTTTGATTGTCCGTAGGCCTGCAATGTTTCGTATTCCCTATAAAGGAAATTAGGGTCGTCAAAATCAAAAGGCGCTATGTGGTGGCCCAAAGATGATACATTGACTACCCTTGCTCCGTTTGCTTTTTTTAGGGCAGGAAACAGTCTTGCCGTAAGGTGGAAAGTACCTAGATAATTAGTAGCCAATTGCGACTCGAAGCCGCGGCTGTCCCTGCGAAGCGGTACCCACATGATGCCCGCATTGTTGATCAGCAGATGCAAGGGCCTGCCCGACGCCAAGAATTTTGCAGCAAAGGAATCGATAGAAGCAGGGGCTATGACATCGAGTGCTTCGACTTCTATATTATTAATACCTAGCAAGTTTCTTTTGGCTTTTTCGATATCCCTTGCCGGCACGATTACCGTGGCTCCGGCAGCAGCCAGCGTTTTTGTGGTTTCCAGGCCAATGCCCGTGTTTCCTCCTGTTACAATTGCGATTTTTCCTGTAAGGTCGATGCCTTTAATAACATCGCTTGTCGTCGATGCTGCATTGTAGCCAGAACCTATCGGCTTTTGCAATGCTCCTTGATAATTGTCGTGTCTCATTTTTAATTGTATTACTGTTATGAGGCAAAATTAGATACACGACAGTCTCATGACTTTGTTTTAAAAGTCAATTTAGTTTGTTTACAATGTCATCTGGATGGAGGATTATGGTGTTATATCTACTTGTCTTGGGAAATTTTTGATTTTAGAGGGTTGATTTTGGGGCGTTTGCGTAAAGTTTTTAAATTTTAAACCAAATACATTGTATAACAATGTATTTGGTTGTATGTTTGTCTCATGGAAGAAAACTTTACAACCAAATGGATATCGCAGCTCAAGAAAGGCACTCTGTCCTTCTTGGTGCTTAGTATTTTGAAAGACGAGAAGGAATACTACGGATACGACCTCATCAATGAGATAAAGAAAAAAACGAGCATTGACATTGCCGAAGGCACGCTTTATCCCTTGATGAACCGACTAAAAAAGGAAGATCTGGTAGCCTCGCAATGGGTCGAGCAGGAGTCTGGCATTCCCCGGAAATATTATAAGATTACTCCGCTGGGACTGGCTACCGTTACCGAAATGAAAAATTATTGGGACAACCTCAATGCAACAATTAATCTGATATGAAATTCAAAGAAATAGAATTTAAGGACCAAAGCGCAAAAAGAATCTACCTCGATTATGTGTCAAGAGTCCAGCACGCCACAAAAGTGCTGAACAAAGAAAACCAGCAGGAAGTACTGTTGGAAATCAACAGCCATATTTATGAAAGCCTTAGCGATTATCCCGAAAACCGCAAAGGAGAGGTCGAAAGATTGCTGGACAGTCTTGACAAGCTAGGGCAGCCAGAGGTTTTCCTAAAGCCCTTGGTGGCAGAGAAGAAATTAGACGAAGCCACAAAAACCTTTAATCCAGTCAAGATTGTCAAAGCACTGGCGTTGAATATCGGAAATGGTATTTCGTATGCCGTCTTTGCGGTACTCTATCTGTTACTGTTTGGTTTTCTTTTCCTGATTATAGCCAAGATTGCCGACCCGCAAAACGTAGGACTGTTTTACCGTCCGAACCAAGTTTTTATTCTCGGCTATTACAGCAAAAACGGAATCAGCTATACTGCCTACGAACAGCTCGGCAATTGGTTTATACCCTTAATGCTGGTACTCGCTGTCTTCTTTTACCTGCTCATCACGCTACTACTACGATTAAAAAGAACCTTGAAATAATATACAATGACTAAAAAAAACATAGCAGGACTATTGTGCTGCTTTATCTCATGCCTTGCGTCTGCGCAAAAGATAGACACGCAGCAACTCGACCGTTATTTTAACGCGTTGGAAGAAAACAACAGATTTATGGGCAGCGTTGCGGTTTCGCAAGATGGCAAGATTATCTATACCAAGGCTATTGGTTTTTCTGATCTTGAAAACAATACGAAAGCCAATACGGCTACCAAATACAGGATCGGTTCTATCTCGAAAACCTTTACGTCGGTTTTGGTCTTGAAGGCCTTTGAAGATAAAAAGCTGGATTTGGATACCACGATAGATACGTTTTTTCCGACCATCAAAAATGCCAATAAGATTACGATACGGCAGCTGCTTATGCACCGAAGCGGTATCTATAATTTTACGGATGACGAAGAATTTAAAGCATGGAAAACCCAAGCCAAGACCGAAAAGGAAATGGTAGCCATTATCGCAAAAGGAGGAAGCGATTTTGAGCCGGATACACAAGCGGCCTACAGCAATTCGAATTATGTATTGCTGACGTATATTCTAGAGAAGACGTATAAAAAGCCGTATTCTGAGTTGCTGAAAACGTATATTACAAAGCCTGCCGGACTGAAAAACACCTATTTTGGCGGGAAGATCAATACGAAGAACAATGAAGCCGCATCGTATGCGTTTGCCGATGGCTGGAAGCTGGAATCGGAAACGGATAGCTCGATACCTTTAGGTTCTGGAGGAATCGTTTCTACGCCCAGCGACCTCGTACATTTCAGCGATGCGCTTTTTACTGGGAAATTACTAAAAAAGGAAACCTTGGAACTGATGAAGACTATCAAGGATACTTACGGCATGGGACTTTTGCAGCTTCCGTTTTATGAAGACATTGCCTATGGACATCGTGGAGGAATTGATAAATTTACTTCTGTCTTTTCATATTCTTCCGATAAAAAGCTCTCCTTTGCCCTGACCTCGAACGGATCAAACTACAACGGTAATGAAATTCCTGTTGTCGTGCTGAGCGCAGTCTATGGAAAGCCGTTTGATATTCCGGAATTCAAGACCTTCCAAAACAATCCGGAAGACCTTGAAAAATATGTAGGCACGTATGCGTCGAGTCAGCTCCCGTTCAAATTAACCGTATCAAAAGAAGGAAATATGCTTGTAGCACAGGCTCCTGGACAAGATCCGTTACAGCTAGAAGGCATTGAAAAGGACAAGTTTGGTTTTGAAAAGGCAGGAATCATTTTGGAATTCAAACTAGGAGAAAAGGGCATGGTGCTAAAACAAGGCGGCGGAGAATTTGCATTTGTGAAGGAATAAAGGCATTCGCATCGAGCTGTTTTTTTTCGTATTTTTAAGAGGAATAAGCCTTAATTATTAATAATTTTTATAACTGTAAAATATTATTAATTTGACTTATGAGCAGATAGCAGGTAATTTTGCCCTGTATTTCAAATACAAACAAATAAATGTATCTATCTTAAATCTTTAAAAAAATGAAAACAAGACTTTCCTTCCAAAAAATCAAAGCTGTATTTTTTACGGCTGTCATGATGAGCTTGTTCGGCTATGCTCCAAAAGCAATGGCACAGACAGGACAAACGGTTAAAAACGTTGTATTGGTCCATGGGGCTTTTGCAGACGGTTCAGGCTATAATGCGCTGTATGATATTCTTACGAAAAGAGGATATAACGTTACGGTCGTGCAAAATCCGCTAAGTTCGCTGGCTGCCGATGTTGAGGCTACGCTTGCTGCATTAGACAGACAAGACGGACCAACGATCTTGGCAGGGCACTCTTATGGCGGCTCGGTCATTACGCAAGCGGGTTCTCATAAAAATGTAGCCGCATTGGTTTATATCGCCGCCTTTCAGCCGGATAATGGAGAGTCTGCGTTGGATTGGGCACAAAAACTGCCACCTGCGCCAGAAAACGGAATCTTGCCTCCAGATGAAAAAGGCGTGCTTTATTATGACAAAGCAAAATACCATGCTGGCTTTTGTGCCGACATTCCTAAAGAGAAAGCCGATTTTATGTATGCTTCACAAGGAAGGTTCTTTGCCCAAGCGATTGCTGCCAAGATAACCGACGCCGCATGGAAAACAAAACCTTCTTACGGAATAGTAGCTACTCAAGATAAAAGCATATTGCCAGAAATACAGCGTACTATGTATAAAAGATCGAATGCCAAAATCACCGAAATAAAAGGCAGCCACGTCGTGTTCATATCGCAGCCGCAGGCCGTTGCTGATGTCATCATCAAGGCATCAAAAGAAGTAAAAAAATAAGAAAGCTAACGCAAGGCTTCGGGAGTCTTGCCTTATAAATCCAAAAAAGAAGAACGGGCCTGTATAGATCCGTTCTTCTTTTTTTAGGCAGCCCATAAGACCGCCATTGAAAGCCATGCTTGCTCGTTAAATAGGCGGAAGGTTCTTGCCCAGATACGACTCGACGAAATCCTTTTTGTAGACCTCGCCAATGGGTATCTCAATGGTATTGATATAGATGGTATGCGTATCAAAAGAAGTAATGTGCTCAGTATTGACCACAAACGATTTGCTGACCCTCATAAAATGGTCGGAAGCAATCAGCTCGTGCACGGTCTTGAGGTTCATTCCGGCAATAATCTTGTTGTTTTCGAGATGGATCACGGCAAAATCTTTGAGTCCCTCGAGGTAGAGTATATTCTTATAGGCAATCTTATGGTAGCGCCGGTCTGCCTTGATAATCATAAACTCCTTTTCCATCTTTTCGGGAGCCGGCTGGCTGCCGTTGAGAAATTGGTGATAGGCGGTCGCTTTCTGCAACGCTTTTTCTAGGCGTTCTTGAGATATCGGCTTCAGCAGATAATCGATGGCATCTACAGAATAGCTGTCGAAAGCATACTGTGGAAAAGCCGTCGTGAAAATAATCAATGTTTCTTTTGGAACTTTTGCGGCAAACTCCAAGCCCGTCAGTCCCGGCATTTCGATGTCAAGGAAAATAAGATCGGTGTGGTTGCCTGCCAAGTATTCCAATGCCTTGTCGGCGCTGTTGAATACTTCGCTTATCTCGATGCCTCCAATGGCTTGCAAGTGGAGCAGGAGACCCCTGCGTGCCAAAGGCTCATCATCAACTATGATGCATTTCATAACGGTATGGTTAAGGTGACTTTATAAAATTCTTCGGTTTCATATAATACCAGGTCATGCCTGCCTTCGTACAACAGATCGAGCCTTCTTCGGATGTTGGCTAATCCGAGCCCGCCTGCTTCCGGCCGAGGCGAGATGACTTTGGATTTAGTATTCTGGCAGGTAAAGACCAGCTTGTCCTTGCTCGATTCAAATGATAGGCTGACATTCGAAGGGGCATTCGCTGTCTTGCTGTGCTTGGCCGCATTTTCTACAAAAATAAGGAAGAGGTTAGGCGGAATCGACAGCAAGGCGGTTTCTTCGGGAGAATGGTTTTCAATCGAAAAGCTGAAATCGTCTCTTCGGATGTTTTCCAGTTCCAAGAAATTCGTAAGAAACTTGATCTCCGATTGCAAGGATACCGTGTTCTTATTGTTGTCATAGAGCAGATAACGCAGGAATCCGGACAGCTTCATGATGATTACCGAAGCAATTTTAGGTTCCGTAAAAACAAGCGTATTTACGTTATTGAGCATGTTGAATAGGAAGTGCGGATTGAGCTGGTTTTTTAGCTCGCCCAGTTCTGCCTCTAGCGAGCTTTTTTTCAAGTCGCTCATGCGCACGGCATCCCTGCGGCCACGCTGGAACAGCTTTATGCTGGTCGAGGCTAGCATGACAATAATCCACAGGTTTGTATGGTCTATGATAGCCATAAACAGGCTTGAATTTTCCTGTTCTTTGAAACTTCTGTATCCTTCGGACTTGTACTGCAAGGTGCCTTCGATACCTACATAAAACAGTATAATCATAAAAATGAGTACCAGCAGGTACTGCAGGTATTTTTCTTTAAAGAGGAGCCTGGGCACCAGTACGTACATGTTCAGGTAGACCAGCAGTGCAAACGACAATGTATTTGCTACCCTGAGATAAAAAGCATAATTGCCCGTAAGCTCTATAGGTCCCATGGGCTGGCTGAATTCGGTCAGGATAAGATACAGCCATATCACCACATGCCTGTGGATGCGGTAGCGCTTTTCTATTAAAAAATTAACCATTGGGCTCGGCTGGGAGGATAGTTCTTTTGCCATCAGTCTATTTTTTTGTAAAGGAACTAAAAAAGCAGGCTTGTTTGTAGTTTCTATACCAACCTTATGGTTTTCTCTACCAACCCGCCCTATTTTTGGGAAGAAAGCGGAGTAATATATGTGCTAGCGTTTTAGCAAGTAGTAGTCATGTAGCAGTTTCGTTGCACTCTTGTTCGGGTTTTGCCCTGTTTTTGGCATACAAACCAAAAGAGGATCGGAATGAGACTGGGAGAAAACTGGGAGAAAACTGCCAGAACATACGGTATGGATACGGTATAGCTACGGTATGGCTGCGGAATAGCCTAGGTATATAACAGGGTAATACAGGAGTTGGAATTGGCCTCAAGTAGCAAGGCAATTGTATAGGAAAGAGGCATAAAGATAGGTGTTTTTGTTGTTTTATAGCTAACTTGTTGATATTATTTTGTATAGCCTTTTTTGATGATGTTGTTTTAACATAATTAAGTAAGATTTTTACTTAAAAAATGCTACATTTGGTATACCAACCTAAACAACACTACACTATGGGCATTATTATATCGAAACTGGCCTTGAGCCAAACGAATACGGTTCCTTTTGAAATTGATCTTAAAGATTCTGACTATCCTATCGCGCCGTTGGTATTTGCCGAAAATACGGCAGAGCAAGACACTTTCCGGTTGCGGATTATTGCTTGTATTCCTTCTGATATCACGTTGCCGCCTACCTTTTTGGTAGAGGAGGATGGTAATCCGGTCAAGGTGAACATTGCAGGAGGTCAGACGGTCTCGGCCCGAAGCTTTATTATAGAGTATGATGATTCTACGAGCACGCCGGAACAGCAATTTACGTTATGGAATATTGTTGTAGAATACAGCTTAAGGGGTATGACTTCTGTAGATTATATCCTTACTCGTCTTAGAAACATTGACCCAAAAACATCAAGGGGTACTGTGACGACCGTGCAGGAAGCCTAAGGTTTTTGAAAAAAACAACCTACCCATGCTAAAACCTACTATTTTTTACTGCTTCTTTTTTATGCTGTTCTGTTCTTCTATGCTGTCCCAAGAAGAATCGGAAATGAAGACGTTTGTCGGAGAGATGAAAAAGAAATCACAAGCCCATAAGGACGCGATTAATTTTAGAAAAGCACAATCTTTTTTTCTTATGAAAGAATGGGACTCGACCTTGTTTTATTCTATGAAACAGCTGGATGCTGCACCTGTGGCCGAATTGGATGATTATTGCCATTTCTTCAGGGGCGTGAGTTTTAAAAAAAAAAGCTTTTTGACGGAGCCAAGAAAGAGTTCTATCTGATCTCGAAATCCTTTCCGTTTTACTATAAAGTCAAGACGCATCTGGGAGAAATCTTTCTGGAACAGGAAAACTATTCTAAGGCGATTGACTATTTCAAGGAAGTAGAGGAATTGCCAAACAAGGAGCGTTATGATTTCAAGGCAAGCGCCTTATACCATAACTTGGGAATTTCTTATTTCCATATCGAGCAGTATGCCGAAGCAGAGAAATACCTCTTCCGCAGCTTGGAACAGCAGGAAAAGGATAAGGACACTGCTAGGATGGTCAGTTCGTATATGGACATTGCGAATTTGTATTATGCGCAGTATAAGGACAATGAGGCAATACCGTATTTTGAGAAGGCCTACCAACTCTCTAAAAAAACCAAAGACTTTGAGCTAAAACAGAACTCGGCCTTAAATATGGCAGTGATGGAAGAGAACCGGAAGCAGTTTTCTAGGTCATTGGAATATCGCAAGGAGTATGAGAGTTGGAGGGATTCCCTGAACAACCAGAACAAAATATGGGCGCTGGCGGAACTGGAAAAGGAGTATGCGGTAACCGAAAAGGAAAAGGAAATCAAGGTGCTGAGAACGGAGAACAAACTGAAGATTGCCGAGCGCAATGCTTTGCTACTTTCGTCTGTTTTCTTGATGGTATTGTTTGGTGCGGGGACTTATTTCTTTAGGCAAAAGATAAAAAGCAACCGAATTATACTATCGCAAAAGAAGGATCTCGACCAGCTGAACCTGACGAAGGATAAGTTATTTTCGATCGTGAGCCACGATTTGAGGTCGTCTGTAAATGCCCTGAAAACGAGCAATAAGCAGTTATTTGAGCAATTGGAAGCAAAGAGCTGGGCCCAACTGGATAAGCTCCTGCAAAGCAACAGCTCGATTACCAACAGCATCTATAATTTGCTGGATAACTTGCTGAACTGGTCGATGCTACAGACCAAGCAGCTGTATTTTAATATAGAGGCTATACACCTGCCATCGGTCGTACAGCAGGTAGCTTACAACTATAAGCCGTTGATGGCCTATAAAAACATTGCGTTTGAGTATGCTATTCCGAAGGGTATGTATGTACAGGCCGATCTGGATTCGGTTAAGATTATCTTGAGGAATTTGTTAGACAATGCCATCAAGTTTTCTAAAGAAAAAGGCATAATAAAAGTATATTGTGAGGCTGTAACAGCAGATTCTTGTCATCTGGTCGTAGAAGATTTGGGAGTAGGCATGCCGGAAGAAACCCGGGAAGAACTATTACGGGAGTCGATACTGCTCAACAAGAAAAAAGGGCAAAACGAGATTGTCGGTACGGGATTAGGGCTGCAGCTGTGCAAGGAAATGGTGAAGAAAAATAACGGGCAGTTGTTGATAGAAAGCGAGGAGAATATAGGAACCAAAATTATAATTCAATTACCCAAAACAGCAAAATGATGGAAGACATCTATTGAAAGTGCTCCGGCAGAAGGCAATCATTTTGTAAAAGCGCCTGCTATTCATGCTGTGTTTGGCAGGCCTTATAGCAAGGAATAGGCATTTTGTTACATTCTATTCTTCTTGCTTTATTTTTGAGAGTAGTATTGCGTTACAGAATAGAATCCAGCATGCCCAAATATCTTTTCTTCAAAACAAAAAAAATGAAAACAAAACAGAACAAACAATCTTGCAACTATTTTTTAATCAGTAAAATATAATGATATGGACAAAATTAAATTAAACTTTATCAACAGATCAAACGATACCAATAATAGCAGTGTCGTGATTTTTCAACAAAATGTGGCAGAAGATTTCGGAGAATTTGCCATAGCGTGGAAAGTAATCGAAAATTGCGGACGGCTTGACAACCATCCTTTTGTCTTCCCGTTAAATTTCATGGTATCGGCAAGCGATTCTTATGGAAATTATACGCCGCTGCTTACGGCTTATGATGGACAGGCTTTTGATATGATAAAAAGCACTTCAGGAGATATCCTCCAACTATCTTCGACTCCTGCGACAAGTCCGACAGAAGTTGAAGTAAGAAACCAGTTGGCATACGGCGCTATTAATGCCAACTGCTACAAAGACGGCAAATTGCTGGCTACCAAAACAAGATTGGCACCAGGGCAAAAAGCAGTATTTGAATTCCAACCCAGGATTTATATAGGAGTTGTTTCTCAGATTCGAGAAGGTGAGGTGATGAATTCGGCTATTATTTCCCAAATCAACTCGGAAATCAACTTGTTCGGCATCATAAGTGCGGATATCGTAATGACAGGAGGCGGTCCTGGCAAATCATCTCCGGCATTTAGCTTTACATTGGAAAATATCAACAAATAATTTCGATACAATCATAACCGATACACAATTACTAAGGAACTTAAAAATACATACAATGGAAAATATAGAAGAAAGCACTTGGTATACGGGCGACTGGCGACCTGATGGCAACAATTCCCAAGCCCCTTATAATGGACTAAAAATTGTGGCAACAGCAAATTATAGCGAAAAGACGAATCCGCCGACTGCAAGAAAATTAGTTTCTGTAGACTTGGAGGTAGTAGACTACACCTACAATCCGAATGGGGTATCGAGTTCCTTACAACTGACTAAACCGGCTGTATGGTATCCTATTCCGATACCAACAGATACTACAGTATCACCGCCAGAACCCAATATGCAATTTACAGTGGTCGGTATAGGCGGCAATGCGTTAGGTAATGTAAAGTTAGACGACACGCCAAGAGGTAGCTATCTCAACATCCAATTTAGTTATGGGCCAACGAGTAGGAAAAGAGAAGAAATCGGCTATATCATGAGGTTTCCAAATCAAGACGACACTATTGAAGAAGAAGCATAACCTTTCTGTTTTCCGCAAGCCAAAAAGCCCATTATAGATGGGCTTTTTTAGTATAAGGGTTTGTATAAAGCTAAGAGTACAGCGCTTGTTTAAAGAACTTTGTTCGGCTTGCTCACATATTTATTGCCTATCACAAAAAACCGCCAAGGCAAAAGCGCATGCTCTTGTGCATAGGCAACGCCTACACGAGGTACTGCTGCAATTTCATCGGCCGTATAGCGAATACCATGGTCTTCAATCCAGATTTCTTCTCCAGTTAATTCTTTTTTATTAAAGGAATAATCAATACCCAAAGCTTTAGCGGCAGAGCCCGGGCCGGAGGAAATAGCGGCTTTTGTCGCGGGCATCGTCCGTCTGAGTTCCATGGTTTCTATGCCGATGAGTGGTTCTATAGCTCTTATCAGTACCGCATGGGGCTCTCCCAGACCAGAACTCACGACATTGAAGAGATGGTGTATGCCGTAACACAGATAGACATAGGAAACGCCGCCTTCGCTATAGAGTGTCTCTGTCCGATTGGTACGCCGGCCACCATAGGCATGCGACGCCTTGTCTTGTACGCCAAAATAGGCTTCGGTTTCTACGATTACGCCTGCCGTTACCTTTCCATCAATTTGGGTAAAAAGCACTTTTCCCAAAAGGTCTTTGGCTAAAAAGATTACATCTTGATTGAGATAATAGGAGAGTTGTAGCTTCAAAATCAATTCATTTATTGTTTCGTAAATAGAGGATAGTTGATATAAAATTCCCATCGGAAGGGTCAAGAACTACTATCGACACAAAGGTATCGCAACCTCGGAGACATTTCTAACGGATGAAGGTAAAAAGTTATTCTGAATTAAAGGTGCTTCTGTTTTCAAATCTCACTTTTCTTTGTCTAAGTTAGTAAAAGAAAAAGCCACTCTTTTGAGTGGCTTTTTCAACTATAGTAAGCAAACAGTCCTAAAACGGATTATACGAAAAACCAATATTGAAATAGCCGTTCATATCTTGCTTTACTTCAAGATTGTCTTTGCCGCGTCTTTCCCCTCGTTCAGATAACTGACCTCCAAAGATGTTGGCAACGCCGCCTCTAAAGGTTGCGATCAGGCTCTTGTTGAGGTGGTATTCATAAATAAAGCCTGTCTTGACTTCGTTTCGGCTAAAGCTGTTTACGTTGGCAAAACCAGATTGGCTGGTGTAGGTGTAAAAACCTTCGCTTTCGAAAGCACTTCCTAACGACAGCCTGCCGTTTTCAAGCAGCGGCCTTCTCATGTAGATATATCGTGGAACGATGAGGTCAAGCGTCCAAGCGGATCCTGCAAACTTGTGTTCGTAGGTGAAAACAGGCAGGGCCGGAAATTGGGAGGCGGGATCGACAAAGGCGACAAAACCTGCCCCGATGGTGGTTCTTTCGTTTTTCTTTAGGATGAGGGTGGTGAGAATCATACCTGTAATTCGTTCATAGCCTTCGTCGGAGCCGTCTGCAGTGACCGTGGCATTGAACATCACGGGCTTCTTAAAAAGCATCGAGAACTTGGTATAGCTGAGCGAGGTAGAGAAAAAGTGGTAGTCTTCGCTTTTGGTCAGCGGAAAGCCTTGGAAGTCTTCTGATACATTCCTGACTTTTTCTATGTCGAATGATTCCAGCTTGTATCTTGCCGATGCGGTTATCGACCAGGTTGGTTTTTTAATCAGCTGTACGTTCATTGCGGCCTTGAATCTTCTTTGGCTTTTGATGGTGCCTTCTTCGAGGTCTTTTCTTTTGTATTCAGAATCATAGTCGGTCTCTGAAAACTGCTCGTACTGGAGGTCTAGGAACCGCGTGGTAGGAAACTTGTTGGTAATTGCCTTGCCGGCTCTTTTCTTGATAGAATCGGATTGGGTTTGCGCCGAAACAGACATGACGGGCAAGAGGAGAAGCACAAAAACATTTTTCATAGTTTATAATTTTAGGGGTTAATAATACGCGTTGTTTATTTTGCAGGAGGGTGGTTTGTGACCGGTACTGTTTCTTCTGATGATTTTACGGCAATGCTTGGCGCTATCAGCTTGTAGACTACAGGGGTCACCAGCCTTGTCAAGACGGTGGAACTTATGAGTCCGCCAATGATTACCCATGCCAATGGTGAATAGAATGGGGAGTTTTCGAGCACTAACGGCACCAATCCCAGAATTGCGGTCATCGAAGTGAGGATGATGGGCAAGAAACGGGTCTCTCCGGCCACTTCAATGGCTTGGTCAATGTCCATACCTTCTTCGCGGAGCTGATTAGTGAAATCAACGAGAAGAATGGAATTTTTGACTTCTATTCCTGCCAGGGCAATGATACCGATGCTTGCCATAAAGGATAGCGTGTTTCCTGTCAAGAATAAGATGACCACGGCACCTACAATTCCCAATGGGATAACAGACAGGACAATCAGCGAGCTCTTGAATGTCCTGAACTCTAACAACAGGATGGCCATAAATCCGAAAACAGTGATGAGGATAATGGTTCCGAGCCCGCCGAAGCTTTCCTGGCTGCTTTCGAGTTCTCCAGCGGCTACATAGGAATAGCCTTCTGGGAACTGAATCTTATTTATTTTTTCTAGAATCTTCTGGGTGGTTTCTTGGGTATTGTATCCGTTTTTTACATCGCTTGTAATCAGGGCATATCTGTTTTTGTCATAGTGCTTGATAAGCGGTACCGAGGTTTCATATTTCAGGTCGGCGACTTGCTGTATCGGAATTAGATTGCCGTTTTGCGACGTGATGTATAGCTTTTGGAATATTTCGGGCTTTGGATGCTTGTCTCGGCTAACGGATACGTTTATTTTATAATTGTCTCCCTTTTCGTCTTTATAATCGGCAACATTCAGGCCGCTGATGCCCATGCGGATGGTCTGGTCGATAGTGCTTGAAGGCAATCCGATTAATGCGGCCCTGTCTTTGTTGATGTTTACTTTTATGTCTGTTTTGTAAGTCTGCAACAGGTTGTTAGGATAGATAACGCCCTCGGTGTTTTTAATTTCGGTTTCTACTTTTGCGGCTAAAGAACGCAAGGTATCGAGGTTGTCTCCAAAGACTCGTATGGCGATAGGTGCTTCGATAGGCGGTCCTTGCTCGAACTGTTTCACTTCGATTTTTGCTCCGGAATAGTTCTCAAACTTGGCTCGGAATTTTTCTATGATACCTTCTAATTCTTCGATATCCATTTCATGCAGTCGTATGAAGATCTGTGCGTAATTCGCAGCATCTTTGTGCGGATTGACATTGTAGTAGATACGGGGATTTCCTTGTCCGACATTCGTATAGACGGCTTTGGCTCTTTTGTCTTGCATGATTGTCTTTTCGACATATCGGGCAATCTCATTAGTCTTGTAAAGATTGGTTCCCAAAGGGGTTTCGATATTGACTAAAAACATGGGCTTTTCGGATCTAGGAAAAAGGCTGAAACCTACGACGTTTGCCAGGGCAATGCTTCCGATGAACAGGGCAACGGCGATTCCAATCGTAAGATAGGGTCTTGCCAAGGCTTGGTGCAATACGGGTTTGTAGACTTTGTTGATTCCTTTTTGTAATTTTCGCAGTACGATGTTTCCTTCTTCGTGACTGTGTCTTTTTAGAATAAGGCTTGCTAAAAACGGAACAACGGTTAGGGAAACCAATAAGGAAGCCAATACAGTCGTGATTACGGCCATCGGCATGCTTCGGATAAAATCTCCTGACACTTCGGGCAGGAATACTATCGGCAGAAAGGACACAATCAGGATGGCGGTACAGCCGATAATAGCGACACCAATCTGGTGCGTGGCATCGATGGCGGCTCGATAGGGAGAATGTCCGTTTCGGAGGTAGCGCTCAATGTTTTCGATGACTACGATACTGTCATCTACTAAAAGCCCTAATGCTACAACGAGTCCGACAATGGTAAGCTGGTTGATGGTATAGCCCATAGAGTCTAAGAGGAACAATCCGATAGCGATGGAAAGCGGGATGGAAATCATCACGACGGTTGCCGCACGAAGCCCAAGCGGAGTAAGGGTGAAAATAACGAGCAGTATGGCGATGCCGAAATCCCTGAAGAAATGGTTAAGCCTATGGCCCACATCTTCGGCTTGGATAAAAGTGTTTTCTAATTTAATGTTGGCAGGAAGCTTGTGCGAGAATTTTTCAATTATTGGGGCGATGTTTTCATTGTTCTTGATAATGTTGGTTTCTTTTTTCTCGCTCACGGCTATGAAAATAGCACGTTTTCCGTTGTAGCGGGCTATGTAGGTTTCGTCTTCGTAGCTCATGGTGACATCGGCAACGTCTTTGAGGTAAACGATACTTTCTCCTGAGGTCTTGATGACTGTATTTCTTATTTCTTCGAGGTCTTTGTAATCGCCGCTGGTCTTGACATTGTATTTTTTATCGCCTGCATCTACGCTTCCGGCCGGAATGTTTTCGGCTTCTCCCTGGATGGTGTTCATTATGGCATCGAGAGCGATGTGGTTGTTGGCGATTTTTTCGAGGTCTACATTGACCTTAATCTGCTGTGCAGGATAGGCGAGGATTTCTACTTTTTTGACAGCGCCTACTTTTTCGATTTGTTTTTTTAGCTCCTCGGCACTATCATAAAGTTGTTTGTACGTTGCAGTGTTACTCAACAGGGCAATCTGGTAAGTATTTACGTCGGAAGGATCGATCTGCTCGACTTCAAGGCTTTGGAGGTTGCTGGGCAATATGCCTCTCAGGCTGTTGATTTCGCGTACGACCTCGTTGTGTTTGTCATCTACGTTGACACCATAGTCGAATTCTACGGTAGTAACAGAAACGCCGTCGTTGATTTCGGTTTTTATTCTTTTGACATCATTGAGTTCATTGATCTTGTCTTCTATCGGCTTTACGATAAGTTTTTCCATGTCTTCAGGGCTGGTCCCAGGATAGACGGCCACAATCGGGAAATTAGGCGCATGTACGACCGGGTCTTCGCCTCTTGGCATGTTCAAAAAGGAATTGAGCCCAAGCGCGAGCGCGAGCAGAAACACCACTATTGTAAATTGGTAATTCTTGACTGAAAAGTTTACTATTTTCATTGTATCGGGTTTAGGGGTGTCGTATTATTTGGTTCCTGAGAGCTTGATTTTGGAGTCGGGCAGGAGATAGGCCGAACCGTCGGTAATTACAGTGGCTGTGTTTTCTAATCCGGAGCTCACGGCTACGCGGTCGTTTTCTGTGAAGGCAATTTTTATCTTGTGCTGTTTTATGGTCTTTCCGTCTGGCTCAAGGGAGTAGACTGTTCCTGAATTTTCGTTCGCTTCAACTATGGCCGCACTTGGAATGAATTGCAGGAGTTCTTTATTTGAGGGATGAATCTTGACCTTAGCTGCTAATCCGTTAGCGAATTTGGCGCCTTGCGGATTGATTTTCAGCTTGACAGAGAAGGTTCCGGTTTCTGGATTGGCACCTACACCTATTTCTGAAACTACGGCTTCAAATTCCTTTTCGCCATAAGCATCGGCGGTAATCGTGGCTTTGTCTCCTTTTTTTAGCTTTACCCAGTCTTTGTCAGACAATCCTAGTCGGATTACCCAATCGTTGTTGTTGGTGGAATTGATGGTATAGACGGCTGTTCCTGCGTTGGCAATTTCGCCTTCGTTCATTAATTTTTTGATGACGCTTCCGGATTGGTTGGCATAGATGGCGGCATGCTGCTTGTTGAATTTTGCTATCTGGTAGGCCTGCATTGCGGTACTGAGCGCGGTATTGCTGTTTTCAAATTCTTCGGTTGTAGCTGCATTGTCTTTGTAGAGATTCTCCATTCTCTTATAGTTTCGCTGTGCTTTTTCGTAGTCGTTTTTGGACTGCTGCAGCTGTGCGGCAATTTCGGTCGTGTTGAGTGTGGCGATTAATTGTCCTTTTGCAACTCTGTCTCCTTCTTGCACATATAGCTTTTCTATAATGCCGCCTACTTTGAAAGATAGGTTGGCTTCGACATCGGACGTGATGATACCGCTTGAAATAATGGGACGTGCGTATTCTTCTGTAATGATTTTTGCCGTCTTGATTGTGATGGCATCGTCTTGAACGGCCGCTGTTTCTTTTTTGCCACAAGCAACAATTAGGGCGAATGCCATGAACGGGATAAGTTTGTATCGTTTCATACTTTTATTTTTTGAGTTTTAAAATTGATAAGAGGCAGCGGTGCGTTCTACTTCTGCCAGTTTGATGAGTACGTTGGTATTGGACTGCTCAAAGGCTAGTTGTCCGTTGATGAGCTGCGTGAAGGCATCGTTTAGTTCGACCAATAGTACAAGTCCTTGGTCGTATCTTGCCTTGGTTTCGCGGTAGTATTCTTCGAGGGATTGTAGGTTTTCTTTCGCGCTTTTGAATTGTGCTTCGGCGGTATCGAGTTCGTTTGTGGCGGTAGTGAGCTGGAGCTGGAATTGTTTCTCGGTTTCATCGAGCTGGGTGTTTAGCGATGTGGCTTCTGTTTTGGCAATTTTCACTCTGTTACGGGTCTGGAAGCCGGTGAAGAGATCCCATTTGAGTGAAACGATTCCCGTCAGGTAGCGATCGTCTGGGTCGAGCTTGAGGTAATTGTTTTGGTATCCTAGATTTAGGGACGTATTTATAGTGGGGAAATAGGAGGCTTTTTCTAGGCTGATGTTGTATTCTGCTTGCGTGATGGCGCTTTTTAAGACAGTTATTTCTTCCCTGCCAGATGTTTCAAAAGATGGCGTTTTCATTTGTGTTTTAGAGAAACGGAAACCTGTCGTGTCTATGGCTACTTTGTCGGTAAGGGCGGTATTTGTCAAAAAATTAAGATAAGCATTGGCTGTTTTCAGGTTGTTTTCAGCCTCTGTTAATTTTGCCTGATTGTCGTTGATATCGGAAAGAATTCTCAACGCATTGCCTTTTAAAGCCTTTCCGTTTTTGACTCTTGATTCGGTCAGCTTATAGTTTTCCTGCAACAGCTTTGCCGCGTTTTTAAATATTTCGATCTGGTTGGTTGCCATAATACTGTTGTAATAGGCAGTCTTGATGTCTTTTACAAGGCTTCTTTTATAGACCATGACTTCAGCTTGTTTTTGGTTGATGGCTTCTTTCCTGATTTTGTTGCTGATGTAGATTTCGGCATTGACCAAAGGAAGAGTTACCGATAACCTATGGTCATAAAAATCATTCGCATTGAGGTTGAATTTCTGATTGGCGATGTTTTGGAAATTGTTGGTTCCTGTCAGCTGATTTAAAGTACTGTAAACCGGATTCATTAAATCTCCAAGAGGCAAGTCAACGGTACGTCCTCCGCTGGAATAGAAGTAGTCGCTCTTGAAAGAGAGCGTAGGATAAAAGAGTCCGCGAGCTTCTTTTAGCGCATAGGAGGCTTTTTGCAGGTCGAAATTTTGCTGCTTGAGGGCGAGGTTTTCCTTCAGCCCTTTTTGGATGTAGCTGTCAACGGTATTGTTTTGGGCATAGGTAGGGCTTATGGCCAAAATCGCTACGGCTAGGATGGTGGTAGTTGCTTTCATTGAAATGGTTTTATTTTATGAGCGGTGTTTAGTTTGTGTCTAAATTTTTTTAGACAACGAGCGACTATGATAATTATTAGTATACTCATGTTATTAAATGAACAGTGTTTATTGATGATGCCAAAAAAATACCGTTGGTACGGCATGATTTTAACGCAGAAAATTATTGCATATTGTGGCTGTTTAAAAATTATGTTGCAATACTGTCTACGAAGGTGTCGAAAGATCGTATAAAAAAGTCTTTCATATTGACTTCTTCAAACATTTTGCAACGATCTCTAATATGCAAGGCTATTATTCCGTGCAGGTAGCCCCATATGGCCAGTGAAGCGAGTTCTGGGTCTTCGTATCGTATTCTTTTTTGTTCGACGCATCTTTTCATTACAGACAGCAGGAAATCATAAGCAATCAATCCGCTTCCCCATTGTTCTTTTTTTCTGTTGATAAGCTCTAATGGCTTCTTGATAATGAACATCAGGTCATAATACTCTTGATTGTCAAAAGCAAATTCGATATAGATGTGTCCAAGCCTTTTTAGATAGACGATAATATCGTCATTGGTATCGAGCTTTTCAAAATCTTTGTTCATCTGGGCAAAACCTTGCTGCATGATATAGTGCAGTATCTCGGTCTTGTCTTGAAAATAAAGGTATATGGTTCCTACGCTGTATTCGATCTTGCTGGCAATGGCTCGGATGGATGTCTTTTCATAGCCTTGCGTCAGAAACATTTCAGTGGCGGCTTTCAAGATAATCTCCTTCATTTCAAGCTTTTCTCTTTCTTTTCTCTCTTTGATTCCCATGATCTGTTTTTATAATTGCAAATATAATGAACGGTGTTCAATAAAAAAACTTTTTTGAAGATAATTTGTATTTATAAGGGTTTCTTGCCGTAAAGAAGGATTCGCTTGAAGGCATAAAGAGCCGGCAGTATTGGAAAATGCGCTGCAATCTTCTTTTTAAAGGTTTCGATAAAAAGTTCTTGGTCGGCGCCATCGAGACGTTCAAGATACGGAATCAAAGCGGAACCTGAAATAAAATCATAGAGCGTATCATGATCCTCTGTAATGATCGGATATACTTTTTGCATGATGTTGATATTCGTCAGGCCGCCGTCAAAGAATAGTTGTGCGTAATCGTCTATGCTTACTAGAGGCGATATCCTTTTCCATCCGTCGAGTGCTGTTCTAAAAGGTTCTTGGTCGACCAGATCGAGCAGTATCTGATTGAGCACGTTTTCTTTTTGTACGGGCATTTGGATTGCAATCTGTCCGCCTGGATTGAGCATTGCAATTAGTTTCGGGAATAGCTGGTGATGGTTGTCTGACCATTGCAAGGCAGCATTGCTGAAGAGCAGGTCCCATCTTTTATCTAGCTCTGTGGTTTCTTCTATGGTAGCAAGGCAGAAATGAAGCCGATCGGTCTTATATTGACTTGATTTTGAAAGCATTTCGGCTGATGAATCTACTCCAAGAAAATTAGAATTTTTAAATCGTTGTGTGAGCAAAGAAGTCTGTTCGCCTGTGCCGCATCCGATATCAATCGCGTTCATTGCTTCAAGTGGTTCTATGAGGTCGGCAAGGTCAAAGAAAGGTCGGTAGCGTATGTCTTTGAATTTATTGTATGTTTCCGGATTCCAAGGCATGATAATGTATTTTGATAGGCCTGAGGGAGGCAGACGAAAGATACAAAATTTTGCAATGCGGAGGTACATTCACTCGACTAAGCAACTTGCTATTGGTTGGCTTTTTCTACAATTTCGCGTATGCTCTTGTCGAGCTGGTTGCCGCAGGTTATGAAGTGTTCGAGCAGCTGCGTGCCTTCTGGAGACTTCATATCGATATCCTTGGCGAGATGCAGTATGCCCATCATATTGGCAAGCGGCGCCCTGACAATATGCGACTGGGTGAAGGCAATGTCTTGCAGCTTTTTGTTTTTTTCTTCGATGTCTTGGATATAGCGAACGCGTTCTGTAATGTCATTAGCGGCTACAAGCACATGTTTTTCATGGCTTATATAGATGATGTTGCTGACTAATTCGACATAGATGATTTCTCCATCTTTTTTCAGATGACGGTAGAGGCCGCTTGAAAATAGCTTGTCGTGGTTTCTTAAAAATTCGATGGCTTCATCAAGTTTTTGTACGTCTCCTGCCGGCCGAATGTCTTTTAACGTCATCTCTTCGAATTCTTCTTTAGAATAGCCATATTTCCGTATTGCGGCATTATTGACGGTACGGAATTTTAGTGTCTCTACATTATAAATCCACATAGGCATAGGACTGAGCTGGAAGAGGTCTGTGTATCGTTTCCGCGATTCTTTTAAGGTGAGGAGTATCTTGTTTTTTTCTATAGCATGCACAATGCTTTTGTAGACAAGCCATGAATTCATCTCTCCTTTTATGATGTAGTCAGAAATATTCAGCGACAAGAGCTCTTGTTCATAATCTCTGTATTTTTCATCTAAAAGGATGATCACTTTGCAGAGGTCGATGACTTTTCCTATTTCTGAGATTAGGTCTCGATCCTTATTTCCCTTTAAATCTATGTCTAGAAATGTGATATCGAATGAGGAATGGGCCAATGCATGTTTGGCCTGCTCAAAATCTGTCGCATGGACAATCATCGGGGAAGAGATTCGCTTATGCAGCATTTTTTGCATGATTTGAAAATCTTCGGCGTTATCCTGAATGAGTAGGATCTTATAGGGGGATTGATCTTTTGCCATACGTCAGTATTTAAAAGTTTAGCCGGTAGTCTGGGGACGGGCAGGCAGCCTTATTACTAATTTACGGCAGAAGTGGAGGGTGTATGTTATAGAATAACGGTGTTTTATTACATATTCATGGACGTAATGCGAATATTCAGCTGTTTTTAGTATAATTTGTTAAAATCGCCTCCATAATTGTATAATATTTCTCTTTTATCCCATAAGGTTTTACCGTTTTTGTTTTTTAATTTGGAAGAAAAAAGAGAAGACTGCTACTAAATTAAAAAAGCTATGAAAGAAATTGTGATTACCCATGCGAGACAGAATAATCTCAGGAATATCTCCTTACGGATCCCTAAGAACAAGATAACCGTATTTACTGGCGTATCGGGTTCGGGAAAATCATCGTTGGTGTTTGAGACCATAGGCGCAGAAGCACAGCGCCAGATTAATGAAACCCAAAACAGCTTTGTCAGGAACCGTTTGCAGCATTATGGAGTGCCGGATGTTGATAAGATCGAAAACCTAAATGTGCCGATTATCATCAATCAAAAAAGGCTGGGCGGCAATGCAAGGTCTACGGTTGGAACAGCAACAGACATTTATGCGTCTTTGCGCTTGTTGTTTTCAAGGATGGGCAGTCCGTTTGTAGGATATTCCAATGTTTTTTCCTTTAATAATCCGCAAGGAATGTGTCCAGAATGCGAAGGGCTAGGGTTTATACAGATTGTAGGAGTTGACTTCTTGATTGATAAGGACAAATCGCTAAATGGCGGCGCCATACGCTTTCCTACGTTTCAGCCTGGCGGTTGGCGGCTCATAAGATATACGAATTCAGGATATTTTGACAACGATAAAAAAATAAAGGATTTTACAGAAAAAGAATTGGAGCTATTGTTGTATGCTCCCGAACATCGCCCAAAGCATGCAGGTAAGGATTGGGGCAAGACCGTAAAGTATGAAGGCGTGGTTCCGAAAATAGAAAAGACTTTTCTGAAAAAAGAATCAAGAGAAAACGTGAACCGAAAGGATGCCTTAAAGAATGTTATTACTACAAAAGAATGTCCTTCCTGCCATGGAAAGCGACTGAATGATCTAGTCCTGTCGTGTAAAATCGAAGGCAAGAGCATAGCAGATTGTACCGCGCTTTCTGTTGACGAGCTGCTGGAGTTTGTGACTTCGCTGCAATCGGATACATACGAGGTGATTTTAGAGGAGCTTGCCAAGAAATTGCAGAACGTGATTACGATCGGTCTGCAGTATCTTACCTTAAACAGAAGGACAGATACTTTGTCTGGCGGGGAATCACAGCGGATAAAAATGGTAAAAAATCTTGGAAACAGCTTGGTCGACCTGCTGTATATTTTTGACGAACCGAGTATCGGTCTTCATCCGAAAGACTTAGAGCAGATTGCTTCGATCATCAAAGAAATCAGGGATAAAGGGAATACGGTATTGATTGTAGAACATGATCCTGATCTGATACGAATTGCTGACTGGATCGTCGATATGGGACCTGGATCGGGCAGGAATGGCGGCGAGATCATCTACAAAGGGAAACTTGACGGACTTAAAGAGTCGAAAGGCAAGACGGGCTTGTATTTTACGCAGCAGCCGAAAATAAAAACGGAGCCGAGAAAGGCGAATGGCTATCTGGACATCCGCAATGCAAATGTATTTAATCTTAAAAATATTGATGTCAGCATTCCTAAAGAGGTAATGACGGTAATTACCGGCGTTGCGGGCTCGGGAAAGAGTACGCTGGTGAATAAGGTATTGCCTATTTTCTATCCTGAAGTAACTCTTATAGACCAATCGCTGTTTGCTGCAAGCATACGATCTAATCTGCTGACCTATCTCAATTTATCGGATCCCGTGAGAAGGCTATTTGCTAATAGCAATGGCGTTTCTGATAAGCTTTTTAGCAGGAATAGCGAAGGAGCTTGCAAGAATTGCAAAGGACTGGGTGTGGAGCGAATCGATCTTGCTTTTATGGACGACATTGAACAGCCGTGCGAAGTCTGCGGTGGCTCGGGTTTTGATCCTGAAGTCTTGAAATACACTTATAATTCTAAGAACATAGCCGATGTGATGAACATGACTATTGTTGAGGCCGTTGATTTTTTGCCGAAAGAATTGTTTTTTAAAGGTTTTGATATTTTGATACAATTAGGCTTAGATTATCTGACGTTAGGACAGCGCCTGGATAGTTTTTCAGGTGGAGAGCGACAGCGCTTGAAGCTGACGAAAGAATTGAAACAATCGGGAAAGATTATTGTTTTAGACGAACCTAGTACCGGATTGCATCCGAGCGATACGCAAAAACTGCTTTTGTTTTTAGACCGTCTGGTGGATAAAAAGAACACGCTGATTGTCATAGAGCACAACTTGGATATTATTGCTCAAGCGGACTGGATTATTGATATTGGTCCGGGTGCCGGTAAATGGGGCGGAACTGTTGTGTATGAAGGCACGGCTAGCGGCCTTCTTTCAAACAAGAAATCGTATACGGCGGAATTTCTAAATAAGCATCTATTGCAAGAATGATGGAATTGCGGATAGGTCCGACTACCATTGTTTATTGTGAAATGTTCTAAGAGAAAGGCAGATCGACAATAAAAGTAGTACCGCGGGCTTCGTTATTTTCAAACCAAATTCTGCCTTTGTGGGCTTCTACGATCTGCTTTGAAATCGCGAGTCCCATACCAAAAGGCTGCTCGCCTGCAGTGCCGGGTCTTTTGGCTTCGGTAAAAAGATCAAATATCTTTTCGCTCATCTCGGGCGGTATGCCAATGCCTTCGTCTTTTACTAATATGCGGATGTCGTGTTCTTTCTGCATCATTTTGACGTTGATTCTGGTGCCGCTAGGACTAAACTTGATAGCGTTGGCTATTAGATTGCTGATGACCCGCCAGAGCTTTTCGCGGCTTGCCGCAACTACTGCGGGAATGACTTCTAAGCTGAGCTGCTGCTCTTTGGCTGCTGCCTTGCTGTTCAAGAGCGACACGCAGTATCGTAGCATTTCGGCAATATCTACAGGTTCTTTCTTTAGTTCTTCGCTGCTAAACTGCAATTGCAAAAGATTATCCACCAGCTCAAGCGAGTGCTGGCTCGATGTTTTGATCAAATCGAGCATGATTTGGTCTTCCTCGGGCCTGTCGATTTCCTCCAGCATCATAGAAGTGACCGAATAGATGCCTCCCATGGGATTGCGGAGGTCGTGTGCTACAATGCGCAACATGCGCGTATTGTCGGCCTGGCTTTGCTCGAGTGCAGACAACGCTTCCTTCATCTGGTTGTTTTGCTGTTTGCTGCGACGTAAATGCTTGCGGATGGAAATAATCATGAAAACAGCCAACAAAAAAGCAATGCAGGATAATATAGTCAACGCCACTTGATATGTATAGCGCCCTTCTAAAGCCTTCACCTGTTCGTCTTTGAGCGCATAGTCGATATAATCGATACCCGATTGGTTGTTTAGTTTTGCCTCTTTGTCGTGAATGTCGATGAGCTTTTTTCCGTAGATTCCTGCCATGGCATGATCTCCGCGGTTATCGTAGAACTCAAACAGCTTGCGGGTCAAGATCTCGCTATAGAATAAGTAATCGTTGTGCTCGGCAATGGCTAAGGCTTGGCTGTAATAGGTTACGCTTTTTTCTGGATCGGTCTTTTCTAATTGCTGTGCTATATCTATGTGCATGTCCATAGACACATAGTATAACTTTTGATCGATGGCTGTCGCAATGGTTTGCTCTAGCAACGCCAAGCCTTCGGCGCGCTTGCCATGGCTGATAAGGTCATCGGCTATGAGCTGATCTATAGCTACCAACGTTCGCTTGTCTTTATACTTTGCGGCAATTTGTTTGGCGATAGTAATATAATATCGGGTCGAATCTCTACTGAAACGGGCAGGATACGACAGCAAATAGTTATAAATAACCAAAGATCGGATGGAGTCTGTGCGGAGCTGTCTTGCCTGCCTAAAAGCCTGTTCGTAGCGTTGGATTGCCTTATCGTCTTTGCCCATTTCTTGATAGACCATGGCAATGTTCATTAAGGCTTGAACCGAATTAACGGAATCTACCATTTTCTTATAGCCCGTATATCCTTCGTTATAATACTTTAAAGCCAGCTGAAAGTTACCCTTGATATCAAAAAAGATGCCCAGATTGTTCATCGCATCGGCCTTGCCGCGGTCGTAATGGTGGCGCTCGGCAATGTCGCGAGCCATTCGGGTATAATAAAAAGTACTGTCTGCATTCTTTTCATACAGCAGCGTGGCCATTCGGTTGAGCGCATCTACATAACGCAGGCTGTCCTTGATTTTAGGAAGAGAGGCCTGGATGTTTTTTAGCTCAGAGGATTGCCCCCAGCCTAAATTGCACGATAGTAGCAACAGACAGAAAAACAGTAGTCTTTTTTCCATAGCCTAAAAGTTTACTCTAGATTGATGTTTGGTAGATGGGAATGCTTGAAGCACTTGCTAATTTAAGCATTTAATATGATATAAAAGAAAACTTACATAACCGTGTGTAACAAAACAAATAAAATTTCGTCTAGATAAAAACTTCATTAACAACTCTAAAAGTGGGAATATGAGAATAACCTTTATTTTTTTAGCCGTTTTGTTTTCTTCGATAACAGCATTCGGACAAGCAAATTCAAAAGTATGGAACGAATTTACCGCCAAGTTTCAGCTACTAGAAAACGAATACCAGAAACAGTACCAAGCTAAAGATTACAAGCAGACCGAATCATTATTAAAAGAAATGATTGCAGCTACTGATAACCTAAAACTATCAGAGAATGAAAAGAAAGAATTCCAGCCCACTATCAAAAGAATCAAAGCCAATGTCTATTACAACCTGGCCTGTACGCGTTCCTTGCTTCATCAGAAGCAGCAGGCAATAGCTGATTTTGGAAAAGCTATCGAATGGGGGTATACCGAATACCAGCATGTAAAAACAGACAGCGATTTGGACAACATCAGGACAGATAAAAAGTTTATTGCCTTTTTAAACCAGATAAAGCAGTATGACATGCTTTATATTCTTCAACAATCAGGCAATTATCGCACGGAACGTAAGGATTCCTTGCCTGATTTTTGGTATCAGGATACGGCACACCATAATCTAAAAGAAGTACGACAATATTTCAACCTAGATTCTATAGCAGGCAATGGCAACGAAGTATCGAAAATAATTAACATCATGCTGTATGCTACCAAAAGCATCAACTATGACGGCTCTAATTGGGCCTTGTGCGAGTTTGATGCCATTGACTTTTATAACTACCACAAAGCTACCGGAAAAGGCATTAACTGCAGGCATAAAGCTATGACGCTTAACGAAATGTATCTTGCTATGGGATTTAAGTCCCGCTACGTAACCTGTATGCCAAAAGATCAAAACGATCAAGATTGCCATGTTATCAATTGCGTGTATTCCGAAACCTTAAAAAAATGGCTTTGGATGGATCCGTCGCACGGTATTTATGTCACCGATGATAAAGGTACCTTGCTAAGCATTGAGGAAGTTAGAGAACGCCTAAAGAACAACCAGCCGCTCAAGCTTAATAAAGAAACCGAACGAACTAAAGAATGGTATCTTGATTATTATATGGCGAAAAACCTCTATTGGATTCAATGTACCAATAAGAGCCAGTTTAATACAGAGAGCAGGTACCGAAACAACGATAAAGACCTGCAATATATCTCTTTGACTCCTTCAGGTTATGAAGAAGATAACCGCTATTTGAAGGGCAATACCATTACGCATAATCCTGATTATTTCTGGAAAGCTCCAGCAAGTAGATAGTTGTTAATTGATAGTGGATAGTTTATAGTTGAAGGTCATAAAGTCATAAAGTTGTAAAGTTGAAAGCAGGAGTAGGGCAGAAATCCACAAACAAAAGCAACCAATCCAACAAAACCAAAAACATCTCCAAACCCAACTATCCACTATCAACTACCAACTATCAACTATTCCAAATATTTCTTCTTGAATCCCTCGTAATCAATTTTCGATTCCTATTTTTGTGTAAACTCACTTTTAAGATGATGAAACGTTTAGCATTATTTCTGTTTACCACAATTGCTTTTGCCCAATCCAAGCAAGAAATTAAAGAAGGAAAGATAAGACGCGAAAAATACCTTTTTGCAGTCGAAGCCAATCCGAAAAAATTTAATGCTACTGTCAAGTTTAATTATTTGCAAGACGAATTGCTGATTCCAGTTACGATAAACGGAAAGACGTACAATTTTCTTTTCGATACCGGTGCCGTAACCATTTTGTCACCCGAGCTTGTCGCAGAGTTGGGATTAAAGCCAGTCACCTCAAATAAGTTAATTGATGCTGCGGGAATGCAAACAGAAGCACAGATTTTTATGCTTGACAATCTAAGCGTATCGGGTGTTGCGTTTTCAAAAGTGGGTTGTGCCTCAATAAGCCTTGATGCCTTTTCAACTGTATTTTGCAGCAAGATAGATGGAGTCTTTGGTACCAACATTATGAGGCTTGGCAATTGGAAAATCGACTACAACAGCCATACCATCGATTTTTCTACCGATAAGATAAAGCCAGGCTTTGAGTATAACACAGTAGACTTCGAGCCCAATTTTTCCGGAAGCCCTATAGTATATCTTATTACAGGAGGTATCCGATTTCCTGCATTGATTGACACTGGCAATAATAAGTATATCAATCTCTCAGATACGATATACAAGCAGTCAAGATTGCCAAAAACGGCGCTTTCAAGAAAGAGCCATGGCAGGGGCTCTTTTTCACTGAGCGGCAATACTGACCAAGAAGAAACTGCTGTATTGGCAGATTCGCTTTACTTTGGAGATATAGCGCTTACAAAGCAGCGGCTAGGTGTCAGCCCAAGCTCACAGATTCTTATAGGAAACAAATTCCTGAATCAATTTAAGGAAATCATCATTTCTTGGGACAAATCGAAAATCTACGTTCCAAAGCAGACGCTGCCGCTTGAAAAAGAATTTGTGTTTGGATTTACGCCATTTATAGAAGACGGCAAATTGGTAGTGGTAGAAATTTGGGAAGGTTCTGAAGCTAAAAATAAAGGAATGGCAATAAACGATGTTATTCTCAAAGTCAATGATGTAGACATGACGGCAATGACCCCAGAACTATGGTGCGAGTTTATGAGCCTGACTAAAGACAAAGAGTCTATAACCGTTGAATTCCAGAAAGCAGATGGCAGCACAACCTCCTTGCAGCTCGACCGTTTTGAACTGCTGAAACTTTAGCCCTATTTATCATCTACTTTTAAAGCCTTATGAATACCCTTTATTTTTTTGTCTGAAATCCAAGACAAGAAGAGGATAATCATGCTTAGCAGAGACGATATGGCATTTGCAATAATCAAAGGCCAGTCCGACTGCAGGACCCCATAAATAACCCATAAAGAAGTACCCATCAGCAATACGAGATACGTATTTGCCGAAACGCCTTTGCTTGTTTTTTCCTTAATAATTTTATAAGCCTGCGGGAAATTCGCGATTGTGGTAAAGAAGGCCGCCAATATCCCGATGATTGATGTTGTTTCCATAGTGTTGTGCATTAGGCGCAAGCTAATTTCTGCCTAAAAAAACGATTGGGCTTATACTTATCCTTCAAAATGTTTCATGATTGCCGTTTCTTGTCCAATCCCGACAACATACAAACAAATGATATAATCATATAAGAGGATATTGTGGGAAGGGGCTTACTTTTAAGTAGCGTACGTCATTAAAGTAATACCGAGAAATAATGCCAGAAGGTCCAAGCATAGTCATACTAAAAGAAGAAGTCCAGCAGTTTGAAGGGAAAGAAGTCATTGCTGTTTTTGGAAACAGCAAAATCGACCAATCCCGGCTGCTGCACCAAAAAGTAATCTCTTTTCGGAGCTGGGGAAAACATTTTCTGGTCTGCTTCGAAGACTTTACGCTGCGCATCCATTTCCTGCTATTCGGAACCTACCGCATCAACGAAGCCAAAGAGTCGCCCGTACGGTTGAATCTTACCTTTCCGAACGGCGAGATCAATTTGTATTCCTGTTCGATAAAATTTCTGGAGGGCGACATCAATTCACATTACGATTGGAGCGCCGATGTGATGAATGAAAGCTGGGATCCGAAAAAAGCGAAAGAAAAACTAAAAGAAATTCCCAATAAGCTAATCTGCGATGCCCTGCTGGAACAAGACATCTTTGCGGGCGTGGGAAACATAATCAAGAATGAAGTCTTATATAGAGTCCGCATCCATCCCGAATCGCTGGTAGGAAAGATTCCCAAGAAAAAAATCAATGAGATTGTTGAGGAAGCCCGCAACTATAGCTTTCAATTCCTAGACTGGAAAAAAAACTACGAGCTCAAGAAGCATTGGCTCGCACATACAAAAACCAGATGCCTCCGGTGCGACCTTCCGATACTGAAGAAATATACCGGAGTCAAAAAGCGCAGGAGCTTTTTCTGCGAGAACTGTCAGATACTGCACCAATGAAAAAAGAAACGATAATAATAGGCTGTTCAAGCTACAACACGGCAGAATGGAAAGGCATTTTCTATCCAGAAGACCTGCCCAAAAGCAAATGGTTTCAATTCTACTGCCAGCATTTCTCTACCTATGAGCTCAATGCTACATTTTATAGGTTTCCGACCGTCAAGAGCCTTCAATCGTGGTACGAAAAGAGTCCACAAGAATTCACATTTTCCGTAAAGGCTCCCAAACAGATTACCCACATCCAAAAGTTTGCCGACTGCGAAGCGCTCATTGAAGATTTCTATGCCGTCTGCAGCACGGGATTAAAAGACAAATTAGGTTGCGTTTTGTTCCAACTGCCGCCGAGTTTCGCCTATACCGAAGAAAGGCTTCAACTGATTTTAGGATACCTAAAGCCCGAATTCAGGAACGTAATAGAGTTTCGCAACGAAAGCTGGTGGAACAGCCAAGTCTTTGATGCTTTTTCAAAAAGCAAGGTCGTCTTTTGCAACGTACGCTATCCGAAACTGCCCGAAACTGTTATTGGGACTTCGGATATCGGATACCTGCGATTCCACGGCAGCCAGAAATTGTTTTATTCCAGCTACAGCAAAGAAGAACTCGAGAAAGTGCATGATGAAATCAAGAAGAGCGATGTCGAAACCTTCTTTATTTATTTTAATAATACGGCGAGTTCGGCCGGAATACTAAATGCATTAGAAATGAAGCGATTGCAATAGCTACCAAATCCTGCAATTTTTGTCGAGAATGCTATAAAGAAAGAAACAGTTAAAAACCTCAACTTTATAGTAAGAGCAAACAAAACTAAATAAACCAGGATTATGAAAAAAAATGACGCCAATTCGGACGGTGCCGAAAATAAGAAACAGCAAGATTTAGCCAGAAATAAATCAGATGGCACCGATCAATTCATGACCACAGACCAGGGAGTCAAGATCAACGATGACAACAACAGCCTTAAAGCAGGGGATCGCGGACCTTCGCTCTTGGAAGACTTTATCCTTAGGGAAAAAATCACGCATTTTGACCATGAGCGCATACCAGAACGTATCGTTCACGCCAGAGGTTCTGCCGCACACGGCTACTTTCAGCCCAATGCAGATGCCAGTACCTATTCTAAAGCAGGATTCCTGCAAGACCCCAATGCCATCACGCCTGTTTTTGTGCGCTTTTCGACAGTAGCCGGCTTTCGCGGCTCTACAGATTTGGCAAGAGACGTAAGAGGCTTTGCCGTCAAGTTTTATACCGAAGAAGGCAATTTCGATTTGGTCGGAAACAACATACCCGTCTTTTTTATTCAAGACGCCTCGAAGTTTCCAGACCTTATCCATGCCGTAAAGCCAGAACCTCATAACGAAATTCCGCAGGCCGCCTCTGCACACGACACCTTTTGGGATTTTATCTCGCTTATGCCAGAGTCAATGCATATGGTCATGTGGGCGATGTCAGACAGGGCGATTCCGAGGAGCTATCGAATGATGGAAGGCTTCGGAGTCCATACCTTCCGATTGATCGATAAGAACAACAAATCGAATTTCGTCAAGTTCCATTGGAAGCCGAAATTAGGGACGCATGCCGTTGTCTGGGATGAGGCCGTAAAGATTTCAGGTAATGATCCTGACTTTCACCGCCGCGACCTATGGGAAGCTATCGAAAACGGAAGCTTTCCGGAATGGGAGCTGGGAGTGCAGGTAATACCTGAAGCCGACGAGCACAAGTATGATTTTGATTTGTTAGACCCTACCAAACTGGTTCCAGAAGAACTGGTTCCCGTTACCATTATCGGAAAAATGGTGCTCAACAGGAACCCTGATAATTTCTTTGCAGAAACCGAACAGGTGGCTTTCCATCCAGGGCACGTCGTTCCCGGAATCGATTTCACTAACGATCCTTTGCTTCAGGGCAGATTGTTTTCGTATACCGATACGCAGCTTTCCAGACTAGGAAGCCCTAACTTCCACGAGATTCCTATCAACAGGACAATTGCTCCGATGCACAACAACCAGCGCGACGGACACATGCGACAAGAAATCAATACGGGCAGGATAAGTTATTTTCCAAACTCGCTAGGAGGAGGCTGTCCCTATCAGGCAAAGATTGCCGAAGGCGGCTTTGCAAGCTTTAACGAAAGGATCGATGCCCATAAGGTAAGAGAGAGAAGCGAGAGCTTTTCCGATCATTTCAGCCAGGCGAAGCTGTTTTTTGAGAGCCAGACCGAGGTAGAACAGCAGCATATCATCAATGCCTTTCGCTTTGAGCTGAGCAAGGTAGAAACCCCAGAAATTCGTACCCGAATGCTCGGGCTGCTTTCGCAGGTAGATAAGGGGCTGGCGGAAAAAGTGGCAGCAAACCTAGGGATTGCCGTTCCAGACAAGCCAGAAAAACCAATGAACAAAGGTATCGGCGCCGATGCCGACCAAAACAAGCACGAGCCTAAAGCCGTAAAGGCAGCTGTCCAAAAGTCTGATGCCCTGAGCATGATTAACAACAAGACCAACTCAAAAACAATCGAGTCGCGAGTGGTAGCCTTTTTATGTTCCGACGGTGTCGATTCGCAATCGATAAACGCCATGAAAGCCGCTTTAGAAAAAGAAAAAGCAGTCGTTAAAATCATAGGCACCAATGCAACGGCCATTACAAGCAGCGATACTAAAAAGATAAAAGTAGACCATAACCTGCTCACCGTCTCATCCGTATTGTTTGATGCCGTATTCATACCGGCCGGAAAAGCAAGCGCAGAGGCACTGGGCAAAGAAGAAAAAGCCATCGAATTCCTAAACGACGCCTACAAGCACTGCAAGGCCATAGCTGCCGATAAGGAAGGAATAACGCTTCTAAACCACACCAATTTTATACTAAAGCTGTCTGACGAAAACAGCAAAGAAAACGGCGTATTCACGAACGAAGTCCCAAAAAGCAACCTGCCGCAGGACTTTATTGAAGCGATGGGTAATCATCGTGTGTGGAAGAGGGAGAAGGAGGGGAAATAAATTATTTAGGATTTGTGATTTTAGATTTTAGTTTGATGGTCGAAAGTTGGAAAGTGGAAAAGTGGAAAGCCTTAAATAAACAAATTTATTTATCCGCAGTTACAGCTCATAAATCTAAAATCATAAATCCTAAATATACTATCCACTTTCCACTATCAACTAACTACAGTACATAGCTGCTTATAACATCACTATAAACCCGCTGCATTGCAGCGCCTATAGCGGCTACCCTAAACTCATACTGCTGGCCGCTTTCGAGATTTGTAAGCAGGAGCGTGGTTTTGGTATGTACCCAGATTTGCCAGATTGTTTCTCCTTTTTTGCGGTATTCGTACTGGTAGCTTTTGGCACCGCGAATGGTCTTGATGCTCAGTTTTATAGAACCGGCGTTTTCGGCACGCACCATAAAGTTTTGCGGTTTCGCTAAGATGCCTATCGCTTCGGGTATCTTGCTGAGCGTAAAGCCCGAGCTGGCCAAAGCCGAGTTGTCACCGTCGGCTTTCATGTGCACATACAGCGCCAGCTTGTCTAGTAGAACGATCAATTCTTTTCGTTTGTCGTCTCGCCTTAGCTGTTCTCTCTTTCCGCCTTCTTTCGCCTTGATAATGGCCTCATCAAAAGCAATAGTCGCTTCCTTAAGTTCGGCAATAGCCGGCACCGGATCTTCAAAATTAGGATTGTTGGTCATGCTGTCTGCAATAAGCTCTGCTTTTTGCTCCAGGTTGGCATCATTATACTTGCCGAACGAGGTAATAATCTTGATTCTTGACATAAAGATTAAATTTAAAATTAGACATTATTGAGATAGGCATAAAAAGCCTGAAACTCCATAAAAAATCCACAGAAATGCTCTATTGCAGCCGTCCCGAGTGCTATAGCATCCCTAAATATGCTGTCGGCATTTGCCAGAAACCTATCCTGCATCTGCTCGGTGCGCTATCGTATCTGCCCGGTGCTGTATAGCCTTCTGGCAGATGCTGTCTGATAGTAGCTCGATGCGGTATGAAATTGGCTAGATGCTGTACAGCATTCCATCAGATACAGTCTGGAACGGGCGGTAAATAGTATAGCATCTGACCGATGTTGTACTGAAAGCGCCTGATGCGCCCCTGCATCCGACCGATGCAGCGCTAAACCGACGGGCTATAGGGCCGAACCTCCTGCTCGTTATACCGAAAGCTTTCTGCACGGTCTTTCGACAGCAAAGCAGCGGCTAGAAGCATCTGTTTTCTGGATACAATACTAAAAGTTCAGTCGTAAAAACGCAACCGAAAAGTAATAAGTGGTCAAATACGGGCGTAACTGGTCAGTTTTACGGTGTAACTGTTTTTTGCCTTGGCTCAAAAGGGGCAAAAAAGGACGAAAAAGGGAATGTAAAGACGTATTTTTTTGATTTTTAAGCAGGCTTGTTACGACACCAATAAAAAAAGGATAGCAAGACGCTATCCTTTTTTAACTTTAAAACAATTCTCCCTCATCCCCGGACCCCCATCCGGTGAAACAAAATTAGGGGATTCGGTACGGGTTGTTTTTATATTTTAGGCAGTATAGTTTACATCATTTCTACATCACTATCAATCAAAGCCGCTTTTGCAATCGATAGGGGCAGTGCTTCTGGGGCTTGCGGAAGATTATTTTTTTAACGGCCCAATATGCTTGTAGGTATTGATAAGCAGGCCCGTAGGTGTCGCCTTTGAGTCCACAAAAGCAAGTTCTTGGGCATTAATGCTGTCGGACAGCAAGCGTTTGCCATTGCCAAGCAAGACAGGGTAGGTAATAAGCACCACCTCGTCTGCCAGTCCGTTGTCAAGCAGCATCGACGTAAGTGTCGAGCTTCCTACGACAATAAAGTCGGGACCGCTCGTTGCCTTGAGGTCGCGAATCGCTCCTACAAGATTTTCGCCTAGACTCTTTACAGGTCCCCATTCTAAACCGTCGGGTCTATGCGTGGCAACGTACTTGGTTGCCGCGTTTATGGCATTTGCCATAGGAAAATCTCCAGCATTCGGCCAAAAGCCGCTAAATATATCGTAGGTATGGCGTCCAAGCAGCAGGTCAAAATTTGGGCCGTAGGCTTCAAAGAGCATCGCTGCTCCCGCAGGACTTCGATACGGCGTCGTCCAGGCACCATACGCATAATCTCCATCATGTTCTATGACCCCATCTAGCGAGATGTGTTCAAAAATTCGGATCTTTCTCATCGTTGTCTGTATTAGTTTGATTACAATCCAAAGGTAGCGAGATAGTTACTCCCGTGGGAGGTGCAATCGGGACATTATTAGGGTGCTTTTAGACCAATTGCTGTGACATACGATGAAGTTCTCTCGCAATCTACGAACCAGCGATGCTATACCGTTTTGGGCGAAGTATCTTTTAGGTACTGAAGCGTCGCTTCTTTGTTGGATAAGTCAATCGCCCGTTTCTCATACCAATCTACAAAAACAAGCGCGTACTTTTCGCCCAGATGATGCAATAGCCCAGCCATAGCCAACCTGTCGCTTTCTACGGAATGCCCTTCATCATAATCAAACCAGATGCGTTTAACTACGTTGTTTTCTGAACTAAAGAAAATAGCATAGGATGCATTGCTGAAACAGCTGGCCTCTTGAATCTGGTGCCGATAGTTATCCATTTGCTGGTCTTTTACAAATACAATTTCTCCTTCAGGAGCTAGGTCGTGGCTAGACAGGATGGCTTGCAAGTCGGTAGCTAAAAGAGTGGCATCCAAAATAGGAAAAGGCCTGTCGCCGCCGATTGGGCGCTGCTGAAAATAGTAGTCGCTTGTTTCAGCGTGCTTCCATGTATTGACCTCATTCTCTTCGAGATATTCTAAATGTTCAAAAACCGCTGTAATAAATTCAAGGTTTTTATTTGACGTTAGTTCCCAAGTCAGGTAAGAAGATTCATAATAGTTATTCATAGTTAGACAGTATTAAGAGAGTGCCGTTTATTAGGCAGTATTATACTTCTTTATTTCAAAGATAAGAAAATGTCTTTTAGGTCATTAAAAAAAAATGTGGGGAAAAGAGCGACCCGTAGCGGCATAAAAAAACCTGCCACTAGTAACAGTTGCAGGTTTTTGCGGAGCTAGAAGAACTCATCTTAAGGCAGGCAAGCCTTATGATGCTTCTGTATACGTAGTTCCAGAACGTGTTTTAGGCAAATCAGCATTAATTGCATTTACGATGTTGGCCTTTGAAGAGCCGTCAATCTTAACCGTGATAGGACCTACCTGCTGCACATTTTCTGCATCATATCCTAACTCATCAATACAAAAATTATAGGTTTTAGATGCCGTAGGAGCATTGCCCGTATAATCAAATTCAATTGTATAAAAAGCCATATTGTTTTATTTTAAGTTGTTAGTCCCTACTATTGAGGCATTTCGGGTTGTACCTCGCATTATTTCCTGAATGCGAACAGATTCACTATGTCGACAACAACTTTGCGCTATATAAAGCTACGTTTTGATTGCAGGGAAAATAAAAAAGATGTTTTCAATAGGGGATTTAGTGCTATAGGCGCGTATTTTTCTGTCGGGAAAGAGAAAAGGGACTTCCATGCCATGGGAAATCACTAATTTTGTAAAAGACTTGTTTATAAGCATTACGACACTAAGCACAGCACTATGGTTACCGCCAAGCAAGAAGAAAAAATAAGAAAGAGAAAGAAAGAACGCATCGCCACGCATCTGCTGCCTTGGGTAACGGCTGTGGCTATGTTCATACAGTCGCTCGACGGTACCATCTTAAATACGTCGCTGCCTGTCATAGCGCGCGACATGCAGTACTCTCCGACACAAATGCATTCGGTCATCGTTACTTATGCCTTGACGCTGGCGTTGTTTATTCCGCTTTCGGGCTGGCTGGCCGATAAGTTTGGCACAAGAACCATGTTTAGGATTGCCGTTGGGTTGTTTGTTGCCGGATCGTTGTGCTGTGCACTCTCTGTTAACTTGCTTACGTTTAACCTTTCTAGGGTGCTTCAGGCGATTGGCGCCTCGATGATGGTGCCTGTAGCGCGTCTTGCCATACTGTACCAGTACCCCAAGAGCAGGCTTCTGAAGACCATGAACTTTATTACCGTATTCGGCCTGTTGGGTATGGTGGTTGGTCCGAGCCTTGGCGGATTCATTTCGGATAACTTCAGCTGGCATTGGATTTTTCTTGTCAATGTTCCGATAGGGATTCTCGGTATTTTTATGGCCAAACGTACGATGCCGAATTTTAAAAAGGCAGTAGGACGATTTGACTTCAGGGGGCTTATGTATTTTAGTCTGGCGCTTATCGTAATCACGATGGTTCTGGAAATCATAAGTACCGGACTGACGCACTGGATGTATATCTTGGGCGGCTTGCTGCTATTCAACCTGCTGGCGGTGTTCTACTACATTCATTACAAGAGGACTGAAAAGCCGATTATCGACCTCAGGCTTTTAAATATAAAGACGTTAAGGGTAGGACTTATGGGCAGCTTGATTACCCGGCTCGGCATCGGCGGACTTCCGCTACTTTTGCCGCTCATGCTTCAGACGGGTTTCGGCTATTCTGCTTCGACGGCGGGACTGTTGCTGCTGCCTTCGGCATTGGCCAACGTAGCCATAAAGCCTTTTATGGTGCGTATCATCAAGGCGCTGGGATACCGAACCGTGCTTATAAGCAATACCATCTTATTGGGAGTAGTGCTAGTCATCTTAGGGTTTGTAGAACGAGATACTCCGTTAGGGTATTACATACTGCTGATGGTTTTCTACGGCTTTTTTACCTCGATACAGATGTCGGCCATGAATACCATCACGCTTGTCGATTTGGATGAGAATACCAAAAGCGGAGGCAATACCATGCTGGTCATCATGCAGCAGCTGTCGGTCAGCTTTGGGGTTTCGGTAGCCAGTCTGGTACTTTCCTTTTTCCAGTCGGATGCTTTTGATATGAACCGTACGCAGCCTTTCCATTATACGTTTATAGTGCTTTCTATATTTACGATCCTTTCCAGCCTTACCTTTTCAAGATTAAGCAAGACGGATGGTAGCGGGTACGTATGATGCAATCACTACATTAGTAACGGAAGTGTACGAATTGTCTCAATTTGCCCTCTAGTCTGTCTTATATGCACGCATCTTCCGCAGATTACCTTGCTATCTTTGTGTTTGCAACTAAAAAACAATCATAAAAATGGAAAAGATAGAACACATCAATTATATCAAGTCGCCGATTGCAAAGGTGTACGAAGTGCTAACGACACAAGAAGGTCTTGCCGCTGTTTGGACAGAAGAGCTGATCGTTAAGCCAGAAGTGGGCTTTGTCAACGAATTTGGTTTTGGAGACAATTATGGCACAAAAATGAAAATAACGGAATTGTCTGCGGATAAACGAATAGTATGGGAATGCATTGCTTCTGACCCAGAATGGGTCGGTACGGGTGTTTCTTTTGAACTGACAGAGAAAGATGGTGTTACGGCAGTTGTCCTTAAGCATTATGATTGGCGCAAGCTTACCGAATTTTACCAATGGTGCAATTATAACTGGGCCATGCTTCTCTTAAGCCTCAAAAGCTATTGTGAAGAGGGGAAAGGAACGCCTTATCAGAAGCGGAAATTCTAATCACTAGGTAGTGCGATTAATGAGGATTGGAGTTGTAAAAGCTCCGATCCCATACGTAATCAGATAGGTCAATGTCAATCACATTGGCTTTTTTTATATATTAGCTATCTATAGAAATAGATACCCACAGTAGTTATGCAAAGCCAACAACGGCTTGTTGTATTGAGGACATTTATGAGTGTTACAGACAAGTTGGCGGTAATTTTTGACCGACACGAAACTAAAAAATACTATCAGAATGAAATACTTACTATTTATACTATTATCAACAATTACTTTTTTAAATATTTTTGCGCAAACTGTAGAAGTTAAAAAAGATACGATTGACTTTTATTTTGAAAACTCAAAAAATAAATGGAATGAAGAAAGTATGATTTGGAAAAAAAATGAAGACCTTGCTATTTTAAGAATAAGATATTGGAGAGGCGATTGTTGTGGAGGTGTTCCAATGGCGGAACAAATTACAGCCAAAATTATTAAAGACACAGTTTTTTACAACTTGAATATTAAGCGAGACCCTAACTGTAGAACTGAAATTGGACTTTGTGGAAATGCAGTCGATTTTGTTATTAACACAAAAAAATATCCTGATTACAAAAAGATGGTCTTCAAAGAAATTTTTAACAAAGTATCAGAATAAAAACTACCGCTAACAAGGTTTCGCCCACGATAACCCCTGTCTTCATTATGATGAAAGCATTTTGATTTTTAGTAATTGTTCCTCTACTATAATTTTTTTCGGTCCATAGAAACAAAACATAGTATAAAGGTTTTCTAAGGTCTTAAAAATAAAAGAGACGACCAATTAGGTCGTCTCTTCTTTTATTTGGAAATTTTAAATTTACATTCTTTATCAGGTAGCTAAGGATGTTTACAAAACACCTAATCTGAAACACTACCAGATATGAAATTTAATCAAAATAAAAAACATACTATTCTTTTATAACTTTTAGTGTTTTAAAGGCGTTATCGGCAGTTACCTTTACAAAGTAGGTACCCGATGTTAAACTCGAAACATTAATAACTGCTTCAGTAGCGTTTACTTGTCTTTCCATAACCTGCTGCCCTAAGGTATTGAAAACTGCGATAGTTCTGATTTCTTTATCAAACGAAACATTCAGTACATCCCTTACCGGGTTTGGATAAACCACTAAGTTAGCAAGCGAAAAATCGTCTGTAGACAAAGAATTCTGTACTGAAACAACGTTCCTAAAAACTGGCCCCCATTGACCCGTGTTGTCTTTTACACGGATATTGAATACGTGCAAGCCTACAGAAGGCAATGCGATTCCGGTTCTGCTTAGTTGTTCGTAGGCACTGTTAAAGCTGCCATCAGTGGCTAAAATTGCTGTTCCGTTTCCAGCTCCCGGATCGGTATCCCAGAAATATTCGGCTTGCAATATTGACATTACAGATGTCGTACCAGGCTGTTCCACATTAATAATGTTCGTAAAAACAGGTCCCCATTGCCCGGTATTGTCTTTTACTCGAATACAGAATTTATGCAATCCTACACTTGGTGCAGTAATTCCTGTTTTGGTTAATCGTTCAAAAGCACTGTTGAAATTACCATCGGCAGCCTGGACAGGAGTTGCAAGTCCAACCCCTGGATCGGTGTCCCAAAAATATTCAGCCTGCGTTATCGAGCTTTGTGCAGTACAAAAGCTAGCGGCCAGTACTGCAGTTATAGTATATATAAATTTTCTCATCTTACTTTAAATTACGAATTATTTAGAATAAGCTGATCCACTTACATTTAATGTGCTGGTGCTTAAAATGGTTCTAGGGGTGATAAAATAGTTTACCTGAGGCCTTCCGCCATTGTCCGCTGGAAAGTAATTCGCCCAACTGTTGGAACCGCCGTAATGCCCGGCATCGTTTCTGGTTAAATCTAAATCGGTATATTGTACCGCAGGGTTTCCTGCATTTACATTGCCTCCTGTAATCGTATAAGCTGTATTGTCGAAGTTCATGTTGACAGATCCTGTATTGTTGCTTTGCGTGATTGTTCCCTCTACTACAAAGGCATTTGTAGATACGTTATAGCTCGCCGTTACTGTTGCTATATTATCCGAATAGATACAGGTATTGGTTTGGGCCACAACAAAAGAAATTGCATTGTTCATGATGGCAACGTTTCCGCCACTGCCCGGATTGCCATTTCCGGTGATATAAATTGGCGCTACGTCTCCGCCATTAGGCTCATACACCGTATTGTTTACGATTTCGTTGGATCCGCCTGCTTTGGTTGCGTATACTCCAAATCCTGACGTAAAATTATTGTAGAACTTAAAATTATAGCTGGTCTGTTGATTCGCAATTACGGAAGAGGCTGAATTTCCTATAATTTCAACATCATCAGCTGCCAGGGAAGTATCAGAAGAAGTGTTGTAGGCCGTCATTCTCTGCACTCTGTTTCCGGTCATTCTTCCGTGCGAAAAAAACACATAGCCACCAACAGTACATCCAGACATGTTTGTGGTCGTGTTCGCTTGGGTTGTGTCCACATTGTTCAAATTGCAATTGAACAGATTGATGGTTGTTCTTCCGCCAGTTGTTGGACCTGTTGCGATTACGTTGTAAATGGTAAAGCTACCGGAATTTAAGTTGCTTATCGTCACCACGCGTCCTGCAGCCGGATTGATATTAATGGTTCCCCTGATGAAATACTTGTTGTAATTGGTTTCGGAAACGAAAGTTAGCGATTTGTTGATGGTCAAGTTTTCAATGTAGGCAGAGCCATCGGTTTTTGGCTGGATGATGATGCGGTCACCGTTGGCAGCTGCTGTTATAGCTGCAGATACAGTAGTGTAAGCACCATTTGCTCCAGATGCCCTAACATACAAATCAGCTGCATTGGCCATCGAGGTAAACAAGCCCGCGATTGCGATAAGAAGTAATTGTTTTTTCATTTTGTCTTAAAATAATAGATTGGTATTTTAATTTTTTTTTAACGAGCCCAAAGCAACAATTTTTTTATTAATAATTGTTGCTTTGGAAGTTATTTTATTTAAAAATTTGAGGCATTAGCTTTCACTTTTTGGTCTTTGAAAGCTACTATTGTCTCTATTTTTCAAGCTTCAACCAGAAATAGTCATTCCATCCTTCGATCAATCGGGTAGGATCTGTATTCTTAGTTCTATCTTGTTCAGGTATTTGTACTACTTTTTTATCCTTAACTGTAAATTTGTAGATTCTCGCATTGCTTTCGCCTTCAACTGAAAGTTCAATTCTATAAGCGCCATCGGTAAGGTCAGCAAATTTGATTTCTCCTGGTTTATTGACTAGTTTGAAAGCACAAGAAACCTCGTTCCATTTGGCTTGTTCTACCTGAGCTTGGTTAGGCCCGTTTCCATAATGCTGTGCATACAATTTGTTGTCTTTAAACATATTTACCGACCACTTTACACTCTTGGTCGTTTTTTTGCTGTTTGCAGGAAACGGCTTAAACTCTTCATGTGTGATATAGTACCCAAAAACCAAATTTCCTGTATCGGCATAATTCAAATAGGCAAAATTATTCCATGGCCCACGTGTAACAAACATATCTTTTATAGCACCATACGGGTCATCGTTTACCAGCTTGTGCAGTTCAAAGTCGAAAGCGTAGAACATTTTGTCTCCAGCATAAAAATCCAATCTATAATTACCCGGACCCCAGTCTGTTATGAACGATTCTGACCATCCAACCCATTCGCCATCACGCTTGTAACGACTGCTTGGCACATTAAACTTTGTCTTCTTACCGTCATCAAAAACTTGGTGTCCGTCATATTCAAAATAGTTCATGTATTCGCCGTCTTTATAAACCTTGATTCTTAAATACTCTGACTGGTCTGCGGTATAGTCTACTGCTTTTCCGTTTGCCGTTTTATTCGGAATAAAGGTGCCGGTATAGTCAGCACATCTTCCGTCTCTGGTTCCATAAAGAAGTGAGTTAAAAGTTATGGCAGGTGTCTGCTTATACATAGTCCAGTCCAACTTTAATCCAGTTGCGAATCCGCCGGCTGCTGCTTTACCTTTTACTTTTTTTGCTACTTTGTCGACACCTTTGGCACCTTCAACCACGTTGCTGGCAGTATTGGCTGCTTTTGTAACTTTATTCAAAAGTTGCGCATTGGCTGCCGTAAAGGAAAATAATAGTGCAACAATCATCGCACTGGTTTTAATCTGTTTCATGTTTTTAATGTCTTTAAAAGTTAGTACTTTTTTAATTACAGGTCAAACATAAATCAAAATGGAATGGAAATTTTAGGCAATGTGTATACGTTTCCTTTTGGAGGAAATTCGTAGGATAGTAAAGGAAATTCGTTTTAGGGAAATTTTCGACCTAAAGGTTTTCGAGCAAGACCAAGAATTCTTCCTTTTTACGGACTGAAAGCGGTATGGCCGTTTTGTTTTTCATCATAATAGTATTTCCTCCATCGGTTTTGATGAAATGGTCGAAATATGCCATATTGATCAGGTGCGACTGGTGTGACCTGAAAAAATTATAGGGCGATAGCATCGTTTCATATTCCTTAAGATTGGTAGAAACAATAAGCTTCGGCGCATTGATGAAATTAAAAGTGGTGTAATTTTTATCGGATTCGCAGTTGACAATATCCTGGATATTGACCGAGTAAATTTTATCGGCCGTTTTTAGGATTAGCTTCTGCAGGTTTTTCGGCCTTTCGAGATTAGAGAACAGATTGCTTAGCTTCATGTCAAAAACTTCCTTACTCAGGGCTTCCTCAGCTTTCTTAACAGCATCAACCAAGTCTGACGCATCCAACGGCTTTAACAGGTAATCAATAGCTGAAAAGCGGAAGGCCCGAATCGCAAAATCCTCATAACCCGTAATGAAAATCACCTTAAAGTTAATCGGTTTAAGTTTTTGAAGCAGGTCGAAACCGGTACCATCTGGCATTTCAACATCGAGAAAAACAATATCCGGCGAAAGCTGCTTAATGGCTTCAATTCCGGATTCTACAGAATCTGCCTGCCCGATTACTGAAACATTAGGGCAACTGGCTTTGATAATGGCAATATTCTTTTTTCTGATATTTTCGATATCGTCTACGACAACGGCTCTTAACATGGTTTTTTAATTTTCGTAAATATACGGGATTTCAAAACTAATTTTGGCACCCACAATATTTTCATTGGTATCCTTTATATTATCTGCCTGCACAATAAAGTCGGCATTTTTGGTATAGTTTACAAGGCGTTCCTTCGTTATGGTCATCGCAAGCGATTTGTGGTTGGTCACTTTCTTCTCGGCATCAAAGCCTTTTCCGTTATCCGAAACCTCGAAGAAGAGTTTGCTTTCCTTCAGGTAAAAGTGAATCTCGATCATTCCGTTCTTATCCTTATTGCCCAAACCGTGCTTGATGGCGTTCTCAATAAATGGTTGTGTTAGCATTGGCGGTAGCAATATGGCTTCGGTATCGATGGCATCTTCTACTTCAATCTTATAGTCGAATTTGTTGGAATACAGCAGCTGCTGTATGGAAAGGTAGTTCTCGATCATCTCGACTTCTTCGGATAAAGAAATGTAATTTTCATTGGAATTCTCTAGTATCTGCCTTGTCAGTTTTGAGAATTTGGACAAGTAATTTACTGCGTCGCTATCTTTCTTATCATGGATGAGCCCTTGGATGTTATCAATGGAATTGAAGATAAAATGCGGATTCATCTGCGTAATCAGAAGTTTCTGCTTGATCTGGTTTTTCTCCAGTCCGGCTATGGCGTGTTTTTGTTTGTTATTTTGGTAATAGAAATAAACTCCTAGCAGCAGCACTATAATTGCGCCAGAAAGTGCAATAAGCCAATTATTCTTAACGGCCGCTTTCTTTTGGGAAACGAGCTTGTAGTTTAGCTCTTTTTTCTCGAAGTCATATTGGAGCTGCTGTTTTTCAAAAGCGCCTTTTGCTTCGAGTATCTGGGTTGAGTCGACAATCTTCTCATAATACTTATACATTTCGAGGGCCTTCTCAAAATTTTTGGTCTTGATGTTTATCGTATACAGCAAATCGGCGCCTTGTTTCTGAAGAGCGATGTTACCCGTTTCTTTGCTCAAGGCAAAACCTTTGGCGGAATATAAGTTGGCTTTATCTAAATCTCCTTTTTCAAAATTGAGCAACCCAAGACCCAGCGTAGACATGGCAATGGACAGGTTGTCGTTTTCTACAGTTAAGCTTTTCATTCCAAGAACTTCCTGGTATAATTTTTCTGCTTCCTCAAAATGACCAAGCTTTGTGTGTGCCTCTCCCATTCTTGCCAACGCTTGTGCTGTCTGCGAATCGGCTCCTATTTTTTTCGTAATAGCCAGCGCTTTACTATTGTAAATAATACTCTGATTGTATTCCTTCATCCGTGTGTAGCAGAACGCAATATGGCCATAACACAAGGCTTTAAGGTAAAGAGTGTGAGTAATTGAGTTTTTGGCATAAAAAGCATCATAGTAACCAATAGCTTTCAGGTCATAGGATATGGCTTTTTCGTATTGGTTTTGGCTGGAATACACATTGGCCATCATCGTCAGGGCATAGGACATTTGCTCGGCATACTTCACAGGATCCTTTTCATAAAACTTAAGAGCCGCATAAATCAGCGGAATTGCCTCTTTGTTTTTTTCCATCTTAGCATAAAATGCCGCTTTGTTTAAAGAAACTACGTACATTTCATCATAGGATTTTATGGATCTTAAAATCGTAATAGCTTTGTCATGGTAAGCCAATGCTTTTTCGGGCATCGCTTTTTGGGAATATCGATTTGCTACAATAGAATAATGCGCGGCAAGCCATTCGGCATATATTATTTGCTCTTTGGAGGTATTGCCTTTTTTATAATTTTTCAGGGCTAAGTTGCCCAATATAGTATTGAGGTAGTAATAATTTTTGTCGTCTAGCGAATAGTAGTTATCCATGACGTCAGCTATCGCCTGTAATTTTGTAGTATCATGGACCTTGGTGTTCCTAAGGACAATTTTCAGCGAATCAATAGTCTTGTCTTGCGAATAGCTGCTCGAAAAAAACAGGATGGAAAAAGCTAAAACTAGCAGTTTTGGGATTTTAAACATTGTAATGGCAATCGGATTTTAATTTTCGTAAATGTAAGGGATTTCAAAACAGATTTTGTTATCCACTATATTTTTAAGGGAATCAACATTATCCTGGCAATAGGAATTTGAATAAAAGAAACCAATTAAAAGCAGGATAGTTATCTTAATAATCCTATGCATGGGACAAAAAACTATGATATTAAATGCCCAAATATAGAGAATAAAAAAGAATATTTTTTTAATAAACAAAAATTAAAACAAGATTAATTGTTTTAATAATATTCTCAATTCAGGCGGTTTTTCTTCTTCCTTTTCAGGTAAAAGTCAAATTTTTGTAATAGCAATTGAGGTCTTTCTAAAAAGTTTGGTACATTTTCCCAACGGGAAATATCTTAGCGTTTCTCTGATAAATTGAATTAACCAACTTCTGATATCCTGTTAGCTTTTTAAAAGCGTGGATTAAGAAGTTTTTCTGAATTTTTTTTGTGTATGTTAAACTGGAATTAAAAAGTAGAATTTTAACTACACGTGTCTACTTAAAAAAAGATTTTTATTTCCGAATATTATTGATAAATAATTTTTTAGCTGTATAATTTTTTATTTAAATAATTTATAATCAGTTTTTTATAAAAAAAAAACAATACACGTGTATATGTGCGTTTATTGTTTTTTTTTTTTTATTCTTCTTGTTTTCTTTCTTTGAGGTAAGACCTATTATCCATTCCGCCAAAGTACATTTACCCTCTTGCTTTGGAATATTTTTTATAAAACTAGTAGAAAGGTTAACAGGTTTAAATTACTGTCTTCCCAGTTTTTTACTTTTTAGTACCCTTCTTATTTATACTTACCTGTCAGCCTTATTATTTTTTGTTTGAGATATTCTTTTCATAATTTGAAATTAGATAATCTCATCCTTGACTGTTGCACTACTCCGTGGATATAGGATTCAAGAGAATAATCCTCGGTATCAAATCGAACCAACTTAACCTAAAAAAGATGAACAGCAAATTTCTAATCTTATTATTTGTTATAGGAGCTTATGGACAGGTTGCGACTGCAAAAGGAATGTTTAATGGCTTTACTCAGCTGGAGGTGCCTCTTGCCAGTACAATAGCTATAACAGCTAACAGCCTCTCGGTATTTGACATAGCGACTATTTCGGATATTGAACCCGATTATTACGTACATTATAACCAGTTACAGGAAAACAATAGAAATCTCGAACAATCGCAGAAAGCATCAGGACAGGTCATTATCATATTGATCTCATTTTCGGTAATCTGTTGTGTCCTGCTAGTGCTTCTGTTTCGTGCGTATAGAAAAATCAGAAATGATTATAAAAAGAAAGCGGCATTATATGAGAGCATCGAAACTAAAAATATTTCCTTATCTAAAGCGGATGCAATTAAATCGAACCTGGTTTCTATACTGGCACATGATTTCCGTTCGCCTCTTATTTCAACGCTTTATATGATGCGATTGCTAGAACGAAATACGGAACTGCTTACCCAATCAGAAAGAGAATCGTTTTACCTAAACATAAGCAACGATATCTCAGTAACGTTGGAAAATTTTGATGCTACGCTGCAATGGATCAAGCGCCAGCTTGGAGAATTCAAAATCAATTTGGAAACCGTAAATATCCGATCGCTGCTTGACGAAGCTATTAGCGGCTACAACACGCAACTCAGTGAAAAAGGGATTACAGTTATTAATAACATACCCGATGGCATTGTAGCGATATCAGACAGGGAAATGCTGCAATTCGTCAACAGAAACCTGTTGTCGAATGCATTAAAATTTTCTCCAAAAGGCAAAACTATTGCTATAGATGCCTTCAAGACAGGGAAGGAAATTATCATTTCGGTAAAAGATGAAGGACCGGGATTATCGGACAATCAAATAAAAAAACTATTTTCTATAAGCAATAAAGGGGGGCCAACACATCAAGGCGCAGGTATCGCGCTTTCGTTTAGTAAAGATTTTATAGTACAACTTGGCGGACGGATTTGGGCTGAAAACCGCAATACAGGCGGTACCATTTTCAGTTATGGTGTCCCATCACGATCCATTTCAAAGATTGTGGCTTAATCATTAGCAACAAGGACAATCATCGTATTATTCTAAACAACTTTATCTGCTTCCTGGTCGTGATGTATGTTGATGTCGTTTTTTAAATGATCGATGAAATAGGAAGGGGATATGCCCGTTTCTTTTTTAAATATAGTTGTAAATACTTCTCTCGAAGAAAAACCGCATAACTCGGCAAGATAGCTTATTTTATATTCTCTGTGTTTGGGTTCTTCATAAAGCAATTCTACGATATAGTTTATCCGTAAGCCATTGATGTAGTTAGTAAATGATTTTCCTTTATGTTTTTTTATAACTTCAGAAAGATACCGTGTGTTGGTATTCAGGTGATTGGCCAACCAAGTGAGGCTGACTTCCTTTTTAGTGACGTTTTTAGATCTTTCAAACTTCTCCAGTTTCAAGAGTAGCGCATCGGTTGTTTCCTCTGTAATATTCAACGGCTTATCTAGTGAAGGCTTACTATAGCTTTCTTCTTCAATAAGAGCTTCCGACTTTTTTTCAGTCTTTAGCTTTTCAATTAGGTTTTCATAGTTTTTGTGTAAAATTCTGTTCTTTCTTCTCCAGAATAGTATTACAGCAAAGGCTATAACTACAATAATGCCTCCGGCAATTATTGCTATCCTGCTAGTATGTTTGTTTTTCTCCTGTGTAATGATATGATTTACAGGCGCATCAATGCTTGTTATTTCTGCTAAGCGAATACTATCATTCAGTTGATCATATAGTTGTAAATATTTTGATGCAAGCTTCTTATCGCCTTTTTCTACATAAGCTGCAGACAATAGGTCATAAGCATCCACCCTATCATAAGGCGAATTCACCTTTTTTTCTAATTCTAGGACATTAGTCGCATATTCTATTGTTTTATCCTGATTGCCATTATTATTATAAAAGTTGCTTAAATAAACCAATAACAGCATTTTACTTTGGACGGGAATCTTGTATTTTTCATTTTTGTGTATTTCTAGAGCATCCAGAAAATATTTTTCTGCAAGATCCATTCTTGGCCCGTCCGGATAAAACATATATAGCCGGCCAAGACTTCCGTTTGCGTTAGCAATTATATCATATTTAGCGTCTAATGTAATATCAAGGTTATTGTCCTCTATTTTTTTGGCCTCTTCCAAACTTTTCTCATAGTAATATAAAATGCTGTCCTGGGATCTGTTTGTCCGCTGAAAATAGAGCGTCATGTTTTCATAAACAAAAGCTGTTCTGTGATGGCGAAGGTTTTTTTCTGGTATTTTTTTTGCATACTTTAAAGAAGTTTGAAATTCTTTATAGCTTTTTTCGCTTATTCCCAATCGCCCATGCGAGAAAGCTCTAAGCCTATAAAGATCAGAAAGGAAGGTATAATTTTCAGCCTCTAATGCCAGCGGCTCTATTTTGTAGCCAATCTCAATTACTTTACCATAATCACCTCTGCCTACATGAAAAAAGCTTAATGCTATTTCACTCGCTACAATTCCTTCTTTATACCCGATACGTTTAGAAGCTTCTTTTGCCTCTGACAAGAGCTTAAAGCCTTTTACGGTATCACTAGTAAACTTTAAATAGTGCTTGCCATCCTGTACTAATTTGTCTATATCTTCTTTATTTGATTGGGCGCTAAGTAGGGTAGTAAACGAACAGAGAAGGATTAAAACTGAAAATATTCTTTTCATAATTTTTTAATTTGGCTACTACAAATTTAATTGTTTTGTAGTATACGTCTTACTGTTATGGCTATTTTTATTATTTATTCAAAAGGCATATATTTAAAACCTTAATTTTATGTTTTATAGTTTAATTATTTTAAAATCAGTAATTTATATATGCGTTTTAATGTGATATATTCCGAAATGATTACATACATGCATTTACTTACGTAGTTTTTTGGCTTAAAATTGCATCGAATTTCATGCATTACTTTTTAATCACAAATTACTATGACCTTAGAAAGCATTTCAGGTTTTTATTGCAAATTAATTGAAGTTGGAACTGAAAAGTATTCACACAAGATGGAAGTTGAGCATATTAAATTATGGAATAAAAGTTTTCTTTCGCTTTCACTTTTATTTTTTGCTATTGCTGTATGCGATTTTATTTATATATCCTCTTTAATCTCGTATTGCTTCTTCCTTCTGTCAATTCTTTTCTTTTATGTCATATTCACAGATTTAAAATTTAATGCCCTTGCACAGACTTTTGCCTATCTATTATTAAGTTTTATTTTTTTCTACATATCCTCTCATACAGGGCTAGGTTCAGGAATTCATTTCTATTACATTCCCCTGATTCTATCTTTGCCTTATTTTTTAAAGGTCAGTACAAATAAAAAGACAATAGCATTAATAGGCTTTTTTCTTTTTTTTGTGGTGTTTTTAGATGTTAAAACAAATTTCTTTGAGCATCCGAAGAAGGACATGATTTTTCTGGAATCATTACTAGGGTCACTTGCACTTACATTTTGGCTTGTCTATTTTATAATAAGAAAGCAAGCTATATCGATTAAATTTTATAAAAAGAAGGTTGAAATGTGGGTAAAGGAAGCAGAGATTGATGTGGATAAATTAAAGGAAGTTATCGATATGGCCGTACAAAACAATAGTCATTTTTTTCCAAAATTTAAAAAACTGTACCCTTACTTTTGCGAACGTCTGATTGAGATACAACCTAATGTTGTGGCAAGCGAACAGGAATTTTGTGCCTATATAAAATTAGGCTTTACAACAAAGGAAATAGCTAAGTTCACAAACTCTAGCGTTAGAAGCATTGAAGGAAAAAAATATAGAATTAGAAGAAAGTATAATATTAGCGAAAAGGTTGATATCTATATATGGGCTGCTAATTTATAAAGAGTTGAATATTTTAAGTATACAAATAGTATGTAATATTACTAAATAGTTGTTATTTTTTGAATGCTTGTACTATGTTGATTAGAGATTTTATATAAAATGATAATGATTTTAAAATCTTTTATAGAGAACCTTTTCCTACCTCGCAATAAATAATGATAGTTGATATTTAATTCAGATAATTCAAGATACTTGGGCATCAGTTAATTAGAGATAGATATTGTTTACAAATAATGATAATACCAACTTTTATTAGAAGGATATTGTCATACAAATATAGATATATTATCCTTCATCGTCGATTCATACGTAATTTCAATGAAGTGCATGAGTTTATATAATTGACTATTAGTTTTTTATAAGTAGGAGGGTATTGGAGATAGCTTTGCCGGATACTTTTCGTATTAAAAAAAATGATTAATTTTACAGCAAGGAGAAAATCATGGATCAATTATTTGAGTATATAAACAGATATGCAACGAACGGAATCTCAGAACATGATTTTGAGATTTTTAAGGGCTATTTCACTTATAAAAAAATACGTAAAAAACAGTATTTTTTACAGGAAGGTGACGTGTGCAGATATTTTGGATTTATTCTGAATGGTGCAATGCGCCAATATTTGGTAGATGATAAGGGGGCTGAGCATATTATACAGTTATCGATAGAAAATTGGTGGGTAGGTGATAGAGAAAGCTGGACTATGTTTACACCATCCAGATATAATATTGATGCTTGGGAAGATACCGAATTAATGCTCATTACAAGAGAAAATACTTTGGAATTACTGGAACGTTTCCCTACTTTCCGTGACATGACAACAGTATTGGACGAAAAGAACAATATTGCAAACCAAAGAAGAATTACTTCCTCAATAAGTGGTAGTGCGGAGCAGCGCTATATTGACTTTATATCATGCTATCCCAATCTAGTAGAACGTTTCCCGCAGCATATCATAGCTTCCTACCTCGGTATTACGAAAGATACTTTGAGCCGCGTAAAGCGTCAACTTTTCCAAAAAAAATAATACTATAACTGTGAATATAAGTAGACTTAGGTCTACTTTTTTTTTCGTCATATATCATCTTCAATCGCTCTTGTAAAACAGAACTTTGCTTTACAGATCCAAAAGCCTTTGTAAAGATTTTGATTATTAAAGATATTCACTAATCATGAATTGGCAGGATTAAATTTAATAATAATCAATAACAATTTAATTTTTTTAATTTCATGCAAAAAAGTATCAAAACAGGACTTGAAGCCCTGCTGCGTCCCGAGGACAGCATCGTAGTACTAATAGATCACCAGCCTTTCCAATTTGCTAACCTTAACAGTCATGAACCTACTATGGTCATCAATGCCGTAACAGGACTATCTAAAGCAGCGAAAATTTTTAATGTGCCAACAATCCTTACAACAGTTATTGAAGAGCGCGGTGGTTTGATTATTAAGCAAATACAAGAGGTGTTTCCTGAACAAAAACCAATTAACCGTACGTTAATAAATACATGGCAGGACCCTAATGTTACAGATATCGTAGCAAAAAGCGGTCGCAAGCAATTGATTATTGCAGGTTTGTGGACGGAAGTATGTGTTGCCATGCCCGCAATTCAGGCAGCGGCTGAAGGGTATGATGTATTTGTGGTTACAGATGCCTGCGGGGCTATTTCAGCTGAAGCTCATGATATGGCCATACGCCGTATGGTACAACATGGTATTACACCGATCAATTGGGTGGCTGTTGCTTCTGAATGGCAACGTGACTGGGCACGTACTGAAACGGCAGCTGAGATGGCCGGTCTTATGATAGACCATGTAGGAGCAAGCGGAGTAGCATTTGCATGGGAATTACAGCTGTTGGCTACACCTGTACCAGTAAACGAGTAAATATATAAAAGCAACATTCTCATTTTTATATAGAGGTGTTGCATTACATAATTACTAATAAATAAAGACATGAATAACGAAGCAATCCAAATGATGGAAGACAATCTGAACCAGGTGTGGAATGAAAGGAATTCAGACATCAGGTTAAAGGCTATCGAAAGAATTTATGATACGCAGGCTAATCTGTATCATGTAGGAGATCAGGTGACAGGATTAGACGCAATCAACAACAGTATAACGGCTACACTACAACATTTGCCTCCGGATTTTGTGTTTACAAAACGTAAACCGGTAATAATAAATAACAATATTGGCAGGCTCATTTGGGGAGCAGGGCCCAAAGGGGAGCCACCTATCGCTGCAGGAATGGATATAGCCCATTTTGAGAATGGCAGGATTAAGTCGCTTTACGTTTTCCTTGATAGCTAAGAGGCAAAATATTTTAGAAACAAATTACAAATAACTAACTAAATCAAAATGACAAATAAGGAAATTGTATTAAAAGCCATGGATGAATTCTTTCACCAGAGAGATATTTCTGCCATAGCCAAATACTGGCAGGAATCGTACCTGCAGCATAACCCATCAATGATAAACGGGCATGTGGGACTTAAAAATATATTAGGTATATTAGATAAAGATTTTAAGTGGCGTCCGGGAATCATTGTTGAGCAGGATGATATTGTAATAACACACAGCCAGGTTCACGGCTGGGGACCTGTACCGGTAATTGTTGTAGATATTTTCAGGCTTGAAGACGGAAAAATAGCTGAGCATTGGGATGTTGTGCAGGAAGAGGTTCCTGCTTCGAAATCGGCCAGTGGTAATGCCATGACGTCATTTTAATTTTTGTGAATATGGAAAACAGTCTAATAGGCAATACCTACAAAATGGAGACAGACTTCTTAAAAGTCAGGCTTTTCTTTGAATCAGACAATTCAATGGTATTTACCATATTGGATGGTGAACTGACAGCGATAGGACATACCGAAAAAGTTCAAACAACAATCGCAGAAATTCGCCCCAATGTATTTATGGTTGCATGGAAAGAAATTTCAGGCGCTACGGTAACCCATGTAGAAGATCATGAGAACGGAATAGTGTACAGCAATGCTACTTTATCCGACGGCAGCTTTTATACAATGAAAGGTACTATACGATTGCTAAACGATTAAAAAAAATGTTGGGTTGGCAATGCTGTTTATGCATTTATCTGCCTGGTCAGAAAACAACTGTTGATTAGCGGATACCCATGAGCATTTTCATAATAAGACATAACCCTAAAAAGAAGTAATGATGGAAATAGGAATAGATAGTTTTGCCTCAGCAATGTATGGTGAAAATGGACTCAGCAGTGTAGATGCGATGGAACAGCTTTTGGATCGTATCGTAAGGGCCGATGAGGCTGGACTCGATGTGTTTGGCATCGGCGAGCACCATAAAAAAGAATTTCTTGATTCTGCGCCGGATGTTATTCTTGCAGCCGCTGCCGCCAAGACCAAGCGCATCCTACTGGGCAGCGCTGTCAAGGTATTAAGCACGGATGACCCGGTGAGGGTGTACCAGAGCTTTGCCACACTTGATCTTATCTCGAGAGGACGTGCTGAAATTGTAGTTGGCCGCGGATCTGCCATAGATGCTTATCCGCTTTTTGGTTTTAACCTTAAGGACTATGATGCCCTTTTTAAGGAGAAGTTGGATTTGCTACTAAAGATACGGGACAATGAATATGTTACCTGGTCAGGCCAGTTCAGGCCGGCACTGGACAATCAGCCAGTTTATCCTAGGGCGCTACAGGAAAAGCTTCCAGTATGGCTTGGTGTAGGTGGTACGCCGGAATCTTTTATCCGTGCAGGTTCTTTAGGATTACCCTTAATGGTTGCGGTTATTGGCGGAGAAACAGAGCGTTTTCGCCCGTTGGTTGACCTGTACCGTGAAGCGGGGCGTAATGCAGGTTTTTTACCTGAACAGCTGAAGGTAGGGCTTCATTCTCCAGGTTATGTAGCCGAAACTGATGAAAAGGCAATCGCCGATTATTACCCGGGTTATAAAGAGCTCTGGACCAAATTGGGCAAAGAGCGCGGCTGGCCACCGGTAACGCGTCAGCAATTTGACGCACTGATCGCACCAAGGGGCGTGCTTGCTGTTGGCGGGCCTGAAGAGGTAGCAAAAAAACTCGTAAGGCATAGTAAAGCCCTTGGAGGGATTGACAGGTTTACGTTCCAGATGGATAATGCGGGATTGTCGCATCAGCAATTGTTGAAATCAATCGAACTGATAGGTACCAAAGTGATACCTCTGGTAAAAAAAATGAACAGTAAATAATTCCGAGTCGAAAAATGGTGTCCTCAGAAGAATGTGGCTCATAGATTTTTTTGAGAATTACCCTTTCAAGCAAAAACAAGATACATTTCGGATTAAATTACTGAGAATAGAATAACTACATCAAAAAGTAAAATAATGGAAATACTATTAAAAGAAAACGGCGGCAAAGGTTTTGCCATAGCACAGGAGAATGAAAAACGTGCAGGAATGATGACCTATTCTATAGCCGGAACAGAGCTAATCATAATTGACCACACTGAGGTTGATCCAGCATTTAATGGCAGGAGTGTGGGCAAACTGATGTTATACAAAATCGTAGAAATGGCAAGGGAAAAAAACACGAAAATTATTCCATTATGCCCCTTTGCGGCATCTGTGTTTAAAAAAGAAGAAGATATTAAGGATGTATTAAAGGCATAATTATTTTGTTTATGGAAACAATAAAAGAATATCAAAAAGATAATTTCACAGTTATATGGAAACCTGGCAGGTGCATCCATGCAGGTGTATGCGTAAAAACGCTGCCTGAAGTTTACAACCCAAAGGCTACACCCTGGATCAAGTGCGATAAAGCTTCTGTAGAGGCATTAAAACAGCAGATCGATGCTTGCCCGTCGGGGGCATTGACCTACAGGGAATTCTAAGCAGAAACAATGATGGACTAAATGAGATAGAAATGATAGATTGCATAATAGCCAGAATTTGAAATTTTCTGGGTACCCGAACCGATACTCTCAGGATTAAGATTTACAGACTATTAGCTTTATTTGATAATAAAAAAGTGGAGTGGTTGGGAGCTCAGATGAACGCCTTTTATCATTTTTTAAAAGGCTAAAAAACAGCGATGAAAATTCTTTAAAGCAAACTCCAATAGAAGCGAATATAGAGACTTTAAATATGTCTGGCAAAAAGGCGGTTGATGGGCCCAAACCTAAAAGAAGAAAAGGACTACGCCGTTGATTTTTATAACCGTTAATTCAAATTCCGGTACTCGTTATGCGTATATCCGGTAATCGGGGAAGATGATGTTCATTTCCTTTCTTGTCTCATATTATCATGTTTTATTAAAAAGTTGTTTCTTCAGATATTGTTCCGTCTTCTTTATACCAAACAAAACGCCCTTTTTTACTTCCGTTTACAAAAGCTCCTTCCTTTTCAATTTTTCCATTTTGATAATAGAAGATCTCCTTACCATTTTTTTTATCATTAGCATATTCGCAAGTGTATCTTAATTGTCCGTCTTCGTACCATTCCGATAACAAGTCCACTTTTTTATCATTTACATACTTTGCTTCATATTTCTTTTTGCCATTTTCATAGTATTCAAGTCTATCACCATGTTCTTTTCCGTTTTTATAATTTTCAACGCTTTTTATTTTTCCACCGCTATAAAACCAAGTCCATGTGCTATCACGAACACCATGATTGTAAAATTGAATTGTTGTTGGTTCTTCTACTGAAAAACCTTCATAGTGAACTATTTTTCCGTGAAGTTCTCCTTTTGCGTCGTAGAAACACTCTTTCTTTTTATGATTTGGTCGCCAATATTCTGTATATTCTCCAAATAGCTTGTCGTTTTTGTAGGTACCTTTTGTTTTAATGTATTCCGTTTCGCCTCTTTTGGTCCACTCAATAAAATCACCATTTAAAAGTCCTTTCAAATAATTTCGTTCGCTCAATAACTCATCATCCCAGCCCTTTTCTATAAATTTACCCGTAAAAGGAGTCTTTTCATCGTCAATATAAGCGAGCGAAACTTTGTCATTAGGTCCTTTGTACCCATGAATACTATGTCCGTTTCGTGGTGTTTTAATTACTATTCTTACATTGTCTTGTGCGTTTGTAGTAAAAACTACCATTACAGTCAAAATGACTAAAAATATTTTATTCATTGTTCTTTATTCTTAATTAAACTTTTTCTGAATGTAAAATTAAATAAGAAATATATACAAATCAACAATACAAAATACGAAGCTATTAAGAATTTGATGATAAATGCGTTAATCATACTTTCAAAACTTTTGTGTTTTGTATTGATTTTAATCAAAAGCTCCCTGCGCCATAACAAATCTGTAAATCTGTGCAACTTAGAAATACCTCATCTGTTTCATGAACATTAAGACAAAAAGTAATCTGCATAACTTTTGACTATGACAAATAAGCTAGCCCTTTGCTGGAAAAACCATAACTCTTCTGCAAAAAAAATTGCGTGATAACCAAATGCTTATGAAATACATTCAAATAGAGTTTTTAGTACTATTTTTGTTATCTGCTAATTTTAGTTTTTCACGATTATGTTGCAACGAGATTTTCTGATATGCTGTTTACCGAATAGAATTAGCTTCAGGCCAAACATCCTTTTCACTATTGTGACAACCTTATTCTTGCTATTTTTAGCCGTATGCTGCAGAGGGCAGTCGGCCAATGATTTCAGCTATCAAAACATCGGTAAAGAACTTCATTATCTGGAGGATAAAACTGCGACGATGTCGCTGGACGATGTGAAAAATCTTTCTGATACCTCATTTACACGAGGCAGCCATGATATCCTGAATTTCGGCAATACTACTTCAGCTTGGTGGATAAAGATCAGTTACACTGCCCAACAGGACCTGCCCCTATATCTCATCATTGATGCGCCCAATATCGAATACATTGACGCATATGCAACCGACAACAAAGGTCGTGCGGTCATTTTCAAAACGGGATGCCTCAGGACTAGGCAGCCCAATGTGTTTGTCCGAAACAACTTTATGATAGATCTTCCGGTCGACTCAAAAATTGAGAACAAAACTATCTATTTAAGGTTAAAGACAAACAATATCTTGCTGGCACCGATAAAGCTTGCCACCGCAGAAAGCGTGATAAACGGACAGGAGTTCAAGCACGGCATCGAATATATCTATATCGGCCTGCTGATAGGGCTCTTGCTGTTCAACCTTTTCCTGTTTGTCAGCGTTAGGGACATCACCTATCTTTATTACGTATTATATGTGCTGACGCTATCGAGCTACCTGCTGATCTACATCAGAGGCTATGGATTTATCTTCGGTGATGAACTGAGGATCTTTTTAAACCAGTATCCACATGTGCTCTTGAGCTTTTCGGTAATAGCCTCCTTGGTGTTCTGCAACAAGTTCCTCCACCTGAAGCGGAGGGCACCTAAGATGCTCGGAATCTTCTATGTAATCGGCGGTGCGGGAATAATTCTTTTTTTTGTCAGTGCTTTGGGATTCAAGCATACAGCAACGGTAATTGCTCAGATGCTGACTGTCACGGTTGCAGTAGTGGCATGGATTGCAGGGGTAATAGCCTATAGGAACGGACACCGTCCTGCAAAATATTATATCCTGGCTTGGTTCTTTATCTGGGTGACCGTAGCGATCGTAACATTAAGCTTGGGCGGGGTAATCCCGTCAAGCGAATTCACCATCCAACTGGTACCCATCGGCTCTACACTCGAACTGCTATTGCTCTCCTTCGCACTGGGCGATCGTTACAAGACGATCATCAGGGCTGAACAGAAGGTAAGGGACGAGAACCTGTTTTTGGTAAGAACGCAGAACCAGCGGTTGGAAGAAAAGGTGGACGAACGTACATTGCAGCTGAACAGCACCATCAAGCAGCTGGAAAGTTCCAATGCCGTCAAGAACAGGCTATTTTCAATCATTGCACATGATCTCAGAAGCCCATTGAACAGTCTGCTAGGTATCTTGTCGCTGAGCGACATGCAGCTATTGACTCCCCAGGAGTTGCAGGAGCTGCTCGAAGAGAATAAAAAAACGATCAAATCGGTCAATAATACCCTAGATAACCTTCTGTATTGGGCGCAAAGCCAGATGGAGGGCCTGATAACTAGAAAGGATAATTTTGAGATAAAGCCCGTACTTGATGAACTGTTGCTGCTCTATCTTCCGCTGATTAAACAGAAAGACATTCACCTAGAACAGCTTGTCACGGACAATGGTGCAATTACTGCCGATCGCAATCAGATAAGCCTTGTGCTGCGAAATCTGATTGATAATGCCATCAAGTTCACCCCGTCAGATGGAAGGATTTGGTTTACCCTGCAAGCTACATCCGAAGGCGTGCACTTTTCCGTGGAAAATGAGGCTGAGAGCCATCTTGATATAGACATGGATAGGATGAATGGGGATGAAATGGCGATTGCTACCCCTGGCACAAGAAACGAACAGGGTGTGGGACTTGGCCTTCTATTGTGCAAAGAATACATCAAAAACAATGGCGGTACGTTTCTCATCGATCGAAAGGAAAACAGGGTCAGGTTTTCTTTTGTACTGCAAAGTAAACACTAAAGTATATTATTATTCTACGGATTTTATAGAATGCCAAGGCCAAAAGCTCAACAACATAAATGATGAAAGAACTTATCGAAGAAATAAAAGAAATTGAACACGGATTCAAGCATATCGTCAAATGCGGTGATGTTATATTGGCTGACAAGGCAGAAAAGCACTTTGATCTTGCGATAAAATTTCTATCTGACGAGAGCTATCAGGTAAGGATGCTGGCAACTTATCTCTTGGGGAAGCTTTCAACCGACAATTCCCAAGCTCTCGCGCTCCTTGAAACAAAAGTTGCAGACGACAAAAACTGGCGTGTGCAAGAAATGCTAGCCAAAGCTTTTGACTATTATTGCAATTCGATTGGCTACGAAATGTCTCTGGCCACAATAAGGAGGTGGATTGCAGACGAAAACCCAAATGTAAGGAGAGCTGTTACGGAAGGGCTTCGTATTTGGACAAGCCGACCTTATTTTAAGGAAAATCCAGTAGCCGCCATTCAGCTTATAAGTAAAAATAAATCAGACGAGAGCGAATACCTTCGTAAATCGGTGGGCAACGCCCTACGGGATATTGGCAAAAAGCATAAAGATGAAGTGCTTGACGAAATTTCAAGGTGGGACCTGGTGGATAAAAAGACGGCATTCACATATAAGCTGGCAAAAGGAAAATGAATAATTAGTGGGAGGACGATCCAGAGTACCGTGACCAGTTCGACTATCTGACTATCTTCAATGTTTTTAAATGTTGTTACAACAGTGATTTTTTCTTTCTCTTATAAATGGAGAGCTTCATTGGTTTTTATGAGAAAAAGCCGTATTGCTTTATTTTTTCAAGTGGATAATTCCAGACAAGTACCCAGTTCAATACAATTTTTTTTCAAGCTTTCAGGGCTAATTTAGAGCTTTAGCAAAAGATTTAATACTACCAGAGAGAAACTTCTCAAGCTAGGGAGGATGAGAATTACTTTGAACTCTTAATTCAATTTTTACAAGTTTTAAATCAGATTTTGAAATAAAAATGTAGGTAATGCCAATCAGACAATTCTGCAGCTTTTTGCCTTTACCGATAGGGAGCTAATACCATAATCTTTTATGACAAAAATGGTAGCAACTGCATTAACATGTTTATGAAATTGTGTTAACTCTTTATTGCAAATAAAGTGGCAACTCCAGTATTGCTGTACCATGAATGTGCCACAAACTTTTTGTGCACTTTATAAATTCTGTTTGTTGCCGATTAAAAACGACGAAGCCCGCAACTGTAAGAATTGCAGGCTTCATGCGGTATTTAAAGAAGTTTTTTACTAAAACTAAACGACCTTGTCATTTGTTTTAAAGTAAAAAGTGGAGTCGGGGAGAGTCGAACTCCCGTCCAAACAAGCAACCAAAAGGCTTTCTACACGTTTATTCCCTGATTGGATTTTCGTCATTGAGCAAGGCCAGGAACAGCCACACAATGCTTATCTTCTTAGTTGTCAAAACAGCCCCGAAGCTTGACCATTTCTAGGTTTATTTTTACGGTTCTCCTTTTAAGAACGCCACAAACCAAGGCTTTCAAGGAGAATCTAGCTTTCCTGCCTTGCAGGAACTAGGCAAATCGTACTATAATTCGGATTAAGCAGCTAAAGCGTAATTATTTTCGCCGTGTAAAAGTGTTAGGACCATTTAGTAACGAGAATTGTCCCAGTTCTCGACGTGCTTACTTTTCAATTCGACTTGCTGTCAAAACCAGTCGACCCCAATATGTTTAAGAACTCTACTATAAAGCAAAAACTATACCGCAAAAGTAGTCCAAATAAATCGAATTTGCAATGTACAGGCTAATTTGCGACGTCGTCTTTGTCAAGCTTGATAGGGTAGGTGCCGAAAAGAGGCGCCAGCTTCCAGATTTTGTAGGTCTTTAATGTGTATTTGTTTGAAATGGCAAACATGGCCACGGTATCTTTTTTGAGCTTTACATACGATGAAGTATTTCCGTGCCACCATCCGTTATGGTAAAATAGCTGCTCTCCCGTTTCCCATTCCAGCATGCGAATGCCGAGGCCATAGTTTTTGGTCCCTTTATGCTCATAGCTGTATCCTTTAAAGGCCTCGCTGACCAAAACTGAATTAAGAAATTTATCGGAATAAGTTGCCATGTCAAATTTTAGCAGGTCTCTTGGAGTGGAATAGATATTCTTATCGCCATAGACATCATCCAGATGGTTCATCTCGTATAAAACTTTATTGCCTTTATAAGAAAGGCTTGAGATTTCTTTGTCTTTAGCATAATCGTAGACATAGGTATTTTTCATGCCCAGCGGCTCAAAAATCATTTCCTGCATGGCATTGCGGTAATTTTTGCCGGTTACTTTTTCAATGACCAGCGCCAAGATCGCATAATTGGTGTTGCAATAGCCAAACTTTCTGTCCGGCTTAAAGTACAATCCAAATTTATGTTGCGCCAATAGATCCAGAATGTCTTGGTTGTGAAGCATCTTTGAACGATTCCAGATTTTAGTATCGTCTGCAAAATAAGCATAGTTCGGCAAGCCGCTTCTGTGGTTCAAAAGCATCTTGATGGTAATTTCATCATAAGGAAATGTAGGCAATATGCTATTGACTTTGTCTTCAAGATTTAATTTTTCCCTGTCGATAAGTCTCAAGATGGCAGTTGCCGTGAGGACCTTTGATACTGAAGCAATATGGAGCGGGGTGTTGGCATCAATGTTTTCTCCTTTAGAAAAATTAGACTTGCCTTCGTACTTTTCGAAAATCACTTGTCCGTTTTTAGCAACGAGAAAGCCGCCATTCATAGAATTATTGGGCCAATTCTTTTCGTAAAATTTCTCTAAGCTCTCCTGTTTTGAAGATACATAACTAGGCAGGAGTTTTTTAGATTTTATGGTATAAGGTGAAAGCGCATCTGTAGTATTTTCGGTAAGGTCATTAGAAGCAATCTGTTTTTCCTTTTCTTGGCAAGACGTTAAAAGTAAAGCCGAAACAAGGAAGGAGTATATATATTTTGAAAAAGTCATTTTAATTCGGTGGTTGAATAGCAAATATAGAAAAAGCGACAAACTATGTTTCTACTTTAACAAAATAAAATAAAAGTTATTGTACGGTATCCCTCCTTTAACATTTTAGAAGGAAAAACTAAAAAAATGCAGCATTATTTCTACGTAAATGTCTTGCATGGCTGTTGAGTTAATGTTATATTTGGAACAAATTATATCGTTGTAGTTATAACAAATCATTCGATACTATGATTTTGTTAAATTATTGCGATACTTTTAATCATCTCGCGATAAAATTAAAGACCACCCTTTACTTTTTTAAAAACTAATATGAAATTCGGAATTATTAAGGAAAGAAAAAACCCGCCTGACAGGAGGGTTGTATTTACACCAGAAGAAGCATCAAGATTGCTTAAGGAACATCCAGAAGCACAGCTAAAAGTCGAAAGCTCTGATATCAGGGTATTTACGGACGAAGAATACAAATCACTGGGACTAGAGGTTACAGAGGATGTCTCTGATTGCGACGTGCTTTTTGGAGTAAAAGAAGTTCCTGTAGAGTGGCTGATTCCAAACAAAAAATATTTTTTCTTTTCGCATACCATCAAAAAACAGCCTCATAACAGAAAGCTGTTGCAGGCAATCCTAGAAAAAAAGATCGATTTATACGATCACGAGACCATAGTAGATGCCAATTACAAAAGGCTTATTGGTTTCGGAAGATATGCCGGAATCGTAGGGGCTTACAATGGAATAAGAGCGTTCGGAATCAAATTCGAATTGTTTAATCTTCCAAAAGCGGAAACATTATCGAGCAAAGATGACTTGATTGCTCGATTGAGAAGACAGACGCTGCCGCCCATCAAGATTGTACTGACAGGCCACGGAAAAGTAGGTATGGGCGCTAAAGAAATCCTTGACGGGATGAAAATAAAACAGGTTACTCCAGAACATTTCCTGTCTAAAAATTATTCTGGACCGGTCTATACGCAAATAGATGTTTTGGATTATAACAAACGAATAGACGGTAAGCTTCTTGATAAAGAAGATTTTTATGCCAATCCTCAAGACTATACTTCCGATTTCGAACGCTTTTCCCAAGCAGCAGATATCTTCATGGCCGGCCACTTTTATGGCAATGGTGCTCCGGTAATCTTATCGCGAGAAATGCTCAATTCAAAAGACAATAAAATTAAGATCATAGCCGATATTTCTTGTGATGTAGATGGCCCTATTGCGGCAACGATCAAGGCTTCTACAATAGCAGACCCTTTGTTCGGTTATCTTCCGAGCGAACATAAAGAAGTGGATGTCTTCCATCCGGCTGCTATCGTAGTCATGTCGGTTGACAATCTGCCGTGCGAACTGCCTAAAGATGCGAGCGAAGGATTTGGAGAAATGTTCATGGAGCATGTCATTCCTGCTTTTTTCAATGGCGATAAGGACGGAATATTACAGCGTGCAAAGATGACCGAAAACGGAAAGCTCACCGAAAGATTCAAATACCTCCAACCTTTTGTGGACGGAGAATAAAAAAAAGCCTCGAATAATTCGAGGCTTTTTTGTGAAAGATTTGTTCGTTTTTTAGTTACCCTATTTCTATCTTTATAAAAAAATAGAAGTACTATGAAAACTACATTTGTAAAATTGTTTGTGCTAGGAGCCGTTATTGCTATGTCTAGCTGTAATTCAAATAAAAAAGCTGCTGTAAAGGAAGACGGCACTGAAGTCGTGAAAATCAGAACTCCTGATGCTACAGAAGCTGGAAAAGAAGAAGAAAAAGTAGAAACCGTTGCTGTTCAAGGAAAAGTCAGCGAAATTAACAAAGGAAAAGACGGCTATACGGCTATCCTGACTACTGATGACGGCAAAATTTATTATGCCACAATCAGCATCCCGAATCTAAAAGACCCGAAACAATACCGTTCTGTCCAGATTGGCGAAACCATCAAGGTCAAAGGCGATTCTTGGAAAATGGAAGACGATAATTATATTACGGTTCGTGAATTAGAAAAGTAAAATACTTAATTACTATTCCAGCGACATAGGTCTATTTTGAGCCTTACAGTCGTTGGAATAGTTATTTTAACTACTCTTTGACCATTATTATCTGAGTCGATTTCTCAATTCGGACTTTAATCATCTCGTAAACCCATTCTGAATTTACTTTTTGGGCAGCAATGTCCATTCTTCCTCTTTTCTTTTTTCCTCTTATCCGCACGGTGGCAAAAACAGATTTGTTGTTATTGGAATATTTGGTGCTTCCTTCTAAAATTGCCAGATTATCTAAAGGCCCGATTTCTCCAAGAATTTGGATGACTTCTTCATTGTTATTTGCTTGGTCTATTGCATTGGTGTAAAGCGTCGTATCATTATAGGCTTGTGCCATATCTTTAAAGTTGCCCTGAGTTATGGCATAGGCTAGAATCAGGCTTGCCAAAATAAAAGCGAGCAAGGAAACAAACCATTTCCAATTTCTCTTCCACCAGTTTTCTTGAGTTATTTCATTATCCATGATTATATGATGTTAAATGTGTTACGTATTGTATTTAAAGGAAAATTTAGCATTTTGGAATAGTCAAGACTATGGAATATCAAGGCATTCTTTCCTCTTTGGTATTGGCTTTTGAAGTAGCTGATTTTGGCAGGATAGAAGAGGGTTCCGGTTACTAGTACCATATACAAATAAAAGCTGCGTTTGCCGTTCCCGTATAAAAAATACTGCATGCCAATTTCTTCCGGGACTGAAACGCCTGTATTGGTTAGTACATGGAATACGTCATGGTCTTCTAATTTCGGCTGGATTTCGAAGTTGTATTTCAACAGAAAACAGCCAAGATGGAATCCTAGAGATTCTTCAGGCAGTTGCAGCAGTTCCTTTTGGCTGATTGTCCAAGGTTCGCCTTTTTTAAAGAACTTTTGGTAAGGCTTTTTGCTTATTTCATAAAGCTTTTCGATAAATAAATCTCTCATAGCGCAGTATTTATATTTTCTAAAGTACTTTGTTTTTCAAAGTAAAAAGATAAAAAAAAGCATCAGCTTTTTTGGATCAATTTTTCAAGAGCATCAATATGTTCCTTAAAGGCTTTTTTCCCTTCCTTGGTAGCAATATATCTTGTGTTTGGTTTTTTTCCGATGAACTGTTTTTCTATCGAAATATAATTTTCAGATTCCAATGCTTTGGTATGGCTCGCCAGATTACCGTCAGTGACACCCAAAAGCTCTTTCAGCATATTGAAATCGGCAGATTCGTTTACCATAAGAATAGACATAATTCCGAGTCTGATCCTATGGTCAAAAGCTTTGTTGATATTTTGGATGATGTTTTTCAAGTTATAATTGTGAGCAGTTTAACTATTTCTGTACTTTTCAGAGGCGGGCCAAAGATACTATTTGTAAAGTTTAAATATAATTTTAATTTTTTTCGTATTTGAAATACATCATCGATCCGTAAAAAATATGGCAAATACCGAATCCTAAAGCCCAGAAAAACAATCCATAGCCTATAAAATAAGAGGAAGCTAGGCCAATGATAATCAGCGTAATTCCTAAATAGCGGACATCGCCTAAAGTGTATTTGCTGGCATTTACGCAAGCCAGTCCGTAAAAAATCAACGTTAATGGCGCTACATAACCATAGATTTCTTTTTCAATAAGGAATAATATAAAAAAACCACCAGTCGCCAACGGAATAGCAAAGTTGATAATTAGTCTTTTTGAGGAAGCATCCCAGACTTTTTCGTTTTCTTTTTTTGCTTTCTTGATGCTCAGCATAATTCCGGTAAGCAGGGAGAACAGTATTACGATGAATGCGATTGCAAAAAGCCTTTTCATGGCATCTTCTGTAAGGACTAAATTTTTATAGGAACCTACATTATTCGAATCGGTGTATATCGTTTGATAGGCAAGCCAGGCTCCGATTAAACAATAAACTCCGGCTAAAATTCCTGATAAGCCGCTTAACGAAAGAAATCGAGAAGAACGATTCATCATGTTCTTGATTTCTGTAATGTCATTAAGATATTTGTTTGTCTCCATATAAAGTACTTTGATTAACAAAGTAAAGTAAATAAAATGTAATAGCAAAAAAAATCCCTCGAAATTTTCGAGGGATCTTAAATTATTTTTTCAAAGTGCTTACAGCCTGAAAATACCGCCTACAGTAATGATTCTTTGAAAGAATCCGAAATGTTGCGATGCGCTGTCAGCATTGCTCGAAGTGGTCTTGATGTCTTGCATGTCGATATAGCCTCCTTTTAGCTCGCCTTGTATATAAAAGTGCTTAAAGAATGTCAAGTTAAGTCCTACTTGTGCAGAAAGTCCGTATCCAGAAACATGGAAATCGTCGTGACGTTGCTTGCTCAACAGGGTTGCGTTGGTTTTAGGGTATAAAAATCCGCCGCCGACACCTTCTGTCAAATTAATTTGGAATTTGTCAGTGTTTGGAAGGTGGAAAAATCTTGAGATATCGTCAACACGGTTAATTTGTGCGTGCACGTAGTTCAGTCCGTCTGTATGCTCGAATTTCAAAAAGTCTTCTGACATTACGGTTGGTCTGTTATCGTAGATACCGTTGTGGATTGATCCTGCTTCAGATTCTGGAAGGTTGATTTCTCCATTTACATTGGCAGTCTGGCCTTGTGTCATTACATATTTCATATGGTCAACGCCGATAGAAACGTTGTAATGGTCGCTGATAAAATACCCTATTCTCAAGTTGGTTTGAGGAATGGTCATTCTTGCAGGGTTCAAATAATCAAGATGATACCCTTTTGGCTTGTCGTGTGCTTTCACGTCGTTGACTGTGAAATTGTAGCCATCGCCTTTAAAAGTAATGTCTGATTTTGTGTAAGATTCTCTGTTGCCACCCCAAGAAATAAAGAATTTTCCTTTGTTGTGAGCAGTGTATTTTTCAGGACTTGTTGCCAGTTCTTGGGCAAAGGTGTACTGTGAAAAAGCACAAAAAAAAGTTAGTACACCCATTAGGAATGGATGTTTCAAAATGAGGGATATTAATATTAAAAATTATTTACGGTTTTTCTGATGGCTACTAATTTTGTCATGAGTCCTTCAAAATATTTCAGGTCTAGCATGTTAGCGCCATCGCTTTTTGCGTTTGCTGGATCGAAATGGGTTTCGATAAAGATTCCGTCAACGCCTACGGCAATTCCAGCTTTTGCAACGGTTTCGATCATGTCTGGTCTTCCTCCGGTCACGCCTGCTGATTGGTTAGGCTGCTGTAGCGAATGGGTTACGTCCAATACTGTGGTAGCGTATTGCTGCATGGTTGGGATACCGCGGTAGTCTACAATCATGTCTTGGTAGCCAAACATGGTTCCTCTGTCGGTTACCATTACTTTTTGGTTGTTGCAATCCAATACTTTCTGTACGGCATGTTTCATGCTTTCAGGGCTCATGAATTGTCCTTTTTTAAGGTTTACGGTTTTCCCTGTATTAGCAGCAGCAACGACTAAATCGGTTTGGCGTACTAAAAAAGCAGGAATCTGAAGCACATCTACATATTCTGCTGCCATAGCGGCGTCTTCATTAGTGTGGATGTCTGTAACGGTCGGAACGTCAAAAGTTTCGGAAACTTTTCTTAGAATTTTTAGGGCTTTTTCATCGCCGATTCCAGAGAAACTGTCTATTCTGGAACGGTTTGCTTTTTTGAAGGAGCCTTTAAATACGTAAGGGATTTCTAGTTTGTTTGTGACTTCAACTAATCTTTCGGCAATTCGAAGAGCCATTTCTTCGCCTTCGATGGCACAAGGTCCTGCTAAAAGGAAAAAGTTATTGCTGTCTAGGTGCTTTATTTTTGGGATATCTTGTAGATTCATAAGTGTTGTTTTTGAAAGTGCAAATTTACAAATAATATTAATCGAAAGATAAATTCTGTTAAAAGTTTAAGAAGCAAAAAGACAGGGATTTATAGGTAATTTGTTTTGTTGTTTTCTAAATTGAATTTTTTTAGACTTTCTGTTGTATTATAGGGTTTTGAAATAGAATTTTTGAGGCATAAAAAAACACGAACGTACTTTGAGCAGCGTGTTCGTGTTGGCTTGTTATTGGTTTTTCTTGAGTCCAAATCCTTTTGGAACAAAGAGATAGCCTTTTTCGTAGATGTTGAAGTATAGGCGAATGGGCTTTGCTAGTCCGGGCCACGTGATTTCATAAACGTCTAAGAGTCCGGCGCCCATTTCGTTTCTTTTGGAAGGGAAGGGACAGCAGCTTTCTATTTTTTTATAGCTTATGATTTCGCCTTTCGGACCTGTGAGGGCATCTAGAAAGCGCTTCGGATTGATGTCTTCGTCGGCAACGCTTTTGTAGAATACGTTGATCGGGTAGTCTTTGTCGTAGCCGTATTTTTTGTCCTTGCTGAATTCGGTTAAAAGGAACCAGCCGTCTTTGGTCAGGATAGGCTCTGGGGCGTTGTCGTCGATGTTTTTGATTGTCGAGCGGGTACTTACGCAGGAAACTGCAAGTATTCCGACGAATAGTGCTAGTATGAAAGATTTGGTTTTCATTTATTTTGTTTTTTTAGTTTGGACAAAATAGGCTACGATAGCCGAAATTACCATGCCTATAGATAACGCAAAAAAGATGCTTTGTATGATATAGCTTTTCAAATTAAAATAGGTTGCTGCGCTGGCTTTGTCTTTTGAAGCCTTGATCATGTTCTCGAAAAATTCAGGAGCAATTAATTCATGCAATGAAGCTTGTGTCAGCGGCATTAGCAGGGCGATTACACTGGTCATGTAGAGTCCGGTGGCACAGCCTTGTTTCCAGTCCATGCTGCCATTGAAATAGTGGGTCTTTTTTTCTTTTAGGGCCAAGGTATAGATGAGTGCTGCAAAAAGGTAAAATAGTAGGGAAGAGAGCATATAATAGCTCATGTTTTCTCCATAAATACCTAAAGATTTTTCAAGGATGGCCCATGCCAGATAACAGAAGGTGTATCGGATGCCCCATTTGATTTCGATCGCAAATTTTTTCATTGTATGTAGGGTGTAATTCTGCACCAAAATTAAATGTTTATTTTAATTGGGTTCTATTTTAAGGCGGAATATTACGGAAGAGTGGGAGCGAATTGTTATTTTTGCGTAAATATTTTCAGCTATGTATAGTTTTTATGGCACTTGGCCTTGGTATATTTCGGGATTTTTGATTGGGGCTGTGATGCTTCTTTTGATTTATTTCGGTAAGACGTTTGGTATGTCTTCTAATCTTCGTACGCTTTGTTCTATTTCTGGAGCGGGAAAGTTTTCTGATTTTTTTAGGTTTGACTGGAAAGCGCAGCGCTGGAATCTGGTTGTAGTGCTTGGTGCGATGATCGGGGGCTTTATCGCCGTGCATTATTTGAGCGATGGTTCTGGGGTCAACTTGAATCCGGCTACTGTAGCGCAGTTGAATGAGATGAATATTGATGCGCCTCATGGCAATTTGCTTCCGGAACTTTTTACTTCTAGCGAGACCATCTTTACGCCAAAAATCTTTGGGTTTTTGCTTTTCGGAGGTCTTTTGGTAGGCTTTGGTTCTCGATATGCGGGGGGATGTACTTCGGGTCATGCGATTACGGGGATGAGCAACTTGCAATTGCCTTCTTTGATAGCGGTTATTGGTTTTTTTGTGGGCGGCTTAATAGCGGCGCATTTTTTATTGCCTTTGATTTTTTAAGTTTAATTATATTTTGATCTCTGACCCTGACAGGGTTTGGAACCCTGTCAGGGTCAGAGCGGGAGGTGAAGGGGAAAAGAAAATAATTCTATTATATCTGTACGATGAAATTTATAAAATATTTGCTTGTTGGTATCTTGTTCGGAATTGTCTTGACTAAATCGGAGGCGGTTTCTTGGTACCGTATTTATGAGATGTTCCAATTCCAGTCGTTCCATATGTTCGGAATTATTATGACGGCTATTGTGGTGGGTGTTATTGGCATCCAGATATATAAGAGGAATGGTGTTATCGGGCTTGACGGCAAGCCGATACAGATTGCGGATAAGGAAAAGGGCTTTAAGAATTATATCATCGGGGGCACTATCTTCGGATTGGGCTGGGGAATGATCGGTACTTGCCCGGGACCTATCTTTATCTTAATCGGGGCTGGCTTTTACGGAATAGGCATTGTTCTTTTGGGTGCCTTGATCGGAACATTCCTTTATGGCTTGTTAAAAGATAAGTTGCCTCATTAATTTTTGCGGCTGTACATCGGTTTTAGGGACAAAATTTATTTCTAAAGGCGTGAAATGAATTTCTAAAGGCGTGAAAAGAGTTTCTAAAGGCGTGAAAAGAGCTTCTAAAGGCATGAAAAGAGTTTCTAAAGACATGAAATGAATTTCTAAAGACGTGAAAAGAGTTTCTAAAGACGTGAAAGAAGTTTCTAAAGGCATGAAAAGAGTTTCTAAAGACATGAAAAGAGTTTCTAAAGACATGAAATGAATTTCTAAAGAGGTGAAAGAAGTTTCTAAAGACATGAAATGAGTTTCTAATTTACTTATATAAAAAAGCCCCAAGGTTTCTTGGGGCTTTTTTTATGTGAGCATTGTTTTTTCTGCGTTTTCGAGGGACATGGCTTCTCGGTCGGCTAGGATGACGCGTTCGAGTTCTTCTATCTTTTCGCGGACGGCGCTGATGTATTCGTCTTGGTTGCGTATGCTGGCGAGGTACTTGAGCGTTTTTTCGTCGTGGGTAAAGAAGGTTTTTGCGGAACGGGTGGCTTCATAGCTGCTGTGTCCTAATAGCTTTAGCACGTCGATGCCGACACGCAGGCTGGTATCGAGGGTTTCTCTGTAGATGTGCATGATTCCGGCATTCATCTGGTCGTAGGCGTCGTCGCGGTTTTCGGAGCGCACGAGGATGTAGAGGTTCGGGAAGTGTTTTTTGACCATCTCGATCATCTCCATTCTTTTTTCGCGGTTTCCTATGGCAATGACAATGACTTGGGCTCTTCCGGCTCCGGCAATCTGAAGGAGGTCGTGGCGGGAGGCGTCTCCATAGTAGACTTTAAAGCCTAATTTTCGGAGGAGGTTGACATTGTCGCTGTTGTTGTCGAGTACGGTGGCTTGGATGTTGTTGGCGCGAAGGAAACGTCCGATCGTGTTTCCGAAATGTCCGTAGCCTGCAATGATGACGGGATTGCTTTCATGGTCTACATCGCTTTCGTCTTCTTCTTCGCTGCCGGTCATCGAGCATTTGGATTTCATCAGTACTTTTTCATTGAACATCATCAGCAGGGGCGTAAAGGCCATGCTAAGGGCTGTTACGGCCATCATTAGGTCTGTTATTTCTTTGCTGAGTATGTTTTCTTGCAGGGAGAAGCTTAACAGCACGAAGGCGAATTCGCCAATCTGGCTGAGTCCGAAACTGAAGATAAAGTTCTGGGAGTATCCGACCTTGAAAAATTTGCCTAGGGAATAGAGCACGGTAATCTTGATGGCCATGATACTGGCTACTAATCCTATAATCTGGAGGGGCTTAGACAGGAGGAGCTCAAAGTCGATGGAGCTTCCTACGGATATGAAGAAGAGTCCTAAGAGGAGTCCCTTGAAAGGGTCAATGGCAATTTCGAGCTGGTGGCGGTATTCGCTGTTGGCGAGCATGACACCGGCCAAAAAGGCTCCTAGGGCGGGGCTGAGTCCGACGGAGGTCATCAGTACGGCAATGCCTACTACGACAAGGAGCGCCATTGCGGTAAACATTTCGTGCATTTTTGTCTTTGCCATGGTGTGGAAGATGGGACGAAGCAGGTATTTTCCGGATAGGACCACGAGGGTTACGGAGGAGAGTACCAAAAGGGCTTGTATCCATTTCGGGAAGGAGTCCATTAGTGTGACGTGGGCCGCCACGGTATTGTTCTGTAGGGCTTTATTGGCCAAGAGGGGCAATAGGGCAAGCATGGGAATGATGGCGATGTCTTGGAAAAGCAATACGGCAAAAGAGCTTCGTCCGGCTACGGTTTTCATCCAGCCTTTTTCGTCGAGGGTCTGCATTACGATGGCTGTTGATGACATGGAGATAATCATTCCGAGCACGAGGGCTGTTTTCCAGTCGAATCCGAAGGCCAGGGCAATAGCGGTGAGTGTTATCGTAGTTCCTGCGACTTGTATGCCGCCCATTCCTGCTATTTTTTTTCGCATTCTCCAGAGGCGGTCGGGTTCTAGTTCTAGGCCTATGACGAAGAGCATCATGACAACGCCGAATTCGGCAAAATGCATGATGTCTTGGCCTTCGGTGCCGATGAGGCCCAAAAAGGCGGGTCCTATGATCACTCCGGCAAGCAGGTATCCTAAAACGGAACCGAGGCCGAGTCTTTTGGCAATGGGAACCATGATGACGGCTCCTGCCAGATAGATCATTGCTTGAAAGAAGAAAGTGTCCTGCATATAATTGATTTACTTTATAAAATTAAGCTATTTTAAAAAAGGTATTGGTTTTTAGAAATAAAAAAATCAACTGCCTGACGGGTAAATATCAGGCAATTGATTTAGGGAATTATGAATGGGCTGTTATTTCCAGCCGCCGCCTAGGGAGCGGTAAAGTTCAACGTCTGCCTCAAGGCTAGAGCGTTTTATGGATGCGAGGTCTAATTCGCTTTGCAGCAGATTGCCTTGTGCTACGATAACTTCTAGGTAGGTCGCCATACCGTTTTTGAACAGCATGTCAGCGTTTTTCACGGCTTTTTGCAGCGTGGCTACTCGGCCGGCTACTATGGCTTGTTGTTCTTTTAGTTTTTCGACTTTTACGAGCGCGTCTGAAACTTCGCCTACGGCTACGAGTACGGATTGTCTAAAGTTGATTACGGCTTTTTCTCTTTCTATTTTAGAAATTTCGTACTGAGCTTTTAGTCTTTTTCCGTTCAGCAGGGGCTGTGCAAGGCTTCCGGCCACGGTTCCGAAAAGGGAGGCTGGGGTGTTGAACCAGTTGCTGGCTTCGAAAGAGGTGAGTCCTCCGGAGGCGGTAATGTTCAGGGTCGGATAGAGGCTTGCTTTTGCGATTCCTACTTTTGCGTTGGCGGCTTTTAGGGCAAGCTCGGCATTCTTAACGTCGGGCCTTCTGCTTACTAAAGAGGAGGGAATACCTGCGGCTGCATTTTCTTTTAGGGCAATGGCGCCTAGCGTGGTTTTTCTTTCTTTGGCACTCGGGAAGGTTCCGGTGATCGTGCTCAGGGCGTTTTCTTGAATGGCGATGTTTTGTTCTAGTTCAGGAATTAGCTGTGCGGCTACTGATTGTTGTGCTTCTGCTTGTTGTTTTGCCAATGAGGTTACTTGCCCGGATTCGTACTGCAGGTTGATGACAAACAGGGTGCTGTCGTTCAGGGTCAGGTTCTTTTTGGCAATTTCTAATTGGGCGTCAAGCATCAGAAGGTTGTAAAATCCTTTGGAAACATTGGCTACGATAGTGGTCTGCAGGGCTTTTTTTGCTTCTGCGGACTGTAGGTATTCTGCCAAGGCGCTTCGTTTTTGGTTGCGGATTTTGCCCCAGATGTCGGCTTCCCATGATAGGTTCAACGCGGCATTGTAGTCTTCGACGTGCTTTCTTCTTAGGAAAGTGCTGGTGCTTAATCCGTTCAGGCTGTTGTCAGACAGACGGGTCGATGTTGCAGTGGCTTGGAAGTTTACTTTGGGTACGTTGCCCCATTTGGACTGTGTCAATTGCCATTGCGCGGCTTCGATATTTTTTTGGGCTACCAGCAGGTCGTTGTTTCTCACGATGGCGCTGTCGATCAGTTTTTGCAGGGAGGGTTCTGTGAAGAATTCTTTCCAGCTTTGGTCGGCAATGCTCGTGGTGTCTGTAGAAGTGGTATTTCTAAAGTTTTCTGGCAGGGCGTCTTTTGGAGTCTCGACGTCTTTCGAGACTTTACATGCTGTAAGGGTGGTAAGCAGTACCAAGACAGCGACATATTTATTGATGTACTTTTTCATTTTTTATTTTTCTTCGTTATGGATTACAGCAATTGGTTTTCCACTAACTTTTTCTTGTAAATATTGGAATATTATGAATAATACCGGGATGATAAACAGTCCTAGGATTACTCCTGATAGCATACCTCCTGCAGCACCAATACTGATGGAGTGGTTACCTTGGGCAGATGGTCCTGTGGCACTCATCATCGGAATCAGTCCTACGACGAAGGCTAGCGAGGTCATGATAATTGGTCGCAGACGTAGCTTGGCGGCGTCGATGGATGCTTTGCCTAGTGCTTGGCCGGATCTTCGTTTTTGTACTGCAAATTCTACGATCAGGATGGCATTCTTGGCGAGCAGTCCGATAAGCATGACGAGCGCTACTTGTACGTAAATGTTATTTTGGATGCCTGTCAAACCGATGGCTGCAAATACTCCAAAGATTCCGGTTGGGATGGAAAGGATTACTGCTAACGGCAGGATGTAGCTTTCGTACTGTGCTGCAAGTAGGAAATAGATGAATACCAAACACAATAGGAAAATGGTTGTTGATTGTCCTCCAGAAGAAATCTCTTCACGAGTTTGTCCTGAAAATTCATAACTATAACCGGCTGGCAATTGCTGTGCCGCTACTTCTTCGATTGCTTTGATGGCGTCTCCGGAGCTGAAACCTGGTTTTGGAATGGCGTTGATTGAAATGGAGTTGAACAGGTTGTATCGTGAAGCGGTTTCTGAACCGTAAATACGGGTTAGTTTTACTAAGGTATTTATCGGAACCATTTCGCCATTTTTGTTTTTTACGAATACGCGATCAATGGTCGATGGGTCTGCTCTGTCGGCGATATCTGCTTGGACTACTACTCGGTAGTATTTTCCGAATCTGTTGAAATCGGAGGCTTGGGCACTACCAAAATAGGCTTGCATGGTTTGCAATATGTCTTTTACTTTTACGCCTAATTGGTCTGCTTTTTCATCGTTGATGTCTAATTGCAATTGTGGGTAATCGGCTTTAAAAGAGGTGAAGGCTACTGCAATTTCTGGGCGTTTCATTAGTTCTCCGATGAAGTTTTGCGAGATGCCGCTAAATTTATCGAGCTTGCCGCCTGTTTTGTCTTGCAATACTACATCTAGGGCTTCTACGTTACTGAACCCCGGTACGGTTGGGAAACTGAATACGAAGAAACTTCCTCCTGAAATGGCGCCTAATTTGCCTTGAACCTGACCCATTATTTCGTCTATATTTTTAACGTCTCCACGTTCTTCATTTGGTTTCAGCAATACGAAAACAACTGCTGAAGAGGGGCTTGTAGAGTTTGTCAATAGGTTGAAACCTGAGATCGCGGTTACAAATCGTGATGATTCTAAGCCTTTTAGCATGTTTTCGGCTTCTGTCATTACTTTTTGGGTTCCGTCAAGGGATGTTCCGGAAGGGGTGTTTACTGCAATGGCGATAAATCCTTGGTCTTCTGTTGGGATAAATCCTGTTGGAGTTCTGTTGACCATAATGACTGTTGCAACGGTAATCAATGCTAAACCGCCTAGACTTACCCATTTGTGACGGATTAGGAATTTCAGTCCGCCTACATAACGATTGGTTAAAGAGTTAAAGCTAGTATTGAATGCGTTGAAGAATTTTTGCTTGAATCCTGGTTTTGTGTATGGTTCTTCTCCGTCGTGTGCTGTATGGTTTTCTTTTAAGAATAGGGCAGCAAGGGCAGGGCTTAATGTCAAGGCGTTTACTGCCGAGATTACGATGGCGATTGCCATGGTAAAGGCAAACTGACGGTAGAATACTCCTGTGGAGCCTTCCATGAAACCTACGGGTAGGAATACGGCGGCCATTACTAGGGTAATCGAGATAATAGCGCCTGTAATTTCGTGCATGGCTTCGTGTGTTGCTACTTTTGGAGACAGGTGTTTGTGTTCCATCTTGGCATGCACGGCCTCGACGACGACGATGGCATCATCGACCACGATACCGATCGCTAGGATTAAAGCGAAAAGTGTCAATAGGTTGATAGAAAATCCAAATAGCTGCATGAAGAAGAATGTTCCTAGAATGGCTACTGGTACTGCAATTGCTGGAATCAGGGTTGATCTAAAGTCTTGAAGGAAAAGGAAAACTACAATAAATACGAGTATAAATGCTTCTAATAGGGTGTGTTCAACTTGTTCAATTGATTGGTCTAATGATACTTTTGTACTGTAAAATATGTTGTGTTTTATTTCTTTTGGGAAATCTTTGGATGCTTTGACCATCAATTTGTTGATGGCTACCTGAATGTCGTTTGAGTTGGAACCTGCTAATTGGATGATACCGATTACGACTCCTTTATTACCGTTCAAACGGGTCAAACTGTTATAGGAATAGGCGCCAAGCTCTACTCTGGCCACGTCTTTTAGGCGAAGGATAGAACCGTCGGCATTGGAACGGATCGCAATGTTTTGGTAGTCTTCTGGCTTGGTTAGTTTTCCTTTGTATTTGATAACGTATTCGAAAACTTCTTTGCTTCTTTCACCAAATTTACCTGGTGCGGCTTCTAAGCTTTTGTCTTGAATCGCAGCCATTACTTCGGTTGGCGTTACGTTGTAGGTTGCCATTTGTGTTGGGTTTAACCAAACACGCATGGAATAGTCTTTTGTACCTCCAAAGATGGAAGCGGAACCGACTCCAGGAATACGCTTGATTTCTGGAATGATGTTGATTTGTGCATAGTTGGCAACAAAAGTTTGGTCGTATTTGGCTTCGTCTTCGGTATACATACCGATGGCCATGATAAAACTGTTTTGTTGTTTTGCGGTAATAACGCCTTGTTGTACTACTTCTGCTGGCAGCTGGCTCGTGGCTTGTGCTACTCTGTTCTGTACGTTAACGGCTGCTTGGTCGGCATCGGTACCTAGTTTAAAGAAAACGGTAATGGCTAGGGTACCGTCGTTACTGGCAGTCGAGCTCATGTATGTCATGTTTTCAACACCGTTGATGGATTCTTCTAGCGATGGTGCTACCGAACGCAAAACGGTTTCGGCATTGGCTCCAGGATAGACTGCGGTTACCAATACGGATGGGGGCGCAATGTCTGGAAACTGTTGTAGGGGCAATTTTGTAAGTCCTAGTACGCCTAATATCACCAATAAAATGGATATAACTGTGGCTAATACAGGTCTCTGTATGAATATTTTGAACATTTTTCGTGAAATTATTTTTTGTTAATTACTTGAGCAATCTTAGTGGATTTTTCAGGTTGGATTGCCTGGCCTTCTTGAAGTTTGTCGATACCGCTTAATACAATTTGATCGCCTGATTTTACGCCGTCTTTGATAAGATAGTTTGTACCGCTTTTGCCTATGATTGTAATTGGTGCTTTGGTTACTTTGTTTTCTTTGTTTACGGTAAACACGAAAACTTTATCCTGCATTTCAATGGTTGCGGATTGCGGTACTAGGATGGCATCGTTGTGTTTGATTCCTAAACGGACTCTTCCTGTGTTTCCAGAACGTAAGGTTCCGTTTGCATTAGGGAAGGTAGCACGAAGCGTGATGGCTCCTGTGTTTTTGTCGAATTGGCCGTCTACCATATCAATTTTTCCGGTTTGAGCATAAGCGTTGTTGTCTGCTAATATTAGGGAAACTGGCGGCAGAGTTTTGATCTTGTCATTGATGGTGTTTCCTGAGTATTGTGCTTTGAAGTTGATGAAATCTGTTTCTCCAAGTGAGAAATAGGCATAGACTTCGTGTACGTCAGAAAGTTTTGTCAATGGTTCGATATCGGCCGGCGAAACTAGGCTTCCTTGTTTTTTTGGAAGTCTTCCGATGTAACCGCTAACTGGGGCAGTGATTGTAGTATAGCCTAAGTTGATTTTTGCTGAACCTACCATTGCTTTTGCTTGGTCTAAATTGGCTGAAGCGATTCTGTGTGATGCTTTAGCTGTTTTTAATTGGTATTCTGAAACGACTTTGTTTTGAACTAATGGAGTTAATTTGTCTATTTCTAATTGGGCATTGATCAAAGCGGCTTCGGCTCCGTGAAGACTAGCAAGGGCGTTGTTTAGTTGCTCGCGATATGGCTGCTCGTTTATTTTGAATAGGGGCTGTCCTTTAGAAACGAAAGCGCCTTCGTCTACGAATATCTTTTCTAGGTTACCGCTTACTTGTGGACGAATTTCTACGTCTACGGTTCCTTGGATAGAAGCTGGATATTCTGAATCTGTGGTTGCGTTTTCGCTTTGGATGGCGTATACTGGCAATGTTGGAGCAGGAGCTGCGGCTTGTTGCGCGGCTTTATCGGAGCATCCTATTAGTACAACAGCGAGTACTAGGCTGGTTAGAATTATATTTTTCATTTTTTTTTGACTTTTGAATTTGTTGAACATTTTGATTGATTCTTGGTTTTTGTTGCGATACATTTTTGTAAGTGATTTAAATAGGACCGGCTATTTTAGAAGCTGGTGTTTTTACTTTCTTTTTGTTTTATAAACCATTTTATATCATTTTGTGAAGTGTTTCTTCTGGGAAACAGGATCACGACTACGAACCCGCTACATTGTCATAAGTATTAGTTTGTTCTTAATCATTGTAAAAAATTATAATTAAACCTTATTAAATTATCTAACATCGTTAAGTAATAAGACGAAAAAATGTATAGATTTGCTGGCTTATCTATTTGTTATAGATTAGCATTAAATTATTTATCACTGTTAAGTATCGTGTTAAAAAAAAGTGATACTTTATGTTATTGTTATTAAATCATTTATCAGCGTTAAGTAAAAGTCAAAAAAATTAGGCTTCTACTACTTGAATTGATTTAATGATTCCTCCGATTGCATCCTTAAGTATCTGGTTATTGATACTTGATGCCAGCCCGTTGCCTACAATATTGATTGAAATCAGTCCGTGGATTACTGAGAAAAAAGTGAAATACTTTTGTTTTATGACATCGTCTGTCGGCTTTTGTCCTTTCATCAATTCGGCAATTGCTTCCGTAAATAGTTTGAAAGGGACTTCTGCTTCTGGAACGCGCTGCATACAGCAGGTCATTTCGACACCAAACATTACCTGATAGAGTTCTTTGTCTTCGAAAGCAAAATTCCAATACGCCATCCACATTTCTTCCAGCTGTTCGGCCGGATCTGCTGATATGGTTTTTGCTTTTTCAAGATTTGTTGACAGGCACACGAACCCTTTTTTGGTGAGTTCATGTAGTATGGCTTCTTTGTTTGAAAAGTATTCGTAAATGATTGGGGCGGTATATTCGATGCGGTCTGCGATTTTTCGCATGCTCAAACCTTGCCATCCTTCTTCTTTCACAATATAATAGGCAGCATCCAGGATGTTATGCCTGGTCTCTTCTTTTTGTCTTAAAATTCGATCTTTGCTTGCCATTTTTTGTGTAGTATTAAATTGTTTAACACCGTTAAGCAAAATTACAGCTTTTTTATAATACGAACCAAATGCATCATCAAATTTTCTTATGGAACTATAAAGAGTATAGAATTTCTATATAAAAAAACAATCGCAGGAAACGAATTCCCTGCGATTGCTACTAACTCAAAACCTGAACAAAAAATTATTTGTTCGAATATACTCGAACATAATCGATGATAAATTCTTGTGGAAAGATAGAATCGTCTACTTCTGGACCGCCAAAGTTTCCTCCAACGGCTACATTTAGGATAAAATAGAAGGGTTGGTTGAACGGCCAAACGTCTTCGGTCTTGTCTTTTGGATTGAAAGTAAAGACAAGGATGCCGTCTACATAAAAATCCATTTTTTCTTTAGTCCAATCTACGCCGTAAGTATGGAAGCCTTCTTCGATATTCTCGAATTTGGTCTTGTGCGAACTGGCTTTGTCGCCGTGATTGGCTTGGGTATGAAGCGTCGTGAACACCATATCGGGTTCTTTTCCGATGTATTCTAGGATATCAATCTCGCCGCTTTTTGGCCATCCGACTTGTTTGATATTGGAGCCTAACATCCAAAATGCTGGCCAGATTCCTTGTCCCACCGGAAGCTTGGCGCGTGTTTCCATATAGCCGTATTTGAATTCTTTTTTTCCGGCCGTGGTGATGCGGGTAGAGGTGTATTTATCGCCGTCTTTTTTTACGGTAATGACCAGCTTGCCATCGACGAGCTTATGATTTTCTGTGGTATAGATCTGGCGTTCGTTGTTTCCCCAGCCGCAGATGTTCGGGCAGCCGTCGCCTAGCTCATAATTCCACGTTTTTTCGTTTAGTTTATTGCCATCGAAGCTTTCTTCCCAAAGGAGCTTTCCTTTTTTGACCTGGCCGAAAATGGAACAGCTTGTAAGCAGTAGTAGGATTGCAGTTTTTTTCATATGTCTTTTTTTAGTTGGAATAGTTAAAGTCTGCCTGAAGGGTTGCTGTAGAACTGCCACCGACAAATAGCTGGAAATCTCCGGCTTCTGCTTCCCAGATCTTGTTGGCAGAATAGAATTCGATGGTTTTTTCGTCGATTGTAAAGGAAACGGTTTTTGTCTGTCCGGCTTTTATTTCGGCCAGTTCAAAGCCTTTTAATTCTCTTACTGGGCGCGTTACGCTGGCGACCAAATCTCGGATGTATAATTGCACGACTTCTTTTCCGTCGACACTGCTGGTGTTTTTTACATCTACAGTGACTTTAATTTTTCCGTTTTTCTGTAATGATTTGGTATCGAGCTTTAGATTGGAATATTCAAAAGTTGAATAACTCAGTCCGTGGCCGAAAGGGTATAGGGGCGTATTTTCGATGTCGGTATAATGCGACCAGAAAACGCTTTCTGGATTGTCTGTCGAAGGTCTTCCTGTATTCTTGTAGTTGTAGTAGATTGGCACTTGTCCTACATTTCTAGGGAAAGTCATCGGCAGCTTGCCGCTAGGGTTGTAATCTCCGTATAGGACTTGTGCAATAGCGTGTCCGCTTTGGGTTCCTAAATGCCAGGCTTCCACAATGGCAGGAATGTTTTTTGCCGCCCACGGAATGGCTAATGGACGTCCGTTTTGCAAGACGAGCACTATATTCGGATTGGCTTTGTATACGGCTTCAAGGAGTTCTTGTTGTACGCCAGGGAGCGTAATGTCGCTTCGGCTTCTTCCTTCGCCGGTCTGCAGTCCGTGTTCGCCTAGTACCATAATGACTACATCGGCTTGTTTTGCGGCCGCGATGGCTTTGTCAAAACTGCTCTTGTCGGTCGTATTTATTTTTGTTTCTACCATAAATCTAGGTTCTCCTAGAGCTACATCGGCACCTTTTTCATAGGTAATCTGGTTTCCTTTGTAGGCTGCCATACCTTCAAGAAAGGAAACAGCGGTATTGTCGTCGGCACCAATCCTCCAGCTTCCTAACGGGCTGGTCTTGTCGTTGGCTAGGGCTCCGATTACGGCGATTTTCTGTCCTGATTTTTTAAGTGGCAGAAGTTTGTTTTCGTTTTTTAGGAGTACGATTGATTTTTTTGCCATGTCTAAAACACCGTCTTGAAATTCTTTTTTCCCGATGTTTTGTTTTTCGCGGTTTTCGTCGCAATACTTATACGGATTGTCAAAAAGGCCTAATTCAAATTTTACTTTTAGGATTCTTCGGACGGCATCATTGATTTTGTCTTCGGAAACTTTGCCTTCTTTTACTAATGTTACAAGGTGGTTTAGGTAGCCGTAGGATTCCATGTCCATGTCAGAGCCTGCGTTTGCGGCTTTCATGGCGGCATCCTTCATATCTTTGGCATAGCCGTGTGCAATCATTTCGCCCATAGAGCCCCAATCGGAAACGACGAAGCCGTCGAATTTCCATTCGCCTTTGAGCAGGTTTCTTTGAAGGTAGGCGTTTCCAGTAGCAGGAATTCCTTCTAATTCGTTAAAAGAGTTCATGAAAGTGAGCACGCCTGCATCGACAGTCGCTTTGAAAGGAGGAAGGATGATATTGTGTAAGGTGTTGTCGCTGATATCGACTGTGTTGTAATCGCGTCCGGATTCGGCAAAACCGTATCCTGCAAAGTGCTTGGTACAGGCTGCGATGTGAAATTCATCGAGCTTGTCGCCTTGAAATCCTTTGACTCTTGCGATAGCGATCTGACTTCCTAGGTAGGGATCCTCGCCAGCACCTTCCATCACGCGTCCCCAGCGGGCATCTCTGGAGATATCTACCATTGGGGCAAACGTCCAGTTCAATCCGGAGACAGCGGCTTCGGCTGCGGCAATTTCTGCTGATTTTTTCATGGCTTCGAGATCCCATGAAGCGGCTTCTGCCAAGGGGATAGGGCTGACTGTCTTATAGCCGTGAACGACATCGAATCCGAAGATAAGCGGAATTCCTAGTCGGGTTTCTTCTACGGCAATTTTTTGCAGCGCTCGTACGTCTTTAACACCACGGACATTCAGCATGGAGCCTACTAATCCTTTTTTTAGGTTTTCGTATTTTTTTGCAGCTTGTCCGTCTTTAGGAACGGGACCGGTGACATCCCAAAAGCCATTGTATTGGTTCATCTGGCCCACTTTTTCTTCTAGGGTCATCAGCTTTAATACGGAATCTACTTTTCGGTCTATGGGAAGCTTGTCTTTTCCTGCGAAATTGCTTTGTCTGGAACTGCTGCATCCGATGGCAAAAACCAAGGCAGCGGCAACTCCGTATCGTATCGTAGTATATTTCATTCTTGCTGTTTCGAAATTTTATAAAAAGCCAATAATCAAGAAGGCTAGCCTGGCTAGCCTCCTTAATTAGAAGCGAAAGAGTTGGATTTATTGGTAGACTCTTACGTAATCAATTTCCATTGCGGACTGCGTGAATCCAGGTGCTACTGTTCCTCCGAACGTTCCGCCCATGGCCACATTCAATATCAAGAAGAAATTGCTATTGTATGGTGTGGAAGGGGAGTTTACATAGGAATGGAAAGCAGGCTGGTCGTCTATATAAAACTTGATCGATGTAGGGCTCCAAATGGCTTTGTAGACATGGAATTCTGACGAGACATTGCTGGCTGTCGTGGTTCCGCTGTCTGCATTTCCGCCTGAACGGCCAGGATAGTGGAGCGTTCCGTGAATAGTATTTGGTTCGTTGCCTTTGTGTTCCATGATATCAATTTCTCCGCAGGCTGGCCAAGGGTTTGTGGCATAGTTTTCTCCTAGTGCCCATATCGCAGGCCATGTTCCGCCGCCAGATGGCAGCTTGGCTTTTACTTCAATCTTGCCGTATTTGAATTCGAATTTGTTTTCTGTAACCAAACGGGCAGAGGTATAGTTGGAACCAGAGAAGCTTTCTGCTTTTGCAATGATTTTTAATACGCCGTTTTGAACAATCGCATTGTCGGCTCTGTCGGTATAGTGTTGCAACTCGCTATTGCCCCATCCGCCAGCGCCAAGATTGTACGACCATTTTGTAGGATCTGGAGCGCCGTCTACTTCAAATTCATCATTCCATATCATGTTGGTATAGTCAGGCTCATTGCCTCCTTGAACAGGCGGCTGGTTGCTGAAGGTATGGTACCATGCCAAAGCAGGATTGCCACCCATTACAGCTCTTACTACCAGCTTGCTGTCTGTAAGTTCTAAAATTTCGTAAGTGCTTTGTCCAATATAGTAGCCCATAAAGCCATTGTCTGAAAAGGTCATAGCGGTACCACGTTTTTTGTCTGCTGGTACTAAGGATTCGCTAGGGCTCAAGGCTACTGTCTTAACGCCGCTTGTATTGTAGTTCAAGCAAAGGTCAGAGCTTCCTGAACCGCCGCCTACACCTAAGAATGCTGAATTGAAGAATGTTTTTCCTCCATTGTCTAGTTCAAATTTCAATACGCCATTTTCTACGAAAAATTTCAGTTCGTTGTCGTAAAGACAGCTGCTGTCTGGCGATCCTGCTTTTTCGAATGGAGTTGCTGCATAGTAGTTAGGGTAGAAGTTTTTGGTGACGTCACCGTCGTTTTGTCCTACGCCTAAATGGCCTGGCTGTGCTGCTGCCCAATACCATGTTTTGGAGCTTCCATTGGTAAGCAGTGTTATGGCTTCTGGATCGGAGAAGTTACTGAAAACGGTTACTTCAAATGAAGTGTTGCTGGCTGTTCCGCCTTTTCCAAACGCAATAACGGTTACGATATAGGTGTTTACGCCATTTTTGGTAAAGGTTTTTGTATACACGCCTCCTGGTGCATTTTGGGAAGTGGCATCGCTGAACAGGTATTTGAAGTTTACTGCATTTTCGGCAGTTGCTTTCAATATCACTTTTCCTGAACCGTCGCCGTCGGGATGTTCTGCATCTTTGCCGACAATTTCATATTCCAATTGGATGTTCTTTGGGGCATCGAGATTGCCAAAGGTCTTATCGTCTTCTTGGCAGCTGCTGACCATGAATAGGAGCAGGGCTAGTTTTCCGAAGTTTTTTAGTATGTTTTTCATCACTTTTAATTTGAAAGTTTGACGTCATCGAAATAGTAGCTTGCTCCGGTTCCGTTGGTTCCGAAATCAAAGAAGAGGACTACGTTCTGATACGCATTGTTGTTGTTTATTCCTGTAAAGTCATAAGTCAGTTCTTCCCATCCGTTCGCGACGGTAGTGGTTACAGAGATTTCTCTGTTGATACCTGTGTTGGCTGAATTTTCTAGTTTTAGAAGTATTGGTATTCCGGCTTGTGGCGACCATACCTTGATTTTGATCTTATTATACACAGAGAAGTCGATCGGTTCGGTAAGCGTGATAGCAGTTCCTGCCCAAACTTCTGAACCGGCATTCTTTACGACTCTGGCTACATTGGCTGTCGTATTGATTCCTGTGGCATCAGGATTGGCTACTTTTGAAGCAAATGCGCCTCCAAAGTCACCAAAGCCGTAATTGATGGTTGCGGATTCGAACGTCAATGGCAATGTTTTAGGCTCGTCGCCATTGGTCAGGTAGATATCGTCGAAATAGTACGTAGCACCGTTTCCTGGATTTCCGAAGTCGAAGAAAAGAACGACTTTTGAATAGGACTGTGATAAGTTGGCTCCTGAGAAATCATACGTAAGATATTGCCATGCGTTAGCGACCGTTGTTGTTTGGTCTACTTCGGCATTTATTCCGGCATCGGTAAGGTTTTCAAGTTTCAGCTTTACTACAGCTCCGATTTGCGGCGACCATACCTTGATTCTGATTTTGTTTAAGGTTGAAAAGTCAATCGGACTGTCAAGAACCATGATGGTTCCTCCCCAAGTTTCGGCTCCGTTGTTTTTTACCAATCTTCCTACTTTTGAACTTAGGTTGATTCCAGAAATATCAGGGTTATTAACCTTACTTGTGCTTACATTTCCGAAATCGGAAAACGAATAGTTTAGTGCTGCATTTTCAAACGTCAACGGCATCAAGATCGGGTTAGAGATTACGACGTTTTGGGTATAGGTGGTCGTTGCCGCACCTCCGCTATACGCTACAACTGTTACTACATAAGTTCCAGTATTAGCATAAGTGTGTGCAACAGGAGTGCCGCCTTGCATAAATGGTATCGGTTCTTGTGCCGGATCTTCTCCAAACGTCACTTCAAAGAATGTTTCGAAGTCTGCCGAAGCGGTCACGTTGATAGAGAAAGAGTCTCCAACAACAGGACTGATTGTTACAGCCAAGTTTTCTGGGGCCCTGAAAGCAACAGTCAGCGGAAGCACGACTTCGCTAGTCAATCCATTGATTGCGGTGGCTACAATTTTCACATCGTATTGGCCTTCGGCGTAGATGTGCTCTACGGTTCTTCCAACGGCTACTTCTGCAGGTTCTGCCGTAGCATCGCCAAAATAGACGTCGTATTTTACTAGTCCTTCGCCTCTAGGGGCTATTGTTACCCGACCAGAGTTGTCTTGCGTGATGGTAAACAATGCAGACAGGTTGGAAGGAGCAGGGGCATTCGTAACCGAATCAAGGCTTGTATCGTCGCTGGAACATCCTATGAGGAAAGCCAGCAGGAATAAGCTGATTATTGATTGTATTTTTTTCATATATCTTAAATTTTAATATCCAGGGTTTTGTTGCCAATTTCCAGCTGAAAACTGAATTTCTTCAATCGGAATAGGGAATAGTTCGTTTTTATCAGCAGTAAAGCCGTCGATTTCAATAGCTGCTCTTCCAGTTCGTACCAAGTCAAAGAAACGGTGTCCTTCTCCTAGAAGTTCTCTTCTTCTTTCTTCCCAGATCAAAGAGGTAAGGGTAGCTCCAGTTCCGTTGATGTCGTGAGTGGTATCTCCAAAAGCGCGTCTTCTTACTTGGTTTAGGTAGAATCTTGCTTTAGTGTCATCGATACCGCCTCTGTTGAAGGCTTCGGCAGCCATTAATAATACGTCTGCATAACGGATCGCCCTGTAGTTATTTGGATTCGTCAAGTTCAAGTCACCTGCAGCGTTCGCGCTTCTTGTTCTTGGAATGTATTTTTTGTTGAAAAAGCCAGTATGCTTGTAGCCTACGCCATAGGTAGCACCAGTTGCTGTAGCCCAAGCCGCGATATCTAGGATGGCAACATCTTTTCTAAGATCGCCTGCTTCGTAGATGTCTACCGCTTCTTGAGTCGGAACGTTAAAGCTGTATCCTGAAGAAAATCTTGGTCCAGAATAGTTTCTAGGTCCGTTGAATCCTACGGCAACGTTTCCTTCGCTGCACTGAAGACATCCGAATCCAGCACCTTCGATATCGGTGTATTGTACTTCAAGTACTGATTCTACGCCGTTTTCTTCAGCAACTTCAAAAAGAGTATCGTAATTTGTAACTAATGAATAGCCTCCAGTTACGGTAATCAGGTTTTCTAAGGTCTGTGCCGCCAAGTCAAATTTGTCTTGGTATAGGTATACTTTTCCAAGCAATGCCTGTGCTGCGCCTTTGGTAACACGTCCTACTTGTGGAGCGTTAGGGCTTAAGTCGGCAATAGCTAGGATCAAATCATTTTCGATAGATGCGTATACTTCTGCTTTAGAAGATCTAGGAATCGTTTTTTCGTCGCCTAATTTGAATCGGGCATCTTGTTTCATCGGAATACCGCCGAACCATTTTACTAATTCAAACTGGAAATAGGCTCTCAAGAAACGCGCTTCGGCAATGATTTGTGGTTTGTTAGCGAAATTGGTCTTGTCTTTGAACTCCATGATGTAGCTGGCTCTGTTGACTCCGGCAAACATCCAGTCCCAAACATTTTTTACGTTGGCGTTTACCGGCGTATGGATCATTTCGTCTACTTGCTGGAATCCGATAACGTCGTTCGCGCTTTCTCCGCCCGAAAGCGTATTGTCTGAAGCGATTTCGCCTAACAATACGTTGACGTAGGTAGATTGCAGGATATCATAGGCAGCGACCAAGGCATTATAGTACTCTTGTTCGTTGTTAAAGTAATTGTCTGCTCCGATCGAATAAGGAACTTCCCTATCGATGAAATCGTCTCCGCAGGAAACGGTTGTCAAGAGCGTCAGTGCCATGAAGGCTGTGATTATATTCTTTTTCATTTTTGTCTTGAATTAAAAATTAACATTTACGCCAAACATATAGGTTCTCGGAATCGGATAGAATCCGTTATCCACACCGCCGCCAATAGGATTTCCATTGGATGCTCCTGGGTCATAGCCTTTATATTTTGTGAAAGTGTAAAGATTGTTTACTCCTGTGTAGATTCTCACTTTGGTAATTCCTGCTTTTTCTGTGAAAGAAGGGTTTAGCGTATAGCCTAATTGTACGTTTTGGATTCTTAGGTACGAAGCATCTTCTACGAAATAATCTGAGAATATGTTGTTGGCCGTAGCTGCTGTCGTAACTCTAGGAACGCTGTTGGAAGTACCTTCGCCTGTCCATCTGCCTAACATGTAGTTGGATCTGTTAACGTCGTTTTGAGTTCTTTCATAGGCTCTTACCATGTCGTTTCCGATAGAAGCGAAGGCATAGGCTGTGAAATCAAATCCTTTGTAGTTTAGGTTGATGTTCAATCCCATGGTTACATCTGGAATAGGACTTCCGATGTCAGTTCTGTCGCTAGTATCGATTTTGTTGTCTCCGTTGACGTCTACAAAGCGCAGGTCGCCCGGTTTTGCTTCAGCACCTAGAGCGGATTGCGAAGGATGTGCATCGACTTCGGCTTGGTTTTGGAAAATTCCGTTGGTTTTGTATCCGAAGAAATAGCCCATTTCATGTCCGACCTGCATTCTAGAAGTAATCGTGCTTGTTCCGAACAAACCGCCTTCGATAAATCCGGTACCGTTATTGACTTCGATCACTTCGTTTTTCAATGTCGTAACGTTATAGTTTACGTTGAATGAAAAGTTGTCAGACAGTTGTTCTTTATAGTTGATGGCAAATTCAAAACCTTTGTTTCTAACACTTCCTGCATTGACTACTGGCGAAGAGCCTCCAGGAGCCGCGATTCCAGTGATGGCACTGATCGGAACGTCTACAATCAAAAGGTCTTTTCGGGTATCGATAAAATAATCAGTAGCGATTTCGACTTTGTCGTTAAACAGTCTGAAATCCAAACCTACGTCGAATTTTTTAGCTTCTTCCCATTTTACATCTGGGTTGGCTAATAATCCGATTGCATTTCCATTGACAAGCTGTCCGTTAAAGATATAGGTAGCTTCACCTCCAAGCAAGGAGATATAGGCATTTGATTTAATTTGGTCGTTTCCAAGGCTTCCGTAGCTTCCTCTTAATTTTAGGAAATTGATGAATTTAGATTCTCCAAAGAAACTTTCGTCTGATATCACCCATCCCGCTGTGAAGGAAGGGAAGTAGGCCACGCGGTTGGAAGGCCCGAATTTAGTTGACATATCGCGTCTGATCATGGCAGACAACAGGTATCTTCCTTTATAATCGTACTGCAATCTTCCGAAATGTGACAATCTTCTTTCATCATAGGCGTAGGATCCTGCTGCTTTTCGGTCTACATATCCTGTAGTTAATGAAATGTCGGCAAATTCCCATGAGTTGTTCGGAACGTCAAAACCAGTTGCATTCAGTCCGTTGCCATATTCTTTGAATACGGTCGTACCTGCTGTTACAGCAAAGTTGTGGTCTTCTGCCAGCGTTTTTTTGTAAGTCGCAAACAAGTCGAACGTGTAGCTGTTGTCGTTGATGGCGTTTTGGTCTACGCTGCTTCTCGGGTTGTTGAATACTTTTCCTTCGCCGTAATAAACCAGCTTGTTAAACGTTTTTCCTTCGCTGTTAGAGGTTTCAAAACCAATACGTCCGGTTACTGTCAAGTCTTTGATGACGTCATATTCTAACGCAAAGGAACCGCTTAATCGCTTAAGGTTATAGGTGTTGAAGGTGTTGGCAATCTGCTCTAGCGGGTTGATGATTTCAAAACCGATGTTACTACCCGGAATGTTTACGTCGCCGCTTGGCAATACGGTATAGTTTCCGTTTTGGTCATAAGGCTTGAAAATAGAAGGCGTGTTAATGGCATTAAACAATACCGATCCTAAAGCATTCTCGTTAAAAGTCCTTGAGCTGGTGTATAGGTACATCACATTTGCTTTGGCTCTTAATTTGTCTGTCAAGTCAGCATTTAAGTTCAAACGTGCCGTATTTCTCAAGAAATTTGATTTATAGCCGCCAATGATACCGCCTTGGTCTAAATGCGACCCGCTGATGGTATAGGTTACTTTGTCCGAACCGCCGCTTGCAGAAAGGTCATGGCTTACGATCGGCACGCCAGTATCGAAAACCTCATCCTGCCAGTCGGTTCCTTTGCCTAATCCGGCTACATTTGGGAACGGAAGCACATTTCCTGCATTGGCATAGCTTTCGTTCAATAACAGCGCATATTCCGTAGCATTTAGCAACGGCAGCTTTCTGCTTGTTTCTTGCGAACCGATATACGTATTATAGGAAATTCTTGTTTTTGAGTTTTTCTTTCCTGTTTTTGTCGTAATCAAGATCACACCGTTGGCACCAATGGTTCCGTAGATGGCCGCTTGTGCATCTTTTAATACGGTAAGGCTTTCGATATCATTCGGATTCAGCAATCCTATATCTTTTATGATATTGCCGTCTACTATAAAGGTAGGCCTGTTTTCACCGTTGGTAGCGATACCTCTGATTCTTACGTCAAGATTACCGCCTGGTCTTCCAGACTGAGTCGTTACATTGACTCCAGAAACGGTTCCTTGCAGCGCCTGCTCGATTTTTATAGGACGAAGCTGTTCTAGATTCTTGCTGCTTACGATCCCTACGGCTCCGGTTACTTCTCTTTTGGTCTGGCTTCCGTATCCGATCACTACAACTTCTTCTAGCGATTCGGCATCAGGACTCAATCCTATAGAGATGGTTTCGTTCTTAGTTACCTTAAATTCATAATTAGAGAATCCAACGTAACTAAATACTAAAGTAGCACCCGATGGAACGCCTGAGATCTTAAAATTTCCATCTAGATCTGCTATTGTTTGTAATGTTCCGTTTTTTACGGAAACAGTTGCTCCAGGCAATGGCAGGCCTGTTTGAGCTTCAGTTACTTTACCGCCAATTTCATATTCCTGTGCATAGCAGAAAGAAGAAATCAGGATGAAAGCAATGAGGAAAAAGTTTGACTTCATATAATTTGTTTTTTGTGATATCTAAAATTAGAAGTCTTGTTTGAGAATATGAGAAATACAACCACAACAAAAAATATACAATTCAAAAAAAATTGGCTTAAATTTTATTATTCATAAAAAAAGCGAGCATTAACAGTAATTTAAGAGATTTTTAAAGTTTTGCTAACACTCTCTAAGTAAGCTTAAGAAATCCAATTACAACGTTGTTGTTGTGGTGTTGTATAGGTAGATTTGCTTAATGTTGTGGTTTGTCATATCGAAAGTATGTACTCGACAAGGCCTTCTTCGTGGGATAAATCCATTTTCTTCCGCAAACGATATCGTTTTATCTCTACACTTCGTACAGAAATGTTAAGCAGAGGAGCAATTTCTTTGGAAGAAAGATTCAATCGCAAATAGGCGCAAAGCCTCAAGTCATTAGGTGTTAACGACGGATGCAGATTCTTCACTTTTTTAAGAAAATCCTTGTCAGCATTGTTAAAAGCGTCTTTGAAGATATTCCACGTGTCTTCTTCGCTGATATTCTTGTTGATGGTGGTGATGACCGACTTGATGTTTCTGTTTCCTTCTTCAGAATTTTTCTTCAAATCTTCCTTAATCATGCTCAAGAGTTCGTTCTTCTTGATAAGACTCATGGTCGATGCTGCCAGCTCGCGGTTCTTGCTTTCAAAATCTTGTTCTAGCTGCTGGTTCTTGATTTTCATCAGTTCCTGTTCTGTTTCCAGTTCTTTGATCTCGAGCAGACGGTTGTTTTCTTCAATCAGCTTTTCTTTTTGCTGGTGGTAGTAATTTTTATAGGCTCTGTTGATAAAATACGCCATTACCAAGAAAATGATGATGTAGATGATAACTGCCATCGTTGTCCGGTACCAAGGCTTTAGGATGGTGAATGTATAGGAAATCGTATTTTCTGAAAGCGCATTTCCGATTTTAGCACGGACTTTAAATGTATAGTCGCCTGGCGGAAGGTTCTTAAAGTTTACGGTAGGCTTGTTGCTCCATTCGCTCCAGGTTTCTTGATAATTTTCAAGAAGGTATTGGTATTCGGCATTGATGTATTTGTTGAATTCCGGAACCGTATACGAAAAAGTAATGTTGTTGTCGGCAAACTTAAAATCAGAATGCCCCGCGATTGCTGCATAGCGAAGGCTCTCATTGGATTTGTTGACTGAAATGCTCGACATCGAAATCTTGTACTTGTTGAATTTAAGATCGTCGATGTTGATGGTATAATAACCGTCCGTTGTTCCAATCAAGTAGATGGAATTGGATATCTGCGTAATGTTTTCATACCCCAGCATCGAATTGGTAAGCGAAGACGGAATCGGGATAATATTGTGCTTCAGCTGCGAGCTTAATTTTCCATACGAGAAATAATTGATGTAGTTTTTGGTAAAAAACCATAGCCTGTTTGAGTTATCGACCATCAGCTTTCCCGATGTATAGCTGTCTTTCTCAAAAACACGGCTTAATGTCGTATCCTTTTCAAACTGCTTGGTCTTTGGGTCTAGCTTAAAGATCCCATATTTATAAGAATAATAGATACTGCCGTTGAATTTTGTGAGTCCGGCATTTTTCCCTTTTGTCGGATATTTATACGTAATAAACCTGTCTGTTTTTCGCAAATCAGAATCCAGCTGAAAGCGGAAAACGCCTTTGTATTCATGGCTTACATAGACTTCTAAATTCTTTGTAATCTCAAAGTATTTCGAAGAATAGTCGAAACCAGAGATTTTATTACGAAAAGCCCATTGCCCGTTTTTATTTTCTAAAACCGAAACGCCATAATAGTTGCCTTGCAATAATAAATCTTCTCGGCCAGGAACAGTTTCGAATTTCCAGGTTCCTGAAATAGTAAAAAGAGAATTGACGGTATTGCCGTTGACAATAAATGTACCCGAATCATGGCCGCAGAACAACGTTCCTTTGTGCGAATACAATGTCCAGACCTGTCCTTTAGTGCCGTTTATGAACTTGAAATCTTCAGGCGATTCGTAGGTTTTATAAAATAATCCTTGGTTAGTACCCACAAACAATTTGCCGTCATGGAGAATCGATGTATAAACGGTACCCAGAATCCCAGTATCGTCCGAAAAGGAACGTACGGGAGAATTTAGGTTGATGCAGTTGATCCCGTTATCAAGGCCGATCCAAAGGTTTTTGTCATAATCTTCAAAAATCGACAAGGCCGTGTTGTTGCTCAAGCCTTTGTTTTGGGTAATATGATAGAGCATCTTTCCTTCTTTGGAAATGATAAAGATACCGTTAGAAACGCTGCCTAGAGCAAAACTGCCGTCAGATAAAATCTGGCTGCTATAGATACTGCTCGCGGATAAGTCCGCGTCTGCTTCTGTATGCCATTTGACCGGCGTGTTGTTGAAGAAGGTATAAAAGCCGTTGAATTGTGTCTGCAACAACAATCCGCCGTTTCTTGAAAAGATATTTACGATTTTGTTCTTTAGGATGATAGGATCGTTAGAAATCAGCTTGCCTTCGCCGTTTTCAATCTCAAACAGCCCTTCGGTATAGGTTTGGTAATAAATAGCATCGTTGGCCTTAAAAGCCCTTGAGATAGCGCCTTTTGGCGTGATGATCTTAAACTTTGAAGTCTTGGTATCGTATAAAAAAATCTGGTTCAGCGATTGAAAGATGACCCATTGGTCGTAATCGATGATGTTCCAGATCTGCTCGTCGTCCAACATCTTGTCAATAATAGGCTTGCTCAGCGACGTATATTTCAAAAGACCGTCCTTTTGTCTTTTCCAATAGCCAAACTCCATATAACAGCCCGTATAGATCCTGTCATTGATGAATTTTGCCGAACGGATGATGGTCTCGTTTGGCGACGGATAGAGTTTCCAGTCGGCCCCGTTAAATTCTAAAAGTCCTTCATTGTTGGCAAAATAAACAAACTGGCTGTTGTCTTGGGTAATCATCCAGTTTTGGTTGCCGGCTCCATAACTGTTGGAGCCGTATTTTAGGATAGGAGGCAGCTCTTGCGAAAATCCTAAAAAACAGCAAAATAGCAATAGTATGAGTATTTTTTTAGACAAGGTCGGGTAGGGATTAGGTTCTTAAGTGCTACGAATATACGATTTGAAATGAAAACTTTGCAAGGCAGATTTCAATGTATTGCGGGTTTATCACAATTTTTACGCTATTTTTTAGTTATAATCCCAAAGAATATACTATGAGAAAGATTAAAATTTTGATGGGTGTGCTGGCTATGGCAAGCTTATCATTGGCTTCTTGCAGTTCTAGCGATGATGAGTTTGAAAGAACCATTGTCGGCAAATGGAACTACAACAAGACTATCGTCACAGCTCAAGGAGGCACCCCGGTAGACCAAAGCTACACGGGCCATGAAAACGGCTGTGAAAAAGACCATGTAGAATTTGTTGAAGGCGGTGTTTTTAGGAATGTACTGCTAAACAAAGACCAAAACAACAACTGCGTGGAAGATGCTACCCAATCGAATTGGACAAAGAATGGCGCAACGCTTACGATAGGCGTCGATACCTATGAGGTAACCAAGCTGAACGGCTCAGAATTGCGGTATGAAAATACGGTCAATCTCGAAGGCGTTCCTGTTAAGGTAGTTAAAGTCTTTACAAAAAACTAAAAAACTGGATAACGAGCTTGAGATTTGGCCGTTCTAGTTATGCATTAAAAAACCTGAAGTACGACTTCAGGTTTTTTTTGTGCGCTTTTATGCGGTGTAGCTATACTATGAGTAAGCTTGTAAGCGTACCAAGTTGCTAGGCAAGGCTATGCTAGAAGCAAGGCAAAGTATACCTATATGTTGGGCAAAGTCATCCAAGGGTAGATCAAAGTATGCCTACGCAGTGAGCCAGGTTATCCTAGGGGCAGGGCAAAGTATGCCTAAATATAGATCAAGGTTATCCATGAGGTAAAGCAAAGTATACTTAGGTCGAGAGCAAGGTCTTGTTAGATACAAGTCAAGGTATTTCAAGAAAATGCTAAAGCAAGTTTCGTGATAAGTTGCCATAATTCGATTTTGCTGTCCAAATAAAAAGGCTCCCATTGGGAGCCTTTCTTTTTAAACTATTTCTGCGCTTAATCCAGCTTCTAGCAGCTGGGTGCATTGCGGCTTCAGTTCGTCCAATGAACCCGTTTTCACGGTACACTTTCCTTTATAATGAACAATGATAGAACATTGCTCGGCTTGCTCGGAAGTATGATTGCAGACCCGTATCAAGGTTTCGATAACATGGTCAAAAGTATTCACATCGTCATTATAAAGAATAATTTCATTGTTTAAGGAAGTCAGTTCTTCGACTAAGACTTCTTTTTGAATTTTTTCTTTAGTGCTCATAATCAAAAATTTAATCTAATTTACATATTTCAAGGCGACCCAATTGTTTTTTTGATGTTTTTTAACATAGGTCAGCCCTTTCTCAGTGCAGGAAGCATCGATTACCGGGATGTCTTCTTCATAAAAACCGCTCAAGAATAATGTGCCTCCGGGATTCAGGCAATCTACATATTGCTGCATATCGTCGAGCAATATGTTTCTATTGATATTCGCGATGATTACATCATAGCTTTTGCCCCCCAGCAATGCCGCATCGCCTTCATAAACGGTAATATGGCTACAGTTGTTGCGTTCAGCGTTTTCAATCGAATTCAGATAGCACCAGTTGTCGATATCGATAGCATCAATCGGTTGGGCGCCTTTCATTTCAGCCAATATTGCCAAGATAGCCGTGCCGCAGCCCATGTCCAACGTTTTCTTTCCTGCTACATCCGTTTCCAAAAGATGCTGGATCATCATGTGCGTCGTTTCGTGGTGGCCGGTTCCGAAAGACATTTTCGGCTCGATCACGATATCGTATTTTGCATCGGTCTTTTCATGAAAAGGAGCTCTTACATGGCAGATTCCGTCAACGTCGATGGCTTCAAAGTTCTTTTCCCATTCCTCATTCCAGTTCACCTGCTCGATTTCTTCTACCGTATAGCTCACGGTAAATTCAGGCGAGGTCAATATAAAAATATCTTCTAAGACATCCTCAGTCCAAAGTGCCTTTTGAATATAGGCCGTAACTCCAAATTCAGTTTCGATGAAGCTTTCAAAAGGTTTTTCGCCTAATTCGGCCACAAGAATTTCTGAACCCAGCTCTTTTGGTTCTACTTTAAAATGATATCCCAGGTAGGTATTTGCCATAACATTAATTTTTTGCAAAGGTAATATTCTCATAACATACGCTAGGTAAAATTAATATTAAGTTTGCATCAAATTAACACAACGCCATTATGAAGAAAATCTTAACGCTGGCATCGCTATTTGTAATTAGCGTTTCTACTGCTCAGGACATTAAGGTTACTACCAAAGATAACGATTTAAAATTATCTGCGCTGCCGTACTACAGCTACGGTAAAGGCTTAGGGCTGACATCTCCTGATAGCCTTTTTCAACTGAATATCCGTTTCAGGATGCAGAATAGGGTCACGTATATTGAGAATGAAGGTGAAGAAACGGCTTATGACGGACAGATTCGAAGACTGCGTCTGCGTTTTGACGGATATGTAGGAGATCCTAGGTTTTTATATGCCATCCAGCTTTCTTTCGCTCCTGGCGATGTGGGCGAAATCGAAGAAGGAGAGAACCTCAACATCATCCGTGATGCGGTGGTGTTTTACCGACCGAACAAAAACTGGAACTTTAGCTTCGGACAGACAAAATTGCCAGGGAACCGCCAAAGGGTCAACTCTTCGGGAGGTCTGCAGCTGACAGACAGAACTATCAATAACGCTAAGTTTACCGTAGACCGTGATTTTGGTTTCCAAGCGCATTACCTCCACGAAAACCTAGAAAAGTTTTCTTATAACATCAAGACGGCAGTTTCGACCGGCGAAGGACGAAACTGGACAAAGAGCAACGACAACGGCGTGGCCTTGACCGGAAAGCTGGAGCTGTTTCCTTTTGGTTCTTTTAAAAAGGACGGAACGTCTTTTGAAGGCGATATTGCTAGAGAAGCAACTCCAAAATTAATGCTATCGGGTGCTTTCCAGCAAAATAATCATGCAAGAAGAACGCAAGGGCAGTTGGGAGAAGATTTGTTTGAGCAAAAAACAATGAAATCGGTACTGCTCGATGCCATGCTAAAATACAACGGCTGGGCATTCATGTCGGCCTATATGTCTAGGGCTTGTGACAACCCGATTACGGTAAATCCGGAAGATGCTACGGATATACAATATGTCTTTACCGGAAGCGGAATGGACTATCAATTGAGCTACCTTTTTCCTTCAAATTATGAAATCATCGGAAGGTTCTCTACACAAAAAGTCAATGAAGACATTCAAGAATTGGCACCGGATACCAAACAGTACAGCATAGGCGTTACCAAATACATCTGGGAGCATGCGTTCAAGCTTCAGGGAGAGCTTACGCTTGACGATTTGAATTACTTTGACGGAAGCTCTAAGCAGAATTGGTATTTGAGATTTCAAGTAGAAATAGGGATTTAAGAGGTTGTTTGTTGCCCGTTTTAAAATTTCCCATAGAGGCTTTATCGTTTGATAAGGCCTTTTTTATTGCTATATGTCAAATCACAGCCAATCTGGTGATAGCAAAAAAAAACCAGTTTCAGAACGAAACTGGTTTTTTGTAAAGGGAAGAAATAAGGGGATTATTTGACCACGAGCTTTTTCGTGATTCCTTCAGCGGTCTTAACCAGGTAGATTCCGGTTGCCATTGAAGAAGTGTCGATGGTCAAGGCTTGTTTGGCTGTATGGATTAGTTTTCCGGTATAGTCGAAAACTTCGATATCGGCTATTCTGTTGAAGTACACGATTCCGTCAACCGCCGGGTTCGGGAACAATACGAACGTTTTAGGCTCGTTTTCAAAACCTGGAGTCGAAAGATTTTCAGTATTTACTTCAAACAACGTCAAAGTACCGCTGATTTCATTGGCTACTACGATATAATCCTTATTCGTCGGGCTGTCTGCCGCTTTGATATAGGTGATTCCTTCTGGACCGTGGTCTCCTGCGTAAGCAGAAACGCTACGGCTGTTTTTGTAATCTACAAATTTCACGTCGTTCGGGTTAGTCACATCGTATACCATAACGCCACCGACTCTTTCTAGGCTGATAAAAGCAAATGTTTTGCCTGCAATTTCAGCAAGCGTAACGCCTTCTGGTTCTGGACCTTTAGCACGGCTTCTTACTTTGATTCCGTTGTCTTCGTGATCCGCATTAAAGATCGGATTGATAGACGGTGTCATGGCTGTGTACATTTCAAAATCGTCACCGCTGTCAAATACCAACTGTTTTGTATCCGTATTGAAAATCGAGAACGAACGTCCGCCAAGCGCGTAAATCTGTTCTTTTTCAGCGTCAGCATCAGTATTTCCTGAGAAAGCAGAAACTCTGAATCTTCCAGCATTGTAGCTTTGTTTTAGCATAGAAGCATTTGGATAGGCAACAGCATCTAATCCGTAGCTGTTATCTCCAATTGTAATTCTTTCTACAAAGCCAGTATATTCTTTTTCATCGCCTTCGTTAGCCGTTACGATAAAATTAGCGCCGCCTGCAGTATAATTGGCAATTCCGTCAGGCTGGTAGAATGATTTTATAGGCCAGTTGGCAATCAAGATCTGTCCGTTGTTGTCTGAAATATCCGCTCCGTTACCTACAACGCTCATGTCTTTTGTGCCTAAAGCCCAAAGAGCTGTATAGGTATTATTAGTCAGGTTGATTTCTGCAATGGCATTGTTTTCCTGCAAAGCAACCCATGCTTTTTGAGAATCAGCGCTGATTGTGACGTATTCTGGCTCAAAATCTTGAGACATGGTGCTTGTCGATTTCAATTTTCTAACGCCGCTGGCAATAAGTGCCGTTTCTTGGGTGTTGTATTGCGTGAACAACATAGTCGCTACGTTAGCTTGCGTAAGAGAAGCAATGCCTCCCGAAATATCAATTACGCTTACAGAACCTTCTGGATCAACAGTATAGTCTGCGTTTGGCTGTCCTTCGTTAGCAGTCAATACTTTAGTACCGTCTGGCGTAAACGTAATCATGTCTGGAAGAGCACCAACGGTAACCTGTTTTTGGAACACACCGTTAGTAGTGAAGAATACGACAGAACCGTTCAATGCTTCGTTTGCATTTGGAGAAGCTACGGCAACAATTCCGTTTTTAACAGCAACACTCGTCACACCGCCGTAAGGATTCATGTCAATCGACTGTACTACAGATAGGGCAGCAGGATTCGAGAAGTCTACGATGTCAAGAAAACCAGCAATAGCGCTTGTCGTGAATAAACGTTGTGAAACTGGGTCGTGTACTACGATTTCACACGTACTGTTGTTTGCTCCTGACGGATCAAAGCTTCCGATATAGTTCAATTGAATATCGTTGTTTGGAACTTTAGCCATCCTATCGTTGTCTTTGATATAGATAGTAGCCATCGGATTTCCTGTAATCGAATAGCCTACAGGATTTTCTAAGCTCAATACGAAATATTCCGCTTGTTGCTCTAAAGCCGTATCGTCGATAATTGGAATTTGGATTGTCTGTGTCAATGCGCTTGCAGAAGTGAAATTCAAAGTGCGTGTAGCAAATGTAAAGTCATTCGAGTCAGCAGTGTTGAATGATGCTGGTTTCAAGACCAAGTCTACAGAACCTGTAGCTGCAGCCGCAAGATTGACAACAAAATTCAAGGTCCCTGCATCTTCATTAACCGTTACAAAGTTAGAAGCCAAAGACAAGGTCGCATTAAAGCTGAAGTTGTAAGTATAAGGACAAGCCATAGTCGATCCCGCAGCATCTTGGATGTTGCTGATGACCAAAGCATAGTTTGTAGCAGGGGCAAAAGGAGTAGAGAAAGTCAAAGTAGCTACATTGTTCGCTACCGTAACAGAAGCTAAGTTGGCTACGCCAGTATAATTAGCAACATTAGAAGCCGAAGCTGTATTTAAGTTAGCATTGAACGTAATCTGAATTGTAGTGTTGTTCAATACCGAAGCACTTTGTACTTGCAATGAACTTGGGAAGTTCCAAGTCGGCCATGTTTGAGGAGCTGTTCCTCCTGCAACGCTCGTCCAATTGGCAGGGTTTAGGATAGCCGCTTTTAAGACAGCAGGTATTCCTGTTTGTACGCCGCTATAAAAAGCATTGACTGTATTTCCAGCATCGTTTCCAGGAGCAGTAGACGTATTTAACGCGCTAGTTCCGTCAACCAATCCCGCTGGAAGCATTGAGATGCTGCCACCGCAAGCCGTGTTAGCAGTTGCCCATCCGTTAGAGCTTAAAGCCGTAATATAGTTTGGAGCGGTATTCGTTCCAGAGTAAACGATTACTTGGTCGCCGCTTGAGCTTAGTCCGAAGCCAGAGCCTGTAACGGTTCCTTTGTTGGCAATCAAAGCAGAAGTCTGGATTCTGACAACAGAACCTGCAGGGATACATTCGTTAGCGCCAACCGTCCATACAATTCCGTTCGGACATTGTGCTGGCGTGTTAGTCGTATATTTTGAATCGGTAAACGTCAAGAAAGTACCCGGAAGGATATCTATAAACGTTACAAAAGCCACTTCGTCTTCTGTTCCAGAAGCGTTCATTCTATAGGCTACAAAAGCCAAATCTCCTGCTTGGAATTGTGTCTGTACCGCAATAGTAGTAAACGTGCTTGAAGTGGCAGCAGTAACCGCATTGCCGCTCAAGTCTTCCACCGTATTCGGAAGCAAGGCTACATAATACGCTTGGTTGTTGGCTAAATTTGAAGTTGGATTGATGGTGATTGTATTTCCTGAAATCGTCGCGTCAAACGGAACCACAGCTCCTGTCGCGTTGTTCAGGCGTAATGTTACTAAAGCATCTACATTCGTATTGTCGATAGCGGCATCGTTAGCCAATCGTACAGCTTCGTTAAAAGTGATAGTAATGTCTGTAGCTACCGCGATATTGGTGCTAGAGTTAGCAGGAGCATATACCACAGTCGGTGCAGTAGTATCGCCTCCGCCAGCAGAAGTTCCTTCTACAGTGAAGTTGTCAAAACGGTTGTTTCCTACCGTTCCGCCAGCTCCGACTTCGAATTCTACTTTTAATTTAAAATTCGGATTGTTGTCTGTGGCAGCAATGGCACTAAAATCTAAGGTTTCTAATGCTGGGTTGCCGTTGTTTGGCGCGATTGTCGTAAAAGGAACAAAAGTAGTTCCGTCTACAGAGTATGACCATTTTTGGTTTCCAGCTCCTGAACCCGAGCGGCGCGAAGCAAATTTGACGATCACATTTTCAAAACCAGTCGTAGGCAATGCAAATTGCAAAGCGCCACCGATAGGGTCGTTAAAACGCAAGTGTGTTCCAGGACCATCGCCATTTCTGGCATTTAGGTTTTGCAAATCAAAAGCCTGTCCGGTTCCTCCGGCAAAGTCGATAACGCTGATTCCACCAGCAATAGCAGTCAGCGAAGCTCCAGTGACAAGTGTCGATGTAGGAGTCGTGATAGCGGCTTCGGAAGCATTGTTGTTAAAATTCCAATAATGGATAAGGGTCTGCCCATAAGAAAATTGGGCCACAAAAAAGAGGATGAGCAACAGTAGTGCTTTCTCGATTTTTGAAGCGTAGTTGTGTGACATAAAGTATTTAGGTTGATTAATTCCCGCAAAAGTCACAAAGAGTTATTAACCAGCCATTACTGCCAGATAAACGAAAGTTTAAGAGAAGCTTTTCAAATGTTTTATAAACGTTAAGCCGTAACGATGGCTTAATATAGGCGTAATAAAAAAGCCCAGAATACAAGTTCTGGGCTATAGTATAAAGTACAAGAATTGCTTATATCGCTGCCACTATCGCTGCAAAGTCGGTCGCTTTTAATGCAGCACCGCCAATCAATCCGCCGTCTACATCCGGTTTAGAGAAAATCTCTTTGGCATTGTCTGGTTTTACGCTGCCTCCGTAAAGAATAGAAACATCTTCAGCCAAAGTTGCATTGTATTTAGACGTAATCGTTTCTCTGATAAATTTGTGCATTTCCTGAGCCTGTTCCGGAGAAGCCGTTTCGCCTGTTCCGATAGCCCATACCGGCTCATACGCCAAGACGATGCTTTCCCAGTCTTTTGCTTCCAGATGGAACAATCCGTCTCTCAATTGGTTTTCTACAATATTGAAATGATTGCCCGACTGTCTGTCTTTTAATTCTTCACCAAAGCAGAAGATTACCTGCAATTCATGCTTCAAGGCCGTGTTTACTTTTTCTGCCAAGAGAGCATCCGTTTCATGGAAATACGCTCTTCTTTCAGAATGTCCAAGGATAACGATGCCTACGCCGATGCTTTTCAGCATATCTGCAGAAATCTCTCCAGTAAAAGCACCGCTTTCGGCCTGGTGCATATTTTGTGCGGCAACGCCGATGTTGGTAAATTCTAAGTGGTCTACGGCAGAAGCCAGGTTTACGAAAGTAGGCGCTACAATAATATGTGCTTCTACATCGTTCGGCAATTTATCAATAAGGTCGTTTAGTAAATCTTCCGTTTCTTCCGCGTTTTTGTGCATTTTCCAGTTGCCCGCAACAATCTTTTGTCTCATTAGTTAAGTTTTTTTAAAGTAGCATTTATTTTATCAAAATCGGTTTCGATCGCTCTGTAGATAGCAATCTTTCCTTTCTTGTCGATAACAATATAGCGCGGAATCCAGTCCAAGTCGATAGCTTTCCCGAATTTGCCTTTCATTCCGTCAGGCGCCAGATAATGCTCGCCTGTCAAGCTGTGCTTTTCGATTCCAGTTTTCCATTTCTCGGCAGTCTTGTCCATCGAAATAAAGACGTAGTCCGTCTTCGGACTTTTCTCCTGCATGTCTTTTACTTTCGGCATGGCCTTTACACAGTCGCTGCACCACGAAGCCCAGATGTCGATCACGACAGTCTTTCCTTTATGCTTGTTTAGTATTTCTTTAAAAGAGATTTCTTTTCCGTCTAAAGTCTGCAGTTTTTCAGCCAAGGCTTCTGCAGCGAATTCTGTCTTTTGAGCTTGAGAGCAAGATACGGTTCCCAAGACCACCAAAAGAGATAAGAGTATTTTTTTCATTGAGTTGTTCTTTTTTGAGATAAGCAAATATACTATTAAGTTTTTGAATACAACAACCCTGACAGGGTTCCAAACCCTGTCAGGGTTAAAGTTAAATCTATCCTAAACGAATCTTCGGATCCAAATACGCATACACCAGATCCACCAAAATATTAATCACCACAAAAGTAGTAGCAATCACGATAACCGAACCCATAATCACAGGCAGGTCTAAATTATTCAAAGCCTCTACGATTTCTTTCCCGAGGCCGTTCCAGCCAAAAATATATTCTACAAAAACAGCACCAGCCAGCATCGAAGCAAACCAGCCCGAAATAGCCGTCACTACGGGATTCAAAGAGTTTTTGACCGCATGCTTCCTGATAATCTGAAATTCCGACAGCCCTTTCGCACGTGCCGTACGGATATAATCCTGCCCGAAAGTCTCCAGCAGCGAGTTCCGCATCAACTGTATCACGACGCCTAGCGGACGGATGCCCAAAACAATCGCTGGAAGCAATATGTTTCTCCATTGGATGTACTGTCCTTCGCCAAAATCATCCACCTCATACAAACTGCCCGTCATGTTCAGTCCCGTATACTCATGCAGCACAAAGCCAAAAAGCCATGCAAATAAAATAGCACTAAAAAAAGACGGAATGCTCATGCCTAACGTACTCAACAAAGCAATCACCCTGTCGATCCAAGTATCCTTATAAAGAGCAGAAACAATCCCAAGCAAGATGCCTATCACGATAGCAATCACAATGGCAAACAATGCCAACAGAAAGGTATTCGGTAACGTATTCCCGATGACATCCGATACTTTCTTGCCGCTTTTCTGAAAGCTTTCGCGCAGGTAAGGCGTTTTTAAAACCACCTCATCATTGCCGATAGCAAAAAGCGGAACCGCATTGTATTTGCCTTCCGAAAGAAACGTATAATCCTCCGCATTCTTGCTGTGGACAGAAATAGGCGAGAGGTCGTTCAGATAATACAGATACTGCGTCGAAATCGGCTTGTCAAAACCATATTTCTTTTTGACAATCGCCAGCTGTTCCGAGTTTTCATTCTGGTCGAGCATCATACGTGCCGGATCGCCCGGCAGCACGTTAAACAAAAAGAATATGACCGTGACCACTCCAAAAAGCGTCAGCAGGGCATATCCTATTTTATGTAAGAGGTATTTGATCAAAGAAGCTTATTTTTTTAGCTCTGAATAATTTTTTTTCAAGACGTTCTGCAATTCAGAACCCACAAATTTCTTTTCGTTGATGCCGTCCCATTCCTTGATCTTGTTGCCATTCCAAAGATAGATAACGCCCGGAGTATCCTTGCTCGTGCCTAAAAGCTTCCAAAACGGAATCACTTCCAAGACCTTATACGGATAATCCGCTCCCGCAAACTTGAAGAACTCCGGAATCTTTTCTGCCTCCTCATTCATAAACAGCACAGACACTTCAGGGAAGTTTTTATTTTTCGCCCTCATTTCAGTCAGCTCTTTTGCCACGTCGCGGCAATGGTCGCAGCCCGGAACAAAAAGACAGATGATTTTCTTGCCTTGGTCGGCCTTGCTGAAATACTGCGCATAGCCCGATTTTTGCGGAGCCGGCTCGTCGGTTGCCGGTTTAGCAACCTCAACAGCAGTTGTCTCAGCCGTTTTGGCTTCCGCAGCAGGAACTGCTGATGAATCGGCAGGCTGGGCAGGGAAGGCCTCTAAACTTTCTATAGGAAGTACTGTAGCAGCATCAGCCGTGTCTTCCACCGCTTTAGGCTGTATCGGTGCCAGCATAAAGATCATCAATATCGAAGCAAAAGTCACGGTCGTCAAGACCCAGAAATTCTTTTTATCGGCATTCTTTGGAAGCAAATATAAAAGATAGACCAAAAGTACTCCCGCAATCACGTTTTTGATAATCGCCTCAATCGGCGTCATAGGAAGCAAGCTCCCGAAACAACCGCAGTTGCCCGAATTGCCGCCGTTTTGTATCGTATCAATCGTCAAATGTGTCGTAAAAACAATCAGCATCAGCAAGGTAGCCGGAATAACGATTCGCTTTAAAAAATGCGGCTGTAATAACAAAAGCCCCAATGCAAACTCAATCCCGATCAAGATTCTAGAGAAGAATACAGCAAAATCTTCCGAAAAGCCCATCGGATACAGCTGTTTTACTTCAAAAGTAGAAATAGCAAAATAAGGAGAAGGATACATTTTTGCGACAGCCGAAATCAAGAACAAAAAAGAAATCAAGATCCGTAAGGCCCAAGGGAGGTATTTTTTTATGTTTTCCATGATGTAAGTTTTCTCAAAAATAAAGCTTATGATAAATTCAATTTGTTAATGAGTTGTTATTTGGCAAAACCCATCAAGATCAAGGCAAAAACCGAGTAGTTGATCATGTCTTGGTAGTTGGCGTCAATCCCTTCAGAAACAATCGTTTTCCCCTTATTGTCCTCTATCTGCTTTACGCGAAGCAATTTCTGCAAGATCAAATCCGTCAACGAGCTTACCCTCATATCGCGCCAAGCCTCTCCATAATCATGGTTTTTCGCTTCCATAAGCGCTTTCGTCAAGGCCACCTTTTCATCATAAAGCTCTGTTGCCTTTGCCACGCCCAGATCCGGCTGCTCCACAACGCCCAAATCCAGCTGGATCAGCGCCATGATTGAATAATTGATAATGCCTATGAATTCTCCCGTCTCGTCCTCATCCACCTTGCGTACCTCGTTTTCCTGCAAGCTTCTAATGCGCTGCGCCTTGATAAAAATCTGGTCGGTTAGCGAAGGCAGGCGGAGGATGCGCCAAGCGCTGCCATAATCCTGCATCTTGTTGATGAATAAAGTACGGCAAGTGCCGATAACGCTGTCAAATTCCTGAGAGGTAGTATCCATTATTGGTGTATATTTGTATGAAATTTGTCCAAAAATAGTGAAAAAAGAGTTAAGGCGAAAGGTAAATCACAAAAGCCGCTCATAACACAAGCAAGCATAAAAATGGCAACAAATAATTTTGACGGTATCTGGATGTACGTAAAAGACAACGACTATTATGGTGAACCCCGATACATTATTTTTGATAACGATAAAGCCGTTCGATTCGATATCGAAACAGAAAAAGACGGCACCCTTCAATTAAAACAAAACGGAATTGCAGAAGAAATGGCTGCTATAAGACACGAATTCATCACTCCCGACCGCCTGCGCTTCTTCACCAAAGCAATCCACTATTCCGTTTACCGGGATGAAAGCCAAAATACCACCGAAGAAACCGAACTAGCCGAAGAGTACCTGCGGCTGGAACCTACCGTAACTTCCCTGACCAAAGAAGAAATCCAAAATAACAGCTATCTTGCGCAATGGAATAAAGAAAAGCTGCAGATACGATTCAATACCACGCCAGATTCAGAAATTATCCAAGAAATCAACAAGAAGAACAATAGGGAAGGACGAAAACTAGTGGTAGAACAATTAGGAGACACCCTTTTCCTGTCCTTTTTAAATAACAGCCAAAGAGAACTCCTTTTGCCGATCAAGACCATTGACCAAGAAAAAATAGTACTTAAAGGCTTTCCATCCGAGCCCTACGAAATAACAGGAACAAGAATACGATAGCCGAAAAGCATTCGAAACCAGCAGTCCAATAAAACATGATGCAATGAAAACAATACAGCTACATTTTGTATTCCTCTTTTTAGCCTTAACGTGCAGTTGTATCGCGCAAGCGCAAGGTGCAACCACCACCCATGAAACCGCTGCCTATTCGATTACCTATCCCGCTAAATCCGAATTGAGAACCTATAAAAACGAAGAAAAAGACCTGTTCAAATCCCTCTTTTCCCTCTATGATTTTGGCAGCAATGCCATAGCCGATTTTTCTGGAATCTCATTGTCCAAATTAGACTGTTCCGGCATAGGAATTAAGGCAGTGATAGAAGTGACAGAACGCGGAAAAACAGTAACCAGAAGCTGGAACGAACATACCCAATCGGCATTTGACGAACTCATCTATGAAGATGACGGCTATACGTTTGTAAAACATCTTTATATAGAAAAAGAGAATCTCTACCAACTTACGGGCTCGATTAAAACTGACATGTTTCCTGCCCATTATAAAGACATGCAAAAAATAATGGCAAGCTTCTTCCTGAAATAAACACAAGCCAAAAAAATACCTATCCAATGAACTGTAACGGAACCCTTATCGACCTGTCAACGCCCAAAGTAATGGGAATCCTCAACATTACCCCAGACTCTTTTTACGATGGCGGAAAAAACGACAGCGACCAAGCCATCATCGACAAAGTAAAACAGATGCTAGACGAAGGCGCCACCTTTATCGATATCGGAGCCTATTCCTCAAAACCCAATGCCGAATTCGTTTCCGAAACTGAAGAACTCGCAAGACTCCTTCCCATAATCGACCTTTTGACAAAAGTCTTCCCAGAAATCATCATTTCCGTAGACACCTTCCGCAGCCAAGTCGCAGAAGTCGCCATCCAGCACGGAGCCGCCATCATCAACGACATAGCCGCAGGCGGACTAGACCCAAAAATGATGGAAACCGTTGCCAAATACAACACGCCCTACATCATGATGCACATGCGCGGCAATCCGCAGACCATGCAGAGCCTCACTGAATACGACGATATCGTCAAAGACATGCTGTTTTATTTCTCAGAAAAGGTAAGCCAAGCCAGAAGCTTAGGAATTAATGATATTATCATCGACCCCGGCTTCGGATTCGCAAAAACAACCCAGCAAAATTTCCAAGTAATGAACAAGCTCGAACTCTTCCAGATCCTCGAGCTCCCGATCCTGTCCGGCATCTCCCGAAAATCCATGATCTACAAAACCCTGGGCATCACGCCCCAAGAATCCCTAAACGGAACCACCGTGCTCAATACCATTTCCCTCCAAAAAGGCGCCAAGATATTAAGAGTACACGATGTGAAAGAAGCCGTAGAAGCAATTAGATTAGTGGATAGTTTGTAGTGGATAGTTGATAGTGGATAGTTGATAGTTGAAAGTCGAAAGTCATAAAGTGGAAAGGTATAAAGTGGAAAGGTGAAGGATTATTTATGGTTTAAGATTTTAGATTTTGGATTGCTTGATAAATGAATTTGTTTATTTTTTATAACTTTATGACTTTCAACTTTCCAACCATCAAAAATCACAAATCACAAATCAAAAATCCCAAATAACTATAAACTAAAAACTATCAACTATCAACTATTGATGATGATACGGCTCCCCCCTCAAAATACTAAACCCCCGATACAACTGCTCGATAAAAAACAACCGCACCATCTGATGCGAAAAAGTCATTAGCGACAAGGAAACCTTTCCTTGAGCCTTAGCATACACCGTTTCCGAAAAACCATACGGCCCGCCAATCACAAAAACCAACGTCTTGATGCCCGAATTCATCTTCTTTTGCAGTTCTTCCGAAAAACCGACGCTTGAAAAACTCTTGCCATTCTCGTCCAACAAGATAAGTTGATCCGTAGGCGATAGCTTAGAAAGAATCAATTCACCCTCCTTTTCCTTCTGCTGTGCTTCCGAAAGATTCTTTACGTTTTTGATATCCGGAATAATCTCCAAGTCGAACTTGATATAAAACGATAACCGTTTCTGATAATCATCAATCAAAGCCTGAAGCGACTTATTATCCGTTTTGCCGATGGCGATAAGTTTGATATTCATTTTAAAGAAGCTAAGATTATAGGCGCTAGGCCACTACGATCGCGCAGCAAAGATAACGCTATCCCATCAAGAATTCAAAAAATAGAAACCGCCAAAACACAAGCAATTAAAAACAACAAACCCTGTACAAGTCTAAAAGAATTTATTATTTTAGCTAACATTAAAACAATACCATGATTTCAGAAGCCCAGTTTCAGAACGAATTACAACTCATCATACAAAACGGAATCCGTGAAGACGTAGGCGACGGCGACCACAGCTCCCTAGCCTGCATTCCCGCAACCGCACAAGGAAAAGCCAAGCTATTGGTCAAAGACCAAGGCATTATAGCCGGAGTCGAATTTGCCAAGATGATCTTCAACTACGTCGACAAAGACCTAAAAGTAGAAACCTTTATCCAAGACGGAACACCCGTTAACTACGGCGATGTCGTCTTTCACGTAGCCGGAAGCTCCCAGTCCATACTCAAATCAGAACGCCTCGTGCTCAACGCCATGCAGCGCATGTCGGCCATTGCCACCAAAACCAAAGCCTTTGCCGACCTTTTAGAAGGCACCGGCACCAAAGTACTCGACACCCGAAAGACTACGCCCGGCATCCGAGCCATCGAAAAATGGGCCGTAAAGATAGGAGGAGGAGAGAACCACCGATTTGCCCTCTACGATATGGTCATGCTCAAAGACAACCACATCGATTTTGCAGGAGGCATCACCAAAGCCATCCAAAAAACCAACGACTACCTCAAGGCAAACAGCCTCGACCTCAAGATTATCGTCGAAGCAAGAAACCTAGACGAGGTACGCGAAATCCTAGAATCCCAAAACGTCCACAGAATCCTGCTCGACAATTTCGACTACGACACCACGCGTACCGCAGTAGCCCTGATCGGCACCCAATGCCAGACCGAATCCTCCGGAAACATCAACGAAAAGACCATCCGCAGCTATGCCGAATGCGGCGTGAACTATATCTCCTCAGGAGCCCTTACGCATTCCGTCTATAACATGGACCTTAGCCTGAAAGCCATCTAAAACAAGACCAAGTGACCAAGATAATCGAAGACAAGCTCGAAAAGATTCCCGTAATACGCCCGCTGATGCACCTCACGCAGCGCATCAAGCTCCCGTGGCTCGAAGGACTCTCGTTCTACGACCTCCTAGAGCTCTACTTTATCGGTATTGCCAAAGGCGCCTTTTCCTACCGCGCCAGTGCCATTGCCTTCAGCTTCTTTATGGCCCTTTTTCCGTTTGCCCTGTTTATCCTGAACCTGATTCCGTACATCCCGATTGAAGGCTTCCAAGCCGATTTCCTGAAATTCGTCGAAGAAAGCGTACCGCCCAATACCTACGAAGCCATCTATAAAATCATCAACGACATTCTCAACAACAGCTATAAAGGACTCCTTTCTTCCGGTTTCCTGCTGTCCATCTTTTTGATGGCCAACGGTGTCAATGCCATACTCGGAGGCTTCGAGATATCAAGACACATCACCGTCACCCGAGGCTTTTTCCGCCAATACGCCGTAGCCCTGGGCATTGCGATCATATTGTCGACCCTGTTGATCGTGACCGTTTCCGCTATCGTTATTTTCGAATACATCATACAGCGCATGAAAAGCCAAGGCGTCTTTGACAGCATCAACCTTGTCAGCATCGGACGTTTCGTCTTCGTCGGACTCATGATCCTCACCGCCACCTCCATACTCTTTAAGTTCGGAACCAAGCAGACCCGCCGCAACTCCTTTTTCAGCATCGGCTCCATATTTACCACAGTACTTATTATCCTGACCTCCTTTATTTTCGGAATTTATGTTGTCCGTTTCGCAAAATATAACGAACTTTATGGCTCTATCGGAACGCTCTTGATTCTGATGATTTATATCTGGCTCAACTGTATGATTCTGTTGCTCGGTTTTGAACTGAATGGTGCTATTAATAGGCTAAAAAGGAAGAATTTATTTAATTAGCGATTTCGAGCCATACCGTACTTGCACAATTCGCGAAGCGTGAATCCGATTACCGCCAAATGCCGTTGATTTTCTTCTAAAAGTACCCAGCGGCTACCCTAAAAAACAGATATTTTACCGATGGCTATACTACAGCCATACCGTACCCATACCGTATCTATACTGTATCTATACCGTATTTTCTGGCAGTTATCTCCCAGTCTCCTTCGGAAAACCTTTTGATAATGGATTAATGTATTTTTCAAAAGAGGGGTTGATCGGGAAGGAGAGTGGAACCAAACTGGAACAAAAGGTATTGTAAAGCTTAGAGAATATGGCTTTTTTGGTTTTGAATCTGAGTGACTTCCTGTTTTGATCGTAACTTTTTTTGGGAATGGGGGAAACCGTAAAAGATTTCTAAATTAGCTAATTACATTTGGGGAGATTTTTCTTGCATTTTATCGAGAATATTCATTTTTTTAATATAAGAAGCAAGAAATTTTTACTTTTAAAAAAAACATTATGAACGACAAAAAATTGCCAAAAGCTCTAATAGATGGAATTAAGGATGGGAATTTAATTTTGTTTCTTGGTGCAGGAGCAGCTTTCGACAGCGTGCACAAGGATGGCAAGAAACCGCCAACAGGCAATCAGTTAGCTAATCTATTAGCTGAGAAATTTCTTGGAGACGAATATCTTAATAGAGATTTACAATACGTCTCTGAATTAGCCATCAGCGAAACGGATTTGTTTACGGTTCAAAAATTCATATCAGATATTTTTAAAGAATTTAAGCCCGGTGCTCACCATAAATTGATACCATTATATAAATGGCATTCAATTTATACTACAAATTATGATTTAATAATTGAAGAATCATATGAAAGATGCCATAAGAAATTACAAGAATTAGCAACTTTTGTTAAGAATGGCGAAAGAATTGCTGATAAAATGATTTTTGAGAATTCCATAATGTTTAATAAGTTACATGGATCTATCACTGATATTAACGATAAAGACGTGCCATTAATATTAACGCCTGATCAATATATTGAGCATAGAGAGAATCGTGAACGTCTTTTTAAAAGGCTAGAGGAGTCTTCTTATGAATATCCAATAGTCTTTGTTGGTTTCAGTTTTGCTGATTTAGATATTCGAAATGCATTGAAACATCTTGAAAAAATCGGTACAGTTAGACCTAGATCTTACATGATTGGCCCCTATATTACAGAAGCTGAAGAAAGACTGTGGGATTTAAAAAAAATATCTTCGATTAAAATGTCTTTTAAGGAATTTATGGATGAGGTTCAACATAACATTTCCGAAAATGAAAGAATATTAAGTAGTATTAAAGTAAAAAATGAAGTACATCCTGTAATAAGCAAATTTTTATCTGGATCTGCAGCACCTAGTGATAGATTAATTCAGTTTTTGGATAGGGATGTAACGTATTTACATTCTAATTTGTCAGTTAAAAATACTGATCCACAAGAGTTTTATAAAGGATATTTTGGAGGATGGGATGCAATAATAAAAAATTATGATGTAGAAAGAAATTTAAAGGATTCAATTTTATCTGAGGTATTTCTGATAGAAGAAAGCCAAAGAATTACAAGTCAAGAACTATATATTATAAAAGGTAATGCAGGGTCAGGAAAAACTGTTTTGTTGCATAGGTTAGCTTGGGACGCTGCGATTGTTTTTGAAAAACTTTGCCTCTTTTATAAATCAGATGTAAATATTGAATATGATAGACTTTCTGAATTATTTTTACTTTGTAAAGAGAGGATTTTCTTGTTTATTGATAATGTTACTCAAAGAACGGACGATTTAGAATATATTTTGACAAGAGCAAAAAAAGATGGTATACAACTGACTATCATCTCTGCGGAGAGAGTTAATATTTGGAATATTCACGGTGATCGATTAAGTAGCTTTCTAACGCGGGACTATACTTTGCAATATCTTAGGGATAATGAAATTGAAAAACTTATTTTTTTACTCACCAAACACAAATCATTAGGTTACTTACAAGGTAAAAGCATAGATCAACAAAAAGAAGCTCTTTCCGAAAAGTCTGGTCGAGAGCTATTAGTCGCACTTTACGAAGCAACTGCGGGTAAGCCATTTGCTGATATAGTAATGGATGAGTATAGTTCTATACCGAATGAAGAAGCTAAAGACTTGTATCTTTCAATTTGTATTTTTCATAGAATTGGGGCTTATGCAAGAGCTGGAATTATTTCGAGGTTGCATGGAATTAACTTTTCATACTTTAAAGAACACCTATTTCAACCTCTTGAATCGGTGGTTTACAACAAACGTAATTATAATATAAATGATTATGTTTTTTATAGTAGGCATCAACATATTGCGGAATTAGTCTTCGAGCAAGTTTTAGTTGATTTGAATTCTAGATTTGATAAATATATTAGTATAATTTCAAAGTTGGATATTGACTATGATAGTGATAGACAAGTTTTTATATCAATGACTAATGCTAAAAATCTATTAATTGTATTCAAAGACCCAGATATGATCAGAGCAATTTATAAAACAGCTTATGAAACAGCTGGTGAAATTTCTTCTCTAATGCAACAAGAATCAATCTTTGAAATGAATGCGAATGGAGGTAATTTAGAAAAGGCATCGCAATTATTAGATTATGCACATGAAATTGATCCGAAAAATGGGTTTATAGCACACTCGAAAGCGGAGTTCCTGTTAAGAAAAGCTGAGAAAACTTCTCAAAAATTAATAGCTGCGAGTTATTTAAACTCGGCTAAAGAAATTTGTCAAGAAATTATCTCGAATAAAAGAAGTAAAAATATAGTACATGCTTATCACACCTTGTTAAAGATTTTTTTACAAGAGCTGAAAAATTCTTTAGAAAATCAAAATTCTGAATTTATAGAGCTTAAAATACAAGAATTTGAAAAGACACTAAATAAAGCAAAACAGATTTATCCACATGAAAGCTTTTTTCATGATGCTGAGGCAAGTTTTAATCAATTAATTAATAAAACCCCGCAGGCTTTGGAATCTTTGAAAGCCGCATTTAATATAAATAAAAGAAGCCCATATTTAGCAACACGATTGTGTAATTATTATATTGGTGAAGGGTTGATAGATGATGCTATTGCTGTATTGGAAATGTCACTTTCAGTTAATGAAAATGATAAAGATTTAAACTTCAAATATTCTAGATTGCTTTATGATAAATCGCCAGAAGATAATGTCAATCTTAAGCATTATTTAAGAAAATCTTTTACTAAAGGGGATAAGAGATATGAACCTCAGTTTTGGTATGCAAGATGTCTTTACTTACTTGATGAAAAAGATGAGTCAATGATTTATTTTAATTATCTAAAAGATGTAGCGCTGGATGTTAAAATAAAAAGAAAATTGAATGGCTATATTACAAATAGTGGTAAAATTGTTTATTATGAGGGTACTATAATAAAGCTTGAAAATTCATTTGGATTTCTTAAAAAAGATTTCACAGCAGAATCTTTATATTTTTCCAGAAATACAACAGATGAATTAAAATATAATTCTAGAGTAAAATTTAGTATCGCATTTAATTACAACGGGCCTATAGCTGATATAGCTGATAATTAAAGGTATATCTTATACTTGTTAATTATAATAAATATTCAGTTCTATTACAATTTTTACAAAGTTTAATGGAGTTGGTTATGTGATTGTTTTGTGATTTGCATTGAATGAATGTATGTTTAACTTGTAGAAATGATTGATTATCCAATTGCTTCATTCTTCCTAATAACATATCTTTGTATAAACCAAAGGCCATTAAATGTATTTTGTAGAAGTCATTCTTCCTCTGTCACTGTCCAAAACTTTTACCTATAAAGTTTCAGAAGCAGAATACAACTACATCAAAAAAGGAATGCGTATTGCAGTGCCTTTCGGCAAAAGCAAGATCTATACGGCGCTGGCAATCGAGCTCCATCAAAACGAGCCCACGCTCTACGAAGCCAAAGAAATCCATCAGATATTAGATGAGTCGCCTTTAATGACCGAAATCCAGATCGCGCATTGGCAATGGATCGCCTCCTATTATATGTGCGCTATCGGTGACGTATACCGCGGTGCCATGCCGTCGGCCTTTCTGCTGGAAAGCGAAACCATTATTTCGCAAAAGCAAGATGCCGTAGTCGACGAGCTGCAGCTTACCGACGAAGAATTCCTGATTTACGACGCCCTGCAGCACCAAAGCTCGCTTAAAGTACAAGATATTATCGCTATCGTAGGCAAGAAGAACGTCTTTCCTATTATCCAAAAACTGATCGACCGCAATATCTTGGTACTCCAAGAAGAAGTCATAGAACTCTATAAGCCCAAGCTCACGCGCTACATTCGCCTGCACCAAGACTATGCCGTCGAAGAGAATCTGGTAGCGCTTTTAGACAATCTGAAAAACGCCAAGAAGCAGAAAGACATCCTGCTCAGTTATTTTCAGCTCAATGCTTCGCAGAAGAAGCCTATTTCCGTAAAGCAATTGGTCGAAAATTCAAAAGTCTCGTCCACTGTAGTAAAAACGTTAGTAGACAAAAACATCTTTGAAGAATACCACCTGCAAGAAGACCGCGTTTCTTTCGATAAAAACCAAAAAGAAAAGAACCTGCAGCTAAGCACCGCACAGCAGCAAGCCTTTGACGGAATCGCTGCCGCCTTTACCGAAAAAGACGTATGCCTCCTGCATGGCGTGACCTCTAGCGGCAAGACCGAAATTTACATACAGCTTATCGAAGGCTATCTGGCAGCCGGAAAGCAAGTACTCTATCTCCTGCCCGAAATTGCCCTTACGACCCAATTGGTCGGACGACTTACGGCCCACTTCGGAAACCAAGTAGCCGTCTTCCATTCCAAATACACCAACAATGAACGCGTAGAGGTCTGGAGACAAGTGCTAGAAGATTCGCCAAAAGCCAAGATCGTGATAGGAGCGAGGTCGGCACTCTTTCTGCCGTTCCAAGAGTTAGGACTCATTATTATAGACGAAGAACACGAGCAGACGTTCAAGCAATACGATCCCGCTCCGAGATACCATGCCCGCGATGCCGCTATCGTTTTGGCGAATTCCCATAAATCAAAAGTGCTTTTAGGTTCTGCCACGCCAAGCCTGGAAACCTATTTTAATGCAGCAAGCAGCAAATACGGCCTTGTAGAAATTACCGAACGCTTCGGCAACGTCATGATGCCCGAAATCGAGCTGGTAGACCTCAAAGACAAATACTTCCGCAAAAGGATGAAAGGTCATTTTAGCGATACTCTTCTAGAAAACATGGCAGAAGCCTTGGCTTTGGGAGAGCAGATTATCCTGTTCCAAAACCGACGCGGCTATTCGCCTGTATTAGAATGCATCACCTGCGGCCACGTGCCCGAATGTCCGCAATGCGATGTCAGCCTGACGTATCATAAAAACAAGAACCAGCTTCGCTGCCATTATTGCGGCTACTCCATGGCCAAGCCGACCAACTGCCACAACTGCTCCAGCGTAGACCTGACAACCAAAGGATTCGGAACCGAACAGATTGAGATGGAGCTCGCTTCGCTGTTTCCAGAAAAGAAAACCGGACGCATGGACCAAGACACTACCCGCGGCAAATACGGCTACGAAAAAATCATCGACAGCTTCAAGAACCGCGAAATAGATATATTGGTCGGAACCCAGATGCTAGCAAAAGGATTGGACTTTGACAATGTGTCCTTAGTGGGAATAATGAATGCGGACAATATGCTCTACCATCCCGATTTTCGTGCCTTCGAAAGAAGCTACCAGATGATGACGCAGGTATCGGGCAGGGCAGGACGCTCCGAAAAAAGAGGCAAGGTCGTTATCCAGACCTATAATCCGAACCACAATACCATCCAGCAGGTTACCAACAACGATTATATCGGCATGTATAAGGAACAATTATACGACCGCCATATCTTTAAATACCCTCCTTATTATAGGCTGATCAAGATTACGCTCAAGCACCGTGATTTCGACAAGCTGAAAGAAGGAGCTATGTGGCTGTACCAAGTCATGAGCCAAAATCTGGACATGCCTGTTTTGGGTCCGGAAGAACCTGCCATAAGTCGCATACGAAACGAATACATTCGCACGATCATGATCAAGATTCCGCAAAACCAGCCATTAGGAGGCATAAAAAAAACTATCCAGAAAATGCTGAATAGTTTTGAAGCGGTACCGCAATACAGGCCGATAAAGACGGCTGTTAATGTCGATTTTTATTAGGCCGAAGCTAAGGCTTTCACCAAATCTTCTTTTTTGTTTCTGCTCAATGGGATTTTAGTCACGCCGATCTCTGCAAACTTGCTGTTGAATTTGTCCACCTTGTCAATATTGATAATAAAGGACTTGTGCACGCGTATAAAACGTTCTTTAGACAAATCGTTCTCAAAAGATTTCATGGTCGACAATACCAGATGGTTCTCGTCTTCGGTAACCACCTTTACATAGTCGCCATATGCCTCGATCCATTTGATTTTAGACGTAAAGATCTTTAGTTTCTTAAGATTGCTCTTGATAAAGATATGCTCGCTGTCTTCATCGATATTTTCTTTACGCAACAAATATAAGTCCATGGCTCTTTTTACGGCAGCATTAAAGCGCTGCGGCGAAATAGGCTTTTGGAGATAATCGGTAGCATCATAATCGAACGCCTTCACGGCATATTCTGCTTTAGAAGTAATAAAGATAATCTGCGGTTTTACTTTTAAACCGTCAAGCAAATCAAAACCGTTAATGACGGGCATTTCGATATCGAGAAAAATAAGGTCTACCTCTTTATTGGTAAGACAATTCTTTGTTTCTATGGCATTTGAAAAATCGCCCACCAAATTCAGGTTCGGATGATTGGCAACCAGCTTGGTTACCGTCATTCTCTGAATGGCACTGTCATCCACTACGACACAATTCAATTTCATAATAATCGGAATTTATAGATTGGGTACGATAAATGTAGGATAATTTTTTTATAAAAAAACAATCTTTTGCCCGTTTTTTTGTACTTCGTCGAATATAGTCATTTTTCGCTTGCAGATTAAAAATAAATGGTTACTTTTGCACCCAATTTTATAACAAATAAAATATATTATTATGAATCATTATGAGACTGTTTTCATCTTGAATCCCGTTTTATCTGAAGTACAGGTAAAGGAAACAGTAAGCAAATTCGAAGATTTTCTTACTTCCAGAGGAGCAGAGATGGTATCAAAAGAGGATTGGGGCCTAAAAAAAATGGCGTATGAAATCCAACACAAAAAAAGTGGTTTTTACCATTTATTTGAGTTCAAAGTAGCTCCTGAAGTATTAATCGCTTTCGAAACTGAATTCAGACGTGACGAAAGAGTTATGCGTTTCTTGACTGTAAGTCTTGATAAACATGCAATTTCTTGGGCAGAAAGAAGAAGAGCAAAATTAAAAGCAGCTAAAGCGTAATTATTATGTCAACGATCGAACAATCAGCAAAAGGAAAAAAAGACGGAGATATCAGATATCTAACGCCTTTGAACATAGAAACTAACAAAACTAAAAAGTATTGTCGTTTCAAAAAATCTGGAATCAAATATATCGATTATAAAGATGCAGATTTCTTATTGAAATTCGTTAACGAGCAAGGGAAAATCCTTCCACGTCGTTTAACTGGAACTTCATTGAAATACCAAAGAAAAGTGTCTGTAGCTGTGAAAAGAGCAAGACATTTAGCTTTAATGCCATACGTGGCCGATTTACTAAAATAATAAAAACAAAGTTGTTGGTTTCTCGTCAAACGGAACCTAACTTCTCTTAATAAGGACAACAACATGGAACTTATATTAAAAAAAGACGTACAAAATTTAGGTTTTAAAGACGATGTAGTAACTGTGAAAAACGGATACGGTCGTAACTTTTTGATCCCACAAGGTTTTGCTCAAATGGCAACTCCTTCTGCTAAAAAAGTATTAGCTGAAAACCTAAAACAAAAAGCTCATAAAGAAGCTAAAATTGTTGACGATGCTAAGAAATTGGCTGAAGCACTAAAAGCTCTTGAAATCAAAATTGCTGCTAAAGCAGGTGGTGAGAAGCTTTTCGGTTCTATCACTAACATCGATATCGCTGAAGCTTTAGAGAAACAAGGTCAATCAATCGACAGAAAATACATCACTTCTGGAATCGTTAAACGTACTGGTAAATATACTGCTAGTGTTAGATTGCACAGAGATGTTATTGTTGAGTTGCCTTACGAAATCGTAGCTGAGAAATAATATTTTCAAGTACTGAAATACAAAAGTCCCGATGCAAGTCGGGATTTTTTTTTAAATTAAAATAGCTTTAAGCAGAAAGCTATAAGCATTACGCAGTGAATGCTTAGAGCCTAAAGCCTATTGCTTACAGCTTTAAAGCATACATAATGAAATACAGAAGACTAACAAAAGAGCAATTCGAAGTGCTTCATCAAGAATTTGCGAATTTCTTGGCTACGCAATCAATCGATAAAAAAGAATGGGATACGATCAAGGCAGAAAAGCCTGAAGTAGCCGAACAAGAACTAGATGTGTTTTCAGATCTGATCTGGGAAGGCGTACTGACAGGAGCACACTACTTAGAGCACTTTTCTAAAAATTATATTTTTCTTTTTCACTGCCAGGAAAAAGTGGTGAAGTCTATCGTTTTGAAATCATTGGTACAAGAAGTCGATTTTATGACTAGAGAAGGCTTGCAGTGGCTGAGCGACAATATGTTTACCGAAACCGTAGAAATCAAGCTAGGCCAAAAGGACTATGAAGAAGAAAGAAACAGCTCGATTTTCAACCTGATCCAGCAAGGCGCTATCTTGAGCGACGGCCAATTATACCTGCAAATTAATGGCATAATTCAAGCTTCATAAATATAGATATTTAGTAGAAATTGGTTATTTTAGTGCTCTGTTTTCAGAAAACTAAACTAGCCAATTTCTTTTTTATGGACATTCAGAATACCATCCAATCATTACGCGAAGAGCTCAACCTGCACAATCATAATTACTATGTTTTGGATACGCCTACGATATCCGATTATGATTTCGACCAAAAGCTAAAAGAGCTGCAAGATCTTGAAAGCAAGCATCCTGAGTTTTTTGATGAAAATTCCCCGACGCAGCGAGTGGGCGGGATGATTACCAAGAACTTCGCAACAATCACCCATAAAAATAGGATGTATTCCTTAGACAATTCCTATTCCAAAGAAGATGTATTGGATTGGGAAAAAAGAATCCAAAAGATTTTAGGCGATGTGCCGTTAGAATATACCTGCGAGCTAAAATACGACGGCGCTTCTATTTCCATGACCTACGAACACGGAAAGCTAAAACGTGCGGTAACGCGAGGCGACGGTTTTCAAGGCGATGAAGTAACGAACAACATCAAGACCATCAAATCCGTTCCGTTGCAGCTGAAAGGCGATTTTCCAGACAGTTTTGAAATACGCGGAGAGATTATCCTGCCATTGGAAGGTTTTGCCAAGATGAACCAGGAGTTGATTGAAATAGGTGAAACGCCTTATTCTAATCCTAGAAATACAGCGTCTGGCAGCTTGAAACTGCAAGATAGTACAGAAGTAGCCAAACGTCCATTAGATTGCTTATTGTATACTTTTATTGGCAATGATGTCAAATTTGCGACACATTTTGAAAGCCTTGAAAAAGCAAGAAGCTTTGGGTTTAAAGTGCCCAAAGAAGCCAAATTGGTAAAAAATGTGGATGAGATTTTCGAATTTATCGATTACTGGAATATCCATCGCCATGAACTGCCGTATGAAACAGACGGCGTGGTCGTGAAGGTAAACAATCTCCACTATCAAGATGAATTGGGCTATACTTCAAAAGCGCCGCGTTGGGCGATTGCTTATAAATTCAAAGCAGAACAAGTTTCAACCAAATTAAATTCTATTTCGTATCAGGTAGGACGCACAGGAGCGATTACGCCGGTAGCGAATCTAGAGCCGGTACAATTGGCGGGTACGATCGTGAAGCGTGCTTCTTTGCATAATGCAGACCAGATCGAAAAACTCGATATCCGCGTTGGAGATGAAGTTTTTGTAGAAAAAGGAGGCGAGATTATCCCAAAGATTATCGGCGTAGACTTTACCAAGCGTTCTTTAGATCTGCTTCCGACGGTTTACATTACCAATTGCCCAGAATGCCAGACTGAATTAATTCGAAAGGAAGGCGAAGCCCAGCATTATTGCCCTAATTTCTACGGCTGTCCGCCGCAGATTATCGGACGAATCCAGCACTATATTTCCAGAAAGGCGATGGATATTGAAGGATTGGGAGGAGAGACAGTTGCTTTGCTGTTTAATAACCACCTTGTGCAGAATTATGCCGATTTGTATGACCTTACGGTAGATCAAGTGATTCCGTTAGAAAGAATGGCGCAGAAATCGGCAGAAAACTTGGTCAATGGAATCGAGAAATCCAAAGAAGTTCCGTTTGAAAGAGTCTTGTTTGCACTGGGGATCCGTTATGTAGGAGAGACCGTAGCAAAAAAACTTGCCAAGCATTACCAGACAATCGACAATTTGGGCAACGCCAGCTTAATGGACTTGATACTGGTAGATGAAATCGGAGAACGAATTGCGCAAAGCGTTGTGGAATTCTTTGAAAATCCAGAGAACCAGATAATCATCCAGAGATTAAAAGATTATGGCGTACAGTTGGAATCTAAAACAGTCTTTAATCCAGATGCGACCGATAAACTAGCAGGCAAGACCTTTGTGGTTTCGGGAGTATTTGAGAAATTCTCTCGAGACGACTTAAAGAAATCAATTGAAGATAACGGAGGAAAGGTAGGGAGTTCTATTTCTGCCAAGACCGATTATGTAGTCGCAGGCGATAATATGGGGCCAGCAAAACTGGAAAAAGCAAATAAACTAAACGTACCGATAATTTCGGAAGATGATTTTATTGCAATGTTGCAGTAATGTTGAAAGTAGCTACTAAAAAAGGCTCGTATATCACGAGCCTTTTTTATTTTGGATATTGTTGCTGTTAGACTACTATAGTCCTTCCGGAATGCGATTTGTTTTTGTCTGTATCAAAATAAAAATCAATACGCCCAAGGTTGATTCCGTAGCAGCCTACTTGGTTTACTAAAGTGTCAATTCCGTCAAGGTTTTTTACGATGGTCGGCTTGTCAAGGAAAGTATGCGTATGCCCGCCGATAATCAAATCGATATCTCTTGTAGCGGCGGCTAATTTTAAATCAGAAACTTTGTTCGGGTCGTTTTTGTAAGCGTATCCGATGTGAGAAAGGCAAATAATCAGGTCGCATTTCTCCTGCATTTTTAAGATTCGTGTCATTTCTTGCGATACGGAAATCGGGTTGTTATAAACAGTTTCTTTGTAGTTTTTCTTATCCACTAAACCGTCCAATTCAACACCCAATCCAAAAACGCCAATCTTGATGCCGTCTTTCACAAAAACCTTATAGGGCTTGACGATTCCGTCCAATACCGTATTTTTAAAATCATAATTGGCACTGACGAAGTCAAATTTGGCATTGTGCAATTGCGAATAAAAACCGTCGATTCCATTGTCGAAATCATGGTTTCCCATAGTGGCCAAGTCATACTTCAGCATGCTCATGAGCTTGAACTCCAATTCGCCTCCATAATAGTTAAAATAAGGCGTTCCCTGGAAAATATCACCGGCATCCAAAAGCAATACGTTCGGATTTTCCTTGCGGATGCTTTCGATCAGGCTGGCTCTTCTTGAAACACCGCCCATATTTGGGTTTTTGGCGTCTGTTGCCGGAAACGGATCGATATGGCTGTGCACGTCATTCGTGTGCAGAATCGTAATGTGTTTTTTATCAATCGGGGCAAAGCTGCTCAATGACAATCCGCCAACAGTCAATAATGCGGAACCGGCTACTGTTTTTTGTATAAAATCTCTTCTTTTCATTTTTGTGTCTTTTTGGCTTCTTTAGAATTGGGAACTACTCAACAATAATTCTCTTGTTCGTCAAAACAGGAATGGTATCGGTTTCTTTGAAATAATCGATCCAGACGTTTCGAAGTTTGTAATCTAAAGAAGTCATAGTTCCTTTTTTAAAGAAATTCATGCTGTCGCCGCCGTTGTACAGATAGTCGTTCGTGGCTACGTAATAGGTTTTGTTCAGATCTAAAGGTTTTCCTTGTACCTTAATGCTTTTGTAGGCTGAAGCATCTTTGTTCAAGATAATTTCCATTCCTGAAAGCGGATGCGGTTTTTTCTCAGCAATCAGATAATTGACCATTTCTACAATCTGCTCGCCTTTTAAGGCAACCACTACCAATTCGTTTTCAAAAGGCATCAATTCAAAGGCGGTACGCGTGGTTGCATTTCCTTTTGAAATCATGCTTCGGATGCCGCCATGGTTCAACAAGCAGATGTCGACAGATTTATTTTCGCGCTTTTGAAAAATTTTATTGGCTGCGGCAAGTGTTATATCGGCCTGAAGGCTTCCAATGCTGGTCTGCCATTCACCTTTGCTCTTGTCTAAAGTTTCTGGCGCATACGCCAAAACTTGATTCATGTCTTTGTCGATATTTTCGCGATAAGGTTTTATAAATTCCTCGATAGCAGGAGTTTCCGGATTTGTATTGGTGACGCCGATTTGCTTTCCTTCGATTTTAGAAACATACGCTTTTTGATTCGAGCAAGAAAGTGCAAGAAATAATGTTAGAATTAAAACAAATTGTCTTGCAGCGGCGTTATAGTTTTTTAGTTTTAGCATCTGAAATACGGCTTATTTAATTAAATTTGTAATCACAAGTAAAAGTACTATGTTTTTAAAATTTTTCAAGAATTTTTCTGCAAAAAGAACATTAAAAAATAGTTCCCTGCATGTAAAGGGAAACCCTTCGACCGAAACGATAAAAACAGTCGGACTGCTCATTGATAAGACCTATTTTGAAGACAAAGTCAATTTGATAGAAGAGCTTTTGGCTAACGGAATCAAGAGAGAAGACATACAAATTTTGCTTTATAAAGACCGTTTCAAGAAAAAAGAAGTTATTAATTATCCGAGTTTCAGCCACAAAGATTTGAGCTGGAAAGGAACGTTGGAAAATAAGAATGTAAGGGATTTTGCCGAGAAGGAATTTGATATGCTCATCAGTTATTACGATACTGAGAAAGCGCCCTTGATGATTACGACTTTCAAGTCGAAAGCGAATTTTAAAGTGGGATTTTCAACCATCGACAAAAGATTGAATCATTTTATGATCAATACCAATGCCGAAAATTATAAGGTTTTTGTTTCTGAATTATTCAAATATCTAAAAATACTAAATAAAATATAATTATGCAGTCACTTATTGGAACAGGCGTTGCGCTTGTCACACCATTCAAAAAAGATTTTTCTGTTGATGTCGAGGCCTTAAAAAGAATCGTAAATTATCAGGTCGATAACGGAATCAACTACCTTGTTGTTTTAGGAACGACAGGAGAGCCGGCTACATTAAAGAAAGAAGAAAAAGAATTGGTCATAAAAACCGTAATCGAAACCAATAACGGAAGATTGCCATTGGTTTTGGGTGTTGGCGGCAATAATACTGCAGAAGTTGTGGAGGAGCTAAAAACCAGAGATTTTACAGGGTTTTCAGCAGTTCTTTCTGTTTCGCCTTACTATAACAAGCCTACGCAAGAAGGGATTTATCAGCATTTTAAAGCGATTGCACAAGCTTCGCCGCTTCCGGTAATCTTGTACAATGTTCCAGGAAGAACAGCTAGCAATGTCTTGCCGTCGACAGTACTTCGCTTGGCGAATGATTTCAAAAATGTCGTGGGAATTAAAGAAGCTGCGGGAGATATCGTTCAGGCTATGAAATTAATTCAGGACAAGCCAAAAGATTTCTTGGTAATTTCTGGCGATGATATGGTAACACTGCCGATGGTTTTGGCGGGTGGAGCAGGAGTAATTTCAGTAATTGCAGAAGGTTTTCCAAAGCAATTTTCGGAAATGGTGCGTTTGGGATTGGAAAGAAAAGTAGACGAGGCTTACCAGTTGCATTACCAACTTGCCGATTCTATCGACATGATTTTTGAGCAAGGAAACCCAGCTGGTGTTAAAGAAATCTTTAAATCTTTGGGATTGTCAGAAAATACAGTACGTTTGCCATTAGTTAATGTTAACGAAGATTTAGCAGGCAGAATTGACCAGTTTGTTAAAAAAACAGTAAATTAGTTTCAAAAAATAAAGATTATGTTGTCACAAACCATACAAGACGCGCTAAACAAACAAATAAAAGTAGAAGGTGATTCTTCTCAGATTTATCTTGCGATGGCTTCTTGGGCTGAAGTTCAAGGTTTTGAAGGAATATCAACTTTTATGTTTGCGCAGTCAGAAGAAGAAAGAATGCACATGCTGAAATTGGTAAAATACATCAACCAAAGAGGCGGCCAAGCTAAAATATCTGCTACTGTTGAGCCTGTACTTGATTTGTCAAGCTATAAAGTGCTTTTCAAGCAATTATTACAGCATGAAATTAAAGTTTCGGAAAGCATCAACGATTTGGTTGGTATTGCTTTAGACGAAAGAGACTATGCAACTCACAATTTCTTGCAATGGTATGTTGCCGAGCAGATCGAGGAAGAAGCAAATGCTAGATATATCCTAGATAAAATCAATTTGATCGGTGACGATAAAGGAGGTTTGTATCTTTTTGATAACGAAATGAAAAACTTTACGAGTCCGATTGCGACTGGAAAATAAATACAGAATTTAATCGTTAGAAAGGTGTCATTTTATTTGGCATCTTTTTTATTTTTAAGTCTTTTTGGAGCCTTAAAAAAATGTTTTTTTAATCTATAATTAATAACTAAATTTGCGGTTGATTTTTATACAGCCTCAAAAAGCTTGAAATCAGTAAATACAATCTTGAAAATGAACAGAATATTTTACATACTTTTAATCGCAATAGCCCTTGGTTCTTGCAGTCCTTATCAAAAAGCCTTAAAATCAGAGGATATCGCTGTAAAATATGACATCGCTTCAAAAATGTATGACGCTGGAAAATATACAAAAGCAATTCGACTTTTTGAGCAGATTGCGCCTTCTTACAGAGGAAAACCTGCAGCAGAAAAAATGTTCTATATGTTTGCGCAGTCGTATTATAAGACAAAACAGCATTATCTTGCCGGCTATCAGTTTGAAAGCTTTACATCAAGCTACCCAAAAAGTGAAAAGGCCGAAGAAGCTGCTTTCTTGAGTGCTGAAAGCTATTCAAAACTATCTCCGAGATATACTTTAGATCAAACGGATACGGATAAAGCAATTGATAAGTTACAAGCGTTTATCAACCTGTATCCAAATTCTGAATACCTGCCAAGAGCAAACGAGATCGTAAAGACATTAAGAGAGAAGTTAGAGAAAAAAGCTTTTGAAAATGCAAAACAATACCATACGATTGGCGGTTATACACGTGATTATTCTGCAGCTATAAAAGCGTTAGACAATTTTATTGCAGACTATCCAGGAACGCCTTTCAAGGAAGATGCTCTATATTACAGATTTGATTCGGCTTATATTTTGGCCATCAACAGTGTAGAAAGCAAAAAGCAAGAACGATTGAACTTAGCGAAAGCTTCGTATGCCAATCTGATAAAATTTAATGAGTCGACACAATACAAAAAAGAAGTCGATGAAAAGCTTGCAAGAATCGAAAAAGAATTACAACAATTTTCTAATTAAATAAAAGTCATGGATTTAAAAAAGACTAATGCTCCAGTAAACACAATTACTTATAATAAGAGTGTGATTGAGGAACCGACAGGTAATGTGTATGAAGCGATTACGATTATGGCTAAAAGAGCAAATCAAATTAACTCTGAGATCAAAAAAGAATTGACAGAGAAATTAGAAGAGTTTGCTACCTATAATGACAGCTTAGAAGAAATTTTTGAAAACAAAGAGCAAATTGAAGTTTCAAAATTCTACGAAAAATTGCCAAAACCTCACGCTTTAGCGGTACAGGAATGGCTAGAAGATAAAATCTATTACAGAGATACTACTAAATAATTACGATGTCTGTTTTAAGTGGTAAAAAAATAGTGCTGGGAGTTTCCGGTGGGATTGCCGCATATAAAACAGCTTCGCTAGTAAGATTATTCATAAAAGCAGGCGCCGATGTCCAAGTGGTCATGACGCCTGCTTCTAAGGATTTTGTGACACCGCTCACGCTTTCCACGCTTTCTAAAAATCCGGTACATTCTACTTTTTACAACGAAGAAGACGAAAATGCTGTCTGGAACAATCATGTCGAATTAGGTCTTTGGGCCGATTTGATGCTTATTGCTCCCGCTACGGCAAATACGTTATCTAAGATGGCTAATGGTGTCTGTGATAACCTTTTGATTGCGACTTACCTTTCTGCTAAATGTCCGGTTTATTTTGCGCCTGCAATGGACTTGGATATGTATAAGCATCCTTCAACTTTAGCGAGTTTCAGATTATTAGAACAATTCGGGAATACAATTATTCCTGCCGAGTCAGGCGAATTGGCCAGCGGACTTTCAGGCGAAGGAAGAATGGCAGAACCTGAAAATATTATTGCCTTTCTTGAAGCTGATCTCGAAAGCAAATTGCCTTTAAAAGGAAAAAAAATACTAATTACTGCCGGACCTACATACGAAGCCATAGACCCCGTGCGTTTTATAGGCAACCATTCCTCTGGAAAGATGGGATTTGATATTGCAGAACAAGCAGCCAGCTTAGGAGCGGAAGTCATTTTGATTTCTGGACCGACGCACTTGAAGTCTAAAAGTTCCAAGATTCAGCAGATCAGTGTGACTTCGGCACAGCAGATGTATGATGTTTCGCATGATTATTTCGATGCTGTTGATGCGGCCATAGCGGCAGCGGCAGTTGCGGATTATAGGCCTAAATTTCCTGCATCACAAAAAATAAAAAAGACAGAAGACGCTTTTACAATCGAGCTAGAAAAAACACAAGATATTCTCGCTTCTTTAGGAAAGCTGAAGAAAAAACAATTTCTGGTAGGATTTGCTTTAGAAACAGAAAATGAAATTGAAAATGCGAAGCAGAAAATCCAGAAAAAAAACCTAGATTTGATTGTTCTCAATTCATTGCAGGATGAAGGAGCTGGTTTTGGAAAATCGACAAATAAAGTTACCTTTATAGACAAGAATTTCAACATCGAGCCGATGCCTCTTAAATCAAAAGAAGCCGTGGCTGAAGATATTTTAAATAAAGTAATACAACATTTTTATGCGTAAGATATTATTTCTTTTGTTGCTCGTTGCCGGATCTGTTCAGGCTCAAGAATTGAACTGTACCGTAAAAATAAATTTCGACAGGATTACGAATGCCAATACGCAGATTTTTAAAACTCTGGAGCGTTCCTTGACTGAATTTGTAAACAAGACAAGATGGACAAACCAGACTTTTGGAGAGAACGAACGTATCGAATCGACCATGTTCATCAATGTTTCGGCCTATAGTTCAGACCAATTTTCGGCATCTATTCAGGTGCAGTCATCGCGTCCTGCGTTTAATTCTACGTATTCTTCTCCGATTTTCAACTTTAACGACAAAGACTTTAATTTCAGGTATGTAGAGTTTGAAAATCTTATTTTCAATCCAAACAGCTACGATTCTAACTTAGTGTCGGTTATTGCTTTTTACAGCTATATCATCATGGGGCTGGATGCAGATTCTTTTTCGCCAAAAGGCGGGACTCCGTATTTCGAACTGGCACAAAATGTCGCAATCTTGGCACAACAAGGCGGTTCAAAAGGATGGAACCAATCAGACGGTAATATCTCAAGATACTTTTTGATCAACGACCTGATGTCCAATACATTTGCTCCGTATAGAGAAGCGCTTTACCAATACCATTCAACCGGAATTGACGTGATGAGCGACGATCTAAAAAAAGGAAAAGAAAACATCAAAAATTCTATAAAAACACTAGCTCAAATTTATGAGCTTCGACCAAATGCATTACTGACCCGCGTATTTTTTGATGCAAAATCAGATGAAATTGTTTCGATTTATACAGGTGGGCCTTCCATAGGGATAGCAGATTTAGTTGAAAACCTCAACAGGATTTCTCCTCTAAATTCAAGCAAGTGGGGCGGAATCCGATTTTAATTTTTTGAAGCTTTAACCAGCTATCCGTTCCAATCTTTTAGCAAAAGTATCTTTTGCTAAAAAGGATTTCCACTTCTATCTGGGCTAGGGCGACGGTGCAAATTTTTAACATCATTTCTAAATTTAAAGGCATTGCTGACATCACTATCCATAAAGAATTTTGCCCTTATCGAAAAGCTTGATATTGACTTTTCTGAGAATTTCTCTATCATTACAGGAGAAACAGGAGCCGGAAAATCGATCTTATTAGGAGCTTTAGGCTTAGTTTTGGGAAAAAGAGCGGACTTGAGCTCCCTAAAAAATAAAGAAGAAAAATGCGTCATCGAAGCGCAATTTGAAATAGCACGCTACAATCTCAAACCTTTTTTTGAAGCCAACGACCTGGATTTTGAAAAACAAACCATCATCAGAAGAGAAATACTTCCGTCTGGAAAATCAAGAGCCTTTGTCAATGACAGTCCTGTTAATCTTCAAGAACTTCAAGAGTTGGGCGAATTTCTGATCGATATCCATTCGCAGCATCAGACACAAGAACTTTCCGAAGAAAACTTCCAGTTCGATATTATTGATTCCATTGCCGGAAATGCAAAAGAAATAGCTGAATATAAAGCGCTATTAAAAAAATACAAAAACCTAAAAAGTAATCTGTCTGCGTTGAAATCTAAGCTACAAGATGCTTCAAAAGAACAAGATTATAATTCTTTTCTTTTAGAAGAATTGCTTGCTGCTAAATTAAAATCAGGAGAACAAGAAGAGCTAGAAAGTACTTTTGAGCAGTTGAACAATGTCGAATTGATCAAGGAAAATCTAGATCGCTCGCTTTCAATCGCAGAAGAAGAGCAGTTCGGCGTACTTCACAATCTGAAAGAAATAAAAGCAGCCCTTCAAAAAATTGCCGCCTTTTCACCGGATTATAACTCGTTGTCTGAAAGAGTAACTAGTGTTTCCATCGAATTTGACGATATTGTTTCCGAATTGAACCAAATTGCCGAATCTTTGATGAATGATCCAGAACAATTGGATTTGGTCAATCAAAAACTGCAGACCATTTACAACTTGCAGCAAAAACACCAAGTCAAGACAATTGACGAATTGCTGGAAATCCAGAACAGCCTTGATGAAAAAGTTATTTCTGTAGACAGCCTGCAAGCAGAAATCGAAACAGCAGAAAAAGAAATTACGGAAAGCGAAACTCAATTGGATGCTATCGCTAAAACTATAAACGAAAAAAGACAAAAAGCAATTCCGGTGCTTACCGAAAAACTGATTGCTATTTTAGAGCTTTTAGGAATGCCAAATGTTCGCTTCCAGATTGAAGCTACTTTATCAGAAAGCTATCATGCCAACGGAAAAGACAATCTGCAATTTTTGTTTGCCGCAAATAAAGGTTCCGACTTTGGCTTGTTGAAAAAAACAGCTTCAGGCGGAGAACTGTCTAGAATTATGCTAGCCGTAAAATCAATCTTGGCACAGTATCAGAAACTGCCGACCATCATTTTTGATGAAATTGATACTGGAGTTTCAGGAGAAATAGCCCATAAGATGGGAGAAATCATGAAAGAAATGAGCAAGACGATGCAAGTCTTTGCAATTACACATTTGCCACAGATTGCAGCCAAAGGCAATTCGCATTTCAAAGTATTCAAGTCGACAGTAGGGGAGCAGACGCAATCCGAACTTAAACTGCTTTCAAGCGAAGAAAGGATTGTCGAGATTGCGCAAATGCTTTCGGGAAAAGACATTTCCGACTCCGCCATAAATCACGCCAAGGCCTTGCTGAACTAAAAAAACAAAGGTATATTTGCCATTGCGGAACGCTAGTTTTATAATTTTTAATCGAATATATAAATACCATTTTATGATCATAGAACCAAGAATGAGAGGATTTATTTGCTTGACTGCACATCCAAAAGGTGCCGAGCAAAATGTTAAAAATCAGATTGAATACGTAAAGTCAAAAGGAAAAATTGAAGGTGCCAAAAAAGTCCTAGTGATTGGTGCTTCTACAGGATTTGGTTTGGCTTCTAGGATTACGAGCGCCTTTGGTTCTGATGCTGCTACTATTGGAATTTTCTTTGAAAAACCGCCATTAGAAGGAAAAACAGCTTCTCCAGGCTGGTACAATTCGGCTGCTTTTGAAGCAGAAGCGCACAAAGCGGGTCTTTATGCAAAAAGCATAAATGGAGACGCTTTTTCGAATGAAGTGAAAGACCAAACTATAGATTTGATAAAAGCAGATTTAGGCCAAGTAGACTTGGTAATCTACAGTCTAGCTTCACCGGTAAGAACTAATCCGGTTACAGGAATCACGCACCGTTCGGTTTTAAAGCCAATAGGGAATACTTTTTCAAATAAGACAGTAGACTTCCATACAGGAAAAGTTTCAGAAATTTCGATAGAGCCAAGCAAAGAAGACGATATTGAAAATACAGTTGCCGTAATGGGCGGCGAAGATTGGTCTATGTGGATTGATGCCTTGAAAAAAGCAAATGTTTTGGCTCCAGGAGCGATGACAGTTGCCTATTCTTATATCGGGCCATCGTTGACAGAAGCCGTATACAGAAAAGGAACTATCGGACGTGCAAAAGACCATCTAGAAGCGACAGCTTTTTCGATTACAGACAGCCTGAAAGATATTGGAGGAAAAGCCTATGTTTCTGTAAACAAGGCCTTGGTTACGCAAGCAAGCTCCGCTATTCCTGTTATTCCATTATACATTTCGTTGCTTTATAAAGTAATGAAAGAAGAAGGCGTACATGAAGGAACTATCGAGCAAATTCAAAGATTATACCAAGAAAGATTGTACTCAGGAGGAGAAATTCCAACCGATGAAAAAGGAAGAATCCGAATTGACGATTGGGAAATGCGTGATGATATTCAAGAAAAAGTAGCCGAATTATGGACAAAAGCTACAACAGAAAACCTTGCTGAGATTGGAGATTTGGAAGGATATAGAAAAGATTTCTATCACCTTTTCGGCTTCGAAGTACAAGGAGTTGATTATGCAGCAGATGCAAACGAAATGGTAGGTATTGATAGCATAAAATCATAGTTTTATAGCTGTTTATAACTTTCTAATAAGTAAGGAAGAAAATGTTAAGCCCGCGTAGATGCGGGCTTTTTGCATAATATAAGCTTAACGTTATGTTTAAATTCCTGCTTTTTGTGCCTAACTTTCCAATTTTAACTTTTTAGTTTATTAAAATTAGTATTTTAGCGGTCTGTTAATCAATTTATACTTTTTTATGAAAAAAATTACGTTATTGCTGATGCTATTTGTCGGCTTTCTGTCCTATGGACAGGTCTGGTCGGTAGCATCATGTCTAGATCTCGGGTCCAATAATTATGGGCCCATGAACAGTACGTCTGCGGTGAATTCCACGAACCGTACTGCCGTAATCTATCCAGCTTCCCAATTGACTGGAATTGCGGGTCAGGTTCTTAACTCTGCCTATTTTGAGAGAGTTACTGGTACTGGAACTATGGCTGGAACTCCGAATTTCAAAATCTATTTGAAAGAAACTTCCAGCACAGACTGGGGAACTGGAGCATTAGACTGGACGACAGCTATCACCGGAGCTACTTTGGTTTATGATTCTAACCCTGCTACAGCTAGTGGTTCGTCTGCTGGCTGGAAAAGTTTTGTTTTTACAAATAACTTTACATACACAGGGGCACAAAACCTAGCCGTTTTGATGGAATATACAAATTCAACGGCAAGTACGACAATTACATGGAGTTATGAATTCCAAAGCCCATGTATTAATACGGGTAATTCAAATACCACGAAATATTCTAACAATACTTCGGGTACATTGCCAGCAAGTTTAGGATCTTCTGATTATAGAAGACCGCTTATTGGTTTTGATTACAATGTTTCATGTAATGTGCCGACAGCCTTGAGTTCAACTGCTGTTACAACAAGCGGAGCCACTGTAAACTGGACTGCTCCTACGGTAGCTCCTGCAGAAGGTTATGAGTACTATTTGAGTACTTCTGCTACTACGCCGTTACCTTCGGCGACACCAACAGGATCTGTACTTGCAGGTGTTACTACTAAAAGCTTTACAGGATTGCCTTCAGCTACGCAACATTATGTTTGGGTAAGATCAAACTGCGGAACTGGCGACAAGAGTACATGGGTTGCAACTACATTTACGACTGCATGTGGTACAAATGTTCCTTCATACCTTCAAGATTTTACGACATTCGTTCCGACATGCTGGACTACAGCTGGCGATGGGGATCCTACAACAGGACCGATTGGTACAGCAGCGGGTATCTGGGTAGCAGACGGATTCTTAAATAACGGAACTACTGGTGCTGCTAGAGTTAACTTATATAGCCTTAACAGAAAAGGATGGTTGATTTCTCCTCCTATCAATATGAGTGCTGGAGGATATAGAGTTAAGTTTGATGTTGGTGTAACAGCCTATACAGGTTCAGGACCAGCAGAAATTGTATCAGATGATAAAGTTGTTTTCTTGGTATCTCAAGATAATGGAACAACTTGGACCATACTGAATACTTGGGATTCTACTAACTCTCCTTCAAATCTAGGAACTGTATATACTGCAAATCTTGCTACTTATGTGAGTCCTACTACTAAGTTTGCTTTTTATGCAACAGACGGGCCTCTTGATGATGCTCCAGATTATAATTTTTATGTAGATAACTTCTTGGTTGAAGCTATTCCAAGCTGTGAAGCTCCTGTTAACGTAGTGGCTTCTGGCATAACAAATGCAGCAGCAACTATTACTTGGGATGCTGTTACAGGCTCTACAGGATATGAATATGTTCTTGACCAAGTGGCAACTAGCCCTACAGGTGCAGGTACTACTATTGCTGCAGCACCATATAACGCCGCTTCTTTAGATGGAAATACTACTTATTATTTCCACGTTAGAAATAATTGCGGTTCAGAGTTCAGCCTTTGGACGACAAAAAGCTTTAAAACACTTCCAAACCCACCAGCAAATGACGACTGTACAAATGCTGTTGTCTTGACTGTAAATCCTAATTTATTGTGTGGTGTTAAAACTTCAGGTACTTTATTGGGAGCTACAGATTCTGGTGAAGGTGATAACGGTGCAGGTGTGCCTAATGATGATGTTTGGTATAAGTTTGTTGCTACAGCAACAGCGCACCAATTTACAATTTCTAATGTTGCAGGAACTCCTACAGATTTAGTACATGAAGTATTGGAAGGAACTTGCGGTGGTGGTTTGTTTAGCCTAAACATTAGCGATCCAAATACAAGTACAGTAACGGGTCTAACACCAGGAAATACTTATTATGTAAGAGTATTTAGTCTTGCAGCTGCAACTGGAGCTACAACAACATTTGACCTTTGTGTTGGAACTTTCCCTCCAGCTCCTGCAAATGATGATTGTTTCGCGGCAGTTACATTGACTGTAAATGCTGATTTAGCTTGTGGCGTAAAAACTTCAGGTACTTTGCAATCCGCTACAAATTCAGGTGAAGGCGACAATGGTGCTGGTGTTCCTGATGATGATGTTTGGTATAAATTTGTTGCAACTGCAACGTCTCATAGAATTGCTATCTCAAATGTGGCAGGAACTCCAACTGATATAGTACATGAAGTACTAGATGGAACTTGTGGTGGCGGTCTGATTTCTTTAGTTGTCAGCGATCCTAACACAAGCACAGTAACTGGATTAATCCCTGGAAGTACATATTATGTAAGAGTTTTCAGTGTTGCTGCGGCAGCAATGACAAACACTACAACTTTTGACCTTTGCGTTGGTACTTTCCCTGGGCCTCCAGCAAATGACAACTGTAGCGGAGCTATTGCTTTGACAGTTAATGCTGATTTGGCTTGTGGCGTAAAAACTTCAGGTACTTTACAGTCTGCTACAGATTCTGGTGTGCCAGATAATGGAGCAGGTCTTCCAAATGATGACGTATGGTACTCTTTCGTAGCCACTACAGGATCACATACTATCGCTTTGTCAAATGTTGGCGGAACTCCAACTGACATAGTGCATGAGCTTATGGTTGGAACTTGCAATGGTTTAGTAAGCTTGAATGTTAGCGACCCTAATAGTTCTACATATACAGGATTAACGCCTGGTACAACTTACTATGTAAGAATCTTTAGTTATGGAACAGCAACTGATGCTTCAACTACTTTCGACGTTTGTATCGGTAGTTCAGCTGCTGCTGCTGCGCCAGCAAATAATGAGCCTACAGGAGCAGTTAACTTGACGGTTAACCCAGCTTTAACATGTACGGCGACACAAGCAGGAACTACAATTTCTGCAACCGCTTCGGCTGTGCCAGCTCCGACTTGTAATGCTACTGGATTTAATGACGATGTGTGGTATACATTTACTGCAACTGATGTTCGTGCTAGATTTACATTTACTGGAACTGCAACTGGTGCTGTAATGGCAACTGCATTATACACTGGAACTCCTGGAGCTCTTGTTGAAGTAACAGGATCTTGTCAAGAAGGAAATGTTCAAAACTTTGCAAACTTGACAGTTGGTACGCTTTATTATGCTAGAGTTTTCACAAGTTCAGCAAGCCCAATTGTGACTTCTGCTTTCACTTTATGTGTTGGGACTCCACCGGCGCCACCTGCTAATGATGACTGTGCTAATGCAGTATTGTTAACTCCGGGCGCTACTCTAACTTGTACATCACCAGTTAGTGGAACTACAGTTGGCGCAACACAAAGCCAAAGTGTAGGTACTTGTTTTGGTAACCCAGATGATGATGTTTGGTATAAATTTGTTGCCACTGGAACAGCTCACAGCATCATAACTGCAAATGTAACAGGAAGTGGTACTGCTGATATTGTTACACAAGTATTTGATTCTTGTGGAGGGACTTCAATAGTTTGCCAAGATTCTCCAAACTCGCCAGTAAACTTAACAGGTCTGACGGTTGGAAATACCTATTTCTTTAGAATTTATTCTTATGCTTTAACTACAACAACATCGTTTACAGTTTGTGTTGGAACGCCAGCACCACCACCTGCTAACGATAACTGTGCTACTGCTGTGGTATTGACTCCAGGTGAATTGTTCGCAACGAATCCGGTAATTGGAACAAACGTATCAGCAACAAATTCAAATCCTCCTGCTCCTGGCTGTGCTAGTTTTTCAGGCGGTGATGTTTGGTACCAAATTACTGTTCCGGCTTCAGGAAGTATAACTATCGAAACAAATAGCAATACTGGAGGTGTGATTGCAGATACTGGTTTAGCTGTGTATAGTGGAACTTGCGCTGCTTTGACTTTAGTTGAATGTGATGATGATGATAGTACTGACGGGAATTTCTCTAAAATTGTTTTAAGCGGAAGAACTCCTGGAGAAGTATTATATGCAAGTGTTTGGGAATACGGTAACGATACGTTCGGAACCTTTAAAATTTCTGCTTACGATGCTTCATTAAGTGCTCCTTCATTTGATGATACAGACTTCAGAGCTTATCCTAACCCTGTTGTTGATGTATTGAACTTGTCATACACTCAAGAAATTTCAAACGTGTCTGTGTTCAATTTATTAGGACAACAAGTGCTTACAAAAACAATTGGAGCTACCGATGCTTCTGTTGATATGTCAAACTTAGCTGGCGGAACTTATTTAGTAAAAGTTGCTGTCGATAATCAAGTTAAGACAATTAAGGTGATCAAAAAATAATTGACATAACCTTTTTAAAATAGAAAATCCCGACTGCATTTGTAGTCGGGATTTTTTTTGCTTTATCCGAAATATTTTGAGCCTATTTTTTGTTATTCGAGCAATCCAGATAAGGCAAAATTTGAAAGGCAAAAATTATATAAAATGCCGTAAATAAAGGGAGGTAGGACACTGCGTATAAATGTTTTTTATATAAAAAAGCGTCATTTCGAGGCTTTTTGTTTTATTTATTAAATCTTAAAAATATATTAAAATAATTAATTATATTGCAGTGTATTAACTAAACTATTAAACAGTATGAAGAAACTTTACTTATTGCTTGTCATGCTTTGCTGGCAAGTTAATTCGCAAACGCTCAATCAATCGGCAGGCTGGCCAAACCCAGCCTGGACGATTACTGGGAGTTACAATTCGGCTGCTGCCGCTTTTGAATCCGATCCAAGAACAACCGCAAGTTTTGCGTATGACGACGACGATGCCGGAAATCCGCACGATGATAGCATTGCGGCAGAATCTCCGGTAATTGATTTGACAGCTGCCTTTACGGCTGGCGAAACCACGCTAGAAATAACAGTTCAATATGGATATGTTTATTTAGCGAATGATGTCTTAAGATTTGAATATTGGAATGCTGCGACATCAGCTTGGGTTCCATGGGGTAGTGCTAGTATTCCAGGGAACAATACTACAGCAACAGATAACTTTTGTGCTGTAACCAAAACAACATATTTAACGGAGGGTCTTAATATTTCTACTTTTACTCCGGCACAATTAACAGGATTTAAATATCGCATATTTTACGATGATGATATTTTAACTAACGATTGGAATTATGGATTCTGTTTCAGCTCTCCAACAATACGCTCAATAGCTTGCGGAGCTCCAACCGGACTTGCGGTTTCAGGAGTTGGTGCTGGTGGTGCCACTCTTGCTTGGGATCCTACTTTGGGCGTAACAGGATTTGAATATGTTTTAAATACGACAAGTGGTGATCCAACTGGAGCTGGAACACCAACAACAGCGACTACTTTGTCTCCAACAGGATTGCCTGCGGGTACAACGCATTATTTTCACTTAAGAACTATCTGTGCTACCTCACAAAGTCCATGGAGAACAGTTTCGTTTACAACTAGCCCTGCTAACGACAGTTGCTCAGGAGCTGTAATGTTGACCGTAAACGCAAATTTACTATGTACGGTAAAAACGTCAGGAACTCTTGAATCTGCAACGGATTCGGGTGAGCCAAACGGAGGTACTGGTACGCCAGATGATGACGTATGGTATAAGTTTGTCGCTACAGGAACTACGCATAGAATAGAGCTTTCTAACGTAACAGGAAATGTAACCGATTTAGTTCATGAAGTACTAGAAGGAACTTGTGGTGGAGGATTGATCAGCTTAAGTATAAGCGATCCTAATATAAGTACGGTAAGTGGCTTGACAGTCGGAACTACATATTACGTAAGAGTATTCAGTTATGGTTCTGCAAACAACCCTACGACTGATTTTGATTTATGTATAGGCACATTCCCGCCGCCGCCAGCTAATGACAGCTGTGCAGGAGCTATTATGCTTACCGCAAATACGGATGCGAATTGTGCTATCGTTACGCCTGGAAACTTAACCTCTGCAACAGATTCTGGTGAAGGAGATAATGGTACAGGAACACCTAACGATGATGTGTGGTATAAATTTGTAGCAGCTCAAACAGAGCATAGAATTTCACTTCTAAATGTTGGAGGAACACCAACAGATCTTGTTCATGAGTTATTAGAAGGAACTTGCGGCGGTGGTTTGACCAGTATAAACGTTAGTGATGCAGACATGAGTACTGTAGGAGGATTGACTGTAGGAAACACGTATTATGTAAGAGTCTTTAGTAATTCATCAGATACAGGGGCTACAACAACCTTCAATATTTGTGTTGGAGTGCCTCCAATTGGAGCGGTTTGTGAAAATCCAATTATTATTACAGGCTTGCCATACACTACTACCGATAACACTAACCTTTATGGTGATGATTATGATTTCCCTAATGGAGGCGAATCAGGTTGCGCCGGTACATCAAATTATTATTTGAATGGTGATGATGTTGTGTATGCTTATACACCAACAGCAAACCAGTCGATCAATATCAGAATCCCGAATGCTCCAGCTTGGTCTGCAGTTTTCGTTTACACAGATTGTAGCGCAATAGGAACAGGAGCTGTTGCTTGTGCTGCTGGAAGCGGTTCTGGAAATAGAGAAATCAATCAGTTTTCTGTAACAGCTGGTACTACGTACTATATTGTTCTTTCAACTTGGCCATCACCGCAAAGTTTTGCCTATACGATGAATATTACGGTAAATACTTGTATTTCTCCAACTGTAGCATTTACTAGAACATCAAATTGTGCTGTTTCGCCAGGATTCTTTGTAAATGCTAATATATCTAGCTTAGGATCTGCGACTTCTGTGACAGTTACTGATAATCAATCTAGTCCATCTCAGCAAGTAACAGCTACAGGAAATGTTCAGTTTGGACCTTATGCTAACGGAACCTCTGTTGTCCTTACGGTAACAAATAATCAAGATGCAAGCTGTGTAGTAACAAGTACAGCTCAAACTCAAGCGGCTTGTCCTCCTGCGAATGATAATTGCGCTAATGCCGTAGCAATAACTCCTACTGGATCTTTCGGAAGTGTTACTGACGGAACAAATTTGGGTGCTACTGCGAGTTCTACAGAAACGGTACCTACAACATGTAACGGATATTCTGGTGGCGACGTATGGTTCTCTGTTGTCGTGCCTCCTAGCGGTAACTTGACAATTGAGACAGGAGCTTCTAGTACTAGTGCACCTCCTTTAGATACTGTAGTTACTGTGTATTCAGGAGCCTGTGGTTCATTAGTTCAAGTAGGTTGTGATGACGACGGAGCAGCAACAGAAGCTTATTCTTTAGTTACCTTGACTGGACAGACACCAGGTTCGACATTGTATTTGAGAGTTTACGAATATTCAAATGATGGTACCGGAACTTTTGGTATTTCAGCATATGATACTTCATTAAGCACTAACTCTTTTGACAATGCAAGCTTTAAAGCCTATCCAAACCCTGTGAGGAATTTACTGAATCTTTCATATACTGAAAACATGTCGGATATTGCCGTATTCAATCTTCTTGGCCAGCAAGTCCTTTCTAAAAAGGTCAATGCTACTGAAAGCCAAATCGATATGTCGACTTTGACTAGCGGTACTTATTTGGTAAAAGTATATGTAGGCAATCAAGTGAAAACACTAAAAGTGGTTAAGCAATAATAACCTGATTATCAAAAATATTTTTAAAAGCCACCAATTTTGGTGGCTTTTTTTATACTTTCGTAAAGTATTATCCCCAAATAAGTAACACATGGAAAAACACTACTTTGATTCCATCTATCAAAGAACAAAGACCTTAGGCTTTCTAAAAATTGTATTGTTCTTCATTTCCATAAACTCCTTTTCCCAGACCGTATTGATTAACCCAAATTCTGACGGCGGATTTGAAAATGGAAATACCTTTGCTTCTAACGGATGGAGCGCCATCAATGCTTCGACCGACAGCTGGAATGTTGGAAACGTTCCCGTAGCAGGTGCCGGAACTAACTGCGCTTTTGTTTCCGCTACAGGTGGAGCTACTTGGCAGTATTCACAGACCAGTTCAGTCATTCACTTATATAAAGAAATAACCATTCCTGCTAACGAGCCTAAAATTGCACTTTCTTTCCGATGGAAGGCTGGAGGCGAAGGAACGGGAGCTAATGATTGGGACAATATGAAAGCCTTTTTGGTTCCAGCTTCTTACAATCCTGTCGCAGGAGTTCCGATACCGCCAACGTATCAAGTAGGTACTTTGTATAAGCTGAGTTCGACCAATTGGAATACAGCCACTATTGCTCTAGCCATTGTGCCTGGCACATCTTATAAGCTTGTATTTAGCTGGAAATCCGATATCCTTGATGTCGTAAATCCGCCGGCTGCTATCGATCAAGTTTCGATGATCTCGAATCCGCCTGGCAATTTTACATCTATAGCTTCAGGAAACTGGAACGTTCCGGCTACGTGGGATGCAAACGCGGTTCCGACTAGTGCAGACAATGCGATTATTGCAACAGGTACTACGGTAACGCTGAACGCGAATAATTTAGCGATAAATGATCTTACGGTTAACGGTACTCTAAATTACGCAGCTGCAGCCGTAACGTTTGCCGTAAAAGGGAACTTGCTGGTGAATACTGGAGGAAATCTAGATGCATTTGCCGGTACGGTAGGCAAAAGCCTTGTAGTTTCAAGGAATTTTACAAATAATGGAAATATTGATCTTTCAAAAGGAACAGTACTTACAAATATCTTGACGTTCGACGGCATCATTCCGCAGACGGTAGGAGGAACAGGGACATTTACAAATAATGTCATCCGAAATCTTACCTTCAACAATTCATCATCAGGTGTCATTACTTGGAATTTTAACGATATCAGGGTTGGAGGCAATCTTACTTTCACCAAAGGAAAAGTCGCTTTAGGAGCTAACACGCTGATTCTTGGCACAGGTGTGACTCAAGGAACAGGGAACAATGGTATTGGAGCGCTCGTTTATACTTCTGGCGGATTTGTATCTGGAACCTTTTCTAGATGGTGGGCTAATACGGCTACAGGAACAGCATTGACTGCCGGAACCCAGCCGACTGCTGCTTTAGGCCGATATCCTTTTATTAGTAATTCGGGAATTAATAGGGCAGCCTATGTTCAGCGCGTAACGCCTACTGTGGGCGGACAAATTGCTTGCCGTTATGTAGATGCTCCAGCAACTTCTGCTTCGTCAATCTCAGATGCAGGCTATATTCTTGATTCAAGATATGATGGAAATTGGACGTTCTCAACTCCGGGAACCGTTCCTGTTTCGGCAACCTACAACATTGCGCTCATCGGACAAAATGCCTATTTGGCTTCTAATGGAAACAGTAGGATTGTAAGAGCTGCTTCAGCGCTGGAAGGCACACATCTAAATGGTACAAGCCTACCTGTCGGGCAGCGTACAGGACTTACGCTTGCTCAACTAACCCAAGCACCTTTGTATTTAGGAGTTTCTTTTGCCGATACTCCCAACTTCTCTATTGCTAGCGGAAACTGGAACAATGCTTCGATCTGGAGCAAAGGAAACGTTCCGAACTGTACAGAAGCTGTCAGCATTGCTTCAGGACATACTATAACTGTAAATTCTGCTGCGAATGTGTGTAAAAACCTTACCGTGTCGTTAGGAGGAACCCTATCCGTTTCTGGAGGAGATTTGGTCGTTGGCTGTACAGATAATAATAATTCTTTAAATATTCTGGGCGTTTTCAATGTAACGGCTGGAACTGTGAATGTCAATGGAAACATTGCCACATCATACGGTTCTGTATTTTCGCAAAGCGGAGGCAATATCAACGTTGATGGAAACTCAGGCACGATAGCGACAAGTGTTCCGAATGGCACGCGAATCATCAATATTATCCCAGAAGATTCAGAAAGCTTAAATTGGACAGGAGGAACGTTAACTATTGTGGATCCTCATGCCTCAACAACAGCCAACGATGTCTTAAGGGTCGACGGTACTTTTGAAGGTTCTGTAAATGTTACGGCGGGACATACTATTCGATTTGGAAATGGAGTCTCAACACAGGCTGGTGGTAACGCAACGAATGGTTTTAGAGTGAATGGCTGGGCTACAGTCACAGGATTGCCTTTAGGAAACGTAATTGTTGAAGGTCCTGCAGGAACAAACCGCCATTTGACGAGTACGTATCAATTTCCTGTGTATGGCAATCTCACGATCAATGATGGTGCCGAATGTCGTATTCCTACAATCTATTTGAATGGTAATGCTGTAATCAATCCTGGAGGGATACTTACTTCTACGACTGGATTCTTCTTTGTAAATACGCGATTTATTAATGATTCTACGGTATCTTTCAACCCGAGCCTTAATCCGCAGCAAATCACGAACAACGGAACGATCAGAAATCTAGCAGCAGCTCCGACAGCGAATTTTTCAAATGTCGTAGTGACTAACGGAAATGCATCTGGAGTAACTCTAAATTCGCCTTTGTCTTTAAGCGGTACGTTAAGCTTGAATGAAGGAAAATTAAATACTTCAAATACAAATCTGCTTACCGTCGGAACAATTACGGCGGCTGGAGACATTGCAGGAGGTTCTGAAACAGCCTTTATCAATGGCCCGTTAGTAAGAACATTTGTTTCTAACAGGGCTTCATTAGGAACATATTCAGGTGCGACGCTATACCCTGTCGGAAAAAATAGTAGCTACTTGCCATTTTATGTTGATCCATCAACTTCAAATGGTGCATTACAAATAAAAGGCGAAGCATTTGCTACTAATTCAGGAACGTTTCCTGCAAATGTTTCGGTACTTTCTAACAATCGTTGGGAAGCATCAGTTGTTTTAGGAAATAGCAATTTCTTAAATGCAAATGTGAGGATTACTGATGCAAGTATTGTTTCGAACAGCAAAATGTTGAAAGCCGTTACAGCTACTGGCGAATATGCTGTTTTCTCACCAGTTTCAATACCATCATCTGGAAGCTTGACAACCTATTCCCCAATTATGGCTGCTGATTTCACAGGCTATTTTTCACATGGGCAAATAATTTGTACAGGAACCGTGTTGGCGCCTACGGGCACTGCAATCCAAGATTTCGTAACTGGACAGACCTTGGCAGACTTTGTAGTTAACGGAACGGATATCATCTGGTATGATGCTGAGATTGGCGGAAACATTCTTCCGCTATCTACATTAATTGTCAGCGGTGTCACTTATTATGCTTCTCAAACCGTAAATGGCTGTGAAAGCAGCACCAAGCTGGCGGTTACAGGTGGTATTAATTTGCAGAGAGAAGATTTCGAATCCATCGCTTTTAAATACTTCCCGAATCCTGTAGAAAATAGGCTGAACGTTACATCTTCAGAAAATATTGAGTCGGTAGAAATTTATAATTTTTTAGGACAGAAGGTCTTTTATGCAACATTCAATGCAATGGAAGGCGAAGTAGATTTTTCATCGCTATCCAAAGGAACTTATATTTTGAGAGCCAAAATAGGCGAGCTGGCAAAAAATGTAAAAATCGTCAAGAAGTAGATCATGCTAAAATAACAAAAGAGCCATCCTCAATCAAGGATGGTTTTTTTGTTTATAAAAGTTATCTTTGTTACAGTTTAAAAACCTTTATGAAATTTTCTTTTATAATTCCTGTTTACAATCGTCCAGATGAAATTGACGAACTTTTGCAGAGCCTGACTTTGCAAGAATACGACCAAGATTTTGAAGTTGTGGTAATTGAAGACGGATCGACCGTGCCTTGTAAAGAGATGACAGATAACTATCAAGACAGGCTGAATATTTCGTACTACTTTAAAGAAAATTCCGGGCCGGGCGATTCAAGGAATTTCGGAATGAAAAATGCAAAAGGAGATTATTTTTTGATATTAGACTCTGATTGTATTCTTCCACCTGAATATTTATCCGAAGTACAGAAAGCCCTTGAAACGGATTATGTAGATTGTTTCGGCGGCCCTGATAAGGCATTGGACAGTTTTTCGGACATACAAAAAGCCATAAATTTTTCCATGACATCTTTTTTGACAACAGGAGGAATTCGTGGCGGATCGGAGAAAATAGGAAAATTTCAGCCTAGAAGTTTCAATATGGGATTGTCCAAAATAGCCTTTGAAGCCAGCCAAGGTTTTGGAAATATCCATCCCGGTGAAGACCCTGACCTTTCTATCCGACTTTGGAAAATGGGCTTTGAGACGAGACTATTCCCGAACGCATATGTCTATCACAAAAGAAGAATCGACTGGTCAAAATTTTACAAGCAGGTCAATAAATTTGGAAAAGCCAGGCCAATCTTGAACAGCTGGTATCCTGAATACAACAAGCTCACTTTTTTCTTCCCAACGCTTTTTTTTCTAGGATTTGTCATTTCATTTCTCTTTTTATTTTTCGGAATATCGATCTTCTTGATACTATACAGCCTGTATTTTTTAGCAATACTTGTTGTTTCGACATTTGAAAGCAAAAGCTTGAAAATTGGACTCTTTTCGTTTTTTGCCGTAGCTACACAATTTTACGGTTACGGAATAGGCTTCCTGAAATCTTTCTGGCACATCATCTTGCTTAAGAAAAAACCGCAACATGTATTTCCGGAATTGTTCTTTAAAAATTAAAAAATTATGACAAAAATTATTGGCTTGACTGGAGGAATCGGGAGTGGAAAAAGCTCCATCGCCCAACATATAGAATCGCTGGGAGTTCCAGTTTATATTACTGATATCGAGGCAAAAAAAATACTCGAGATTGATGCAGTAATTGCCAAAGTTGTTGCCTTATTTGGAGAAGACATACTAGATAAAGAAAAAATAGATAAAAAAAAGATCGCAGCATTGGTTTTTCAAGACCCCGAAAAACTTAGAAAATACAACAACATCATTCATCCCAAAGTCTTTCTGCATTTCCAAAACTGGGTAAAACAGTACGAAAACCTTCCTTTAGTCGTAAAAGAAGCCGCAATACTTTTTGAAAGCGGAAGCTATAAAGATTGCGACAAGATTATTTTAGTCACAGCTCCAAAAGAGACTAGAATCAAGAGAGTTATGAAAAGAGATGGCGTTTCAAGAGAAGCTGTCGAACAGCGAATGGCGCATCAATGGGATGATGAAAAGAAAAAAGCCCTTAGCGATTTTGTAATTGAAAACATCGATTTGGTGAAAGCTAAAGAATCTGCAGAAAACATAATTTCCGTATTAAGAAATCAATAATTTATGAATTAGATGTTAATGTTTGGTTAATGTATTTATTGATTAAATGTTAAAATGTTAATTTTGTTTCGATGAATAAGACATTGTTTCGCTTACTGGTTGTGTTGATGAGCCTATCTTTGATAGGAATTATTTTGGTTCAGTTATATTTGATTAATACATCTTTCAAGAATAACGAAGAGCAATTTAAATATCATGTACAACAAGTAATAGGAAATGTTTCAGAGAAATTAAAACAGCAGGAAACATATACTATTGTTAATCAGTATAATATATTAAGAGATAGCATTGGAAAAGACCCAAATCCAAGCCAATTGCTAGATTTTGTTCTTGTACAGAAAAATAAGGTTACGAATGAGACCATTATTTATTCAAACAACATTATTGCAGAAGATTATAATATCAATCTGACGTTCTTTGATAAGAAAAAAGATTCAGTAAAAGCCCAAAGCTATATTTCTAAGCGTCGGACTGAAATATATTCAGGCAAACCGATTGACAATTCAGGAATCCAAAAAAATACGACTCCCGATATAACAATAGAAAAATCTGGAAATATCGAAATGCTTGAAAGAGCACAATTTGATATGTTTTATAAAGATATTGCTGAAACAAAACCTTTGAAAGACAGGGTTTCCAAAGAAAAACTGCAAAAGATGTTGCAGCAAGAATTAAAGCAATACGAAGTAAAAACACCTTTCGAGTTCGGTATTTACAGCGATGGCCTTGCGACAAAAATAAGGTCAGACAATTTTAAATTTGATAAGAATTCAACTTTTCAAACGCCGATTCTGACTGATAATGATGGGAAAAGCAAGTACCAATTGCTGGTTAGCTTTCCGGAGAAAAAGAAATTCTTATTCACAGATTTGGTTGGCATTACCATTTTGTCGATAACATTTACCCTGATTATTATTATTGCTTATGCCAGCGCATTGAACCAATTGATAAAACAGCGCCAGATTTCTGAAATCAAGACCGATTTTATCAATAACATGACGCACGAATTTAAGACGCCTATCGCAACCATAAATTTGGCTCTGGATGCAATCAAGAATCCTAAGATAATCGAGGACAAAGAAAAAGTCCACCGCTATCTGCAAATGATTCGAGACGAAAATAAACGAATGCACGCCCAAGTCGAAAACGTTCTTAGAATTTCTAAGCTGGAAAAGAAAGAACTTGAAATTAATAAAGACCCGATTGATGTCCAAACTATAGTGGAAGATGCTGTAGAACACGTGAATCTGATTATTGAAGACAGGCAAGGAACCATAAATACGCATTTTAATGCGACAAGAACAACAACATTGGTCAACGATGTTCACTTTACAAACGTAATCGTCAACATTTTAGACAACGCAATAAAATATTCGCCAGAAGCCCCGATTATTGATGTTTATACCGAAAATGTCAAAGATTTTATCCTAATCAAAGTAAAAGACCAAGGACAGGGGATGAGCAAGGTGGCGCAAAAAAGAATCTTCGAGAAGTTCTATAGAGAACATACGGGAGATTTACACAACGTAAAAGGCCACGGTTTAGGATTGGCCTACGTAAAAAGAATTATAGACGACCACAACGGTCAAATATTTGTTGAAAGCGAAAAAGGGAAGGGCAGTACCTTCATTATAAAATTACCACTAATTAATTAAGCTATGGAAAATGTAAACAAGAAAATCCTCCTAGTCGAAGACGATCCAAACTTCGGTTCTATTTTGAAAGACTATTTGAATCTGAATGATTTCGAGGTTACCTTGGCTAAGAACGGGATGGAAGGTTTCGAGAAATTTAAAAAAGATACTTTCGATTTGTGCATTCTTGACGTAATGATGCCTTACAAAGACGGATATACTTTGGCTAAAGAAATCAGAGAAAAAAATAAAGATATTCCGTTAATCTTCTTGACAGCAAAGTCAATGAAAGAAGATGTATTGAAAGGATACAAAGTTGGAGCTGATGATTATTTGAATAAGCCTTTTGATTCAGAAGTATTGTTGATGAAAATCAAGGCAATTATCCAAAGAAAAGCGTCTGACAGCAAAACAGATAATACTAAATTTGAGTTCCAGATTGGAAACTTCCACCTGAATTCAAAACTACGTTTCTTGACATTTAAAGATGATGAGCCAATCAAACTTTCCCCAAAAGAGAATGAATTGCTTAAAATGCTTGCTGTTCATGAAAACGACTTAATGCCGAGAGAATTGGCGCTGACAAAAATCTGGAGAGATGACAACTATTTTACTTCAAGAAGTATGGATGTCTATATCGCCAAACTAAGAAAATACTTGAAATCTGATGAAGATGTTGAAATCTTAAACATTCACGGTGAAGGTTTTAGACTTGTAGTCAAAAATAAAGTTTCAGAATAAGAGAGAAAGCTTCAAGAAATTGGAGCTTTTTTTTTTGACTTTTTATTTCCAGTTTAATTCTAAAGCAAAGCAAGTTTTGCCTTCTTTTGCTATCGAATAAATAGATTTATTGTCTAATGAAGCTTCTTCGATTGAAACCTCATCACCAAGAACCAGCTCCTTCATGAAGTTCATGTCGAAACTTTTTAAGTCCTGCTTCAATATGGATTTAAAATTGACCAAATCCAAGCACCATTCTAGATATTTTACATTATTGACATGATTGACGATATCCAAATCAGAAAGAACTACTTTTCTTTCGCTGGCATTTTTCATCTCCTTTGGAAGGTCTATTTTTTTAACTCTTTCTTCTGTTGAAAATTTTGTAGCGTATTTTTCGAAATGCTCGTGCGGAAGCGCCAAAGGTTCAGGCCTGCGTAACTTTGTATTGAAAACAGCCCAATACGTTTCGCTCCCTATGATTTTCTTTCCGCCAACATACATTTCTAAAGCTCTCACCGATCGGGAGTTTTCTAAAGAAATGATCCAGGTTTTTACAGTTACGACATCTTTCCACTTAGGCAGCGACTCGATTTCAAGCTTCATTCGGCTTAAAACCCAAGCTTGATGAAATTCCTGCATGTCCGTAAAACTGATACCTCCAATCTCAGCATGATCGCCAGCTGTCAATTGCAATATGTTGCACAAGTCAGTATATTTTAAATAACCGTTTGGAGTGCATTGCGTAAAATTGAGTTCCCAGTCTTTGCTGAAAATAGAAGTGAAATTCGAAGCTATTGGCATTTTAATTGGGTATTATTATCAAGAAATAGAATTCTTTATATAGTTTAAGATGTCTTCAAAATCCGTTTTGTAATCAAACCATTTTGCGTTTTCTGTTCTTTTGAACCATGTCATCTGGCGTTTTGCAAATCTGCGAGTATTTTTTTTGATTTCTTCGATGGCAAAATCAAGACTAAAATCTCCATCAAAATAACTGAATAGTTCCCTATAGCCTACCGTCTGTAAGGCATTCAAGTTTTTGTTCGGGTAGAGTTTTTTGGCTTCTTGTACCAAACCAGCCTGAATCATCAAGTCTACGCGAAGGTTGATACGCTCATACATTTCGTGCCTTTCAGCTTCCAGTCCGATAATGATTGGAGTGAAATTTCGGTTATTTTTTTTACGATTCAAAAAAGAAGAATACGGTTTTCCAGTTCCGATGCAGACTTCGACAAAACGCATCATCCTTTGTGGATTTTGCAATGTCTGCGGATTTTCATTCGAAACCCTATCAAAATAGGCTTTGTCAAGTCTTTCCAGTTCTTGTTGTAGATAACCGATGCCTAGCTTTTCATAGCTCGAAATAATCTCTTCTCGGACAGTTGGGTCAATTTCAGGGAAACTGTCAAAACCTTTCAGTATAGCATCCACATACAAGCCAGATCCGCCGACCAAAATTGCATTGTCGTTGGTCTTATATAGCTTGTCTAGCTTGTCAATGGCCTCTCGTTCAAAATCGCCTACCGTATAGTTTTCAAAAATCGATTTATTCTGTATGAAATGATGCGGAGCTGAGCCTAGTTCTTCTTTTGAAGGAACGGCAGTACCAATTGTCATTTCTTTGAAAAACTGTCGTGAATCGCACGAAATGATTTCGCAGTTAAATTCTTTTGCCAGCTTGATGCTCAAAGCCGTTTTGCCGATTGCTGTGGGTCCGATGATGGTAATTAGGTATTTCATAAAGTATGTCCGCAATGATAGCAAAATTTTGCATCGTCCCTATGGTGGTCGGCGCTGCAGTTAGGGCAGACCTGAGTGTTTTCGTGTACTTTTCTGTCCTTGGACATAAATTCTGCGGTAACCAATCCTGTAGGAACGGCAATAATTCCGTAACCCAAAATCATAATAATCATTGAAACAAACTGTCCGAAAGGTGTTGCAGGAGTTATATCGCCAAAACCAACAGTCGTTAGTGTAACGATAGTCCAATAAATACTCATTGGAATGCTTGTAAATCCATGTTCAGGACCTTCGATCATATACATAATCGTTCCTAAGATGATACACAATACGATTACGCTGAACAGAAAAACGGCGATTTTCAGACGGCTTTTCTTTAGGGCAACAACTAATTGGTTGGATGCGCCAACAAAATGGGCAAGCTTTAGGATTCGGAAGACCCGCAATAGCCTTACTGCTCTAAGTGAAACTAAGAAATGCCATCCAGGGAAAAGCAGGTCAATATAGGCAGGCAAGGTCGCCAGAAGGTCTATGATTCCATAGAAACTGAAGATATATTTGAGCGGACGCTTGACTGCAATTATCCTTCCGATATACTCCAAAGTAAAGAAAACCGTAATAATCCATTCAATGATTGCGAGTTCGGTTCCGTATAAAAATCGTATCGAAGCCACGCTTTCAAGCATTACAGAAATAATACTTACTATAATAAGTAGAAGCAGAATAACATCAAAGAGTTTTCCAAAAGGAGTGTCGGCCTCATAAATAATTTCATGAAGTTTTTTTCTAATTCTTTCTATTCTAGTGATTTCCAAATTAGGTTTTTATCGGATTATATCAAATTTACTAAAAGTCTTAAAAAGATAAGGTTTTAAAGACTTTCTTTTTTCGGAGGTAGCTTAAAATTATATTTTTAGAATCGCGATTGCTGTCCATCGGGATGATGATGTTTTTCAAAATTTCGATATTATTCACCTGATAGTTCAAATCGAAAAAAGCATAACCCTTGAAAGTACCATTTTCAATCAATACTGCACTTCTTTCTTGGATATTTCTTCCTCGATCGATGATAATCATATTCTGATTCTGATACTCATTATTTTCGAAAAAACCTTCAACACGCCGGTTGTATTCTTCAGGAGATTCTTTTCCGATGCAGGCACCGTTGCATTGATTAAGCTCGAAAGGAAAACAATGTGTTTTTACGGTCTCCAGATTGTTGATCTTTTGGCAGAGTCTATAGGTATCTGTAATCTTAAATAAAGCGCTTTGTGCTTCGGCATGGCTCGCAAACGAAGCCAGTTCTTTCTTTCGCGCATCGGTCTTTTGCATTTTTAAAGAGAGATAGCCTTCTGTGCCTTTTTCAAGATACAACGACCATGGAAAAACAGTTTTTTTCAGCGACCGATTGTATTTTGGCTTATTGACTTTAATTTCTTCAGCTTCTTTTAAAAGCGCAATCAATTCGCTTCCGGTTTCTTCGTAAGTGACGTCAAAAACCTCAAGCTGTATTTTTTTTGATTTGGTGGAGCCGTTGGTAAAATGCTGGTTGACGCGTTTTTTGATATTTCGGCTTTTTCCGATATAAATCAGGTCGCCATTTTCTTTATGGACATAGTAAATTCCTGTTGTAGAAGGAAGTCCTGATACAATATCAAGAAGTTTGGGCGCCAGTCCTTTTTCGACTTCTGTTTTGATAAAGCTTTTGACGATTTCTTTTTCAAGATCTTTAGCCAATAGCATTTTGAAAAGCTTTACGGTTGCTAAAGCATCGCCAGAAGCACGGTGTCTGTCGGCCATAGGAATCCCGAGCGCACGCACTAATTTTCCTAAGCTGTAGGAAGGCTGTTCAGGAATTAGTTTTTTGGATAATTCTACCGTACATAGATTTTTACGCTGAAAATCATAGCCAAGGCGTGAAAATTCTGTGCGAAGAATTCGGTAGTCAAATTGTGCATTGTGGGCTACAATAACGCAGTCTTCTGTTATTTCTATAATTCGTTTGGCAACCTCATAAAACTTTGGAGCGCTGTGAAGCATGGCATTGTTAATGCCTGTCAATTTCACTACAAAAGGCTGAATTGTTTTTTCAGGATTGACAAGGCTGATGAATTGGTCTACAATTTCGTGTCCGTCAAATTTATAGATAGCAATTTCGGTAATTCCTTCTTCATTATACTGACCTCCAGTTGTTTCTATGTCTAATATTGCGTACAAATTCTGATTTAAGTTTATTATGATAGCCCACAATCGTGCAAGCCATTTGAATTAGCGTGTTCCAAAGATACTACTTCCAATCCGAACCATCGTGCTTCCGCAGTCGATTGCCAGCTGATAATCGCCAGACATTCCCATGGAAAGTGTTTTTAGATTGCAGTTTTCTGATTTTTGAGTTGGAGCCAGGCTGTTAAAAATCGATTTCAAATGCAGAAATTCTTTCTTGATTTGTTCTTGATTGTCTGTGAATGTTGCCATGCCCATCAATCCTGTAATTTTTATATTTTGTAACTTTTTAAAAACTTCCGATTGCAGCAAATCATTTAGTTCTGTTTCGTTTAGCCCGAATTTTGTTTCTTCTTCGGCAATATGAATCTGCAATAGGCAATCAATAACTCTATTGTTTTTTAGAGCCTGCTTATTGATTTCCTCTAATAATTTTAAACTGTCAACGCCATGCACTAACCTCACAAATGATGCCATAAATTTGACTTTGTTCGTTTGAACGTGGCCAATCATGTGCCATTCAATGTCTTTTGGCATCTGTTCGAACTTTTCGGCCATTTCTTGGATCTTGTTTTCTCCAAAAATACGCTGTCCGGCTTCGTAGGCTTCCATGAGGTCGGAAACTGGTTTTGTTTTTGAAACAGCAACGAGCGTTACATTTTCAGGAAGCGAAGATTTTATTTTATGTAAGTTTTTTTGAATAGACATTTTTGATTTTTATTAAAGAAAAGGCTAAAATAATTGAAATAGAAAAAACAATTGAAAAATAATATTTATAAGGAATTATAATTAAATATTGAGGAATCAATGGGTTTTTGATACTGATTTTTGAAGCAAAATATATTGACAATAATAAGGTTACAAATGTAATAATAATGAAAACTATAATAGTAAGCGAAAATTGTTTGAACTTGACGATTCTATCAGATAAGATATAAGATAAAAAAGGAATAGTTGCTAAAATTAAAGTTTCTAAGGGCGAAGTTGAAAAGGACAATTCGGCACCTAATAATTTTCCAGAAATTTTTATAAAATCGTGAATGATAAAGCTCAAAAAAATATAAAATACAATTGTAATTCCAATAAATATGTAATCAGATTTTGTCATATTAATCGCTTTCCTAAATTTCATAAACGACCAATCCACTTCGAAACTTCGGATCGATATACGTACTTTTCGGAGGCATAATTAAATTGTTATCCGCCAATTCTTTTATTTCTGAAATATCTGTTGGGAAAAGCATAAAGCCTAATTCAAATTCGCCTTCATCAATGACTTCTTTTATGGTAACAATAGATTGTTTTCCAGGGATATAATCGATTCGTTCGTCATTTCTAAGATCTTCAATACCCAATATTGGGTTAAGCACCTTTTCATATAAAATTTGCGCATCAAGACTTTCCAAAATAGAGGTAAAGCTGTGTTCGTCTTTTAAAGTCAAGGAATAAAATTCTCCATCAAGATACATTCCGAATTCAAACTTTTTGGTCGGTTTCCACAATTCCTGTTCTTTGTTTTTGATCCAGAAGTCGCTGGATAATTTGGCAAGAAATTCTTCTTTTGAATGTCCGTTTAAGTCACGTATGATTCGATTGTATTCGTATATTTTTACATTGCTTTCGGCTATCAAAAAACTCATGAAATAATTGAGGTTTTCGTTACCAGAAGCTTTGTCTTCTTCGTATAATAATTCGGCAGAAGCCGAGCGGTGATGTCCGTCGGCGATATACAAGTCGCCAATTTCTTGAAATTTTTTCTGCAGCCAAACCATTTCGTCTGGGTCGTCTATTTTCCAGAGAATGTGCTTTTCTCTTTTTGTTGTTGAAAACTCATAGAGCGAATCGCTTTGCTTTTTTTCTGCAATCCAATTGGTTAATTCGGAATTGTCAGGATACGTAATCAAAACGGGTTCTGTATTAAATCCTGTCCTGTGAAGATAATCTTTGAATAATTCTACCCGATATTGTAGCGTATCTTCATGTTTTTTGATGACATTGTTTTGGTAATCTTCAATACTGGTTCCGGCAATTATTCCTGTGAAAGTCTGTGTTTTTGTTTCGATTTCATAAATGAAAAAGACTGGCTTTTCTTCTTTGATCAGGACAACTTCTTCCTTAAAATCATTGTATTTCTGGGCAACAAGCTTGAACCTTTTTTCAAGTCCGATTTTCTGCTGGTTTACATAAGCCGGATTCAGGACATGGAGAAACGAAAACGGATTAAAATCCAATTGCGAGGCCAGTTCAGCTGGAGAATATTCATCGTAAGAACGTGACGTCACCAGACTCACTTTGTCGCGTGTTGGCCGAACTGCTTTAAAAGGAATAATTTTTGCCATATTGAGTCAAAAAGTCTTAAAGTCGAAAGTCTTAAAGTCGAAAGCACCACACTTTTGACTTTAAGACTTTCAAACCTTATACTATTATATAAATTGTTTTGCTACTTTTTCAGCTTTCTTGCTTTCTGAATAGTCATAGAAACCTTCTCCTGATTTTACGCCTAATTTTCCAGCGCGAACCATATTTACTAATAACGGACATGGAGCATATTTTGGATTCTTGAAACCGTCATACATTACGTTTAAGATAGCAAGACAAACGTCAAGACCAATAAAATCGGCTAATTGTAAAGGACCCATTAGATGCGCCATTCCCAATTTCATCACGGTGTCAATTTCATAAACGCCGGCAACACCGTTGTACAGAGTTTCGATAGATTCATTAATCATCGGCATCAAGATTCGGTTAGCCACAAAACCTGGGTAGTCGTTAACTTCAACTGGAACCTTCCCTAGTTTTACGGACAAATCCATAATGGTTTTAGTTACCTCATCTGAAGTATTGTAGCCACGGATAATTTCAACCAGTTTCATAATCGGCACAGGATTCATGAAGTGCATTCCGATAACTCTTTCTGGGTGTGAAACTACTGCACCGATTTGCGTAATAGAAATCGAAGACGTGTTTGTAGCTAAAATGGTATTATGTGAGCAAGCATCATTTAATTGCTTGAAAATATTCAGTTTCAATTCTACGTTTTCAGTAGCGGCTTCAACCACTAAATCTACTCCAACGACACCGTCTTTGATATCCGTATAGGTAATGATATTGCCGATGGTTTTCATCTTATCGTCTTCAGTAATGGTTCCTTTCGCAACCATTCGGTCCAAATTTCCGGCGATTGTGGCCATTCCTTTGTCTAAAGATTTTTCAGAAACATCTATCAGTTTAACTGTAAATCCGCTTTGTGCAAAAGTGTGAGCGATTCCGTTACCCATGGTTCCGGCTCCGATTACGGCTATGTTTTTCATTTTTATGTAAAGGTTTGAAATTTAGTTGGATATTATTTTTTGAAGCAGTCGATGATTTGATAGGCAACTCTCAAGGCTTCAGTTCCGTCTTCCAAAGTAACAATTGGCGTCGTGTTGTTGTTGATCGCGTCGGCAAAAGTTTCCAATTCGTCGAGGATAGCATTGTTTCCTTCTACATCAGGATTGTCAAAATAGATTTGTTTTTTTACGCCTTCGGCATTTTGTAGGATCATATCGAAATCGCCTGGAACTTCTGGCGCGTCTTTCATCTTTACGACTTCGCATTTCTTTTCAAGAAAATCTACCGAGATGTAGGCGTCTTTTTGAAAGAAGCGCGATTTGCGCATATTTTTCAGGGAAATACGGCTCGAAGTCAAGTTAGCAACACAGCCGTTCTCGAACTCAATTCGGGCATTGGCAATATCTGGAGTGTCAGAAATTACGGAAACGCCGCTGGCATTTATATTTTTGACTTTTGATTTCACGACGCTCAAGATAGCATCGATATCATGGATCATCAAGTCTAAAACAACGGGAACATCGGTACCGCGAGGATTAAATTCCGCTAGACGGTGCGTTTCGATAAACATCGGGTTTTCAATCATTTCCTTTGTCGCTTTAAATGCAGGATTGAATCTTTCTACATGCCCGACTTGGCCTTTTACGTTAAATTCTTTGGCTAAAGCGATGATTTCTTCGGCTTCTTCAACCGTATTGGAAATAGGCTTTTCAAGAAAAACGTGCTTGCCTGATTTTATCGCGACCTTGGCACATTTATAATGGGAAAGGGTAGGAGTTACGATGTCGACAACATCTACAGCATGGATGAGTTTTGCAATAGTATCGAATTTTGTATAGCCAAATTCCTTGGCTACTTTTTCGGCATTTTCTTGATTGGGGTCATAAAAGCCTACTAATTCGTATTTTTCAGATTGTTGTAATAAACGCAAATGAATTTTTCCTAGATGGCCAGCACCTAATACTCCAACTTTTAGCATATAAATGTATTTTCCACAAAAATAACATTAATTGTTTAAAGATTAAAGTTTAAGTAGCTACAAACGCATAAAATATTTGAAGTAGTTTAATGTGAATTACAAGCTCATTTTCTCTTTGAAGTTATTGGTTTGTCTCCTAGAGATTTCCACTTTTGTTTCTTTGGGCATGTGCACGAGCAGATTGCCGCTGAACCAAGGGTCGATTTTGCCGATATATTCCATGTTGATGATTTGGTTTCTGTTGGCGCGGAAGAAGTAATCTTCTGGGAGTTTTTCTTCGATCTGGTTTAAGGACTTGCTGATTATTGCTTTTTCGTCTTGGAAAAAGATTTTGGTATAATTTCCATCAACTTCAAACAGATAGATATCTGCTATTTTTACGAGCCAACATTTTTCTCCGTCTCTCAAAAAAATCTGGTTGTTTAGCGTAAGCTTTTTGCTGTTCTTTTCTTCTTTTTCGATTAGATTGGCGCTTACTTTTTCGATAGCTCGAGCAAATCTTTTCGGATTGATTGGTTTTAAGAGATAGTCTAAAGCGTTGTATTCAAAGGATTTGATCGCATATTCGTCAAAAGCAGTAGTGAATACGGTGATGGGAACTCTGTCGAGCATTTCTAACAATTCGAAGCCATCTTTTTCGGGCATATTGATGTCTAAAAAAAGCAGATCGGGCTGTACAGTATTTATAAGCTGGAAGCCTGAATCTACGTTTTCTGCTTCTCCGATAATTTCAATTTCGGGATGATTTTTAATTAACTCTTTTAGCTCATTTCTGGCTAAACGGGAATCTTCTACAATGACGGCTTTTATCTTTTTCATGTTTAAAAAATTGGAATCTTGATTTCTGCAACTACTTGATTTTCTATTTCCTGTAATTTAAAATTAGCGTTTTCTCCATAAATCAACTGCAGTCTTTTTTCAATATTTTTTATCCCTAATTGGGTGGATTCTTCTTCGATGGTTAATGTGCCTGTGTTGGCTACTATAATTACTAGCGTTTTGTTCTCGTGTTTGATATCTAATACAATTTCTCCACCCTCTTTTAATTTTGATATCCCGTGTTTTACTGCGTTTTCGACCAGCATTTGTATGATCATGGGCGGAATTTCTAATTTTAGTAATCCGGTATCGACTTTCGAAGTAAATTTTAGGCGGTCTTCGAGTTGTATTCTAGAAATCTCGATGAAATTTTCTACCATTTCGATTTCTTCTTCTAATGCAATCGTATTGATGTCGTTTTTGGTCAGGGAATAGCGGAGCATTTCAGATAATCGGGTAATCATTTCTCTAGATTTTATTGGGTTTTCAAGAATCAAGCCGCGGATATTGTTTAAGCTGTTAAACATAAAATGCGGATTAATTTGTCCTTTTAGGGAATTCAACTGTGATTCTTTCAGGGATGATTCTAATTCTATTTTGGTGAATTTCACCTCATTTATATATTCGTACACTTTGATTGCTAGTATTATGGATAGCCATACTAAAAAGGCAACGGTGAACGGAGGAACATTTGTCAATTTCATAAACAATGTCATGAGGCCGTTGTTGTTTGATCCGAAATAATAGGTGGCAGGTATGTCTAATAATGGCCATAATGCTATGTGATAAATGGTCTGTGCCAGCGCAAAAACTAGAAATAAATTCCACCAATCTCTTTTTTTTAAATTAGATAAATTGAATCTAGTTTCAAGAAATACTAGTATGATATATGATAATACAAATCCTAACATTGCACATATAAAACCTTCGAGAAACGTGTAGTATATAAGATTTAATTCTTTAGGCTTGAATTTATTCATGAATGAAAAATCCCGATAAGAAATCTTATTAATAGTCAACGTGCTGAAAATATACAATTGCCAGCCTAAAAAGTTTAATAGGTTGTATTTGCCGCTTTTTATTAGTTTCATCAATTAGTTCGTTACATTAAGCATTCTAGTGCCGCGCCCGCTAAGTATAATAGTATTGAAATCATCTTTTTAGATATTATGTACCTTTGGTAAAGCCTTGCTCCGCCAAAGGTACTAGATTAAAAATTATTTTGTTGGTTGGAAATCTGGATGTCCGACTTGCCAGAATGCAAAGCTCAATACATCGGCGATTTCTTCGTATGATTTTAACTTGGAAGCACCTCCAAAGTGCCCTGCTTCATAATCTACTTTCAATAAGGTAGGCTTGTCTGAAGCATTGGCTTCTAATAGTCTGGCAGCAAATTTTGCAGGCGACCACACGATGATTCTTGGATCATTAAATCCTGCCGTTGTCAATGTTGCTGGATATTTCACGCCGTCTTTTAATTGCAGATAAGAGTCCATTTCGATAAGTGCTTTTGCTTCTTCTTTAACTTTCATGGTTCCAAATTCTGGCATGTTGGCTGGTCCGTTTGGCGTATTTTCTCCTCGAACCGTGTTCATGCTTCCAACACCAGGAATAGCGACTGCGTATAAGTCTGGTCTTTCTGTTATTGCTCTTCCAACGAAAATTCCTCCGGCGCTTCTGCTATAGATGGCTGTTTTTGTCGGATTAGTATAGCCTTCATTAATCATGTATTCTGTGCAGGCAATAACGTCTTTCCATGTATTTTGTTTGGTCGTTTTTTGCCCAGCCAAATGCCATTTTTCGCCTAATTCTCCACCGCCTCTAACATGAGCCACTGCCAAGATACCGCCACGTTCTACCCATAAAAGCAATTCTGGATTGAAAGAAGGTGTGATTGACATTCCATACGCTCCATAGCCATAAAATAACACTGGATTATTTTTGTCTTTTTTGATGTCTTTTTTGTAGATGATAGATAAAGGAACTTCAACGCCGTCATGAGATTTTACCATGAGTTCTTCGACTTCAAAGTTCTCAAATTCAGGATATTCGATGATCGTAGAAAGCTGTTCTCTTTTGAAAGTATTCGCCTTTAAATCATATCTGTATCTTTCTCCTTTGTTTGTCCATCCCGTCGTTGTTACCCAGACATCAGAAAATTTATTTCCTCTGGTGCTTACAAATATTGATGCAGATTTTTTAGGAGTTGTAATTTCCTTATGTTTTTTACCTTCAAAATCAGTAAAATAAAGCTTGCTTTCTATTCCATTTCGGGTTCTTGTGTAAAAGATACCATCTTTAGAAAGCACCATAGAGTTTAGGTTTGAATCGTTATTTTCAGGAACTACAAGCGTGGCAGTAACCAAATTCGGATTAGCGATGCTTGTTTTTACAACTTTAAATTTAGGTGCATTTAAAGTCGTGTACATGTAAATATCTTTATTGCTGAAAGCAAAACCTTTGACCTCGTCTTTCCTGTCTGTCAATAATTTCCAGCTTATTTTTGGCTTGTTTAGATCAGCGCCTTGTGCTAGAAATACTTTTTGATTCGTGTCTACCGAATAAGGCGAAAAGAAAAGCAGATCACTATCCACATCGTAGCCTACAAAAGGAATTTCTTCTTCTGCAATATTCAATTCAGGATACATGGCTTTTGAGAAAACAAGTTTGTCTTTTGAAACATCTGTCCCTACACTATGAACTTTTGTTCTTACGTCCATTTGCGCCTTCATATCATGGATATCATCTGTAGGCGATTGGATATAAAGAAATGATTTGTCGTCTTTCAGCCAATTAGCGCCTCCGAATCTTAATTTGTCAATTTTGTCCGATAAAATTGTATTGTCGGCTGTATTCATAAGGATCATCTCGCTCATTTCGCCTCCATTTTTGGAGATATTTATGGCAATTAATTTTCCGCTTTTGTTTGGAGAAAAAGTGCTGACATTAAAAACATCTTTGCCGTTCTTTTGATAGCTTTCTGGGTCAAAAATCAGTGTTTCTTTTCCTTTTAGACCATTTCTTTTATAAAGCTTTGCAACTTGATCTTTTGGAGTTGTTTTGAGGTAGAAATACGTTCCATCGTCCATAATCTGCAAAGTCGAAATACTTTCGGTTGTACGATTATCAATCGAAGCCAGTTCATCGATGATTTTTTGTTTCCCTGGAATAGAATTCAGGATAGAATTCGTATAATCGGCTTGGCCTTTCATCCAAGAAAGTGTCTGCTCATTTTTTAGGTCTTCCAGATTACGATATTTGTCTTCAATTTTAATTCCGAAATAATCCTCCGTTACAGGAACAGAAGGAGCTTTAGCAGGTTTGTTTTGACCAAATGAATTTGTTGAAAAAGCAAATCCGATTGTCAGGAATGCGATTTGTTTTAAGGTGGTTGTTTTCATGGTTGGTGATTGTTGGTTAAAGTTCGTTTTTGATGATTGATGATTGAAGGTTAGTTTAGTATAAAGTACTTTACAATGGTAAATCCGACTGCAAAACCAAATAGTAATGCTCCCAAAATTTTTACTGTACCTTTTGTTTTAGTGTCCATTTTTTTTATTTTTTTGTGATTGATACTTCAAAAGTAATGGTGTTTCGAAGTAAAATATTTAGAAAAATGACGAACGGTTTATAAACCATTTAAGCGGTAATCTATTTCTTTGATTGCTAATTTCAATACAGTTTTTGTTCAGAAAACATTAATGAAGAAGGCTATTAAAATAGATTTTACTTTCTTATTTTTACCGAAAATAATTCCTCCAAATTTTGAAAGATACAGCCAAACATCAAGGACTTCGAAATCAATTAGTAACTGTTCTACAGCAGAAAGGCATTACAGATAAAAACGTTCTGGAAGCGATTAAAAAAATTCCAAGACATTTGTTTTTGAATTCAAGTTTTGAAGATTATGCGTATCAAGACAAAGCTTTTCCTATTGGTGCCGGGCAGACGATTTCACAGCCGTACACGGTTGCTTTTCAGTCACAATTGTTAGAAGTGCAGAAAGACCACAAAATTTTAGAAATCGGAACTGGTTCTGGCTATCAAACAGCGGTTTTGTGTACTATGGGTGCTAAAGTGTATAGTGTAGAAAGACAAAATGAATTGTTCAAGACGACTTCATTGTTATTGCCGAAATTAGGCATCCGTCCAAAGCATTTGTCTTTTGGAGACGGCTATAAAGGACTTCCGAATTATGCACCGTTTGACAGTATCATAGTAACGGCTGGCGCTCCGATTATTCCAAAGCCACTTATGGCACAATTAAAAATAGGAGGAAAGCTTGTCATTCCTTTGGGTGAAGAGCATCAAATTATGACCATGCTAATCCGAAAAAACGAGACTCAATTTGAAAAGCACGAATTCGGGGAATTCCGATTCGTGCCTCTATTAGAAAATAAAAATTGATGCTATTGCCCAATAATACTCAAGTAGCGTTCTAGGCTCTCTTTTTCGATTTGGGCAATAAAAAGGAGAAAATCTTCTTTGTTAGAAGTTGTCTGCGCTTTTTCAAGAGCTTGGTAATATTGCATCCTGCTATCATAATCTCCTTTGATATTGGCAATTATGTACCCATGCGAAAGCAAGACTAGATTCATAACTAAACGAGAAGTTCTTCCGTTTCCATCGATAAAAGGATGAATGGTAACGAGCCGTTCATGCATTTCTCCAGCTAAAATAACTGGATGGAGCGCATTTTTATTGGTTTCATACCAGATGAAATATTCTTCCATCTGTTTTGCTACCATATAAGGTTGCGGCGGCATATGTGTGCTGCCTTTTATCATCACTTGAACTTTTCTATAGCGCCCTGCATCTTCTGGATGTATTCCTCTCAAGATTAGGTTGTGAATACTTAAAATTTCCCTTTCATTTAAAAGGGCATTTTTTTCCATCAATTGTTTTATGTAAGCGATGGCTTCTTGGTGGTTGATGGCTTCAAGATGTTCACGCATGCTCTTTCCTGAAACGGTTAATCCTTCGTTTATAACGAGGTCTGTTTCTCTTAAGGTTAGTGTGTTTCCTTCGATTCTATTGCTCTCAAAAGTGTATTCAAGTTCTAGAGCCTGTGTAATTCTATAACTGTCAAATTCTCGGAAACTATCTAATTTTGATTTTAAGGCATCTATTTCTGCAAGAATCTTTTGAAGCGAGCTTGAAATCTTTTGTGTTGACTTTACCTGATAACGAATCTCTTCTTCTGCAACTTTCATAGCTTTTAAGGCAAATTCATCATTTCCAATCTCATAAAAGATTTTTTCTTTCAGCCAGGCGACCATTAGTGTTTCTAAATCAATTTCTAAAACATTGGCTAGTTTGAGTATCTGATCTCGCGTGGGTTTTCTGGTTCCTGTTTCAAATTTGCTTATAAGAGCCTGATCAATTCCTGTTTGTTGTGACACTTCCCGGACTTTCAGGTTCTTTGTTTCTCGTGCTTTTTTAAGAAGTGTTTTCATTTTGAAAAATTTTGTCTTGACAAAATTAGTCATTTATTTTTAAATAAAAAAAATCATTTATCGAAATGATTTTTTTATTCTGTCCAAATCTCTTTTAGTGTCTTGTTCTTTGAGAGATTCTCTTTTATCATAGGTTTTTTTTCCTCGTGCTAGCCCAATATCGAGTTTTGCCATTCCTTTTTCGTTTGTAAACAGTTTTAAAGGTACTATGGTCAATCCTTTTGCTTGTACGTTTTTTGCGAGTGTTTTCAGTTCTCTTTTATTGAGAAGTAATTTTCTTTCGCTTCTGGCTTTATGATTAAACTGGTTACCGAACGCATATTCTTCGATATACATATTTATAGCAAAAAGCTCATCATTGTTAAACTCACAGAAGCTTTCGGTAATATTGGCCTTTCCCAAGCGGATAGATTTGATTTCTGTTCCGGTCAAGACGATTCCCGCCGTATATTTTTCAATTATATCATAATCGAAACGGGCTCTTTTGTTCAGTATATTAATTGTTTTCAACATAGGAATGCAAATGTAGCAACATTTGGAGGAAACCACAATTAAGCTTAAGAAATTGTTATGTAAAATAATCCAAGAAGTTACTAAAGAGGATTCTTATTTTTCCAAAAGAGAATAAATTACAGTATCTTGGAATACTCCATCATAATAAAAGTTTTCTCGAAAGTGCGCTTCTTTTAAAAAGCCGGTTTTCTGCAATAATTTTTCAGAACCTATATTTCTTGGATCAATTACTGCTTCAATAGAATGTAATTTCATTTTTTCAAAACCGTACTTTATTGCTTCTATAAGTGCTTCTTTCATAATTCCTTTTCCATGTGAATTCGGGTGTAATATATAGCCGACTTCACCTCTGAAATTTTCAGGTTGCATCCTGAAAAAACCAATCATTCCGATGAGCTTATCGTCTTCTTTCAAAGCAATTGCCCAATTTATGAGCTCTTTATTATCAATTGCCTGATTGGTTTCATTTATAAATTTTTCGGCATCCTCAACAGTTTTTGCTAAAGGTCTTGGGATGTATTTCATGGTTTCTGGATTAGATCGTAAATCTAAAACCTCAGCTGCATCTTCTAAGCGGATTTTTCTTAATATAAGGTTTTCGGTTTCCAAAACAGGAAAAGGAGAGAAGTCAAATTGTAGCATTTGGATTAATTTAAAGGAAATATCAATTTTAGTGTTATTGGCTTTAATGACATAAAGATTTCCAAAATCTGATTCAGGTATATCGGAATATTTTTGCTCTCCTAGGAGCTTGTTGATATAGTTTGGAATTGTATTGCTGTGCCCCACTATTACAATTGTTTTGCCTTCGTTTTCAGAAATTATCTTTTTTAAATCCATTGCTTCAGGTTTATAAAAAATAATATCTTTTTGTTTTGTTGTGGCAATAGCAGAACATGTTTGCTGTGTTCTTCGATACATAGTCGTATAAAAAACGTCAATAGGTGTTTTTTCAAAGTATTTCGCCCAATTTAAGGCACGTTCTATTCCAGCTTGAGAAAGTTCAGGATTGCTCGAATTGTCTGCCTTTTCAGCATGCCTGATTAAGAAGACAGTAGTTTCGTTATTTTGAGCTGAAAGCTGTTGCATAATCGTCAGGATTGCCATAAGGCAGAATTTTTTCATCATTTTTCATATAAAATTAAACTAATTTTCCAATTGCTTATTTTTGCAGTATGGAAAATAAACAACAAAACAATCCGCTTCACGGAATTACGCTTCAGAAGATGCTGGAACAGCTAGTAGCTTTCTATGGATTCGATACTTTAGGCGAATTGATAAAAATTAAATGCTTTACTGAAAATCCGAGCATTAAGTCAAGTCTTACTTTTTTAAGAAAGACAGATTGGGCTAGGACTAAAGTTGAAAATTTGTATATCAAGACCCTTCCAAAATTTCCGAAATAGTTTAAGCTTCTGCAATTCCTTTCCACTTTTTTATTTGAACTGAAATTATCAGTAAAAAGATAAAGACAAAAAGAATATTTAAAGTGATGGCATCATGAAAATGTTGCTCCATCCATTCTACTTGTGGAAATTGTTTCGCTTTTGTGTTGTATATGTATACATAATCATTGTACCCACTTGTTTGCTTGATAATCTCAAAAATAAGGAAATACAATAACGGTATAAATCCTGGCATGATCCATAAAATTTGATTCAAGGTTATTCCGCATATTCCTTTGCTCTCTTTTATTTTTACAATAATGACAAAATGGAGCAGCAGCGATAAAAATACTAACATACAAATGATAGGAAAAGTAACAGAACCGCCTATAATTACAGAAAATATACCAGTAATGATTCCGACTACTCCAAGCGAAACAAAAGCAATCAGCCAATTTTTTCCAGAAGTAACCTTAAATGAAAAAACAGCCAAGGACAAGCCGATGGAAAGATAAATGAAGCTCAAGATAAAGTCAAAATCAACATCAGGGTTTTCATAAGCATTTGAAATCTTGCCATAAGATTTTGCCAATGCGTTATATGGGACATAATATTTCGAATATACAAATTCTTGTCCGTTAACAATTTTTATAGTCTTTGATAACGTATCAATAGTTGCATTTTCAGGAGAATCGACAGTTTCTACAGCATAGTCATAGTTGTTGTCTGCGCCATCATAATAATTGTAAATCGGATCGTTTTCGGTATGTGTTCTCCCTACAGTAATATACTTTGTGAATTCAGGATAATCATAAATCAGTTCCGTCCACTTTTCAGGAGTAATATTTGAAGTAAGGTTATGTTCTTTCGATAATTTGAAAAACTCTCCGAACAGCCATTGTACGGAATCTTTTTTGTTTTCTAAAAGCCATCGTTTGGCTTTGAGTTCTATCAATGAATCTTTTAGGCTTGTAAAGTAATTAAAGCTCCGAATCTGCTTATTTAGAAGTGATTTTAAAGAATAATTTCTATTGGCATATTTAAAAGAATCTCTCTCTATACGAACGCTTTTGCCATTTATTTCTTCTATTGTAAAGTTACTTTCTTCAAAGGCGCCTTCAACAAACAGAGAAGAAAGTGTTATGGTTTCTAAACGTTTGCTGATTTCTTCTTCCGAATAATAATTTCTGGCTCTGAGGTCTTTTGCATAAAAAAACGAAACAGCATACGTTGCATTCAAGGTACAAAACAAAAGTATCAGGAGCCATTCTTTAAATAGCGACAGTTTATTTTTAGGATAAAAAGACTTGAACGCGTTGTTGCGGGAATAATAGACAAGCCAGATGATAAACATAAGTATGGTTATCAAGACGCTTACGGATGTTGTGGTGAAGCTGTCAGTTCCGTAGCTATAATAATCATTAGAATCTGTAAAATCGATTTTTCCTTTTGAATATCCCAAAAGAAAAAATATGATATGGAAAAATAGCGCCAGTGTAGCGAAAATTATAACCTTGCTGTTCCAAAGTAACGGATGATTGAGCAGCAATTTTTGTTGTATATTTTTAAACATAGTGATAAGTTTAGGAAACGAAAAATCTTCGAGTTGATTTTGAAATATTTCTGAAATACTGGAGCGGAATCTGTTTTTCTGTAATTATTCTTAAGAAGTCATACGAGCTCATTTCAGAAGAAAACGTTGCTATAAAAGTACCTCCATTAAATTTAAGAGAAATTAATTTTCCAGAAAATGCCTCGTTCAATTGGTTCTGTGACCATTCGCTTTCGAACTCAATGATAAGGTGTTCTTCAGTTTTTTCTTCATTTTTAGCCGAAGATTTGGCGTGAAGGTTTTTCTGTTCTCCATTTTTTAAGAAAATCACCTGATCGGAAGTTTTTTCTACTTCATACAGCTGCTGAGAGCTCAGTACAATTCCAATTGGACGGAATGGCGATTTTGCAATAGCTTTAAAATCCTCTAAAACGGTTTGCTGGGCAAGTATGTCAAGGTTGGCCAAGGGCTCATCAATCAGCAATATTTTTGGTTTCCTCAAAAGCATTCTTGCCAATTCAAAACGCATTTTATATCCAGAGGATAGATCTTTCCAGCGATGATTTCTGTATTTCCTCAGATTTAGCCTCGCTATAATTAATTCTACAACGAGCTTATTTTCTTCAGGTTTATAGCCATAGCTTGATGCCGTAAATTGAAGGTTTTCAAACATCGAACCGTACCAAGTAGCAGTTCTTTGCGGGATATAAACTAGCTGGGTTCTTAGCTCGAATAGATCTTTGAAGTGAAATGTGTAGTTTAATTCCCCATCTGTAGCGAATAATTCGCCGCAAAGGAGACGCAAGAGGGTTGTTTTTCCATTACCATTTTCACCAACCAAGCCGAGAATTTCTCCTTGGCTTAAATCCAAATTAATAGGACCAAGTGAAAAACTTGCAGTATTGTATGATTTTTTGATGTTTTTAGCAGAAACAAGAATTTGTTTTTCAGGTATTGGCTTGCTACTTAAATATTGGTGGAGCTCGTCAAGCAGTAAGCTAAAACGCTGTTTCTTTGCCTCAATATTATTTTCATTCTGATCCAACCAATCTAATAAATCATTGGTCTTTTGATAAAAGGAAATATTTTCGGTATCCAGCGTTAGGTCGATTATTCTTTTGGTGAACAGTGAATAATCTTCAAAATCCAAGAAACTTTTGATTTCTTGAAACTGTTTCTCAAATTCTGTCATGATATATCTGTCTATTGTATATCAAATATAACAGAATAATCTTTCAAATAGTATATTAGTTTATTTTATACGCAATCATAAGGCCGCCTCGATATAAAATCCATTCGCCGCTTTTGTTGTAATCATGAACCCAAGTATCAGTTCGATTGCCTTCTGGATCGTAACCTTTATAAAAAGCTTCTTGATGTCCGCCGCCTACAAATAAATCTAATGCCCATTTATCACTTAATTTCCATTGATAGCCAATAGTTATACCTAAAAGATAATTGTACCCTTTTTGGTAATGATTTGAATTTTGATAGCCATATTTCTGCAGTTTGAATGCCCCGCCGCTAATATTTCCACCAACATATAGTCCATTATTTTTTTCATTAAAGTGATATCTAACTTCTGGAGTTACAATTAATGCTTTATAAGGTTCCCCATTGATAGATTCCCAAAAAGAGGCAGTTACATCAAATTGGAAAGTCATTTTTTTACCGATACTGGTTTCGAGACCAATATTTGGAACCAAAGCGAGGGCAGTTATTCCATTAAATTTGACGTAAGTCTGGCTGTATGAAAGGGAAACACTTAGCAGGAAGAAGAAGGACAGGTATTTTTTCATTTTACTGTAATCGGAATTTTTTTGCAAATGTAACGATGATAATGATTTGTACGACTTTGTTAACTAAATTTAATTTGGCAGAAAAAACATTAAAAGATTTTGATTCCGAAAGAAGTTTCAAATGCCTCTTTTTTATTGAGGATGATAATTCCTTCTTTTTTGAATAAGTTATCCGTGCTTGCAACAGTGTCGGAATAACCATACCAAGGCTCGATACATAAAAAAGGAGCTTTGTCCTTTGTCCATAGCCCAAGATTTGGAAATTTTCCTAACTGTATTTCTACTTTCGGAACATTATTTTCAAGGATTTGGATTTTGTCGGAAGCAAGTTTCTTGATAATCAAAGCATCGTTTGCAAATAAAGAATAGGCAAGCGGAAGCTGATTTTCTGCTAGTTCAAAAGTGGTTGTTTCCTCCGAGAGCAAATCTTCTTTTAATGAATAACTTGTGATTGATTCGTCATTTTCAAAATGCAAAGAATAGTTTTCAAAGTTATTTGGGAGGGCCAAAGCTGGATGTCCGCCGATAGAAAAAGGCATTTTTGATTCTCCTTTATTTAAAATCTCATATCGTAGTATCAACGAATCGTTATCAAGGATATAAATTACTCTCAGTTCAAAATCAAAGGGATAGTTTTCTAGTGTTTCTTTCGAAGATGATAAAGAAAATACCGCCTTATTTTCAGTAACCTCGCTCACAATAAAATCATTATCCCTAGCAAACCCATGCCTCGAAAGATGGTATTGCTTGTCATTATAATTGTATCTATTGTTCTTAAGAGTACCAACAATTGGAAAGAGAATAGGAGAGTGCTTTCCCCAAAACTTAGGATTTCCTTCCCAAATAAATTCCTTGCTGTCTTTTTTTAGCGAAATTAATTCAGCTCCTTTGGTATTGATTGTCGCAGTTAGTGTATCGTTTGTAAGGGTAATATTCATTTTTGTATAATTTAAAACAAAAATAAACAAAAACACCAGCATAGAGCTGGTGTTTGATAAAGCTTTAATAAAGCGAATTAGGATATAACCACTGTCTGGGTAATAAATTCTGTAGCGCTTTTCTTGAACTTGAATACGTAAGTTCCTGCTTGGTTGACAGTAAATTTGTACGGCTGCGTTTTAGTTGACGGAGTAGTTCCACAGTTATTTCCAGTGTATTTCGCTTCAACCTCAATTGTTTTAGTGTTGCCGCTTGTAGCTACAATAAATTTGTTGAATTCGCCACATGAATTGTTAACCGCGAAAGTTACATTTAGAGTCACTTCTTGATTAACAGTTCCTGTTGTAGGTCCGGTTACGGCCGTAACAAATTCTTTTTCTGTGGTTTGTGAGCTTCCTGAATCGTCATCGCTGCTACATGATGTAAAAGCTGTTGAAACGAATAAAACTAAAGCCATTGTTTTTAATGCAAACTTTTTCATAGATAAAATTTTTTAAATTGTTTTTCTTAAAGATGAATAAAATCGAAAAGGTTGCTTTTAAAGTTTTCTATTTAACATCATTTCTTTTGCAGTCTTTTTCTTTCCAATTGAAAACTAGAATACTATCAGAAAATTGGATCGCAATATTTTAACATTTTTCTTGTAGTTAAAGGTTCAAATAATTTTTTACTAAAAAGATCTTTTTTATAAGAATTTTAAAGCCTGATTTTATCACTTTTTTTTCCAAAACTTCCCTTGCCAGAATTGTTAAAAATGGTAATTGTATAAACATAAATTTTATAGTATAAAAAGCAAGGTTTTTTTGATGTTTTTAACACTATTTTAATAATTTATTGCGTAAAATTTAATACTTAGTAATGGTATTTGTAAATTTAAAAAGCCAAATTTGTAAGAAACCAACCAAGAATAATTACTAATCTAACCAAATGTAGCATTATGAAAAATCTAATCACTTTATTAAGCATCAAAGAATTTATCATTGAAAATGAATTAACTGATAGTGTAATGCTTGTATTACATCCTAAAAATTTTGACGAACTGGCGATGGAATATATCGTTAGTAATAATATGCAAATTGAAAGACCTTTCGAGGTTTTGGGTATCTCTATCATAGAGGACACTGACGGTGAAGTAGCCTACAACGAAATAGATATTCTTGAAGTGGCCTATGACCACCACGAAGAATTTGAATATGAGTATTTGAGAGCTGCTGTTTAATTTGTATTAGGATTGCCTCAAACTTAATTTAACCGCATTTAATATGAAACGCATAACCTTTGCCATCTCGACAGTCGGGCTTCTAGTTTCAGGATATGCACTTCCTGGAAGATTTGCCGATGACTCGACAGATATGGTCAGCCTATCGCTCAAAGGAGGTTTTATATTGCTTTTTATTTGTTCTTTTATTGTAAATGGATATTGCATTATGGATTATTTCAGAAGAAGGAGAAATTTCGGAAGAAAAAGACATTATGGGATCCGAACAATAAGGCAGTATTATCATCATCCGCAGAGAACCGTTCGCTAATTACGAAAGATGTTCTCAGCAAAAAAGCCTAATCAACGAGTTGATTAGGCTTTTTTAATTAAGTCCTATTAAAATTATTCATTAACCAATTCTGTCTGGTTCCTGAAAACCAATTTTCCATCAAAACTATCCAACAAGATAATACTATCTGTCGTGATTCTTCCAGAAAGGATTTCTTTCGAAAGCTCATTCAAGACTTCTTTTTGGATTACCCTTTTTACAGGTCTCGCACCAAATTGCGGATCGTATCCTTTTTTAGAAAGATAGTCGATTGCTTCTGGAGTCGCATCAAGCGTGATATTCTGTAGAGCCAGCATTTTAGTAACCGATTTCAACTGAAGTCCTACAATCTCTTTGATATTGCTTTCGTTTAGTGGCGTAAACATTACGATATCATCGATTCTATTAATGAATTCAGGGCGTACCGTTTGTTTTAATAAACCTAATACTTCTACTTTTGCGGCTTCAATTGCGCTTTCCACATTTCCTTTCAGATTCTCGAATTTCTCTTGGATAATCGAGCTTCCCATGTTGGAAGTCATGATGATGATCGTATTTTTGAAATCCGCCAAACGGCCTTTATTATCTGTCAATCGTCCTTCATCCAAGACCTGAAGCAAAATGTTGAAAGTATCAGGATGCGCTTTTTCAATCTCATCAAGCAATACTACAGAATACGGCTTTCTTCGAACGGCTTCTGTTAACTGGCCGCCTTCATCATAACCTACATATCCTGGAGGCGCGCCAACCAAACGGCTGACGCTATGTCTTTCCTGATATTCGCTCATGTCAATTCTGGTCATGGCATTTTCATCGTCGAATAGGTAAGAAGCAAGTGCTTTCGCCAATTCTGTTTTACCTACACCAGTCGTTCCTAAGAACAAAAACGAACCGATTGGTTTTTTGACATCCTGAAGTCCGGCACGGCTTCTTCTAACAGCATCGCTTACAGCTTCAATCGCTTCTTCTTGACCTACAACTCTTTTATGAAGTTCTTCTTCCAGATGAAGTAATTTTTCTCTTTCGCCTTGAAGCATCTTCATCACCGGAATTCCAGTCCATTTGGCTACAACCTCAGCAATATCTTCGCGAGTGACTTCTTCTTTGATTAAAGAATGTCCTTCGTTTTCCTGTAACTGTTTTTGGAAGGTATCCAATCTTTCCTGTGCTTCTTTTATTTTTCCGTAGCGTAATTCGGCTACTTTTCCATAATCGCCTTCACGTTCAGCTTTTTCGGCTTCCAGCTTAAAGTTTTCGATTTCTGTTTTTGTAGCTTGAACGTTGTCTACGATATCTTTTTCGCTTTTCCATTTGGCAAAAATCTCGTTGCGTTCTTCTTTTAAATTTGCCAATTCTAAACCGAGACTTTTCAGTTTGTTATCGTCATTTTCGCGTTTGATGGCTTCCATTTCGATTTCGAGCTGCATGATCTTTCTGTCCAAAACATCCAATTCTTCTGGTTTCGAGTTGATTTCCATACGAAGTTTTGAAGCCGCCTCATCCATCAAGTCGATTGCTTTATCCGGCAAAAAGCGATTGGTAATATAGCGTTGTGATAATTCTACGGCCGCAATAATAGCATCATCTTTGATGCGTACCTGATGATGTGTTTCGTATTTTTCTTTGATACCACGTAGGATAGAAATCGCACTTTCGGTATCCGGTTCATCGACCATGACCTTTTGAAAACGTCTTTCTAACGCTTTGTCTTTTTCAAAATATTTTTGATACTCATCCAAAGTCGTGGCCCCAATCGCTCTTAATTCTCCACGAGCCAAAGCAGGTTTCAAAATATTAGCCGCATCCATTGCGCCTTCACCGCCGCCAGCTCCAACCAAAGTATGGATTTCATCGATAAACAAGACGATATCGCCTTCGGCAGATGTTACTTCTTTTACGACAGATTTTAGCCTTTCCTCAAATTCTCCTTTGTATTTTGCTCCAGCAATCAAGGCTCCCATATCCAACGAATAAACAATTTTATCTTTTAGATTTTCTGGAACGTCACCATCTACAATTCGGTGCGCTAGACCTTCTGCGATTGCAGTTTTACCAACACCAGGTTCGCCCACAAGCATCGGATTATTTTTTGTTCTTCTCGTTAATATCTGCAAAACACGGCGGATTTCTTCGTCTCTTCCAATTACGGGATCGAGTTTTCCGTTACTAGCGAGTTCGTTTAGATTTTTGGCATATTTGTTTAATGAGTTGTAGGTTTCTTCAGCAGAAGCCGAAGTTACTCTTTCTCCTTTACGGAGCTCATCAATAGCCGCTTTTAATCCTTTTTCAGTAACGCCTTGATCTTTTAAAATTTGGGCAATTTTACTTTTTGAATTAAAGACTGCAAGAAGAAGATGTTCGATAGAAACAAATTCATCATTCATCTTTTTTGCAATAGTAGTAGCGGCGTTTAAAGTATTCGAAGCTTCTCTTGACAGCATGATGTCGCCACCTGAGACTTTTGGGAAGGATTGCAACGTACTGTCCAAAATCTGCTGCAGAAGTCCAATATTTACATTCAGCTTTTTAAGCAGAAACGGAGTTACGTTTTCATCAACTTCAAAAATGGCTTTTACGATATGTTCGTTTTCAATCTGCTGATTTCCAAAATCTTGAGCTATTTGCTGTGCTTTTTGGATGGCTTCTTGAGATTTTATGGTAAAATTATTAAAGTTCATAGATTAAATTTTTAAATTTGATAAAGTCATTTCAATTTATATTCCAATAAGGTAAATCTGACAAAATGGCTTAAAAAGATAATTTTTCACAAACTAAACAAGACAAAAAGTCTTAAAACCTGACGATATGAGTTTTTTTACTAACCTTTTTGGTAATTCTGATGAATCGGAATCTAAAGATACGAATCAAAATAGCTTAAACTGGAATGCTTTAACAGAATTAAAACAGTTGGACTCGATCGTAGAAGAATCGGAAGAAAAGCCGATTGTGATTTTTAAACATAGCACTCGTTGCAGTATCAGTAGGATGGCATTGAAAAATTTTGAAAGAGAATACTCCGATGAAAACGTAGCTTCGCTTTATTTTCTGGATTTATTAAGTCATAGAGATGTTTCAAACGAAATTGCACAACGTTTTCACGTAATCCATCAATCGCCGCAGCTGTTGTTGATTAAAAACGGACAGTCTGTTTATGATGTTTCCCATAGTGAAATTGATGCTGAAGCTTTGAAAACCAAGATCTAAAAATAAAAAGCCACAGAGTAATTTTATTCTGTGGCTTGAAATTAGGCCAATTCGGCCATTTTTGAGACAATCTTGTCCAAACATAAATTATTGATGCTTCCTTCGTGCGTATGCAAGATTTCTTTTGAAGGTTTGTAGTTTCCGTTCTCAATCTCTTCTGCAATAATTTTATAGCCATCTCTAAACGGAATTCCTTGCTTTACTAATTCGTTCAGGCTGTCGACTGTAAAAAGGTAATCGTATTTTTTATCGTCCAGAATAGTTTTATTGACTTGGATGTCTTTGATCGAAAAACAAGCAATTTCCAAGCATGATTTCAAGCTTTGTATCGCCGGAAAAAGTCCTTCTTTCAACAATTGGAAATCCCTGTGATAGCCGCTTGGCAAGTTGTTTGTCAATAGCGTAATTTCATATGGCAATGCTTGAATTTTATTGCATTTTGCTCGAATCAATTCAAAAACATCAGGATTCTTCTTATGCGGCATGATACTGGAACCTGTGGTCAAATGGCTTGGGAGGCTGATGAAATTGAAATTCTGGCTCATATACAAACAAATATCCATGGCTAATTTAGATAAGGTTGAAGCCAAACCAGCCATTGCAAATGCTACTGTTTTTTCTGATTTTCCACGACTCATCTGTGCGGCAACTGAATTGTATTTTAATGTAGCAAATTCTAATTCTTGAGTCGTAAAACTTCTGTCGATAGGAAAAGAACTTCCGTAACCTGCAGCTGAACCCAACGGATTTTGATCCACGATTTTTTGTGCTGCATTCAGCAAGATTATATCGTCGATTACTATTTCGGCATAAGCAGAAAGCCACATTCCAAAGGAAGAAGGCATGGCGATTTGCATGTGCGTGTATCCAGGGAGTATGATATTTTCGTGTTTTCTGCTTAATAAAATTAATAGGTCAAAAAGTTCTTTTGCCAGTTTTTTGATTTCGGAAATTTCATCTTTCAGATAGAGATGAATATCAACTAAAACCTGATCGTTTCTGGAACGTGCGGTATGGATTTTCTTTCCAGTGTCGCCTAGTTTTTCAGTCAAAAGATATTCAATTTTTGAATGTACATCTTCGAAAGTGTCTTCAATCGTAAAGTTTCCGAGTTGGATTTGAGGTAAGATATCTTCTAAAGTCAGTACCAAATCAGTTGCTTCTTTTTCTGTAAGGATGTTTATTTTATGTAACATTTTAGCGTGGGCAATTGAGCCCAAAACATCATATTTTGCTAGAACCAAGTCTAATTCTCTGTCATTTCCGACTGTGAAAATATCGATTTTCTGGTCTGTCGGTATTCCTTTTTCCCAAAGTTTCATGGTTTAATGTTTAGAGTTAAAAAAATCAGATAAAATTTTGATGTACAAATCGATGCCTTCTTTAATTTCATCCAGATAAATAAATTCATTTGCGGTATGCGAACGAAGCGAATTGCCAGGTCCTAATTTCATAGATTGGCAACTTAATACCGATTGATCAGAAAGAGTAGGAGAGCCATAGGTGTTTCGTCCTAAACGGATTCCTGCTTGGACCAAAGCATGACTTTTGTCAATCGAAGAAGCATTCAAGTGCATGGATCGCGGTGTTATTTTCGCAGAAACGTGTTGCTGTACGATTTCCAAAATTTCGGCATTGGAATAGCAATCGTTCACACGGATATCAACTACCAAACTGCATTCTGACGGAACGACATTGTGCTGTTTTCCCGCATTTATTTGCGTAACCGTCATTTTTACAGGCCCTAGAATTTCTGATTTTTTTTCAAATTCATAGGTCCTGAACCATTCGATAATAGGCAACGTATTATAAATCGGGTTGTCTAAATTTTGATGTGCAGCATGGCTCGCGGTTCCAGGAACGACAATATCAAGAACTAAAAGACCTTTTTCAGCAATGGCCAAATGCATTTCTGTAGGCTCGCCGACAATAGCGCATTCAATCTCAGGAAGGTGCTTCAACAGACTGTTCAACCCATTTGGTCCGCTGCTTTCTTCTTCTGCAGTTCCGGCAAAAATGAGATTGTATGGAAGATTTTCATGAGCGTAAAAATAGGTGAATGTAGCTAGTAAAGACACCAAACAACCTCCTGCATCGTTGCTTCCAAGTCCATACAATTTTTCATCTTCTTCGACAGCCTTAAACGGATTCAAAGTATAGCCTTCGTTTGGTTTCACCGTATCATGATGAGAATTCAATAATAAGTTAGGCTTTGAGGCGTCAAAATGAAGATTGCTCGCCCAGATGTTATTGTTTTCTCTCTGAAAAGGGATCTTGTTATTGGTAAACCAATGTTCCAGCAGTAATGCAGTTTGAGCTTCTTCAGAAGAAAAAGATGGCGTTTCAATCAATTCCTTTAATAAATCAATCGCTTCGGTTGTTAGTTGTGTTATGGTTTTAAGACTCATAATTATAATTTTATTTTGGTAGCTACTTCGCTTTTCAAGACATTTTGATTTCCGATGATAATACCCTGAACGCCGTTTGCAAGCGACTTGAAACAATTTTCAAGCTTTGGAAGCATTCCGGAATGAATGACTTTTTCTTCTTTCAAAAGTTGGAATTTTTCAAAATCAAGTATTTCAATTATAGAATTTTCATCTTCTGAATTGAGAAGTACACCTTTTTTCTCAAAACTATATATCAACTCAATATCATACTCTTTAGATAAGGAAATAGCAATTTCTGCGGCAATCGTATCGGCATTGGTATTCAGCAACTGTCCGTTGCCGTCATGCGTAATAGCTGAAAAAACAGGTATTATCTTTTGCAAAAGCAAAGCAGAAAGCAAGTTGCTGTTTATGCTGATTACATCGCCTACAAACCCAAAGTCTATTGCTGTATTATTTCTTTTTTCAGATAAAATCAGATTGCCATCGGCTCCTGAAAACCCGATACTATTGGTTTTTAATTCCTGCAATTTTGCCACAATCTGCTTGTTTATTAAACCCGAATAGGTCATTACAGCAACTTCGAGCATTGATTTGTCGGTAATTCTTCTTCCTTCCACAAAAGAAGGTTGTAAGCCTAGCTTTTCGGCAATTTCGCTGGCTTTTTTACCGCCGCCATGCACCAAGATTTTATATCCTTCCAATTCAGAAAAATCTTGAAGAAATGTGTTCAACAATTGCTCGTTGTCAATCACATTGCCTCCAATTTTCACGATACTGATTTTAGGCTTATTTTCCATTTTCTAGAATTTTTGTCAATATGGCTTGTACCGCGAATGTCCTGTTGTTGGCTTGCGGTATTAAGATGGAATCTTCGCTATCTAAAACATCATCCGAAACAATCATATTTCTTCTCACAGGAAGGCAATGCATGAATTTTGCATTGTTTGTCAGCGCCATTTTTTCTTTTGTAATTGTCCAATTAGTATCGTTGGAAAGGATTTTTCCATAATCGTTATAAGAGCTCCAATTTTTAGCATAGATAAAATCAGCATTTTTAAAAGCTTCATCTTGATTGTCCGTAATTGTCGCTCCTTTTGTAATTTCTGGATTCAACTCATAGCCTTTCGGATGTGCGATGACTAAATCATATTCGGAAAGCTTCATGATTTTTGCAAAAGAATTTGGAACTGCATGTGGTAATGCTTTTGGATGCGGCGCCCATGTCAATACGACTTTTGGCTTTCTTTTGGTCTTATATTCTTGGATGGTCAACGCATCGGCAACAGCCTGAAGCGGATGTTCGGTCGCGCCTTCCAGACTGATAACCGGAATCGATGAATACTTTACGAACGAGTTGATCACCTGTTCTGCTTCATCTTTTTCTTTATCGGTCAGAGTAGGGAAGCTTCTCACGCCAACAATGTCGCAATACTGCGAGATTACTTGTGCCGCTTCTTTGATATGTTCTGCTTTGTTGCCGTCCATGACGGTGCCGTCTTCGAATTCAAGCGACCAGCCTTCGGTGTTGAGATTCATCACAATGCAATCCATTCCTAAATTTAGAGATGCTTTTTGAGTGCTCAATCGAGTTCTTAGGCTTGGATTAAAAAATAGCAGCCCTAGCACTTTATTTTTACCCAATTCGGGATTTCCAAAAGGATCTGACTTGATTTTTTTGGCTGTTAAAATCAGTTCGTCCAAATCATTAATATCATCTACAGTAGTGAACTTTTTCATGTTTTTTAATTTAAAGATTGTAATGCATTTTTCAATCCGACAGCAAATTGGTCGATCTCCTTTTCAGAAATAGTAAGCGGCGGAAGGATTCTTAAAAGATTTTTCTGGGAAGCATTTCCCATAAAAATAAACTGGTCGTAGATTAATTTTTTACGCAGTTCTGTTACGTCGAAATCAAATTCCAAGCCTAGCATCAAGCCTTTTCCTTTTATCTTTTTAATTTGGGATAGGCCAGAAATCGCTTTGATAAAATAATCCGACTGTTTTTTTACATTTTCTAAAATTCCTTCTTCTTCAATGATCTCCAAAACAGACAAAGATGCGGCGCAAGCCAGATGATTACCACCGAAAGTAGTTCCTAGAAGTCCATAAGAAGCCTGAAATTTGTCGCTGATCAGCAATCCTCCAATTGGAAAACCGTTGCCCATACCTTTTGCCATCGTAATAATATCAGGTTTGATGTCGTGATGTTGATGTGCAAAAAACTTTCCGGAACGTCCGTATCCGCTTTGTATTTCGTCTAAAATTAATATGACATTATTGTCATTGCAGACTTTTTCTAGTTCTTTGAAAAAAGCTGCTGTTCCTTCATCTAAACCGCCAACGCCTTGAATTCCTTCGATGATTACGGCCGTAATTTCATGTTCTGAAATGGCTTTTTTGACCAGCTCGATATTATTCAAAGGCAAGAAAATTACAGAATGATTTGCGTTAATCGGCGCTATAATCGAAGGATTGTCAGTCACAGCAACCGAAGCTGAAGTTCTTCCATGGAAACTTTTTTGAAAGGCAATTACTTTTGACTTTTTATTATGGAAAGAAGCCAGTTTTAAGGCATTTTCGTTAGCCTCAGCACCTGAATTGCATAAAAACAAGCTGTAATCTGGATAGTCTGAAATTGCAGTTAATTTTTTTGCCAAAGCTTCCTGTAACGGATTTTGGATTGAATTGGAATAAAACCCAATTTTTTCAATCTGTGACTTGATAGCTTCCACATATTTTGGATGGGAATGTCCGACAGAAATTACGCCATGACCGCCATAAAAATCAAGATATTCCTGATTCTTGTCGTCCCAGACTTTAGCTCCCAAAGCTTTTATAGGAGTAATGTTATATATTGGATATACGTTGAATAAGCTCATTTTTCTTTTTAATTTTTTGTTTAAAATCCGCTTGGTTTTAGTTGGAGTCCGGTGGTTTCATCAAGTCCAAACATCAAATTCATGTTTTGGACGGCTTGTCCTGAAGCGCCTTTCAATAAATTATCGATTATCGAAGTGATCAAAAGATAATCGCCTTTTTTCTCCAAGCTGATGATGCATTTGTTGGTTTGAAACGCCATTTTCATGCTGATGCTTTGATTCGTAACCAGCGTAAAAGGATGATTTTTATAAAAATTCTGATACAAATCGGTCATTTCTTCAATGCTTTTGTCCGTTTTTGTATAAAGCGTTGCAAAAATTCCTCTGGTAAATTCACCTCGATTTGGAATGAACAAGAGTTCGTTTTTAAAATTACCTTGAAGTTGATGTAAGCTTTGCTTAATTTCTGCCAAATGCTGATGTTCAAAGGCTTTATAGTGCGAAATATTGGAATTTCTCCAGCTATGATGCGATGTTTCTGTCGGCTGCACTCCAGCACCTGTACTTCCTGTCACGGCATTGATATGAACATCATCTCGCAATATATTTGCTGAAGCCAAAGGCAAAAGCGCCAATTGAATCGCTGTAGCAAAACAGCCTGGATTTGCAATATATTTTGCTGTGGTAATTTTGTCTTTGTTCAATTCAGGCAAACCATAAATAAAGGACTCTGATTGGAAACCAGCATCATTACTTAAACGGAAATCATTGCTCAAGTCGATAATTCTTGTATGCGAAGCAAAATGGTTATTCTCTAAAAATGCTTTTGATTTGCCATGTCCCAAACAAAGAAATACCACATTTACTTCGGGATTTATTTTATCTGTGAACAGTAAATCGACTTCTCCAATCAAGTCAGGGTGTGCAATAGTCAAAGGTTTTCCTGCTTGAGAAGTACTAAAAACAAAATCGATTTCCACATTAGGATGGTTTGCCAAAACTCTCAGCAATTCGCCAGACGTGTAGCCGGCGCCTCCAATAATTCCTGCCTTAATCATAATCAACGGTATTTACTTGTGAATAAATCGACTGCGCATTTCCGAGAACTTTGATAAAACCTTTAGCATCATCAGCAGTCCAAGCATTGTTCATTTCACCATATTGCCCAAATTTGGTATTCATCAGATCGTGGTCAGATTCGATTCCGTCCAAAGAAAAATGATAGGGCTTTAAGCTTACGGTTACAATTCCGGTTACATTTTTTTGAGTATCTTCTAGAAAAACTTCTATATTTCGCATCACTGGATCTAAAAATTGGCCTTCATGAAAAAGCATTCCGTACCAATTTCCGAGCTGTTCCTTCCAGTATTGTTGCCATTTTCCCAGCGTATGTTTTTCTAAAAGATGGTGTGCTTTTAAGATAATCAATGGAGCTGCAGCTTCAAAACCGACTCTTCCTTTAATGCCGATAATGGTATCGCCAACATGAATATCTCTTCCAATAGCAAAAGCACTTGCCAATTTTTCAAGGGTTAGGATATTTGCTGAAGGCTTGTCAAATACGTTGTTGATACCCGCGATTTCTCCTTTTTCAAAATGCAAGGTTACTTTTTCTATTTCTGTTTTTTGAAGCTGAGATGGATAAGCGCTGTCTGGCAAAGGCAAATTAGAGGTCAGCGTTTCTTTACCGCCAACGCTTGTTCCCCAAATTCCTTTATTGATAGAATATTGTGCCTTTTCCCAAGAATAGTCTACGCCGTTTTTTTGTAGGTAATCGACTTCTTCTTGTCTTGACAATTTCAAATCTCTGATTGGCGTAATGATTTCCATTTCTGGAGCAATTGTTTGGAAAATCAAGTCAAAACGGATCTGGTCGTTGCCAGCACCCGTGCTTCCGTGAGCAATTGCAGAAGCGCCAATTTTTTTGGCATATTTAACGGCTTCAATCGCTTGAAAAACTCTTTCAGCGCTTACAGAAAGTGGATACGTATTGTTTTTCAGGACATTGCCAAATACCAAAAACTTGATCGCTTTTTCGTAATAGTGGTCGATGATGTCTAAATTGATATGCTGTGCACTTCCTAATTCATAAGCTCTTTTTTCAATTGCGTCTAATTCTGCTGTATCAAAACCGCCTGTGTTTATCAGTACAGTATGGACTTCTAATTGTTTTTCATTTTTTAAATATTTCAGGCAGAAGGAAGTATCCAGACCGCCGCTATATGCTAAAACTACTTTTTTCATGGTATTATTTTTTTAAAAATGTCTGCTTGATTTGTCTCAATCGGGTCAGCACTTTTTTGTTGAATTTGATTTCTTCTGGTTTTTTGTTGTCTGGGTCATAAAGCATTCCCGTGCACAAGCACATCTTGAATTCTTTCCTTTCTAAGATATCATAGTTGGTGCAGCCTTTACAACCTGCCCAAAACGTAGGATCTGTCGTCAGTTCTGAAAAAGGTACTGGTTTATAACCCAAATCAGAATTGATTTTCATTACTGCGAGTCCTGTTGTAATTCCAAAAATTTTAGCTCCTGGATATTTTTCTTGGGAATAGTCAAAAACCTTTTTCTTGATTTGTTTGGCAAGCCCTAGATGACGGTAATCAGGATGCACAATGAGTCCAGAATTGGCAACAAATTGGCCATGTTCCCAGCTTTCGATGTAGCAGAATCCGGCAAATTTTCCGTTTTCTAGAGCGATAATAGCATCGTTATTCTGCATTTTCTTTTGGATGTATTCAGGTGATCTTTTAGCGATTCCTGTACCTCTCAAAAGTGCCGAAGCTTCCATAGTGTCGCATATTTCCTGCGCAAATTTATAATGCTCTTCTAGAGCAATACAGATGGATACATTCATTTTTAAAATGTATGATTGGATTAAAAAAATAGGATAATAAATCGTGACGGAAGTAAAAATAGGGCGGACCTATTTCATGAAAATATAAGCAGACCTATGGCCGGAAAAAAGCCAAAGCTGAAAAATCTAAAAATAATACGGTAAAGTCAGGATAGTAAAATCCCAAGGATAAAGTTGAAAGTTTCAAAACTAAGAAAAATGAAAAATGAATAAACTAATTCGGACTCGATGTAGCTTGGCGGTACAAATTATGACCGCACAACCCGTGAAGTTTGGGTTGAGATTGTCCGTGAAGTTGTATGTAACTTGTAATTATTCATCGCTGCAAATGTAGGCAAAAAAAATAAAAAATTGTGGCTTTGATGTTTTTTAACAAATTGTTTATAAAAGCATATAAAAAAATCTGAAGCTGTTTGACCTGCTTCAGATTTTCTATAAGTATTGCTAACGCAAAATGTGATTGCTAATTTTTGATAATCTTTTTGATAAATTCTTGGTTGTCAGCTTTTACGTTGACGATATAAGTTCCGGATGGGAATTTAGAAATATCGATTGCTGTTTCAGATTGTCTATCGCTGTCCAAACTTCTAGTTTCTACTTGTTTTCCTGTGATGTCATATATTGAATAGCTGATCTCGCCTACAGAGGCTTTGTCGACTGCAATAACAAAATGCCCATCATTTGGATTTGGGTAGATTTTTACATCCAATTCAGATTTTCCGATAGAATTTCCTTCTTTGCCAGACGTACAGCTGATGGCTGTTCTTGAAAGCGTTCCGTTAGAATTGTTAACCGAGCCGTTAGCGTTTTTGGCTTTTACATAATACGAATAGCTTGTTCCAGCTACAATCAGGTAGGTATTTAAGAAGGAATTTCCAGTTACATCTGGAGCATAAAGATTTCCGTTTCTGTAAATATCATACGAAGTTGCATTGCTGGATGTAGTCCATGTTACGTTAATCGCGCTTTGTGTCCCGCTGCAAGTCGCAGTTGCAGTAATGGTAAAGCTTCCAGGCGTTGCGTTGCACACTAGGGTTGCAGCAGAAAGCGTTCCGTTAGAATTGGTTCTGGTTCCAGAACTGTTTTTTGCAATAACATAATACGTGTATGTAGTTCCTCCGGTTACAAGCGTATTGATGTATTGCGTTCCAGAAATATTGCTGGCATACAGCGCGCCGTTTCTATAGATATCATAGCCAGTTGCATTACTAGAAGCAGTCCAATTTAATCGGTTTTGAGTTGAAGTACCGCTGCATTCCGGAGTAAGAGTCAGAGAAAAAGTTCCCGGCGCTGCCACGGCGCTGCAAGTAAGATTTAAATTCGACTTTAAAGCATTGAAATAGGCCAAAGCAAAACTGTCTCTCCACGTATTGCTGTTTAGTTTTGTAGCATCAGAAGTAAAATCGACAAAACCGATTTCATTTAAGCAGGCCGTTGCAGAAGAATAACGCAAGACGCCCAAATGGTACGCTAAAAAGCTATTGTCTTCTACACAGCGTCTGTTAGTCCATGAACCGTGCGTCACCATATCGGCTTGAATTTTTTGCGCAAAAGCAATATCAGGTGCTGTGCTAGTATCATCGGCTGTACAATAAAACGTTTCGGTTCCGGTTCCGCCACCCGCGTTGCAATGGATGCTTAAAAGACGGTCGGCATTCCAATTGTTCGACATCAAGGCTCTTTGGTTTACAGAAATCCAGCCGTTGACATTGGTTGTTCTTGTAAGATGTGCCGTCCAAGTACAGCTGTTGTCAATCAAAGCTTTCGTTTTTTGCCCGACAGCCAAAGAAGTTTCAATTTCGGTAGCTGTTCTACCATCTGGATTGTCACTTGTACTAGTTCCATAACCATGTCCCGGATCAAGGACAATTATCTGTGCGTTTACTCCTAAAGACAATAGCAATAAACTGAGTATAAAAGTTATTTTTTTCATCTTAATTCATTTTTAGAGTTGCGATAAAGAGTCTTCCGGTCTTGTCATCTGAAAAAATGACTTTGTCCTTGTGGATTGTTGGAAACATTTCAGAAATTACTTCTGTATTGGTAATCTTTTTGGTCTTGGCATTTTTGACATCAAAAAGATACAATTCTGAATTGCTTACGGTATGTCCGTTTTCGCTCTCGTCTAAAAATCCGATAAGATAACTGTCGTCGTCAGACCATGCTGTTGCTATTCCAGTACCTATTTTTCGGCCTTTGGAATTGCCATCCAAGTCATAAATATAAATGTCGGCTCCATTATGGACGGCCACTTTTTTACCATCGTTAGAAAGCAGGGCATTGTAAAATTGCCCTTCGTCTTTGGTCACGGTCCATTGTTTCGATGTAGCCAAATCTTTAGCTTCAATCTTTAAGCTGGCCAGATTGGTATAGATAACTACTTGTCGGTCGCCTTTTTTAGAAGGTGCTCCTTTATAGGATGGCAGGTAATTATGGTCGATGTTTTCAACCTTTTTAGAATACTGGTCGAGGATGTTGTAGTTGATTACCTTGGCATTGGAAAAATATTCTTTTTCGGATTTTTCCTTGTAATAAAAAGAATTGCCCGATTTGTCCCAGACATACGAATAACCGCTGCCAGGCTTGTCAGAAATAGGCTTGACACTATTTGTTTTTAGGTCCAGGAGATAGACACCTTTTAAATGCTCTCCAGTGAGCAAGACAAATTCTCCTGTGGGAGAAAATAGGGGATTGGTGTAAAAGCCATCCACTTCGATACGTTCGAAACTATCGATTTTTTGCGCATAAATCGATAAACTCATCAGGAATGAGCATAGCATAGTAGTTTTATTCATAATTGATAAATTTAGGTTGTTATAAAATTAACCTATAAAATCTTATAAATAAATACTAATTATGTTAATTTATTGTAATGTAATTCGTTATAGAAGCGAAATTTTTGTTTTACGGCTGTTTTTTTAAGGATTATCTTCTGATTCTGTTTCTAGAAATAATATCCTTCAATTTTACTTTCAAGTCTTCGCCCGTATCGTAAATCATCTGTTCGTTTGAAGGGAAAGGCACTGCTTTTTGATTAAAGTAGGTATAATAGGATTCGTCAGCAGCCCTTCTGTCGCCACGATAATTGGAGTAGATATTTTCAAAAACAAACTCGCTCGATAATGGGAAAGTCTGTAGCAATTGGTTTGTTCGGTAGTCTAGATAATCTACTTTAGCTGTTACTTGAGCTGCTTTGAATTGCGTAAATTCATAAATATCAATCTTGATGGTTTTGAATTTATCAACTTTGATCGGATTTCCAAGGCTGTCTTTCACGACATTTCCACGAGAATCGGTCAGGTTTTTAACACCGTCTTTTATCTGCTTCTCTTTGATAAATTGTTTTTCTTTTACCTGTTCTGGCGAAATAGTGATCTGGCGGAAGTTTACCACTACTCCAAAATCATAATCAATACCTTTTTGCTTGCTGCTGTGGTATACCGTCCATTTGTCATTCATGCCATTGGTGCTGAAATCCAAAAGATCATTTTGCAAACGGGTTGGAATGACCATGTTGGTTTCGTTTTTCATATAGACGTTCACATAATCGGTACCTTTAGACAAGGCATCGTCCATCAGCTTTCGCACATCTTTAAAATTAGGGTTGATCTGGTCAAGATAAGCCAAATCATCATAGGCACGGCGGACAGTCATCTTGTCTTTTGTCAGTAACAACGCTTTTGCATTGTCATAAAGATATTTCGAAAGCGCATTCTTGCTACTAACGATCTGGTCCGAATAATCATCAAAAGGAAAAATAGCATTCCTATTTTCTTTCATCAGTCGCAAAGGCAACAGCGGACGTATTTTTTCTTGACGGTTGTTTAATTGCACGTAAGTCGTATAAATGCGTTCCAGATTTCGCGGATTGGCATCTTTTGCCAAGAATTGGATATCACGCAGGTCGCGTTCTTTTGCTTTGGCAAAAGCTTCTTCTAATAAGTAAACATAATCCTGTTTTCCTTTTTTGTCCTTGTTAGATCGGAGGCTGCCGACAGCATTATCGATTGCTCCATCATAATCGCCGCTGGTAAGCATGTTTGTGGTCTGCTTCACGCCGCAAGAAGCTAAAACTAGAATCAAAAACAGGGTAGTAATTTTCTTCATAAAAGGTAAAATTTTAAGCAAATATATATCTTTTTTTGAAGCTGTTTTAGCTTTTATGTCCAAAACAAAAAAGCCCCGAATTACCGGAGCTTTTAAGAAGTATGTAGTTGCTATTATTTTCTAAAGAATGGAGGCAGAAGCTTGCTTGAAACCTCGCCAAAACCGATCCTTACGTTTTCTTTTGTACAAAAGCCTTTCATGGTTACAGTATCGCCATCATTGATGAATTTGCGTTCTGTGCCGTCGCTCAAAGTGATAGGATTTTTCCCGCCCCAAGTAAGTTCCAGCATCGAACCGAAACTGTCAGGAGTAGGACCCGAAATAGTTCCAGAACCCATCATGTCGCCAGAATTCACGCGGCATCCGTTTGAAGTATGATGCGCCAATTGCTGGCTCATGCTCCAATACATATATTTAAAATTCGATTTGGAAATAACCGTAGGCTCAGCATTTTCAGGCTGTAAAGAAACTTCCAGATTGATATCGAATGTTTTTTTGCCTTTCTCTTGCAGATAAGGCAATGGCATTGGCTCTTGTTGAGGGCCTTTCGTTCTGAAAGGCTCCAAAGCATCCATAGTTACAATCCAAGGCGAGATTGATGAAGCAAAGTTTTTTGCTAAGAAAGGTCCTAGCGGCACATATTCCCACTTTTGGATATCTCTAGCGCTCCAATCGTTTAAAAGCACCATCCCGAAAATATAATCCTCAGCCTCATGTACAGGAATATTTTCGCCCATTATATTAGCATCCGTCGTGATAAAAGCAGTTTCCAATTCAAAATCAACTAATCTCGATGGACCAAAAACAGGAGTCGTTTCGCCGTTAGGCAAAGTCTGTCCCATTGGACGGTGCACTGGAATTCCCGAAGGAACAATCGTCGAGCTTCTACCATGGTAACCTACTGGAATATGAAGCCAGTTCGGCAATAAGGCATTTTCTGGATCACGGAACATTTTCCCAACATTGGTAGCATGTTCTCTGCTCGAATAAAAATCAGTATAATCTCCGATCAAGACAGGAAGCTGCATTTCTACCTCTTCAATTTTAAAAATCACGGTCTCCCTGTGCTTTTCATTGTCTCTTAACTCGGCATTAGTTGCATCAAAAATATCGGCAATTCGGTTTCTCACCAATCGCCATGTCTTTTTTCCGTCGGATATAAAATCATTTAAAGTGTCCTGCATGAACATATCGTCCGTCAGGTCAATTCCTTCAAAATAGTTTAATTGCTGCAAGGCACCCAAATCAATGGCGAAATCGCCAATCCTAGTTCCGATTGTGACAACATCATCTTTGGTTAGAAAAACTCCAAACGGTATATTCTGTATCGGAAAATCGCTGTCTGTTGGGACTTCTAGCCAAGATTTTCTGGTTGGGTCGTTAGCTGTTATAGGCATTATTGTTGTTAGTTTATTTGTTTATAAATCAAGTATCAAATATATTGTTATATGGCATTTTAACAAACGCTTTTCGTATTTTTGTCCTCAAATTAACAAAAAATTATCAAATGCAACGCGACGAACAAATTTTTGACTTAATATTAGAAGAACAAGACAGACAAATTCACGGTTTGGAACTGATTGCTTCAGAGAACTTTGTAAGCGACCAAGTACTTGAAGCGGCAGGATCTATCCTGACAAATAAATATGCCGAAGGCTATCCTGGCAAAAGATATTATGGAGGCTGCGAAGTGGTTGACGTAATTGAGCAGATAGCAATCGACAGAGCAAAAGCATTGTTCGGTGCTGAATATGCAAACGTACAGCCGCACTCTGGCTCTCAAGCAAACACAGCTGTTTACCATGCTTGCCTAAAGCCAGGCGATAAAATTCTTGGTTTTGATTTGTCTCATGGGGGACATTTGACACACGGATCACCAGTAAACTTTTCCGGAAGATTATACAATCCTGTATTTTACGGAGTAGAGCAGGAGACAGGCCGTTTGAACTACGACAAAATCCAAGAGATTGCTACAAAAGAACAGCCAAAATTAATTATTGCTGGAGCTTCTGCTTATTCACGTGATATGGATTTTGCTCGTTTCAGAGAAATTGCTGACAGCGTTGGCGCAATCTTGATGGCGGATATTTCGCATCCGGCTGGGCTTATTGCTAAAGGCTTGATGAATGACCCGATTCCACATTGCCATATCGTAACAACTACAACACACAAGACATTAAGAGGACCTCGCGGCGGGATGATTTTGATCGGGAAGGACTTTGAAAACCCATTCGGAATCAAGACGCCAAAAGGAGAAATCAGAATGATGTCGTCTTTAATTGATGGTGCTGTTTTTCCTGGAAATCAAGGCGGTCCGTTAGAGCACATCATTGCGGCTAAAGCGGTTGCTTTTGGAGAAGCTTTGTCTGACGAATTCTTTACGTATGCAAGACAATTGCAGAAGAACGCCAACGCGATGGCAGAAGCTTTCGTTAAAAGAGGCTACAATATCATTTCTGGCGGAACTGACAATCACATGATGCTGATTGATTTGAGAAACAAAAACATTTCAGGCAAAGAAGCTGAAAATGCTTTAGTAAAAGCCGAAATTACTGTAAATAAAAATATGGTACCGTTTGACGACAAGTCGCCATTCGTTACTTCAGGTATCCGTGTAGGAACTGCTGCGATCACGACTCGCGGTTTGGTTGAAGCGGATATGGAAACAATCGTTGACTTGATGGACCGAGTAATCCAAGACCATACCAATGAAGAACTTTTAGAGCAGATAGCTGACGAAGTAAACGAAATGATGAGCGAAAGGCCGATTTTCGTATACTAAATCATCTAGAATAGTCTTTTAAAAACCCATACAAATCGTATGGGTTTTTTATTGTCTGAAATTTTTTTCAAAAAAAACTTACCTAATAATTTGTTCGTACGAAAAATTTCCTACCTTTGATTTGTTCAAGAATAATTTATGTTCTAAAGGAACCATCAATCAAACCAATCAATCAAAAAACAAATGATAAAATTAGTTACACTTTCTGCCTTATTTTTAGTCCAAGCGGCCATCGCGCAGACAAAAGCTGAAAAATTGGACAGTCTTTTCATGGCGGTTGAAAAAGATAGCTCTTTTAACGGGAATGTCTTGATTGCAGAAAAAGGCAAAGTCATCTATGAAAGATCAGTGGGATATGCCGATTTTAAGACCAAAAAAAAGCTAAAAAGCAATTCCGTTTTTGAATTAGCTTCTGTCACCAAACAATTTACTGCCATGGGAATCGTTCTTTTACAAAAGCAAGGAAAGCTTTCTTATGACGATCCGATTAGCAAATACCTGCCAGAATTATCGATGTATAATGACATTACGATAAAAAACCTGCTGATACACACTGGAGGGCTTCCTGATTATATGGAGCTGATGAGCCAAGAAGAAAATAACGACGATTTCGCTACCAACCAGACTATTATCGATTTATTTGTCAAGCTGAAACCAGCAGTCTTATTCAAGCCAGACGAAAAACACGAGTACAGCAATACTGGCTATGCGTTACTGGCTACGATTATTGAAAGAGCATCTAGACAAAGTTTTGGCGACTACCTGCAAGAAAACATCTTCAAGCCATTAAAGATGAAAGACACGAGAGTCTACAGAAGATGGTACAAGCCTGAAAAAATTAATAATGTCGCACAAGGATACTTTTATTCTGACAGCCTGAAGCAGTTCATCCTTCCAATAGATATAGACAAGAAATATTATACTGTCTATCTCGATGGTATTGTTGGTGATGGAATGGTAAATTCAACAACTTCAGATTTATTGCTTTGGGACAGGGCGTTGTATACGAACAAGCTCGTGAATGAAAAAGACAAGGAATTGATATTCAGTTCTTACACGACCAAAGATAACCTTCCGACTAATTATGGTTTTGGATGGACAATTTCTTCTAGCGAAATATACGGAAAAGTTACATCCCACAGTGGCAATTGGTCTGGATATGTTACTTATATTGCTCGTTATCTCGATCGCGACTATACAATAATTTTGTTGCAGAACGTCAGGACTAGAAAAACAAAAATTCCACACAAGCAAGTCAAAGACATATTGTTCGGCACTCTCTATAAAGCAGATCATAAGAAAGTAGAAAAAGTGGCCGGCACCTATAAAAACGAAAAAGGAGACGAAAGAGAATTGTTTTTAGACCAAGGCAAGCTCTATGTAAGGCTGAATCCCGAATCTAAAATAGAGCTTATTCCGATTGCCGAAAACAAGTTCTTGGCAGACGGTTACCAGCCCGAAGTTTTCTACGAATTTGTCGCAGACAACAATAAGATCACCAAATACATCGTCACACAGCCTCAGCTGTCGGTACGAAAAGAAGCAATAAAAATTAAATAGAAAAGGATATGCAGTCAGAACCCACAAAATCAGAATTAGAAATCTTGCAAGTATTATGGCAATCAGGGCCAGCAACAGTACGATTTGTAAACGACCAGCTCAATGAGCAAAAACGATCCGTACAATACACATCAACCTTGAAATTGATGCAGATCATGACCGAAAAAGGAATGCTTGTCAGCGACAAGACTCAGATGAAACACGTCTACAGTCCGGCGATAGAAGAGAAAAAAACAAAAGGCTTTCTTCTCGAAAAATTTGTAGACGCGATGTACAATGGTTCTAGCAGCAGCTTGATGATGCAGCTGTTAGGAAACAAAAAAACTTCAAAAGAAGAAATCGAAGAAATTCGAAACCTATTAGACAAATTAGAAAACGAGTAGCAACTTAAAATTTTCGACTATGATAATGCCAAATGAAAATGTATTGAAAGCAATTTCTTGGACACTGGTACATTCGGTGTGGCAAGGATTGGTTCTGGCAGTTTTTGCCGGATTGGTGATAGTATTTACGAAAAAATCTAAAGCAATCTTACGCTATAATTGGCTATCGGGACTATTCCTTGCCTTTATGGTTGGCGTCGGATTTACGTTTAGCTATGAATATCAGCAAGAAACAGCAGTTTCTAGCGGTGTTATAATTACTGCCAGAGCCTTAGATTCAGAAACCTTGGCTGTGGCAAGCACGGCAAATTATTTTCAAGCAGTAGTCGGTTATTTAAACGAATATGCCGCTACAATCGTGATCGTTTGGTTTTTGATTTTTGCTGTAAAATGCTTCGGTATTTTTAGAAGCTTAAGTAACATCTACAGAATAAGAAACTACAGAACTCAAGATGCTCCAGACTATTGGAACAGAAGATTAGCAGAATTAAGCGAAAAGCTGAATATCAAGAAACACATTGTTATGCTTGAATCTCAACTCGTTAAGGTTCCCTCTGTTACAGGTTTCTTCAAGCCGATCATCCTCCTCCCTGTAGGGCTGCTTTCCAATTTGCCGCAAGACCAGATTGAGGCGATATTATTACACGAATTGGCACACATCCGCCGTAAAGACTATTTTATCAATCTGCTCCAGAGCTTTGCTGAAACCTTGTTCTTTTTCAATCCTGGACTTTTATGGGTATCCTTGCTGATCAAAGAAGAAAGAGAAAACTGCTGCGATGATATCGCTGTCGGAATTACCAAAAGCAAATCCAATTTCATTCATGCCTTGGTTTCTTTCCAAGAATACAATATGAAACAAAACCAATTGGCACTTGGCTTCGGGAAAAATAAAAACCAGCTTTTAGAAAGAGCCAAACGTATCGTTCAAGACAACAACAAATCGTTAAACACGATAGAAAAAACATTTCTTTCCATTTGCATTATCGTGATTATAACCTTCTCTTTTGCCTGTTCAAATACTAAAGCTACAGCCGCAAAAACAGCCGAAAAGGAGAATAATACGGAGATAGCCTACTTGAAAAACCTGACGAAAGATAACCTGCTGACGGAAGAAGAAATCCAACAAGTAAAAATGGAAGCACAGGCAGCACAAAAAGAAGCTGCCATCGCAAAAGTAGAAGCTGAGGCATTTGGAATAGAAGCAGTTGCTGCCGCAGATGAAGTGCAAAAAGCTTTAAAAGAAGGAACAATTTCTGAAGAAGAAGTCAAGCAATACCACGCAGAAGCAATACAAGCACAACTTGATGCTGAAAAAGCCCGAAAAGAACACGAATTGGCCCGAAAAGAAAATGAAAAGGCTAGGAGAGAACACGAAGTAGCAAGAAAAGAACATGAAAAAGCTAGAAAAGAAAGCGAAATAGCAAGGAAAGAATCTGAGAAAGCCAGAAAAGAGTCTGAGAAAGCAAGGAAAGAATCTGAAAAAGCCCGAAAAGAAGCCGAAAAAGCAAGAGTAGAAGCGGATAAATACAGAACAACTACAGGAGCTACTTTTCAGCCCATAAGGCCGATGACTTTTGAGCAAGCACAAGCATCAGGTGTGTGTGTTATGCCGAACACGAACGTTGCTCCTCTAGCCAAAGCAGAGCCTATTGCAACAGCACAGAATTACGTGATAAGCAGACAAGATGCCATGAATAGCAGGATTCAAGCGAATAACGAACGTGCCGAACGCAAAATAAAAGCAAGCGAAAAACGTATAGCAGCCATTCAGTCTAAAAAAGACGAAATGTCTAACAGTAAGAAAGAAATGTGGCTGGTAAACCAAAAAGCCAAACTTCAATTGGAAAGAGCTAAAATGTTTGAAATCAAGCGTGCTACACAGGAAAAATACAACTTGCAAAAAATAAAATACAACCAAGACAGTCTTTACAGAAACTATAATAGAGAAGCCAAAGATAAAAGGACAGGCAACATCGTCATTCCAAACGATACAGACAATCTGAGCAGGCAGATTATCCAAGTCTTGGCCAAAGAAAAAGCTATCGCGAGCACAGACAACCTATCCTATAAGCTTTCGCACGATAGTATCATCGTAAACGGAAAAGCCATTACAGGAACAGTTCATAACCAATTAAAAAAATACCTAAAGCCAAACATTAGTGCTGTTTATTATAATTACGATGTAACTGCACAAGACCTTGCTGCAAAATGTAAAGCTTAGAAAAACTAAAATGCCCTAATCAGGCAGAGTTTCAATCATCATCAAATCAATCAATCAAAATGCTAAAAAAACTGGCCAGCCTCTTGCTGCTCTATTCCGGAATTGCCGGAGCCCAATCGTCTGGGAAAATCATTGGAAAAATTACAGGAACGGGCCATAGCCCACTCGAAGCGACAGTAGTGTCGCTTCTTTTGGCAGAAGACAGCTCGCTGGTCAAGACACAATTCTCTGACCAAGATGGAAGTTTTGAATTTTCCAGCCTCAAGCAAAACAACTATAAAATTTCCATTGAATACCTTGGCTATACCAAATACGAAAGCCAGTCAATTGCAGTCGCCCAAGACCCCGTTTCTTTAGGAGAAATCAACCTGCAGCCTTCAGAAGCCAATACGCTTAACGAAGTCGTAATCCAAAAACAAAAAAACTTTGTCGAAAGAAAGATAGACCGTACGGTAGTTAATGTCGATGCCATGATCTCAAATGCAGGAGCAGATGCGATGGAAGTCCTTGAAAAATCTCCCGGAATTATCGTGGAAGAAAACGGAACCATCAAGCTTAAAGGAAAATCCGGCGTCATGGTTTTTATAGACGACAAGCCGACCTATTTATCTGGAGCCGATTTGGAAGTCTACCTGAAATCACTGCCTGCCAGCACGCTAGATCAGATCGAAATCATGACCAATCCTCCCGCACAGTATGATGCTGCCGGAAGCGCTGGCGTAATCAATATCAAGACCAAAAAAAGCAAGGCCAGAGGTTTTAACGGAAGCGTGACCTCTCGAATTTCCCAAGGAAAAAGAACCCACTATCGAGACGGACTGAATCTTAATTACACCGACAATAAGATCCGTCTTTTCGGGAATGTAAACTATGCCAATCAAAAATTTGTCAACGATCTCGATATTTTTAGAAGATATAAAAACGAAGACGGAAGTACCAAAAGCCTTTTCGACCAGAATACTATTATGAGAAATAAGGTCACTACGGGTAATGCTAAGATTGGGATGGATTATTATGCTTCTGAAAAATCGACTTTCGGAATGAGCCTCATCGGGTTGCTCAAATCCGGCAAAGAAAAAAAATCGGGCAAAAGCAGCCTTACGAATGCCTCTAGTGTTTTAGATTCTACTATTATAGCCGACAATAGAGAAGACAACAAATTCAAGAATGCAGGAGTCAACCTAAATTTCCGTCATGGATTTGATACCATCGGAAGGAAAATCACGATGGATGCCGATTATATAAAATACGAAAACGAGATCGACCAGAATTTTAAGAATTACATCTATCAGCCCGATAATACGCTTTCAGAACAAGACGAGTTGAGAGGCCATTTGCCGTCGAATATTAGCATCTATACTTTTAAGTCCGATTATACGCATCCTTTTAAAAAACAAGGCAGGCTTGAAGCCGGATACAAGATCAGCTATTCAAAAACAGACAATATCGCCGAATATGCCGATGTCGTGGATAATATTCTTGTGCCCAATTACGACAGCAGCAACCATTTCAAATACGACGAAACAATCAATGCCGTCTATATTAATTACAGCCAGAATTTCAAGCGCTTTTCGTTCCAGACAGGATGGAGGCTCGAGACTACAATCTCAAAAGGAAATCAGCTGGGCAACATCGTCAAGCCTGCATCACGATTCAAGAAAGACTATACTAATCTTTTTCCGACGCTCTTTGTGTCGTATAAATTAGATTCGGTGGGCAACAACCAGATGGTAGTTTCTTACGGTAAAAGAATCAACCGTCCCTATTTTCAAGACCTCAATCCGTTCCTGAGTCCGTTGGATAAGTTTACCTACTATTCCGGAAACCCGTATCTAAATCCTTCGTTTTCGCACAATGTTGAGCTCTCGTATAATTATAAAAGCCTGTTTTCGACCACGCTTACTTATATGAATTCCGAAGATGAAATCAACGAGACGATCGAAATCAATGACGGAATCTATTACAGCCGTCCCGGAAATATCGGCAAGAGCCAAGCACTCAGTATCAATGTCAATTCAGACCTGACTATAAACGACTGGCTGTCTACAAACCTCTATTCAGAATTGGTACATACCAGTTATAAGAGCCAGCTCTATACAGAAAATCTTGACACGCAAGGAGTTTTCTGGTTTGTTTCTGTACTGAATCGTCTTAAGTTTAAAGGCGGATGGTCGGGAGAAATAAGCGGCAGGTATACCTCAAAAATAGAATCCGCACAATTCACAGTAGGAGCACGAGGAGCCGTAAACTTAGGCGTCCAAAAAAAGATACTACAAGGAAAAGGTAGCCTAAAATTCGCTGTCAATGATGTTTTTTATACCAACATCAACACAGGAACCATCAACAACCTCAAGCTCACTGATGCCACCTATAAAAACAAAGGCGATACCCGTTTTGCGGCCCTGACCTTCACCTATAGTTTTGGGAAATCTTTCAAAGCCAGAGAAGAACACGAAAGCACAGGCTCAGAAAGCGAGCAGAACAGAGTCAAGAATTAGCAATTTGAATTCAGTAGTTAAAAGGAGCAAGGCCAAGCCGAAGCTCCTTTTAGCGTTTATAATCAGAAGCAATCTTAGTAACTCAACACCTTAGCGCCTCAGAACCTTATAGCGCAATTCAAAACAAATCCCTAAATTTGCAACCTAAAACAGTCACTATGTCTATGCTGCGCCTAAAATTGCCGACCGACCCAAGATGGGTAAATATTGTTGAGAAAAACATTGAAGAAATCCTGACAGACCATGCGTGGTGCGAACAGAAAGCCGCTTCCAATGCGATCACGATTATTACCATCAATTCAGAATACCCAGACTTGGTAACTGATATGCTGGCGTTGGCAAAAGAAGAAATCGAGCATTTTGAGATGGTGCATAACATCATCAAAAAAAGAGGACTTACGTTAGGCCGCGAGCGCAAAGACGAATACGTAGGAGAGCTGGCACAATACATGAAACGCAGCAATACTGGAAGCCGTGTCTCAGGATTCGTAGAAAGAATGCTCTTCTCTGCCATGATTGAAGCCAGAAGCTGTGAACGTTTTAAAGTCCTTTCAGAAAATATCAAAGACGAAGAACTATCCAAATTCTATTGGGAGCTGATGGAAAGCGAAGCCGGACACTACACGACATTTATTACCTATGCCCGAAAATACGGCCACGGAATCGATGTCGAGAAACGCTGGAGAGAATGGCTCGAGTTTGAAGCCTCCATCATTGAAAATTACGGAAAAAGCGAAACCATACACGGATAATCAGCCGCGAATGACCAATTCGTGCTTATCCAATAAACCTTTCAAGCCAGCTAATGAAAAGCTGGCTTTTTTGATTTTGTTTTTCTCCGGATCGATAGAGAAATTATAACTCGTCGTAAAATCAGCCTTGATAGCCGTCGTATTATTAAAAACCGACTTATGCAGGTTGCAGTTGTCAAACAATACATTCGTCAAATCCGTATTCATAAAGTCAAGCGCAATCATGCTGCAGTTTGTGAACGTAGTGCCTTTCATCTTTAGGTCATAAAACTTGGCAAAATCAAGAATGCAATCTTTGAAATGAATCTCAAAGATCAGCTTGTCGCACATCGAAAAATTCACGTCCAATACCTGGCAGTCGATAAAACTCACGCCTCGAAAAGCCACATGGTTGATTCGGGCACCGCTAAAGTCGCAGTTGATAAAAGTACAATCGGTAAACGCCACGCCGATAAAGTTGCAGCGCGTAAAATCACAACCCGTAAAAGTACACGCCTCAAATTCTCTCAAGTTAAAAGCATCTTCCGTATAGACCTCATCAGAATAGGCTTGGTCGTGAAAATAATCTGTCATACGCTATAAAATTTGCCACAAAGCTATTCCAATTCCTAGTGGAATAAAAATTTACACGAAATACTTCTCAACATTCTCAAACAGCAACGCCTTAAAAAGCCAAGACCGACTTCGATAGTTTGAATTATGCAACTGACAATCCAAACGAGGCAGCTAACTTTACAAACCAATATATAAACAATAAGAGTAATTCATAACAATAAGCACAATCAAATACTGTAACCAATAAGAAATTCGAAATAAGAAATTCGAAATTCTCCACAATTTCATTTTAACTAAAAATTAATACCTGTTTCAAGCAAACACATTCCATTAAGCATTAATTTTATCCTCTATGGAAACTAACAAAAGAAAAGGCTTTCTATTCAAGCAATACGAAGCTCCAAATTTGTCTCCGTTTGATAAGCTCTTCGAGATTTTCAAAGAATTGATTACGCACACTTCAGGCGATTTGGACGAGGCCATAGACTGGCTTCGCGAACTAGACAAAGAATACAAACTGACCGATTCAAACTACACTATCGATGATTTCATCGAAGACCTAAAAAAGAAAGGATTTATACGAGAAGAAATTAAAGACGACGGTTCTGGCGGACTTGCCATCACGGCAAAAACAGAAAGAGCCATACGCCAGCAAGCCCTTGACCAGATTTTCGGCAATCTTAAGCGAAGCGGTTCGGGCAACCATAAGACCAAATATTCCGGAAGCGGCGACGAACATACGGGAGAATTCCGGGAATTCCACTTTGGCGACAGCCTCGAACGCATTTCCCTGACCGAAAGTCTTAAAAATGCCCAGATCAATAACGGTATCGACAGCTTTAAGCTGACCGAAGACGATTTGGTAGTAGAAGATTCCCAATTCAAGGCACAGATGAGTACGGTACTGATGATCGACATCAGCCATAGCATGGTGCTGTATGGCGAAGACCGTATCACGCCCGCTAAAAAAGTAGCTATGGCATTAGCAGAACTGATTACGACACGCTATCCGAAAGACACGTTGGATATCTTGGTGTTCGGAAACGATGCCTGGCCGATTGCCATCAAAGACTTGCCTTACCTCAAGGTCGGACCGTACCATACCAATACGGTAGCCGGATTAGAATTGGCCATGGACTTATTACGCCGAAAGCGCAATACCAACAAGCAGATCTTTATGATTACCGACGGAAAGCCGAGCTGCGTTCGCGAACGCGACGGCTCGTATTACATGAACAGCAACGGACTCGACGAATACATCGTAGACAAATGCTATACGATGGCGCAGCAGGCCCGAAAACTCCACATTCCGATTACCACGTTTATGATTGCGAACGATCCCTATCTGCAGCAGTTTGTCAACCAGTTTACCGAAGCGAACCAAGGAAAAGCGTTCTACACCGGACTGAAAGGATTAGGAGAAATGATTTTTGAAGATTACGAAACCAACAGAAAAAAAAGAATAAAATAAGCAGGCCAAAGGAGGCCCGCTTTTAAGCAAACAATACAGGATACAATGAAAGCAGCAACTATAAAAACCCTCGGAGAATTAAAAAAATCCGGTTATGAATCCAAAAGCATCAAAGACGAACTGCGCGACAACCTTCGCCAGAAAATAAGCAAAGGAGAAACCGTTTTCCAAGGCGTACACGGTTACGAAGATTCCGTAATACCCGAACTCGAAAGAGCCATACTTTCCCGACACAACATCAACCTTTTGGGATTGCGTGGTCAAGCCAAGACCCGACTGGCGCGCCTTATGATTACCCTGCTCGACGAATGGATGCCTATTGTGGCAGGCTCAGAAATCAACGACGATCCGCTGAAGCCTATCTCGCGATTTGCCAAAGACCTGATTGCAGCAGAGGGAGATAATACTCCGATTGCATGGATCCACAGAGACGAACGCTTTTTTGAAAAGCTGGCCACGCCAGACGTTACCGTTGCCGACCTGATTGGTGATGTAGACCCGATCAAAGCCGCCAACCTAAAGCTTTCGTATGCCGATGACCGAGTAATCCATTTCGGAATGATACCAAGAGCCAACCGCTGTATCTTTGTCATCAACGAATTGCCCGATTTGCAAGCCAGAATCCAAGTAGCACTGTTCAACATTCTACAAGAAGGCGATATCCAAATCCGCGGATTCAAATTACGTCTTGCTCTCGACATGCAGTTTGTGTTTACGGCCAACCCAGAAGACTATACCAACAGAGGCAGCATCGTGACGCCTTTGAAAGATAGGATCGGCTCGCAGATACTTACGCATTATCCAGAAAGCATCGAGATTGCGAGAACGATTACCGAACAAGAATCCAACCTTGACAGCCGCCAGAGCGATCTCATCCATGTTCAGTCAATAGCCAAAGACTTGCTAGAGCAGATCAGCTTTGAAGCACGTGAAAGCGAATTTATTGATAACAAAAGCGGTGTCAGTGCCCGTTTGAGCATTACTGCCTTTGAAAACCTATTAAGCACCGCCGAACGACGCGCTCTTAAAGCAGGAGCAGAAAAAACAACGCTGCGCTTGGCCGACTTTATGGGCATCATACCTGCAATTACCGGAAAAGTAGAATTGGTCTATGAAGGCGAGCAAGAAGGAGCAGGAGTAGTAGCACAACATCTGATAGGCGATGCTATCAAGACGTTTTTCCCGCTTTATTTCCCTAAGATAGAAAAGCTAGAAAGGCAAGAAGACAAAAGCCCTTACAAAGAAATAGTAGACTGGTTCTTCAACGAAAGCGGCTTTGAGCTGCTAGACGATGCGACCGATGCCGAATACAAACAACAATTGGATTCCATCATCCCGCTTAGGGCCTTGATTGCCAAATACCAGCCCGATCTGGCGCCCGAAGATACCTATTTCATGAAAGAATTCGTACTCTGGGGCTTGGTCGAATACAACAAGCTCAGCAAGGACCGAATCATCAAAGGCTACCAGTTCAACGACCTGTACGGAAGCTACATCAAGAAATTATAAAAAAACAATGCCTCTCCATCGAGAGGCATTGTCGCTTAAAGCTTGGGGGAAAAAAGAGGCTGTCAATCAATTATACAACCCCGGAAGCAATAAAGACGGATGTCGGTTTTTATTAAACAGTCGAAGATAAAAGTAACCCGTTCCCGCGATTCCCATCATCAGTCCCGGTGTATACTGTCCCGTATTCAAGCCGGTAGGCCATGAAATCCTGTTGTTTTGGTATTTCTGGATGCCCGCAGTTCCCACAGCTTCTGCAAGCTGGTGGTATTCCGTACCGCCGCAATCCAGCAAAATTTCCGCATTGCCCGCGATTCCGTGGCATAAAGAATAATTCGTATTGTTCAAGTTATCGGTAAGCACGCTGTAGACGCTAGACGTAGTGGTTGTCAAGGCGGCCTCCATTTCTTGCGTAAAGATAGCATCCGCTTTTACCTGATTCGCCTTTAGCCTAGAAAGAGCAATGCCAGGCGCTCCGTGGCACCAAGCCAAGCCGCAGACCTTTGCTGTAGGCGTCGATACCCCGTCCCTGAAATCAGGCCAGTTCTGCTGCGAAGCATCAAAAGAGTGCCTTTCGTAAGTAAAGCCTCCTTCGGCACCTGCCAAAAACCGTTTCTCTTTTGTAGCTTCATACAGCTGCAGCAAGGCCAACGCTATGCCCGACGAACCGTGCGAGAAGCCCGTCAGGTTTTTTTGTGACGGAACCGTGGCCCAAGACCAAGCTTCGCCGTTTTGTACGGCAGCATCGCACAATAGATGCCCTAATGCCACCGCCTTGTCTAGAAATTCTTTCTTTTGGAATTCTTCATGCGCTTCTAAAAGCACTGGTATCGTCCCCGCTGCGCCGCTGATGACATCAATCTCATACGATTGGAGCGAAGAAGAAGATACGGTCTGCAAAAGAGCGATGCCGTCCTCGATCCAATCCTTGCGGTCCAGTTCTGTGCCGATTTTAATCAATGCTGCGGCTATGCCCGGTTTTCCGGCATAAAAGCCATGCTCAGGCGCTTGGTACATGGTCGACTTCATCTGCTCGACAGCGCCCCCGATGGTCTTGAGCAAGATAACATCCTTTTTTTCTTTATATAAAGCGGTCAAGAAAAGTGCGATGCCGGCCGTTCCGGAATAAATGTCGGAGCCAAAAGCTTTCCAGACGCCTTGGTATTGTCCGTTTAAAGCCTCGATGGAATAGCCTTGCCAGTTGCAAGAGTCGCCATGCCATGTGCTGGTCTTGATAAGCTGGCAGCCGATGTTCCAGGCAGCATCAAGAAAAGTATTTTTATCGATTGGGTTCATGTGTGCTGTCTTTTAGTTAAATGTGATTCTCGATCCTTTGTTTAAGAAAGTCGCCTTAGGGCTGATTCCTTTCTGGAGAAAGGCCGCGGCAATCTCTTGAACGGTTTCTTCTGGAGTCAGGTTTTTCGGAAACGCCTGCAGCAGTACATCCGCCACAATGGCTATCCGGTTCATGCCAAAGCTTTCCTGCGTATTCGGACTTTCGGCTATGCCGACTCCTTTTCGATAGGCATACGAGAAAAGGGGTACGTCTTCTTCCAGATACGGCGCCATCGTCTCGCAGATGTCGGGCAACAGCAGCTGGAGCAACGGCATCAGTATATCCTCCACATACAACACCGCGGCATCGCGGCGAAAATAGAGGGTGGGATGGTTAAGGCATTTGAAAAGAAACGGAATACCGTAGTAATTCAGCTTTTTCGTAATCGCATCAATCAATACCGGAGCGCCTTCGCTGGTACAGTTCCAATAAATGCGGGTCAGGTTTTGGGAAATGTCCATTCCTGTATTGCTAAAGATGTAATAAAAGGTAGGCTGACGGTTCCGGTCTTCTTTCGGAAAAAATACCGAAACGGTCTGCCCGATGCTTGCCGAAGTTCCGGAAGGCAAATCTCTCAAAGCGCTATAAGGAACAATATGGCTTTCGGTATGCCTTGTGACCTCGACATGTCCGTTCGAATAATTGTTTTTGATGCTCCAGCCCGGTTCGATCCTGTCTTTGCTGTGGTTGTTCTGTGAAAGCAGATTGATAAAATGCGTCGTATCCTCAGCAAAATGCTGCGGCATGGCAGCCATTCCTATCTGATAGCGCTCTTTTAAGGCATAACATTCAGAATACAGCAAGCTGGTGAGCAGCGGCGCGGCAGCCTGAGGCGCCGTTTCATAGCGCTTGCCTTTGAATACAAGATGGGTAGCATAGATTTCTAATTGGCTGGCAAGCCTGACGAGTTCTTTAAGAACAGCCTTATCCTCAAACATAATGGTATAGTTTTATGTTAAACAATTCGTCCAACGCTGCCAACGGATCTTTCATGATATTAAAGGCAAGCTGTATGCAGCGCATGTTATTGGCTTCGACCTTGCTGTTGAAAGTAATGCCTTCTACGCTGGTCTGTATGATTCGGGCAGCGGTAAACTGCATCAGCCTTGTAAAAAAAGCAGTATGCTCTGATTCGGGATAGCCCTTCGATTCTAGGTATTGATAGATAAAAGCGCGGGCAGAAGGTTGCATGTTCTTGATTTCATAAAGCTTCATGTATTCTGGCAATTCCGTGCTGTGCGGATTGCCGTTGTCAAATCCAAGAAGCCAAGCCGTGACATACGATTGCACAAGACCGGCAACGTCCCACATCGGGTCGCCGATATCGGCTAGTTCCCAATCGATCAGCCTTTGGCTCAATCCGTTTTCGTCTTCTACCGCAAGGAAATTAATCCATTTGATATCGCCATGGATGAGGTGCGTACACTGCCATGAAGAAGCCAGTTCTTTCAAAGCATTTAACAGCAGGGTGTTGTCTTTGATGAGCTGTATGACGGATGCGCTGGCCTCGCTGTTTGCAAAAAAAGCATCGGCATTGTGGCGGTCGAGCTGCAGCACCCACGGCAGCAGTTTCGGAAAAGCAGATACGTCGGTTCCGGCATTGGGCATGATATGGCAGTCGGCCAATATAATAGCTTGCCCTTGGGCAAGAGATACGTCGAAGTTTTGGGTGAGCATATAGTGCTCAGAAAGGTTTCTTGCATTATATAGCAGTGCAGAAACCATGATGTTGTTCTCATCATCATAATCTAGGAGCGGTGCGGCAATAGTAGCGACAGGCGCAAATTCTATGGCATTCTTAAACAATTGGTAGGCGCTCACTTCTCTCAAGAAGAGGCTCTTGGCAACAGTATCATTCCCTGTCTGTTTGACAAAAAGCGAATTATGAGGTTCTACGATTACCTTCAAGATGGTATTTCGGGTCGCTACAGGATGTATCATAAAATGACCTTTGACAGCGGCGGCTTCATCAATGAGCTGCCGTTTGCGCAGGTAATGGTATACGTTTTCTGGAACTAATTGCATGGTAGGCATTTTTTAAGGGTTGATAAGAATAACCCGCAAGATTTACGCTTGCGGGCTATAAAAAAGAACATTCTTAACAGATAAATGGTATTCCTGTACAAGAAACAGTTGGAATACAAGATATAGTAGGAATACATGATACCGTAGGTACACATTGGTCTACAGGCAAGGTCGGAACCGCTGATGCATTTACGCCTTCAGAACCACCTTGGTTTGTATGACGACAGATCACCGGGTTTGTGTTACACGCACCTACAATTGTCGGAGGACATAGAACAGGCTGGGTAGGACGTGGGAAACAAGTTGGTGTCAATGTCGGAAAACAAGATGTCGGCAACGTTGGAGCACATGATACTGGCAATGTTGGAGGACATAGGAATGGTGTTTCCGTAGGGATGATACCAGCTCCTAAGTTGTTTCCTCCTTGCTGTGCGCTACAGATTGGCGATATTCCTGTGATGCAAGATGTAACGGTTGGGATACATTTTACAGTAGGAATTGGAAAACACTGTGTTACCGGAATTGTCGGAAATCCAGCGCCTACATTATTACCTCCTTGCTGAGCAAGACAGATAGGCGATATTCCTGTTACGCAAGATGTAATGGTTGGAATACATTTTACAGTAGGAATCGGAAGACACTGCGTGATCGGAATTGTCGGAAATCCAGCTCCTGCGTTACCTTCTTGCTGTGCAAGACAGATAGGAGATATCCCTGTTACGCAAGAGGTAACGGTTGGGATACATTTTACAGTAGGAATCGGAAGACACTGCGTAATCGGAATTGTCGGAAATCCAGCGCCTGCGTTAGCATCTTGCTGTGCAAGACAGATAGGCGATACTCCTGTCACGCAAGATGTAACGGTTGGGATACATTTTACAGTAGGAATAGGAAAACACTGCGTAATCGGAATTGTCGGAAATCCAGCACCAACGTTAGCCTCTTGCTGAGCGCTGCAGATTGGCGAAATCCCTGTTACGCAAGAGGTAACCGTAGGGATACACTGAACAGTAGGAATCGGCAGACATTGCGTGATTGGAATTGTCGGGAATCCGGCTCCTAAGTTGCTAGCGTCTTGCTGAGCGCTGCAGATTGGCGAAATCCCTGTTACGCAAGAGGTAATCGTAGGGATACACTGAACTGTAGGAATCGGCAGACATTGCGTGATCGGAATAGTAGGGAAACCTGCTGCTCCTTGACTTCTTAAGAAGTTGTTGTAGATGTCGCCTTGCAATAAAGAAGACCCTTTATCATCACAACCGCAAGAAGAATCGAACGCATTTCCAGCATGCAATGCTATGATGCTTGCAAACTGCGTATCGTCGATATTGTTCTCGATGCCATTAAGCGCCAACGGCACGCTAAAGTGATGGGTGTAGTTGAAGCATTTCCATCCTACAAAAGGAACATCGATACATGGATTTAGCCCTAGGTCAAAACTAAAAACACCACCAGCTTCGTTAAAGTTAGTGATGCTCACGGTAATTTTGAATCTGCTAAAAGGCTGCCACGTATAGCTTACGTTTGTGTTGAAGCTGAAGCTTTTGCTTACATTTCCAAAAGGAGTCTTTAATCCGATAGTCAGCGTTACCTGACCTTTAACGGCGCTGGCCGCTACACATACGCTACACCCTAAAAAGGATGGCGTACACCATTCTGATGCGAATAAGTTGTCGTATCCTTCGTATACGGCACCTTCTTCTACGTTTGCTAATTTTGCCATGTTATAGTTTATTGGTTGCCTACTCATTTTTAGGGTTTTTCGGCTTCCGCCCTGTGCAATGATGGCTTACCTAAATAAAGTCCTATATCGGTGGAGTAAATCATGTAAACACATGTAGGTTGATAGGAAGGGGGATCTTTAAATAAGCCCAGAAACAAATGATGCTAGCTTTCTTTTGTATTCTGAACTAAAATTACTGGGCTAGGCAGGCCTTTTGGGAAGAAATGACACGAGTCCGAAAAAAATTGACATGGGCAAACAAAAAACCATGCATGAAAATAGCAGGAATAAAAAAACTCTTTCATGGCAATGAAAGAGTCGGGAGAGAAGAAGGCAGCGCCTTATTTTAATATGTTTAATTTCTTGATAAAATCTTTGTGCTTTTCGCCCAGGGTGACCTTGTGGTTGCCTTTTAAGATGACCAGATTGTCGTGCAGTACGATTTCTTCGATCTTGCTCGCGTTCACGATATAATTTCGGTGGGTCTTGACAAATTTGTTCTTTTCTAAAAGCTCGCTGATCTTGGTCAGCGAAATCATGATGACGAACTTTTCATGCTCGGTGATGATGTTGCAGTACCGTTCTTCCACCTCAATATAAACGATATCGTCAATCAGTACTTTCTTGAGGGAATTCTTCTTTTTGATAAACAGCGAATCGACGCTCAGCACCGTATCCTGGTCTTCGCTAAGGAATACATTGGTCTGCTCATAAAACTTTTCGACCGCCATTTCAACCGCATACAAGATTTCCAGCTCGTTGAAAGGCTTGAGCAAGAAGCTGAACGGACGGGTAAGCTTGGCTCTCTCAAAAACCTGTCGGTCGTTAGAACTCGTCAAGAAAACAAAAGGCCGGGAGATATCGGGAGTAATGCTGATGGTTTCCGCAAAAGTAATCCCGTCGGGCGAGCCGTTCAAGAAGACGTCAATAATCACGATGTCGACCGTTTCCTTATAAAACAACGCCAAAGCTTCGCTAAACGTAGTCGCTACGCCGGCAATAGCATAGTTGTTTTCCGTAAGCACTTTTACGAGCGCCTCGCTTTCTGCGGGAGTATCCTCAATGATCAGCACGCTTACCTTATTCATTTCTTTGGGTCTTTAACAATTCGATACTTATTTTGGTTCCTTGATTTTCGATGCTTTCAATCCGCAGTTTCCCGCCGTTTTTCTGTACCATCGATTTGCACAATTGCATTCCGAGTCCGGTACCGATTTTTTCCGTGTGGCCTTTTTTAGCAACCAGGCTGCTATCGTCAAGCAATTCCTGCTGTATTTCTGGGCTCATTCCCAGGCCAAAATCTTCTACCGTCAAGATACAATAGGTTTCCGAAGCACTGCCATGAATAACAATCTGTCCGTTTTCATTCGAAAACTTGATCGCGTTATCCATCAAGTTCCTCAGAATTATTTTTAGCGAATTCAGATCCGCCTGCGCATACAGCCCTTTCGGAACCAGATTCTCAAATCGGATGCCTTTGTCCTGCATCAGTGGCCTGTAATTCAATTCCATCTGCTGCACGATCGAAAACAAATGTACCGATTCCGTATGGAAATACAATTGTTTGGTCTGCAACAGTGCCCAATGCAGCAGATTGTCCAGCAGGTTATACGAGCCGTTGGCAATAGCGCTGTTGTTCTGCAGCAAGGTATCGAGTTCTGAGAAGTTTTTGTTTTCAAGGCTTTCCAGCAGCTTTGCATTGCTGGTCTTCAATGCGTTTACCGACGAGCGAAGGTCATGGCTGACAATAGAGAAAAGCTGGTCTTTTGCCGCATTCAGCTCGTCCAGCTTCATTTTTTGCGAAAGGATGATCTTGCTGCTTTTGATCTTCTGTCTGTAGAAATAGATTCCCGTGCCAAACAGCACGAGCAGCAGCACCGACGAATAGAAAAATCCGTTTCTTTCCGCAATCTTCAGCTTGTTCTCGGCTTCCAATATGTTGATTTCCTTTTCCTTTTGCCTCACGGTAAATTTCTTTTCCAATTCCGCTATCGCCCATACTTTGTTCTGGTCGTTCAGCGAATCCCGCCAGCTTTCGTACTCTTTCCGGTAGACCAAGGCCTGCGGAAAGTTTTTGCTGTTTTCTGCTACCACGGCCATATTGAGCGCCGTGTTCTGCTTTAGTTCCACGTCCTTTATCTTTTTGGACAAGTGATACGCCTTTTCAAAATACGGAATAGCCAGGTCGTCTTTATACTGCTCGTAATACAAGTTGGCAATGTTCATATACGACCCGATAAGCGATACCGTATCTTTTTCGGCCTGCAGTACCTTAAAGCCTTTTGACAGGTAGGCATCGGCTTCTTCGAACCTTTTCAGGTGCAGGTAGCAGAGCCCGAGGTTATGATAGACCACGCCCCGTTTGAAATCATACGTTCCTGTTTCGGGAAGCTTTTCGATTTCCTTAAAATAGCGTACGGCGCCTTCATAATCATTTTCTTCCAGAGCAATCTCGCCCAGATAGAGCCTGACCTTATAATAAAATTGAAATTTTTTGGAAATTTGGGCGAATTCTTTGCGTGCTTCCTGCAGCAGCCGCTTGCTTTTAAAGCTGAAAGCCCTGAAATAATGGCAATAATCGATAATCTCTGGGTTCTTTTCTGCAGCCAGCTGTTTCATGGAATACACCAAAGTAGAATCCCAGTTTTTCTCTAAGAAAAAGGCCTGCGCCTTATAAAAAGCAGTCTTGTTCTTATTGTGAAGCGCCTTTTTCTTAATGGCCGAATCTAGGGCGCTGTTGGGCGCTTCTTGCGCGAAAAGAGGAAAAGCAAGAAAAAAGAAGAGCGAAAAAGCGGCAAATTTAATTCTGGATATCATTGGGGTGTTACTGTTGGCGACAAAAACATCTGCAGACGTTTTATCTGTGTTCTTTAGCTTTGCAATACGTGAGTTACAGTACCTCTGGACGTTTTTGGATTGGCATCTTTAAAATGGAGATTCTCGACAACGGTCCGGATCTGTTTTATTTCTTCCTCGCCTTCCTTGATGTCATGGGTATAGCTGACATACCATGCATGGTATTCTTTCGGTTCTTCTTCGGCGCTGTCGTATTTTACGATCAGCTTAAGTTCGTTCGCTTCCTCTGTATTTGAATCTTGATACAGCCCTATAGGCGCTTTTCCCAATAGCGTTTTAGGGATGAAAATCGCAATACGGATAGTAAGGCGTACCGCACGGCTGTTATTAAATTCAGTCTCAGAAGATACCAACGGAGTCAGAAGCTCAGAAGGCTTAGTGATGCCTATTATAGCAAGGCTTTCAAAATTGATTTGAGAAATCTGTAAGGGTTCTAGGGGAGTCTGTTTTCTAGAATTTCCTGAAGTTGAAGCATTCATGATCGTTAAGTTTTAATGGTGGTGTAATAGGTCAAGACGGTTGTCTAGGAGTGCTAAAGGTAAATTTTTTTATCCAACAATTTTGTTTTTAGTAAGAAATATTTGATTCAATCGGAATATGTTGTACACATACAATAACAATTTATCTTCTCTATTTGGTTTGGTATAATAAGCAAGTCCTCCTTGTATAAATTGATACAGATTTCCTCTATTACGATCATTATTAATTGCATATACTAGCCTCGTACATAAGAAATGGTTTATTTCACGGAATGTGGTTTTCCGTAAAGACCTTGATAAACAAGTATTTATATTTGATATAATATCTGAAGAATTATGATAGTGTAAAATAAATATATCACTCAAAATTAATACAATATGAAAACAAAGAAATTAATGAATATCTTATTAATGATTGTATTTGTGTCAAATTTTTCTTCTGCTCAAAATGTTGGTCTAAGATTAAATCAGCTTTGGTGTGATAAAACTACCGAAGCGGGCGAAGATGAAATTTATTTCATTATTAATTATCGATACAGTAATGGTACATCTGGTCAATCACGTGTTGGAAATCACTGGAGCTTGAATGATGGAAATCAACCAAGGCAGATTAACCAGATTTGGTTATGGCAGGGGATGCTTCCTATAAATACTTACGTTGATGTCACTGTTATGGTGATGGAAGAAGATAATGGAGGTGGCAATAAAATATTAAATGACTTAAGAAAGGGGATGAATTATCTTGCACCAATGGCATGCCAAGCATTTCCAGAATCTTGTCCTTATGCTGCAGCGATTGTAGGTGTTATAAATAGTGCTCATCAAATTGTTGGAATTGCTAATAATGGGTCGGATGATTATATTGGTAGTTATACAATTAGAATCACCAATACAAATGGTATGTTATTTACATTTGGATATGGTGTTGATCGTTGTAATTATTTCAACCAGTTTGTAAATTCAGCTAATAATGATTTGAGAACGGTACAACAAGTGAGGTTAGTAGGAGATGGTTCTAATTACCAAATGTTTACACAAAGCACATATTTCTAATAAAAAACATCTTTAAAATAACTTAATCTGACATATTAACGAAAAATAAAGAGGCACTGGGCCTCTTTATTTTTTGCTGTACGGAACTGCTTATTTCTTCTTTTTGCTGCTAAGCACGATCTGGTAGACGTACAGAGGTACCGACCATCCCATCCAAAAAAGCGAAGGCGAAATGTCTGCAAAGGTGCCCAGGTTCTGCACATACGGTATCTTTATAGCCAATCCCGAAATGATAAAGGCAAGGGTCACGATATAGCTCCTGACCATCCATTCTTTGTGAAGGCTGACGTTTCTTTTGATAATTGCGTAATAGGCGATGGCCGTAGCGCTTATCCAGACGGTTACCCAAACCTGTAGCGAAAAAGCATACGCCCAGTTTACTTCATAAGCGGTCGTAAACGCTAGGATGACCGCACAGCTGCTGCTCAAGAGAATCGCCAGCAGGTATAAGAACCCGATGATACGGTGCAGTTTCCAGCTAAAATTCCGGAGCTTGGGCCAAAACTGAACGAATCCCAATACAAGCGCGCCGCCGCCCGCCGTGATGTGGGCGATAAGCACCCATTTCAGCTTAAAGTACTTTCCGAGCGCTTCGGGTGTCAGCAAAAGAAAGTGATCAGCGCCGTGCATAAAGAGCCAAGTCAGGAAGATAATAAGGACCCATATAAATAACGGTCCGAGATCTGTTTTTTCTAATTTTAAAAGTTTGGTAGTTGCCATGATTCTATCGAATGTCGTAAGGGTTACACTAAATGCTGTTTTACAGTACAAAATTCCTGACAATCTAGCTCCTGTGCAATAACCGAAAAAAGATTCGGTAGGCAGAACGTCGCGGATTTTTGATTTATTTGGCGTATTTTGCAATAAAAAAAGGACGATGTATATCAATAAGATTGAAGAAGATTTAGACTGCGGCATCCGCGTTGCCTTTAAGATATTTGGCGGTAAGTGGAAACTCTGCATTCTCGATGCCATCAACCGAGGCATCACCCGACCGACCGACATCCAGAAAGACATTCGGATTGCTTCAAGACGCGTCATTGAAATGCAGCTGGCAGAACTGCTATCCTACGGCGTAGTCGAAAAATGTGCGGAAGAAGTGTATCCCAAAAAATCAGAATACGAGGTCACGCCATTCGGAAAAACTATTATTCCGCTGCTGACCCAGATAGATGCGTGGGGAACCGCCAATGCTGCTTTTGTAAAAACCAGACAGCTAGAACTGGAAAAGATTGCTATAGGGTAGCAAGTGTGAAATGCGTGTCTGTTTCTGTCCCGTTCCGACCTGCATCCGTAGCGGTCTGTCTCACATTCGAGCGGTACTGTATCGAATAAGGTTTTTTCTGATACGAATTTTATAATTGCTGTATAGAAAACATTTTTTGCGGCAGAAACTGACTGATGTAATACAGAATAGGAGCGATGTTATATAGAAACTGTCTGATATTATATAGAACCTGCCTAAAGCTGTGCAGAACGCAACTGATATAACGCAGAATTGGAGTGATGTAATATAGAAAAAACCAGTTTCTACGCAGAATCTGATTGATACTGTGTTAAATCGTTACAATGTTATGCTAAAATCTCTTTTTATATACAGCAGCTATTCGATTCCATACGGAACCAACTATTTTATAAAATTAAAGACTAGAGAGCTTATCTTCATCCAGCATTTCTCTCTCTGTAACTTTAATGTAAGTCATGTTTTTTAGCGGAATAGAGATATTATTTGTTTTAAGAATAACGCTCTTCTCCGTTTCCCCAATAATTTGTGTAGAATTTAAATTTCTACCAACGTAGTCGATGCTCAAAGTCTTAGTCGTATTCATTAAATCTTCAATCTTACCTCGATTGACTAGATACAAATAAAACATTTTATATGTCTTTTCCTTTAGCGGAATATATTTATTGACAGCTCTACGTGAAAGGCAAATAAGGCTATCCTCACCTTTATTTAGCATAAAGCCGGTACTATTTTTATCGGCATCTGGACTGACGAGAACTTGAGGGCTATTTTCTAAATAAATTGCATACTCTGAAGCATTTTGATATTGAACTTGGAATGCAACGGCAAACCCCTCATTAGAATACACATAAAATGCTTTGTTACATTTTAAATTAAAATCTAAAATTGCTGGAAGGGTGTTCTCTTTTTTGGGATTACATCCTGAAAATAAAATAAATAAACCGAATAAGGATAGTACTTTTTTCATTTGATCACTAAAGTAATTTAAAAATATGCTAACTAGGAGGCCGGTGCGATAGGAAAAATACTTGTGCTAAAGATAACGTAGAAAAATCCTCTATTGCTTTTTATTTACCGATAATTACTTTTCGGTGTTCCAATCCCCACTCAGCAAGATGGTCGATGATAGTCTGTAAGGTCTTGCCGTATTCGGTTAGTTGGTACTGAACGGTTATCGGCTGCGTATCTAAAACCTCGCGTGTTAGGAGCTTATTCATCTCCAGTTCCTTTAATTCTTTGCTCAGCATTCTGTTGGATATCCCTTTTACGTCGTTTAAGATGTCAGAGAATCTTCTTTTGTTATAATAGCAGACGGAAGAGATGATGGATATCTTCCATTTTCCATGCAGCACGTCCATTGCATCGTGAACCGCCATGATTTCTTTTTTATGTTCTATAGAGCAAACGTTTTCCGGCATAAGTTACTTGGTTACTTTAATGTTACTGTTACTTTTCGTTACAAAGTTACGGAAATACATTTAGCTGCGCTACCTTTGTGCCCTAATATTTAAATTTTTTACAATGGATTTTACAAATAAAAACGTCGTCATTACAGGCGGCAGCACAGGCATAGGATTAGCAACAGCAAAAGCATTTATCAAGGCAGGAGCCAACGTTTGGATTACAAGCAGGAATGCAGAGAACCTGCAAAAATCTGCCGAAGAAATCAACAGCCCGAACTTGAAGACCGTAGTTTCTGACACTTCTAATTTGGAAGGTATTGCCGCCTTAGAGAAAGTGATTGCCGCAACCGGAAACAAGCTAGATGTTCTTTTCTTAAACGCAGGCATTGCCGTATTTGCACCCATCGAGCAAGTTACCGAGGCTGATTTTGATGCCCAATTCAATACCAACGTGAAAGGGCATTTCTTTACGCTGCAAAAATTGCTTCCGCATTTGGCAGAAGGAGCTTCTGTGCTGTTTACTTCGTCAACCGTAGCAACGGCGGCCGGATTAGGAACCAGCGCGTATTCGGCTACGAAAGGAGCGATCAACAAAATTGCGCAAATTGCGGCAAACGAATTGGCAGAACGAAAAATACGCGTGAATATGGTAAGCCCTGGGCCGATCGCAACGCCTGGACTAGACAAGGCCGTACCTGAAGAAGCAAAAGGACATCTGGCGTCGGCTACAGCATTGCAGCGATTAGGACATCCTGATGAGGTAGCCAATACCGTGCTGTTCTTGGCTTCGGATGGGGCAAGCTTTATTACAGGAGCGGAGTTATTGGTTGATGGAGGTTTTATCAACTATGCGCTGAAATAATAACAACGGGCAGCTGCAAGAGGCTGCCTTTGCCGTTTCCGGCCGTAGTATAACGCTGGAAACTAAAAACCGTCTAAGTGATTTTAGGCGGTTTTTTTATTTTTTAGGATCAGAACAGGATAAATTCCAGCCAGAAAAGGGTAGATGCTGATCCAAAAAAGCGCAAAACAGGCAGGAAAGGAGTTTTTATTGGAGTAATTACTGGATTTACAAAAGCTTAATATAAGGCCTACCGTTTTTATTCTATCTTCGCGATTGAAAACGGAAGAACAATCTCCTAAATATCAGTACATTCTAATGAAAAAAACACTACTCGTACTTGCTTTTATGCTAGTTGTAACGTCAAGCTTTGGGCAATGCTGGAAATCTGTCGCTGTCGGTTATGCCAATATTACGGCGATTGCAGCAGATGGGACGCTTTGGGCCTGGGGCAAAAATTCGAATGGAGAGTTGGGAGATGGAACGAATGTGCTTAAAAATTCGCCCGTACAAATCGGAACCGCAAACGACTGGAAAGAAGTTTTTGCCGGAATGGATGGCATCTACGCTTTTAATCTGGCCATAAAAACAGACGGTACCTTATGGGCATGGGGAAGCAACAATAGAGGCCAGCTAGGCGACGGGACAACGACAAGCAGAAACTATCCTATGCAGATAGGAACGGATACCGACTGGAAAACGGCTGCGGCAGGACTAAACCATTCTATTGCTATTAAAGAAAACGGCACGCTTTGGGGATGGGGCTGTTCGGAGCACTTTGTCTTAATAGGTTTCCCTAGCGGACTAAACGTGCTGGTTCCTGAACAAATAAGTCCGGATACCGATTGGGTACAGGCGTCTGCTCACGACCGCGTGACGGTTGCTGTTAAAACAAACCATACCGTTTGGGGCTGGGGCTGGAATAGGAACAATATGCTGAACGCGCCTGCGGGAGCGACCATAGCTGGCGACGTGCAATATCCTGCACAGAAAGTGCTTGGCACAAACATCCAATATACATCCACAGGAAATTCTTCCAGTTATGATGTCAAGACGAATGGTATTCTGGCCAATAGCGGCGACCCGCTGGATCATAACCCGTTCTATGTGAATGTCGCTGATGTTGGAAACAATACGCTGGGCATTATCAAGCCTAACGGCACCTTATGGTTTGAAGGAACGGTATTAGGAACGACCAGCCAGACTTCTGTGGCTTTAACGCAATTGGGGACAGCAAATAACTGGGTATCGGTTAGTGTAGGAAGCCAATGTGCTGCCGCCTTAAATTCTAACGGCGAGCTATGGACTTGGGGTTCTAACTTTCATGGCGGATTAGGAATAGGAGTAAACAGCACGGCAAGCAGTTCGACTGTACCCGTATTGGTGCCTTGTCCTAATGTATTAGATATTCCACAGCAAGATTCTAAAGTAGCACTACAGCTTTATCCTAATCCGGTGCAAAACACATTGCATGTGGTATCCGATTCGCCTATTGATCGTTTGGTCATCATCGATGCTTTAGGGAAAGAACTATACAACCAAACGTTCAACACGACAGCGATTACTATCGATAGCAGCCAGTTGGGAAGCGGTTTGTATATGGTGAAGGTCTTTTCCGGAACTAAGCAGCGCCAAGCTAAGCTGGTGAAGAATTGATAGATTAAAAAAAATCTTGTGTAAGGGTTATGCCTTTATCACAAAAGCTTTTAATGCTGCCATCTTGCCGTTTTCAAATCTCCACACATCGCAGTAATCGTACGCGGCTATTTTCCCGTTTTCATCTTTGCTGTTGATTTTTCCGATGGCAATAACGAAATCGCCTTCAGCAATCAGGCTTTCGACCATAAACTGCGGCGGTTCCAGATACTCCACAGCCATATACTGACGGACGGCTTCTTTGCCATGTAGGACGCGATCGCCTACAAATGTCCATTCGGTATCTTCTGTGCAGAACGATAAAAATCCTTCATTATCGCCTTTGGAGACTGCTTCATTTGCTTTTTCGAGTATGGCTTTGTTGCTTAAGTTCATGGGTGTGGTAAGCTTTAAAGGTTGCTATCTATTTGATTTGTGCTCCTAAAGTTACGTTTTATTGCTAGAAGCTTATGTTAAGTTCAATATAAGATTCTGGCTATTCTTCTCGATGCACCTGCCGGAACGTTAGGTTGATTCTCGGCAGTACTTTTCTGGCCGTCTTCGGTACTTGGTGTTCCCAAAAGCTATTTGTGGTTCCTGCCATCAGCAGAAAGGAGCCGTGATACAGCGGAATTTCGACCTGCTGCAGCTCTTTCCTGAATTTATGGCGTAGGCGGAACATGCGGGTCTCGCCAAAGGTGACGGAAGCAATAATCATGTTCTTGTTGACCGTAGCCGTTTTGTCGCTGTGCCAAGATACGCCGTCATTGCCATCGCGATACAAGTTTAATAAGACCGCATTGAATTTAATCTGGGTTTCGGTTTCAACCCGCTGGCGGATCGCGCATAAGTCTGGCGTCAAGGAGATTGTCGGCGCTTTATCCTTTTTTTGGACGCTATCCTCAAACCAAGAGACCAGTCGGGGAGCGGCTACGACTTTTTCATACATCGGCATTTCGTAAGTATGCCAGCGCGTCTGTTCCAGCAGCGTGGTATAGTAGTAATCGGACTCTTCTTTGGTGAAAAAAGTATCGATCAGCATGACATCGGCATCGGGCAGGTCAAATGTTTTGGTTCCGCGGTTTCCGGACATAAAGAGCTCGGTATCGTCAAATAAGGTCATCATGAAATTTGTTTTTGAGGAATACCTGTAGCGTCAGTTCGTCCTGAAATCCGTTGAAATACTTTTCGATGACCTTTTCAAATACCGGAGGTGCATCTGGCACATTCGCAAAAAGGGTCATGCTGGAACGCAGCTTTAGGTCGTCTGGGCTGCCGAGAATCTCTTGCGCCGTCTTTCCGTCGATTTCCAAGAAGGCCGTGGCTATCTGCACCAGATGCTGGCCTAGAATCGGGTGGGCTAGATAGGCTGCGGCTTCATCGATATCGTTGATACCATAGAATTTTGAAGTTTCGGTGCGGCCGAGGCTTTTTAGCTGCGGAAAGATGAACCACATCCAATGCGATTCTTTCTGTCCGTTCTTGATTTCTGAAAGCGCTTTCAGGTATACTTGATTTTGTGCGTCGAGGAAACGCGTTAGGTTATAATTGTCCATTTGTTGTGTACGATTTGATCATTCATGAACGCCATCCAAGTGGTGTTCTTCTAAAACTTTTTCAGCCCACTTTTGTTTGGGAAAGACCTTGCCCGGATACTTTTCGGCATAGGCATAAATCAGGTGGATGCTGTATTGGTTGCTCCGGTAATGGGTCACATAGTCTTTTATTTCAGAAGGTTCGGCAAGCGTGATATCCGAAGCCATATATCCCATGCCGTAAAAATGTCCATTTTCGACCCATATACAGCTATGTTCTTCCGGAGTCCTTCCTTTATCGATGATTCCAAAGCTTCGCCTGCTGTCTAAGAAAAAGGCGACGGCCTTTTCGATCTGGCTGTTGTGGCTCATGACATCGGGCAGGTTCGTAAGGTCTGCTTTTCTGATGCCGTCGGCTTCCACGCCATATTTGCAGAATCGGGGATCGATGCCAAATTGCTCGGCAAGGCTGCGGAGCAACTGTATGCCGTCATGCAGCGTATTGAACGACTCAATGCAGGCTTGGAATCGGCTCAGCTTTCCGATGGCCAGATACGTAAAGCCGTTGCGGGCCTCGTATTGATACAGTCCGTATTTGGGCTCGAATCGTTTTAAGGCTCTGTTGTAGGCAGGCCATTGCGTCTTGATTTCGTTGCATTCCAAAAGCAGGGCCATCAGTTCGGTACCGCAAACCTCAAAGGAAATGCTATGGATATCCCGCAAGAAATACTGGCGCTGCGGCGTAATCTTATGGCCGCTAAAATGGGAAGCGACGCGTTTTTTTAAGTTGACCGCCTTTCCTATATAGATTACTTTTTTGGCTTGGTTGTAAAAATAATAGACGCCTGGCTTTTCGGGCAATTGCTCAAAGTCTGCAGGAGGCAAATTAGGAGGCAGGCGCTGGTCTTGCGCGGTTTTCTTTACCATCTTTGTTATATCGCCTTCGCTGTCCCATTCCAGCAGTCGGGAAAACAAGATCGCGGTAGCATCTGCATCACCGCCGGCACGGTGCCTGTTTTCTACAGGGATGTCTAGCGACTGGCAGAGGTTTCCGAGACTGTAAGAAGCCAACCCGGGCCGGATCTTTCTTGCGGCACGCACGGTGCAAAGCTTTCGGGCTGTCCATTTGATACCTGCTTCTTCCAGCTGGTGCCTGACGAAGGAATAGTCGAAGTTGACGTTGTGGGCTACAAAGATGCGGTCGGTAAGCAGTTCGGCTACTCTTTCGGCAATGTCATCGAAAATAGGAGCGCCGGATACCATCTCATTTGTAATTCCGGTCAGGGCAAAGATAGGAAGCGGTATCTCTTTTTGCGGATTGACGAGCGTTTCAAAGCGGTCAATGACGCTGGTCCCGTCATGGATTATGATAGCGATTTCGGTAATACGGCTGCCACCAGCGTTGCCGCCCGTGGTTTCAATATCGACTATGGCGTACTGCGTGTTTTTCATATAGCGTCTAGCATTGATCATGGTGTTTTCGTTTTTGGGATTGCTTTCTTTTTGTGGCAACTTCCAGCATTTTAAAAACTTTGTCGAATGGCGCGTATATTGTTGTTATATTCTACAAAATTATATATTTTTGCTGTAGTAACTTACAACATTAACAATGTCGCTATTTTCAGATAATCTTAGATTCTTACGCGAAAGCCGGAAAGAAAGCCAGAGGGAAACGGCCGAAAGCCTTGATATCAAGCGAGGAAGGTACGAACCGTATGAAAGCGGGAAGGTAGAGCCGCCGTATGAGATACTAAAAAAAATTGCAAGGTATTTTGGCATCAGTATCGACCTCATGCTGTCGGTTGACGTACGGAAGTACCGTATAGACGACCTACTTAAGCTGGATGATAACCGTATCATACTGCCTATTATGGTAGATGCTAATGGCGAAGACCTGATTGAAATAGTGCCTTATAAAGCCCGTGCCGGGTATCTGACGGGCTATGCCGATCCTGAATTTATTGAAGCCTTGCCGCAGATAGCGATGCCTTTTTTAGGGCCGGGCAAGCACCGCGCGTTTCCGGTAGGCGGCGATTCGATGCCTCCGCACGATGATAAGAGTTTTATTATCGGGAAGTATGTGGAAAATCTTGGCGAGATAAAGAAAAACAAAACCTATATTCTGATTACGCGCAGCGAGGGCATGACATACAAAAGGCTCAACAGCAAAAATGAGGATTCGCTTACGGTAGAGCCGGACAATGTGATTTATAATCCGTATGAGGTGAAGCTGTCTGATATTATAGAGATCTGGGAATATGTGGCGCATATCGGACGCAATGACGCCAAGTTGATGAACGAGGGCGGCGAACCGCTGGAAGCTGTAGTAAGGAAGCTGCAAAAAGACATGGCCGAGATTCGAACGAAGATTACCTAGGCGCAGGACTGCAAAGAGTTTTTATTCTATAGACTTTAATTATTTTGTTAGGTGTCTTTTTTCTTTAGGCACCGTCCTCTAGGCTCATCGCCTTCATGAAGCACAATTTCGGAATGCAGGAACTGTGCGGCATCTGCCGAATCTTTTACTTTGACAGCGCTGCGTTCTAGCATTTCGGATTCAAATTCTGTCAATACGCTTTTTCTTATTCCTGCTTTTCTCCATTGCGATAAGGGCTTGCATCCTTTTGCGATTCCCCGTGCTAAGGTAAGCGCGTCCAGCAGGGCTTGATTCGCTCCTTGTCCTTTGAACGGACTCATCGGGTGCGCTGCGTCTCCAATCAGGGTCACGGCGCCTTTTTTCTCTAGTAATTCTGACTCTAGTAATTCGCGGTCGTATACGGGATAGCCAGAAATTTGGGCTTCCAATGTTGCTGCTACAATTTGTGGGATGGGATCGTGCCATTGCGTCCTGCGACAAGCTTCTTCTTTAAGGGCTTGAGGTCCTTGTGTGCTTAATGCCTTGGCTTCTTCTTCGGACATTGGGAAGCTTAACTGCCACATTACGGAGTCTGAAGTATACGGCATGATGTAGATGCGCTCGTTGCCATTGGCGGTTTGAAATACCGTGGCGGAGTCGAGCAGGGAACTCGTCGGGTCTTTGAGAGCTTGTAAAGGACAGATACCCAATATCACAATGCAGTCCAGATAGCGCAAAGGGGCGATATCTTCGCCCAGCAGCAGCCTCCGCACCGAACTGCGGATACCATCGGCTCCAACTAAAAGGCCTGCCTTGGAGCTTTTTATTTTCCCATTGACTTGGAAGTTTAGGGTAACGCCTTGATCTTCATCTTGCTTAAAATCGATTAATTGATGTCCCCATTGTACGGCATCCTGTCCGCCGAGCTGCTCTAATAGTGCCAGACGCAAGGATTGCCTTGCGATATGGATGTTGGTGCGTTTTTGGGAAGTCTTTGCTTCGGAGGACAGCCATTTTCTAATTCCCCATTCGCCGATGACTTTTCCTTCTGTAGTATGAACCAGATGCCTTGTAGAGATTACGCCTTCTTCTAACGAGAAAATACCGAACCCTTCAATGGCTTTGCTGGCTTGTTGCAATGTGAGTCCGTAGCCTTGAGAACGAGCCGCAAAGTTGTTGTCGCGTTCGTAAAGCGTAAAAGGAATTCCGCGGTGCAGGCAGGCTACTGCTAATGCCACGCCTCCAATGCCGGCACCAATAATAGCGATATGCGGGTAGTTTTCTTTATCTGCCACAGGAGTAAAGGCAGCCGGAATCAATCCAGAGCCGGAACAATTCAGGCAAGAATATAGAGGGGCTTTAGGGCGGACAGGAGCTGTTCCTTCGCCATTATTTTTTTCAAATAGATCGGAGGTTATTTGGTATTGCAGCCGGACTTTCTTGCTCAGCCTTCGGCTTTTTTTACCGCGTCCTTGGCATTCCTGGCAGATGGTCCAGTTGGTTTGTTTATTTTCTACTTGTTTCACTTCCAATAACAGGCTTTTATAAAGAGTACATACAACTATTGTTCGATAATTTTCTTACGGTGTTCTATTCCCCATTCTGTCAGATAATTAATTATCGTTCTTAGGGTTAGGCCATGATCCGTAAGTTCGTACTGTACTGTTATGGGCTGCGTGTCTAAAACAGTTCGCCTGATAAGTTTGTTTATTTCTAATTCTTTTAGCTCTTTGCTCAGCATTTTGTTGGAAATGCCTACGACATCATTGAGTATATCCGAAAATCTCCTTTTGTTGTAGTAGCAAATAGAGGAGAGGATGGAGATCTTCCACTTGCCACTCAGCACATCCATTGAATCCTGAACAGCCATCATTTCCTTTTTGTGCTGTTGTTCTACACGAGGTTTACATTCCAATTCCATACGGTGTTACTTTGTTACCTGTTTGTTACTATTACTTTTGGTAACAAAGTTACTTAAATAAATGTAATGTCTATAGCTTTGCATCTCACTTTAAATAAAATAAAAATGAACAGATTAAAAGATAAGGTAGCCATAGTTACAGGGGCATCAAAAGGAATAGGGGCTTCGATTGCAAAATATTTTGCTGCAGAAGGGGCAAAGGTTGTAGTGAATTATGCTTCGAGCAAAGAAGACGCCGAAAAAGTAGTAAGCGCAATAACCGATCAGGGAGGAACAGCCATTGCAGTGCAGGGCGATGTATCAAAGGAAGCTGATGTGGCAAGATTGCATGAAGAAACCAAAAAGGCTTTCGGCACATTGGATATTCTGGTAAACAATGCAGGTATTTATCTGTATGAGCCTATTGAGCAAGTATCGGCAGAAACGTTCCACCGCTCTTTTAATATCAATGTCTTGGGATCCATACTTTCCATACAGGAGTCTTTGAAGCTTTTTGGCGATAAGGGAGGTAACATTATTAATATCAGTTCGGGAGCGAGCAATTCGCCTTTGCCTACCGGTTCGGTTTATTCGGCGACAAAAACAGCGCTAGATGCTATTACTATTTCGTTATCTAAAGAATTTGCCGGAAGAAATATCCGTATCAATTCTATTCTGCCAGGTATTGTAGAGACTGAAGGTTCTCATAGCGCAGGATTTATCGGCAGTGAGGCGGAAGCAAGTTTTGTTTCTAAAACACCGCTGGGCCGTACGGGCCAGCCAGATGATATTGCAAAAGTTGCCGTATTTCTTGCTTCTGATGAGGCGGCATGGATTACCGGAGAGAAAATCACCGTTGGCGGAGGCGTCTATGGTTTTTAAAGATAGAAGATTAATGACAGTAAAAAGGCGACCTTGGTCGCCTTTTTAAGTTTTATAAAATAAAATTCTACCACGGAATTTCTCCTGTTTCAGGATTGGTTTCTTCGCAGAAAAAATTTCCTGTTACGCCATCGTTGCCTATCAAGGCGTATTTTACTATTCGTTTTCCAGCATCTTCAACCGTGCCTGTGCCTCTGTTATAGTTTAGATCGGTTTTGGTAAAACCGGGACTTACGGCATTGATCTTGAAATTGGTATCGCCCAATTCGTAAGCCAAGTTTACAGTGTACATATTTAGGGCGGATTTAGAGGATAGATAGACCGCTCCCTTATGGTTATAATATTTGTAAGATGGATCGCTGTGCAATGTAATAGAACCTTGGCTGGAGCTTACCATTACAATCCTCGGCTCGTCTGATTTTTTTAGCAGATCCAAAAAGGCCTGCGTTACTCTTATTACGCCATAGACGTTCGTTTCGTATACTTCCTTAAAGATGTCAACGCTAGTGGCGGTTGCGGTCTGCGGGATAAAGCTTCCGTCTTCTTGTAGTTTTACTCCTGTAATTCCGGCATTGTTGATGAGAACGTCAAGAACATCTGTCTTGCTGCCGATTGCCAAACGGGCTTCTTTTACAGATTCGTCGTTGGCGACATCCATCTGGATAGCTTCTGCATTAGACAATCCTTCCGATTTTAATTTGTCGACTGCTTGCAGTCCGCTTTCCAAATTTCTACTTCCCAGATAGACATAAAAGCCTTTTTGCAATAATTGTCTCGCGGCCTCAAAGCCAATACCTTTATTAGCTCCTGTAATAAGTGCTTTTTTCATTTTTTGCTGATTTAAGATTAACAATGCAAAGTTGGCCCTGAAAAGAATAAAACCATTTACCATTTGGTAAAAAGCGATTTTCAGTCCAATCCGACTCTGTGCATGCAAATCAGGATCAACGGATGTTCTTCCTGATTCGGCTCAGCGACTGCTGCGTGACGCCTAAATAGGAAGCGATATAAGAAAGTGGAACGCGATTGGCAATAGAGGGAAATTTTTCTAAGAATGTCAGGTATCGTGTCGTGGCATCTTCTGAAACTAGCGGACTTCTTCGGTCTAGTTTTTCTATGAGTGCCTTTTGGATAATCTTATTGACAATAGTGTCCCATCCGATAATAGTATTGGACAGTTCTTCCCAGTCTTTTCGGGAAAATACGAGCAGTTTACATTCAGTAACAGCTTGGACATATTCTGAAGCAGGAATTTTTGCCTCGAAATGGTGCCAGTCAACAATGAGGTGATTTTCGTCGCCGAAATACTTGGTGACTTCTTCGCCCTTGTTGTCGTAATAGCAGACCCGCAGAATACCTTCCAAAATAAAGCCGACCTGGTTTGGAATTTTTCCTGCTTCTGAGAAATATGCCTCTTTCTTGAGTAAGAGTTCCTCAGTCTTGCTGCCGATGAGGTCAATCTGCTGAGTGTTCAGGTTTCCGAATTGCAATAAGAAGTCTGTAAGTTCTTTCATAACGGAAAATTAGTAAATAGGATCTTTACAGGATTTATCAAATGGTAAAAAGTTTATACAGACATAGGAACATTGCAAATTATGTCTTTGTTTTCTAGTAGCTGGGTCAAATAAAAAGGGACAAAAGATAATTTATCTTTTGTCCCTTAGTGACCTCGACTGGATTCAAACCAGTAACCTTCTGAGCCGTAATCAGATGCGCTATTCAGTTGCGCCACGAGGCCTTAATGCGGGTGCAAATATAGGAAATTATGTTTATCTTGCAAATCAATTTTGAAATTAAATGTAATAAAAATGTCAATAGAAAAGTACATCCGTGATATTCAGGATTTTCCGAAACCAGGAATTGTTTTTAAAGATATAACGCCTCTTTTGGCTGATTCAGAGGCTTCAAAAGCGTGTTTGGAACTGCTAATCAATGGCTTAAAAGATAAAAAGATTGATAAAGTAGTAGGAGCAGAGAGCCGGGGCTTCTTTTTTGCTACGCTTTTAGCGAATCGATTGGGCGCGGGGTTTGTTCCAGTGAGAAAGCCGAAGAAGCTTCCGTTTACGACCATAGCAGCGACGTATGAACTGGAATATGGCACCGATACCTTAGAAATGCATACCGATGCTATAAAAAAAGGCGACAGAGTATTAATCCATGATGATGTTTTGGCTACTGGCGGAACGGCAAAAGCGATGTGCGAATTGGTTGAAAGGCTAGGCGGGGAAATCGTACAGTGTAATTTCTTGATGGAGCTTACGTTTCTCAACGGCAGAGAGAAAATCAAGCAGTATGATATCTTTTCTCCCTTGAAATATTAATCTAACGCATGGGTCGTGACATAATATTTCCAGGCAATGATTGCTTTTTGCCATTTGGTTGCCTTGGCTAAGTCTAAGCCTTTCTTGGTGTAGTTGGGCAGCAGCCACTTGTTTAGTTTTGCTAATAGTTTGAACATGACTTTTCTTTTTATTTTAAAGATACAAAAAAAGGCTGTCTTTTTAGGACAGCCTTTTGCTTTCTGGTTTTGTCTTATCTTAAGTTTTTCTCCATTTGTTCTTCCATCTGTTTTGCATAGGCTTCCATCTGCTCTTCAAAGATTTCCATTTTCTTTTCAAACTCTTCCATTTGTTTTTCGAAGTCTTTTGAGAAGGCAGCTTCCATTTCTTCACCATATTTTTCCATGGCTTTTTCGAATTTTGCCATTTCGCCGTCTTTAGCTTCCATCTTAGTTTCAAATTCCTTCATCTTTTTCTCAAATTCTTTCCATTCTTTGCTGTCTTCGTTATAAGCAACAGTTGGAGGCGTTGGAGGTGTTGGGAATTGCGGAACCGGCGGCGTATTTGGCATTGCTGGCATTGCAGGCATTACTGGCGGTGTTGGCGGAATAGGAGGTGTTGGCATTTCAAGCTTGTCGGCTGATACTACTACAGAAGATCCGTTTGTAGTTCTGCCGTAGAATGTGTTTTTAGGGCTAGAAATAACGACTTTATCATCTTCTTTTTTCAACACAAAAGGCTGGATCGGTTCGTCGCTTTTTAGGTATGAATTTCCTGAATTGCCATCCTTGTCTTTATAAGTTGTCTTGATAGCCACGATTTCCTTGTCAGCATTTCTTTTGACTTTTGAAAACTTCACGTCGATTCCATTATTCTTCTTAAAAATCTCTGATTGCAGTTTTAAGTAGTCATCCGTAGAATTTTTATCGACCTTGAATTCATAAGGATTTGTTTCCTGGATTGCTTTTTTTGAAGATTTCTCCTGCGCTACGGTTTCCACTTGAAACTGAAGCATGAAAACTGTCAGTAATGGCAATACGATTGCATACTTCCATGAATTTCTCTTTTTTGATTGATCTGTGTTTAACATAACGATTCGCTTTTTGATTAATGATTGAAAAAAATGATTAGTAATTGGAATGCAGTGATGAGGTGCACTTACTTTTAATAATGTTTTTTGGTATATGATTCGATCCGAAACCATTTTTAAGGCTGTCGAATCAGCAATAAATTCTAAGTTTTGAACAATAGCTTTTTTATGCAACCAGGCAAAAGGATTAAACCAAAAGGCAATGCAGAATAGTTGGCTTATGATCATGTCGGCCGAATGCATTTGCGAGCTATGGACTTTCTCGTGTTCTAAAATGTTATCTAATTCTTCTTGCCTGAAACGGTTTGAATTATAGACGATATAATTAAAAAATGAAAAAGGCGACTGTATTCTATCCGTATCCACAAGCTTAAAACTGCCGCAAGTTTCAATCGTCTGGTTTTTAAATATTTTTTTCAGTGCCCAAAAGTCTCGGATAAATTTTCCTAAGAAGAAAAGCATCCCGATAAGGTAGATTCCGGCCACAACATACAGCCAATTAATTTCAAATGAAGGCTCTTGAATTATTGGTGGTATTTCGGTTTTTTGAAAATCACTAACGTAAGTCATAGGATATGCCCCTGTTTCTACGGGTACATAGTGCCTTACGACAGGTTCTGTCCACACTATTTTTTTGAAAATAACAAGCGGCAAAGCCAATGAGGTTAGTATCCCAGCCAAGAGGAACCATCTGTTAGACGTAAAGAATGTCTCTTTTCGCAACAGGAAATAGTAGGCTAGAAAGAACACGGCCAATAGGGCAGATGCTTTTGCAAAATAGAGGATGAAGTTTTCCATGCTTATTTCTTTTTTTCGATCATGTCTAAAATCTCACGTAATTCGTCGGCAGAAATCTTTTCTTCTTCGGCAAAAAAGGAGACTAGGTTTTTATAAGAGCTGTCAAAATAATTGTCAATTGCTGTAGTCATAAAACGTTTTCTATAGTCTTCAATGGCTACGATAGGATAATACTGGTGCGAGTTTCCGAAAGCAGTATGCGATACGAAACCTTTTTCCTCCAATATTCTCACAATAGTCGAGAGCGTATTGTAATGTGGCTGGTCTTCTTTGATTTCGGCCATTATCTCTTTTACGAAAGCTTTTTCAAGTCTCCATAAAATGTGCATTACTTCTTCCTCTTTGTTTGTTAATTTTTGCATCTTTCTTTTTTATTTTTTTGGAAGTCTCTTGAACGTTCCAAGATAGAACGTTCAAGAGAAATACCAATCTAACCCTTTAACAAGACAAACTTACAACTAAATTTTTAGTTTGCAAACTATTTTTTTAGTTATTGAACTGTTTTTTTAGTTTTTATGCCTTTTTTATTTGTAAATAGTTGATATTTAGGGTGTAATAAAAACGAAAATGTAAGCTAAATTAATCAAAAATGTAATGCCGAAAGCAAAGGAGTTTAGAAAAACGCCTTTGTTATTTAAAATAAGCTATTTGTTTTTTAAGATCATTCGTTTCAAGTAAATGATGCTGGTGCAAGAGAGAAGGCCCAAAGTTCCCATTACGATCCAATTTGCATTGTAGCCGAAGCGGGAAATAATTTCCATACCTAATTTAGCGCTGGTGACATGCGCGAGGCTGAAGCTCATCGTAAACAAAGCCATATAGCGGCCTTCATGTCCTTTTGGAGCTCGGCTCATCGCAAAGCTATTTGAAAACGGAAAGTTCAGCATTTCTCCTATAGTAATAAAGACCATGCTAATGACCAAGATGCCCACCCAGTTGTCAAAAAGCAATACAAAAAAGCTTAAGCTAACGAAAAAGGTACCCCAAAGAATAATTTTTAGACGGTTTACCTTTTTTCTTTCAAGGAAGGTGACCGTTGGCATTTCCAAGAAGAATATGAGCAGTCCGTTGAAAGACATCAATAGATTTCTTTTGTAAAGCCTCTAAAAGAATCGATGTAGCGTTTGAAAGCTTTTTGGAGCATTGAATTGTGAATTTGACACAAAGTTACAAAGTTTGGATTCCTTTTTTTTAGAATCTGTAATCGATTATTTTGCTTATTTTTGCCTAAAATTTAAAACCGTGAAAAGCTTTCTAAACCTTTTGTTTTTGCTGGCAGCTGTGGTTTCATCCGCACAAAAAAGTTTTGTAAAAGATTCTGTTATTGCTTTTCAAAAAGAAATCAATACAGAATATGCTGATTCTGTAAAAAGTCCATTGCTCAAAAAAGATTGGAAGGAATTTAAGTCGTTGGATTTTTATCCGATCAGCGAAAAGTTTTTTGTAAACGCAAAATTTGTAAGGACTCCCGATGAAAAACCTTTTGAAATGCCGACGACAACATCTCGAAAGCCAATATACGTAAAATATGGAGAAGCGCATTTTTCGATCGACGGCAAGCATTTCAAGCTGAATATCTACCAAAGCCAAGATTTGAAGAAAATTGACAAATACAAAGACGCGCTTTTCCTGCCTTTCACAGATTTGACTTCGGGCGTGGAAAGCTATGGCGGTGGAAGATATGTCGATCTGAAAATTCCTGAAGGCGATACGATTGCGATTGATTTTAATACAGCATACAACCCGTATTGCGCTTACAATCACAAATATTCTTGTCCGATTCCGCCACAAGAAAATGACCTTAAAATTGAAATCAAGGCCGGCGTGAAAAAATTTAAAAAATAAGTTTTGCTATACAATCTCCATACGCACAAATTCTCAAACCATTCCGATTGCTTTGAATTGGTGAATCAGTATCCGCAGGAATTTAAGGAATCCATTCCGTTTTATTCGATAGGAATCCATCCTTGGTATATTGTAGAAGATAGGATAGGAGAAGATTTGGGGATTATTGAAGAAAAACTGCAATCTGCAAATTGCTTGGCAGTAGGAGAATGCGGTTTGGACAAAAGAATTGAAGTTCCGTTTGATTTGCAAGAAGAAGTATTCAGGAAACAATTGCTTTTGGCAGAAAGATACCAAAAGCCAGTTGTGATTCATTGTGTGGCTTCTTTTCAGGAATTGATTGCGATCAAAAATGATTTGGGAGTAACGGTTCCGATGATTATCCACGGATTTTCAAAAAACGAGCAGCTGGCAAAACAGCTACTAAGCAACGGATTTTATCTTTCTTTCGGAAAGTATTTGTTAAGAAATCCAGAGTTGGAATCGGTCTTTAAAAATATTCCTGACAATCAGTTTTTTTTGGAAACCGATACCCTAGATGAAACCATTGAAGAGGTGTATGCGATAGCTTCGCGATATAAAAGCAAAAGTTCTGGTGAATTGCAGGAAATCATCCGATTAAATTTTGAAAAAGTTTTTAAAATACAGTTATAATAAATTTAGAAAAAATGGCGCAGTGGACAGAAAGGGCTGAATTGCTATTCAAAAAAGAAGGTCTTGAAAAATTAAAGAATTCAAATGTATTGATTGTCGGCGTTGGAGGTGTAGGCTCTTTTGCTGCCGAATTTATCGCAAGGGCAGGCGTTGGAAAAATGACCATAGTTGATGGCGATGTCGTGGATATTACGAACATTAACCGACAATTACCAGCATTGCATTCTACAGTTGGTGTATCAAAAATAGATGTAGTTGGTGATCGTTTGATGGATATCAATCCAGAATTACAGCTTACGAAAATAAAAGAATTCCTTTCCCCAGAAAGAGCATTTGAAATCGTGACCAATGATTTTGATTATGTCATGGATTGCATCGACAGTGTGACGCCAAAACTGAATCTTATCATTGCGTCTAAAAGAAAAAAGATAAAAATTATTAGCAGTATGGGCGCTGGCGGGAAGATGGAAGCTGCTAAAGTAAAAGTTTCGGATATCAGCAAGACCAAAAACTGTTATCTGGCCAAGGCCATAAAAAGAAGATTGAAAGAAGTAAAGATTGACAAAGGGGTAAAAGCAGTATATTCTTCTGAAATTCAAGATGTTTCCAGCTTGAGAATGACCGATGGCAAGAACTTCAAAAAGTCATTTTACGGAACGAACAGCTATATGCCTGGGCTTTTCGGACTCCATGCCGCAGAAACGGTAATCCGTTATTTATTGAAAAAAGAAGAACACAATTAAAATTTTCTACCAAAAACACACAACACAACAATGATAAAAACAGTAATTTTTGACATGGACGGCGTTATCGTTGATACGGAACCGGTTCATAGATATGCCTATTTCCAGCATTTTGATGAACTAGAAATTTCCGTAACAGACGATATGTTTGCGACTTTCACAGGGAATTCTACTCGTAACGTTTTCCAGAAATTAAAGCACGCTTTCGGTTTGGACCATGACGTAGAAGATTTGATACAGCGAAAAAGAAATATTTTCAACGACGCTTTTGATACCAAAAAAGACCTGCACCTTTTAGAAGGAGTTGAAGATTTAATTAAAGACCTTTACCAAAACGGCATCCAGCTTATCGTGGCATCGTCGGCTTCAAAGGTTACGATTGAGCGCGTTTTTAACCGATTTCATCTGCATCAGTATTTTTCCGATATCGTTAGTGGAGAAGATTTTCCGAAATCAAAACCGCATCCGGCCATCTTCGAACATGCCGCTTCGTTATCCATAGCTAAAAAGGAAGAATGTATTGTTATTGAAGACAGTTCCAACGGTATTGAAGCTTCAAAAGCAGCCGGAATTTTTTGCGTAGGTTATAACAGCGAACATACCAAACTTCAGGATTTGTCAAAAGCAGACTTGATTATCAATCACTTTAACGAATTGAACGCCGAAAAAATTAAGAATTTAAAGTAAAACAAAATGGTTAAAACCGTGATTTTTGATATGGACGGTGTCTTAGTTGACACTGAGCCAGTTCACTATGATGTAAGCCTATTGCAATTCAAAGATTTAGATATAGAAGTTCCTGATGAAATGTACCATACGTTCACAGGGAATTCAAACAAGATGATTTATCAGAAGATAAAAGACAGATTCCAGCTGGCACACGAGGTCGAAGACCTGATTGTAGCTAAAAATAAGCTGTTTTTAGAAGCGTTTGACAATAAAGAAGACTTGCACTTGATGCCCGGCGTCAAAGACCTCATCATTGACTTATACGAAAATGGAGTGCAGCTGATTGTAGCTTCTTCTTCGGAAATGGCGATTATTAACAAGGTTTTCGAACGTTTTGGATTGAATCCGTACTTTACGCACAAAGTCAGTGGTGAGGATTTTCCAGAATCCAAGCCAAATCCCGCGATTTTCTTGAAAGCGGCTTCGTATTCGAAGGCGCCAATAAACGAATGTATTGTTATTGAAGACAGTACCAATGGCATTACAGCAGCAAAAGCGGCCGGGATTTTTTGTATTGCCTATAAAGGCAAAACTGGAGTGGGACAGGACCAATCGAAAGCCGATATAATCGTGACCGATTTTAGCGACCTAAGTTTTGAAAAAATAAAAAATATAAATTCGTAATGATTAAGGAGGCTATCCGACAGCTTCCTTATAAACTTTCAGGCATCTTTCTCTGGCTTCTTTGTGATCAACAATCGGTACGTAGCTTAGTTCTTCGAATTCAGGTACCCACTTTTTGATGTACTTGAAATCCTTGTCAAATTTTTTGACTTGCTCGCTCGGATTAAAAATTCTGAAATAAGGTGCCGCATCAACGCCAGAGCCAGCAGCCCATTGCCAATTCCCGATATTGCTGGATTGTTCATAGTCTAACAGTTTTTCTGCAAAGTAGGCCTCACCCCAGCGCCAGTCAATCAAAAGATGCTTGCATAAAAAGCTGGCGACAATCATCCTTACGCGGTTGTGCATATTTCCGGTAGCATTCAATTGGCGCATTCCGGCATCAACAATAGGATAGCCGGTGTTTCCTTCGCACCATTTTTGGAACTCATTTTCGTTGTTACGCCACTTGATATGGTCGTATTTGGGACGAAAGCTTTCGGTAACCGTATTGGGAAAATGCCAAAGAATTTGCATGAAAAATTCTCTCCAAATCAGTTCATTCAAAAAAGTATCTTTTTTATGCTGAAGCGCCTTTTTTACAGTTTTTCGAATGCTCACAGCGCCAAATCGCAAGTGCGGACTTAAATGTGAAGTGCCATCAACACTTGGGAAATCACGAGTTTCTTTATAATTTTCAATAACCGTATCAGAAGTATCAAAATCTTCAACTGGAATAGTAGATTTTAGAAACCCGATATCTTTCAACGTCAGAAAAGGGTAAGAATGGTGAACTATTTGTCCAATTTTTTTCTCTGAAGGAAAAGAGTCTATTGGTTTATCTCGAAGATTTTCTTTCCACTTTTTAGAATACGGAGTATAAACGACATACGGCGTTCCATCTTCCTTCACGACTTCACTTTTTTCAAAAATAACCTGATCCTTAAAAGTATGAAATGCAATGTTTTTAGATTTCAAAAGGTTTTTGATTTCGGAATCTCTAGTTCTTGCATACGGTTCGTAATCATGATTGGTATAGACCGCTTTTATAGGGTTTTCCGAAATTAACTTTGTAAAAATATTTTCAGGTTTATCATAAAAAATGGCCAGTGATTTTCCTGTTTTTTCGAGCTGATTTTGGATTTTTTCCAGCAATTGCGAGATAAAAGTTACCCGAGCATCATCTTCTGGAAGTTCGGACAGAATGTTCTTGTCGAATATAAAAATAGGAAGAGTCTCGTCAGCGGACAAAGCTTCCCACAATCCTTGATTGTCTTCCAATCTCAAGTCACGCCTAAACCAAAATATATTCATAGCTTATTGCTTAAATTCACCAAAAAGTTCTACAAGTTTGTTTCGTCTGAAAGCAAAAATTTCCTCAAGTTTTGGCTTTACTAGAAAAGGATGCGCTAACTGGCCTAAGAGTCCCATGGGTACTTTATAATGGACAATATCTTCCATCTCCACGCCGCCAGGAATAGGAGTCAGGAAATGTTTATGATGCCAAAAGGCATAAGGCCCGAATCGCTGCTCGTCGACAAAGAATTTTCCATCATGGACATGCGTAATTTCGGTAACCCATTGCATCGGAATACCAAAGAGCGGCGTAATCGTATAATGGATGATCTGGCCTGCAAACATTGCTTTTTCATCGCCAGAAATCGTCTTGAACCCCATCGATTTTGGAGTGATTACTTCTAGGTTTTTTGGATCGGCAATAAATTTCCAAGCTTCGTCGACAGTGATCGGCAGCTTTTGTTTTGTATGCAGCGTATATAATTTCATACTACAAAAATATCATATTGTTTAATTAAAAGCTAATATAGTTAAACAATATAATACTTTTTTCTTGGTTTTATTTAACAAATAAGTGATTTGGAATTATTAAATTCGCAGACATTAAATCAAAAACTATAAATTATATGAAAAAGATAATTATTGCTGCAGGATTGCTTCTAATTACTTTAACTGCTGAGGCACAAGTAAAAACGCCACAGCCAAGTCCAAAATCTGATGTAACTCAAGTAGTCGGATTAACTGAGGTGCATATTGAATATTCTCGTCCGAGCAGCAAAGGAAGAACTATTTTCGGAGACTTGGTTCCTTTTGGAAAAACTTGGAGAACTGGAGCTAACGGTAATACGGTAGTCACTTTCAGCGAAGATGTAAAAATTGGCGGAAAAGACTTACCTAAAGGAAGCTACAGCCTGTTTACAGTTCCTAAAGCAGATTCTTGGGATGTTATCTTTTATAAAGACACCAACAACTGGGGCTTGCCAGCAGAATGGAACGAAAATAAAGTAGTTCTTAGAACAACTGCAAAACCAGAAAACCTAAACAGAAATGTGGAAACTTTGACGATTGCCGTCAACAATATCAGCAATGATTCAGGAAGCTTGGAAATTTCTTGGGAAAAAACTCTTGTAGCGGTTAAGTTTGATGTTCCTACGCAAAAGACAGCGATGGCAAGCATCGAATCTACATTATCAGGACCTTCTGGGGATGATTATTTTGCTTCTGCACAATATTACTACCAATCTAACGGCGACATGAATAAAGCCTTGACTTGGGTAAATGCTGCGATTGAAAAATCAAAAGGCGATGCACCATTCTGGTATTTAAGACAAAAATCGTTGATTCAGTCGAAATTGGGAGATAAAAAAGGCGCTATCGAAACGGCTAAATTGTCTCTGGCTGCTGCTGAAAAAGCAAACAATGCTGATTATGTAAAAATGAACAAAGACAGTATTGCTGAATGGAGCAAGAAATAATAACTGTTCTGTTATAATTTATATTAAAGCTGATTGCATTGCAATCAGCTTTTTTTATTGTTGTTGCTTGGTATTAGAATTTCTGAAATATTGCACCGTTACCGAAACGATAATCGTGATGATAACTCCGATAAAGTTCAGCCATAAGTAGCTTAATTTCTCTTTTCCAGGAGGGAAGATGTAGATGGCCAGATAATAAATTATAAATATCGCAATCTGGCTGAATACGGCGGCCCAGAAAATGGCTTGTGCTTTTACATATTTTATATAGAAAGCTACCAAGAAAATCCCTAAAATAGTGCCATAAAATATAGAACCGATGATGTTTACAAATTGGATCAGGTTTTCAAACAATGTACCAAAACAAGCAAATAGGATAGCAATCATACCCCAAAGCAACGTAAATCCTTTAGAAGCCCTTACAAAATGCGCTTCGGACTTTTCGGTTTTTATATTTCTTTTGTAGATATCGATTACAGTTGTAGAGGCCAAAGAATTGATTCCTGCAGCAGTAGACGACATCGCCGCGCAGATAATTACAGCAAGCAAAAGTCCGATAAATCCTTTTGGAAGGTAATGGATAATAAAATGTATAAATACGTAATCGCTATCTGTAGTCTTGTTTTTCTTGTTGGCTTTGCTGATCAAGACTTTAGCATTCTCGCGAAGCGTTTTTTCTTTTTCTCCTAACGCGATAATTCTGTTTTTTAAGACTTTATTGTCGGTTTCGATATTTAGCTGATTGACATACGCCAGTGTTACTTCTTTTTTCTCTGAAGCGATATCCACCAATTCACCTTCTAGCTTTTTATAGTCGGTGGCATAGATAGACTTTTCAATACTCGCCTTGCTATTTGGATTGAAATTGATTGGCACGGACTGGAACTGAAAAAAAACATAAACCATAATTCCGACCAAAAGAATGAAGAACTGCATTGGCACTTTTAAAAGCGCATTAAAGACAAGCCCCATTTGGCTTTCTCTTACCGATTTCCCTGATAAATAACGTTGTGCTTGAGATTGGTCAGTCCCGAAATAGGAGAGGGCCAAGAATAGGCCTCCTGTCAATCCTGTCCAAACCGTATATCTTTTTTCCTTATCTAAAGAAAAATCAAGAATATTCATCTTATCGTTTACGCCGGCAATCTGCAAAGCGTTATTGAAAGAAACCTCTTTTGGCAATAAGCTTAATATTATAAAAAAGGCGATGAACATTCCCGACATGATGATAAACATCTGCTGTTTCTGGGTAACGTTGACCGCTTTTGTGCCGCCCGTCATCGTGTAGATGATGATTAAAATACCGATGACAATATTCATCAGATTCAAGTTCCATCCCAATATAGACGACAATACAATTGCTGGCGCATAAATCGTAATTCCAGTAGAAAAGCCTCTTTGTATCAGGAATAATATGGCTGCAAGCGAACGGGTCTTAAGGTCAAAACGTTGCTCTAAAAACTCATAAACGGTATATACTTTGAGTCTATGATAAATAGGAATAAAGGTGATGCAGATGATAATCATCGCCAACGGAAGCCCGAAGTAAAACTGCACGAAGCCCATCCCGTCATTAAAAGCCTGTCCTGGAGTAGAAAGGAAGGTAATAGCGCTGGCCTGGGTTGCCATTACAGAAATTCCTACGGTATACCAAGGAGTCTCATTGTTCCCCAAGATATAATCCTGCACGTTTTTGCTGCCTCGAGTTTTCCAGGCACCATAAAAGACGATGAAAAAAAGTGTAATGATTAAAACTACCCAGTCGATTACCTGCATTTATGAAAAATATTGCATTATAAAGTAAAAAATCAGAATGTACAGGGCGTTCATTACAAGCACCAAAGTGTAATTTCTTTTCCAGCTTCTTAATTTCTTTTCTTCCATTATTTTATGATTTTTCCTTTTTTCCTACGGAAATAAGATTGGTAAAAAGCTTAAATGCACCTGGAACGCCCGCTGGCAATTCCCTGAAAAAGCTTAATCCTGTGTAAATATAATATCCTTTTCCGTAATTCGCGATTAAAAGGCTGCCTTGTTTTTCAGATTCGCCTAAATCTTTCATGCCAAGGATAGGCGTGAACTCAGGCGCCCATTTATCAGGGAAATATAATCCTCTTTCTTGAACCCAGCCTTGGAAATCGGTTTCTGTTATCTTATTAGGATGATTTAAAACGGAATGCGTTGCGTTCAGAAACGAAACTTTTGCATTTTCATCGGTAACCCTGTCGCTCGAAAGGTTCAGTTCGTACGGAGAAAAATCCGGCACATTGAACCCGCGTCTTCCAGAAGTATTGTATTGCACGATCAAATTACCTCCATTTTTTACATATTCCAAAAGATAGCGCTGTTTGAATTGCAGGTCAGAAATTACGTTATACGCACGAATTCCCATTACGATGGCGTCAAATCCAGCCAAAGAAGTTTCTGTAATTTCATTCGGCTTTATGATTCGTACATCATAACCGATTTGTTTCAGACTCTGCGGAATTTCATCTCCAGCACCTTCAATATAACCGATAGTCTGTCCCTCTCTTTTAATGTCCAATCGTACAACAGAAGCTTCGGAAGGCATCAAAACAGATTGTTTTGGAATATGATCGTACTGAATGGTTGTCAGTTTCTGTCCATATTTTTTCCCTTCAGAAGTGATTACAGGCGAAATAATTCCTTTGTTTTCTGAAGCAGGAGGCGTGACGTTGAAAATAACAATCTTTTCGTCATTTTTCATCGCTATTTCAAAATCGATAGTTTCAGGAGAAACCTTCCAGCCTTGTGGTACTTGAAGGCTAATGCCGCCTTTTAAGTTTGCTTTTCCTGCTTTTATCTTTACAGAAATTGGCTTTTGTCGGGAATCTGGGAAAATAGTCACATCATCCAAAACGAGCGCTGTTGCTTCGGGCAGGACTTCAAAAGGCTGGTATACTTCGCCTTTTTCAGGATCTGAATATTTGTAAATGATTTCTCTGTAGACATCAAAAGGCTGTCCTGCAATTTTCAGGCTCCATTTTAATTTGAGCTTTTCAGTATCCGGTTTTCCGATCAAGGCCATGTCTTTTACGGAATACATTCCTAAAGTTCCTTTTTCATTTAGCCAATAAGGGGAGGTATAAGGTGTTCCAAGCGCGGTACGTAATTTCTTTTCGGCTTTGAAGAGACTGTTTTTATCAAGCTTTTTGCCTGAAATTTTGCCATTTTCAGGATTATTCAGAAAGCTGATATCGACCAATTCGATATCTTGGTTGCTTCGATTTACGGCCTCGAGCCTCAATGTAAATTCATTATTTGGATTGGTGCTTTGCTCAGAAGCAGTACCTTCTAAGAACAATCCTGCAGAAGCTAGGATAATAGTTTCAAGCTCTTGCTTTTTGATGGTTCTCCAATGCTCGTCTTCTAACTTGCTGATGAGATTGTACGCTTCAATCAATTTTGGAAGGTGTACGGAAGGATCATTAAAGTTGAAATTAGCTTGGACTTCATTTAGTATCTTTCCGATAGCTTCACCGCCTTTGACTCTTGTCCAAGTAGTGTTTATGCCATCAAATAAATTGTTTTTGTCTTTCGGGAAATCACCTTTTAGAAATTCGATATATTCCATTTCGTCGCCGCGAGTTCCTAAAGTACCGAAGCCTTGGCATTTGTGCTGGCTTCTGCTTAAGGCAGCAATTTCGCCATTGCTTTTACCTTTTATTCCAAAATAGACGCCTGCGTTGATTGCAATCATCTTGCTTTTGTCTGCCTGCTCAAATTTTTCTTCTGAGCCGTAAAACCACCATGAAGTATTAAAAAATATTCGTTTTGGTTGCCAAGTTTCCCATGAAGAGAGCTGTTCTGGATAGCTTTTCTTGTTTGCGGCCAAATCAAAAGCCTCCATGCTGAGCATAGCAGAAGCGGTATGATGCCCATGCGTGGTTCCCGGACTTCTATGGTCAAAGCGATTGATAATGATATCGGGCCTGAATTTTCGGATAGCCAAAACGACATCGCTTAAGACCTGATTTTTGTCCCAGATCGAAAAAGTTTCGTTTGGTTCTTTAGAAAAGCCGAAATCATTGGCACGAGAAAATAGTTGTTCCCCACCATCAATTCTTCTGGCGGCCAATAGCTCTTGGGTTCTCAAGACGCCAAGTAGTTCTCGGAGTTCGGCACCTATTAAGTTCTGTCCGCCATCGCCTCTAGTTAAAGAAAGATAGGCGGTTCGGGCTTTAATTTCATTAGAAAAATAAGAAATAAGCTTAGTGTTTTCATCATCTGGATGTGCGGCTACGTATAAAACCGAACCTAGAAAATTTAGTTTTTGTACTTGTTCGTAGATTTCGCCAGAATTTAATTTCTGCGGCTGTTGAGCATTCAGAATGCCGAATGAGAATAGGAAGAAAAATAGGGTGTGGTAAGCAGTTTTATGTATCATTTTAATTTTATGGAACTCAGTAGCTTCAAATATAATAATTAATTTTCCTGTGTGTTTTTCTAGTTACGACTTTAACAAAAAAGAGAGCCTTTGGCTCTCAATTTATCTAGTCATCGTGATGATGTCTGTGATGTTTTTTTGCTTTATGTTTTTTGTAGTGTTTGTGATTGTCGTGATAATGGTGGACATCTCTTACTACTACCGTATGCGGCCTGTTGCCTCTGTAATATTTTACTCTATGCGTATTAAAATGTGCATAAGGCCTTGCACCATGATAGTCTGTTAATACAACTTTATAACCGTTGTAAAGATCATAATTTCTGTATCTGGCTGGTAAGTATCTGCCTCTAATCCAGTTTCCATTGCTGATGTAAATAAAATTAGAAGCTCTTACATCATAATAGGCTTCAATGTCTGGAAGATAATAGTAATTCGCTTCGGTATATCCGACAGGTCCCCAGTCTGGACGGCTTCCGATATTTACATTTACTGATACTTGGGCTTGAAGAGAACTCGCCACAAATAAGCCAAATCCTGCGATTAATAATTTTAGAGTTTTCATAGCTGCATTTTTTTAGGTTCTTATATTGACCGAAATCCAACAACTATGCCACTCAGATTTTATTAAGAAATATTTAACTATTCATACGGAACGGTTTCGGGCTTTCCAAACTCGAAATTCTGCATTCCGAAATCGGTTGTCTTAAGAGAGTTGGTCTGCATATTGCCGCTTCCGTCCTCTGGTACCGAAGGATAATAAGAGAAAGAAAATTGGAAGGTGTTAAATACCAAGAAGTCGTTGCTGATGAGCACTCCGATTCCTATTTGCGAATATGCTTTTCCCTTGTACAAGTTATTATTTTCATTGCTCAAGATTCCTACCGTATAGGTTAGGAAAGGATTAAAACGAAATCCTCCAAGATTCCAAGGCGAGTAGGATTGTGTCTGCAACATAAGGGAAGCTTTTTTTGTACCACGCAACTTGTAGCTGTTAAATCCTGGAATGCCGTTTTCTTCATTAAGATTTACCCTATCTGCAATGGTTGGAAAACGATTATTTCCGATCACGAGCTTTGGTTTTACGAACTGCCTCAATCTCCAATCGCCTAATTCGATAAGGTTAGTGAAATAATTGGCTTCTACCGAAAAAACAGTCTGCTGGGTAATTGGACCTCTGAAAAAAGTGCCATACTCGACATTCGTACTGAAATAGCCCCATCTGAAATATTGCCCGAATGAAAAACGACCGCCAAGATACAAACGGTTGATGTGGTTTTTATTTTGATATCCTACCGTCAGCGCATAAACTTTTCCGATGGCGACGTCTTCTGTAATGCCATAATTGAAGAGGTATTTGTCTTGGATAAATTTTCTCGAAGTCACACCAAAACCCGCAAGATAAAAGTTCTCATCAGAAAAAAACTTAAGGCTATCATAAGCAGGAGTAGGAAATTCGCTGTAATTTCTTCTCAAGAATCGGAAAGAGGTGATAAAATTAGTGGTCCTGTCTTCTTCGGAATTTCCTTTGAAAATTTGAAGTGATTTTCCGACCCAGGCATCTTGCGTACCGACTTTAAAATTCTGCGGTCCATATCGGCCTGTGGCATCAGGCAGAGAATCTACCTTGAAATCTTGGGCGATATAAATTCCAGCTCCCCATTTTGCAAAAGCAGAGAAAAAAGGACGGTCGATCGTAATGCTTTTCGAGTAATTATTATGTTCGTCGACGCTATAAGCAAGCGATGTTCGGATATAAGTATTTAATATGTTGGGAACAGTATATCGCGTACTGATGGCGCTTCTCCCGTTATCAAATCGTTGCCTGTACGTATTGTCTAGTTCGTGTCCGGTTCCTAAGAAATTGCGCTCCGTGAGCTCGAAAGTAGTCTTGGAAGTCGAGCCTGAAGCATTCGGAATTAAACTCCAAGAATCGAGCGCCCTGATATAAACATCGACAGAATCCGAGCCTGCTCCTGCAAATTTTGTAGTGATGTCCACGGCTCGAATATACCTCTGACTTCTGATCAAACGTTCTGATTCTTTCACCAAAAGTGAATCCAATGGACGATTTTTTTTGATAAGCAGCAGGTTTTTTATAGTAAGCCTGCTGGATCTTATATGAATTCTGTTTCCGAATCGTTCAAAACCATTTCGTGCTTTTTTGGTCGAGTCTTTTTCTGAAAAACCAAATGGATCGAGCGTAGTAATGTGTATGTTTCGGATAATTTTTCCTTCGTATTCGCTATAATTTTTAAGCACGACCTTGTCTTTCGGCTTATTTTTAGGTTTTTTAGAATCTACTGGCTTAAAGATAAGTTTGTGGAGAAACTTGGTAAATCCTCTTTTTTTAGAATAGCGCTCAATGTTGCGGTAGCCTCGCAAAGAATCCTTTTTGGCCGGCTTTTCTTGCGCATGCGACATTTGACAGCAGCTGATTGTCAATAGCAATAAAAAGAATTTTAATTTTCTGAGCATTGGCAATTTTACAATTTGGGATTACCTTGATTTGTGAAGTTACAAAATAGGAATCAATTTTTAAGCCAATTACAGCTAATCTGTGAATTCTTTTTCCTCTCGCGTCGTATTTACAATAGAAACGCCTTTTTGCAGCAGCAGATTGTTCGGATAAGTGACGAGCTCGCCTTCTTTGGTCCTCAAATAAGTGTGGAAAGCCTTGATGTCGTCGATTTCTGCCTCAAAAGGAAAATCTTTGTCGTGTATCCTGATTGTATCGCCAATCTTAAAAGGAAAGGAAAAGAAAAGGATGATTCCGGCGGTTATATTGCTCAGTATAGACCATTGCGCAAAAAAAGCAACGCCAATAATGGTAATCACAGAGGTAAATGCCAAGTAGATGTCGCTCGTACGGACGCCCCAAATGATAAAAATTCCAGCCAGAGTCAACGCCATGATTACGATGCTGATGTATTTGCTGACCAGTATCGCGCGGTGCTCATTGATTTCTGCATGCTTGGCGTAACGCTTTATCAAAGTGGTAATGATAAAACGGATGACCATTACGCAGACCAGTAAGATGATGGTGCTTATGATTTTAGGCGTGTTTTCTTCAAAAAAGGACATTCTCTAGCGGTTTTTCCCAAAGTTAGTAAAATATTCATAAACTTTATGGACAGGAAGACCGACCACATTCGAGTAAGAACCTTCTATTTTACTAATTCCGACGATGCCGATCCATTCTTGGATGCCATAAGCGCCTGCTTTATCGTAAGGCTTGAAATTATCCAGATAATAAGCAATCGCCTCATCGGAAAGAGTACCGAAAGTGACTTTGGTAACTTCGTTAATAACGTCTATTGTGCTATTGTGCTTGAAGCAGACCGAAGTATATACCTCATGGGTTGAATCCGACAAAGCTCTTAGTATATTAAATGCATCGTCGTAATCTTTTGGTTTTCCCAATGCTTTTCCATTATGCCAGACAATGGTATCGCTGGTGACCAAAATATCTTTAGGCCCTAATTCATCTTGGAAAGCTTCAGCTTTTAGGATTGCTAAAAAATCCGTGATTTCAGAAGCTTTAAGATGGTCGGAATAGATTTCTTCCACCTCTTTCAAGCGCACTTCAAAATCGAGGTGCATGTCCTTGAAAAACTGCTGCCTTCTTGGCGAGCCCGATGCTAAAAGGATGGTATATTCTTTTAAGTGAGAATTAAGCATATTTGATGTTGAAATTGATAATCGCAATAGAAAGAATTCCGAAGAAAATCACAAGCTTTAATACTTTGCTCAGATGATGAAAGTCCTTTTGGCTTTTTGCCCCAAACATCTTGACTGTGAAATAGATCAGTGGCGCCAGAATGAACACAAAACCATATCCAGAAGCGTAATATAAATTATTCGAGAATAAATGTTCGTTGATATAATAAATAATCAATCCCAAAGGAATAAAGCTCAATCCCAGCACTACTTTTGCCGTTCTAGCAACGCCAAGCACAATCGGAAGCGTATTCATTCCTTGGTTATAATCGCCATTCACGTCTTCTAAATCTTTGACAATTTCCCGAATGAAATTGATAATAAAGGCGAAAACAGCATAATCAATCAATATTCCAAAAATAACGCCCATGTTTGCTTGATTTTCAGGAACAATCATCGGCAGCAGATCGAAAATTCCGATAATCAGAATGCTTAAAGAAAGCAATAACGCAATGATGATATTGCCAATCAGCAAAGTTTGCTTCAAGCCATTAGCATACACATAAAGCGTAGCCGCTATGATAATAAACACGGCTGCGAAATTTGATTTGTGGATGGCATTGGCCAGATAAAAGCCAATTCCTACACCTACAACATTTAATGCAATATAGATGTTGTATCCCATAGATTCTGAAATCTGTTTTCCTATTACGACATCTTGCGGTTTATTGATTTCGTCTGTTCCTCTGTCAAAAATATTATTAATCAGATAACCGCCAGCAGCGATACATACTGTTGAAAGCACCAAAAGCGTAAACTGCCAGTCATTTAAAGCCAAAGGAATAGATTGCGACTCCAAAAAGCCATATCTGAAAACCAGCTGCATCAGCGCAAGCAGGATGAGATTTTGATAACGTATCAGTTTTAAAAAAGACATGGTTTCTCTATTTAGAATGTGTTCTTGTTTTTATTAATCGTGTTTTCCGTTAAAATATTGCATCCACTTTCCTTGAACGCGCATCACTTGCTCAATAACGTCGCGAACCGCGCCACGGCCGCCGTTTTTGTGAGAGATATAGTTACAGATTTCTTTAATTTCTGGGCTAGAATCCAGCGGACAGGTAGGCAATCCTACAAGCTTCATGACATGATAATCAGGAATGTCATCGCCCATATAAAGAACCTGCTCCGGCTTTATGTTGTATAATTCGATATATTCCTTAAAAGTCTCCACTTTGTCAGGACAAGCCAGATGGATGTCTGTAATTCCAAGATTTCGCAATCGGATTCGGACGCCTTCGTTGCTGCCGCCAGAAATAATGCAGACATGGTAGCCGCTTTCTACAGCTGCTTTCATGGCATAGCCATCGCGGATATTCATTACACGTAGCATTTCGCCTGTTGGGGTGATATGGACAGAACTGTCGGTCAGAACGCCATCGACATCAAAAATAAAAGTCGTGATGTCGTTCATGATTTCCTTATAGCTTTTTGACATTGGATTGTTGAATGGATTGGGTTAGTATTTTGTAAATTTCTTTTTGCATGTTGTTGGTCAGTAACGCCAAATGTGCCTGTATCGTATTTTGATCGTTTCTTTTTGCCGGTCCCGTCTGCGCTTCAAGAGGAGAGAGGTGTTGGACCTTTTCGGCTGTTTCTGTAATCAAAGGCTTTAATATTTCAAACGGAAGTTGGTGTTCCGCACAAATTTCTTTGCCGATTTGATACAGATGGTTCGTAAAATTATTCACGAAAACGGCGGCCACATGAAGCGATTTCCTTTGATTAGAACTGATAAGATAGTGTTTGGCATTGATCGCTTCGGCAAGATCTTCTAATGTAGTATAGTCATCATCGACTTCACTTTCAAGACAGATTGGTATTTTAGAAAAATCGACCTCTTTGTCTTTTGTAAAAGTCTGCAGCGGATAAAAAACACCCCTGCGGTTCTTGGAATCCAATTCTTCCAAAGGAACACCTCCAGAAGTATGTACGACAAATCGGTTTTTAAACGGAAGATTCGACGATACCTCAGCAATAGCGGTATCGGAAACAGCAATAATATAAATGTCTGATTCTAAAAGTTGTTGCCAGTTAGTAGCGATTTTGGAATCGTCAACCAAATGCGAAACACTTTCTTTTTGCCTTGAAAAAACCTGCTGCAGCGCAATCGTATCGCTTTTCAGAAAAGCTTGGATAAGATGCCGTGCCACATTCCCGGAACCGATTACAGTTGCTTTAATCATGGCGCTAATTTAGGGATTAGTTATGAAATATATTGCAGTGTTTTTATTTGAAAGTTTTCGAAAAAGGTTTAACAGACTCTTACGAAAGGCTTTGCGTTTAAATCGCTAAATTTATAACGGCCAATTAATGAAGAAGAGTATGAAGAAGTTTAAATTAGCTGTCGAAGCCTGCCTAGCTTGTTTTGGTGCCTGCGAACTCTGTGCCGCGCTCTGCATCGAAATGAACGACAAGAACCATCAGCGGTGTATTTCCTTATGCCGTGATTGCGCAGAGATATGTATATTATGCGTTAAGTTTTGTTCGAGAAATTCCACCTTTTCAAGCGGTTTGATGAAGTTGTGCGCCAAGATTTGTACGGCCTGTGCATTAGAATGTGAAAAATTCAGCCATCATCCTCATTGTAAAGAATGTGCCGAAGCTTGTAGAAAATGTGCCGCCGTTTGCAGTTTTAAATGGTAAGTGATACTAGAGTAAGATAATTAAGCCGCAAATTTCCACATAAACTCAATTCTATTTAGAAAAAATTAACAAGGAATTACGAAAACGCAGTAGCAGGAACGATGGTTGTATCAAACATTTTTCCTTACTTTTGTGGCACTTTTTAAACTACGTAATTCCACTCTCATGGATAAGATTTTTTCCTTCCTGTTTTCCTCCCGTTTAATGGCTGTCTTATTTATTGTTTTTGCGGTCGCTATGGGAATCGGAACTTTTATTGAAGATGCCTACAACACCGATGTCGCTCGGATTTTGATTTACAACAGCTGGTGGTTTGAAGCAATCATGTTGCTCTTTCTGATTAACTTCCTCGGAAATATAAAGAAATACCAATTACACAAGAAGGAAAAATGGACAACATTACTGATTCATCTTTCCTTCATTTTTATTTTAATAGGTGCGTTTGTGACCCGCTATATCAGCTATGAAGGGATGATGTCGATAGCAGAAGGTACCTCAGAAAACCAGATTTTTTCTGAAAAAACTTACCTGAATGTTTTTGTAGACGGCGAATACAAAGGCGAAATGAAACGCCGTGCCGAAGAAAAAGGATTACTGCTTTCGCCAGTTACAGACAATCATTTTTCGATGAAAGGCAAATTTTCTGATACGCCTTATGAAATCGAATACAAAGATTACATCATGAACGCTCATGAGGTCATTAAAGAAGACCCATCCGGCACCTTATACTTAAAAATGGTAGAATCAGGCGATGGTTCGCGCCATGAGCATTATCTGAAAGAAGGCGAAGTCCAAAACATACATAATGTGCTTTTTGCTTTCAATAAGCCAACAGATGGCGCTGTAAATGTTACTAAAACAGGCGACAAATATACGTTCAAGGCTCCGTTTGGCGGACAATTTATGAGAATGGCAGACAAGATGCAAGGCACTGTCGTAAAAGACTCTGTACAAGACTTGATGTTCCGTTCGTTATACAACATCGGAGGCGCGCAGTTTGTATTCCCAGATGCGGCTATCAAAGGAAAAGTAGGATATGAATCCAATAACGACTATAAAGACAAAAAAAGCGATGATGCGTTGATCGTGACCATAAAATCTGGAGGAAAGACTCAAGATGTGACTCTAATCGGTTCTAGAGGAAAAATGGGCGAACCACAATCATTTAAATTGGGCAACCTTGACTTCACATTATTCTTCGGAAGTAAGGTCTATACATTGCCTTTTAAAATTAAGCTGAATGACTTTATTGCTGATAAATATCCTGGAACTTTAAAGAGTTTTTCTGCTTTTAAAAGCAAGATTACTGTGGAAGACGAAAAGCCTTATGACTATGAAATTTTCATGAATAATGTCTTGGATCATGGTGGTTATCGATTCTTCCAAGCTTCGTATGATTATACCGATAATCATTTGAGAGATGCTTACGAGCCAAATATCACAGTACTTTCTGTCAATCACGATTTCTGGGGAACTTGGATTACCTACATAGGATATTTCCTTTTATACATAGGGTTGATGGCAATTATGTTTGATAAAAATTCAAGATTTGGCGAAGTGAAGAAAAAATTAGATAAAATTAAAGCGAAAAAAGCGAAATTGATGACGATTTTATTGTTGTTTTTGAGCGTTGGAACTTTCGCACAGCACAACCACGATCATGCAGCTCCAGGTCATCAGCATACAACTTCTGCTAAAAAGGCAGCACCAATAAAAATGCCGACGGAAGCTGAAATTGATACTTTTTTGACCAAAATAAAAGTGAAGCCAGAACACGCGGCTAAATTTGGTCGTTTGGTAATTCAAGATGACGGCGGAAGGATGAAGCCAATCAATACTTTTTCGTCTGAATTACTTCGAAAAGTGAGCCACAGCGATACATATAGAGGATTAAATTCTGATCAAGTTTTCTTGTCAATGTCACAATATCCTGAGTTTTGGGTAAATATTCCTTTTATTTTTGTGGAGAAACACAATGACAGCTTGCATAAAATTTTGGGAGTGGAAAGCAAGGCGAAATATGTCTCGTTCATCAACTTTTTTGACGAACAAGGAAATTATAAATTGTCTCCTTATTTAGATGAAGCGCAAAAAGCGGCAGTTCCGAATAAATTTCAGACTGATTTTATTGAAGTGGATAAAAAAGTAGTGCTTTTGAGCGCGGCTTTGAGCAGAAGAATTTTGAAAATTTTTCCGGTTCCGTTTGATAAAGGAAATAAATGGATTTCACCTTTAGAATTAAATGAATCTGGAATTACAGGCGTGGATTCAACTTACACAAAAAATGTGCTTCCGGCTTACATCGGATTTTTAGATGAAGCAAGAACTACTGGTGGTTACAAACAAGCTGATGAAGTTTTAAGTAGCATTGAGCTTTTCCAGAAAAAATACGGAAAAAATGTACGTCCGAGTGATGAAAAAATCAATTCAGAAATTATGTATAACAAGTATGATATCTTCAAGAAATTGTACTATTTATATATGATGGCCGGAATTTTCATGTTGCTTTTTACAATCGTAAAGATTTTCAAAAACAACAAATTCATTAATTACACGGTAAAATTCTTCCACATTTTAATTGCATTTTTCTTCGTCTTGCACACCGCAGGATTGATTGTGCGTTGGTACATTTCTGGGCACGCGCCTTGGAGTGATGCTTATGAATCAATTATTTATGTGGGTTGGGCAACAATGTTCTTCGGATTGGCTTTTGGGCGACAGTCACAATTGACAGTGGCTTCCACGGCTTTTGTGGCATCGATGATTTTGATGATCGCACATTGGAACTGGATGGATCCAGCAATCGCTAACTTGCAACCGGTTTTAAATTCATATTGGCTGATGATTCACGTGGCGGTTATCGTGGGAAGTTACGGACCCTTAACATTAGGAATGATTTTAGGATTAGTTTCATTGTTATTGATGATTTTTGCCAATAAAAATAACAGCAAAAAATTAGAATTAAGCATAAAAGAAATCACTTACATAACTGAATTAACCTTAACTGTTGGTTTGGTAATGTTGACTATCGGAAACTTCTTGGGTGGTCAATGGGCAAACGAAAGTTGGGGACGTTATTGGGGATGGGATCCAAAAGAAACTTGGGCTTTGATCAGTATTATGGTTTACGCATTTGTAATTCACGCAAGATTGGTTCCTGGATTAAGAGGAACTTGGATTTTCAATGTATTTAGTGTGTATGCTTATTATTCGATTATGATGACTTATTTTGGAGTAAACTTTTACTTGACAGGTTTGCACTCGTATGCGAGCGGAGATAAAGTAGTTACGCCTAATTTCGTTTTCGTGTCTTTTGGTATTATAACCTTGATTTCGATTTTGGCTTACATCAAGCAAAAAAAATATTTAAGAAGTTAAATACTTACTATAGAAAAACCCATAATTTGATTATGGGTTTTTTATTTAACAAAAGTTTAGACGGAAGGAATTTCCTAATTATCTAATTTTATAAAAAATAAAACAATGAGAAAAATAGCCTTCGCCTTTGCGCTCATAAGCTGTTTTGCTTGCCAGCAGAACCAGGCACAAGAGAAAAAAGCAAAAGCACCAACACAAAAAAATAAAACAATGGGCAAAGAAAATATCTACCAGTTTAAGGTAAAAGACCTAGAAGGAAAGGATTTCGATTTCGCTTCTTTGAAGGGAAAGAAAATACTGATTGTCAATACCGCTTCAAAATGCGGATTAACGCCGCAATACAAAGATTTGCAGGCGATTTATGATCAGTATAAAGACAAAAACTTTGTAATCGTAGGTTTTCCTGCTAACAATTTTGCTTCTCAAGAACCAGGAACGAACGAAGAAATAGGTGCTTTCTGTCAAAGAAATTATGGCGTGACCTTTCCGATGATGGAGAAAATTTCCGTGAAAGGCGATGACATGAACGAAGTTTACAAATTCCTAACGCAGAAATCTAAAAATGGATTGCAAGATTCAGAAGTAGAGTGGAACTTTCAAAAATACCTCATCAATGAAAATGGGGAATTGGTAAAAGTGATTTCTCCAAAAACATTGCCGACAGATCCAGAAATTGTAAACTGGGTTAAAGCATAAAGACTTTCAAAATTTTATATACTAAGGCTTTCAGAATTCAAAACTCTGGAAGCTTTTTTATTTTAAGATCAGCTGCATCAGTTGTACGTCCAGCCATTTTTCAAATTTATGTCCGGCTTCTCGCAAAACACCTGATTTTTCAAAGCCGAATTTTTCATGAAAAGCAATACTTCCGACGTTTTCTGCATCAATCAATCCAATCATTGTATGTAGTTTTTGGGTTTTGGCTGTATCAATCAGTTTAGATAAAATTTGTTTTCCTATTCCTTTGCCAGAGAGTCCATCTTTTACATAAACAGAATGCTCAACGGTAAATTTATAGCCGATTTTCACACGGAAATCGCCATATGTCCCAAACCCTAGAACGTTCTCTTTTTCGTCAACAGCAACCAGAATCGGGAAGCCGTGAGCCTGTTTTTCTTCAAACCAAGTCAGCTGGTCGTTCAAAGTCCGGACGTCATAATCATAGATGGCCGTTGTGTTTAGGATAGCATCATTTACAATTTCTAAAATGCCTTCTATATCTTCAATTTTTGCAAGTCTGATGCGGCTTTCCATGTCTTGATTTTTTTCACTTCCAAAGATAGAAAAACTTGCCAAGAATGTACGGAAAGCCTTTGTAATTTGTACCTTTGATGTATTGAAATACTACAGAATGATTTATCCAAAAATACCTCTGGCACAAAGCATACTCGAAATCTGCAAGGCCAAAGGACTTACCGATATCGTAATCTCTCCAGGTTCCAGAAATGCCCCGTTAACTATTGGTTTTGCTAACAATCCCGACTTCAAATGCTACAGTATCGCTGATGAAAGATGTGCAGCTTTTTTTGCTTTGGGAATGGCACAGCAGACCAAAAAGCCGGTGGCAATCGTTTGTACTTCAGGTTCTGCGTTGCTGAATTATTATCCTGCAATTGCAGAAGCTTTTTACAGTCAGATTCCTTTGGTGGTGATTTCAGCCGACAGGCCTCATGATAAAATTGATATTGGAGACGGACAAACCATTCGCCAAGAAAATGTATACGCGAATCATATCCTTTACAATGCCAATTTAACTGAAGTAGCGTCGCAGGAAAACGACCTTAAAATTGCAGACGCCATAACTTTGGCAACAGTCAAAAAAGGCCCAGTTCATATCAATGCTCCCTTTGAAGAACCTTTGTACGAAACGGTTTCTGAACTTTCGATAAATCCGGTTATTTCAGAAACTACTTTTGAAGGCCCGAATTCTGAGGAAGATATAAGCTCATTTATTTCACAATGGAATACTTCTAAAAAGAAATTAGTTTTGGTTGGAGTCAATGACCCTTATGCTATTGACGAAGAAATCATACACCATCTAGCCAATGATCCATCTGTAGTTGTTATGACCGAAACGACTTCTAATTTGCACCATCAGAATTTTATAAACAATATCGACACTATAATCACGCCTTTCACAGACGATGATTTTAAAGACTTCCAGCCAGAAATTTTATTGACTTTTGGTGGAATGGTCGTATCGAAAAGAATTAAAGCTTTTTTAAGGAAATACAGGCCCAAAGCACATTGGCATATCGATACGCTGAGAGCATATGATACTTTTGGCACATTGAGCCAACATTTTGTAGCAGAACCTAACGAATTTCTGAAGCAATTTCTATCAAATTCTACCGTAATTTCCGACTATAACCAAAAAGCGCAGAATTTAAAGAAGTTTAGGAAAGAAAAGCATGATTTATACCTTTCTAAAATTCCATTTTCAGATTTTACTGTTTTTGAAAAAGTAATTCCGAGCCTTCCAAAAAACAGCCAGCTACAGATCAGCAACAGTTCTGCGATTCGATATGCCCAATTGATTGATATCGATCCGACAATTGCTGTATTTTGCAATCGAGGAACAAGCGGTATCGACGGAAGTACCTCAACGGCAATAGGAGCTGCGCTGGCAAGCGGACAAGAAACCATCTTGATTACTGGAGATGTAAGCTTTTTGTATGACAGCAATGCATTGTGGAATACTTACATTCCGAAAAACTTTAAGATAATCTTGCTTAATAATGGAGGTGGAGGCATTTTCAGAATTCTTCCAGGACATCAAGAAACGCCAGTTTTCAATACCTATTTTGAAACTTCCCATTGCCTGACTGGAGAACATTTGGCTAAAATGTATCAATTTGATTATTTTACGGCAAGTGATGAAAGTAGTCTAGAAAACAGTCTAGGAGAATTTTATGCAAGCGAAAGACCTTCAATTCTTGAAGTTTTTACGCCGACATTAGAAAATGACAAGATTTTATTGCAGTATTTTAAGGAATTGGTCTAGAGTTTAATTAGAGGTTTTAATCGCATTTAAGTTTTTGAAAAATCGATAAACAATATAAAGTATCGCAAGAATATTAATTACGTTCCAAATGTTAATGCCGATTGCAGAGATTTTTTGAAGTAAAGTCATGCTTTCAAAACTCCAATATTCGCCTTTGCTTTCATCATAAAAATCATCATATCCCATCAGCAATAGGCCAAAAATCATATATACGATAATATCAATCGCAATAATGCTCAGGCCTATAATAAATTTTCTAAAAGAGAATGTCAACTTACTCATGTTGTATTTGAAATGAGCAGTAAATATAAGAAATGCAAAGTCTTGTTTCTTAATTTTAAAGAAGTAGCCCAATTTATGGGTAACATTTGTACCTTTGGCCTCTGCAACTTAGAAACTTTGCAACTTTAAAAAATGATTGAAATAGGAAAATATAATACGTTGACAATTGACCGAGATACACAAGTCGGTTTGTTTTTGACGGATGGAAAAGAAGACGTTTTACTGCCTAATAAATATGTGCCGAAAGTATTCGAAATAGGTGAAGAGATTACTGTTTTTGTATATCTTGACCACGAAGAAAGACCTGTGGCTACAACTCTAGAGCCTTATATACTGCTGAATGAATTTGGACTTTTAAGAGTGAATTACACCAACCAAATCGGTGCTTTTATGGACTGGGGAATGGAAAAAGACATTCTCGTTCCGTTTAAAGAACAAGCTCGTCCGATGGAGAAAGGAAAACGCTATCTCGTCTATCTTTATATGGATGAGAAAACGAATCGTTTGGTCGCTTCGAGCAAGACAAACCAATTCTTGAATAACGATAATCTTACTGTTGAAGTAGGCGAGGAAGTCGATCTGATCGTTTCTCACATTACAGAATTGGGAATCAACGTTATTATCAACGAGCAGCACAAAGGCTTGATTTATAAAGATGAAGTTTACGATGATGCTATCCGTACAGGCGATAGGCTTCGCGGATACGTCAAGGCAATCCGTCCAGATAATAAGATTGATGTTGCTTTGCAAAAGCAAGGTTTTGAAGCCGTTGAGCCCAATGCAGAAAAGATTTTAGATGAGCTTCGTGCCAACAGAGGTTTTCTTCGCTTGAACGATGTTAGCCATCCTGAAGATATTAAGACTGTCTTAAAAATGAGCAAGAAAACATTCAAGAAGGCTATTGGCGTGCTGTATAAACAGAAACAGATTGAGATTAAAGAAGATGGAATCTACTTGGTAAAAGAGTAATTAAAGCATCAATATAAACTATACGAACGCTTTCTTTTCTAAGAGAGCGTTTTTTTATTTTTCGTTTCAAAAGCTATTAACTTCAAATTAAGGTTTATATAAAAACTATTTTATACATTTGTATATACAAATATTGTAAGATTTGAAACGTTCGGATTTTATTAAAACAGTAACAGGAGGAATAGCTATGGCATCATTACAGCCTTTTTATAATTGGACACAAGAGTTAAGCGAAGAAGATATAAAACATCCCGTATTGTTCATCGGTCATGGATCGCCAATGAACGGGATCGAAGACAATGAGTTTTCACAGAATTGGGCGAAGATGGGGAAGGAGATTCCAAAACCAAAAGCCGTTCTGGTAATTTCGGCACATTGGCTGACACGAGGGACGCACATTACGGCCATGAATAATCCGAAAACCATCCATGATTTTGGAGGATTTCCGCAAGCTCTTTTTGACGTACAATATCCAGCAAAAGGAAATCCAGAATTGGCCGAAGCAACGGCAAAGCTGATCCATTCTACCGATGTTGGATTAGACCATGACTGGGGATTGGACCACGGAACTTGGACCGTCGTACGACATATGTATCCCGATGCTGACATTCCGGTATTACAATTGAGCATTGATTATGGAAAGCCTGCACAATACCATTACGATTTGGCAAAACAGATTGCCTCATTGCGAAAAAAAGGCGTGCTCATCATAGGAAGCGGTAATATGGTACACAACCTTCGTATGGTGGCTTGGAATAAATTACAGGAACCCGAATATGGTTTTGATTGGGCAATTGAAATGAATCAAGTTTTCAAAGATAAAATCGAAAACCGCGATCACAAAGCATTGATAGACTATGAAAGCCTCAACAAAGCATCAAAATTAGCCATCCCGACGCCAGATCATTACTATCCGCTGCTGTATTCGCTTGCCTTGCAAGACAATCAAGAAAATACGACCTTTTTTAACGATAAGCTGGTTGGAGGCTCATTAAACATGACTTCCGTGAAAATAGGCTGATTATCTTTCGGCTGTTTCCAACTGAAGGACTAGTTTTTGGTATTTTCGGCTTAAAGAAAACATCTTTTCTGCAGCAATCATGATAATTACCGGAATTAAGAAATACTCAGCAAGATTCTCTACATACAACAAATAAGTTGTAAGAATAAACAATCTTGAATATTCAAGATAATAAATCCATTTTCGTTGTTCTAACAGAGCGCCGCAGTTGATCAGCGTAATCATGATAAAGGAAAGCCCAAATATTTTGTCATAAAAGCTTAAATTCCCAAAGTAATACGTAAAACCAGTCAGAACGATAGTGCTGATAGCCAATTGTATGTAAAGGTAATTCCTGAATTTTAGGCGATGGCTCCTGTCGGTTTTATCTTGAAGGAATTTTTTCTCCAACATCGGCCGGATATCTTGGTCCATTGCAGCTGGACTTCCAAATACCGCATTCCAGCGCGCTTGAAATCCTTTGGAGCGTTTCCAAAGCTCATAAATTTCAAAATAATAATGAAAATGCTGCCATAAGAAACTGTAGCTTTTCAGTGGATGTGTCAGTCCGTACTTAGGTTTTTCTTCTTCCTCCTGAAACGTGCCGAAGATCCTGTCCCAAAAAGTAAACATATCGCCATAGTTTTTGTCCAGGTATTTTTCATCAGAAGCATGGTGTACGCCGTGTATAGAAGGCGTCACGAAAACATATTCCAGCCATTTAATGCGGCCGATGACTTGTGTATGCGTGAAAAACGAATACGCTCCATGAACGATCAGCATCGTGATGACCATTTTCGGATGGAATCCTAAGAAAGGAAGAATGCACCAAAATCCGGTTCTGATAATTGCTTGAAAAGTGGTAATCCTTGCGGCGGCCGTAAAGTTAAATTCTTCACTATGGTGATGGACAATGTGTGCGGCCCAAAAAAAGTTTACTTCATGCCCAAGCCTATGATACCAATACCAAACAAAATCCGTGGCGAGGATTAGTCCTACCCAAATCAAAAAAGTGCTCGGGATATCAAAGATTCTGTAATGTTCGTAAATATGATAAAAAAGCTGGTAGAAGCTTGCCGCGATAAAAAGATTGATGAGCCGTTCTGCCAATCCGATGCTGATATTCGAAACCGAGCTTTCATAATTGAATATTTCAGGACGTTTTCTACGTTGTGCCAATTTGTATTCTAAATATACGAAGAGGAAAAAGGCAGGCATCGCAAATGCCAGAAAATTAATGTTTTCCATAATTCTTTTTTGAAAATTAGTATTCTAAATAGCTCATTTTTAAAGCTTTTCTAGAGTAAAGTTATCAAAAAAAGTTTCAAAGATCGTAGTACGACTTATCAACCGCTGTTGATAAATAGCCTAAATTTTGGGCTGATTTACGGAAAGAAGAAAAATTAAAAACATTCGCTGAACATTAAGCAAAAGATGCTTTTCAAAATTAGGGATTGCTCAATTTCTGGAAGGCAAAATTTAACAGTTTTTCTATTTTATTTCAATATGGGAATTAATTTCTAGTAACGCATCGATGAAGGCTTGTTTCTTTTTTGGAGAAATATAGATGTCATCATATTTGTTGTATTTTATGATGAGTCCTTTCGAACCCAAACCCGGTTTTAGGTTCGACTGAATCATCCAGCCCTTTTGATGTTCGATCGTATGGATTCTGTAAATATCAATCTTTCCTCTGATTGGTCCAGATTTGTATTTTAAATAAGAACCTTCTAGGCGATAATTAGTATCCACTAAAATCCAGATAAGCAATGTAGCACAAACAGCACAAATGATAATCGGAATAAAAACAGTTCCTTCAATGTCGTTAGGCGTCATAAAAGGAAGAGCAATTAGGAAGGCTACCACAAGCCATAAAAGCGAAACTGTAGGAATATGATAGTCGGTATTAAATTTTTTCATGTCTTAAATTTAGGAAAATATATAAAACAAAAAAATTCGGGATTGAAAAATCCCGAATCCTTCTTTTAAGATAGAAGTATTAAACTCCTAAATCTTTTTTAGTTTTTTTCTGAAGGGCATCTTTGTGCAATAAGACAGAAATTGCTTTTAATCTCAAATAAGGAACACTCATGTAAACGTAACCGTCATTTCCTAGGTTTTTCGTTCCCCATGAATTTTTTACTTTGTAATAAATGTTTCCGTTTTGGTCTTTTACTCTCCCGACAATATGCATCAAGTGATCATCAGTTGTATTGTAATTTTCAAATTCTTGCTGGCGGAATTCTGGTGTGATTTTTTTCTCCGGCTTGATTTCGGTCAAGATTGTTTTTTCATCGGCATCGTTTTCAGGAACTACGGCAATTCCGTTTCTTCCAGAAAAAGTCTTTTCGCTCACATCAGCATCCAAAGCCAAGGTATACCCTTTGTCTAAAGCATTGTCTATATTCTGTACAAATTCATCCAGTGGCATGTTGTAAAAGCTTCCGTTAGAGAAATTATCTGGAATATCCAGGATAAATGTCTTGTAATACGGCTCGTTTGTGAACGAAGTAATCGTAATATAATCTTTCAAGTTCAGCTTGGTCATTTCCAAAAAGCTCTTTGGCGTATATTTTTTTCCGTCATAGGTAAATTCAGTTACATTAGCACCCATGTATTTGTCAAGGATTGCCTCAACATCCGTTTTCCATTTTGGATCTAGCTTTTTAGAAGGATCCGCATATTTCTTCAACAGATCTTCTAATTCCTTAGCCATTTTTGAGTGGTCATGCTTTGTAGCACTTCCTACCAATCCAGAATAAGCCGTCAAAGGAACGATACCAAATTCCATAGCGCTGTTGATTACGTCATGATTCAAGCCTCCTTCGCCAAATTGCGCTTTTCCCTGACGCATTACATAGTTCCAAGCCTTTTTCGGATACGTATTACGTACATTATACATTTCAGAAAGATCAATTTTCTTTCCTAAAACACGTATGATTTCGGCCTCTAAAAAAGAAGTAGAAGAGAAACTCCAGCAGGTTCCTGTAATGTCCTGAGAAATTACGGGAGTCGCTTCAATGTCTTTAATGGTTTGGAATTCATACTTTTGTGAGTAAGCCGAAAAGGCGAATGCTAGTAAGGCAATAGGTAAGAAAATCTGTCTCATTTATATTTTAATTTTTGTTTATTCGTAGTCTGTGAAAAATGATTTATTTTTACGCTAAAATAATATAAAAATGAGTTCAATAAACTGGGAAACTGTTAAAGATTTTGAAGATATAACCTATAAAAAATCAAATGGCGTTGCACGAATCGCGTTCAACCGTCCAGATGTGAGAAATGCTTTTCGTCCAAAAACCACTAGCGAGCTGTATCAGGCTTTTTATGATGCGCAAGAAGATACGTCGATTGGTGTTGTTTTGCTTTCTGCTGAAGGACCGTCCTCAAAAGACGGCGTTTATTCGTTTTGCAGTGGCGGTGACCAGAAGGCGAGAGGCCATCAAGGCTATGTTGGCGAAGATGGCATGCACCGTTTGAATATTTTAGAAGTACAACGACTAATTCGTTTTATGCCGAAAGTCGTGATTGCTGTTGTTCCAGGATGGGCAGTTGGCGGCGGACATAGTCTTCATGTAGTTTGCGATTTGACTTTGGCAAGCAAGGAACACGCGATTTTCAAACAGACCGATGCTGATGTGACCAGTTTTGACGGAGGTTACGGTTCTGCTTACCTTGCTAAAATGGTCGGACAAAAAAAAGCCAGAGAGATTTTCTTCCTTGGCAGAAATTATTCGGCACAAGATGCTTTTGATATGGGAATGGTGAATGCCGTGATTCCGCACGATGAGCTTGAAGATACTGCCTACCAATGGGCCCAAGAAATTTTAGAAAAATCGCCTACTTCTATAAAAATGCTGAAATTTGCCATGAACCTGACTGATGACGGAATGGTCGGACAGCAGGTTTTTGCTGGCGAAGCAACGCGTTTGGCGTATATGACCGACGAGGCAAAAGAAGGAAGAAATGCTTTCTTAGAAAAAAGAAAGCCTAATTTCGAAAAGAAATACCTTCCATAATCCACTTTTGCTGAACAAACCCCTCAATCTGAACCCGAATGGAATTTACCAACGAAACGATACACTTAGACTTGCTTCCCAAATTTGAGGAAGTACATTTTTCTTCATTGCATAAAGATTATATCAAGGTCGTTTATATCAATATTGCTATTGTCTTGCTGATTATAGCAATCGGAATTGGCGCTCTGATTTACTTTAACGAGGAAATGCAACAAAGTTTGGCCTATTTGATCTTTGGTATTTCTTATGTGGTTTTTGCTTTGGTCTTGTTTTTCAGTTCTGTAGCGTCTGTAAAAAGGCGTGCCTATGCCGTACGAGAAAAGGATATTTTGTATAAAAGAGGATTGCTCTCTACCACTACGACAATGATGCCTTTCAATCGGATTCAGCATGTAGCTATGCATGAAGGTGCTTTTTCTCGAATATACAACTTAGCGCAGATACAGATTTATACAGCAGGAGGAAGCACGAGCGATGTCAAGATTTCGGGAATAGAAAAAGAAAAAGCGGAAAGCATTAAAGAACTTCTGATGCAGAAAATCCAAAATCAAATCTAATGGAGCTTGATTTTAAGACGCCACAGCGCCAATCCGTTACGGGAATCATCATTATGTTTGCTGATACGTTCCAAGGCCTTATACGCGCCTTATGGGCACCGATTTTAGTGGTTCTTTTCAGGATGAAGTCCGAAAATTATCTTCTTATAGCTCTTGGATTCCTAGCTTTGGTCGTCTTGACCTTGGTGATTGGCTATTTAAAATACAGAAACTTTACTTTTTTTCTGGACGAAGAAAAGCAGGAATTTGTTCTAAGTAAGGGAATAATCAATAAGAGCAAAATTAATATCCAGCTTTCAAAAATCCAGCAGGTTAACATCAATCAGTCCATTATTCAGAAAATAATAGGTGTGTATAGCTTGGATATCGATACGGCTGGAAGCGATAAAAAAGAAATCAGCATACGCGCTATCGACCAAAGTTTGGCGCTCATCTTAAAAGAAAGATTGTTGGATTATGGCGATAAGGAAGAAGCTGTTTCTGAAGAAAAATCAGAAATAATTTCCAATACTAGCTCCAATACAAAACCCTTTATTAAAATAAGTTACGCTACTTTATTTAAAGTAGGAATTACATCCAATTACGGACGTACGATTGCACTTCTGATTACTTTCGCGATTACGCTTTACCAAAGTTTCAAAGATGCTATCAGTACTTTTGAAATCGACGAAACAACAGTTGATTCAGCTTTCGAAAAAAGCGCAGGCTATTTTTCGGCAGGAATTTTAGTGGCCGGACTTTTGTTCTTGGTGTTGCTGATCAATATCATCCGTACATTTATAAAACACTTCGATTTTGAGATGATCAAGCAGAAACAATCTTTGGCGATAACCTCCGGTTTGTTTGCAAAGAAAAATACGCTGTTAAATCCAGATAAAGTACAGATTACGTCCTACAGCCAAAATTATTTTCAGAAGAAGCTCAAGATTTTGGACATGAACATGAAGCAAGCTTCTAGTAACGAAGCCAAACAAGAGCAGAAAAAAAGCAACGTGATAGAAGTCCCAGGCTGTAATAGCTACGAAAGAGATGAAATTCTAAAGCTGATTCTTGGCAAAATTCCAGAAAAAGGAACTCCGATACGGCCTAATTTTCGCTATTTGATTTCCAGGATTTTTTCTGCGATCGTATTTTTAGGTATAATTTTTACGGTTTTAAACTTTTCGGAAGTTGAGAATATCACATTTTATATCCCTTTGATTTTTGTATATTTAGGTCTCGTTAGCAGCGTGATTTATTTCGGATTCAAAAATAACAGGCTCTATTCCAATGAAAACTTTGTGATACTCAAGCATGGAGCGTGGGATGTAGAGCATGAGATTATTGAGCCTTATAAAATACAGGCAATTACGACAAGGCAATATTTCTGGCATAAGGGAGCCGACGTTGGCCATCTGACATTGCATACTGCAGCAGGAGATGTACATTTTAAATTCGGAGATTTTACAAAAATAAAGCAATTAGTGAACTATTGGCTGTATCAGGTTGAGACATCTAAGCAAAATTGGATGTAACTTTGCCTTTCAAAAAGAAAACACTATTTACGAATAAACACTAAACATGAAACATTGGGTAGAAGCAGCACGTCTGCGAACATTGCCGCTTTCGGTATCAGGAATAATTGTAGGAAGCATGTATGCCTTGGCATATCCAACAGCAAATGTGCTAACGCCGACCGAAGTTTTTAACTGGCAGTTATTTGGCTTTGCCATACTGACAACACTCGGACTTCAGGTGCTTTCCAATTTTGCCAATGATTACGGCGATGGCATAAAAGGAACCGATAATGAAGATAGGGTTGGCCCAAAACGCGCCATACAGAGCGGCGTGATTTCTCCTGAAGCCATGAAACGAGCCATTATCATTACGTCTGTCCTGACTTTTATCTCGGCCGTTTTGTTGATTTATTTTGCGTTTGGAGAGAACAATATCGGCTATTCCATTTTCTTTTTGATTTTAGGCATTTTGGCTATTGCTTCCGCAATCCGCTATACGGTAGGAAATACAGCTTACGGCTATCGCGGTTATGGCGACCTTTTTGTATTCGTGTTTTTTGGATTAGTAAGCACGCTGGGCGTCAATTTTTTATATTCTAAAGAATTAGATTATAAGCTTTTCCTTCCGGCAATCGCTATTGGTTTTTTAAGTGTGGGAGTGCTCAACCTCAACAACATGAGAGATGAAGAATCCGATAGAAAATCAGGAAAGAATACCATCGTAGTAAAAATTGGCGGTGCAAAAGCCAAGAAATATCATTATTTTCTAGTTATTTCAGCTATGATTCTGGTGCTTGTTTTTGCAATTCTGAATAACTTTCAGTTTGACCAATACATTTTTATCGTAGCTTATTTCCCGCTGACAAGCCATTTGATCACGGTTTATAAAAATAAAGATCCAAGAATGCTCGATCCAGAATTGAAAAAACTGGCTATCAGTACGTTTCTTTTATCTGTGCTTTTATCGCTTTGTCTTATTTTCTTCCTATCGGATATTATTGTAAATAATTAAAAATCAGAATTATGAAAATTACTTTCTACGGACACGCAAGCCTCGGGATTGAAGTTGGAGGCAAAAACATCATAGTTGACCCTTATATCACGGCAAACGAACTGGCTAGCCACATCAAAATCGATGAGCTAAAAGCCGATTATATTTTAGTAACCCATGCCCACGGCGATCATACGCTGGATGTTGAGGCTATTGCAAAACGCACGGGAGCGACTATTGTTTCCAATGCAGAAATTGCAGGTTATTTCGAAAAAAAGGGATTGAAAAGTCATCCAATGAATCATGGCGGAAGCTGGAAGTTTGATTTCGGAACCGTAAAATATGTAAATGCCATCCATTCGAGTTCCTTTAACGACGGTACTTATGGTGGTAATCCTGGTGGTTTTATCATAGAAGGAGAACACAAAAACATTTATATTGCTGGAGATACAGCCCTAACGTTTGATATGAAGCTGATTCCGTTGCGAACCAAACTAGACTTGGCTATTTTTCCTATAGGGAATAATTTCACGATGGATGTAGAAGACGCGATTATTGCTTCTGATTTTGTCGAATGTGACAAGATTTTAGGCTGTCATTATGATACGTTTGGATACATAAAAATCAACCACGAAGAAGCCAAAAAGAAATTCTTTGATAAAGGGAAAGACCTGATGTTGTTGGAAATCGGCGATTCGATTGATATCTAATCATCATTATTTGATTGTCTTAGTTCTGATTTTGCAGAACTATTAACGAACTATTTTAAAATGCCTATACCAAAAATCTCGATTTTTTTACTGTTACTAATGGCTCAACCTGCTTTTTCACAGCAAGATGGCTATTGGGACAAAGATCGTGCGACTACAAAAGAGATTATCGTTTCGGCAGGAGACAGGATTACCGTAAAGACCGAAGACCTTCCGACTGGCACAACTGAAATCGTCTACAGGATCACACTTCTTGACGAAAACCAGCAGATGGCCAACAGCCTGACTTCTTTGCTAAAAGCAATTCCAGATCCCACTGGAATCAGCCAAGGTGCTGCAGGAGCAGTGTTTTTGACGTCTAAAATTTCTGGCGATGATAAATGCACGTATGGTATTTTTTCAAGCAATGCTCTTGCGAAAGAATATAAAGAAAAAGGAAAAACAGAGAATGCCTGCCTTTTTCAGAGTACTCCTGTAAATAAAGATGCAAGGCGTCTTTCGATGGACAAATCTTCCTGCCTGAAAGCAGGCATGGAGTATTTATGGTTTGGTTTTGAAAGTAAAAACTGGATCATGAAGCAGAAGATTATCTTAGAAGTCGTGCCTTGGGTCGATAATAAACTAAGTCGTGGCTGGACGACAGAAAATCGCCAGACAATTATCAAGCAGGTCAAAACATCGGAGTTGGCTAAAAAAATGCTCAACTCTGACGATTTTTCGCTTTGTATCCTTGAAAAAATGCAAAAGCAATACAAATTTCAAGAGTTTCAAAATCTTATGGTGATTGAAAAAGCAAAAGCCTTCAAGGATTTTGGAAACGCTTGCCTCTCTGAAAAGCCAGCCAATAAATCAATCTTGACATCAATCCGTTTGGATGCGTTGCACTATTTCAAAAATCGAAAATACGAACAAGCTATCGATTTATTGCAGACCGGAATTATTGAAAACGGTAATGCGACTGTTTTGGATTACAATGCCGTAGGTCAATATTATCTGTATTCAAAACAATATGATAAAGCGCTGAAAGCGTTGAAAGAAGGTGAGAAGATAGACGCTTCGGAATTGCTTGTCCAATTAAATATGGCACATGTTTATCTGCTAAAAGGTGATTACAAAAAAGCAAAGGAAATCCATAAAAAGTATAATGGGCAAAACGTAACGACAGCCCTATCTTGGAAAAACAAAACACAATCCGACTTTGAAGACTTAAAAAAAGCAGGATTCAAAAACGACGATTTCGATAGGATTATAAGACTTCTCGAAGATTAAAAGTACAAACAATGCTCAGAGCCTCCTATAAAAAGCATATTCTTGATTTTAAGCGACCATCGGGTACATCGCGAGGTGTCATGACCCAAAAGGAGACTTGGTTTCTTATTTTGGAGGAAAATGGCAAAACGGGAATAGGCGAGTGCGGTATCTTGAGAAGTCTAAGTGCAGATGATAGACCCGACTATGAAGAAAAGCTGCAATGGGCCTGTGAAAATATCCATCTCGGAAAAGAGGCACTTTGGGAATCGTTGTTAGAATTTCCGTCCATACAGTTTGGAGTAGAAATGGCATTCCAGTCGTTGGAGAGCGAAACGCCTTTTTTACTGTTTCCTTCTGACTTTACAAAAGGCAAAAAAAGCATTCCAATCAATGGCTTGGTTTGGATGGGAGAACCTGCTTTTATGAAGGCACAAATTGAGGAAAAATTGGCGCAAGGTTTTAATTGTATAAAGCTTAAAATTGGAGCTATAGATTTCGAAAAAGAACTCGAATTATTACGTTTTATTCGTCAAAATTATGATGCTTCAACCATCGAAATCAGGGTAGATGCTAACGGAGGATTTTATTCAAATGAAGCTTTAAATAAATTAAATCAATTATCTGAATTTGAATTGCATAGCATAGAGCAACCTATACAAAAAAATCAGCATGACAGTATGTCAGAGCTATGTAAAGTGACTCCTTTTCCGATTGCTTTAGACGAAGAACTGATTGGTGTTTTTGGATATGCTGAAAAAGAAGCATTGTTGCAAAAAATACGGCCCCAATATATCATTTTAAAGCCAAGTTTGATAGGTGGTTTTAGAGGTTCAAAAGAGTGGATTTTGCTTGCTGAAAAATACAATATTGGCTGGTGGATTACCTCTGCTTTAGAAAGCAATATTGGCTTAAATGCCATTGCCCAATGGACATTTTTGCAACAGAATCCAATGCCTCAAGGTTTGGGCACTGGTGGTCTGTATACTAATAATTTTGATTGTCCTTTAGAAGTAAGTAACGGAGAATTAGTTTATAATCCTGCCTTAGACTGGAATATAGGTTTGCTTCTAGATAAATAACTACTGTTTCGTGATAATCGGTGCGCTTAAGCAGCTTTCAGGAATCGCGAAAGCATTAACTAAAGGCACAGCATTCTGCCTGATTTCCCAACATAACTGATTTACGGCTTTTCGTATCGCTTTTGTCTTTACGCCTTCCATATACCCTTGTTCGAGATACCAACTGGCATTTTTTTCGAGAGTTGACAAGGCATAGAGTTGGCAGAGTTTCTTCAGGATTGCTTTTGCGCCTTCGTCTTTCGTTTTTTCAACTTGAAGCTGAAACTGTTCCAAGACAATTCGTTCCAAATAAGCCTGACTCACATTAATCAAATGATGCTGGGCGATGTTAAAAGCATCAAATGAATCCAAGCCACTATCCAGCAGCTTTTTGATACGTTTTGCCGCAGAAGCCTGTATTTCCCTTTCACGGAACTGAAAAGCATGAATGTGGAAATCGCTATCAACCAGGTGATTTTCGTCTGTGTTTCGAGTTGCAAAAGGATTTTTATAGGTAATTGACGTCTTGGCCTGGTCTACGACATAATTAAAAAGGCTCAAGGCATTCATTTCGCCAAACTGATTTTTGAATTCTGAAAGACGGTTTTTGGCAACGAGATTCATCAAGACAGTATTATCGCCTTCAAAAGTGGTATAGACTTCCGTATCATTCTTCAAAGCAGCAAATCGATTTTCAGCCAAATAGCCTTTTCCGCCACAGGCTTCCCTGCATTCCTGTATGGTATCGCGCGTGTTCCAAGTAGAATAGGCTTTCATGCCGGCTGCCAAAGCTTCAATTTCCTGCATTTCCGATTCTTTTCGGTTTAGGAATCGTTGCGTAACATATTGCAGCGCAAAATGTATGACATAGGATTTGGCTAGATAGGGCATCAGTCTGCGCTGGTGCATTCTGTAATTTAAAATAGGAACTTCTGAGCCGCCTTGAGGGCCAAACTGACGTCTTTGGTCGCCATAGCGAATGGCAATTGTCAAGGCGGATTTAGCTGCCGCTAGTGCTGAACGCGGAATTCCGATCCTGCCGCCGACTAAAGTGCCGAGCATAGTAAAAAAACGTCGGTTATCACTGGCAATCGGGCTTTCAAATTGTCCTTTGCTGTTTATAGAAGCAAAACGGTCGAGCATGTTTTCTTTCGGAATCACGACATTGTCAAAATAAATAATTCCGTTGTCTACACCGTTCAGTCCCATCTTTAGACCGCAATCTTCAATAGTGACTCCTTCATGTACTTTGTTTTTTGAGTCTCGGATTGGTACTATAAAAGCATTGACGCCATGATCTGTTCCGTCAATAATCAATTTAGCAAAAACAGTGGCCATCTGTCCGTCGCGAGCCGCATTCCCGATGTATTCTTTTCGTGCTAATTTATGCGGCGTATTGATCGTAAAGGTTTTTGTCTTGTGGTCATACGTCGCTGTGGTTTCAAGCGATTTTACGTTAGAACCGTGATTCGTTTCGGTCATGGCAAAACAGCCAGGAAGATTGAGCGTTCCGACTTTTTTCAAATATTTCGCATAATGTTTTTCGGTTCCAAGTGATTGGATGCTCATGCCCCAAAGTCCAAACTGCACGCCAAACTTGATGACAAGGCTCAAATCGTGATAGCTTAAAGTTTCCATGATAGAAAAATAAGCTTCTACATCGTCTTGGCCGCCATGAGCTTTAGGGTAGGCAGTAGATCCCAAGCCTTCTTTTGCCAAAATTTTGCACCATTTCAAAACTTTTTCGCGATAGACTTCAATATCGGTCGATTCCTCATATTTAAAAGCGGGACGGCTGATAATCTTTTTGACCTTATTGATCGTTTCGGCCTGATTTCCATCAAGTATTTCTGTGAGTTTTTCTACAGAGAAAGTCGCTTCGGTAGCGTATTTTGAAGTAATGGTGTCATGTCTTTCTTTGAAGACATATACGGCTTCGTTGCTGATGATTCCTAATGATTTTTCTAAATTTTGAAGATAGAAGTAGAGCGGCTTTAGCTTTTCATTGCTGATTTTAGGATCGTCGAGCAGGGCTAATTTTATGGAGATATCTGTCAGCAATTCCTCTTCGCTGTCTTGATTTACGGCTCTTTTGATACGTTCTTTCCACTCCTGTAGTTCGGTTCTTGACGGCGGACTGTCGATATTTATTTTAGAAAGAAGTTCTTTTTTGTCTGCTTTTGTCAGCCAGTCTTGGGTGTTGATGGATTCCTTAAGCAGGTTTGTTTCTTTTTCTGTCAACACATCATCAGACCAAGCGATATAAAATATAGGAAGGAAGGAATTTAAAATTGGATTTGTCATAATGGAATAATTTCTAAAAAAGCTGTGTAATTTCTAGCCCTTTAAAATTAAGCAATTATGATCGGATAAGGTTTAAATGTATGTTAATTAAGAATTTTTCTGTTGGTATTTTCTCAAAGATTCCAAAGCCTGATGCTGTACTTTTTTATGAAGGAAGGAAGACCATCCCAATAGCAAGCCGGTTGTTCCTAAAGCTTGTTTTGCCCAATTCCAGAAATCAAACGAATCGGTGTGTTTGATAATCAGGCCGTCCTTAAATTCAAAGGAAGCCTTTATTTTGTTGATTACTTTTCGGTTGGTTTTTGTGAAATGGTAAATCGCGGTCCATTGTGCCTTTCCTTTTTGCGCATCGGCCTTGATGTCGGAGAATTCTACTTTCAGGTTTCCTTTAGCCTTTTCAATCAACATATACCACATATCCGAAGCGTCTTTTCCTTCGAGTTTTCCGAAAGCAGGATCTTCAAAAACGATATCTGGATGATAGCAGCTTGCCATCGTTTCTGCGTTTTGGGCTGCAAATGCCGCATAGAATTCTTCAATAATCTGTTCGTTGGTGTTCATGCTTGGGATTTTGAATCATTAAAAGTAGGCAAAAAAAGACAATCGTTTACGGAGTATATGCATCTGTCCAATCAGTCGAGCGAATAGCTGAAACTTTATTTTCGTTATTTAGCGTTACCTGAAGTTCTTTTTGCGCAAATTTTCTCTGGTAATCTGCCTTATATCTGAAAACAAGTGTATTGTCAGAATTGTTTTTGATAACCTCAACCAATCTAATATCTTCAAACTGCCCATATTTTATCGAAAATTTTCTGCAGGTGCTAGACAGTTTTTCTAAAGTCGTATTTTGGATTACCTTGTCGGTAGCTTCTTCTTTTGTAAAAGGCTTGAACTTAGAAGTGTTGCATGCATTCAATATCCTTTTTCCTAAATCATACGCCCTGCTTTTTTGAGACGGGCTTACTTGCGAAAGTTCTAGTTTGGCTATTTTAGGTGCCGATGGCTTCGATTTGCAGGCTGCAAGAACAGCAATGCAGAGCAGCAGCAGGAATAATTTTTTCATAGTGTGTTTCTTTTTCTTCTTTTTCAAAGTTTTTTATTTGGTAAAAGGCCAACCTCAAGAAGCTGGCCTTAAACAAATAAAATTTAATTCTTTGGCTTTTTGATTTCGACAGACGCATCGTTTTTAGAAACGTTCACGTCTGTTTTGCTCTCGCCATCTTTTGTGTTTACTTGAACACCGTCTTTTCCGACAGAAACGGTAGTTCCATCACTATCTTGCTTTTCAGCATCGGTTTTAGGCGACGGAGTCGGAGTTGGGTTTTCTACAGGCGGCGTCTCCGGAACTGGATCAGGAGTTTTTTTGTCTTCTTTACAGGAAGCAAACGCTAGCAACGCTATGGCTCCCAATGCAATAAACGATTTTTTCATTTTAGTCTATAATTTTAGGTTATTATTGTTTTCAATGTACTCATTTTAACTTAAAATTGCTAGAATATATTATTTTATTTCTAAAATTTAAGAAGATGTTAGGAATTGCTCTGCAAGCAATTCATACGATTTCTTGCGGTCTTCAAAATTTTCTGCTATGGTGGCGACCATGATTTCATCGGTTTCATACTCGTCGGCAATTTTTTCGATGGCGGCCTTGAGCTTTTCTGGAGTTCCTGCAATATAACGCCCTTTGTTATAAGCAATCCGTGCTTTCTGCTGCAACGTATAGCCCATATTTTTTATTTCTTCAAAAGAAGGAAGTTCTCCGGCAGCACCCGCTTCAATATGCAGCATTCGATAATCGAATTCCGTAATCCAATTGGCAATCTTTTGTTCGTCTTCAGAACAGAAGGCAAAGATCCCGACATTTACTTTCGGTTGTTTCAGCTCGGCAGAAGGCTTAAAATTCTGGCGGTAGAAAGCCGCGACCTCTGGGCCTCCATCAGGATTGATAAATTGAGCAAACGACAATGCCATTCCGAAATGGGCTGCAAATTGAGCGCTGCCGCCACTGGATGTCAAAATCCATAAATCTGGAATTTCTTCCGGACATGGATACGATTTTACTTTTTCATGTACCGTATCGGCTAGGGCTTCATTCCTCAGAAAGGCTTGGACATCGATCAATTGCTGGAAAAATTCTTTTTCGCTAAAGGTATTAGAAGGATTGAGCAGGTGAGACGACAGCCTGTCGCCGCCAGGAGCACGTCCGATTCCTAAATCAATTCTTTTCGGGAAAAGCGTTTCCAACAGTCCGAAGTTTTCGGCCACCTTGAAGGCGCTGTGGTTGGGAAGCATGATGCCGCCCGAGCCAATCTTTATGGTTTGTGTCTTTGAAGCCAAAAACGGAATCAATACTTCGGGAGCCGTGCCGGCAACCATCTTAAAGTTATGGTGTTCTGAAACCCAATAGCGGGTGTATCCTAGTTTTTCTGCTAATTGTACTAATTCGCCGGATTCTTGCAACGTTTGTTTTGCTGTTCCGTTTCTCCTGATCTGAGATTGGTCAAGAATGCTTAATCTGATATTTTTCATACTTGTAAAGGTAAGAAACTAATCACTTTTGACGGTTTCTGCCAAAGGCTGCAAGGTGTTATTTTTTTCCTAAAAATTTCCAATGTTAAGTTTTTGCCAGAAGTGAAAACTTAACATTGGCGCATCTATTAATGGTTTAAATTTGTTAACGTTAAATTTACAATACCGTAATTTTAACGAAACATGAACACTATTTCCAGAATCTCAAAATCATTGTATAATACTAATCGATAACCCTATGAGTCAAATAGCCGAAAACAATCCAGAAAACGCCCCTGAGAAAAGCCAAGATACTCCAAAAGCCACAGCTACTCCAGTTGCAAAGCAAGAGAGTCCAAAACCTGCTTCAGCTCCAAGAGCTAGAGCGCCAAGGCCAGCCGCTGACACGGCAGCGAAAACTCCTGCAGCTAAAACTGCGCCTACAGCCAAACCGGCACCCTCAAAAACAACAACTACAGCGGCTAAAACGGCTGCCGCTAAACCAGCCGCTGCAAAGCCTGTTGCTACGACAACAGTAAAAAAAGCAGCTCCAGCGGCGACCAAAGCAGCGCCAAAGGAAAATACAGAGGCTAGTGCAAAAGAAATTGAAAACGCAATAACGCCTGTCCAAGATAATCAAGCGAATACCGAAGAAGCAGTACAGGAGGAAAAGAAAAACAAGAAAAAAACTAAAAAGATGAAAGAAAAAGAAAAAGCCAAGGCTAAAAAAGACAAGGAGAAAGCAAAAGCTAAAAAGGCAAAACTAAAAGAGAAGGAAAAAGCCAAGGCTAAAAAGAAAAAAGATAAGGAAAAGAAAGAGAAAGCCAGAAAAAAAGCAAAAGCTAAAAAAGTAGCGAAAGCTAAGGCAAAAGCAAAATCCAAAAAGAAATCGAAGAAGAAAAAATAAAGGAAACAAAAAACCGATGACTAGTAATCATCGGTTTTTTATTTATATGTATTATTACTCTATTTTTTGTTCGTCAAAGTTAATAATTCTCTTTGTTTTTTTTCGGATGTCGTATTGCGCCCAAACACCGTTTAGTTTTTTTGCATTACACTCAAGTGAAATGCGAAATTGCCCATAATCTGCTATAATTTTTCTGTCTCTGTAGTCGTAAATTGAACCGCTTGTTTCACGCCATTGGCTGATTACTTTTTCGTTTTTGTCGTTTTTGTAAATAAACAAGTCTTGCCACATTGGGTGATAGTTTGACCAAGTCAAAAGCATTGTCCATATACCCACAAAAAAATATGGAATTGCGATTATTGTCAGAAGCCCGAATGTTGTCCACTTAAATATTTTATTGTCAAGTCGTCTAATTTGTCTGAACAAAATAATAAATAGCAACAACAATAAAACTATTGTTATTGATGTCGCAATAGTGTCAGTAGTAACGTTTAAAAACTCAAAAGGTGTTCCGAAGAAAAACGCAGTCGTTAAAAAAAACAGTCCGAGAAATACTAAAGCTAACTTTTTATTCATTGTTTTTGTCTGTTCGTTGTGTTATCACGGTTTTGCTACTAACGGTTTGCAGATTGACGTTCGGACGGGTTTTACTCTGAAACTTCCTCTCGAAGTCTAAACCACAAATTTAGCATAATGTCCATACGAAGCGTGTCCCCATCTGATGTAAAACCACCATTACAAGTAGTGTTTTTAATCAAGGTAATTGCATAAAACTGGCCCCAACAACTTTCAATATGCCGTCAAAGCGTTTCCAAACTCTAAAATATCTAAATTTTCCTTCTAAAGGCGTTCCCATCATTTTTCCTTTCGCTGTCATTGTAACGATTGAAAGCGCAGTGTCGCCCATTATTCTAATGTCGTCAATTTCTGTTGAAGCGTCTTCAATAATCATCGTTTTTGCTTTATGTGAGTTCAAGTCCATTTCTTTAGTTAGAATTTGTCCTGTCGGAGCAACTGCAACCAAATCATCGTGCAATAGTTGGTCAAGTTGGTCCACATTGCTTACAAGTTGAGCCGAAAAAAGTTTGTTTTCCGCTTCAACGACATTTTCTCTGGTGATTTCTGTTTTATCCATATTCTGATTTGTTTGTTGTCGTTTCGTCAATCGTTACAATCGTGTTAGATGATTGTCTGTCCGTGATAATTTCTAAAAGCCAACTAAGGACTATCCGTCTGACAAATTATAAATTATAAGTTATAATTATATTTAGCAATTAGTTAACGTATCGTGATCCAATCTGCTTTAACACTGCTATCTTTTACTTTTCCAGGAGCTTCTGTGTTTTCATAAACTCCAATCGGATGGTCAGGATCTTCCATGAACACAAATTCCCAATCGTTTTTTTCTTCGTATAAAAATTCCCAGCTCATCATAAGATTTTGATATAAAGGAATGTTTGGATAAATCGCTTGTATTTCTTTTATAGAAGCGTTCGGATACAGTCCATCAGCAGTTCTTAAGTCTTTATGTATGGCTACTATGGCAAGCAATAAGTTCGTTTCCTGTTCCGGAACAAGAGCCATGACAGGCTTATCTTTGAGATAATAGATAAAAGCATCGCCGCCTCCGTCATATCCAAAATCGAAGGGATCGCATCTTTTTATAGACAAGCCTTTTAAATGTTTTTCGGCTTCTTGCAACGGCATGCCTATTTTTATTGGGCCGAGATGACATTTTTCAATCCTAAATTCATCAAAATGAAAGCCTTCTTCTGGCTTGCGTAAAGCAGTTTCGCTATTTTCAACGGTTTCAATTGTTTCAATCGTTTCGTCTTTTTGGATTTTTGCTTCTTCTTTACACGAAAATAAGAAAAGGCTAAAAAGAAGTAAGATAGTTTTTGAATTCATGATATATTGTCAATTTCTAGATGTCCAAATATAAAAATTTTGACCTGATCTTTCTGACAATCTCTAATTTTACTACTAATTAATTGTCTAATGTAATGATAAACGAAATAGAGCTGGCCAAACGATTGAAGTCGTACGAACTTATTGCGTGAATGATCTGGGAGAAGAATCGACTACCTCTTCTTTGATCTCTCTTGGTATAGGTAATTCGTGATGTTATATGTCATGGCTCTTTTCGAGAATTGATTTACTGAAAAAATCTCCATTTGTAAGCGCATTGATTTCTAGCTTTCAACTTTCGACTTTTGACTTCCAAAGGTGTTTAATATGTACGGATGCGATGCGGCTTATCTTGCATAAGTATATAGCTAATCAATATGATAAAAGCCAACAGAAAAATTGCAGCAATGAACCTATTGTTGTTCTGGTGTCTATTATAGTAACGGACATAAGGCCTTTCTATAGGCCCATTAAGACATTCAGAAAAGGTATAGGTCTTTAAGCCAAAGATCTTTCTGACAGTTGTGCCTAATAAAAATCGGATAGTCGCACCTATGTAATTAAAGATGGGACGGGAGATTATATCATCAATCATTTCTGATACTGGTTTGAGATGTGAAATATACTATTTTATTCTGATTAATCGCCGCCGCATCCTCCGCAGCCGCCACAGCCACTATCTCCTCCAGAACATCCGCTTGCTCCAGAGCAGCTGCTGTCAAAACTGCCCGAAACATCGCCAAAATCGTCCCAATCTCCAAAAACAAAGACATCTACCGGATCAATCTGATTGGTCCTACGGTTGATTTCTTGGGCAAGTTCGGCATCGAGTTCCTTCAAGAGGTCGAAACGAAAATTAGACAGAAGAACCACATTGCCGTTGATGGCTTTTAGGATTTCGAATGATTTTTCGGCATTTCCTGTGGCTAATTCTTTTTCGAGTGCTGTAATTTCAGCTTGGATTTCCGTTCTCAGCTGCTTTCCTTTATGAGAATGCTGGAATCCCCAGAATATCTTTTGGAAAAGGTTCTGGTAAAAACAATTGTCAAGACGCGGACTATGAAACAGCAAGTGTTGGTATTCGCTTATAGATACAGAGTTTTGGTAGCCGATTCGGACCATATTGCGGAAAAGAATCTGCAGACTATTATCTTTTTTAAACGACTCAAGAAAAACAAACTCATGGAGTAATGGCTTGTACATAAAAAAATTTCGCCCTGCTTCTACATATTTATAAATGCGTATGTCTTCGTTTCTGTGCGGCTGCCGCTCTACTTCAAAAAGGTTGAGGGCCTGTTTAAGAACCAAGTCCATAAAAGTGCCTTTGAGCAGTTCGCGGATTGTGGCTTTTCTTCCATAAAGCAAGAGCTGGACTTCTGCAGGAGAGAGGTAGGCTAAGTGTTTCATTTGTTGAAGAATGAAGGTTTTTTAAGAATCCAATTTTGTTTGAGGTCGACCCGCTGGAATTTTGCACCCGAAAACCGGACATGGCTGGTCGGCCAAAGTGCTGTAGGAGGTACTGAACCAAAAACGGAGGCATAGAGTTGTTTGGTTTTTTCATACCAGTCGGTGAACTTGTCGCTTTCCTGCACGCCGCCTTTTGTAGGTCCGTGATGGATCTGTCTGCCTAAGGTATTTTGGCAGAAATCAATCCAATACGATTCGGTGTAAAGTAAGTGCAAATGCCAGACTTGGTCTATTTCGTCAGAAGGCGTAAGGGGATGTGTTGCGATGCAGAGCAAGGTCATGAATTTTTTGTATTCTTCGGTAGCCATTACAGAAAAGCCAATCGTCCAACCGTTTTCGCGTGCAAGCCTGTCTGTAAAAGTAAAGGAAGCCTCAGGATTATCTAATTCGAAGTTCTTGATCTTATCCCAGAGTAGTTGGTGTTCCTTAGTCATGAATGTCGGAATGTATTCACGCAAATTATTAAATTTTTTATAAAGACGTGTTTCTTCATCAATAAATTTTAGGCGTGATTGTTTCTTTCGGTTTAAATCTTCTCTTTAAATCGAATCAAGAATTATAAATACACGAAAATAATCTTAAATACGCAAATATAATAACTGTTGTTTTTTTAGGTGTTTGGACATGTTTAATAGAATAAAATCTAAAGTTATTCGTGTTTAATGTGTTGTTATATAGATATTTAAGTGATTTATTTTAAAAATTACACTAAATAAGCTGGGTACTGCTATAGTACTCAGTTTATTAAAAAATAAATGAAAATAATCTTAATATATGTTTGTTTAGTAGATTTATTTCTTTTATATTTGCATTGTAATCATTCGATACTAGCCATTCAAAAGCCTTGTTGTCCGGAAAACAATCCAGAGAATCATATTAGCCACGAATATTACAAGAAATAAATCTTATAATTTAAAAAAGTAAAAATGAGTATAGAAATTAAAAACACGCTCTTCCGATTCGTTACCATGAGATCGCCAGAGCTATCTGAAGAAAAAAACAAAGACAAGCGTTTTGTGTATCGAAGCGCAAATGGAGTAACATTTGACAACGCTGTCGCCAACAGGCCGAGCAACAAGACCAAGTGGCAATCTATGGTAGATGCTTCTCCTTCTTTCGGGTCCATAAGCGAAGAAAATCTAAAATCTATCAATGCAGAACTATATGTGCTGGCTGTATGGATGGCAAAGAACAAATATTCGTATACTGAAGCAGACCTGAAAAAAGAGGTTTTAAAAGTTACAACTGGCTTGACGCCATCGCAGCTGACTCTTTTATGGGACAATCTTTTTTACCAAGTAGTCACGCAGAAAAGCTTTTATGCTAAAGAAATCATCATGCAGTTGCTTGTCGCGAATCATCTATTTAGAAACTATGATGAATCGAATAAGCCATTGTCTAAACAATTGATGAATGCAAAAGTTGTCTTGCCTAAGCAGTTATTCGTAGAAAATACGTCTTCTGCTCCGATTGTTGCAAGAATGGCTGCAAGAGGTGAGTCTGAAGAAGAAGCCCAAATGTCGCTGCCTAACGATGAGATGCGTCAATTTCAAGCAATTTCCTTGTCGAACATAAATATAGAAAGACAGAATAAGCTCAAGAAAGAATTGCAAAAAGTCGAAAAGGCCTATAAAAAGGAATATCAGGTTTCCTTTGAAAAAGAACAGCTAAAATACCAAGCAGAAATACAGCCTATTATTGATGATTATCATAAGAATCTGGAAGATGCCAAAACCAAATGGTGTTCTGTGAGAAATCCTAATGTCCCGTTTGATGCGGCAGACCCTTGCAATGAGCCGCCAGTTGTTCCGATGCCTAAATTGCCTGCTTTTAATTTTAAATTCAGAAACGAAATTGATTTGGAACATTTGAAGTCTGTATTATCTGCACCAGCTTTTGATACATTGCTTGAAGTATTGGAAATAGAGACAGAAGACGAGCCGGAAAAAAAAGGAGAAGGCCTTGCGGCTAGAATCATTCCAGGATTGTCGAGCGATACCAGCCTAACGTCGTTCCAAAATGTTTTCACATTGATTGAAGATCAGGTTTCTAATAATACGCAGACTATCATCAGCCATACGCCTCATCAAGGAAATACTTCAATAAGTGTTGGCGGAGTTGTTATTCCTACGACAAATAATGCTACGGCTGGGACACTTCCTTTTTCTTATCAAGCTTGTCCAAAAATCTACAGTAGTAACGCTAATGGCGGTACCTACGTAAACTTTGACGTTTCGTTTACGGTAACTGATTCTTCATGGCAGATTTCAGGAGTTGAGACTACGGTCGAAAAGTATTCTGGAGAAAAGGTGGTTCGTACTGCTTTTACGCAAAACAGAAACGGAAACAGCATCATGCTAACCAATCTTCATAATGATGCGCTTACGACAGGTGATTTCTACTATGTGATGAAGAATCTTACAGTAGCAATTACTTTTACGAATGGAGCAAAAAAATCGTTCACGACTGATTTTTGGCATACGTTGAATTGTGCTACGGGCAGGATGCTGACCATCTTAGAGCCGCAGCCAGAAAGTACGCCGTCAGTTCCCTCTGTACCTGCTACTGGAGCCGATGGATCATTTATCCCTTCTGGCTTTGGAGTAAAACAGCTTGGTATTGCCGATTATAAAAAAGTAGAACAGACTGTTCAAGGATATGTTGAAGGCGAAGTGGCGGCAATCGAAAACGTCATGGCCCGTGAGTATAAGGAGAAGGCTACCCGCAAGCTCCGTAGAAGCGAAAATACGACGACGTCTACCTCTGAAAGAGAAAAAGAACAGTTGTCGGATACGACCAATACGAGCCGTTTCGAAATGCAGAGTGAGGTCGCAAAAGTGTTGCAGGAAAGCAAAGATCTTTCTGCCGGAGGAAACTTCGGAATGGAATGGGGCGGCGCTACAACAGGAGGTACCAAATTTACTCTGGGTGCAAATGTCAATATGGCTACGCATACTTCTAGAGAAGAAAGTACGCGCCAAGCCGTCAACCAAGCTAAAGAGGTAACAGAGCGTGCGATGGAAAGAATCGTGACTAAGGTAAAAGAAGAACGAATCGAGAAAATTATCGAAGAGTTTGAAGACAATAACAAGCACGGTTTTGATAATACGAAAGGCGACAAGCATGTCGTGGGAGTCTATCGCTGGGTTGACAAGGTTTATAAGAACCAGATCTATAATTATGGAAAACGCTTGATGTTTGAATTTATGGTTCCAGAGCCTGCCAAGCTTCATATATTGGGCATGTCTGAGAATGGAGGATCCAAATTGATAGAGCCCGTAGATCCAAGAAAATTTGTTGACACGCAAGGAACGACAACTCCGCTAAATCTAAAAGATTTTACGTGTGTAAATGATGCTACAGTAAAATATTGGGGCGGAAAGCTAAATGTTGATTTGGATGCGAGTCCTTCGCAATTCTTAAGTGTCGGTAAAGAATTCAATTTCTCTGGATTGATGAGTGGTGGTAATTCTTGGTCTGATAAAGCCAATCTGACTTTGCCGGAAGGTTATAAAACGGTTGATGCGGTAGTTACTGTATCTAGTGCTGCCATGCAGACCAGCTGGGGTAAATCGATTGGTGTCAGCGTTGGAAACTTGAGATACTATTGCGGTTCGTTGAACGACAACTGGAGGTTATATCCAAAAGACAACGAGACCCTAAATGCTTTTGAAGGCAACATTCCGGTTTCTGTTTTCTTTATTACGCATCACGTTGGTATTGCCAATGTTAGCGTCAAGTTAGAAAGAACAGCCAATAAATACCAGCAATGGCAGCAAGAAACCTTTAAGGCGATTATTGATGCGTATGAAGATGCAGTTGTAGAATACGAGCAAAAATTAGCCGAAGAGCAAGCTAAAGGCGTTGTGATTAAAGGTACTAATCCTGGCTTTTATCGTGAAATTGAAAACATGGTATTGCGCAAAAACTGTATCTCTTATATCATAGACCAGAATACTATTGCGAGAAGAACGTATGGAAAAGACATGACGAAACCTCTTGCTTCAGGTGTAGACAGATCTTTTGGAAACCATGAGATAAAAGTAGATGCTAATCTAGACGATTATGCTGCTTTTGCCAAATTTATTGAGCAAGCCTTTGAATGGGACATTATGTCTTATAATTTCTATCCGTACTATTGGGGAGCTAGAGAAGATTGGGCGAAACTGTATCAATATGATAACAACGATCCTTTGTTTAGAAGCTTTATGCAGGCAGGTATGGCGAGAGTAATCGTAACAGTTAGGCCAGGTTTTGAAGAAGTAGTTAGCTATTATCTACAAACAGGCCAAATTTGGAATGGAGGCGAAGTACCGGTTATCGAAGATGAACTGTTCCTTTCTATCGTAGACGAATTGCGCGAGCCAGAAGGCCAAAAAGAAGGAAAAGCATGGGCTACAAGACTCCCAACTGCTTTGACCATTTTGCAGGCCGATAGCATTGGACTGAAAGTAGAGAAAGCATTGCCTTATGACGAAGACTTGTCAGACTTTGAAGACCCTGCTTCTGTACCGCATTCACCTAATTTCCATATCACGGGAGCACAGATGAACGGAGCTTCTTCAAAAACAGTTACCTTTTCGTATGAAGATATGGATAGTTTTGGTAATAATACTATTGGTCACTATGATTCGTATTCCAGTTTTCCAAGAACGTTCCGATGTATGGGAGAAGAAATCGTTATCGAAAGAGATGCCGCTTGGCAGTCAACAGATTCAGCCAAGGTTATCTATACGAAGCTAGCAGAACAACTGTCTCTGATTCCCGGAATCGATGCTCAGCAGTATACTTCAGCAGATAACAATGAAGCGTCTATCCGATTCATAGTGGACACGAGCGTAGTTCCGACATTTGTTTTTGAAAAAGAAACTCCAGTAACGGTTACGATGCCTGAACTGGATCAGGTAAAAGTTCTTTTCAATTCCGATTCTGTGAAGTTTACAAATCCGACAGCTTATTATGACAGGATTTTGGATGCTAACGGAACCAAATTAGCTTCTGCCGAAGTAAATACTTTATTGCCAATTTCTAGATTTTCTATATGAGCCAGATAAAGGCAGAAGCCATATGGCAGCACGAATTCGTGCTGCCATATATTTTAAATGACCTGAAAGCCAAAGTAGATGCGATTACTCCTGTAAGAGCTATTTACTTGCATGGCAGCAGGGGAAGGGTGTTGCCAAACGATTGGCGCCAATTGGAAGGTAAGGATTGGGACATTATGATGGTGTGTGATTTTCCGATCGTGAATTCACAGCTGTGGACAACTGCGCTGAACTATCATATCGACCTGACCATCACTACAGAATATAAAATCAAGAACTTTTTGCGAAACAATACCTCGGTTGTCGAGCTATTTCCAAGCTATAAGTTGGCGATTTAAGAGTATTAACCATAAAAAATAATAATATGACAACAGATATATTTGAAGATTTTGACGAAGAAAGTCAGGATCTTCTACGAGAGTTGGATATGCAGGGCTTCGAAGCATTTCAGAACAGCGGACAAGTAGGTAATTTAAAAAATAATAGTTTTGAAGAAATTGCTTATGAAAAAATATATGGAGAAAATAATTCCTGTGGTGAATATAAAGATGAATGGACAACTAAAATAATTGACATTAATGAATTATTGAAATTTATCAGGACAAATAGACCCTATAAAAAGGCTTTTTATTTTCCAGCTTTCTTGATCCCTACGCTTAATCCACTGTCTTCGAAGAGCCCTTCGGCAATGATGCTGAAAAGTTTTTATGCTTCGGTTTCTAGTGATAAGACAATCTTTAATTATGAAGATGAAAATCGTAAGATAAAAAGGCAGGGAAAATTAGAAATCAAGCTTAATTCTAGAGCCTGTCATGTGAACTTAGATAAACCCGGCTATCTTTTTAAGATAGATGCTGCAAAAAAGAACCTAAACTTTCGGATTGCTTTTGTCTATGAAGATGCCATGCATTTAAGAAATTATGACGTAACGCCAGAAGTTGAAAATGATTTTGTATTAGGAGACCAATTCAACGCGATTATTATAAAGACAGATGATGCCAATGCATTTGTGGCATTAGCCGAACATACAGGGCTGAAAGAATTTGTTAAGGAAAAAATTAAAAATGCTTTTGTTGAGGCTCTAAAAATGGCTAAAACTGGTAGTGAATTGAAGTTTATTTATGAAAATATTCCTGACTTTATCTTAAATCAATTACTGTTTCTCTTGAAAGAAGAAAAGCTATGGGATCATGTAAATCTGCTCACAGATTATGATGATACAGGAACGTTCAGCAACTTTAAAGATGGCAGTGGTGCTTTAATGAATTTATTTAAGGCTTTTGGTAATTCTTATTATATAATCGAAAAATTTAGCGAAGATCAAGCTTTTTTAAAAAGGATTTATGAAAACCTGGATGGAAGTTCAGAGTTTATGGGACAGGTCACAAGCAACAGGATAATTTTTGCTAGTATGATAAGTGCCTGTTGCATATATAATAATAAATTGAAGACAATAGGCAAGATCTTTTATTATGGAAAAGGATATAAAATAGATTCCGATATTTCTTGGTTTAGCGACGAAAAGGAAGATGAGTTTTATTTAAAGCAACAGAAAATTGTAGAACATACCTACCAGCAGCCTAATACCGAAACTGACGAGTTTGGTGTAACTATTCCTGTAGGGCCTGATCTAGAAAGGATCTATTCTGAAACTGTTGATCAAGATCAAGGAAAGATGTATCATCCTTTAGATATGGTTTCTTTGGTTGATTATACTTCTGGTATTGATATTCCTATCCCCGTTCCAATTATTTTTGTAAAAGCACTCGCTGGCGAAAAAGAGATACAGGATGTTGAGCTCGCTATTCGCATTGGATTTGATATAGTAGCTATCATTGCAGGTGTAATTGTAATGGCAACTACTGCAAATCCAGGGGTATTTGCTCTAGCTCTTGCAGATGTAGTACTGGCGACTGGTGATGTAGCTATAAATGCCAGTCGGAATGAAATTTTGGAAACTCCAGGAGGCGCTGAATTTTTAAACACTTGGGAGCAGATTTATGTTGTTGGCGGTATTATAACAGCCGGCCCAGCACTTCTACAAAGCTTTTTTAAAGCAGGCGCAGGGCTGTTAAGAACGGCAAATGCGATTAAAAACTTTAAGATTGCCAATTTTGCTAGAGCTTGTATTACAAAAGTCATCCTTGAAATAAATATTGCTAATTTTACTCAAAATACAGTAAAAGAGATTCTGTACGGTGAAGAAGCCTTAAAGTTTTCCGGAGTCAACTTCAAGATGGCAGGAGTCACCAGATTACAGCAGGAAGGAGTTTTATTCATTAAAGGAATTGATGCAGAAGGAAAGGCGGTTGCTTATGCTGCAATTTATAGAGGAGAAGCCATTGCAAATGGTACAGCTAAAGAAGTCAGGGAAACATTCAAAGAAATTTGGGTTGCAAAAGGTGCAAATTTAATTGAAAAGTTAAACGAGATTTTTGATTTAAAATACCTGCCAGATGAAGTTCTTAAACATGCTGATGAAGGAGCTTTCTCATTGCCAGGCAACCCTAAAAAGAGTATTGCTCCAGGAAAAATGCTCGGTGGCGGTCATGGGCAAACCAATATTGTTAAACTCGAAAGCTTGGGCAGAGAATACAAAATTGAACATACCTATAAAAATGGTGTAAGAATCGGTAGTGTTGCAGGACATGATAGTAATTTTAAAAGGTTAGTGGTAGGTGAAAAAATAACTGGACAGTCTTGGTTTCCAAAAAAATGGGGTGTAAAAAAGATAAAACAGGCTGGGCAACATGTTATAAATAAAAATTTCGAAAAGTTTAAAACTCTAGAAGATGGGAAGCCTATTTTTGATAATTTTGAAGGGGTAAGGGTAGGCGTTTTAAAAACCAAAGGAAAGCCAGCAACTATATTTCCGGATAATGCGATGCAACCTATAGCAAAGAGTAAAAATTTTGAATTAAATCCTTATAAAAATAACTAAGATGAAGACTTTAATAGAAAATACAATAAGGAATATTGAAAACAAACATCCTGAAGATCCTACAATAACAAGTGATTTGGATTATATAACAGAATTATTATCTAAAAATGTTGATGATTCAATTTTAATAATCAATGAATTAAATGAAGAATCAATTCGCTGGATTTCCTCGAGATTTGAAGGACTGTCATATAAATTTCAAAACAAAAAATTTGTTGAATGTTTAAAAAATCTTTTGTCAAAATTTCCTAATATTAGTTATTTGAAAGAAGATGTTCAAGAAGCTGTAGAAGCATTTTACGAAGAATAAATAAAAAAATCCAGTCAATTGACTGGATTTTTATTTTATATTAAATGGATATTAGTACAAACTAGGAAACTTCTCAGGATTTACCTCACTCATAATCGCATATACTTTTTCATAGATATCTTCTGAGGAAGGTTTTGAGAAATAGTCTCCATCGGTTCCATATGAAGGACGGTGTGCTTTTGCAGTCAATGTTTCTGGTTTGCTGTCTAGGTATTTGTAACCGTTCTGTTCATCAAGAATCTGTTGCAAGATAAAGGCAGAAGCTCCTCCAGGGACATCTTCGTCAATTACTAATAATCGGTTAGTTTTTGCTAGAGATTTTACGATATCATGGTTAATGTCAAAAGGCAATAGCGACTGTGTATCTATAATCTCAGCATCAATACCAATCTCAAGCAATTCTTTTGCGGCCTGTTCAACCAAACGCAAGGTAGAACCATAGGAAACAAGCGTAATGTCTTTTCCTTCCTTAAGTGTTTCTACAACACCAATAGGAGTCTTGAATTCGCCCATATTGACAGGCATTTTTTCTTTCAAACGATATCCGTTCAGGCATTCTACAACAAGAGCCGGCTCGTCGGTTTCTAATAAGCTGTTGTAAAAACCGGCCGCTTTTGTCATATTTCTAGGAACCAAAACGTGTATGCCTCGAATAGCATTGATAATCATTCCCATTGGAGAGCCAGAATGCCAAATACCTTCCAAGCGGTGTCCGCGAGTTCTTATAATAAGCGGCGCTTTTTGCTTGCCGCGTGTTCTGTATTGTAATGTTGCCAAATCATCACTCATGATCTGGATTGCATATAAAAGGTAATCTAAGTATTGGATTTCGGCAATCGGACGAAGTCCTCTCATCGCCATTCCGATTCCTTGTCCTAAAATAGTAGCTTCTCTAATTCCGACATCGGCTACTCTCAATTCGCCGTATTTCTCCTGCATACCTTCCAGACCTTGGTTTACGTCACCGATATTTCCTGCATCTTCACCAAAAACAAGCGTTTCTGGATATTTGCTGAAAATAGCATCAAAGTTATCACGGATGATAACCCTTCCATCAACTTCTTCTGCATTTTCTATGTATTCTGGAAGCACTTCTTTTACAGAAAAGACATTTTGGTCTGATTCTGAAAAGAGATTAGAGCTAAATTTCGGCTGTATTTTTTCAGTATAAGCTGTAATCCATTGCGAAAGCTGGGCTTTGCCATTTTCTTTTAGGATAAGACGCAATACTTTTCGAGCTGTCGTAATAATATCCTTGCGAATAGGCTCTTTAATACTGGCTAAATCTGAAGCATGTTTTTGAATAAAAACTTTGTTTTCGCTAGCAGCGGCAATTGTTTCCAGCAAAGAAACTAATTCTTTTTGTTCGTTTTTTATAGGCTCTACAAAAGCATTCCAAGCGGCTTTTTTGCCATCGAGTACTTCTTTTTTAGCGATATTATCAATTTCGTCTAATTCTTCCTGCGTAGCAATATTGATAGCAATCATCCACAATTTCAACTGGCGAAGACAGTCGAAATCCGCTTCCCAAGCCAAACGATCTGCATTTTTGTAGCGCTCGTGCGAACCTGAAGTCGAGTGTCCTTGAGGTTGGGTCAATTCTTGCACGTGGATCAAGACAGGAACGTGTTCTTCACGTGCAATCTGTGATGCCTGCTCATAAGCTGTAATCAAGGCTGGATAATCCCATCCTTTTACGCGAATGATTTCATAGCCTTTATTTTCGTTGTCTCTTTGAAAACCTTTTAGGATTTCAGAGATATTTTCTTTTGTAGTTTGGTGTTTTGCATGTACAGAAATTCCGTATTCGTCATCCCAAACGCTCATTACCATCGGAACTTGCAAGACTCCGGCAGCATTTATAGTTTCAAAAAACAAACCTTCAGAAGTACTGGCGTTTCCAATTGTTCCCCAAGCAATTTCATTTCCGTTAATCGAAAAATTAGTCTTGTTGTGGATTCCTGAAACATTTCTAAATATTTTAGAAGCTTGCGCCAATCCTAATAATCGAGGCATTTGCCCAGCAGTAGGAGAGATGTCGGCACTTGAGTTTTTCTGCAATGTCAGATTCTTCCATGAACCGTCTTCATTCAAGCTGTGCGTTGCAAAGTGACCACCCATTTGGCGTCCGGCAGACATTGGATCATGGTCGATATCGGTATGTCCGTACAGTCCTGCGAAAAATTGCTGGATTGTCATTTCGCCGATCGCCATCATAAAAGTCTGGTCGCGGTAATAGCCCGAACGGAAATCGCCATTCTTAAAAGCTTTTGCCATGGCCAACTGAGGTACTTCTTTTCCGTCGCCAAAAATACCGAACTTTGCTTTTCCGGTCAAGACTTCTCGGCGTCCCAAAAGGCTGCATTCTCTGCTGATTACGGCAATTTTATAGTCATTCAACACTTCGGTCTTGAAATCTTCAAACGAAAGTTCTTTTTTGGAAGCTATTTGTGTCATAAATGGAATTTCTTGAATAGAAAACAAATTTAGACATTTCTACTTACAAAACAAAAAAGAGCTCGTTTAATTATCTGCAATCAATTTGCTTTGTAGTAAGTTTTGAATGAAAGAAGTTTAGTGAAAGTGAATTAAAATTGTAATATATGTAATTTTAGGCTGGAATAATCTGTTTCTGGTATTTTCTCGAATAAAACCTTTTTCAGCCTAAAACCATTTACGAGTAAAAAGATTGACCAAAGTTTTTGGACTGAAGGTTATGATAAAACGAACCTTTTCGTTATAATGAGGCTGTCCGACTTCCCAGCCATTGCTGGAGTATACAGGGAAATATAATTCAAAATAATCAGTCACAAGATTTAATCGGATACCGCTGTCGTAAACGAAATTGGGATCAGCATGCTTGTTTTTTACCAATCCTGCATCGCCATAGACTTCGATCCAATGCCAGATACTAAAACTTCCGTTTAGGGTGGTCATCCATTGGTTGGCAAACGGAGTATCAAGCTTTGACTTGAACCCACCTTCAGCAAGAATCAGCTGTTGGCTGAAAAAACCAGTGCTTTCTGAACGTCCATAATAGTTATAATCAAACAAATAATCTGTCGGACGGTCAAGCGCAAAACTGAAATAATCGGTATCGGTTTTGTTGTATAGAAAAGTTCCGGCGTACAATCTCAGGTTGAGCTGGCGGTTGTCTTCAAACAGTTTTCGGTATTCAATTTCTGCTGCCGTTTTTCCAAATTTTCCAGAAATCTGCAGATCGGTTACAAAGTTAAAGTGGTTGGTCACTTCTGTCTTGACGTTGTAATATTTAGCATTAAAAACAGAATAATTTTCAGTTTCTTCTACATTATAGATAGACTTGTCACGGTTTACCAAGACTTCTCGAAACTGTATGCCTTGCTTTCTGTTATCGCGGAAATTATTTTCCCTGAAAAGCATCGTCACCGTAGGAGTTAGTTTCAGATACGCCGCATCTGGAGCATAATGAAAATAAGACCCGTTCATCTGATAGCGGATGTTGAAAGGATTGTTGTTGCGGTTGTATTGGTTTACGGCAAAAGAAAACGACCCTGTCAGCGTCTGAGTATTCGGCGAATAGATTGGGTTTATTTCATAAACAAACGGCTTGTCTAAGATGGTCTTGTTATGGAAACGGATTCCAGGCGATAGTCCGTCGTATAAGTTATACGTTAATGTCGGGACATAAAGAACTTGGTTATAATAGGGATCTTCCAGGTCCTTCATGAAATTGAACTTGATCGGTCGATTTTGATGCAGAAAGCCTTTTAACGATTTCCAGTTGTTGCGAAGATTGTATTCTGGAACTTCATTGTGATAATTTAGGACGATTTTGTCTGCTTCGTTGCGCGGCAGGGTAAAGGTGCTGTCGGTTTTGATGTTGTCGAGCCATTTTTTAAAAACGACTTCGTTTTTCTTCGTACCATAAACCGGAATAGGAACAACTGTTTTTGTCTTATTTCGAACCGTAAAAGTTACGCTGTCTTTGGTTTTTGAAACATTGGTAAATTTATAATCCACGATATCTCTAGAATCGATTATCGTCTTGAAGAACCAGCTGATGTCTTTTTTTGCATTTGCTTTAAGGATATTCTCAAAATCTGTCCTTGAAGCAGTGTGTTCTTTGTCCAAGGCATAAAATTCACGGATGCTGTTGTCTACGATGTCATTTTCTAAATAATTATCCAAATATTTAAGACTTAGCCCTGCTCTGTATTTGCTGGCAATCTGCTCATTGAATTTAATAAACGTGTTTTTAGGATCGCCTATCGGCTGGTCTAGGTTTTTTCGGGCCATCAGCATATAGAAATAGCTATATTGCTCATTAAAACTAATCGTCGTAAGATTATAACCTCTCAGCAGCCACCATTGCGAAAGATTGCCCATCATTTTACTGTCCGGATGATGATCTTCTATGTATTTCATCATGGTATAAATCTGGATACCGTCATAAATCCAGTTATCGTCTCTTGCATTTAAGTGAAGGCTGGTCTTGAGGAAATTATTCAGATAGGTCTTGAGGAATTTTATCTCAAATAAAAATTCATCGGGAAACGGACTTATAAATGACGGAAGCTGATTCAACCCGTAAAAGGGATTTTTTTCATAATCTGCTTGCGATACCGTAATTTTTTCAAAAGGATAACTGCCTATATTTTCATTGACAAAATTTACGACTTTGTCAATGACAATCGCTTTCTGGATTTCGTTCAGCCTGTTTTCCTTGAGGTTGGTTTCTACGGTAACGACATTATTTTTATAACTGTAGAAGGTCGTTTTGGGTTCTAAGAACAGGTTGAAATCTTGGCGGTTTTTTCCAGACAGCTCATAAGTAGAAAACGTTGCGTCTTTGGTAAGGCTGATTTCGTTTAGGTCTGAAGTAGCTTCAAGTCCTAATGGAAGTTTCAAGTTTACGTCAAAATCTGTGAGACTATTGGTGATATCGTCTAGATTGTTGTTGCTGTACTTTATAAACTGGTGGTTTTCATATCGGGCAGGAGTGAGGAACCAGTTTTTCAGATTCATTTCGCCGTTTTGGTTCCAGCCGTATTTGGTAAAACGGTCATTTGGAAGTTTTACCAGATACGTCAGTTTTAGTACTGTTTTTTCGTTAGGAGCCAATTTTTCACGAAGATTGACTTCTATTACATCGGGATGTTTTTCAAACCGGTGCCATTTCAAAAACAAATTATCTTGTCCAATAATGGTTATGTTGTCTGTTTTTCCTCTTTCTTCGTCTTTTGCCAAGTGAAAGCTTCTGACAAATTCATCTGAGAATCGTTTTGCCAGAGGCGTATTTTTATCAGAATAAGCATGGTTCCAATCGTTAAGGATGATAGAAGTCAGCGTATCTCCTGTTTCGTTATTAAAGGTAATTTCCTGCTGTACGTAAGCTGACTTTTCTTCGCTATTAATCTCAACATTCATTGTGGAATGATGTTGCGCGTTTCCTTTTATTGAAAGAAACATAAAAGAAAAACAGAAAAAGATTTTAAAGAAAGTATTCAAGCAGCAATTTTATATAATGTACGGTAAAACGTTAAAGCAAGTTTAGTTATTATTAGATACATTTCCTAATAAAGGTTGCTTAAGATTGGCTTAAAAAGAAAAGCTGCCTAAAAAGACAGCTTTCGATTTGTTTATTGTGATGAGCTTTTTAAAAATTAGGACTCAAATTGTATTTTTTGTAGAAATTATCCAAGACATCCAAGACTTCATCTTCATTGTCAACAATCTTGATAAGGTCCATATCGCCAGGGCTTACATTGCTGTATTTTTCAATCAGTACCGTTTTTACCCATTCGATCAGTCCAGCCCAGAAATCTCTTCCGACCAAGATGATTGGGAATTTGCCTATTTTTTTTGTCTGAATTAAAGTTATCGCTTCGAATAGTTCATCCAAAGTTCCGAAACCTCCGGGCATTACTACAAATCCTTGGGAATATTTCACGAACATTACCTTGCGTACAAAGAAATAGTCGAAATTTAAGTTTTTGTCTTTATCGATATACGGATTGAAATGTTGCTCAAAAGGCAGGTCGATGTTTAGCCCAACCGAAGTTCCGCCGCCCAAATGTGCTCCTTTATTTCCGGCTTCCATGATACCAGGTCCGCCTCCAGTGATAACGCCATAGCCGGCTTTACTTATTTTGTATGCGATTTTTTCAGCAAGCAGGTAATATTTATCGTCTGGTTTTGTTCTTGCAGATCCAAAAATAGAAACGCAAGGGCCAATTCTTCCCATGTTTTCATAGCCGTTTACAAACTCGGACATGATTTTAAAAATTGCCCAAGAATCATTGCTTCGTATCTCGTTCCACGTCTTTTGTTTAAATACTTCTTGTATTCTGTCGTCTTCGTTTTCGAATGTTTCTTTTTTCATCTTTCTTAAAAATTAATCAGCCTGCTAAAGTAACTCTTTTTTCAAGAATTGCGCCGTGTAGCTGTTTTTATTTTTGGCAACTTCTTCCGGCGTTCCTTTGGCAATCAGCTGTCCGCCGCCTTTTCCTCCTTCAGGGCCAATGTCGATAATATAATCGGCGAGCTTGATAACGTCCATGTTGTGTTCGATTATCAGCACCGTATTTCCTTTGTTGACTAACTTGTCGATTACTTCCATCAAGACACGGATATCTTCAAAATGCAATCCTGTTGTTGGTTCATCGAGGATATAAAACGTATTTCCAGTATCTTTTTTAGACAATTCGCCTGCCAGCTTGATTCGCTGTGCTTCACCGCCAGAAAGCGTGGTGCTTTGTTGTCCTAAAGTGATATAACCTAAGCCAACATCTTGTAAAGCCTTTACCTTTCGGTATATTTTTGGTATGTTTTCGAAGAATTCAACTCCTTCGTCAACAGTCATATTTAGCACATCAGAAATTGATTTTCCTTTGTATCGTATTTCTAGAGTTTCTCTGTTGAAGCGCTTTCCTTGGCAGGTTTCGCATTCTACATACACGTCGGGCAAGAAGCTCATTTCTATAGTACGTACGCCAGAACCTTCGCAGGTTTCGCATCTTCCTCCAGAAACGTTAAAGCTGAAACGGCCCGGTTTATAGCCCCGAATCATGGCTTCCGGCGTTTGCGTAAACAAGCTTCTGATTTCTGAAAAAACCTCTGTATAAGTAGCTGGATTAGAACGTGGCGTTCTTCCAATTGGCGATTGGTCGATGTCGATAATCTTGTCGATATTTTCTAATCCTTCAATCTTTTTGTAAGGCTGTGGTTTCTTCACGCCGTTGAAAAAGTGAGCGTTTAGGATAGGGTAGAGCGTTTCGTTGATTAACGTCGATTTGCCGCTTCCGGAAACTCCTGTCACACAGATTAATTTGCCTAAAGGCAATTCAATTGAGACATTTTTCAAATTATTTCCTGTTGCTCCTGTTAGTTTTAGAGATTTTCCGTTGCCTTCGCGTCGTTTTTTCGGAACTGCAATTTCCATTTCGCCATTTAAATAGGAAGCGGTCAAAGTATGTTCTTTCAAAAGCTCTTTTGGAGTTCCTTTGCTGATGATTTGTCCGCCAAATCGTCCCGCTTTTGGTCCGATATCGATAACATAATCGGCTCTTTCAATCATGTCTTTGTCGTGTTCTACCACAATTACAGAATTTCCGATGTCGCGCAACTGTTCTAAAGAGTGAATCAGTTTTTCGTTGTCCCTTTGGTGCAAACCGATGCTTGGCTCGTCCAAAATATAAAGTACTCCAACCAATTGTGATCCGATTTGTGTCGCTAAGCGGATTCGCTGAGCTTCACCACCAGAAAGCGATTTCGAGCTTCGGCTCAATGCGAGGTAATTCAATCCTACGTTGACCAAAAAACTCAATCTGGATTTGATTTCTTTGACAACTTCGGAAGCAATTTTTCGTTGCTTTTCGGTTAAATCGTTATCCAATTGGTCAAACCAAACGGCTAGGTCAGAAATATCCATATCGGTTAATTCGGCTATGTTTTTTCCGTTTACTTTGAAGTATAATGATTCTTTTTTCAAACGGGAACCTTCACAAACCGGACATTTTACTTCGTCCATGAATTCTTTTGCCCAACGTCTGATGGAAGTGGAGCCGCTTTCGTCGAATTGGTTTTTAATAAAGCTTGAAATTCCTTCAAAGTCAATTTTATAATCTTTTGTCACGCCTAATGTCTTGGACGAAACTTCAAATTTTTCTTTTCCGCCGTGCATGATGACTTCCATGGCTTCTTCGGAAATCTTTTCAATCGGATCCGTTAATTTAAATCCGAATTTTTCTCCGATGATTTCCAACTGCTTGAAAATCCAAGAGCTTTTGTATTCTCCCAAAGGCGCAAAACCACCTTGCTTGATGGAAAGTTTCGGATTCGGAATGATCTTTTTCATATTGATTTCATTCACGGTTCCCAAGCCGTTGCAATGGTCGCAGGCTCCTTTTGGGGAGTTGAATGAAAAATTATTCGGTTCTGGATTCGGATAGGAAATCCCAGAAGTCGGACACATTAAGTTTCGGCTAAAATAGCGTGCTTCTTGGCTGTCTTGGTCAATAATCATCAAGATGTCATCGCCGTGATACATGGCTGTCTTGATACTTTCCGTCAGACGTTTGTCATTTTCAGGCGTATTTTCAATCAGCATCCTGTCGATAACCGTCTCGATATCGTGTGTCTTATAACGGTCTAATTTCATTCCGGCCGTAATGTCCTTGATCTCGCCATTAATTCGGACTTTTAGAAATCCTTGTTTTGAAATTTGTTCAAATAACTCGCGATAATGTCCTTTACGTGAACGGATTATAGGTGCTAAGATATTAATTCTTTTTCCCTCAAATTGTTCAAAAATAAGCTGTTTGATTTGCTCATCGCTATAGCTGACCATCTTCTCGCCAGTCACATAACTGTAAGCATCGCCGGCTCTGGCATACAACAGACGCAGGAAATCGTAAATTTCGGTAATAGTTCCAACGGTCGAACGCGGACTTTTGCTTGTCGTCTTTTGTTCAATGGCAATTACTGGAGAAAGGCCGTCGATTTTGTCAACATCAGGACGTTCTAAACCGCCAAGAAACTGTCGGGCATAAGCCGAAAAGGTCTCAATATAGCGGCGCTGTCCTTCGGCATAAATCGTGTCGAAGGCCAAAGAAGATTTTCCAGATCCCGAAAGACCCGTAATGACTACGAGTTTTTCACGGGGAATTGTAACATCAATATTTTTCAGATTGTGGACGCGGGCGCCTAAAACTTCAATCGTATTTTCAGTATCTAGCATAGAATTTTTTGCAAAATGCAAAGGTACGTTTTTGTAATTTATTTTTAGTTAAAGACGAATGTCCAAAACTTAAATTTATGTAAAAAGAAGTAAGGGCTTAGTTTTGCTCTTTGTCAGTAGTTTATGAAAAGAAAAGTTCCTTATTCAATGACCATTTCCTTTAATTTTTTTCTATAGGATTCTAATACGCTGACCTTAGAGATAAATCCAAAATACTTGCCGTTTTTTGTGACTGGAAGCTGCTCCAAATGGGAGTTTTCGAATTTTTCCATCACGAGTTCCATTCCATCTTCATAAGAAATCACATCAATAGGAGCTTTCATGACTTCAGAAATGGTTGTATATTTTACTCTGAAAGAATTGAATACGATAGGTTTCAGGTCTTCAAAATCAATAATCCCAATCAGCTCATTTTTAGTGTTTACGACCGGAAAAACTTCTTGCTTAGAATTGGAAAGATATTCTACTAGACTCTCGATTTTGTCTTCCAGCTTGACCGTTTTGTATTCAGAATTGATGTGGTTTAAGATGTCGATGTTGGAAAGGATGTTTTTGTCCTTGTCGCTCGTAAAAACATCGCCTTTGTCTGCCAAATGCTTGACGTCCATTGAATGCGTCTCAAACTGCTTGGAAACCGCAAAACTGATGGAAGAAACAATCATCAACGGCACCATAAGGTTGTAGCCTCCGGTAATTTCACCAATAAGGAAGATAGCTGTCAATGGAGCGTGGAAGAGGCCGCTCAAGATTCCGGCCATTCCTACAATCGTAAAATTTCCGACAGGAAGTTCTTTTCCAATCTCTAAAAGATTAAAAAATTTAGCTACGAAAAACCCCAAATAAGAACCTACGAAAAGGGAAGGAGCAAAGTTACCTCCGTTTCCGCCACTGCCGAGTGTCAATCCTGTAGCATATACTTTCAGAAGCATGGTTATTCCTACGAATAGCAACAGTACCCATTCATTACTTTTATATTCGTCAAGCAATGTGTTTTCTAGAAGGACTTGTGGATTCGCGTTTGATAATGTCTTGATGCTTTCATAACCTTCTCCGAAAAGCGTCGGGAAAAAGAAAATCAGTACGGCTAAGATTGAGGCTCCAAAGAGCGCTTTTTTATAAGTACTGTTTTTAAATTTTTTAAAGAAACCTTCTATTTTTTGGAAATTTCGGGCATGATAGATGGAGACAAGACCAGCCAAAACTCCCAAAAGGATATAAAATGGAATGTTATGAAAGTCAAACGTTTGCTGTTGCTTGAAGGATAGGAGCACATCTTCGTTTAAGACAATTGTTGAAATCAAGGCTCCAGTCGCTGCAGAAATCATAATAGGAATAAAAGCCGTGATAGCGACATCGGTGAGAACCACCTCAATCGCAAATAATACGCCGGCAATGGGCGCGTTAAATGCGGCAGCGATACCTGCGGCGACGCCACAAGCCAAAAGCAAGATTCTATCTTTTTGAGAAAGCCTATATTTTTGGGCAAAGTTGGAACCAAAGGCAGCGCCTGTAATCGTAATCGGTGACTCCAATCCTGCGGAACCTCCAAGTCCGACGGTCAAGGAACTTGTTATGATTTGTGCATACATTTGCTTTTTTGGGAGAATACCGCCTCTTTTTGCAACGGCATACAAAATTCGGGAACTTCCTTTTTCGAGTTTCCCGTCTAAAATATTTTTAATGACAAAAACGGTCAGGAGGATTCCTATTATTGGCAGTATACTATTGATGTAAGGGAGCTTCAGGTAACCATTGACATACGTAGCAAATACGAAAACGGAGTGCGCAAAGCCTTTCAACACGATTACGGCAAAGGCGCAGGAAATTCCAACGACTACGCAGGACAGGTAAATAAAATGTCTTTCGGAAAGGAAATTTTTAAACAAAAAGAACAGCGTTTCTATTTGTCGGAAAATGTTCCTGAAGAATATTTTTATGGGAGACGCTTTTTTGCCTGGCATTTTATATCTGAGAAAAACGATTAGGATTAAAATGCTAAAATACGCCTTTTGTTAAATTTTTAAAGATAAAACTATTATAAAGTTTTAATTTTTTCTGCGACAAAATCCCTTAACTCTTTAAAAAATAGAGTAAACTCTTGTTCAAATTCAGTATAAAATTCTCGTAATTCTTTTACAGATTCGCCCATCTTTGAAGTGTTTTTGGTACGATAGTCCATTTGTGATAAAATTTTTCCGATGCCGTCGATAAACTGGTAATTCCACAGCCAGTTGCCGCGTTCCATGTGAGGGAGCATGTTTTGAGTTTTTAGCGTCAGGATGTCGAAATTATCTTCTAACGATTGGTAGAAATTGTTCACAAATACATCTAGTTTTTCATCCGAATAGTGCTTCCAGTTCTTGGCCAAAAAATGGTCGTAGAAAACATCAATGATAACGCCAGAATAATGGCCATATCGTTCGTGCAATCGATGCTTGCTGATTCGAAAAACAGAATGAGCATCCGTAAATGTATCAATGGCACGGTGCAATATGATTCCTTTTTGAATGTCTTCTGGAAAATGTTCGTAGTCTTTCCCGCGAATACCGTCGGCCATAAAACCGCCAATTTTCATGAAATCATTATTTCCGGAAAGATAAATATGGGCTAGAAAATTCATTCGTCTAATTTAGGAATTTTATATTACTTGAGGCGCAATTCATATATTTGCTAACAATTTAAATTTTAGGAACAAAAAAATCAAAATAAAATATGACCTTAATAAAATCAATATCAGGAATCCGAGGCACTATCGGTGGAAAAGTAGGAGATAACCTGACTCCGGTTGATGCTGTAAAATTTGCTTCTGCGTACGGAACTTGGCTGAAAGACTATTCGAAAAAAGACAAACTGACTGTCGTGATTGGCCGTGATGCCCGAATTTCGGGCCCGATGATTCATAATTTGGTCGTGAATACCTTAATCGGATTAGGAATTGATGTTATTGATTTGGGCTTATCGACGACGCCTACTGTTGAAGTTGCCGTTCCTTTAGAAAAAGCCGATGGTGGAATTATCCTGACAGCAAGCCACAATCCAAAACAATGGAATGCATTGAAATTGCTAAATGAAAAAGGAGAATTCTTAAGCGGAGCTGAAGGCGCTAAAATTCTAGATATTGCCGAAAGAGAAGCTTTTGACTTTTCAGATGTAGATAGTTTGGGAGAAATTATTTCAAATGATGCTTACATGGATATTCACATTGATGAGGTGTTAAATCTTCCTTTAGTTGATGTCGAGGCTGTAAAACAAGCCAAATTTAAAGTTGTTGTCGACGGAGTAAATTCTTCAGGAGGCGTTATCATTCCTAAGCTGTTGGAATTGATGGATGTTGAAGTGGTAAAACTATATTGCGAGCCAAACGGACATTTTCCACACAATCCAGAGCCTCTAAAAGAGCATTTGACGGATATTTCAGAATTGGTCGTAAGCGAAAAAGCAGACTTGGGCGTCGTTGTCGATCCTGATGTAGACCGTCTGGCGTTTATTTCTGAAGATGGAGAAATGTTTGGTGAAGAATATACTTTGGTTGCCGTGGCAGATTATGTCTTGAGCAAGACACCAGGAAATACGGTTTCTAACATGTCCTCTTCACGTGCGTTACGCGACGTAACCAACAACCATAACGGAACTTACGAAGCGAGTGCCGTTGGCGAAGTAAACGTGGTAGAATTGATGAAAAAGAACAATGCCATCATTGGCGGCGAAGGTAACGGCGGCATCATTTATCCAGAACTTCATTACGGCCGTGATTCCTTGGTAGGAGTAGCTTTGTTCTTGACGCATCTGGCAAACAAAAAGATGAAGGTTTCTGAATTGAGAGCTTCTTATCCGGAATATTTCATGAGCAAAAACAAAATCGAATTGACTCCGCAGATTGATGTCGATGCCATTTTAGTCGCCATGACAGACAAATATAAATCAGAAAATATTTCGACAATCGACGGCGTAAAAATTGACTTTGCCGAAAACTGGGTACATTTAAGAAAGTCCAACACAGAACCGATTATCCGAATTTATACTGAAGCGAAAAGTCAGGCAGAAGCGGATGCATTAGCACTGAGAATTATTGAAGAAATCAAAGCCGTAGCCGGAATTTAAATAGATAAAAAATGGAAAACCAATCCCAAGAACCGGACAAGCAAGAATCCTATAGAGCAGAACCGTATAGGCAAAATTATAGAAAACAACTTCCGAATGCCACGACCGTACTTGTTTTAGGAATTACTTCGGTAGTTACCTCGTTTTGTTATGGTATTTTCGGAATCATATTGGGCATCATTGCCTTAGTGATTGCGAAAAAAGACATGCAGCTGTATCGTGAAAATCCACAGGAATATGACGGATATCAGAACTTAAGCGCTGGAAGAATTTGTGCCATTATCGGATTGTGCATCGGCTCGTTGTTCTTTATTTTTATCATTTTCTATTTTATTTTTGTTGCTTCGGTGCTGATCCCTGCATTTTCAGCCGCCGCAGCGACCTAAACTATTCTATTATGAAAAAGTTAGCCTTGACATTTGTGTTATTGTTAGTAGCGATAGGCGTTTCTGCCCAAAAGTTTACGAAATCAGAACGGAATTTGATTCAGTCTGGAGACACGAAAACGATGCTCAAGGTTATTCAGATTACAGACGAGAAAGAGCTAAAAATACTAAAATCAGTTTCAACAGATGTCGACCCGAAAGACGACCTGCTGCCATTGCTAGCGGAACGAATGTTTTTGGCAATGCGAGATCCTGCCAATCCAGGCATCGGAATTGCAGCACCACAAGTTGGGATTAATAAAAATGTCATCTGGGTACAGCGTTTTGATAAAGAAGGAGAGCCGTTTGAATTGTATCTTAATCCAAAAATAACTTGGAGTTCGGCTTTGTTGCGAAAAGGAAAAGAAGGCTGTCTTTCTATTCCAGATATCAGCGGCGATGTCTTGAGAAATTACACTATAAAATTAACGTATCTTGATAAAAGCGGAAAGCCTTGCGAAGAAATCATCGAAGGCTTTACTGCTGTTATCTTTCAGCACGAAACCGATCATCTGAAAGGAATTCTTTTTACCGACAGGATGAAAGAACAAGAAAAAATAGAAGTTTCTCCTGTCAGCAATGAAATCAACTTGTTTTTAGAAAAACGTCTCAGAAGACAATAATTCTCGTTATCAAGAATACTTTTTGAAAATGGTACTGGCCGTATGGCCTCCAAAGCCAAAAGTATTGTTCAAGGCGTAATTCACTTTTTTGTTTATCGATTTGCCTAGTACAATATTCAAATCAGCCATAGATTCATCTACATTCTCTGTATTAATGGTTCCTGGAATGATATCGTTTTTTACAGATAACACTGTAATGATGCTTTCGATAGCTCCAGCAGCACCTAACAAATGTCCTGTCATTGACTTGGTGGCGCTGATAGCAACTGGATGATTACCAAAAATTCCTTTAATGGCATTCAATTCACTACTGTCGCCTTGTGGCGTTGAGGTTGCATGAGCGTTGATATAATCGATGTCTTTCGCTAAAATTCCCGCTTCGTCCATTGCTTTCTGCATTCCTAGAGAAGCTCCAAAACCGTCTTCGGGAGTTCCGGTCAGATGATATGCATCTGCTGCCATACCGCCACCGACAATTTCAGCATAAATTGTCGCGCCTCTTGCAATAGCATGATCTAAATCCTCAAGAATTAGGGCACCGGCACCTTCGCCTGCTACAAATCCGTCGCGGTCTTTGTCAAACGGACGGGAAGCTTTTTGCGGTTCGTCGTTTCTTTTGGATAAGGCTTGAGAAGCATTAAAACCGCCAATAGAAGAAGCCGTGATTGCCGCCTCAGAACCGCCCGCAATCATGATTTTTGCCTTTCCTAATCGTATGGTGTCAAAAGCGTTGATTATCGCAGTATTTGAAGAAGCACAGGCTGAAACCGTAGCATAGTTTGGACCGTGAAGCTTGTTTTTGATTGAAATCACGCCGGCTGCAATATCCACGATCATCTTAGGAATAAAAAACGGATTGAAATGCGGCGTGCCATCGCCATTGAAAAATTCTTTCAGCTGTTCTTCAAAAGTAGTGATGCCGCCGTTTCCAGAAGCCCATATGACGCCAACATCAGAACGTTCTTTTTGCGACATGGCTTCGAAATTTAGTCCAGAATCTTTGATAGCTTGATCGGATGCGGCGACGGCATATTGCGTAAACAAGTCATATTTCTTGAGTTCTTTGCGGTCCATATAGTCTTCGGGATTGAAATCTTTGACTTCGCATCCGAACTGGGTCTTGAACTTTGAAACATCAAATTTTGTCAGCTTGGCAGCGCCGCTTTTTCCGTCTATGATATTCTTCCAAAATTCATCAACTGAATTTCCCAAAGGCGTTATGGCGCCAAGGCCTGTTATAACTACTCGTTTCATTTGTTTTTTGTTTTAGTGTCGGCAGGAATACTTTCCTTAAAAAGTGTTTCTACCAATTGTTCTATTTTTGGAGCAATCAGCAAGATAGCAGGAATTGCGATGACATAAGCCAGCATCCATGATTTGATCCATATCGTAAAGAAATTTTCTGTAAAACCTACATTTATGAAAATGAGCAAAAACGAAATAATACATGTCGTTACTATTCCCATAATCATCGCAAATGCTATTTTCTTCTTTTTCATGTTTATTTTATGTCCGTCTTCAATAGGTTGGTATAGCCTTTCGCTAGCAATTTGGTTCTCTCTTTGTTCCAGATTTCGCATTGTGCATTTACGATCGTCTTTCCTTTTTTGTTGATAGCTGTTTCTGAGATAATTACGTCGTTTTCTTTAGCAGATGCAAAATAATCAATCACATTATTGATGGTAACGTAAAAATGCGGCTCGCCATACGAAATCAGCGTGGCGCCTATGGCATCGTCGATTATGGCACCGATGACACCACCATGCATGGTACCGAAAGGATTAGTCATTTCTTTTCGGATCGTGTATTCAAAGGAAAGTTTCCCTTCTTCTACTGAAACCATTTTAGGCTTGAGCCAGTTCATGAATGGGGAAGGAGACTGTGTGACTTCCTTGCCGATATGCTGTTTTAAAAAAAGAAAAGCTTCGTTATTCATCTAACTGTTTTTAGGATTGTGAATTCATTGCCAGCAAGGCATCTTTAGGAGAAGCAAGCGAAAGCTGGTAAATGTCTGCAGTCTGTCCAACGTGGATTTCAAAGTGATTTTCTTTGAAAGCATTCAACAAATCTTGCGCGACAACTTCTGGGCTGATTCCGTTTTCGCCGCCGATTTCTTTTGAAAATTCGGTATTTACCAAAGGAGGCATTATTTCATACACTTGTGTCGAAAAAGAACTTCTTTCCAAAGCAATTCTCAACGAAAGCGTGTAAGAATGCAAGGCCGCTTTACTAGCAGAATACGAAATTAAAATTTTATTTGGCGCAAAAGCGACTATTGATGAGACGTTTACTATTGCTGCTTCTGATTGGGAATTTAAAACAGGAAGCAGTTTTTCAGTTAATCTTACAATCGAAAGGTAATTGGTATTTATTTCGTCTGAAGCTTTTGAAAAGGCATCTGAATTGGGAGCCAATACATCATAATAAGAAGCGTTTCCGGCGTTGTTTATCAATACATTCAGATTTGGAAAATCTTTTGTGATTTTTTGCACCAAATTGTTTACGTCTTCTTCTTTGGTAATATCGGCCGCGATAGCTGTGACATTTGTAAGCTGTGAAGCTGCTTTTTTAAGCTTTTCTTCGCTTCTTCCGGTTATAATGACATGGTTGTCGTTTTGAGAAAATAATTTAGCGATTTCAAATCCGATTCCTGATCCGCCGCCGGTAACTAAAATTGTGTTTTTACTTGTTTTCATTTTGTTTTTGTATTTATTTTATACCAATTGGTATATTTTTAATTAAAAAAAATTATAATTCGTTTATGAGTTTTCGCAACGAAAGCATTAATGTCTTGAGATAATTGACCTTTCCTGTTAGTTTTGCAACCATTACTGTGCCTTCGATAATAGAAAGAATTAGTAAAGCTGTTTCTTCTGGATCGGTATCAGGCTTAAATTCTTTATTGTCGATGCCTTTTTGTATAAGATGCATGAGACTGTCTTTCCATACTAAAATTGCTTTTTTAGCTGCTTCTTTTAACAGTGGATGCGTATCATCGGCCTCAATAGCCGTATTCATTATCGGACAGCCGCCGTCGATAAAATGTTTGGAAAAGAATTGCTCATACAGTTCTGGATAGGTGAGGAGCTTGTCTTTGTAAGTACTTTTTTTGCTTATCTCCAATGTAAAGAGATTCTGCATTTTCTTTTTATTGTGCTCAAAAACTTCCAATGCGACTTCATCTTTATTTTTGAAATTGCCATAGATACTGCCTTTCGTAAGTCCAGTTGCTTCCGTGATATCATTCATAGAAGTGCCAGCATAACCTTTAATATTAAAGATTGGTGCTGTCTTTTCGATAATGTATGATCTAGTTTTTTCTGCCTTACCCATGATGATAGTCAAATAACACCGCAAAGGTAAATATACCAATTGGTATTATTTGTTAATGTTTGATTAAAGTTTTAAATTATTATGCTTGGTCCATTTTTGGAATACAGATTTCCTCTTGAAACTTAAGGAATTTAGTAGGCGAGAGGCCTAGATAATGCTTAAAATCATGAATGAGCTGGCTTTGGTCATAATAGCCGCAAGTTTCGACAATAGCAATCCAATCTACTTTTTTTGAAGCTTCTGTCGTTTCGTTTAGCAGTCCTAACGCTTTTATGAAGCGCCTGTAGCGATTGATTTCTTTCGCACTGAAGCCCAAATATTTTTTAAAATTAAGCTGTACGTTTCTTTCGCTTTGGTTGGTTTTGTCGGCAATAGCCTTGATAGGATCCAGATTTTCTCCATCGAAATTGCTAATGCTTTCATAGCCCAGCTCTCTATTTTTAAGGTAAGGTCGGCTAAAATCAAGAATGGAAGCCACTTTTTCCTCAGCCGAAATTCTATCTTTTAAAGAATGCCACAAAAGCGTAAAGCAATTTTCGTCAACCAAATCATCGGGATGGACAGGAATCGTATCAGAAATCAATGACAATCCAAAAAAACGATAAAAGGCATCGCCTTTGAAATTTGCAACCAGTATTTCTGAGTTCGTAGGCAATACATAATCGATTGGCTGGCGGATCGGACCTAAAACGAGGCACTTTTCTATTGTAATTGTCGTCTGTTTCTTAGTTGTTAGTGACGCTTTTTCGCCAAAACAGAACACTAGGATAGTCTGATAAGTCGGAAACAAAGTCTTATGGATTGGTGTTTCAGCCGCATTTTTAGCCGAATAGAAATAGGAAAACACATCTTCAAATTCTGACGGAATAGGAATCTTATTTTCAATATACGTGCTTTCTTTTTCCATAGAAGATAATTTCAAAACAAAGATAGTTGGATTAGGTCGAAAGGAACGGGATACTCCAAAATAATCCTCCAAAGAAGAGAATTGTTTGAATTTTGCAAGTTTTGCTTTGCTCTACGCAATAACTGCGCTCGATTGCTGCCCTAATTTTGCCTTATCAAATTTAAACAAAATCATTAATCATTTAAAACTATCAAAATCATAGAAAATTCAAATCAAAAAGTATGGTATATCACAGGAGCCTCAAAAGGACTAGGTCTGGCTCTTGCAAAACAATTATTAAGTGAAGGCAAGAAAGTAGCGGCAACCTCAAGAAGCCTAGAAGACCTTAAGAAAGCAGTAGGCGAAAATGAAAACTTTCTGCCGTTGACTGTAAATATTCTTAGTGAAGAAAGTGTTGAAGAAAGCATCAAAAATACAGTAGAACGCTTTGGCAGCATTGACGTCGTAGTGAACAATGCCGGATATGGATTGGCAGGAGCGCTGGAAGAATTGACAGATGCCGAAACAAGACAAAACTTCGAGGTGAATGTTTTCGGTTCGTTGAATGTAATTCGAAAAGTATTGCCTTATCTACGCAAGCAAAAATCAGGGCATATTTTTAACATCGTCAATCGGCGGATTTACTGGATCTTTTCCTGGCTTCGGAATCTATTGCGCAACTAAGTTTGCAGTTCAGGGCTTTACCGAATCTTTAGCGGAAGAAGTAAAAGATTTCGGAATCAAAGCAACAATCGTTTCTCCGGGATATTTCAGGACCAATTTCTTAAACGACTCTTCTCTGAACGTGCCTAAAAACCAGCTTCAAGAGTATAAAGCAGTTAGGGAGGTTCAAGAGGCCCACGAAAACGAAATAAATGGAAACCAGCAAGGAGATCCGCAAAAAGCGGCATTGGCTTTCATCAAGACAGCAGACATGCAAAACCCTCCAGTACATTTATTTTTAGGCCAAGACGCTTACGATATGGCGGAGGTTAAAATACAGGCAGTAAGAAATAACATGGAAGCCGTAAGAGAATTTGCGACAGCAACAGGATACGAAAGCTAGGCAATAGCGCCAGCTCCTCACGTCTGAAGTAAATTTCAAGGACGGCATCCTCTTACCTCGCAACAATTAAATTAAAAGAACAAAAAGTAAGCAGTATGAAAACAGATAAAATTTGGTATGTAACAGGAGCCTCGAAAGGACTTGGGCTCACGCTGGTTAAAAAATTATTGGCAACAGGTTATAAAGTTGCCGCGACATCTAGAAACAGTGCGACATTGAGCGCTGCTGTAGGCGCAGAGAATTCAGAAAATTTCTTACCTTTGGAAGTAGATTTGATCAATGAAATGTCTGTGGCTGAATCTATTAAAAAAACACAAGAAGTCTTCGGAAAGATAGATGTTATTGTAAACAATGCCGGATACGGAATAGGAGGAGCTATCGAGGAATTATCCCAAGAAGAAATAGCTGAAGCTTTCAACATCAACGTATTCGGAACAATAAACGTAATCAAGTATGCGATGCCTTATTTGAGAACACAACGTTCGGGCTATATTATCAACATTTCGTCCATAGCTGGATTTGCTCCAGCAACAGGCTGGTCGATTTATGCAGCGGCAAAACACGCGATAATCGGATTGTCAGAGTCTTTGGCAGATGACGTACGATCTTTGGGAACAAAAGTCACCGCTATTGCGCCGGGCGCGTTCAGGACGCAATTTTTGACAAAAGAATCCTTGGTATTTGCCAAAAACGAAATTGATGATTACGAAGATGTTCATGCATCTCACGACAGGTTCCGAAATATGAATGGCACGCAGTTGGGAGATCCTGAAAAAGCGGCACAAGTAATGATCGATTTGGCTGAAAGTGAAAACCCTCCTGTCCGATTATATCTAGGAAGCGACGCCTATAGAAGGGCAGCCGCTAAAATGGGAACGCTTTCTTCGATGCTCGAAGACTGGAAAGATACCAGCCTTTCGACAGACTTTAACTAACGGCTGTTTGAATTTTACAGCTAAAATAATTCTCATTATAACATGCCAAGCCTGCGAAAATCAGGTCTTGGCATAAATGAAAAATTGAAATCATGGCAAAAATAGAAACAATTGAAGATTTTTATAAAAAGAAATTCGACTACTTGCCGGACAACCTGCAAGATTTAGGACATTTCAACGTTTTCCGTACCGAAGACTGCTATAAAGATGGCGTGCTTATTCCAGTAAGCTATACGCGAAGAGATTTTTATAAGATCAGCCTTGCCCGTGGGAAAAATGTGTTCCATTATGCCGACAAGAGCCTTGAAGTGGATGGGACTGCGCTTATTTTCTTCAACCCTCAAGTTCCGTATACGGTTGAGTCGTTATCGGCTGAGAAGAGCGGTTTCTTCTGTATTTTCAAAGAAGCTTTTTTCACAGAATCACTAAGAAATAGTATTACGAACCTTCCGATGTTCAAGATTGGGGGGAAACCGGCGTACATACTGAATGAAGAGCAAGACAAGCAGATAAGCGATATTTTTACCCGAATGGTTGATGAGATCAATTCTGATTATATCTACAAATACGACCTGCTTCGTAATTATGTAACCGAAATGATCCACGGTGCCATGAAAATAGAACCATCAGAAAAGCTTTATCAGCATCCCGATGCAAATTCAAGGATAACCTCTGTCTTTACGGAACTGCTTGAAAGACAATTTCCTATCGAATCGCCGTCACAGCGATTTTCGATGCGTTCTGCCAAAGATTTTGCAGAAAAGCTGTATGTACACGTAAACCATCTCAACAGAGCCATAAAGCTAACGACAGGAAAGACGACAACCGACCTTATTTCACAGCGACTGGCCAGCGAAGCCCAAGCTTTGCTAAAACATACAGACTGGAATATTTCGGAAATCAGCTATTGTTTAGGTTTTGAAGAACCCGCCCATTTCAATAATTTTTTCAAAAAACAGATACAGATGGCGCCTTCGGTCTATCGATCTGCATAACTCTAACCCACTAATCATAGAAAAGCCATTCCTGTAGGAACGGCTTTTTTTATATAAGCTGATTGTATAGCGCACAAAAGAAATCGCCATCCTTAAGATGGCGATTAATAAATTCTAAACTGAAATCAAGAAAGTATCCCTATTCATGTTTGATGTGTGATACTGCCAGTAAGTCCTCAATACATGCTGAAGCACTTTTTTCATCTTCTCGTAGTCGTTCGGCTTTTTAATATACACATTTGCTCCGAGCATAAAGGTTTCTTCCTGGTCCTGTTCCGAAGATGATGTCGAATAAATTGCAATACTAGTATCTGCATATCGATTGTCACTACGTATTTTGCTAAGGCAGTCAATTCCAGACATGACAGGCATGTTAAGGTCAAGAAAGATGATGTCAGGACTTTCGCATTCTTCGTCGTTCAAATAATTCATCAAATCCTTCCCATTGGAGAAAAAAACAAGATTGTAATTCTCATTGATTTCATTGATAGCCTCTCTAAATAAGCTGCATTCATCCGCGTCATCGTCGGCCAACACAATGTTAATCTTCTCTTCGAATAGTCTCATACTTAATACTAAATTTTAGGTTTAAAATTAATTACAAGCAAAATTCAAATTACGTTTGTTACTCAAATTTAAAAAACGAAAACCCCAAAAACGACTGTTTGGCTTTAATTTAACGTATCAAAAATGTCATATGATATAAATCCTCTTAGCAATTGTATAATGCTTTTTTACGAGAAATAACCGAAATTAGCTAGAGTTAGATTTTTGTAAATAATTAGCAGTCAGCGCTTAATAACCGATAAGCTGCTAAACCTAAAAAAGAACAAGATGGTTGCAGTATGCCAGTTTAAGATGCCAGAAAAATTAGAAATCGCAGGAAAAAACCTAGACGATATAAGTACGAAAAGTATCATCGATAAGATAATAGAAAGCCTAAAGTCGGGTAAGGCCGAATTGTACCGTGTCGAATCGTTCTGCGATATCGAAAGTCAAGCTAATGCCGAAAAAGAAGACGAAAAAGAATCCGGAACCTTTTTTGAAATCATTCTTATCCTTGACGAACACCAGATTCAAGACTATAAGATATACGATGCCCTTATCATTGACAAGGCCTTGCAATGTTTCCAGAACGATGAAAATTATATCTCCCGCTACTGGGTGAACGGAAACCAAGAATACATCGGTTTTGAAACCGAATTCTAATAAAAAGAAAACCCCAAAGCCATGCCTCGGGGTTTTTAAAACCAAACCATTTTACTTATTCCAGATAGCCAAAACGACCTAAGTTAAAGTCATTAAAAGCCTGTATGATTTCTTGTTGCGTATTCATCACAAAAGGACCATGGGCAGCTATAGGCTCGTTAATAGGCTCTCCGCTCAAGATTAATACTACGGCATCTTCTAGCGCTTCAACAGTAAATTCTTCTCCTTCGTTGGCAAACAATACAAAATTATCTGTCGGTACTTGTTCGCTGCCGTTTACTTTTATGCTTCCTTCGATGACCAAAAGCGCAGTATTGTATGTTGCTGGAAAATTAAAGGAAGCCGTTGCGCCCCTATGCAGCTTGGCATTAAGCAAACCTACGGGAGTAAATGTAGAAGCTGTTCCTGAAACACCGTTGTAGTTTCCTGCGATTACTTCCACCAATCCGCCGCCGTCCGGCAGTTCGTACTTATTGATTTCGCTATTCGTAATTCCTTGGTATTTCGGTGCCGACATCTTGTCTTTTGCCGGCAGGTTCACCCAAAGCTGAACCATCTGAAAATCGCCTCCTGCTTTGCTGAACCGCTCTTCATGGTATTCTTTGTGCAAGATGCCCGAAGCAGCCGTCATCCACTGTACGTCGCCTTCGCCAATAACACCGCTATTTCCAGCACTGTCATGATGGGCTACTTTTCCTTTATAGGCAATCGTAACCGTCTCAAAACCTCGGTGCGGATGCACGCCAACACCTCTCAGTTCATTAGTCGGAGGAAAATGGAATTTAGAATTATAGTCCATCATGATAAATGGGCTCATGCGCTGCATGCTCAAAGATGCGCCCGATGGAATGAAATTATGTACCCTGAAACCGTCGCCAACCATATGAGGAGCAGGCGGTGCTATGATTCTTTCTATCTTTTTTGTTGTCATGATAATCAATTTTTAGTGTGAAAAAGTGAATTTTCCTGATATTCAGGATGCCTGTCGATATACGCATTTATAAACGGACAATACGGCTTGACTTTTAAAGTATTGTCTTTTGCATACTCCAGTACATATTTGGCCAAGGTAGAGGCGATGCCCTTGCCTTCGAGTTCTGGCGGAACGATAGTGTGCATATACGCAATGCCTCCGTCAAAAAGCTCATATTTTACATAGGCTGTCTTGCCATCAAGGGTGATTTCAAATCGCTTGCGGCTTTCATTATTTGTGATTGTATAGTCCATGATTTTACTTTTTTTGATACCGTAAAATTACGCAGTATAAAACTCATGGCACTTGACCTAGGTTAAGAAATGCAGCTACAAAGAAATGTAAGTAAATAATCGGGTGCTAATCTCTGTTGAAATTCTTGTTGGCGAGTTCCTTTCGCACCCTGCTTAGGCCCTCCGGAGTAATTCCAAGGTAGGAAGCAATAAGCTGTTGCGGAACCCGTAAGGACAAATCACGGTAGGTCTCGATAAATTTCAGGTACCTTTTTTCTGCGGAAGCGCTTAACAGATAATTGATCCTTTTTTCCATGTGCCGGATATTATTATGGAGCGCCAGCGTATTGACTTTGGCAAAATTCTCGAAGATTTTTTCGGCCTTATCGAAAAACTCCTTTTTCACATAAATTGCTTCTGTATTTTCTAAGGCATCAATATACATCTCCGAAGGCTCGTTGAAATAAAAGCTGCTTCGGTCGGCAATAATCCAATTTTCAGGAGCAAACTGTATCGTATGTTCTTTCCCTGCCTCATCAACAGTATAAGAACGCAGGATGCCTTTGCCTACAAAATAAGCCTTGTCGCAGATTTCATCTTTTTGCAGCAGCATTTCTCCTTTCTTGATTGCTATAGGATAGACGAGATGCTCTACTGCCTCATACTGGCTTTCGGTGCCGCATTGGGTCTCGATGATATACTTTTTAAAAAGATCAGACATAGCTTAGGAATTGGATATGGGCGAACGATTACGAATTTAAGAAATATCCTCTATTTTCAAAGCAGCATTCATCAAGAAAAATCTTCGGCATAATCCTCGACAAAATTCTTGAATTGGCGTGCCGGTTTTCCAAGGATGTTTTCAACGGTAGCATATACTTCAGAAGCCTCGTTTCTTGAATAATGCGCATAGTCTTCGATAAGCCCGTCCGCCTGCCACAAAGGGAAGCCGACAGAAAGCAGTGCCGCTTTCATCTCTTCTGGCGCTATGTCTATAAATTGTATTGGCTTGTCCAATACTTCCGAAAATAAGGCCGCCAGTTCCATGTGCGTCAAGGTTTCCGGGCCTGTAATATTATATACTTTGTTTTCATGTCCCGACGCTGTCAATGCTTCAGCAGCTATAGAAGCAATATCGCGGATATCGACCAAGCTGATTTTAGCATCACCTATAGCAGCAAAAAACGCATTTTGCTGTTTGATAAAATCCTTAAAGCCAAGCAGTCCCTGCATAAAGAGGTTAGGGCGCAGGAAGGTATACTTCATGCCTGATTCTTTTATCTGCGCTTCAACTGCTGCATGGTAGCGTAAAAAACGTACCGGAGAACCTGCCGATGCGTGCAGTTGCGAAAGCTTGACAATGTGCTTTACGCCAGAACGCTGGGCGACTGCGACAAAGTTTTGCTGCAGCTGTTCTGCAGTTTCAGAAGAATTAGTGAGCAAGAAGGCTTTTTCGATTCCGACAAGCGCATTAGAAAGGCTGGCTGCATTAGTAAAGTCGCCCAACACGATTTCTGCACCTTCTAATGAAGCAAGGCTTTCTGTGTTTTCGAAGGAACGAACCATTGCACGGAAAGGGATGCCTTTTTCGGAGAGCTGTCTAGCCAGTTCAGAACCGATAGTTCCTGTGGCTCCTGTAATAAGAATCTTTGGTGCATCTGAATGTTTCATAATCTATATCTTTTTTTGATTTGTATAGGACAAATTTCAGCATACGCCGAGACCTAAAATTGTAAGAAAACGAAAAGGTAGACCAATAAAAAAGGCTTCCAGAAAAAATTCCGAAAGCCTTAAGTGGATATATAGAGGGTAAAGTTACTTTACAGGGGTGCCGTCTTTGATTTCTTCAGAAGCCATTTTGACCAATTGTGCATTCTCAGGAATCTCGCCAAAGATTTCCACGCGGTCTTCTACCTCGCGGCCTTTTTGGACTTGTTTTCTGACGGTCTTATTGTTTTCGACCTGCAATACAAAAGTACCTTCGCTAGAAGTGACCAAGGCTGTTTTTGGCACCACATAGTTGCTGTCTTGCGCTTTCAACGGCAAGAGTACTTCCGCAACCATGCCCGGCAATAATTTTTTGGTCGTATTGATCACGTCCATTTCGACACGTTCCGAACGCAAGCGGCTGTCTAAAGCGCCAGACATTCTAGCTACTTTGGCCTTAAAAGTCTGTCCTGGCATAGATTTGACGTTAAAGCTAATCTCATCTCCGTTCCTTAAATAGCCTGTGTAAAGCTCCGGAACATAGACAGACAAGCGCAATTTGTTTTGTTCTTGAATCGTAAACAAAGGCAGTTCTGAACCTTTTCCGGCCGGACCTACATAGGCTCCAAGGTTGACATTTCGTGCAGCAACCACTCCGTCAAAAGGAGCGCGTATCTGCAGATAGCCTTGGATGTTCTGGATTTCCTTATATGAAGCCTTGGCTGCCTGCAATTGGGCATAGTCCGAGTTTTTTCTAGCATCGGCTTGTTCTAGGTCGTTTTTAGAAATCGTTCCTTCTACCTTGCTGGTTTCCAAAAGTCTTTTATAGGTGCTGTTGCTGGCCATATACACGGCTTCCTGTGAACGCAGTCTCGATTCTGAAGCTGCCAGCTGCGAGCTGATTTCCGGAGCCTCAAGCACCATCAGCAGCTGTCCTTTTTTTACTTGGGTTCCGATATCGGCTTTCAGCTCTTTTACAAAACTGCTCACTTTAGCATAGATATCTACCTGCTGGAATCCCGTAAGCTCAGCCGGAATACGCAACTCTGTAGACAGCTTTTCTTTGCTGACTTGAAAAGTTTCAATTGCCGGAGCCGTTTCTTCGGCCGGAGCCGCTTCTGCCTTTTCTGAAATGTTACAGCTGTTCAGCGTAGCCATAAGCACTACCAAGGCCGATGTTCTGTATAAATTATTTTTCATTTTGTGGGTGTAAAGATGATATATAATGTTTGCTTTCTTTGTCTTCTGGATCAAGTGATACCGACTGCGTTGAGGTCTTGCCCTGTGCCCAGGCGAAAATCAGCGGCAAGATAATCAATACTGTAAAAGTAGAGAATAATAAGCCTCCAATAACTGCTCTTCCTAATGGAGAAACTTGGTCGCCGCCTTCGCCGTGGCCTATCGCCATCGGCAGCATCCCTGCAATCATCGCAACGCTGGTCATGATAATCGGACGAAGCCTTAACGAAGCCGCCTCTCGTGCCGATTGCAGCGCATTGCCGTTATGTTTCCGGAGCTGTTCGGCATTCGTGACCAGCAGGACGGCATTGGCAATAGATACCCCGACCGACATGATGATTCCCATATACGACTGGAGGTTAAGCGTTGAGCCCGTAAGCAGCAATAGCAGTAAAGAACCGAGTACTACGGCAGGAACTGTTGTCAAGATAACCAACGATATCTTAAACGATTGGAAATTGGCAGAAAGCATCAGGAAGATAACCACGACGGCAACCAATAATCCTGTTTGCAGGCTGTTCATGGTTTCGTCCAAGACTTTGCTCAATCCGATAGGCTCGATAAATAGTCCTCTTGGCAGTTCGCCTAAGGAAGCAATGGTGGTTTTTACGTCTTTTGAAGCCGTTCCCAAATCGGTATGGTCTATATTTCCCGTGATGGAAATGTAGGGCATGGCACCCAAGTTGTCGTTCTCTCCATAAGTATGCGATGGCGTGATGGTTGCCACATCGCTCAATACAGGTCGTGTAGCATTCTTTAATAATGGAATCTCTCCCATATCGCTGATACTCTTCATCTTATTTAATGGCACCTGTACTTGTACATTATATGACAATCCCGCTTTTTCATCAATCCAAGTATTCTTTTCTGTATATCGAGAAGAAGACGTAGAAGCAATCAGCGAACGCGAAACTTCGCTCATGTCAACTCCAAGCTGTGCGGCACGCGTCCTGTCGATATTGATGTCTAATGAAGGATATTTGATCGGCTGTGCAATCTGCACGTCCCTAAAGTAATCAATCTTGTTGAGCTTGGCAATTAGCTTGTTGGCGTATTCTTCGTTCAGTTTTTTGTTCTTTCCGGCAATTCGAATCTCTATCGGAGTCGGAGAACCTTGGCTCAATACCTTGTCGGTCAATTCGATAGGTTCAAACGAAACTTTTTCGTTGGGAAGTATCTTTTTTACTCTTTTGCGGAAATCATCCTTAAATACGTCCATATCCGCATGATAATCTTTCAAGCCAATTTGGAAGACAGCCTCGTGGGGTCCGCCCATGAACAAATAGATTGGCGAAACGGAGAATAGGGAAGGATGCTGCCCAACATAGATAGAAGAAATAGCGATATGTTCTTTTCCGATCATGTTTTCCAGTTCTTTCAAGACCAATAAGGCTTTTTCTTCGGTACGTTCTAGGCGCGTTCCGTCTGCAGCGCGAAGCCTCATCTGGAACTGACTTGAATTGACTTTAGGGAATACATCCTGACCGATAACGTTCAATAACAAGACGGCCAATCCTGTAATTCCGAAAAGGTATAAGAGGGTAATCGGCTTTCGCAGCGGGAACAATCGTTCCAGCATTCGCATGAATCGGTTTCTGAATCTTTCAAAACGGCTGACTTTGCCGTCGTTATTAAAATCGTCTCTTTCGACCAGTACTTTTTTCTGGTTGAATGTGTCTGCTTCCGATTCGGCCGTAAGTCCCGAAGCGATAAATTCAGCCTCATCGTCTGTCATACCAGAACCGTGTTCTTTTTTAGGGTGGCTTTTCATCAGCCAGTTGGCCATTACCGGAACAAATGTCTGCGAAAGCAAGAAAGAAATAATCATAGAAAACCCGATTGCCAATGCCAGCGGCAAGAACAAGGCGCCCGGTATGCCTTTCATGGTAAAGGCCGGAGCAAAAACGGCCAAGATACATAACAGAATCAGCAGTTTAGGCAGGGCGATTTCCTTACAGGCATCCCAGATGGCCAAGGCCTTGGGTTTTCCCATATCGAGATGCTGGTGGATGTTTTCGATGGTTACCGTACTTTCGTCCACAAGAATACCGATAGCCAATGCCAGGCCGCTCAGCGACATCAGGTTGATGGTCTGCCCGAATAATTTAAGGAACATGACACCCGAAATGATAGAAATAGGAATGGTAAGGATAACGATCAAGGCTGCTCTTCGGTCGCCCAAGAACAGCAATACCATCAATCCGGTCAATACCGCCCCGATAATCCCTTCGGTAATCAAACTTTTTACAGAGTTGATTACATACACCGACTGGTCAAATTCATAGGATAATTTCACGTCTTCCGGAAGCGTGCTTTGTATTTTTGGAAGCTCTTTCTTTAGGTTCTGTACTACATCCCAAGTCGAAGCATCACCCGCTTTGGCAATACTCACATACACCGAACGCTTGCCATTTACCAAGGCATAGCCAGACGTGATATCTGCACCATCTTTTACGGTCGCAACATCGCCCAGGTATAAGTTCTGTACGCCGCCTTTAAACAGCGGAATTTTTTCGAAATCCTTGATTTCTTTAATCGTATTGTTGGTAGGAGTAATGTAATTCTGGTCGCCGATTCTAACGTTTCCAGAAGGTGCCGTCTGGTTGTTGATACGGATGGCATCTACAATCTGGTCGGGCGTAAGATTGTGCGAACGAAGCAAGTCAGGATCCACATTCACCTCCACAGTTCTAGGGCTTCCTCCAAAAGGCGGAGGCGACAAAAGTCCAGGGATAGAAGTAAACGAAGCACGAACGTAGACGTTGGCCAAATCCTGAAGCTCATTATTAGAACGCGTCTTGCTGCTCAAGACCAATTGTCCCACAGGAAGCGATGAGGCGTCAAAACGGATGATGAACGGCGGCTGCGAGCCTGGGGGGAAGGCGGCTTGTATCCTGTTGGATAGCGCACTCAATTCGGCTGCAGCCTGTGCCATGTTCGTGTCTTCATAATAAGTCACTTTCATCAGCGTAAGGCCTTGTGTGTTTTTGGTCTCGATCGACTTTACGCCATTGGCGAAAAGCATGACGTTGACGTAGTTTTTGGCAAAATAAGACTCCATCTGGTTGGGCGTATACCCTCCGAATGGGTGTGCCAGATAGATTACGGGCAGGTTCATCTTTGGCAAGATATCTACCTTAACGTCGCGGACAGCACCGATTCCGAAGAAGAACAGTCCGGCCACGAGCACCAATATGGAGATAGGTTTGCGAAGTGCAAAACGTATTAAATTCATCAGTAGTAAAAATTAAAATTCATTAATAAATAATTCAAAATCTCCTGTAGCAGCGGCTTTCATTAAAAGCGACTGCCACACATTGGTATAGATGATATCTCGGTCGATTTCGGCACGGTTCAGGGTATACAGCGTCTGCGTTACATCTACCAGATTGGTCAGGCCGTTTTTATATAAGGTAGTCTTTTGGAGGTAGGCCTGAGCGGCTGCCTGTACTTGTTTCGGAGCTTCTATATAATTATCCATCGCGTATTTGATCTTGGCATCCGCAGCATCTGATTGGGTCTTGAGCTGCTGGTCGATGACATTGTATTCTTCTTGCAGTGCTTCAGAAATAAGCTTTTGGGCGCTGGCCTTTTTGCTCGATCGGGCAATAGTAGTCAGGTTCCAGCTTACGCCTACGCCGAGCAGGTAGTTCTGGCGGTTAGGGCTTACGCCATCAAAATAATTTCGGGTATACGAATTCTGGTCTACGGCGTAATCGGAGTTAAAGCCTGATGCTCGTGTCTGGTAGACGCCGAATAGGCTGAAGGTAGGGTAATATTCTCTCCTGAAGAGCTTTGCCTGCTGCTTGCTATAATCAATCCTGCTTTTATAGTATTGCAGTATCGGGTTCAGCGTGTCGTTTGCCGTCTCAAGGCGCAAGATTGATTTCGGGATTTCCTTCACGAAAGTGCTGTCCAAAACAAAATCTTTGATATCCACTCCCATGAGTGCCACCAGCTTGTTGTTTTGTTCCTTGACCTGATCCTTGCCTTGGTTCAGCTGAATTTTTGCGCGTGAAACCTCTGCAGAAGCCAAAGTCGAATCGACTCCAGGCAACAATCCGTTTTTGACTCTGGCAGCAGCAATCCTCTGGAAAACGACTGCGCGGTCAAGATTTTTCTCCTGCGAGATCAGCAGTCTTTGGCTCGCAAGCAGGTTGAGGTAGGCTGCAGAAATCTTGATTTTCTGCTGGAATTTCTCTTGTTCTAAATCCTTGTCAAAACGTTCGGCATCGGCTTTTGCCAAGTTGATACGCTGTCTTGCCTTTCCGAAAGAAAAGAAATCCCAGTTCATGTTGACCAGATAGAGGGCACCGAAAGCGGCATTCCAGTTTTGTTCAGGAAGCGGCAATCCCGATGAAGCCACGCCAAGTCCGCCAAAACCGTACAGCGGTCCGTTCTGTCCGTTTACGGTACCATAGTCCTGTTGTGCGGCAAGGTTAAGGTTGGGCAGGTACTCCCTGCGTGCCTGTTTTACGGTTTCCTTAGAGGCTTCGGCATATTTGCTTTTGGCCTTTAGGGTTCCGTAATTCGCCATTCCGGTTTCTACCGCTTCTTTGAGCGAAAGAGTCTGGGAAAACCCTTGGAAAAAGAAGAGGGATAAAAGAAAAAGACTTATTTTTTTTGTAGTCATTTGTTAAGCCTGATATAAGTTTGAAAGCGCAAATTTACAGCAGGCGTAGGAGCGAAGGCTGCATTAAATGACCAATGCGCCTAAAAAAATGACGAATTCAATTGGTCATTAAAATCAGCAAAAAATTAATAATAAATCGTTAATTTGTAGCCTTAATTGCAAAAAATGAAATGGAAAGTCGATAATGTACTAGACAATAAATGGTGGCAAGAGGTTGCAATATTGCTGTTTTCGTTCTCTTTGTTTTCTTTAAAGAACGATTGGATTTTATTTAATTCGGCGATTGCTGTCTGGTCGGGAATAGGCTATTACCTGATGCTTTATCTGCATGCGCAGACCAACCGTTTCTTTCTATTGCCCATATTAGTCAAGCAGCAAAAAGGATTTTTATATCTGGTGCTTACGATACTTTTGGCATTGCTTTTTTCAGTCGTCGTTTATGAAATATCGTCGGTCTGGATTACCAAAGCTTCTTCGCTCTATGAGTTTTCGCATCAAAAAAGCTACCAGTACCAGCTGGCTACGGTAATCGGCACGCTGATCTGCATTCTCGGCCCGGTTATGTTCCTTAAGTTTTACAGAGAAGAAAAAAGAAAGCGAGAAGAAGCCTTGCTGCTCAACCAGATGCAGCTCAATTCGCTCAAGAGTCAGCTGAATCCGCATTTCTTGTTCAATACTTTTAATACGCTTTACGGAATCAGCCTTGAGTTTCCTGAAAGAACGCCCGACCTGATTATGAAAGTATCGCAGCTGATGCGCTACCAGCTCGAAAGCAATGCAAAGCAGTGCGTATCGCTAGAAGAAGAACTGTCGTTTATCAACAGCTATATCCAATTGGAAAAAGAGCGCGTGGGCTACCGCTGCGAGATTACCTATGATAGCAAGATCGATAATGAGAATGCGTATAAGATTTCTCCGATGCTGCTCATCGCTTTTGTAGAAAATGCCTTCAAGCATGGCACCTGCGCTATCGAAAATTGCTACGTGCACATTTCGATTACGGTAGAAAAAGGAAAGCTACGTTTGCAGATTGTCAATTCCATACCCGAGAAGAAAATCAACGTTGTTTCTACGAGGATAGGTATCCAGAATACGACAGAGCGTTTGAAAATCATCTATGGCAACGACTATACGCTGGACATCAAGAATACCGATACGGTCTATACTGTTAACCTAGCATTGCCGCTAAAAAAGGTAGGCGAATCATGAAAGACCCGAAAAAATGCATCATCGTAGACGACGAGCCGGCAGCACATTACGTGCTTATCAACTATATCCGACAGAATCCAGAGCTGGAACTCGTGCACCAATGCTATAATGGGATAGAAGTAATGAATTATCTGCGTGAAAATCCAGTAGACCTCATGTTCCTTGATATTGACATGCCCGAAATTACAGGACTGGAACTCTTAAAGATTCTTCCGTCGCAGCCCAAGACCATTCTTACGACAGCCTATTCTGAATTTGCGCTCGAAAGTTATGATTATGGCGTAATTGATTATCTGCTCAAGCCGATCTATTTCCCGCGTTTCCTAAAGTCTATAGAGCGATTTTTAGCTGCTCAGGCAGATCGGAAAGTGATTGCCTCGAACCTTTTTATCAGCATAAAAGCCGATGGAGCGGTAATCGACCTCGATGTAAGGAAAATCCTTTTTGCCCAAAGCTACGGCAATTATGTCAAGATTTTTACCACGGGTAGAACCTATCTAGCCTCAATGACGACCAATGAATTGGAAGCCAGCCTGCCGGCAGAGCAGTTCCTGCGCGTGCATAAGTCGTATATCGTGGCAATCGACAAGATTGAAGCGAATGAGCGCGATACGCTCGTAGTCAGCAGCCAGAGAATTCCCGTAGGCATTACCTACAGGAGAGAGCTGGAACGATTGCTTGCGCGATAGCCGTTTTATAATATTTCCTCGTCTATTTCGTAAATTCTCTTGATTTCTTTCATAGAGCGGTCGCTCATGAAGTATTTCAGTATTGTAGAATCGTCGCGGAATCCTTTGTAGGTTTTTAATTGCTCCGGCGTCAAGATGCTCCTGAAATTATTTTCCGATTTAAAGATAATCGGCGCGATTTCTGAGTTTTTTCCCAAATTGATTCTTCCTAGCTGTGTTTTTTCTTCTTTCCAGATGCTTATGGCAGCCACTTCTTGATCTTCAGACAATTCCAGGAAAGAAATAGAGCTGATCTTGTTCTTGATAAATTCTGTTTCAGTCTCAGTCGCCATGGCTTTTGCATTAATCATGGTGATTGTTTTTGTTATTCTGCAGCTGGTCAAGGTTACGAGACAAAGTATAAAAAGAAGGAGTGTAGATTTTTTCATGTAGGATAGTATTTGCTATTACCGTTTGTTTAGAGTCTGGATAGGGAATCGGCAGCCGCCAAAAATACAGAAAATCTTCTGTATTTTTAGCCTTGCCTCAGGAAACCGCTTTTAGAAGCTGTATCCAATCTTGATTCCTGCTCTAAAGACAAAGTTGTCTATGTTTTTATTGTCAACATCGCCTTTTCCTTTTACTTCCCATTTCCAGTTAGCCCCGATAGAAGGATCGATGCTGAAGTTTTTGCCGATCATGAATTTGTAGCCGACGTTTGGATTGATGATGCTCCAATAGGAATACGTCCCGTCAAAATTTCCAAGCCCGGCAATATCCTCATCGAATTTCACATTACCGTAGGAAATAAAGTTTTCTGCATAAAACCCGTCCCATTTTCCTTTTTCAACATATGTCCTGCTTCCCAATTCGATCACGAAGCCGTTTCCGTCGATATCAACAACATCGTTGTCATAATTTAAGCTTGCGGCAGAAATGTTCAGCAAGTGTGATGAATTTCTTTCGCCCTCTTTATGCTTCTTTTTATACTCAAGGCTCAAGCCGTATTGCATCGGGTCAGAATAGTTGAAATTAGCAGAAAGCGTCAGTTTTGGACCTACTATTGCAGTTTCTTCGTTAGCTTCTTGTTTCTCTTGTGCAAAATTTAGTGCTGGTAGTAGCAATGCGAATAATAAAATACGTTTCATTTTTTTAGTTTTAATGTTTGTTAGTGTTATGGCTGCCGGCTAAAAACCGACTTCTATTAGCATAGACGAATGCCGTTTGAAAATGGTTGCATGGGCTTTTAAAAAAAATCAGGACCAAGAAGAAAAAAGCTTTGTAGGGGTTATGTTGCAGTCTCATTCTGAGAAGGTTCGGAAAAAGGTCCTTTTTTGAAAAAAATTCCCGAACAAGACCCGAACGAAACCCGAACAAAACCCCAACGAGATTTGAAGCGATTTTGCCGAAATGACCCTCCATAATGTCGCATTTTGCCCTGCTACTATTGCTAAAAAGGAGCCAACTTTGTACTAAGCGGGTCGAGAATCGCGCCGCACTAATTGCTAAATAAAAAATCATGAAAAAACAAGAATTTACAATAGAGCTGGATGCGCCACGCGAAAAAGTGTGGGACGTCCTGTGGGGAAAAGAAACGTATCCACTATGGACAGCGCCTTTTGGCGAGGGATCTAGGGCTGAAACCGACTGGAAAGAAGGCAGCAAGGTACTTTTCTTGAATGCTGATGATGAGGGAATGGTGGCAAGGATAGCCAAGAATATTCCGAACGAATACATGTCTATCGAACATTTAGGCGTGGTAATGGGTGGCATCGAGCACACCGAAAACGAGAAAAGCGGCGAATGGGCCGGCTCGTTAGAAAATTATACCTTAAAAGAAGCCAATGGCAAGACCCAGCTTATGGTGGATATGGACGTGACCGAAGAGTATGAAGATTTTTTCAATACTACATGGCCAATCGCCTTGGGCAAGATCAAGGAACTGTCTGAAAAGAAGTAAGAAGAGGCACTACATCAGGTTATTAGGCTATTTTTCGACGATTTGCATGCAATACTCGTCAAAGTGGCTGTCTTTTATGCTACTGATTTATTTCTAATTTCTATATTTGTAAACGATTATTATTAAGTAATTAGATATCAGCATATTGCTTGAACTTATAATTGTTTTCAATTATACTGGATTTGAATTAGTTACTTAAATTATGCAAGCAATGGGGTCCCATGAAAATGGGACCTTTTTTTAGGGCAATAAAAAGGCTGTTATTTTTTAGAATTCCATTGCCAGAGGTGCAGGCAGGCATAGGTGCGGTACGGGCTCCATTGGGCCGATAGCTTATGCATATCTTCCTTAAATTTTTTCTTGTCGCTTTTGTCCAGTCCAAATAGGGCAGCCATCGTATTTTGGATGATGAGGTCGTCGGCAGAAAAGACATCTTCTCGTCCCAGCCCAAACATAAGCAGGTTCTGGGCCGACCATATTCCGATACCCTTGATGGAGGTAACCAGACGGCTTACTTCGTCGTCGGTCATCTCGTGGAGCTTTTCATATTCTAGGCCGTGGTCGACATCAAACTGGGCTACATTCTTTATATAGTCTGTTTTGGATTTTGAGAGGCCGATGGCTTTTAGAGTTTCAAAAGGAGTATCGAGTACTTGCTGTGAGGTTGGTTCGTTTCCATCGTATAGCGCCAGAAAGCGATTAAAGATGACATCGCCTACCTTGGCGGATAGTTGCTGGTTTATGATAGAAGTATAGAGGAACAGTGTCAGGTTGGTGTTCTTTTTCAGTTCCCGCGGTACCGCGTCTTGCAGTACTTCTTTAAATACAGGATCGCTTGATAAGTGGAGTAGATAAGGATGCTGCATAAGGTATTTTTTTACAGGATAACAAATATATTATTTATTCTGATGGTAGTCAGATTGTTTTTTGTATGCTTTCATATGGGCACGTGACAGTTTCTCTACAGGCTTCAGGCTTTCTTCTAGTCCACGTACCAATGTCCTTCCATTGGTTAATTTTGCAGCATTTAATTTATCCAGTTATTTTATTTTTTCAATAGCTTCTCTCACCTTAACGATATCAGGCTGATGGTTTTTGCATTCTTGAACGCCTTCAGGATAAAGTACTTTTATAAAATCATTATAGTCATTGCAATTTTTGAAGATATTAAACTCTTTATTTTTTACGTCCCATACGATACCTTTATGATTGCCTAAGGAACTGCCGATTGCACCGCCTACAGCTCCGCCAGAACCGTACGCAAAACCTTGTGCCCATTTATTGGCAAGGCTGACTTCGGTATAATAGTAATTTTCTCCAAGGGATATGACTTTGGCAAAGCCATTTGGAAAATGATTGGTTTGCGCCCTGTCAGTTTTGTTCCTGTTGTCTAATATGGCTTGTGTCTGGAAGTAGATATGTCCTTTGTAGCAAACTGCAAATACTCTCTTAAGCTTTTTGTCTTCATTTTTCAAATAAAAATAACACTCTGCTGGAATATCATCTACGATTTCTTCTTTTGTGAAGCCAACCAGGCCTTTAGGAATTACTACTGCTGTAGAATTTGGTACTTTGTTTATAAAATCTTCTTTGGTGTAATAGATTCCATTCGGACATCCATTTGCTGCGACCTTAGCATCTTCTTTTTTTGGAGCAGGCTTCTTGGCACTAGCAATGGTATCTGCTTTTGTTTTCTCTATAACCATTCCTTGCGAAAATTCGGTTGAAATGATGATGTTTCTGTTGGTAAAAACGCGCTTATGGTTTTCATCATCAATTACCTTGACAGTGCTGATTGCTATTTTTTTGTCTTCACCTGTTGTCGGTTCAAAATACTTAAAGTGTCCATCGACAAGTTCTAGCCTTTCAAAACTTATTTTTTCGTTTGTCGCCAATGTAATCGTGCCTTTTTTGGCAAGAAGGTCTTGGGCATTGCAATAGCTTGTTGCTATAAAGAAAAGTAGGAGTAGCACTTGTTTCATGGTAAGGATCTTGAAATAGGATAGGTTCTTTTATACGAAGAGCAAATATATAGGAAGATATCAGAATTATAGTAAAAAGTTTAGGGCTTTTGGTTTTTTGCTCTCTATCGCTTCTGCCTTCCTTCAGGAACTGACAATTCGCTTATACTGAATGTCGTATTAAATACTGTTTGATGTATTTTTTATTGATTAATTATCGTAAAACGATAATTAATTATATATTTGCATAAAATATTTAAGAAATGAAAAGAGTCCGTCTTATTGCTACTTGTCTGTTTTACTTTTCAAGAGTGCTGGCGCTGCCGTATCTGGCAACGGCGGCTTATTGTATTATCTGCTTTCTATTTCGTACTGATTCTCTGCAGCCCATAGAAGATGGGAAGCGGTTTGTCATCACCTATCCCTTTACCGATACGCGTTTTTTGATAGGTGACACCTATGAGTTTTATTACATTTTTGAAATGATAGCTTTTATAGCGTTGTATGGCATTTTCTTCTGGCTGCTGGGCAATATTTTCAAGACGTTCCGCGGAAAGAAATTGTTTACCCAACAGGGAGTAAGAAGGCTGAGCATCTTTTACCTGCTCAACTTTATCGTGCCGTTGCCTTTTTTGATCGGGCATATTGCTTATTCTTATGAGGTCGAAATACTCGTTAGCCTGTCGGTATTGCATTTTGTGCTTGGGGTATTTGCTTATTTCATGGCGGTAATATTCAAGCAGGGGCTCAATCTTCAAACCGAACAAGACTTATACATATAACCATGCCGATTATTATAAACATTGATGTAATGCTCGCTAAGCGAAAAATGCAAAGCAAGGAATTGGCCGAGATATTAGAAATAACTCCCGCTAATTTGTCGATTCTAAAAACAGGCAAGGCAAAAGGTATCCGTTTTGAATCTTTGGAGGCTATCTGCAAGGCGCTGGATTGCCAGCCGGGCGATATTTTGGAATACAGAGAAGAATAACCATCAATAACCATGTAGCGTATAAAAAAAAACGCCCCTAAGAGGGTGCAGGAATTCTATTGTCTAAAATAATCAATCAAAAATCAAAAAAATGAACAGTTTACAAATCAAAAACTTGAGCAAAAAGTACGACAACGGCGTACAGGCCATGCAAGACATTTCGCTTGAAATCAGCAATGGCATTTTCGGATTGCTGGGTCCAAATGGTGCCGGCAAATCTACTCTTATGAAAACGATAGCCGGCTTGCAGGCACCCGATAGCGGCGCGATTGTATTTAATTCGGTCGATGTGGTAGCCAATCCTGCCTTTATCAAGCAGCAGCTGGGCTACCTACCGCAGGATTTCGGAGTCTATCCCAAGATCAGCGCGTATGATTTATTAGAGCATCTGGCGGTACTCAAAGGCGTCGGCGGTAAAAAAGAAAGAAAGGAGCAGATTTATGCGCTTCTCGAAAAGACGAATCTTTATGCAGACCGCAACAAGGCAGTAAGTTCTTTTTCGGGCGGAATGCGCCAGCGTTTTGGCGTGGCACAGGCCTTGCTCGGCAATCCGCAGTTGATTATCGTAGATGAGCCAACGGCCGGACTCGATCCGGAAGAACGCAATCGGTTCAATAATTTATTGAGCGAGATAGGCGAGCAGGTCATCGTGATCCTTTCTACGCATTTAGTAGAAGACGTACGTAATTTGTGTACCCAGATGGCCATCATCAACAAAGGAAAAGTATTGGCCTACGGCAATCCGGGAGCGTTTATCGACGAGCTGGAAGGGTGCATTTGGACCAAGGCTATAGAAAAGAATGAGCTGTCAGCGTATCAGGAACAGTTTCAGGTCATTGCTACGCAGTTGAATGCAGGAAGACAGCACATCCATATTCTTTCTAAAGAGAACCCGCATCATGGCTTTGCCATGAAACAGACCGATCTTGAAGACGTATATTTCGCTCAACTTTTTAATACGAAATAATATGTTTGCAGGTCTTTTACATTTTGACTGGATCTTTTTCGCAAAGAAAAAATCCTTCTTGGTACTGCTCGTTTTCTTTCTCGGATTCGGCTTGTTTACTTCTGTTGCGGCTAATTTTCCTTTTCCGGAAACGTATAAGAATTCGCCTTACGTAATCACGTATGTCATCGGCATCATGTCGCTGATGTGTATTTTTTCTGTCGCGCTGCTGGCGGCGCAAAGCTTGATGCGGGAAAAAGACGCACATTTTGACTTGATTCTCTATGCTACGCCCATACAGAAAAAGTATTACTTGAGCAGCCGCTTTCTTGTCATTTTCGGTATTGCAGCTTTGACATTTGCGCTGTACGTGACAGGACTGCTTGTCGGCCACCAGCTGTTCAGCTCTCATGATGAGGAATTGGCAGCGCTTGACGTATGGAGCTACCTAAAGCCATTTCTAGTGCTTGCTGTGCCCAACATCTTGTTTTGTACAGGCGTACTGTGCAGCATAGGCGTATTGTCTAAAAACAGGATGGCAATCTATATCTCCGGACTTTTTATTTATTTCCTTTATTGGGGAATAGCAATGTTTTCTAATTCGCCGCTTATGGCCAGTGCGGCGCCCGTATCGGCAGCAAGCATGGATGTCATGGCTAAGGTCGATCCTTTTGGTCTGTCGGCCTTTTTTGAGCAGACACAGTATTGGACAGCTGGACAGCGCAATACGCAGTTGGTAACGCTAACCGGAAATTTCTTGTTCAATCGTATGGCTTATATGGCGGTGTCTTGCCTGCTGGTAGTCTTTGCTTATCGCAGGTTTAGTTTTATAGTAGGAAAAGACAGAAAATCGAATAAGAAAGCCAAAGAAGATAAGACTGTTCTTGGCCTTAAATATGTGCCTGTTCCAACAAAGAATAGCGGTGGTGCCTATAGCCTGAAGGCTGGGCTTAGTTTTGTAAAGATTGATATGGAATCAATCATCAAAAGTGTTTCGATATGGATTATAGTCCTTGGCTGGTGTTTCTTTTTCGGGATGGAAGTCATTGGTATCATCGATGCCGGAAGGCGCTTGCCAGAACGTTTTGCCACTTCGGGTTTGATGGTCAGCGAGATATTGAAGCTGTTTCCTATGATCGGCCTGATAGTCGTATTGTTTTATGGAAGCGAGATTTTCTGGAGAAGCCAAGGCGCGCGCTTTGATGCGTTGGAAAACAGCAGTCCCGTTCCTAAGACGGCAGTCGTGCTTTCAAAATGGCTTACGCTTACGTTCGTCCCGATGCTGTTGCTTTTGTGCAGCTGTCTTGTCGGTATAGGGTTTCAATTGGCGTTTGGTACAGAAGCCATCGACTTGAGACTGTATCTGTCCTTGTATTATCTTATAGGTCTGCCATTGTCGCTTTGCGCTGCCTTGGTCATTAGCATACATACGCTGTGTAAAAACAGGTATATAGGCTTGATGGTTTCTTCTGTGGTTTTATTATTGACCAATACTTCTTTTGGAGGGCTTATCGGATTAAAGCACCCTCTATTGCAATATGCTAATGCTTTTAAGGGGAATTATAGCGAAATGAACGGATTTGACTTTTTTATAGACGCGTTTCATATCAAAATGCTCTATTGGTCGTGTATTTCGGCTATTGTTCTTTTTGCAGCAGTCCGATTCAGAAGGAAAAGTGTCCCATCAGGCAGGTCAAAAATCGGGCAGGCCCTCTTATTGGCGGGGTGCCTAGCGGGTGTATTATTTTCAGGAAGCATAATCTGGAAAGAGACAGAAATCCCTAAGAAAGAAGAACGCAATGATTGGAAGCAGGCGTATGAGGAGCGCTATAAAAAATTCAGCGAGCTCTTGCAGCCTACGGTAACGGATGTCAAGACTTCCATCGATCTCTTTCCTGAAAAAAACAGTTATGCTGTCACCGCAACGTATGTGTTAGCCAATAAAGGCGACCAAGCTATAGACTCCGTTTTGGTCTATGCTGACAAGGATATGCAATGGGGCCGAATTACTATGGAGAATGCCAAGTTGCTGTCTGCCGACAAAGAATACGGGCATTATTGGTATAAATTAATAAAGCCGCTGCAGTCTGGCAAATCAGCCAGCATGAAATTCGCTTTTACCTATTCGGGTTCTTCATTTAACGGATTCAAGCAGTTTAGTACGATCCTGAAAAACGGCTCGTTTATCCGCATCAGTAACTTTTTCCCGCGATTCGGCTATATGGCCGATAACGAGATAGACGATCCTAGAGAGCGTGCCAAAAGGAAGCTGCCGGCAGCGTCATTGGTATTGCCTTTGGAAGAAAAGAGGGAAACGCCTTATGAGTATGGCTATATCAATCTCGATGCCGTGATTTCTACTTCTGGAAACCAGACGGCTATCGGTATTGGCGATCTGAAAGCCACGTGGCAAAAAGAGGGACGTAATTATTTCCAATACAAGACTCCGTCGCCTATACCATTCCGTTTTGCAGCTGCTTCGGCACGTTATGCCGTACAAAAGGCGAACTACCGAGGCATTGCGATTGAAGTCTATTACCAGCCCGGACATGAGCATAATATTGAGCATATTATCCGAAATGCAAAACAGTCGTTGGAATACTGTGAGCAGCATTTTGGCAAGTATCCGTATGCCATGATCCGATTTGTGGAGATTTCTTCTTTTGTGAAAGGCTTTGCGGCAACGGCGTATCCTACGGGTTTCTTTATCAATGAATCGTTTGGTTTTCAGAATAATATCCGACAGGATCCTGAAAAAGACATATTGAATGAGCAGGTCAGCCACGAGCTATCGCATACGTGGTGGGGCAATGCGACCATCGACCCAGATTATAGGGAAGGAAGCAAGCTGCTAACAGAAACACTGGCGATGTATACCGAGTTGGTGCTCTATAGAAAAGCATACGGCGATGAAAACATAGTATCGCGCGTGCAGATACATAAAGATATTTATATGGAACAGCGTGCTTTTGCAGGAGAAGAGCCTTTGTATAAAGCCGATCCTTATAAGCCGTTCTTGGCGTATGACAAGGGAATGGTCGTCATGTACCAGCTAGAACTGCTTCTTGGGGAAGAAAACATCAATAAGGCGCTTAGAAGCTTTCTTAAGAAATATGCCTATCCGAATCAGCCACCTATTTCTTTAGACTTGATAAACGAATTGTATGCAGTGAGCGATAGTACTCTTCATCCTAAAATTGATGAGCTGTTCAAGCAGATTATCACCCACGACCTGCAGGTGGACAAAGTGTCTTACCGCAAGACAAACGAAGGTATATATGAGCTGGGAATAGCCGTTATTGCCAAAAAGTATAGGGAAGATGGAAAAGGCAAAAAAGCAACCCTGGTTTTTGATGAACCCATAGAAATCGATATCTATCTTGAAGACGGAAAAAAACAGCGCGTTATCCTGCCACGGGGACAGAACAAGCTAAAATTCCGTGTGGCAAAAAAACCGACTAAGGTCGTACTGGATCCGCGGATGAGGTTTATGGAAGCTGTGTTGGAGGATAATGAACAAACTTCTTTTATGCCTCTACTGCAAGGAGGTTTTTAGATTTTCTATGAAAATGCAATAGCTTGATATGGCGGTTGAAAGAAAGGGGTTAGTACCACTTAAAAATCAACATATCAAGCTATTGCTATTTCGCTGATAACTCTTACCTTTATGTCATTGCTATCAACTAATACTTGCGGACTATGACAAACGACATTTATCAGATCAAGAAACTACTGACTACAAAAAATGGCACTTTTACGTACTACAGCTTGCCGGAAATGGAGAAGCAGGGATACAATATCGAAAAGATGCCATTTTCTATAAGAATACTGCTTGAAAACGCGCTACGTAATTTTGATGACTTCGCGATAACGCGCGAAAACATAGAAACCCTGCTCAATTGGAAGCCCGAAGCTTCTGATAAAGACATTCCTTTTAAGCCTGCCCGCGTGCTGATGCAGGATTTTACAGGCGTTCCCGCGGTTGTAGATATTGCTTCGCTTAGGGCAGAAATAGCGCGCAAAGGGAAAAATCCAGACGAGATAAATCCTCTGATTCCTGTAGATTTGGTTATTGATCATTCAGTACAGGTCGATTATTTTGGCACGGAATATTCCTATGAACGCAACATGGATGAAGAATACAAGCGTAACAAAGAACGGTACCAATTCTTAAAATGGGCACAGCAGTCATTTAGTAATTTCAGCGTCGTGCCTCCGGGCATGGGCATCTGCCATCAAGTAAATCTTGAATATTTGTCAAAAGGAGTCATTGAGCGCAACGGTGAGATCTTTCCGGATACGTTGGTCGGAACCGACAGCCATACGCCGATGGTCAACGGGATAGGTGTTATTGCTTGGGGTGTTGGAGGAATAGAAGCGGAGGCAGCCATTTTAGGACAGCCGATTTATTTTATCATGCCAGAAGTAATAGGACTGCGCCTGACGGGAAAAATTCCGCTAGGTTCTACCGCAACAGATATGGTATTGACTATTGCTGAATTGCTGCGTAAGTACGGTGTCGTAGGAAAGTTTGTAGAAGTTTTCGGTCCCGGATTGGACAATCTTTCAGTTCCCGACAGGGCAACCATAGGCAATATGTCGCCTGAATTTGGCTGTACGGTTACTTATTTCCCTATAGACGACAAGACGCTGGAATACATGCGCATGACAAACCGTTCTGAAGAACAAGTAAAGCTGGTTGAAGATTATTGCAAAGCCAACTTGTTATGGCGTACGGGCAACGAGTCGATTACCTATACACATATTTTAGAATTAAACCTTTCAACGATAGAACCGACAGTTTCAGGTCCGAAAAGACCTCAAGATAAGATACTGCTTAAAAACTTTCCGGCCACCTTTGCCGATGTTTTACATCAGTCCTTCGGACGCAAATACATCAAGCCGCAGGAACAGCTGACGCGCTGGTTTGCGGAAGGAGGAAGCTCGCTGCCTATGAAGACTGAGACGACGATGGTACCGGATACAAAAATTGAAGGGAAAATTGAAGACGGGATGAAAATCGTCACCGTCACCGTCGGGCAGGAGCAGTTTATGCTTTCAGACGGAGCGGTCGTTATAGCGGCGATAACCTCTTGCACAAATACGTCCAATCCGTATGTGATGATCGGTGCAGGGCTGGTCGCGCGCAAGGCGAGAGAGCACGGACTGAATGTGAAGCCTTGGGTAAAGACTTCTTTAGCGCCCGGTTCTAAGGTCGTGACCGATTATTTGATCAAGGCCGATTTATTAGACGACCTGCAGTCGATGAAGTTCCATATCGTAGGATACGGCTGTACTTCGTGTATCGGAAACTCGGGACCGCTTCCGGCGCATATTGCCAAGGCAATTGACGAACATGACTTGGTTATGGCTTCGGTACTTTCGGGGAACCGAAATTTTGAGGCAAGAATACATCCGCAGATTAAAATGAACTTCCTGATGTCGCCGATGCTGGTCGTTGCATATGCGATAGCAGGACGTGTCGATATCGACTTATTGAACGAGCCAATCAGCTATGATCCGAACCAGCAGCCAGTTTATTTAAAAGATATCTGGCCTAGCGATGACGAGATCAATACGATCATGAGCTCGGTGCTTTCTCCGAAACAGTTTGCCAATAGCTACGGGACAATTTTTGAAGGAAACGCGATATGGCAGAATCTAGAAGTTCCTAATGAAAAAATATATGTGTGGGACGAACAGTCGACCTATATAAAAGAGGCTCCTTTCTTTAAGAACCTTCCAGAGCATCCGCAGCCTTTAAGAGATATTGAGAATGCCAACGTGCTGCTGTCTTTAGGCGACAGTATTACGACCGACCATATTTCGCCTGCGGGTTCGTATGGCGAGCTGTCTGCAGCAGGAAAGTATTTGTTGAGCAGAGGGGTTGAAAAAGCAGATTTTAACTCCTATGGTTCCCGCCGTGGGCATGATGAAGTAATGATCCGGGGTACTTTTGCCAACGTGCGTATCAAAAACAGGCTGGCAGATCGCGAAGGCGGTTATACAAAGTATCTGCCGACAGGAGAAGAAATGAGCGTATACGATGCTTCGGTGAAGTATAGGGAAGCTAAGATACCTTTAGTCATATTGGCTGGAAAAGAATACGGCAGCGGTTCTTCGAGAGACTGGGCAGCAAAAGGGACGTTTCTGTTAGGCGTAAAAGCCGTATTGGCTGAAAGCTATGAAAGAATCCACAGAAGCAATTTAGTGGGAATGGGCGTACTACCTTTGCAATATAAGGACGGTGAGAATGCAGAAAGCCTCGGACTCACAGGCAGCGAGCAGTTTACGATAACGGGCATTGCGGAAGATATTAAGCCTCTAAAAGAAGTAGAAGTTACGGCACTGCGAAAAAACGGCGAGAAGATACAGTTTAAGGCTATTGCCCGATTGGACTCTAAGATCGAAATCGAATATTACAGGAACGAGGGCATATTGCAATATGTACTGCGCCAGTTCTTGCAGAAATCATAATGCATTGTTTTGAGAAAAAGAAAAGCGAAAAGATAGTAGTTATCTTTTCGCTTTTTTAGTTTATTATTTAGAATATCGCTTTACAGCATCTCATTGATTTCTGCAGTAGCAGGTTCTACTTTGCTATAATGCGGCTTTTTGATGGTCAGCTTGTAGACACGCCACATCAAGATGATGCTGATTATCGAAATGACGACAATCACATAACCTACAGTATTGTAATGTTCTAGCGGACTGCCTTTACTTTTCTGCGTAACAATCATTCCTGCGACTGCTGCGGCAATACCGCCTGCAATCTGCTGCAAGGAGGAGTTGATGCTCATAAACGCACCACGGTCTGACATTTCGGGTACGGCGCTGGTCAATGCCGATGAGGGAATCATACGGCTCATGATACCAATCATCATCATGATATTTAAAGCCATGACGATGAGCAGCGGCGTTACGCCTAGGTTGGTATAGACCACGCAGATAATCATCATCCAGACAGAAGCTGCCGCGAATATGGTAAACTTGTTGACCTTGTCGCTCAGCTTTCCTATTATCGGCATCACGACCAGAGAGCTGACGCCGGAAACCATAAGGAGCATGGTCAGCTGGCTGTAATTCACGCCGAGGTTGTTGACGGCAAAGGCACTTCCGAAAGGCATCATCATAAAGCCTCCGATCGAAAGCAGGGCAGTGGCCGTAAAGGCGATACGGTAGTCGCGTTTGGAAACGGTATGCCACAAGTGGGCGAAGGCAGACCTGTCATGCTGCAACGCAAGATGTGCCGTAAGCGGTTTCAGGTAAATGGCTATGGCAATAGCAATAAATACGCTAAGGATGGCTACCATCCAAAACGGAGCTTCCCATTTCCAGAGTGTTGCAATATAGATGCCTATAGGCACACCTAGAACCTGGCTTGCGCCAAAGCCCATCTGGATGAATCCCATGACGCGGCCGCGCTGCTGCAGGGCAAACAGGTCGGTGATGATGGCCATAGAAATAGAGCCGATAACGCCGCCGAAGAGTCCGGTAATGATACGGGCGGCCACCAATACGGCATAGCTTTCTGCAAGACCGCAAAAGATGGTACCTCCTATAAATCCGATGTAGAAGAAAAGCAGCAGCTTTTTTCGGTCAAACTTATCGGCAAAGCCAGCAGTCAGCAGTCCGGAGAGTCCGGCACTAAAGGCATAGGCCGATACGGCAACACCAAAGGCAGACGGTTTTAGGTCTAGGGACTTCATCAGCATATCGCCTAGGGGCGACATGACCATAAAATCGAGTATGACCGTAAACTGCGTTATGGCCAGTATAAAGATTACAAATTTTTGATAGCCTGTAAAGGGCATGGATTGTTGTTCGTTCATTTTTTGATGAATTGATGATTAGTAATGGATTCTTGGCGAGTAACGGTATTATTTTTTTAAGGCTTTTAATGCGAGATCAAAGGTCTGCCACAAAATTTCATCGGTGAGCTTAAAAGGCCTGCCGCCCATGCTTTTTCCTTCATTGTGAAAACGGATAAGATTATACAGCGGGGCAAAGGCAATGGACCAATAGACTTCAAAAGGCATTTTGTCGATTTCTCCTCTTTGGATGATGTTGTGCATGAACTTGCCTACTACGGTCTTGAATTCCTTCAGGAAGGAAGCCAGGAATTCTTGCTGGTAGGAAGAGCTGCGGAGCTGGTCGAAAAAGAGCGACATCATCGGATTGTTGATGGAATAGTTACAGCGGTTTTCCCATTGTTTCCGCAGGCCTTCTTCTAAAGACATTTCGGGATCAAAATCGGCAATCATGGCAGTACCCATTTTGTTTCCTTCTTCAACTGCAATCGTGATGATGAGGTCGTCGCGGTCTTTGTAATAGATGTACAGCGTAGCTACGGATATGCTGCAGGCTTTGGCTAATTTGTTCATACTAAAGCCTTCAAGACCATGCGTAACGATAAGTTCGATTGCTTTTTCCTTGACTAGCCTTGTCTTTTCCTCGTCCCTGATTCTCATGGTGCAAATATAAATGAATATTCATTCACTTATGAAAATGGTTGGAAAATTATTTTGTAGTGGATAGGGGAGAGTTGAAAGTTGAAAGTTGAAAGTTGAAAGTTGGAAGTTGGAAGTTGGAAGTTGGAAGTTGGAAGGGAAAAATCTAAAATCAAAAATCTAAAATCAAAAATAAAAAGCCCGTGCATAGCTGTCGACAGAATAGCGCCGACAGCTAGACGGGACAGTTTTTCTTAGAGCGAATAGTTGAGGTTGAGCGACCATCTGTAGTTGGCTTCGACTCTTCCGCCGGTAAGGTTTTGGTTTATGGGCAGCATGGTGCTTAGGCCGAGGGAGAATTTCTGGAGTCCTAGCTCGATGCCCATCTTTCCGAAGAGTATGTCTCCGGCGGTCAGCGGCACGTCTTCGCCATGGTCTTTGTTCTCGTCGTATTTTTCTCCTGCCAGTCCTAATTGGGGCACGATGTCCAGATTGTCAATCTTTGTACTGTAGAACAGGGTAGCGGCATAATTGAACTGGTTGCCGAACTGGTAGTTCTTTTCGTTCTCTGTCTTGAAAATATAGTTGACCGTGGCGTTTAGTCCGAGGTTGTTCTTTTTGACCGTATATTCCGAGGCGAGCGTATAATCCCAGCTGCCAGTACCCAGCTGGAAGCTCGGATTAATACTGCCGTTATTGGCGCTGTCGTATTTTCCCGTAGGGGCTTTTACTCCGGCACCGAGCTGAAATTTGTGAAACACCGTAGCGCTGTCGCTCTTGGTTCCGAAAAGGGTATAGAAGCCCATCAGGGTAATGTCGCCCAGTCCGTCGATGTTTTCTTTGCCAGTGGCTTTTTCGCGATTGTTGAAATGGTACGGGACTAAGGCCATGACTTCAATCCGCTCTGTAATAGGCACTCTTGCCCAGAGCTGTGCGGTATTGAAATTCTCGTCAATCCACGGAGAGTTGTTAAAGACGCCGTCGCGGCTCTTGTAGCTTTGGTGGATGTAGCGTATGCCGACGAAATTGCTATTGAGCATAGAACTGAATCCCATGCTTCCGCCATTAGCCGAGCAGCCGCAGGCATCGCAGTCTTCTTCCAGCAGGGCTACGTATCTGCGGAACGGATTGTCAATCGAATCTTTTTCGGTACGAGCCATGGCCGTATTCAAGGCAAGGATTGAGATTGCGAGCGTAAGAATTATTTTTTTCATCTGTTTGTCTTATGAATTAAAAAAGGCTTTTGGGTTTTTAGGTTCGAAAGTAGAATAGGGGATTGCTGACGAATTCTTCGTCGGTCAAGGTCTTCAAGAAAGCAATAATGGCTTCTTTTTCCTGCTGGTTAAAAGGAATTCCGAGCGTAGGATGCTGCTGCAGCAAAGGGTCGAGATTCTGCGTGTTCTGTACTCCCGAGGCGTAAAAATTCAATACCGACTGTAGGGAGCCGAAACGCCCATCGTGCATATAAGGCGCAGTCAATGCCACGTTTCTTAGGCTGGGTACTTTAAACTTGTAGCGGTCATAAGCAAATCCGGTGACTGTTTCTCTGCCGAGGTCGTTCAGGTTGGGATTCGGCGGCAGGCCGTTGTTGCGGAATTTACCATCAGTGAAAAGATCAGTCGCATGGCAGGCGGCGCAGTTCGTCTGAAAGAGCGCACGTCCTTGCAGTTCTTGGGTACTGAGCGTGCCGCCAGCTTCGTTGCGGACGTATTTGTCGTAGCGCGAATTGGCAGAGACCATCATGGTCATAAACTGGCCCAATGCCTTGAGCATGTTGCCAGAGCTGACTTCTTTGTTGGCAAAGGCTTGGCTAAAAAGCTTTACATACACTGGGTCTTGCTTGAGCTTGAGCACGATGCTTTCGAGGTTTTCGTCCATTTCTACAGGATTGTGTATCGGCACGATAGAGAGCATCTCTAGGCTGCTGGAAGCGCCGTCATAAAAGTATTCGCCTTGGAACGCCATGTTCTGCACGGCAGGCGCGTTGCGGAGCCCTTCGAGGTTGTCGACGCCGTGGCTGAAATCATGTCCGTGGTGCGTAAAGGCAGAAGACTGTTCGTGGCAGAAGGAGCAGGAAACAGTTCCGTCTCTAGACAGTCTGCCGTCGTAAAAAAGCTTCCTGCCGAGCTCGAAGCCTTTTTGGGTCGGGGTATTGTAGCTGATGTCTTGTACAGATTCTGGAAAATTAGACGGAATGATAAAATCTAAGGGCTGGTTGATCTCGATGTATTCGCCGTTATCGTCTTGGCACGAGAGCGCCGATAGGATACTGAGAAAATATACTATTTTTTTCATTGGTAAAGTTTTAGGGCCGGAAGGTTTTCCGGATTGTGCATGCTAAAGGACAGCCAGCCTAAAATCATCTAGGCTGGTTCCTTATAAAAGCATTTTGTTTTTGCCTAGTGGTGCGTTCCCGCTCCGTTATGCACGTGGTCTACAGTGAACATCTTTTTGGTATTGTTGGCAATCGTGATGAGGTTTTCGCCTGCCATGATGCTTGCTGCAGTTCCAGCACCGTTCAGGTTGTGGTGCAGCTCGATCTTGGTGTCGCCGTCAAGGATAACGTTGGCATCTGATTTTAGGTGAATGTTTGGCATTTCTCCTTCTCTCACGCGTGCCGTTGTCGGCAGGTTCAAGACTACTTCTCGATAGTTGTCTGTAGCCGTGTTGCTGCCTTGGTGAATCATAAAGCCTCTTGATGTAGTATCGCCGCCATGAGCAGGATCTACGGTAAAAGTGCCTTGGCAGTTGATAAAGCGGTATCCTGTAGACCATGTCCAGGTCATGTTATTAGCAAAGGCAAGGTCCCAGAAGCTTTGCTGTGCGGTTTCGCCTTGTAGGTAGCGCTGCTGGTCAACGCCGATACCAAACTTGATCTTTTTATAATCGCCAGCAGGCACGTTCTCTAGGTGCACCGTAAACTGTCCGGTTTCCTCGTTGATGATAAAATAGCTTTCGTTTTTAGGATAGGTAAACTCAGAGCCGTCTTCTTTTATCAATACAAAGTTGCTTACGATATAGGTGAAGCGTTCAAAGACAAGGGTCTCGCCGTTGGAATTGGTATAGGAGTTTCCGAGCGTCAAGGCATCTCCGGCAACGCCGTTGTCGAAGAACAATTCTACGTCGCCAGACGTTCCGTCGGCAGGAGCCGAGCCGTTATCGTCGCTGCTGCACGAGTTGATAAATAGGGATAGGGCAAGAAGGCCCGCTATGTTTTTTAAGCGTGATTTCATGATGTATTTTTTAAATTTGTTATAGGATGAGGCTGCTCCGGAATGGGTTTCGGAGTACAGCGTTCAGAAACAGGCTGCTGCCGCAGCATTTCTGCAAATCGTATGGAAATTTAAGAAAGGGGAGGACGGAAGATCGATCTGCTATCCAGATGGCTGTAGAGGTTTGGATAGAAGATGTAGCGACTACGATCTGCCAATGGAAATACTTGAGCTTCCAGCCCGAAATCTACGATTTCTTCAAAAAACAAAATGTGGCTTTCTGAGGCTGCCGCTCTTTTTTCGTGAGACTGTTCACCGTCTTCTTGAGAGGATTTGGCAAGTTCCTTCATCAGGTGGCATTTTCCGTTACACTTCAACTCCGGCTTGTCCTTGTTGATGCAGAGTACGGTTGCTATGTAGTCGTAATCAATAGCATACTCAATCACAGGAAGCACGGGCTTCAGGAGCATAAACAATGCAAATATGGATGCCATTTTTTTCACCCTGCGAATTTACGGAAACGAAATCAAAAAACGGCAAGATGTAGCGACTAAAAAGAGGATAATTTTTACAATTATAAAGCATCAAATCGTTCAGTTTCAAGTTGAGGGATGCCAATAAGAAGTTGAGCAGTGAATATAAGAACTTGAGCAGTGCATATAAGAAGTTTAGCAGAGCCTATAAGAACTTTAGGAGAGTGAATAAGAAGCCTATACCCAATAAAGGAGGTAGGAAATTGTTAACTCTCATAAAATTCTCTTTATAAACTTTGCGGGTTCTAACTTTCGTAAATATAAGGAATCTCAAAAACAACTTTGGCACCTTCAATCATTCCGTTTGAGGTGATCAGATTATCGGTCTGCACTATAAAATCTTTGTTTTTGGTGTACGAAACCAAGCGTTCTTTGGTAATGGTCATGGCTAGCGATTTGTGACTGCTTAATTGGGTGCTGGTACCAAAACCTTTGCCGTTATCTGTTACTTCAAAAAACAGCTTGTTTTCTTTCAGATAGAAATGAATAGCAATTTTTCCATTTTCCAAAGTGTTGCTCAGTCCGTGCTTGATGGCGTTTTCAATAAACGGCTGGGCTAACATCGGCGGCAAGAATATCGATTCGGTATCGATTTCTTTTTCTACCAGAATCGTAAATTTGAATTTGTTCTCATAGAGCAGCTGCTGGATAGAAAGGTAGTTTTCAATCATTTCTAGTTCTTCTTCTAGCGATATGTAGTTTTCATTGGAGTTTTCAAGTATTTGCCTTGTCAGTTTTGAAAATTTGCCCAGATAAACCACCGCTTCGTCGTTCTGCTTGTTATCGATCAGGCTTTCGATGTTCTGTACCGAATTGAATATAAAATGGGGGTTCATCTGGGTGATGAGCAGCTTTTGCTTGATTTGGTTTTTTTCTAAAACCGTAATGGCTTGTTTCTGCTTATTGTTTCGGTAGTAGAAATAAGCACCGAGCAAAAAAAGCAGGAATACAGAAGAAACCGCAATCAGCCAGTTATTTTTAACGGCCGTTTTCTTTTCAGAATCTAGCTTGATGGCGGCTACTTTTTTACCTTGAGCGAGTTTCTGGTTCAGCTGTTTTTTTTCAAAATCATAGACTAACTGTTGTTGGGCTAATTTATTTTTTGAGGTTTCTAGAGCCGCTTTCTTTTGGGCTTCGAGCTTGACGGCTGTCACTTTCTTTTGCTGTTCCAGTGTAACTGCCGCTAATTTCTTTTGCTGGAGTATTTTTTGCTGCAGTTCTTTTTTCTCAAATTGGTATTTGAGTTCCTGCTGCGCCAATTCATTTTTTGAGGCTTCTAAATTTGTAGAATCTTTTATTACGATATTCGCTTCATGCATTTTTAATGCTTTTTCATACTGTCCGCTCTCTTTATAAATTTTGTATAGCAGGGAGGTGATACCCGACTGCGAATTGATGTTTTTATTTTTTTTTGCCAGGTTGTAGCTTAACTCACCATACTCTGCCGCTTTATCATAGTTTTTATTTTTGTAATTAATGCGTGCAGCACTCCCGTATACTCCTTGTTTTGAAATATCATCATTACATAAATCTAAGGCTCTTTTTAAATAATCTTCCGACTCCGCTAGTTTTCCCAATTCACTGGAGGATTGAGCCAATTGTACTAAAATTATCGATTCTGCCTGCGGATCTTTATTCTTTTTGATATAGTAGTACGCTTTTAGAAAATGGTTATGGGCTTCGGTAAAGTTTTTAAGACGGGTATAAGATGTGCCTATGTTATTATGGATTACCGCTAAACTATGGCGGTCTGATTTTCTTAATTCTGACTCTGGGACATCAAAATAGGGCAATGCTTTTTTTAGATGAACAATAGCTTTATTCCAGTCCTGCTGGGCTATACAAGCGGTTCCTATTTCCATATTTACGGTTGATATTCCGTTTTCATTATTAATGCTTTCGTAGAATTTTAATGCTTCAAAAAAGTATTTGAACGTATTTGGCCAGTCGGCAATATGGCGGTAGTACGCACCTTTACCAACTATTGCTAATGCCATAGGCTTGTAGTCTTTCGACTCTTTCCAATACTTTATAGCTTCATCAAAGTGAATTGGCGCATTTTTGTTGCCCTCACTTGTTTCTTTTTTTGCGGTATTGTAGTAATACACACCCGCAGCAAATTGGTATTTTCGCTTTACTTTTGGGTGAAGTTTGGGCATTGCCAATCCTTTAGTAAAAACAGGAAGCAACTGATTGAAGTAGGCCACATGAGGTTTGCTCAACATGATTGTGTTATCCATACCCGCAATAATTGTATTAATGCGTGTCGTATCACTAATCTTGCGATTGGCTAATATCGTTTCTATCGAATCAATTGTTTTATTTTGGGAATAAATAGGAAGGATGCTAAAGAAAAGGAGTAGAAAAGGTACTAAGGGCCTGCAGTTTAACATAAATGTGGGGGTTGTGGTTAATAAAAAACGGAGGTAAAAGTAATTAATTGATAGGATAAATGAAAGGCAGTATCTGTGAATAGATCTTTCACCTTCGGTTACAAAGAAAATGGGCGCAAAAAAACGTAACGAAAAACCCCTTCTTTACAAAGGGGTTTAGTTATCAAAATGAATAGCTTTTACAATCTGTTCAATTCCTCAGAATTGCCCGACTGACGTTCTTTCGTCTTAAGATTGCTGTTGCCAAAACGGTACGTCAATGAAAAACGTATGCGTTGTGTGTCCCAAACATTTTTAAATTCCTGGGTTACCCCATACATTTTCTGTTTTGAATATTCACGTCCGTTAAAAATATCGGTTCCGCTAATGCCCAGTTCTAATTTTTTATCAAGCATTTGGTATTTTACCGTAGCATAAAATTTGGCATACGGTTTTAAGCTTGAATTCTGGAACGTTTCCCCAAAATTCTGGAAATAGCTAAGGCTCATGAAAAACGTCTTGTTTTTATTTAATGTAAAATCATTGGTTGAGAAAAAAGACGTAGAGGTTCCCTTATTCCTTTTGTCAGAAACGACAATGTCTGATTCGGAGTAGCTGAAATTAAGATTGTTCACGCTGGTCCACCACGGTGTCGGTTTTGCCGTATAACTCTGTGTAAAGCTAAGCATGTCTTCGTTGACATAATTCATCCAGATATAATTGTTCTGTTTTGTATCCGGATTTAATATAGAAGCTTGGTTTACGCCATCTTTCATGCTTGAAAAACCGATTCGGGAATCGAATGTCTTATACGTAAAGGTCACTTCAAAATTATGCGTAAACGACGGCTTCAAAAACGGGTTTCCTTCATTGTAGCTAAATTCGTTGTTGATCGTACGGAAAGGATTCAGGCTTTCGTAGCTCGGACGGCGGATACGGCGCGAATAATTGAATCCAAGACTTTTGTCTTCTGTAAACTGATGCAGTACATACACTGTAGGAAACAATTTCAGGTAATCATTGGTATGGCGATTATTGGCTTCTCTCGAAAATCCATCGGTTTGCGTAGCTTCTAAGCGTAGGCCTAACTGGATATTCCATTTTTCATTGAACTTTTTGCTTCCCGAAATATAAAGTGCTTCATTCTTTTCAGTGTATTCGAAATAATTCGACAGGTTGGTGTCGTATACCATTTCGCCATTTTCGTCTTGCTTAAAGGCATTGATCAGGTTGTCTGATTTTGAATTGGAAAAACGGGCACCAGCCGTAAAATCAGCTATTTTGGTTGGCAATTCGAAATCTACTTTGACGGATAGGTTTTGTATTTTGATATCTACATCATTGATGCCTGCATGCTCAGAGTTGGCAATCAGTTCGTTTGCCGGCGTATAGTTTGCGTAGGCATATTCATTGAAAGTTGGCGTGTGGTAGTTTACAAAATCAACATCCATCATTACTTTTTTGCCCAAAGTATCTAGCTTATATTCTGAGTATATATTGTAAATCTGCTGGTAGGTCTTATCGTTTGAGGCCGCATTATTCTTCATAAACTGCTGGATATTGCCTCCTTTTTGATCAAAAAGAGTCGTAAGTTGTGGCTGCGAATCGGTAAACTTAGAAGCATAGGCAGAAACTTTGGTACCGATCGTCCATTGTTTTGTCAGCTGATAATCCAGGGACAATTGTCCGTTTACATAACGATTTTTACCGTCAGAGCCGCTCTCATTCTTCCAAAAAGCATCTGGATAATAAATATCATTGTCCCAATTGATTAAAGAGCGTCGTATTCCTGTAGAAAGAGAGCTTCTCAATGTCAGCTTATTCTTTTGCAGGTTGAATGCCGTATTGTACTGCTGCGTGTTTCTTCGTCCACGCTGATACGCTCCGCCTGCTAAGGCATTCCAGCTGTCTTTCTTGACTTTTTTGGTAACAATATTGATGATACCGCTGTTGCCTTCGGCCTGATATTTGGCTGGCGGCGTAGTAATCACTTCAATTTTTGCCAAATTGGAGGCGCTGATACTTTCGAGATAATTCATCAGTTCCGCCTGTCCCATATAAGTAGGCTTGTCGTCGATTAAAACCATAACCGAATTTTTACCCGAAATACTGATGCTTTCTTGTGTTACGGTAACACCCGGCGTGGTTCTAAGAGCATCTATAGCCGTACCTCCTGTAGACGAAGTCGCATTGGCTACATGATAGATAAAGCGGTCTGCTTTGCGTTCCATCAGTTTTTTAGGAGCCTCGATTACTACTTCGTCCAGCTTGGTGTTGCTTTCAAAGGAAACCACTCCCAAATCAGTATCGTTTTTTACTGCCAGCTCTTGCTTGTGCACCGCTTTATCAAAATATAAAATTTCTAAGCGGTAATCGCCTGTTTGTGCTTTCAAGGCAAAAGAACCGTTTTCGGTAGTCTTGCCTTTAATCGTATCTTTGGCTATCAATAAGACATCATAAAATGCTGCCGACCCGCCGTTGGCTTGCGCTATGCCTTTTACTTCATGAGTCTGTGCAAAAAGAGAAGTAGTAATTAAAAATGTGATCCAAATTAAAAAATGTGCTGGTGTTTTCATGGTGTATTATTTTTCAGCAAATCTTTAACTTTTGCTGTTTTTATTTTTTTTATTTCGACCAGCGCGATAAAAAATCCGACCAATAGGTTGGTCGGAGAAAAACAGGTGTTTGTCGAAAAAAAGTTTTTTAGTATTCCGTAATGCGCTACTTTTCAACTTTAAAAAAATAGCCCAAACCATGAAGAAAAAATATGTGATTTTACTGCATCTGTTATTTTGGATGTACTATATAATGCAAGATTTGGCCGTATTTGATCCTGAACAAAATACATTCAGTTTCCCGATACTTTCTTTCGATTTTAAAACTGCTGGAAACGCATTGACCTACTCTTTTACAACAATCTATATTTTTATTTTCTATTTGAATTACTTAGTCTTTATGCCCAAGTTTTTTGATGTGAAAAATGTAAAACGAATCATACTATCGTTTTTGGGCCTGTTTGTTATTTTTATCGGAATGCGATATTTGATAGAAGAGGTTTTGTACGACACATGGCTTGGTTTCCATAATTATTCCAACGATGCAACAATTGCGTATTATATCTATGACAATCTCTATTATGGCAGCCGCCCGATCATGGCTTCTTCTGTCTTATGGTTTATAGTGAATATGTTACGCCTGCAAAAAGAGCAGATCGTTTTACTGGAGAGCAAACGCGAGACAGAAATCAATTTCCTGAAATCGCAGATCAATCCGCATTTTATATTTAATACCCTGAACAATATTTATTACCTGATATTTGAGAAATCAGAAAAAGCGCTTCCGGCTGTAGAACAATTGAGCGGCCTGATGCGTTATATGACCTATGAAAGCCAGAACGAAACTATTGCATTGCAGCGCGAAGTAGCCTATATAGATGACTTTATTGCTTTAGAATCGATGCGGATTTCGGGTGACGCGCAAGTGGTTTTTAAGAAAAATATCGAAAATCCGGAATGCCGCATTCCGCCCTTGTTACTGATTCCGTTTGTAGAAAACGGCTTTAAGCACGGTATTCTGAACAATCCGGGACAGGTGTTTACTATCGAGCTGACGCAAAATAAAAATCATCTAATTTTGCAGACGCAAAACAGCATCAGCAATTATAAAAAAGACCATCAGTCGGGCATTGGCATCGAAAATATAAAGAAACGACTGCAATTGTATTTTCCTGACAGGCATTCGTTAGACATTACCACAAAAGAAAACATGTATTACGTAAAATTAGATATCAAACTATGAGAATCATCCGCTGTGCAATCCTAGACGATGAACCTATGGCAGTGGCTCTGTTGTCAAAATATGTAGAAAAAATTTCAAGTTTTGAATTGGTAAAAGCGACAACCAATCCTTTTGAAATACTAGAACTCATCGCCCAAACCACTATCGATGTCTTATTTATCGACATACAGATGCCAGAACTTACGGGCCTGCAGATGATGGAAATGTTGGGCAACAAAACAAAATTTGTAATCACGTCGGCCTATAGCGAATATGCCCTGAAAGGCTACGAGCATAATGTGGTGGATTATTTATTAAAACCGATTTCCTTTGACCGTTTTTATAAATGCATACAGAAAATAGAATCCCTTTCTCAAGAAAAGCCCGCTCCAGCCGTAGAAGTATTGGCTAAAACAGAAGAAAAGCAGGATGAGTTTTTATTTATAAAAACCGATGGCAAGCTGGTAAAAATAAACCTGAACGACTTGCTGCTGGTAGAAGGCTTAAAAGATTATCTGTATTTGCATCTAAAAAACGAAAAACTAATCGTGCTGGACACCTTGAAAGAATTTGAAGCAAAACTGCCAGCACCTTCTTTTATGCGGGTACACAAATCCTATATAATTCGGCTCGATCAGATTGAAACTATAGAACGCAACCGGGTATTTATTCAAAATAAGATTGTTCCTATTGGCGAAACTTTCAAAATCAAATTTCAAGATTGGGTTAAGAGCTTTTTATAATCATTCGTATCGACTTCAAAAGTATAAAAGCCTCCTTTTGGGAGGCTTTTTGTTTTTAAAAGAGGTATTGCAGCTTAAATACTGTTTTTTACGAGCTTGCCGAGCTTCTGCAAGCCTTCTTCTGCGCGGTCGTTCCACTCCATCGCATAATTAAGGCGCATGCAGTTGTTGTATTGGTTGTGCTGGGAGAACATCCTGCCAGGCGCAAAATTGATATTCATGGCTCCGGCGGCATCATACAGGTCTTCGGTGCAGATTCTCTTGTCCACTTCCAGCCACAGCATAAAGCCGCCCTTGGGCTGGGAAATCTTGGTATTGTCGGGGAAATAGGTTTCTACGGCACGCTGGAACTGCAGGTAGTTGGCATAAAGCTTATTGCGGAACATACGCAGGTGGTGGTCATAACGTCCGTGTTCCAGAAAATCGGCAATGACGTCGGAATAGAGCGACGGATTGCATACGGTCTGCACGAGCTTTTGGCGTATGATCTTGTCTTTGAACTGCCCAGGAGCAATCCAGCCTACGCGGTAGCCGGGCGCTAGGGTCTTAGAAACGGATCCGGCCCAGAGCACCAGTCCTGCTTCGTCATAAAACTTGCAGGGCTTAGGGCGTTCGGCTCCAAAATAAAGGTTGCCGTAGATGTCGTCTTCAATCAGCGGGACATTATAGGCGGTGATGAGCCGCACGAGTTCTTTTTTATTTTCGTCGGGCATCTGGAAACCCATCGGATTGTTGAAATTGGTCACGAAGCAGCATGCCGAGATCGCAGGCAGTACTTTTTTTAAGGCATCCAGATCGATGCCATAAACGGGATGGGTCGGTAGCTCTACGGCTTTCAGCCCGAGCAGCTTTATGGCCTGCAAGATGCCAAAATAAGCCGGGCTTTCTATGGCCACCGAGTCGCCGGGCTTGGTAACCGCCATCAGGGCGTGATAGATGGCGTTCATGGCGCCCGAAGTGATGACAAGGTCGTCTTCGGTTACTTTGCCTTCTAAGACCAGCGACCATTTGGCGATTTCACGGCGCAGGTGCTCGCTGCCTTGCACCGGTTCTAAGTCGGTACCGCTGTCGCTTCGGCTGCGTATGGCCTTGATGACTCCTTTGTTGAGTTTGGCTAATGGCAAGAAATTCCTGCCCGGCAGTCCCAAGGCAAATTGCGTCACATCAGGCTTGGCAATGGTATCGTAGACCTTGCTGATAAGGTCTTCTGGCGTCTTGCCTTTTCCGGCATCGGCTATAGCGGTAACGGAGGGCAGGGCCAGTTTTCGCTGCGAGGTCTTGCTGACGTAATAGCCTGTCTTGGGACGCGATTCAATCAGCGAGCGACTTTCGAGCTCGAGGTAGGCTTGCTTGGCGGTATTGATGCTGACATTATGGAGCTTTTGCACGCTCCGTATCGACGGCAGCTTGTCGCCGAGAAGCAGCGTCTCGTTCTGGATCTGTTCTTCGATAATCTTGGCTATTTTCAGGTAGAGTGTTTCCTTGCGCTGCATGGGCTTCTTGTTTTTTGGGCGATAGTAGGATGTGCTTGTGTGTTGGGCATCTGGGCTTAGTTGAGCCATTTCAATACCCTGCAGATACTGTCTTTTAATTGTTCTGGATCGCTATAATTGCCGGTGCCTTTTTCTTTGAGGTAGCGGGACACGAAAGATACGAAGATTCCTTTTTCGTCTGCATTCATATCAGGACTATTGTACACCTCAAAATCGATTGCTTCCTTGGCATTGAGCACGAGGCTCGCAAAGGCAACAATGCGATCTTCTTTTTTGGCCAGCAGGAAAGGGACGCCGAAAGCAGCGGTAATATCGTGTTCTAGCGGGAAGGCTTGAAGAAAGATTTTTTTCAGCGCTTCCATGTCGGTAATATACACTTGTGCAAATTGCAGTGTTTCTTGGTATTCTAAAGAGGTTTCCATGACTGTACGTATTTGGTTTAGTAAAGTTAGGAAGACGGCAGCTTTGGTTACAGATACAGAAATATGTTTTTTAATGGGTACAGATAAGAGGCTACAACTGCAGTGAGGCAGTTGGTTGGTTCCTACTTTATCGGCATCATAAGTTATTAAGATACTTATTGTCTTTATAGATAAATTATTCTATATATTATGTTATATTTATAGCATATTAACAATAAAGTTATAAATTATGAGAAAAACTTTACTTTTATTTGCACTTACAGCAAGCACATTCTCTTTTGGGCAGGTTCCGATCGGTTCGGGAACTCTTGTAGACAGCAATGCGGGACTCTCGACGCCTATCTCGATTTATTATTCGACTTCATTGTCTCAGACTATTTATTTTGCTTCTGAAATCGGCACGGCAGGAACGATTACTTCGATTGATTTCATGCTAAACACTACCGGCTCGCTGGCCAATACCAATACGATGATTGATGTGTGGGTAGGCCATACTTCAAGAGCTTCCTACAGTCCTGTAGTCGGCGCTTCCGGTGCGGACTGGATTAGCGTAGCCAGCCATTCGCATGTACTGACCAACGGTTCTTTTACGCTGACGGGTACGACGCTTAGGTTTACGTTTGACACCCCTTTTGCTTATAATGGAACGGATAACTTGGTGATTACGGTAGATGCCAACAAAGCGGGCGATGACGGAAATACGATAAAATTCTATCAAGCTGCTGCGACAACAGATGTAACATCGTTAATGATCAGGACTGATCAGGCAGCGGATAATGCCGATCCGCTAAATCCGCCTCTAAGCTATACGGGAACTACGACAGCTACTTCGGTGCAAGCCAAAAGAACGCGTCCGCAGATTGTCTTGAACGGCATTACGTTAGGAGTTGACGAGCATGGTTTGGCAAGCCGTGTTGCGATATATCCAAATCCAGTAACCGACAATCTTTTTATCGGATCTGAAGATAAGGCCACTGCCGGCGAAATTTATACCCTGACCGGACAGCTGGTGCGCTCGGCAGCCGTAGAACAAAACAAAGTGTCGGTAGACGATCTGGCTTCGGGTGTGTATCTCCTAAAACTTCGTATGGAAGACGGCACGGCCGCTACTAAACGATTTGTAAAGCAATAAGGTTTTACCAGCCTTTTGAAATGCGAAATCCCTTTGTGAAAGCAGAGGGATTTTTTTATGGACAAAACAGATAGACTTTAGGGGTAAAAATTTGGAGTACTATTGCTGGGTTCAGCTGTAGAAATGTTTTTATTTTGAAGCTCTGTATTCTTGCTGTTTTTATGATTTTTAGCAGGCTATTGTTTCCAAAATCGGTCCCTAGGGTTAACAAATTGTCAAATCAAATGGTATTTTAAAAAATTCAGGTTTTATTCAGAATTGAGAAATAAGTTAACAATTTAATTATATAAACAAGCAGCCACAGCAGTAGGAATTTAGGATATTACAACCGCTGTTTTGGGCTTATCGTGTTACTAAAAAATTGCTATTAACTTATGAAGTTTTCCACAAGATTGACATGGCTATTCTAAAAAAAATAAACCGCAGGCGCAGGGTTTTTATGAAAGGCCTTACCAAAAATATCGGGAGCTGCAGCTATCCCAAAATAAAGGAGGCTCCTGAAGATATCAAAATCAAAAAAGTATTGATATGCAGACCCAACGGACGTTTGGGAAACTTGCTCTTGGTCACGCCGCTGGCACAGGAAATCACAGCCGCCTTTCCAAACTGCAAGATCGACCTTATGGTAAAAGGAAATCTGGCTCCGATACTTTTCGAGAATTATGACGTTATCAATCATACGATCAAGCTGCCCAAGAAGCCCTTCAAGAGCCTTTTTAAGTACTTTCAAAAATGGGCGGCCATTCGCAGGACGCGCTATGACCTGATTATCAATGTTGTCAGCTATTCTTCGTCAGGAAGGCTGGCCACTTGGATTGCCAGGGGAAAGTACAAGCTGTTTGGCAATGACGAAGGAGGCATGATTGCTTCTCGGTATGAAAACGCGCAGCACATGGCCAAGTTTCCGGTGTATTATTTCCGTGATTTCTTGCTGCATTGCGGCTTTGCGGAACGAAGCGGGACGGTTCCGTTGCTCGATCTTAAATTAAGCGCTGCTGAGCTGGAGAAAGGGAAAGGCATCGTACAAAATATAGTCGGAGAGGTCAAGAAGACCATCGCCCTCTTTACGTATGCGACGGGACATAAATGTTATTCGTGCGATTGGTGGGATTCTTTTTATAAAGCCTTAAAACAAGCGTTTCCGGATTGCAACATCCTTGAAATACTGCCTATCGAAAAGGTTTCGCAGATTTCTTTTCAGGCTCCGGCATTCTACAGCAAAGATGTACGAGAAATTGGTGCTGTCATAGCCAATACAGATGTTTTTGTCGGAGCAGACAGCGGCATCATGCACTTGGCAAGTTCGGTGCATACGCCAACGATAGGGCTTTTTTCGGTTACGGATAGTACTACGTACCAGCCTTATGGAAATAATAGTCTGGGTGTCAATACAGAGGAGATCGGAATTGAGGCATGCTTAGCCCTTATCAGAAACCGTATCGGTTAGGGAAGGGGTGTACCAAGCGACTGTGGCTAGAATTAGAGGCTCTTTTCGAGCCTGATTTTTTCAGGATTTTCAGGAGTAAGGCTTATCAGTTCTAGCTCCGTGGCTGTGCGCTTGATGATATGGTAGTTATGGCTTAACCTGGAAATCTTATGCGGTGTATAGGCCGTAAAGATCATCGAAAAATCAAAATCTACAGGAGGAGCGTCATCAGTCCCCTGATCACTGGTGACCGACCATTTACCGACATACGTGTCCTTGCAATGGCGTATGCGTATGGTATTGTCGGGACTGAATTGAAAATCATAATCATTATAGCTGCTGTCTTCGGGAATTGTTGTTTCTGAATAGAGGTGCCAGATGCCCGTTGTAAATGATCGGGTAATTTCGGGACTGGTAACAAAAGAGGTAAACCGTGCCTGTTTCTTGCACGAATTAGCAGCAAGGGCGACTAAGATTAGAAGTGTAGCATAGCGTAGCTGTCTCATAACTTTTAGATTTCAAAATGTTTTTACAAAGCGCAATCCTACTTGTTTGCCATCATAAGTAGGCATTATAAAGGAGGTCGAGGTTTTCTCTGGGCTTTCCTTAAAAAAGGTTTTCGTAATGTAAGGCGCCATCCAATACGCAATTTTGGTACTTAGGATGCCTATTCCGGCACCGGCAGCCACATCGGTAAGCCAATGCTTGTTGTTGTATATCCTGAACAATCCGGTTCCTGTTGCAACGGCATAACCTGCGATTCCGTACCATACCGATTCGTCTTTGTATTCTTGATACAGGAATTCTGCTCCTGCAAAAGCCGTGGCGGTATGTCCCGAAGGAAACGAATTGTTAGAGCTGCCGTCAGGACGCTCGATTTTTGTAATTGACTTTAGACCGAAAACAGTGGTCGCCATTATCGCATACGAAGTTGCTAAAACTACGCTGCGGTCGCGCAGGCTGCTTTTGCCTTCTACACCAAACGCATTAAGGGCATATACAGAGGCGGCCGGCGCCCATTGGCTGAAATCGTCTATAGAGGTTTTCTGGTCTATATTTTCTTTGACTTCTGCACGGATCTGTGTGTTGATGCTTTTTAGCTGGTCGCTTTCAATACCTATTACGCCATAGCCGATAAGGGCCGAGGGCAGTAGGAGCTGCTTGTAATTAAATTTGTGTTTTTGGACAGTATCCATCTTTGTGGTGTCTTTTTCGACAGCATATTGGGCCTGCGATGCCTGGATAACACTAATAAATACGCATAATAAAATAGCACTTCTTCTCATTGTAAGGGGTGTTTAAGAGTAAGCGTAATTTTATATCATGTTCTTTCTATTTTTTAGGTAAATGTCTGTAGCAATTCTGAATTTTTCCTGAATTCGAATTAATCGGGTACGATTACTTTCAAGCTTTTATGCAACAAGGAAATAGTAATCTTATTTGTCTTTAGGTTGTGGTATTCTCCATCGATTTGCACATCGGTAAAAATTCGTTCAGGCTGGTGTATTTCAAGCTGCTTCACCAAATTGTGTTTTGCTTTTTTAAACCGTGCGATAGAACTGGTGAGCACATGGAAGCCCATTCGCAGTTTTTCTAAGAAATTGATCTTTTCGAGTATGACAACGTCGAGCCAGCCGTCTGTTAGGCTTGCTTTGGGAGTAAGGCTCATGTTATAGCCCATTTCGTTAGAGTTTGACACAAATAGCAGGAATGGCTTTACGTTGATTTCTTTGTTGTTTAGCCTAACGATGGTTTCTTGCAGCTTAAACGAAAGGCTCGAAGCCAGGGAGGCTTTAATATAAGCCATCAAGGTTCTTTTGCTCGATCTTTCATATCTTTTTATGATTGCCGCATCGATGCCGATGCCCGTATTGCTAAAAAAATAATGCTCGTTGATCGTTCCTACGTCTATGTAGGACAGGGTTTGCTTTTGGATGATAGCGATAGCCTTGGCTATTTCTTTAGGAATGCCAAAGTTGGATGCTAGGCCGTTGCCTGAGCCTACGGGTATGATTCCGAGGGCGATGTCGGTATTGACAATTTCTCCAGCTACCTCATTGATCGTGCCGTCTCCGCCACAGGCTATAATGCAATCGGCCTTATGGGCTGCTGCTCTAGCGGCAAGGTGTTTTGCATGGTTTTTATATTCGGTATAACTCACTTCAATCCTAAACTGGTCTTTGGGAAAATAGGGCAAAAGCATCGAAGCGTTTATGTGATGCTTTGCCTTTCCTGCTATAGGATTGACAATAAAATGCAGGTATTTCATTTATTTTAACTGTTGATTTGTGAATAGGTAATCGGCGGTCTGGTACCATGAAATCGTTTCGTTAAGAAAAGACGGATCCATGCCGATAGGAGTAAGGCTGTTGTCTTTTTTGTTCCAAGAATAGAAAGCTTGTTTCTTTTGGTCGGATAATATCATGGCCTTTTCTTTTTTCATCAAGACCAATTTTCTATAGGTCCCCAAGAGCGAGCGTTCTTCAAAATCATTACGAAGCACATCTTTTCCGAAGAAATCGGAATCATAGCTCCAATGGAATAACGAAAATAGGGTAGGAAACAAGTCAATCTGGGAGCATTGCTTGCTGATCTTCCTATTCTGTGCTTCTGGAAGGTTTACGATAAAAGCAGGAATATGATAGTTGGCTACATCAATCTCGTCTTTGCCCGCGCTGCTCGCGCAATGGTCGGCTATGATAACAAAAACAGTGTTCTTAAACCATGGCTTTTTGCTTGCTTTCTGAAGCAGTTCTTTTAACGCAAAGTCGGTATATTTCACGGCTCCCGCTCTTCCGGTTCCGGAAGGAATGTCTATTTTTCCTGATGGATAGGTATAAGGCCTGTGGTTGGAAGTCGTCATCACGAAATTAAAAAAAGGCTGCTTGTTTTTATACTGCTGGTCTGCTACAGACAGCATCTTATTAAAAATATCTTCGTCGCAAATGCCCCAAGCGTTTTCAAAAGAAACATCGCTGTCTTCGATATTATTTCTTGTCGTCTTGATCTTATCGCTAAGCACGCTGCCTCTTCCGCGGTCGTAAATAGTAAAGCCGTTGCCTCCAAAATAAGCGTTCATGTTATCGAAATAGCCATCTCCGCCGTAAAAGAAATTACAGTCGTATCCTTTAGACTTAAACACACTATTTACAGTATAGAGATTGGCATTTTCTGGCCTTTTTACGATGCTCTGTCCCGGCGTTGGAGGGATGCACAAGGTAACGGCTTCCATACCTCTGACGGTTCGGGTACCTGTCGCATAAAGGTTTTCAAAAAACAAGCTCTTCTGGGCAAGGCTGTCAAGAAAAGGCGTAATGTTTTCTTGGTTTCCAAATTCTTTCATAAAGCTGCCGCTCAAGCTTTCAACAAGTATAAAGACGACATTTTTCTTTTCGTTAGAAGGCATGCTGTCCGTAATGGTTCTATGTATGCGAAAATCGTTGTAGGTATAGGCGGCATTATCCTGTTTTAGCTTGTCTTTGATGAGCGAAAAGGCCTCGTCGTTTTTTATCGACGTATAAAATTCATCATACTTCATCTGGTTGTTCCTGAAGGCAGCGAAAAAAGAATAGATACCGGATTTGGAGATTTCGGAATTATAACGATTGGCAGACCATTCTGCCTGATTGTTGGTTATAAAAAGCATGTAAAACACGGCTATGATGCTTGTGCTACCTGCTACTGCCAGACGAGCCTTTGCAGAAGCCTTGCTGCTAAATGTTCTTGAGAAAGCGCCTTTTTTATAAAACAGCAGGACAACGCAGGCAGTAATCAGCAAAACGCCTCCAATTAAGAGCGGCAGCGGATAGGACTGCTCGATATTTGCGACGACTTCATGCGTGTAGATGAGGTAGTCTACTGCTATAAAATTGAATCGGGTTTTAAATTCATCCCAAAACGTCAGTTCGGCAAAAAAGGTAAAGACCAATATAAAAATCGTAAGCGTCGTAAAGAACCATACGAGTATCTTATCAGTCCACGAGCCGATCCACCTGTTGGGCATGATAGCATAATACATGACGGCTGTCAGGCTTATGAAAGCCACGGCGCCAATATCAAAAAATAAGCCTGTGAATAATGTCCTGAGTATATCTAAAATATTCCAGGATACTTCATCGTATTGCCACAGAAAGAAACTGATTCTTAGGATTTGGGATACGATAAGAAACCATAAAACAAAAGATACTAGTACCGAAAAACGGCCGGCTTGTTGAACTCTTTTTAACATAGTGCGATAATTTACTAGGCAAAGTTTCCAACCCGATTTTGAATTAAATTAGAATTTTTACTGTTTTGGATTAAAATTTATAACTATAGCCAAAACGGATGACTTGTGTCTCATAGTAGTCTTTGTTGGCGTATGTAAAGCCATCGCCCTGTATTTCTTTTTGGATGACCAGCGAATTTAGGATATCGGTCATGTTGAAAAATACTTCTCCTTTTCCTTTCTGGATGGTCTTTTTAAGTCCCATATCCATCGCAAAACGTGAATTTGTCTTTCCCTGCGGTATGATATCGGGAGCCAGATAGTTAGCAGATAGCTGTCCGGTAAATGTCGGAGTGATATGAAACGTATTGTTCCATTTGGCAGTGCCGGATACTATTTCTTGCTCTTTAGCGGTGAATAGCGTCGGCGTCGGATACAGATTCTCGACCGTAAACGCCTTGATGCTGTTTTTATAAATGTTGCCGTTAACTGACAATGAATACCAAGAATTGATGTCTTTAGAAAAGATCATTTCTGCGCCAGTGCTATAGCTCTTGCCTGCATTTTGAAAGACATTATAAATTAGCGTGCTGCCGGGAACCGTTGTCGCGATTCGCGTAATTGTGCCGTCTACTAGCTTATGATATAGTGAGGCAAAGAGATAACCTTTGTTAAAGCTTGCCTTATAGCCCAGCTCAAGAGAGTTGGTAAACTGCGGACGAAGTCCCGGATTGCCTACCTTGATTATTTCTGCATCATCATATTTGGGAAAGATTCGTATGTCTACCTCGTTAGGCCTGTCTACCCTTCGGTTGTAGAATAAGGACAGCTTGTGGTCGTTGTTGAATTTATACGCCAGCCTGACGGTAGGAAACGGCTCAAAATAATAATAGCCGTCGGTCTTATACGTAGGGTGGTTTGGATTTACTTCGTATTCTAAATCGAGGTATTCCATCCTAAGTCCGATTTCCGCTTCTATCGTATTGCTCTCGAAAACGTAATTGCCGTATAGGGCCGGAATCGATTCTTCGTAAGTCGCTTTTCCACCAGCGTTGGCATCAATAGGCGAATTTATTCCCGGATAAAATTGCATGTTGGTCGGAATGATCCTGTTCCTGAGCTTGAATCCGGTTTCAAAGCGGCCGTATTTCAACGGCTTTATATAGTCAATCGCAAGATCAAACACGCTTTCGTCTGAAAGCAACTTAAAAGCATCTTTTTCGGTGTAATCGGGTAGTATATTGTCAAAGAAATATTTTTCGTTTTCTCGGTGAAAGGTGTAGTTCATACCTACATTTAGCGTATGTCCGGCTTCTTTGAATTTGTGCAGGTAGGAAGCCGAAGCCATGATGGTGGTTTTTAATTCATCTTCCATAAACTGCCATAACCGAAGGCGCTGTGAATAATCGGCATTAAAAAAGGGCTGGTCGCCATTGTCGATTATTTTTTCGCCGCCGTATAAAGCAGAAAAGGCGAAGGTATTGTGTTCGTCTAAGTTCCAATCGATACCTGTCTTTAGCGTTGTAAAGTGGGTGTTGCGGTTTCTTTTGGTCTGCTGCTTGATGATCGTGCCGTCATCATACGTTCGAGTCACAAATTCGTTCTTGTTCAGCGTTTCGGTATAGAGATAGTCGCCCTGAAAATAGGCATTGATTTTTTCTTTTCTGTAGTTTAGGGATAAGGAAGGATTGATTTTGGGAGTCAGCGTGTATTGCGGCCTAATGGATGGCAGGTTGGACTTTCTTTCCCACAAAGCTCCATATCCAGAGGACAATCCGACTTTTCCGTTAAGACCTTCTTCTTTGTTTTTTTTGTAGATGATGTTGATGATACCTGCATTTCCGTTGGCATCGTATTTGGCGGAAGGGTTATTGATGACCTCTATCTTATCTATCGCAGAAGCAGGAATGTTATCTAATCCGGACTGGCCATTAAAGCCTGTCAGCGCGGTCTGCTTTCCATCAATCATGATCATTACTTTATCATTGCCGCGAAGCTGCAGTTTTCCGTCCTGTGTTGTCACTCCTGGCAGGTTCTGCATGGCCTGCAGTATAGAACCGCCGCTTTGGGTAATGTTATCGGCTACAGAAAAGGTCTTTTTGTCCATTTTGTTGTTCACGGCATCCTGCGTTGCATTGATGACGACCTGATCCAGCATTTTTGCATCAGCTTCTAGGGTGGTATCGCCTATGTCCAGAAATTCGCTGAGCGAACCTACATACAGCGGCTTTATGCTGGTCACATATCCGACAGAACTGATCTCAATGTTGTAGTTTCCGGAGGGAATGGCGGCAATAGAAAAACGTCCTTCTTCTGAAGTTATCGTTCTGGCAACTGTGGCATTGTCTTTTTCGGTCTTGATAAGCACATTGGCATACGGAAGGGGCGTAGTGTCGCTTTTGTCTTTTACGGTGCCCGATACGGTTGCTTTTTTTATCTGCGCCTGTACCGAATTTGCTAGGAACAAGCATAGCATTGCTGTTACAATGGTTGAAGAGAAGAAAGTTTTGGTAAAAATCACGGCCTTATTTTTTTAATTATAAGGCGAATTTATAAGGCAATTTGGGAGGAAATCTGAATTTTAGAATTTCACTGTAAAACAATGCGTAGGGTCTTCAAAATCATAGGCAATATCCCAGTGGTTGAGTTCGGTGATTTTTTTTATGATGGCCAGTCCCAGTCCGTTGCCTTGGGACGATGGGTTTGATTTTGAAAAGCGATTGAATAGTTTGTCATTGCCTAAAGGCTTGTCTTGTCCGGTATTGCAAAAGGCTATAGAATTAGGGGCTGTGGTAATTGTTATGCTTCCGCCTTTTATATTATGTCTTATCGCATTTAGGAATAGGTTGTTGATGAGCACTTCTATTAAGACAGGATTTGCATTCAGGACTACATTTTCATCAAAAGTGGTCGTTATAGACAAGTCTTTTGATTTTGCCTGTTCGGTAAAAAAATCAATATTTTTAGTAATATAGTCTTTTAGGACAATTGTCTGTTTCTCAAAATAGCTGTCGTTATCGATTTTAGAAAGCAACAAAAGATTTTTATTGAGTCGGTTTAATCGCGACACATCATTATTAAGAGAGCTGACCAATTGGTACTGTTCTTTTGTGAGATTCGGAAATTGGGACAGCGTATCGATTTTAGTCTGGAAAAGGGCTAGCGGTGTTTGAAGCTCGTGCGCAGCGTTTTCGACAAATTCTCTCTGGCTCTGATAAATAACAGTATTCTTTTCTATAAGGCGCTCCAGGCTTTTATTGAGTCGGTCAAATTCATCGATGTCCGTCGGCGCGAAATGCGGTGTCTTGTTCTTGTCGATTTCAAAGTTTTGGATTTGGCCGAGCGTGCTGTAAAACGGCGCCCATATATTTTTGGCCAGTCGGTTCGACAGTAAGATGATGCCAAAAAGAAGTATGATGATAATCAGAAGAAACATCAAGGCTACAGTATATACCATATCTTCCATTTCTACCAGATTGTTCTTTTCTATGTAGGTGTAGCGCTTTCCGTTGATTTCTATAGGTGCCCATAACTCACGATACGGCTCGCTTTCATTGGCGATAGAATCAAAATATACAGTACCGAAAATAGAATCTTTGATAATACCTGTATCAGGCACGATCTCTATGTCGCGATTGTACTTGTTCCAGATCTCGATATCATTTTCGGTAAACTTATCCAGCTCATTTTCGACAAAAGCATCTTTATGGAATACCAAGATCTCGTCTGTTTCATAGACATACAGCCAATGGCTAATATAATAAAACATGGGTGCCGCTATGACCAATATGAGCACAGAAAAAAGCAGAAAGCTTCGGGTAGTCTTAGTCAGTAGTTTTTTAGTCATTTTGCCATTTATATCCAAGTCCATAGACGGTCTTTATGTAATCGCCGGCGCCTGCCTTGATTAGTTTTTTCTTTAGGTTCTTTATATGGGCATACACAAAATCATGATTATCTAGCATGTCGGCCATATCGCCCGAAAGGTATTCTGCTATAGCGCCTTTAGAAAGCACTTTGTCTTCATTTCCTATAAGAAAAAGCAGCAAGTCGATTTCTTTTTTGGTAATGTCTAATTTGGTATTGTTTACGGCAACGGTCTTGCCTAAAATGTCGATGGAAATTTCATTAAAGGTAACGATGTTGCTTCCCTTAAAATTCTTGCGCCTGATAAGTGCCTGCATCCGCACTAAAAGTTCAGATAAGTGAAAAGGCTTGGTAAGATAATCGTCGGCACCAAGATTAAATCCTTCGATACGCGTATCCAACGTTTCTTTTGCCGAGATTATAATGACACCTTCAGTTTTATTTTGGCGTTTCAATTCTTTGAGTATATCAAATCCGTCACCATCAGGAAGCATAAGATCGAGCAGGATGCAATCGTAGTCATACATGCCTATCTTATCAAGGGCTTCCTTGTAGTTGTTAGCCGTTTCGCAATGAACGCCATTGGGCTTAAAATAGTCCTTGATGCTTTTTGCAATCTCGGTTTCGTCTTCTATAATCAGAATTTTCATGTTGCAATTTAGCAATTCAATTTTGAATGAAATTTGAATTTGTGAATTTAATGACGGTAGTATCTCAAAACAAGTACAACCAATAAATCATAAACTAGGCCGGATCCAAATCATTCGCTTCATTGAATTTGCGCATGGCATCCGAAAATAACCGTTCCGCATCATACACGTTTTGGTACAGCTTTCGTTTTTCTTTAGAAAGCTCGAGCAAGCGGTCTAATTCCTTATCCAGCTGTTTGCCTTTTGAGTTCTTGATTGTTATTTCCTGTGTTATTTCTTGCCTGGAGTACAAGTGCAGCTCTTTTAATGATTTGTAATAGCCCGCTGCTGTCTGCTTCAGCTGCTGTCCCATAGCCAAGTCATCCGGCTGGAGCGCTTCAATTTGTTTGATGATGGCGTCAAATTCCGTTTCCTGCGTGTCTACCACAGACAAAGCTTTGTTGAAATCATGCTGTATAAGGTAGTCTAGCTTGCGCGATTCGGAGCCTTTTTCGTGAATGAGAATGCGTGAAATCTGTTTTTCTTGAAGGATGGCCTTTCTGAAATCCGCTGCTTTCTGCTTGCCGCAGGAAAAGAACGTGAGCGTGATCATCAAAAAAAGAACGGCCTTATTTAGTTTTTCCATAATCTTTTCCTTTTGCGTATTCTAAATCAAAGGGGGATGGTATAGTGAAGTTACTAAATTTTTTAGGATGTTCAAAATAACAATCGGCATATTCTTATCTTTACAAAAATGAGCGGCTCTTGCGCTGGATACTACAGAAAACAACCCAAATAGATGTACGATGGCTGAGAAAAAATCAAAACTGGCAGAAATCAAGACCAAACCAACCGTGGCAAGCGTAGAAGATTTTATCAATACGATTTCGGAGGAGCAAAAGCGAAAAGATAGTTTTGTGATTTTAGAAATGATGAAAGAGGCGAGCGGAGAAGAACCTGTCTTATGGGGCAGTTCCCTCATCGGATTTGGTACTAAAAGATACAAGAGCGCTACCACAGGAAGAGAAGTAGATTGGCTCAAGATAGGCTTTTCGCCGCGCAAGGCCAATCTGTCTCTATACATCAGCGTGGGCATAGCAGAACATGCCGAGGCTCTTAAAAAACTCGGCAAGCATAAGACAGGCGTAGGCTGTCTTTACATCAACAAGCTAGCCGATGTTGATTTGGATGTCCTGAAAGGAATGATTGCCGCTTCTTTGGATAAAAAGTAAAAGCAGCATCGAATGCGAAGAGCAAAAGAGCAAGCATTCCGATTCGTATTTTTCTTAAGCTGTTACTTCCAACGACTGGATCAGCCCGTCGATAATCTCAAAATGATAATTCAGGATAAGCGGACTTCCTTCAAATGTGCCTGAAACTTCTGTTGTTAGAATACTTGAGCTGCCTGATTCCGTATAGCCGATCGGTTTCATGACGGCTTTATATTTCTGGTTCGCTTCGGCAATCCATTTCTCAATTTCAATCGTTCCAGTATACGCCCTGCCTTCATCTAAGACAGTAGCTGTTTCTGCAAAACAGTTGGCATAGGCGATACTATCGAAGTTGTTTTGCGCCTTTACTAATTCAAGGATACTATTGGGTAAATTCATGATTTTATTTTTTAGGTTATTAAATTGTCGGGAGGGTACCGCCATCAATTATATATTCAGTTCCCGTCAGATAGCTCGCTCGCGGCGAAACCAAAAAACCGACAAGTTCTGCTACTTCTTCTGGCTGTGCTGCCCTGCCGTAAGGAATGCCTCCAAGCGCGTCCATTACGCTTTGCATAGCTTCTTCAATAGATCGATTGGAACTTGCCGAAATCCGTTCTATCATTCTTGTTGATGCTGTCGTCATGATCCAGCCTGGCGATACGGTCAATACGCGGACACCTTTTGGCGCTACCTCGTTAGACAATCCCTTGCTATAGTTTATCAATCCTGCTTTTGCCGCCGCATAAGGCAAAGTAGAATCATACAAAGGCAATTTGCCCTGTATGCTAGCAATGTGGATGATAACGCCGCCTTTGCGTTCAATCATTTGCGGCAAAAACTTCCTGTCTAGGCGCACAGGAGCAAGCAGATTTGCTTGTATTGTACTTTCCCAAGCCTCGTCATCCAATACGGCAAAACCGCCGCTCGGTGTTTCGGAGCTGCCTAGGTTGTTTACAAGAATATCCAGCCTTCCGTATTTTCCTAAAACTTCGTCTACTACCTTTTGCGTTCCTTCAGGCTTGCTCAAGTCTGCCGAAATAAAATGCAGGCTTTCGTTTGCTGTTTCGGGCGCATTTCTCGCCGTGATGATTACCGTTGCGCCTGCATGCAGCAGTCGTTTTGCAATAGCATTTCCGGCACCTTTTGTGCCGCCAGTCACCAAGGCAATCTTGCCTGACAACTCATTGTTGAAATTAAATTCGTGTTCCATTTTTACATTTGTTTAGTGCAAAGTTGGGACATACAATCAGTTTGTACAAGTACGGAAAAACGAATTGCATAGGGATAAATTTATCCTATATTGTACAGCTTGAGACAATGGTTTATTTTTGTAATATGTATGAAAGAAAGATACCGTTGAGTTTAAACTGCGGCCTTGACCTGATAGGCGAGGTACTGTATGGCAAATGGAAAGTCCGTTTGCTGTGGTTTATCAATGAAGGGCATAAGCGCCCAAGCGAATTGCAGCGCAAAATTCCCGACGCTTCCCGAAGGGTGCTGACCATGCAGCTTAAAGAACTGGAAGAACACGAATTGATTGCAAAAAAGATCTATCCCGTGGTTCCGCCAAAAGTAGAGTACAGCCTTACCGAATTCGGCAAGACCTTGATTCCTGTTATTGCCACTTTGGGACAATGGGGAGACGAGCACGAAGAACGACTGAGGGAAGTTATCTTGAAAAGAAATTTATAGTACATTGCAAGACGAATCACGTAAGCAAATAGAAGATGACAGACGAAACTGGAAAGCCAGAGTTTTGGGAAACCGCTTTTGAAGAAAAGCAGGAGATGTGGGGCTTTGAGCCATCTAAGTCGGCAGTAGCGACAAAAGATTTTTTTGTAGAGAAAGGTGTACAGAACCTCCTGATACCCGGAATCGGCTATGGACGGAATGCACAGATTTTCAAAGAAAACGGTATGACCGTAACCGGAATAGAAATTTCAAAAACGGCTATCGAAATGGCAAGAAAGCATTATGGAACGGATATGGTCATCCATCATGGTTCGGTAACCGATATGCCTTTTGATGCCAACAAATACGACGGCGTATTTTGTTATGCCCTAATCCATCTATTAGATACGCACGAAAGAGAAAAGCTGATTCAGGACTGCTACAATCAGCTAGAAGACAATGGCTATATGGTCTTTACGGTAATCTCGAAAGAAGCACCTACCTACGGACAGGGAACGCTTGTGGGCAAAGACCGTTATGAAATTTTTGCAGGAGCGCAGCTGTTCTTTTATGATACCGAATCTATCCATGCCGAGTTTGGCAAGGCCGGATTGTTTGAAATTACTGAGATTCAGGAAAGGCAGCCGTTCTTCTTGATCAAATGCAAAAAAGAAGCGGGTCAGCTTTAGAAGAGGAATCCGTAGTAAAAAAGTCTTCAAGATTATTGATCTTGAAGGCTTTTTTGTTGTATTGTAAAGCAGAGAAATTATTGTTTATGATAGACGTTTGCAAATTCTGCCGCAAACTCCGCCAGCTTTACGCTGCCCAAGACGGGCCTGTTGCGATAGTAATCTTCATAGAGCGAGCCATTGCCTTGGCTGGCCTGCATTTCGACAAAACCGTGGGCGACTTGAGGGTTAAAGCCGATGCGCAGCCAATTATCGAGCAGCTGTTCGTCTGAGATGACCTGCCATTGCAAATCAGGTTTGCCGATGGCTTCGCCGAAGGCCTTTGCGATTTCGTTGGGAGCCACTTCGTCGCTGGCGACATAACGCACGGTTCTTCCGGCAAACGGACGCTCTATTTCTTCGGCTATCGCGCTGGCGATATCGGTCGGATATACCCATGGTTCCTTTGTATCGCCGCCATAGTTTGAAATGATGGAACCTTTCGACTTGATGGTCTGCACAAAAGAGAACATATTGATGTAAAATCCGACCGGACGGATAAATTTGATGGAAACGGCTTCGGGCAATTGACGCAAGAGCTTTTCGACGTTATGGTGAAAAAGCAGGATGCCGATTCCGGTGTCTGTATGCGCGCCGACACTGCTCAGGTGCACGACTTTCTGTACGACAGACTGTTCGATTGCTTTTTTATAGTTGCTGCCAATTTCTGTAATGCGGCTGATAAAATCGACTTCTTTGTCGAATAGATCTCCGGCCGCCTCCATAGTTTCCATAAGGTAAACGATATCAGCTTCTTTAAAGGCACCGGCCAAGAAGTCGGCATCAAACATGCTGCCGATAGCGGCTTGTGCGCCCAGCTGCTCGATTTCTTTTTTTCTTTCAAGGGTACTGCTGATGACGGTTACTGCATGTCCTTTCTGTACCAGTTCGCGCGTGAGTGGTTTTCCGATATTTCCAAGAGAACCTGTTAAGACTATTTTCATTTGTATGTTTTTTTGATTAGTGGATATTTGAGAGTAATAAAGTACGTTCGTGCCGATTTAGGCTTTGTTCTTTCCAAGCAACAAGACAACGATGGCGAGCAGCGCGCTGACTCCGCCGAATATATAGACAGATTGATAATCGAACCAGCTGGCTACAAGTCCGGCAATAGGAGCGGCGATTCCAAGCGACAAGTCGAAGAAGGCAGCATATGCTCCTAAAGCGGTGCCGCGCATTTGCGGATTCACTTTCTTAATTGCTAAAACGCCCAACGACGGAAATATGAGCGAGAATCCTGCGCCTGTCAAACTGCATCCTGCTATGGCCATGACTTTTGAAGTAGAGAATCCGATTAAAAGCTGTCCAAGGATTTCGATCAGCAACGAGAACAAGGTCACCTTAAGCCCTCCGTATTTGTCTGGAAACGAAGAAAAAAAGACCCTGACAAGCACATACGAAACTCCAAAGCAGACAAAGGCCAGCGAAGGATCGCCCCATTGTTTTTGGACAAAGAACAAAGCGATAAAAGACGAGATACAGGCGAATCCTATCGATGAAAAGGCCAGCGCCAATCCTTGTCCGGCAATACTGCCGATTACTTTGTAGAACGGCGTGCGAACATGACTTAGGTCTACAGACAGGGTAGGAAGCTTTTTTATAATAAGCCAGCTGATGATCGACAAAAGCACGAGGGTAGCAAAGGCGCTTTCAATCCCGAAGATTTTTGTCATTCCGATGCCCAAAGGCGCGCCAATCGCAATTCCGGCATACATGGCAATACCGTTCCAGGTCATTACCCGTCCTGATTTTTGGGCTCCCACCAAGCCGATTCCCCAAGTCAAGGCTCCGGTAAAAAATAAGCTTTCGGCAATGCCATGTATCATCCTTGCAACCAAGATAATCCCAAGCGCCAAAGATACGTTTGACATAAAAAAGGTAGAGGCAACGTACAAGATGCCCGTCATTATCGTAAGAATGGTCCCCAAACGGGTGCTGACTTTTGCGCCCTTGGTGTCGGTCGTCTTGCCTGCATAGGCTCTTGTCAATAACGTTGCCAAGGCTTGCAGTCCTATAACAATACCGACGGTAACGCTTCCGAATTCAAGGCTGTTTTGTATGTAGCCGGGCAGTATGCCCAGCGTTATTCCGATAGTAAGGTAAATTGCGAATACCGATAAGATAATCGGAGCGATCGCGGCATAAAAAGAGGTTTTGGTAGTATCCCCGCTGATGATTGTATCCATATATGTAATTAAACTTTCGGGTACAAAATTAGGCAGGGAGGATAGGGGATAACGCTGTTATTTCATGGTATTAGTTGGACAAATCATGGTTTTTTGTTTCTAAAATGGAGCGGGGTAGTGCCCGTATTCTTTTTAAAGAAGCGCGAAAAGTAGGCGTAATCATCATAGCCCAATTCATAAGCAACAGCCGTGATGTTGAGGTCGGTATACTGCAACAGCCGCTTTGCTTCCAGGATAATTTCCTGATGGATCCAATAGCTGGCCGCAAATCCGGTGATCTTTTTTATGGCTTCATTAAGATAGAGCGGCGTGATGTTGAGAAAGTCGGCATACTCCTTCACCTGCTTGTATTCTCGAAACTTCTGCTGGATGAGCTGCTTGAACTTTGCGGTTATCACGTATTTAGAACCTTCAAAATCAATGCGCTTTTCGTTGGTCGTCAATATTTTTTGGGCTATCCATCCCACGATCGTTTTGGTCAGGGAGGTGAGCATTTGCGCTTTTAATAGCGCTTCGCCGCTTTCGAGCCACTTTTGCAGTAGAACAACCAGTTCAAAAAGATCCTCATTTTTATCTAAAAGAAGGTATTGGTTGCTGTTTAAGAAAGTATCAAAAACTTCGCGGTACTGTTGCAAGGCAAAACTGGGATCGACAAAAAACAGCCATCCTTCCGGCTTTTCCGAACTGATATTGCGATGCACCTGTCCGGGCGCAACATAACAAAGAGAATTGGGTTCCAAGGTTATCGTATTGAAATCCAATTCCCATGTCGAAGACCCTTTTGCTTGGATGATAAACATAAAATGATCGTCCCTATGTGCAGGATGGGTGACATCTGTAAGCAGCGATAAGGACTTTATATCAATCCCAATGCTTTTTAATTCATCTTTATGCAGCAGTATTTTAGGCTTCGGGTTCACGCTTTATGCAATTTCTTAGGGCGATAAAAGTACAAATTTAATCTAATTGCTGTTGTCAAACTTTGCTATGGCTTCGGGTGTTGCAGGCGTAAACAGATTTACGAGGTTGCCGTCGGGATCGCGAAACAACAGCGAGGTATTACCCCAAGGCATCGCCGTAGGCTTCTGGACGATACGATCTTCAAGATAGGCTGCCAGCCGGGCATAGTCTTTTTCTACATCGTCTACCCTAAATTCGAGGATGACGCTGCTGTTTTGGGCGGGCCTTGCAATAGCCTCGCCGCCAAAGAAAAGCAAGGTCTTGGTGCTTCCGATAGCCAAGGTTGCGGTGGCTGTTTTTAGCTCGGCAAAGTCGGGAGTATAGCGCACGGCAGTCTTGCCCGTTACCTGTTCGTAAAATGCTACCAATTCGTCTAGACGATCGGTAATAATGCGGATGGATACGAAATTCATTTCTTCTGTTTTAAAGTTATGCGGCAAATGTAATAGTGCCCTATGACAACAGTCTGTCAGCAGTCTTGGCTTTTTTCTTTCGGACTGGATTTGTTGTGTCGGAATGCAGATCCGTCGGCACCGATAATCCGATTTCCTAAATTATAGCTTATCTTTGGTATTCGGACACGCAGAAACGATGCCACTACATTGCTATGATAAACGATTATAAAAAGCACGACCTATACGGCAAGACCCTGCTTCAAAAAATTGCATTGACGCCGCCCTTCCAGTTTGATTTTCCGGTCACGGAACAGGCTTGCTTTTTATACGTGCTGAAAGGAGACGTCGAATACCAGATCGATGACGAGCGGCTCAACATTCCGACGAACTATTCTTTATTGCTGAACTGCATCCAGTCCGGAAAGCAACTTCATCATTCCCATCCGAAAAGCAATTGCGAGATTGTGATCGTTACTTTTTATCCGGAGATATTAAAGAAGATATATGACAGAGAACTGCCGGTATTGCTCCAGGCACCAAAGAATACCATCTCTAACCAATCTAGCGAAAAGATAAACAACGATTTCCTGATCCAAAAATACATCGAAGGATTGCTGTTTTATTTCGAGAATCCGTCCCTGATCAACGAAGACATCCTGATCCTGAAAGTAAAGGAAATCATACTGCTGCTATCGCAGACACAGAATGCGGAAGCGATACAACTTATTTTATCGCAGCTTTTTTCTCCTACTACCTATACGTTTAAGCAGATTATCGAGGCGCACCTGTTTTCGCAGCTTACCATTGAAGAACTGGCACAGCAGAACAACCTAAGCGTATCTTCCTTCAAACGCGAATTCGCTAAGATATACAACGATACGCCCGCCAACTACATCAAAGCCAAAAAGCTGGAGAAAGCGGCCGAACTCCTCTTGCTCTCCGACCAGCGCATTACTGAAATTGCGTTTGATTGCGGGTTTAATGATCTTGCAAATTTCACCAAAAGCTTTACCAGCAAATACAAGGTTTCGCCTACAGCTTACAGACAAAAGCAAAACAGCAAGCAGTAAGTACCAATAGCCTATCTTCTTTTAAGCCTCTTTCTGATCTATCGGAAGGGTGCTTTTTTTGTGAACCAAATTGCCAAACATTTGAACCGATCCGCTAAATGATTCTGTTTATTCTGATAGACATTTGTCCCGTCATTACTAACTTAAAATAAGATAAAATGGGACTTTCAAATTTAGGAATTTTTCATACCGTCATCGGTATTGCGGCCATTATTGCGGCCATCGTAGGATTTGTCAAATACGGTAAGATCTATCTCGGCGCGTTATCGGGTAAAATATATTTTTATGGAACCCTTATTACGTCGCTGACGTCGCTGGGCATTTCAAAACATGGCGGACTGAACGCCGGACACGCTTTTTCTGTGTTTATCATGTTCCTTGTAGTGGAAGCTTATTTTCTTTACTCTAAAAAGAAAAGCAGCGGCAGGGCGCGTCATTTTGAAAACTTCTGCCTGTCGTTTAGCTTTTTCTTGTCGCTTGTGCCGACCGTTAACGAAACGTTTACCCGCGTTCCGATCGGACATCCGTTGGCAAAAGACAGCAGCGATCCTATCATCGGAAAGACGCTTCTTGTTTTGCTTGTCCTTTTTATTGCGGGCTTCGTCTATCAGTTTAGGAAACAAAAGAAAAACAACAGCACGGTTGCCGTATAAGCTGCATTTTTATAAAACGGACTTGAAATTTTAAGGGAATTGCTATGCTGCCTCCGCGCGAATCGCTGTACCTTTGCAGTAATGTTTATCAACAACAAAAAAGCTTGAGATAACCAATTGTTTTGTCTTGGCTTTGCGCTACTAGCATAACTTGAAACGTAATGGATACAAACAATTTGCTGCAACAGGTCGCCTTTATCAAGGAAATCGATAAATTAAAATACATACAGCGCCGGACTAAATTATTTAACAGCGACCGGCATGAAAATGATGCGGAGCACAGCTGGCATCTGGCCGTAATGGCGCTGGTCTTGGCAGAGCATTCCGACAAACCGATTGACGTGCTTAAGGTCGTAAAAATGGTATTGATCCACGATCTGGTCGAAATCGATGCAGGAGATACGTTTATCTACGATACTACAAAAAATCATACCAATACGGAGGAAGAGCTTTTGGCCGCAAAGCGAATCTTTGGGCTATTGCCGGAAGCGCAGGCGCAAAACTTCATAGCGGTTTGGGAAGAGTTTGAAGAGGGAAGGACCGATGAGGCAAAATTTGCCAGGGCCATGGACCGCTTTGAACCTTTATTGCAGAACTCTAGCAACAATGGCGGAACCTGGGCCGAATTCAATGTCGAATACCACACGGTTTACGACAAGAAAAAAGCAATCGCAAACGGTTCGACTTCTATTTGGAACTATGCGGAACGTTTGTTAGAGGAGAGTGTGGAGAAGGGGATACTTCGGAGGGATAGTTTGTAGTTTAGAGTTGTTACTTGAAAGTGGATAGTTTTTAAGGGATAGTGGAAAGTAGAAAGCTGTAAAGTCATAAAGTTGGGAGTATTGGGAGAGGGCAAAAGCCTAAAAGTCTCAAGCTCTGCCAGGAATTGATATAGTGCTGTAAGCAGGAAGTGTTTGTTATATTACATCAGTCTTATGTTGTGTAACAAACACTTCTTGTTGTATGCTATCTTTAACATGCTATCTGACATCAATTCTATGTTGAATAACAGACGATTATTGTTATATAACATCAGTATTATGTAATATAATGTTTGTCAGGTGTAGCCCAGTAAATATTCCTTGTAGTATAACATCATCTATATGTACTAATACATCTACTGCATGTAGTATGACATACTAGTACGTGTTATAAAGCAACAATTTTATGTTATATTTCATGTGTATGTTACTGTATAGCACCGTCACTATGTTGTGTTATAAGGAGTATGTGCTATTCTGCATCTGCTCCATGCAATACTGAACCGACAGGATGCAGTACTCATTCTTCTGAGTAAAGGAGTAATTGACTTTACATATAATTTCTTGATAACGAAAGAGGCCAGAATCTGGGTAACTTCTGTTTTCTTGATACTTTATTAATAGACGCTTGCTTTATCCGTTATTTATTTCCAAAAAACGATTGTACATCGAAAGCCAACGCTTAGACCTAAAAAAGAAACGCTTGTTCATTGGCCGAAATTTTTTTGTTTATTTTCTTAATTTTTGTACTGAAAATGCTAGGTACTACTCTTTTTACAAAAGATTAAATTGGGTAAGATTCGCTTTTAGCAAGAAAAATAATCATTTAAATATCAATAATTTCTGAAACAATTTCAGACCGAAAAACAGCAAGCATGAAGAAAACAATTACTCTTTTTTTAATTTTTTTATCATTACAAAACTATGCACAATGCTGGCAGACCGTAAGTTCAGGCATAGACCACACACTTGCCATAAAACCCGACGGAACGCTTTGGGCCTGGGGCGAAAATGGAGTCGGCCAATTGGGTGACGGTTCGGATGTCGACAAGAACGTGCCCGTGCAGATCGGCACAGCAAACAACTGGAAAGAAATCAGTGCGGGTACAAGATTTTCCCTGGCCATAAAGACCGATGGGACACTCTGGGCGTGGGGAAACAACGCCTTAGGCCAGTTGGGGGATGGTACCAATACTCGCCGATATTACCCAGTTCGGATAGGAACCGCAACCGACTGGAAAAGTATCAGTGCCTCAGCAGGAACATTAGGGGGACATAGTTTGGCCATAAAAACCAACGGCACACTTTGGGCATGGGGCTTCAACTCATCAGGTCAGCTGGGCAATAGCTCGCTTACTAGCAGAAACCAACCTGTCCAGGTAGGGACTGATACCAATTGGAATGCTATCTGCGCCGGAAGCAGCTACTCAGTAGCTATTAAGGTTACCGGAACGCTTTGGGCATGGGGAAATAATGTTTCATACCAATTAGGTGACGGTACCGGCACTAGCAAATTAGTACCTACACAGATTGGCACGGCCACCAATTGGAAAAGTATAGACACTACAAGAAACCATACCCTGGGTATCAAAACAGACGGGACGCTTTGGACATGGGGGTTTGGAAGTGAAGGACAATTGGGCTTGGGAACGGTACTATATATCAATGTTCCTACTCAAGTAGGATCAGATAATGATTGGGCAAAGGCCGTAGCAGGAGACGATCATTCCCTTGCCCTGAAAACCAATGGCACCCTTTGGAGCTGGGGCAAAAATGAAAGCGGTGAACTGGGCCTCGGAACAAACAGCACTACTGACATAACGGTTCCTACCCAGGTAAATACCAATGCGGATAAGACTTTGATTTCAACAGGGGGAGAGTTCTCACTAATAATGAATGCTGATGGCTTTCTGTATGCAACTGGTTTCAACGCTGATGGAGAATTGGGAGATGGGACCAACACCAACAAAAATACACTTACGCCTGTTATCTGTACTGCCCTGGGCGTAAATGAATTTGGAGCCACGAAAGTCAACGCTTATCCCAATCCGGTCAGAGACCTACTGCAACTTTCTTATGGGCAGGGAATTACTATGGTTTCCGTTTATAATCTGTTAGGACAGGAAGTATTCAGCAAGTCCATTCAGGACAATGAAGCTGCGCTTGATTTGTCTGCTTTGTCACCAGGAACCTATTTGGTAAAGGTTACCTCTGCTGCTAATACACAGACCCTGAAAATCGTAAAACAGTAAAAACTTCGTTTAATGAATTTCTTTGATAGAGCATAATGCAAAAAACGCCGTAAGACATTTGTTTTACGGCGTTTTGCTTTACATTACCTTTCAGTCTGTGGAAAAGAGGAATCAAACTTTATTGATAGACGCTTTCTTTACCCATTATTTATTTCCAAAAAACGATTATACATCGAAAGCCAACGCTTATACCTAAAAAAGGAACACTTGTTCATTCGCCGAATTTTTTTTGTTTATTTTCTTAATTTTTGTACTGAAAATGCTAGGTACTACTCTTTTTATAAAATATTAAATTGGGTAAGATTCGCTTTTAGCAAGAAAAATAATCATTTAAATACCAACAATTTCTGAAACAATTTCAGACCGAAAAACAGCAAGCATGAAGAAAACAATTACCCTTTTTTTTATTTTTTTATCATTACAAAACTACGCACAATGCTGGCAGACCATAAGTTCAGGCACAGACCACACACTTGCCTTAAAAACTGACGGTACGCTTTGGGCTTGGGGCGACAATGGCACCGGCGAATTGGGAGACGGTACCACAGTAGACAAAAACCTGCCCGTACAGATCGGTACAGCAAACGACTGGCAAAAAATCAGTGCAGGAAATAATTTTTCCCTAGCCATAAAAACCAATGGAACACTTTGGGCATGGGGAACCAATCTATTTGGCCAACTGGGAGATGGAACAAATATCTCCAAACAATCTCCTGTTCAGATAGGAACCGCAACAGATTGGCAAAATATCAGTGCCGCTTCAGGATTACTAGGAGGATCTAGCATAGGCCTAAAAACCAATGGTACTCTCTGGACATGGGGTGACAACGCCCAAGGCCAACTGGGCGACAACACGCTTGTCAATAAAAATCAACCCGTCCAGATAGGCGTCGATACCGATTGGCTGGCTATCGAAGCCGGAAGCGCTCACTCAATTGCTATTAAGACCACTGGAACGCTTTGGGCATGGGGATGGAATGGTACACACCAATTAGGTGACGGCACCAATACTAACAAAAAAATACCTACACAGATTGGCACAGCCACCAACTGGAAAAGCATAGACGGAGGACATACCCATAGCCTAGGTATCAAGACAGACGGAACGCTTTGGGCATGGGGATTTGGAAGTGATGGAGAATTAGGCCTAGGAAACTCATCCTCAGCCGTGACACCTACTCAAATAGGAACAGATAATGATTGGGCAAAGGCCGTGGCCGGATCCGACCATTCTCTTGCCCTGAAAACAAACGGCGGTCTTTGGAGCTGGGGCAACAACGAAACTGGTGAGCTGGGCCATGGAACAGCCAGCACCACCAACATCACTATTCCTACCCTGATAAGTACCAATGCAGACAAGACCTTGATTTCTGCAGGACGAAATTTCTCGCAGATAATGAATAGCGATGGCTTTCTATATGCAACGGGGGTAAATACTTTGGGGCAATTGGGAGACGGAACCAATACCAACAAAAATACACTGACACCTATTATCTGTACTTCCTTAGCCGTAAATGAATATGCAGCCACGAAAGTCAACGCTTATCCCAATCCGGTCAGAGAATTACTTCACCTTTCTTACGAGCAGGGAATTACTATGGTTTCCGTTTATAATCTGTTAGGACAGGAAGTATTCAGCAAGTCCATTCAGGACAATGAAGCTGCGCTTGATTTGTCTGCTTTGTCACCAGGAACCTATTTGGTAAAGGTTGCCTCTGCTGCTAATACACAGACCCTGAAAATCGTAAAACAGTAAAAACTTCGTAATGAATTTCTTTGATAGAGTATAATGCAAAAAACGCCGTAAGACATTTGTTTTACGGCGTTTTACTTTACATTACCTTTCGGTCTGTGGAAAAAGAACTACTTTCCAATAGATTTTAACTGGCATTTTCTTTACTCTACTTTAATAGTATCTATTATAATTTGATAATATGTATCGCCTTATTGGCTTCATTTGTTTTTAGAAAGTATACTCCTGAGGCATGCTCTGAAATATCAATCAGATTTCCGGATCCTTGTTTTATTTTAGCGCCGAGGGCTGAAAATACGGTCCATTCTAGTTCTTTTGATAATTGGAATATTCCTGTTGACGGATTTGGATAGACTTTTATTTTATTTGAATTTTCTTCAGGAATTTCAACACCAAGATCACAGTGATGCACCATATAGGAGACTTCTTTTGTATTACTGCCAATTGTATTGCTAACGGTTAATAAAACATCTCTAGTGCCTTCTGTCGAATACAGTACAGAATGGGGACCGACTCCAGTTGCTGTTGCCGGCTGCGCTCCAGCGCCAAAGTCCCATGCATAAGTATCTACGGTTCCTATAGAAACCGATGTGAAAGTAACGGCTGTGTTGATACATCCCATCTGTGGATTTACCTCAAAATCGGCGATTGGGGCTGCAGTTGCTCCAGCAAGTACAAACTCCATCTTATTGATATTAATATCGGCTCTTTCAAAATGCAAGGTGATGACATGTACGCCCTGTGTTAAAGGAATATTGGTTACTGTAGCGGTTTGCCATGCTTGGAAGCCTCCTGAGTTTGGTATCGTCACAGATCCAGTCACATTGATACCATCGACTTCAAGATGCAATGTTTTGGCATTATAGGGAGTTGAGACTCTGAAGCTGATGTTATAATTGCCTGTAGTAGTTACTTGCGCCGTATATTTGAGCCATTCATTTGTAGCAACATACGCTATATTATAACCTCCTTCACTGCAGACTTCTGTTCCCACTCCGTCGCCTGGCCTGTAGACGTTATCACCGCCACCGTTGGTGTCAAAATAAGCAGCAGGGCCAATATCGTAGTTTTCTGCTTCTATGATACCCGGAATCTGGGCTACAATGCCTTGATAAGGAGCAGTCTGTAGGGGAGTCGCAGTATAGAATGCCGTAAATGTAGCAGTGCCAGTGGCAGGTGCCTGAAATGTCTGATTAGCGGCTCCGCCTTGGCTCCAATGGTCAAAGTCATATCGGGTAGTACCTGCATATTGCGGCGTTGGGGCATTCAGTGTCTGCAAATTGGCATTGGCTACAACTTGTCTTGTAGCAGGCGCTACTATTGGCTTTTGATTGAATTCTAAGTTTAGCAAAGCAGGGGAGCTGGTTGTCGTGATATCCACCAGATTGGGATCAATATCTACAGATGCCGTAGTAGTCAGTCCGTTGCTGTCTGTTACCGTTACCGTAAATCGGTACCAGACATTCGGTGTCTTTTCGCCCTGGTTTGATGCTATAAAATTTCCTGATCGGACACCCTGAGGGCTGGCACCTGGATGCGAATGTCCTGAACCAGGAACGTCTTCATGAAACAGGTCGATGCTCCAAGAAAAAGCGCTGGCAGGCAATACTCCATCTTCCACATCGGTTGCGGTGGCTTCAAAATGAACCACATCATCGGCATTCCATGTCAAAGTAGGCAAGGGGGCGATAATCTGTACTTGTGGCCTATTGCTAAACGGTACTACCGTTAGTATTGCAGAATTACTGGTTACTGTTCCTGCGGTATTGGAAACTATAACCGAATAGCTGCCGGCATTTGCCATAGTTACTGCTGGAATGGTATAGCTGGCGGCAGTTGCTCCGGTTATATTCACGCCGTTAAACTGCCATTGGTAGGTTTGTCCGACTCCGCTAGCGGTAACGCTAAAAGTTACAGGATAGGTTTCCATTATTGTTTGCGAAACGGGATGGTCGACTATGGTTGGAGCAGCAGTTTCAATGTAATTCAGCTTGATCAAATCGCCTGTATTGCTGTAGCTGCAATAGTAGATATAGCCATCATTTCCGAGCATCATGCCCAGTGCATATTGCTGTGGCGCAGTATAGAATACGTTGGAAACCGGATTTGCGATTGTAGGATCAAAAGCTCGTATTTCATTCCTTACATAGTCCTTAAATATAAACTTTCCTTGAAGATTTGGATATCGAGGCGTTGCAGGATTATAAAGCACTCCGTTTGTCAGTGCGTTTCCTATGCTCCCTGTCGCATACGTAAATATTGGATTAGTAAATAAATTCGTTTCGGTCTGTACTCCGTCGCCGCCTTGCGGGTGTCCCCATCCATAGTTGCGGATGGCTGGATTGCTGATTTCATTTACTTCTTCCCATGAAGTTCCAACATCCAAGACAAACAATTTATTAGCTGTGGGATTGGGAATCAGCCTCCACGGATTACGGAAGCCATATACCCAAATGCTTTGTCGCTGTATAGAACCGCTTCCATAAAACGGATTTCCAGGAGCTGGCAGCCCGTTTTCCGTGATTCGAAGTATTTTTCCTTTATACGTATCTAAATCTTGGGAATTGGTGTTTTGCTGGCTATCGCCGACTGTCACATAAAGATAGCCGTTAAAGAACTTCAAATCGCCGCCATTGTGGAATCCGCCGCCGATGGGTTCTAATAGCAAGATTTGTTGCCTGCCTATTTCCTGATTGGCATTGTTGATCTGGACTCTTTCAATCCGATGCCTGATAACGGCTCCATCGTTGACAGAATAAAATACGTAGATGTAACCGTTTGTGGCAAAATCAGGGTGTAATGTAAGCCCTAGCAATCCTTGTTCATTGTCTGTAACGGTTGTTACTGTAAAGACAGTAGAAACGGTATTATTTTGGTACACTTTTACGATACCGCCTCGTTCTGCTATAAATATTCGCCCGTCTGAAGACTGCTCTAAAGACAGTCCTTCCTTAATTACTGCTGCAGGCGTAAGATTTTCTGTAATGTATTGGCTGCGGGCCTGCCATGTACTGATTAAAAATAGAGTAAGTACTAAAAATAATGGGTGTAGGCGTCTTGAGAAACGGAAAGGTAGATTTGGATTCATGGCAATTTAATGAATTAGTAGGTTTGGTTAAACAAAGTTAGCATATTCTTATACCCTAAATGTTAGTTTAAAAAAAAATTAAAGGGCACCTCTGTAATAATTCAATAAGTAGTTTGAAAGTCTATAAAAGCAAAAACCTCGAAAATCTTATGATTTTCGAGGTTTTGATACCTTTTAGGATTTTTTGCGGAGAAAGAGGGAGCCGAACTATTGCCCTAGAGCCCTTTTGAACACTGATTTCTATATTTTTTGAAAGGTGTTGTGCCACGAATGTGCCATAAAAAACTTCGAATACCAAAAATGCTGTCATGATTGACAGCATTTCCCTTGCAAAATAAAATTTGGTTACCTGGTGGAGCTGAAGGGTCCGACACCTATGCGGTTTCTGATACCTACAGTGCTGTTTATTGAGGTTATCTGGAACTGCGCCACGAATGTGCCACGGAACCAAAATCTACTATTTTATCTGCAAAGGCCTCTGCACGAAGCCGTATGATTTGAAAGAACAGTATTATCCTATTAGTTGATTCAAAGGTAGTTATTATTCGCTTAATTAATGTAACGGACTCGAAATATTTTAAACAGGAATAAGCTTATGGTCTGAATTTATTATTATGAAGAGTTTTACTGTAGATTTTTATACCAAAAATAGCTGCAGCTCTAGTTTCTAATTTATATCGATGTAATAAGATTTAAGTGATATTTTTCAAATTTTTCTGCTTTTTGAGGCTATATAGAAAGTATTTCTAATAGAGTCAGTGAATTTTGTGGGTTTCAGTATTTGGTATGTTAAATATTTTAATATTTTTGATATTTACAATCTAATGAAACACACTGCTTTCGGTATTCACATTGCGCTCTCAAAATACCCATTGGGTGCTGAGCAAAGTTATATAGATAATCTCAAAGGACTCTATGAAAATTATAGAGGGAATATTTTGAGATATCTTGAAATTCCAAATAAATTAGAACCTGATCAGGCTGCAGATTTTGAAAAACTCTATAAACCAGCTGTATTCCATCTCTTTTCCCATTTTGACGTTGCGTTTATTTCTCTGGTTGACAATTTTAAATTTCCCCAAAGAGTATTTGAGCCATACGATCAGGGCAACGATAAGATTAAAAGTGTTTCCTATCAGATACTTTCCGGAAGTGTATTTTGTACAAGCGAGACTGATAACAACCCATTTTTTATCCTTGAGGAAAAACCCGAGTTTTTGAAGATCGTTCAGATCAAGATAAATAATGCCCTTCTGATTGGAAATGGCGCGCAATTATTCGAAGGATGCGTCGATTTGATAGCTGGTGAATTGAGAAGAAGCGCGATTGATAAATACGTATTTGTAAACTCCTATAACTGGGGAGAAATTACTTTATTATGCCTTGATAAGAATCCTGATTCTTTGGCGAAGGCCTTAATGCGTATCAGATTATTAACGATCGAAAAGCTAAATGAGAGGGCAAATGATATAAAAGCGAATAGTCTGTATACGCATTGGGGAGAGAAGGACATTTCCCATTCGCATCTGTTCAGTGAAACGCTTTCATATTTAGGAGTAAACTATGCCCAATATGGGTCGATAAGCAAAAAAGCCAATTTCGAGAGCCAGTTGGAATGGCAAATAAAGCCTGGGCATTTTCCTTTTTTTGCAAAGGAGATGAAGGCAACGGAACTTAAAGTTGGAACGGACTATGAGAATGTATTCTTTAAAAATGGCAAAACGGATTACATAATCAAGACGACTTCGAATACTATCAAGGTAAACCAGAAAATATTCAATTCACTTAGGAATAATAAACCGCAAATATTGTCCCATATCAGAAGGCTGAAGACGAAGCCATTGTTCAAGCTCGATGCAGAAATTGCAAGGGAGCTGGATATTATTAGCAAAATCAAGGTGAAAAGTAATTGCAGTACCGAGAGCAGTCTGCTGAAATATAACATTATCAATGGGAAGGAGGTCGCTGATATTCTGCGAAAGCTGAATGTGTCAAGGAATACCAGAAAAAAGGTCAATAAGATCATCTATAATTATAATTTGGGCATACATGATCCGGTACTGTTCATCTACTTTATCGATATGTACAAGCTTATCAATGTCTTTATCGGTAAGCTGAGGCTATTGGCAGAAGAGACGGGCAAATCAATAGTTGAGGGCAGGTTTTCCGAGGATGTAGTTAAGATGACAAGGAAGCTACAAAAAGGGGCATCCTATCCCTTGCCAACCATTATCATACAAAAAGAGATGATCGATGTTTACCTGAATGTTTTTCAAGAAGCTTTGGAAGATAGGATACTGAACAACTATAATTATGAGGACATAAATGAGTTTAGCCTTGATGTAAACAGTTCCCTTACAAGCATCGTGAGCTCAGTGGATACCATAATCAAGTTTTTTGGATTGTGTTTCAGGGACGAAGATGGGGATAGTATTGTTACTACGATAAATGAAAATGAGACAATCTCAAATAAACTGTCGGTAAATTATAATATCGAGCATATAACCAATGTTCCATTAATTTTTGCCACTTTGATAAAGGAAATTCTGAACGTGCAGCAAGTTCAGCATGAGATCGAGAATGATCAGCTGTTTGAGAAACTTGATAATGAGTTTTCTGCATCAGTTAGTGGAAAAAGCCAAGAGGAGAGGGATTTCTTGTTTGAGTTTCTAAAGTCGATCAATTTCGCCTATTTTGATATTGATCTAAAGAAGTTCTATTTGACCTTTTTACAGGATGAAGATCTCTTCATTTTTTGGCATTGGGCATATGCTATCCAATGCACTCATTTGTATAATTCGGTAGGGTATTTTGATGAAAGATCCTTTACAAAGGAGCTCTTCAGATTAATCCTGATACTTAAAGTCGAAAGGCCAGTAAAAATTGCAGAGCTCAAATGTCCGATACCAGAACTACGATCTTATTGGGACAAGTATTTTAACAGGATAGTCGAGATTGTAGAACTGATAGCAAGTACCGAGGCATTCAGTGCTATGCACGGTGCATTAAGAAAACAGACTTTTGAAACAGTTGATTCAATAGATACTGGGAGCCGAATAAACAAAAATATAGATGTGGAGTCGGAGAATAAAGTACAGGAATTCCTCCACTTTTTAAGATCTAACTGTATGGCAGGTTCGCACAAGGAACTAGACGAGTTTTATGATGATATTATGCTGCAGATAGATAAGTTATTGCTTTCAGGTCAATCATTCAAAAGGGCGAGCTATTTCCGTATATTATCGCAGGTGTCATATTACAACCTTACTCTGGTGAAGAAGAAAAGCAAGGGAAAACTAAATATTCTCAGGAGGGATTATGGCACAGGCCTGCCAATAGAGCATTTTCTGAAGGACGACAAAAAATGGTACCTTGATCCATTTGGAGGTTTTTTTATCAATAATTACGATGAAAGAAAAGAAGCAATGCTAACTAACAATAAAATGCTCTATTTAATATGGCACTTGGGAACGATTGGTAAGAAAAACAATTTTTAAAAAAAAAGTGATATTCATATGAGAATTTTAACGCTTTCAGATATTCATTTTAAAAGTACATACTCAGATCACCAATTTGAGAAGAAACAGGATGTGATATCAAAATATTTCAAATCCTTTCGGGAAAAATTAAATGAGCTGAATGAGGAAAAGGAAATAGATGTAGTCATTATTGGTGGGGACATTGCCTTTTCAGGCGACGTAAATCAATATTCGGGCATAAAGAAGATATTGAAGAAGTGCATACCTGAAAAGATTCCTATTTTCAGTATCGTCGGAAACCATGAGGTGAATTGGACAGAACTAAGTGCGGCAATCGGCTCCGAGGTTGAACTTACAAAGCTTTTTACTATTCCTAAGACCAGTGTTATCGATGGTAAAAAGTTCCAACGTATTTTCAGTAACTATTATAACTCCTTTCAATCAGAGCTGAATGATGAAAGGGAATTCGAGTTTGAGTATCAGTTCTGCAATAAGCAATATGTGGGTTATATTTTTTCAGAAAAGAATAATACGCTTATCCTATTATTGAACAGTGCGTGGTATTCCTACGGACCTGGAGTTGTGGAAGAATTTTTCAAGCAGTGGGCAAAACCAAAAGATCGTGATTCCCTTATTGCAGGATTACCCGATCTATTGGGTGATACCCTCAGCCAAGAAGGTAAGCAGTCTTATTTCTTTGAGTATTATCCCTTTTTTGAGAAGATCAATAGGCTGATTACAGAAAAAGCGGATCTGAAGGTAGTTACGTTCGCCCATCATCCCCCTTCCTGGCTTAGGTGGGAAGAGCTATATGCAGATACCCCGCACAGAAATTTTAACACGCTGATCGATTTTTCAAATATATTGATAACCGGACATCTTCATAATCCTGTTTTGGAGCCTAATCTGATCAGGGGAAAATGTTATCATGTCAACAATGGCATATTTCTTGATTATCACTTCGTTGATAAGCACCTTAAAGATCCCGGACAGGATAATAATCCAAAAAATGTATTTCCGAATAACTGGTTTAATATTATCGAGGTCAATGATGATAACTTCGAGTTGATTCCATATAAGTTTACTTCAGTAAAGATGGGAGGAAAAGGAGTGCAGTACAAGTATGACTGGATTAAGGAAGATAGGGTAAACAAGTTATACGACTATCCTAAGATTGACGATCACAAAGCGGATGTCAAGGAGAACGTTGCCAAGAAATCAAAAAAGGGTGAAGCCGTAATCACAACCTATCAACCAAAAAAAGTCCAGGAATTAATAGAACTGCTTTTCAAGCAAAGAAGCAATAAGTTTAAAATTCAAGAAGGCCAGAATAAGAGTATCAAACAGGGAGAAATTGTCAACTTAAAAGGGCAGAGAGAGGATTATTTGGTAATCTTGAATGGACTTGATGAAATGCAAAGGATAATACAGGAAGCTGGCTCGGATTATGGAAAACTGAAAGAAAATGAATTGTTCAGTTCACTTCTGGATAGGCTTGAAATTAGCAAAATAGGTGATCTGCCAGTAGTAGCATTCTATGAGATTGTTAATCAGGTGTCTGATAATGAATTATTTGAGAGTTTTTACCAACAAAAAACTATTATTTATCAATCATTTAAGTATTCTTTCTTTAGTAGTTTCCAAGAATTGCATAAATTTAACGAACTTAATATTGTCTTTGACGCGATTGTTAATTAATTTTTAATGTAAAATAAATAACGTAAATTTGCACTCCTTTTCCATTCTTTGGAGGCACAATATTAGATATGGCAGATACCAAATTACATAATGCTAAAGATCAGCTTGTGGACTACATTGAGTTTTTTTACAAAAGAAACAAAGGTTACGAGGTAGAGTACTTAGTAAATAACTTTTTCTTTGATTGTATTACAGAACTTCGTGCTCTGAAAGCCCCGACCGCTGTTGAAAAGAGATCTTTTTTAGAGTTTTCTTCGGATGATAAACCTACGGAGTTATTTGTCAAGAATTCTTTGAAGTGCTTTATTATGAAGTTTGAAAAAACACGTGTAAAGCAGGAAGGGACTTTCAATTATACCATCCATAAAAAAGAGGATGATTCCGTAGAGAATATCTTTTTGGGTCTGGAATATTCGGGTAATAATGATACCGACTATAAGAATTCGCCTTCAGCTTTAGCTTTGGCGACATTCAGTATGAAAACCAAATAGCAAACTTTATTGAAATAAAATGAAAAGGGAAAGTAAATATTTATTACTTTCCCTTTTTTCTTGGACAGTGTCCTACGTCATTCTATGTATGTAATCGGAATGTTAATATAAGTATCGTTTGTCACTCGTTTAAACGCGTTAGTTAAGGAAGAATTTTGCTTTGGCTTTTTGTATCAAATAGGGTAGCAACTCCAGTCAAGCACATTTGTCTTTTTTGATACTCACTGCTAAAAAACAGCTTTACCTTTCACTATAGTATTGTGACATTTTACACTATTGGACAGTGTAATTTGACTATCTTTGAACAGTTAAAAATTAATTAGGCTTCAATGAACCGAATTAAAGACGTTTTAAAAGAGAAAGGAATCTCACAAGCTTGGCTTGCTAAGAAGTTGGACAAAAGTTACAACACCGTTAACGAGTATGCTCGAAACGTGAGACAACCAAGCATTGAGGATTTGTATCGAATTGCTAAAGTTTTAGGCGTTAATGCAAAAGATTTATTGATAGAAGAATGAGTAAAGAAAACCAAATAGAAGAACAATTAATTGAGCAACTAAAAGGGCTAAAATATATTCATCGTCCAGACATTTTTGACAGAAAAACACTGGAGCAAAACTTCAAGACTAAATTTGAAGAATTAAACCGTGTTCGGCTTTCTGACAGTGAATTTTTAAGACTTCGGGAACAAATCATTAATCCTGATGTATTTGCTGCTTCTAAAGTTTTGCGTGAAAGACAGTATTTTCAACGTGAAGACGGAACACCTTTACATTATACATTGGTCAATATCAAAGACTGGTGCAAAAATGAGTATGAAGTAGTTAGCCAATTACGTATTAATACGGAAAACAGCCATCAACGATTCGATGTGATTTTGCTTATCAACGGTTTGCCTATGGTGCAAATTGAATTGAAAAAATTGGACATTTCGCCACGAAAAGCAATGCAGCAAATTGTGGATTATAAAAACGAAGCAGGCAATGGTTTCGGAAATTCACTGCTTTGCTTTATGCAGTTGTTTATTGTAAGTAACAGAACAAACACCTTTTATTTTGCGAACAATATAAAACAACATTTCCAATTTAATGCCGATGAGCAATTTTTACCTGCTTATCATTTGGCAGATGAAAAAAATAGGAAAATTAAACATCTTGAAGACTTTACGGATAAATTCCTTAAGAAATGCACATTGGGCGAGATGATTAGCAAATATATGGTATTGGTGCAAAGTGAGCAGAAAATGCTCGTGATGCGACCTTATCAAATTTATGCTGTAAAAACTATTGAAGAGTGTGTCAATCAAAATCGTGGAAATGGCTATATCTGGCACACTACGGGAAGCGGTAAAACACTGACTTCTTTTAAAGCATCTACACTTTTAAAGGATAATCCCGAAATTGAAAAATGCTTGTTTGTAGTAGATCGGAAAGATTTGGACAGACAAACTCGTGAGGAGTTTAATAAATTTCAGGAAGGCAGTGTGGAGGAAAACACCAATACTGAAACGTTGGTAAGGCGTTTACTCTCTACTGACTATGCGGACAAAGTAATTGTTACCACCATTCAAAAATTAGGTTTGGCTTTAGATGGTACCCAAAAGAAAAACTACAAAGAACGTTTAGAGCCGTTGAGCAAACAACGTATTGTTTTTATTTTTGACGAATGTCACCGTTCGCAGTTCGGTGAAAATCATAAAGCTATCAAAGAATTTTTTCCTAATGCACAATTATTTGGTTTTACGGGAACACCTATTTTTCCTGACAATGCTACTTATAAAATACGTGAAGGAGAATATGAGTCTTATAAAACCACACAAGATATTTTTGAAAAAGAATTACACGCTTACACTATAACACACGCCATAGACGATAGAAATGTATTGAAGTTCCATATTGATTATTTCAAAGGCGAAGGCTCGAAGAGTGCCAAACCTGGCGAAGCGATTGCCCAACAAGCCGTAGTGGAGGCTATTCTGGAAAAACACGATGCAGCAACTAACGAACGTAAATTTAATACGGTATTGGCAACAGCCTCTATCAATAACGCTATTGAATATTATCAAATTTTCAAGGAATTACAAAAGATAAAGCAAAATGATAATCCAAACTTTGTTCCGCTAAATATCGCTTGCGTATTTTCTCCACCTGCTCAATTAATGACAAAAGATGGAGATCAAAGAAGTCAAAAAAATGCAGCTGACATCAAGCAACTTCAAGAAGATTTAACACAAGAAAGAGAGGATAATCAGCAAAATCCCGAAGAAAAGAAAAAGGCATTAATGCAAATTATTGCCGATTACAATACACAATATAAAACCAATCATAATATCAACGAATTTGATTTGTATTATCAAGATGTACAAAGACGTATTAAAGACCAAAAATACAGCAATAAAGACGTACCTCACAAAGAAAAAATAGATATAACTATTGTGGTAGATATGTTACTCACGGGGTTTGATAGTAAATTCTTGAATACTTTGTATGTGGACAAAAACCTGAAATATCACGGATTGATTCAGGCATTTTCCAGAACCAACCGTGTGTTGAACGACACTAAACCGTATGGAAATATTCTCGATTTTCGTTCACAACAAGAAGCCGTAAACCAAGCTATTGCTTTATTCTCGGGAGAAGATAATAAAGAAAAATCAAGAGAAATTTGGTTGGTAGAACCTGCACCTGTGATGATTGAAAAGTATAAAGAAGCTGTTGAAAAATTAGGTGTATTTATGCATGAAAACAATTTACTCAGAGAACCAGAAGAAGTATACAACCTAAAAGGTGATGCAGCTCGGATAGCCTTTATTAAAAATTTTAAAGAAGTACAGCGACTTAAAACACAGCTTGACCAATACACAGATTTGGACGATAAACAAAAGGAAAAAATTGAAGCTATATTACCTAAAGAAACTTTGCTAGAGTTCCGTAGCTCATATATAGAAACGGCAAAACAATTACGGGAAATACAGCAAAAAGAAGGTAATAATGCTCCCGATGATATTCAGCAATTGGATTTTGAATTTGTATTGTTTGCTTCTGCTGTAATTGATTATGACTACATAATAAGTCTGATTGCAGAGAATACACAACAAAAGTCGTCTAAACAAAAAATGACTAAAGAACAAGTGATTAGTTTGCTTAAATCCAATTCTAATTTGATGAATGAGGAAGAAGATTTAACCGAATTTATTAACGAACTGGATTGGTCAAAAGGGTACAGTGTAGAGGATTTAAAAATATTGTTCGATAATTTTCAAGATAATAAATACAATAAAGAAATAGCCACCATTGCCAACAAGTACGGCTTACAAACCACAGTATTACAAAGATTTGTAGATACGATTTTGAGCCGTATGATTTTTGACGGAGAAAAATTAACGGATTTGTTGGAGCCTTTAGATTTAAGCTGGAAAGAACGCAGAGCAAAAGAATTGTCATTAATGGAAGACCTTGTGCCTCAATTAAAAAAACTAGCTCAAGGTAGAGAAATAAGCGGTTTGGCTGCTTATGATAATAAATAAAAAAATGAGTAGTCAACCTCAAATAAATATAAATACTTTGGATTATCGGGAGATTTTACATCAAGCGATAAGCCAAATTAACACCGCCCGAACGCTAATTGCAAAGCAGGTAAACAGTACTGCAAATTCCGTATATTGGAATTTGGGAAAACTACTCTTTGAAAAACAGTTAGAAGAAGGTTACGGTAGTGGTGTTGTCAAACAATTATCTATTGACCTCAAAAATGAATTTCCCGATATGGGTTTATCGCCACGCAACTTGTGGAATATGAAACGCTTTTATGAGCGTTATTATCAAGCAGATACAAAACTGCTACAGGGCGTAGCAGTTTTACCGTGGGGGCATAATTTGTTACTTTTAGACAAAGTCCAATCGCTTCCTTCTGTTGCGTTTTATGCCAATGAAGTAGCTACAAAAGGCTGGTCGAGAGATTTATTGCTCAATGCCATCAAAATGGACAGCTATAGCCGTGCCGAAAATCAACTGAAAACTAACAATTTCAGCAAAACATTACCTGAAATAAGTGCCGAATATGCTAACGAGGTATTTAAAAGCTCGTACAATCTCGGATTTTTGGGTATTACAGAACCCGTAAAGGAGTTGGAATTAGAAAACAGGCTGATAACCAAAATCAGAGCTTTTGTATTGGAGTTAGGCAAAGGTTTTTCATTTATAGGAAACCAATACCGATTGGAATACAACAACAAAGAATACTTTGTAGATATGCTTTTCTTCCACAGAGGATTACAATCGTTGGTGGCTATTGAATTAAAGATCGGAAGTTTTAAAGCCGAATACGTAGGCAAAATGAACTTGTATCTTTCCCTATTGGATAAATTGGAAAAAGGCGAAAACGAAAATCCGTCTATTGGCATTATACTCTGTGCCGATAAAGACCATTTGGATGTGGAAATTGCTTTGCAGGACATTAATAAGCCCATTGGTGTAGCCGAATACCAATTGCTATTACCTAAAGACGAACTGCAAGCCTTAGTATTAAATGAAATAAACGCAACAGAAGGAGATAATGAGCAAGAATAAAAAATTGATACCCGAATTGCGTTTTCCTGAGTTTGAGAAGAAGGGGGAGTGGGAATATGTAAATGGAAATAAACTTTTTGAACCAATTTCAAATAAAAATCATAACTCTGATTTGCCAATTCTTGCAATTACACAGGAGCAAGGAGCAGTGCCAAGAGATATGATTAACTATCGGGTTTCAGTTGCGGAAAAAAGTATAGAAAGCTACAAGGTAGTTGAAATTGGTGATTTTATTATTAGCCTTAGGTCATTTCAAGGAGGTATTGAATACTCTAATTTCAAAGGGCTATGTAGTCCTGCATATATTATTTTGAGGAAGAAAGTTGATTTAGATAATGATTATTATCGTCATTACTTTAAGTCCGTACCTTTTATTCGTGACCTAAATAGAAATCTTGAAGGGATAAGAGATGGAAAAATGGTCAGTTACCAACAATTTTCTGAGATATTAATTCCTAAACCTACAAATGAAGAACAACAAAAAATTGCTTCCTGTCTTTCATCTTTAGATGAAGTAATAGAAGCCCACAGCCAAAAGTTAGAGCTACTCAAAAATCACAAAAAAGGCTTGGTACAAAACCTTTTCCCGCAAGAGGGTGAGAAAGTACCTAAATCTAGGTTTAAGGAGTTTAAGCAAGATGGGGGGTGGGAAAAAATCATTTTCAATCAAGCATTTAAAAGAGTTACTCGCAAAAATATTCAAAATCATCAAAATGTATTGACAATATCGGCTCAACAAGGGTTAATAGCCCAAGAGCAATATTTTAACAAAAAGATTGCCTCCAAGGATATTACAAACTATTACTTGATGAAAAAAGGAGAGTTTGCATATAATAAAAGTTATTCAAAGGAATATCCAAAGGGGGCAATAAAGTTGTTGAAGAAGTATGACGTAGGAGTTGTTTCTACGTTATATATATGTTTCAAATGTAAAGAAGGTTTCAGTTGTGAATATTTCGAACATTTTTTTGAATCAGGCATTTTTAACGAACAAATCGACAAAATTGCTCAAGAAGGGGCACGTGACCACGGATTATTAAACGTGAGCGTAATTGATTTTTTTGACAGCTTAGAGGTTATACAGCCTCCTACAAAAGAAGAACAACAAAAAATCGCTTCTTGTCTTTCTGCATTAGATGAACTCATCACAGCACAAGCAGAAAAAATAGAACAATTGAAACAACATAAAAAAGGATTGATGCAGGGTTTATTTCCAAAAATGAATGATTAAAAGATGAGTACAGTAACTGAAATAGCAGAACAACTAAAAGTAAGTAAACAACCAATAGTGCTGATTTACGCTTTTAATTCTACAGGAAAAACAAAACTATCTGTCGAATATAAAAATATAACGAAAAGAGAAGACGGTAAACATTCTGGGGTTTATTACAATGCTTATAGTGAGGATTTGTTTAGATGGGATAATGATGAGGAAAATGGAAATGAAGATATGAGGCTTGAAATATTGAAAGGTAGTCTAAATCCTTATTTTAGCTCTATTATTGAAAATCCTGATTTACTTGAAGAAAAATTAGCACTTTATTTGCCAAAATATACTTACGAGTTTGATGTAAACTCAAATCCAGAAATAGGAATTGATGCCGTTCGATTTTCAAGAGATGGTGTAAGTAATATAAAGATTTCCAGAGGAGAGGAAAGAATTTTTATTTGGTGTTTTTTTCTTGCTTTATTTGAAGCTGATGCTTGGACAGGAGAACAAGATGCTCACTTTTTTATAGATGATCCTGTTTCAAGTATGGATGACCATAATATATTCATCACTGCTAACTCAGTAATTAAGCTAATTGATGATAAAATAGCGACAAAATCAGAAAAACGTATAATTATTACTACACATCACATCGGATTATTCTCTATACTGTCAGACAGGTTGATGAATAGCACCCATAGAAATAATACTAAACGAAATATTTTAAGCATTCATAATAATGAATTAGAACTAAAGAATCACGACAAAGATGTCTTTCTATATCATTTATACTTAATACAAATTCTGAATAAGTGTATAGCTGAGAAAAAAGTTATGGGCTACCATTTTGTTATGTTACGTCAACTGCTTGAGGTTATTTCTTCATTTTTAGGGACAGGAGGAATTAAAAAAGCATTAGAAGAAATTGGATATATTGAAAATATTGAAATAGTAAGTAATCAGGTTAATGCTTTATCTCATAAAGATGCAAGACCACAATCTGCTGAATTAAACCCTAATGATGCAGAATTGCTTGAAGATATTTTTACTAAAATTCAAGATAAGTACAATTTTATAACTCATTAAGAATGGCACAAAAACAACAACATAAAAAATTAGGCGATACCCTTTGGAACATTGCGAATGACTTACGGGGGGCAATGAATGCGGATGATTTCCGTGATTATATGCTTTCGTTTCTCTTTCTTAGGTATTTATCGTTTAATTACGAGGAAGCTGCTAAAAAAGAATTGGGTAAGGATTATCCTGAAATTAAATCAAGAGATTTAAGACCCGATTTTGTAATTCCGCCACCGTTAGAAGAATGGTACAAAAATAATGAGGAAGACGTAGAAGAGTTTGAAGAACAGATGCGTAGAAAAGTGCATTATGTTATAGAGCCTAAATATCTGTGGAGTAACATTACCGAATTGGCTCGTACTCAAAATGGAGAATTATTAATAATTTTAGAGGAAGCTTTTAGATTTATCGAAAACAAATCATTTGGGACTACCTTTAAAGGACTTTTTTCTGAAATTAATCTCAACTCGGAGAAGTTAGGAAAAATACCCAAAGAAAGGAATGATAAACTTTGTAAGGTTATTGGAAAGATTGCCGAAGGGATTGCTGATTTTTCAACGGATACCGATACACTTGGAAATGCCTATGAATATTTGATTGGTAAATTTGCTGCAGGTTCAGGAAAAAAAGCAGGAGAATTTTATACACCGCAAGAAGTTTCAACCATTCTTTCCGAAATCGTTACTTTAGACAGCCAAGATCCTACAACAGGCCTGAAACCGAAGTTGGATAAAGTGCTGGATATGGCTTGCGGTTCGGGATCTTTGCTTTTGAATGTTCGTAATCAATTAAAGAACGCTAAGGGAAGTATTGGCAAAATTTACGGTCAGGAAAAGAATATTACCACCTACAACCTTGCCCGAATGAATATGTTATTGCACGGAATGAAAGATACCGAGTTTGAGATATTTCACGGCGATACTTTATTCAATCAATGGGACTTACTCAACGAAATGAACCCAAGTAAAAAAACAGAGTTTGACGCTATAGTTGCCAATCCACCATTTAGTTTGCGTTGGGAACCCAACGAAGCAATGGGTGAAGATTTTCGTTTCAAAAGCTATGGCTTAGCTCCCAAATCGGCAGCTGACTTTGCGTTTTTATTGCACGGCTTTCACTTTCTTGGTAAAGAAGGTACAATGGCGATTATTTTGCCACACGGAGTACTGTTTCGTGGTGGTGCAGAAGAACGCATAAGAACGAAATTGCTGAAAGACAACCATATTGATACGGTTATTGGTCTGCCTCCTAATTTGTTCTATTCTACGGGTATTCCTGTTTGTATTTTGGTATTAAAAAAATGTAAAAAACAAGAGGATGTATTATTCATCAATGCAGCTGAACATTACGAAAAAGAAAAACGACAAAATTCACTTAGTGAGAGACATATTAAAAACATTGTAGAAACTTACCAATTTCGAAGTGAAAGAGAGCGGTATTCACGCAAAGTTTCGATGGATGAAATCGAAAAGAATGGTTATAATTTGAATATTTCCCGTTATGTAAGTACAGCAGAAGATGAAGTGATTATCGATTTAAAAGAGGTGCATAGGGAATTGGAAATAATTGAACGAAAAATCAATAGTAGTACCAATAAACACAATGAATTTTTGAAAGAATTGGGATTGAAAACAATATAAAAGTCCTTGTACAATTGGTCTTAAATGTGAAAATGATATAGAATTTACGGAAATAACATTGTAGCCTACAAATTCGAAAAAAATACTTAATATTACTTCTACAAAAACACACAGTCCACTGCTTAAAGCGTGGACTGTTTCTTTAAATGACCCGATACGGTTACAGTTTCACACAATCGGCTAACGCTGATAGTTATCTTCCAATACTTTTACAATATCGCTTTCACGAAACAAGATTTTCCGTTCGAGTTTAATAAACGGTATTAGTCCGTCATCCCTGTACTGTTGCAACGTCCGTTTGCTGATGTGTAGCATTTCGCAAACCTGTTCGCCTGACAGATAAATTTCCCCTTTTAGCAATGGGTGGAAATAGTCCCTAATATACAGCAGTTCATTTTTGATACCTTCCACAGCTTCGATCAGAGCAAGCATATCTTCGTTTGAGTTTCCAATCTGTTTCATTTCCTTTGCTTTTTTAATGGTCGCTCTCCCTGCATCAGTAACTCCACTTCTGATAATCTGAAATACGTTTTCCGATTGATTTGCGTTGCCCCAAGAATGCCTTTCGCCCTGTACGTCTGCAAAGTTCGCTTGCTGATATTGAGCAATTGGCAGGCTTCCTGTTGGTCGAGCCATTTCGTTGCCTGTTGCAATGCTTTGTAGGGAGCAGTCATTTCCGCTATCAAATTGGAAACTTCCTTTACTTCTCCTATGCAATGTCTTTAAAATCTAAATGTCTACAACTATTATTTTCATGTCTACATTATACATTTCGTCTAAAGTAGCCACCACACAACCGGTACGTCAAAATTAATTAAAAAGCGATACAATAATTTGGCAAAGTAATACAGTGAAATAGCAAATTAATGGCTAATACATCCTATTAAATTTGTAATGTAATCTAAATAGGAATTATTATGGCACAAAGCAATGAGAATAAAATTACGTATCAATTTTATGATGCCTTCGAAAAGGTTGAAGTTGATGGTTGGGATAATATAGTAGACAAGGATGTCGCCATAAACAGCCCGGCAGCCTTTAACATGAGCGGTTTGCAGGTATTAAAAGAGTGGACAAGTGGCTTCACGGAGCTAGCCTATCAAATTGACCTAACGGACGAATATCTTTGAATTGACAGCGAAGGTAATGGAGGTGGCTTTATCACATTTAATTTGCATTGGAAGCATGAGCAGGATTTTTTTGGAATTAAGCCTACCGGTAGGGAAGGAACCTCATTCGAAACATTACTATTCACAATCAGGTCATTTAAAATTGTGAAAATTGATGTTGCTGATAATACTTCTGACCTCGCTCTCTATCTCTGGAATAGGGGATGGCCAATGCCTCACAATATTCGTCCTGAAGTGCTTATAACAGGTGTTAGCCGCAGAAATTAATGCCGTCAACAACCTTACGCATACCCTGGCAATGGAATACGGCAAGCGTGGGATTACGCTAAATGCTGTCGCACCAGATTGGACTAAGACAGATATGAATGCCGCAGTTCGAGAAAATGCGGAAATGACAAAGTCTATCGAAGCTGATACGGCATTGGGGAAATTTGGTGAAGCCACAGATATAGCAAATTTAGTTGCGTTTTTGGCATCCAAAGACGGAAGCTGGGTAACAGGGCAAATTATAGAAGCAAGCGGAGGTTATAGGCTTTAATAAACAGTGCCAAACTTTTGCCTTTTTCAACTGGTCAAGTGTCCACCCTAAATGCGCCGCAAATGTACCACGGGAACAAACCCTATATATTTTTATATACAAAGGACCCTGCAAGAAGCCATCTGGGTTGTAGTTTTAATATGATGAAAACCAAATATTTAAAAGGTGATTATTATCTGCTTTGATGAACGGCCGTGCTATCGAAGATGCTAATTTGTAAGTTCAGCGCCTTCCACATAACGCAGCTTCCTATCTGTCTTCTGTCCCGAAGAAGCATCTGCCGCATAAATAACGTTTCCTGAGATGTACTCCAGTGGCGTATTAGTCCTCTGGCGGCTGTTCAGGTCTGCAGCATATACTATATTGTTTACGATATAATACAGGATCGTATTTGTCCTATTGCCGTTTGTGCTGTGCGCTGCATAAACCTTATCGCCGACAATATGCCTTAATATCCTGTTGGTCCGATTGTTGAACTCATCTGCAGCATATACGACCCCATTGCGTACGTAATATAAAATTTTCGTGCCGCGGTTGCCAAACGAGTCCGCTGAATAGACGGCTGTGTAGCTGTCTGTCTGCGGCGATTGGCTGCCGTCACGTCCAGCTGTTATTTGGCCAGAAGTTAGAGGGGCAGCATTGCTTGTTATAAGGCCCGCCTCAGTCACGATATAGCGTTTACCGCCAATGGACCTATATATGAATTCTTGGCCCAGCTTTTTATAAAGATATGTTTGCGCTTTAAGGTAGCCTTCAAACGAGCCATCCGGCCCATGCCAGTCAGGATCCTGCTCGCCAGCCTGCTCGCCGTATTCTACAAATTCAGAATCCTTCAGGGTATATACCACTTTTTTATTACGATTGACTAGCTGGCGGTCTGTACCGTCCTTTTGCACATAAAGAAGGCTAGACCACGGGTGCCAATCAATATATTGGTAGGCGAGGGGATAATAAAATGTGCGAAGATTATGAGACAGGCAGCCATAAAGTTCTCCAATTCGTACAGCTTGCCCGTCGATCTGGTCAAACTGGGGGGCAAATATCTCTTTGTTGTCAGAATCGACGATGCCTATTTTTTTATCAACCATGGTTAAATATGTCGAATCGTTGACCGTATAATGGATGTTCGGAAATTCAGTTCCGTCTAATTTGAAGAATAGAGACTCGGTACCTCTAGCATTCAGAAGTCTGTTTGAATAGTATACCTCACTATAAATGCTGGGCAGTATAGTCTGTCCCGAAGCTTTTTTAACCCCGATTTTTTTCGTAGCGGGATCTGTGCTTGTGACGAGCATCTCCTTAAATGCAAGCAGACGTTCGGGTCCTTCCCAAATAATATTTTTGCTAAAGTCAATATATTTATAGAAACGCCCGTTCCAGTTGCTGTAGGCATGGAGGTTTCCGTAAGGGCCGTCGGAGTAGAGGTCGTCCAGGTTGTCGAGCAGAGTTTCATTTTTAAATGAAACATACCTGAATGTGCTGCCCTGCTTTACGGACCAGCCTCGCTTGCCTGCAGTGACATTGTCATAAACAAAATCAGAATGCAACTTCAGCGTCTTGTCGGAAATCGCATATTTTCGGTTTTTTCTGAGCGCGATGCCACCATGCTTTGAAACTAAAATACGCTCGAATTGCTGAATCGAATCCATATTCAAGCTGATCGGCAGAAGAAATGCTGCCTCATGCGTCTTGATGACAAGAAAGTTGTTGAATCGCTCTACAGATTCTATATCTGTCACGAAATCAATGGGCCTGATGTCCCCTCCGTTTATGCTGATGCCACGCCGCCTGTGATTGCTGAGCTTAGTAAACAAATGGAGAGCCGAATCAATCCTGGTTCTGTATGCATAGTCATAATTAACTTTTCCGGTCTTGATTTCAAGGCAGCCTCTTCTACCGACATTTTCGCTGCCATGGCTGTTACTTCGGCTACTATAAACGTAATCGGTAAAATTCAGGAATTCTTCGCAGGAGCGTCCCAAGGAAAATACACGTGCCGTTTCTTGCGCTGTCACTGTAGTAGGAGAAAGCGCAGTCAAAAAAAGGAACGCTATCAAAAATTTTGGCGAAATAAATAAATTTCTGTATGATTTTCCGCTACTGAATGCGGATAAGGATAATTCCATGGTCTGGTCAGTTAAAGTCCAAGCTAAGATAATGAATTACGTCTATCCCTTTTTTCGAAAAATTCTAAAATTATGCTCCGTATCACATATTTATTTATTTTTCGGCTTTCGTTTGCGTACTCCATCATAGTGTTTATGAGGTGTGGGGAACGAGAGTTCTTTAGAACACCCCAACGCATTTTTTTTAAAAATCTTGCATCTTTTTGCTTCATGCGGGTTTGCACTGATTTTGAAATTCTTCTATTGTCAAGTTTCCAAGTGCGGAATGTCTTCTCCGGACATTGTAAAAATTTTCTATATACTCATAAATGGATTCCCTTGCCTTTTTCCTGGTTGTATACTTGTTGTGATGTACCAGCTCCGTTTTCAACGTCTTGAAAAAGCTCTCGGCGACCGCATTGTCGTAGCAGTTGCCTTTCCTGCTCATGCTTCGTGAAATATGGCCGCTTTTACTCAGCAGGCTGACAAATTTTTTGCAGGCGTATTGTACCCCGCGGTCCGAATGGAATATTAATTTTTGGTCGCGTGCTATGGGACGATTAAACTGTGCCCTTCTAAAAGCGGTTATACTGGTCTCCGTAGCCTTCATCGTCTTGCTTAAGGACCAGCCTATTACCTTCCGGTCGAACAGGTCTATGACCATGGTTAGGTATGCCCAGCCCTCTCCAGTATGTATATAGGTAATATCCGATATCCATACATCGTTCTGTCGGCATGCCTTAAAGTTCTGGTTCAGTTTATTTTCTGCTATGGGGTATTTGGCAGAGGAGAGCGTGGTTTTTTTGAATTTCAGCTTCGCGATCGGCCGCAGATGCTGCTCCTGCATTATCTTCCCGACAAGAGACCGGCACGCCTTTATGCCTATTGACGCCAGTTCCCTGGATATCCTGGCACTCCCATATGTGCCGTGGCTTGCATAGTATATCCTGGAAATCTCGGATGTTATAAGGACTCTCCGCAATGCCCTGCTGGTAGGGATTCCCTTTAGCCATTTGTAGTAGCAGCTTGGGTCCACCTGAAAAATTCGGCACATCTTCCCGACGGGGAATATATCGCTATTTTCCCTGATAAACTGGTATCTTGCCCGTCTCTCCTGGAGAAGATGTGCGACGCCTTTTTTAGTATGTCCCGTTCAATTCCGGCATTCTTGGCTTCCTTCCGCAATCGTGACAGTTCGGCTCTTCCCGTATCCGGATATGATGCTTTCGACAGGGCGAATGTTCCCTTTTTGGCAAACCTCCTCCAATGATATAGACTGTTTTTGCTGATGCCCAGTTCTTGGGCCACGCGGAGCACGCTTCCATATTGTGCGCATAGGTTCACCGCAAAGATTTTATACTCGGTGCCGAATTTTTTCCTGATCTTTTCCATCTTATGAGATTTAAGAAATGTTACTTGCTACAAATTTAGGATGGTAAGCGTTCTATTTTCCAAAATGATGGCTCGAGCAGAGGGAATTTTGCCTTATCTTTTTGTGGCAAAATTGGTGGCTATTCCATATGCGCTGTGCCACGAATGTGCCACGAACTATTTGTGCATTTTTATAAAATTTGTGAGTAGGGGCCTAAAAACAAAAAAGTCTATAGTTGGTTAAAACTATAGACTTCATGCCCTTTCGGAAGTTTTTCTGGCTTGCAGTAGTTAAAAATAATTTTAACCTTTTTGCCATTTCGCGGAGAAAGAGGGATTCGAACCCCCGGACCTGTTACAGTCAACAGTTTTCAAGACTGCCGCATTCGACCGCTCTGCCATTTCTCCAATATGTTGCTCTCATTTCCTGATTGCGAGTGCAAATATAGAAACCTTTTTCGAGTTTCAAAACATTTTATCATTAAAAATAAAACATTTTTTGGGCAACATTTTTAATTATTTCATTTTCTAGACGTTAGAAGAAAAATAATTTTCTGTGTTTTTTCTAGAATTCGACATATTCCATAATTTCTAGGCCATATCCTATCATTCCGACACGTTTGGTCTGTTCTGAATTGGATAGTAATCGGATGTTTGTGATGTCAATATCATGCAGGATTTGCGCGCCTATACCAAAATCTTTATTGTCCATTTTTACTTGAGGCGCTTTAAAGATTCCTTTTTCCTGCAATCCTTTTAGTTCCGTGATACGATTTAACAATTCGATAGGCTGGATTTCTTGGTTGATAAACAAGATAGCGCCTTTGCCTTCTTCATTAATCTTCTTGAACATGTTCTCCAATTTCTGATCTGGATCATTGGTAAGTGTCCCTAAGATATCATTATTGACTTGGGTAGAATTGATTCTTGTCAGTATAGATTCGCCGATATTCCAGCTTCCTTTTGTCAATGCAATATGCACCTGCTTGTTTGTCGTTTGCAGGTAGGCTCTTAGCCTAAATGTACCGAAGCGAGTCTCTACTTCGTAATCTTCTTTCTTTTGGATTAGGCTGTCGTGTTGCATTCTGTAGGCAACCAAGTCTTCAATAGAAACAATTTTCAGGTCAAACTTCTTGGCTACTTCCAACAGTTGCGGCAGACGTGCCATAGAACCGTCTTCGTTTAAGATTTCTACAAGAATTCCGGCTGGTTTTAATCCTGCCAGACGCGCTAAGTCGATTGCAGCCTCTGTGTGGCCTGTTCTTCTTAAAACCCCGCCTTGCTTTGCTCTTAATGGGAAAATGTGACCAGGACGTCCTAAATCTTCTGGTTTGGTATTATCATCGACTAAAAACTGGATGGTCTTTGCACGATCGTGTACAGAAATTCCTGTCGTACAGCCATGACCGATCAAATCGACAGAAACTGTAAATTGAGTTTCATGCAATACGGTATTGTTTGTAACCATCAAATTCAGGTCTAGTTCTTTGCAGCGTGCTTCGGTCAGAGGAGCACAGATAAGCCCGCGACCGTGGGTAGCCATAAAGTTGATCATTTCAGGCGTTACTTTTTCGGCGGCGGCAATAAAATCGCCTTCATTTTCGCGATCTTCATCGTCGACAACAATAATGATTTTTCCTTGACGGATATCTTCAATTGCTTCTTCTATAGTATTTAACTGCGTAATTTTATTTTCGGACATTATTTAGGTGTGTTGTTGTTTTTAGTTTAAATAGTTTTTGGAATCCTTTTTGGATAGGGGTAAGGATTACATCCATGTTGATCAATCCAATGTCGTTTGTAGCTCTATAGGTCAATAAAATAGCCAAAGGAGACAAAATAAAGGAAGACATCCAAGAGCCTAAGAAGGGAGGGATTCCGTTTTCTTGGGCTAATTTCCTTCCAAAAGTATTGATGAAATGGAAAGTAATAAATATCAAGACGGCAAATACGATAGGCAGTCCTAATCCTCCTTTTCGGATAATTGCACCCAAAGGAGCGCCGATAAAGAACATCAGCAGGCAGGCAAAGGCAATTACGAATTTTTCAAAAAGAGCCAGCCAGTGATTATTGATATTCTTCTGCTTTAGGTCTATTTCTTGCTTGGTGCCGTCTATTGAAAATCGGGAGCTTTCTAAATTGCTGCTGGCAATTTCTAATACTCTTAACTTATCCTTAGTTGACAAGATGCTGAGAAGATCTGCTTTATTAAAACCTTTTTTAGGTTCTTTGATTATGACAGTCGGCTTAGTAAAGCTTGTGATTCCGGTTCTTTGGTATATGTTTTCAGCAAAAGAAACCAAATCTTTATCATAGTTTTTATGCAATGAATCTAGGGTATAGGTTAGTTCGCTCACATTGAGCATAGCATTTGTGTTTGTGATATTAGATTCGTCTTCAACCGTATTCAGTTTTGACAAATCGATATTGATGATGTCTTTTTTGAACGACGCCTTGACAAAAGGTACTCTCCTGCGTTCTTCATATTTTTTGGGAATGATATTTTCGTAATAGTTACCGTTGAATAAGATCAGCTGAAGCATGCTGGATTCTTCTTGATTGACAAGTACTCCGTTTTTGGCTTTTATTACGACGTTATTTCCAACACCATTTGCCGCTTTTTTGTGTATCGTAACGCCTTCCAGCTTTTCGCCTTTATCGCCTGATTTTTTATTAACTTTGATGTTATATTCTCCTACATCGCTAAACTGTCCTTCTGCAATAGCCATTGCGGGTTTGGTCTGTACGATATCTCTTCGGAGGTTCAAGAACTTATATTCTGCAGCAGGAATGACGTTATTGGCAAAAAAGAAAGCGATGATGCTTAATAGAAAAATAAAGACCATCAAGCTTTTCATAGCTCTTTGCAATGAAATTCCAGAAGATTTCATGGCAGCAAATTCATAATTCTCGGCAAGATTACCAAATGTCATGATGGAGGCCAGCAGTATCGAAAGCGGCAATACAAGCGGAATCATCTTTGGCGAGTAAAAAAGAAGAAATTTTGCAATCAGCAGTACATCTAGGTCTTTTCCCGCTAATTCTGCGATAAAGAGCCAGACAGCTTGCAGGATGAAGATGAAATAAAGGATTACAAAAACCGTAGCTAATGTTTTGAGGAATGTCGTTAGAATATATCTGTCAAGAATTTTCACCGATGTATCAATCTAGTTTGTTGATATAGTAATTAGGGTATTTACTTTCCGCAAAGGTAAATTGATTTTTTGATAATGGCTGGTTGGTTTTAAAAGAATTAACAGTGATTGTTGTTTTTGAACCATTCTTTCCTATTTCCATAAGATTGTAGATGTGTTTGGTCTGTACGTCGATGCCCAAAAAAATCTCTTTTCTGTCATCTTTAGAGCTTGTAGGCACTAATTTTACGTATTGGATTTTTCTGCCGCGTACGTTTTGAAGAATGTCCCAAGAATATTTGAATCCGTGATTAAAAAAGGTAAGCATTTTTGACGGCGTCACGGCATCTTCTTCGTTTTCGTCAAATTTTGAGATGCTTATTTCTTCGTCTTCTGGAACGATATTGTATATTTTTTTTCCGTCATAGATTTTGGTCACTCCCATGAAGTTGAGCACATATTTGTTGCCCTGCATGATTACATTTCCTTTGCTCTCTTGATTGAGGTTTTCCTTCGGATTCGTAAGGGAATATTTAAAGTCAATCGAGATATTATCATAGCTTTTTACCTTGGCAGAAACTTCATCCAGCAGATTTCTCGCTTTTTGGCTGTTTTGCGCTTGAAGATTGAAGCCGATAAGAAATAATGTAATAATTTGTAATAACCTTTTCATTTTAAAAATCATTTTGCTCATTGTTAAAAAACTGGTCAAGAGAAGCTAAGTCGGGGATATTGACACTTCTGGCCTTGCTTCCCTCAAAAGGGCCAACGATTCCAGCAGCTTCCAATTGATCGATTAATCTTCCAGCTCGGTTATAGCCCAATTTCAGCTTGCGCTGTAATAATGAAGCAGAACCTTGCTGTGCTGTAACAATGATTTCGGCAGCTTCCCTGAACATAGAATCTCTTTCCGAGATATCTACATCAAGTTTGATGCCATTTTCTTCTCCAATGTACTCTGGAAGAAGGTATGCGTTCGGATACGCTTTCTGCGATCCTATGAATTCGGTGATCCTTTCTACTTCTGGCGTATCTACAAAAGCACATTGGACACGAACAACGTCGTTTCCGTTGGTATACAATAAATCTCCTCGTCCGATCAATTGATCGGCTCCTTGGGTATCTAAGATAGTCCTGGAGTCAATTTTTGAAGTAACGCGAAATGCAATCCTTGCTGGGAAGTTTGCCTTGATGATACCCGTAATTACGTTTACCGAAGGTCTCTGTGTAGCAATAATCAAATGAATACCAATGGCTCGTGCCAGCTGTGCTAGCCTTGCGATAGGCGTCTCGACTTCTTTTCCGGCAGTCATAATCAAATCGGCAAACTCATCTACGACCAAGATAATGTAAGGCAAAAAGCGGTGTCCTAATTCAGGATTTAATTTACGGGACTTAAACTTTTCGTTGTATTCTTTGATATTACGAACCATCGCGTCTTTCAATAAAGAATAGCGGTTGTCCATTTCGACGCAAAGCGAATTCAGCGTGTTGATTACTTTGGCATTGTCTGTAATGATAGCTTCTTCGGTATCAGGAAGCTTTGCTAAATAATGGCGCTCGATTTTATTGAACAGCGTAAGCTCTACTTTTTTAGGATCGACCAAGACGAATTTTACTTCGGCTGGATGTTTTTTATACAGTAACGAAGTTAATACAGCATTTAGTCCGACCGATTTTCCTTGTCCAGTAGCACCTGCCATCAAAAGGTGAGGCATCTTGGCCAAATCGACAACAAAGGTTTCGTTTGAAATTGTTTTCCCTAGAGCAATTGGCAATTCCATTTCGGCTTCTTGGAATTTAGCAGCTCCAATAACGCTTTTCATGGAAACCATCGTAGGATTCTTGTTCGGAACTTCGATACCGATAGTTCCTTTTCCAGGAATAGGAGCGATGATACGGATTCCTAAAGCAGAAAGAGACAAAGCAATATCGTCTTCTAAGCTTTTGATTTTAGAGATTCGAATTCCGGCTTCTGGAACGATTTCATACAACGTTACGGATGGCCCGACAGTTGCCTTGATCTGGGCAATTTCAATTTTATAGTTTCGAAGCGTTTCTACGATTCGGTTTTTGTTTTCTTCTAATTCTTCTTGGTTGATGGTAATTCCTCCCGTAGCATATTCTTTTAGCAAGTCTAGCGTCGGGAATTTGTAATTGGACAAATCTAAGGTCGGATCAAATTCGCCGAAATCGGCTACTAATTTTGAAGCCAGGTTTTCTATGACCGTATCTTCATCTGCAAATTTTTCAATAACGAAAGCATCGTCATTGGTTTCGATAATCTCTGGAGAATGATGCTGGATAGGAGCGACAGGAGCCTTGATAATCGGCTCTATAGTAATGTGCGAAGGATTATTAATTGTAGGCTTTAGCGCTTCTTTGTTGATTTCGAATTGAGAAATCGGTTTTAGCGTAGGCTCTTCAATTTCTTCGTCTTCATCAACTTCAACAATATCTTCTTCTAGAATTTCATCCGTCAGTTCTTGTACGGCGACTGGCGCAACGATTGATTCTGCCACGGCTCTTTCTTCAGCCTTTCTCTTTTTGGCTTCAAAATAATTCTTGATTCCGTCTGGAGAGATTTTAATCTTGAAGATAAGATAAACGAGCAGTCCGAAAATCAAAACAAGCAAGGTTCCTGCTTTTCCAAGATAATCTTGGATGAAAAGGTTCATTTCAAATCCGATAACACCGCCTAATTCAGGTAAGAAATCGGCAAAGAATCCGAATAATATGGAAATAATGATGATGGCAAACAAGTCCCAGAACCACGTATTCTTTAATTTTCTTACCGGCATATCTAAAATAAGATACATTCCAGTTATGAAAAACAATCGCACCAATAAGAAGGAAGCGACTCCAAATCCTTGGTATAGGAATAAGTTGGCAAGATAAGCGCCAAATTTTCCCAGCCAGTTTTGGACTTCTATAGATCTGTCTGCCAAAGCATCGACTGCACTTTGGTCATACTGTCCGTATAAGAAAAATGAAATGAAAGCCAGCAATAAGGCCACAGAAAACAAGACTAATAAAGCTCCAATGATTACTTTATGCTGTCTGGTCAATTTCCAAGGTTTTTTCTCTTTGGGTTGAGCATCTGCTTTGCCAGCTGTTTCTTTTTTTGTCGTTTTAGCCATTCAAAAAGGTGATGATTATACGTAAAAATAAATAAATTTTTTACAAATTCTGAAATATTGGTATATATATAATGAGGCCAACCGCAATAGCGGCAACGGCTGCAAAGAAGACCGCTCCGGCGGCAACATCTTTAATGAAGCCAATCTTGTCATGAAAGCTCGGGTGGATAAAATCGGCAATTTTTTCTACTGCTGTATTTAGTCCTTCGATACTCAAGACCAATCCGATTGCTAAAGTCTGGAAAAGCCAATCTGTTTTTGAAATTTCAAAATAGAATCCAGCCGCTGTCATTATGATACCCAGAAAAAACTGGACCATGACGCTGTGCTCGGTCGTGACTAATTTATAGGCACCGTGGATTGCATACTTAAAACTTTTTAGCCTTCCTGATACAAAAGAATGGTCTGTCTTCATATAGTAATTTAAGGTTTTACAATACTGCCAAAGCGCTTTCGTAGTTTGGTTCGTTAGCAATTTCGCTAACTTGCTCTGTATGTAATACTGTTCCGTTTTCATCAAGCACAACCACAACTCTAGAATGAAGTCCGGCTAAAGCACTGTCGGCAATTTCTAAACCATAGTCTTTTCCGAAGCTTCCGTCTCTAAAATCAGATAGATTCACTACGTTTTCAAGGCCTTCGGCACCACAGAAACGTTTTTGCGCAAAAGGCAAATCTCTTGAGATGCAAAGCACAGTAGTATTTTCTAAACCGCTGGCTTTAGCATTAAAATTTCTGACAGAAGCCGCGCAAGTTCCAGTGTCGATACTAGGGAAAATATTCAATACTAATTTCTTTCCTGCAAAATCAGAAAGTGAAACTACGCCAAGATCTTTATTTACTAATTTGAAATCAGGTGCTTTTGAGCCTATTTTTGGTAATTCACCGCTTGTTTTTACTGGATTTCCTCCTAATGTTACTGTTGCCATCTTTTTAAATTTTATAAGGTTCAAAAGTATGAAAAATATATTTGTGAAATTGCCGTAAAACAAAAAACTCTCCCACATCATGGAAGAGTTCTAAGTTTGGCTGAAGATAGATTACATCAGAAAAAGCATTGCCAAACTCATTAAGATCATAAGTCCGTCCTCGATAATCGTTACGGTACTCATTGGGAGATTAAATACAGCTCCAAGACAAGCGCATTGGATTTTCTTTTTGTTGAGTACGCTTTGCAATACGCCAATAATGCTGATTGTCATTACGATTAAAGTAACCAAGTTCGTTAGAAAAGGTTCAAAATTTAAAGCGAAAGCAAGTCCCAAAGCCAATTCTAAGAAAGCATACAAATAACCCCAGCCCTTAAATTTTCGTGCTACGACATCATACATAGAATAGCTGTCTGCAAATCCGCGGAGGTTTAGCATCTTAAAGAAAGAGAAAGTCAGGAAAAATCCAGCCATGAAAACACGCATAGCCATCATGTAGTCGAAAATACCATTGCTAAATCCAGCGATTAAAGAAATGGTCAAGATGTACGAAAAGATCAAGACAATCGGCTTGTAGGTTTCTAACCAGGTTTTTTCAGGTTCTGCAATCGGTGCAAAAACATTTTGATGCATCGTTACATTTTTTTCAGAAAGCTGATATTTTGGATAGTCTTTTAGAATGTCTTGCAGCTCTGAAGTAGCAATATGTCTTTCCATTTCAATCGTAGCTTCTCCTTGTTCCAGATCGATATCTACATTTTGTACCGAAGGAATTTGTTTTAATGTGGAAGATACTTTGGCGGCGCATCCTTCGCAAGTCATACCCGATATTTTATACGTATGTTTCATGTTTTTTGTTGTTTGATTTGTAGGATACAAAGTTGCGAAACATCGGCCGGAAGACTATTATGTTATTTCATGAAAGACTATTAACTTTTACAGTTCGTCGATATTCTTCCGTTTGGTTTCTTTCAACGACTTATAAAAGGTAGGAGTGAGGCCGGTGACCTTTTTAAATTGGCTCGATAAATAAGCCGTACTGCTGTAGCCTAGATGTATTGCGATTTGGGAAAGCGACAATTCATCATAGACTAATAGTTCTTTGACTTTTTCTATTCGCTGCGCAATAAAATATTTTTCGATCGTAGTGCCTTCGACTTCTGAAAAAAGGTTGCTGATGTAATTGTATTCGTAATGCAGCTTTTCTGAAAGAATAGTTGAAAGATTGGTGTTTTCGATTTCTTCAGAATAATGGATCAGGCGGATAATTTCGGTTTTGATCTGTTCGATAAGCCTACTTTTCTTATCATCAATCAATTCAAAACCTAAATGTTTCAAGGTGTTTTGAAGTTCTTCTAATTGTTTTTTAGAAATTTCTTCGGCAGTTTCGACTTCGCCTAACTCAATAGATACAGGCGTCAAGCCAATTTTTTCGAATTCATTTTGGACGGCAGTCTTGCATCGGTTGCAGACCATGTTTTTGATATAGAAATGCATTTTTGAACTAGCTGAAATTTATGAAACCCAAAGGTACAAATAAAAAAAGCTCCCAAGATAGAGAGCAATTTTATAAGGCAAAAAGGATTTATTTGTCGATAGAACCAAGAACTCGCTTCATAAAATTATTAAGCGCTTCTTTCTTTTCGGTACCGTCCTTAATCATTTTGTTCACTTCAAGCGCACCGTACATATTTGAAATCAATTCCCCGATAACATCCAATTCTTCATCTTTCAAAGATGGAACTTCGGTCAAAGCTTCGAGCACTTCAATTGTTTCGATAATATAATCCTGGTCGTTTTCTTCAATAAATTGAGTCAGGTGCTTTATAACGGGTAATTTCATTTTAGAGGTCTTAAATTTTTAAATCGTTTAATTGGCTATTTCACTTACCAATTCTGATAAAACTTCTGCTTTATTTGTTTGTGTCTGGTTCACCAGCTGTCCGTTTACGAAAGTCGCAAAAGTTGGTAGGTTAGAAACATTAGCCAGTTTTCTGGATTCAGGAGAATTTTCGGCATCTACCAAAACAAAGGTTACATTTTCGTTTTCTGTAGCCAGCTTTTTGAATTTTGGCTTCATGATACGGCAGTTTCCACACCAAGAAGCAGAATATTGCACGACAACTTTTTTGTTAGAATTTACTAAATCCTGTAGGGTGTCTTCGTTCAAATCAATTAACATAGCAATTTTTTTAAGTAGTTGAGTAATTAGAATGTTCGGCTTTTCGAAGCGTTTCAAATCGCCGAACAATCAAAATTTATTTTAGTTGTTCAAGTAAGAAGCAACACCTTCTCTTGTAGCAAACATGGCTTCTTTTCCTTCTTCCCAGTTAGCTGGACAAACTTCACCTTTAGTTTGAACGTGAGTATAAGCGTCAACTAATCTCAAGTATTCGCCAACATTTCTTCCTAATGGCATGTCATTTACGCTTTCGTGGAAGATTTTTCCAGTTTCGTCAATCAAGTAAGTCGCTCTGTAAGTTACGTTTGAACCTTCGATGATAACTGAATCAGTTTCTTCGCTGTAGCTAGTAGATTCGATGTCTAAAATTCCAAGGATGTTTGCAAGATTACGGTTAGTATCTGCTAAAATAGGATAGGTAACGCCTTCGATTCCTCCATTGTTTTTTGGAGTATTCAACCATGCAAAATGCACTTCGTTTGTATCGCATGAAGCACCGATAACGATAGTGTTTCTTTTTTCAAACTCTGGCAATGCGGCTTGGAAAGCGTGCAATTCTGTCGGGCAAACAAAAGTGAAATCTTTTGGGTACCAGAACAACAATACTTTTTTGTTGTTGTTTACTGCTTCTTCAAAAATGTTGATTTTTAAGTTATCACCCATTTCTGAGATAGCATCTACTGCAATACTTGGGAATTTTTTTCCTA